>Ga0302320_10000058_pt1 | contig 204142 bp, 186 predicted proteins | sample Bog_T0_3_FD_202130 | JGI IMG/M metagenome (GOLD analysis project Ga0302320, IMG submission 202130) | Peat permafrost microbial communities from Stordalen Mire near Abisko, Sweden - Bog_T0_3 | ecosystem: Environmental > Terrestrial > Soil > Wetlands > Peat | place: Sweden: Abisko, Stordalen... | reverse complement strand
CAGTTCGGTCTCTATCTGGTGTGGGCGCACGATGATTGAAGTAAAGATCTCCTTAGTACGAGAGGACCGGGAGATACGAACCTCTGGTGTTCCAGTTATCCTGCCAAGGGTAATGGCTGGGTAGCCATGTTCGGAAGGGATAAGCGCTGAATGCATATAAGTGCGAAGCCCGTTCCAAGATGAATCATCGATTGACTTCGGTCATGAAGGCACGTTGTAGACTACGACGTTGATAGGCACCATGTGTAAGAGCCGTAAGGCTTTAAGCTAAGGTGTACTAATCTGCCAAATGCTTGATCATTTTTAATTTTGATCGGTATGTTGTATTGCTCTATATTTCATAATTGTCTTTGATTTTTCCGGTAACTTTACTGGTGGGGCTACACCCGTTCCCATTCCGAATACGGAAGTTAAGTCCACCGAGGTCGATGGTACTATAGTCACACGGCTATGGGAGAGTAGAACGTTACCGGTTTCTTTAAAAAGCCCCGTAATCGAAAGATTACGGGGCTTTTTATTTGTAATCGGAATCGTAGTGTGATTGCGACGATCCCAAACGGCGACGAGGCAATCTTTCTAACTCTTCTTATACGTAATATGCCATTGCAGAAAATACGACGGTAGAACAGGCAGGATCAATAAAGCAAGTGCTATAAAGCCAAAAATGATCCCCTGAGCAAATCCGGATTCGACCATTTTCATATCGTAGGAATGTCCGGTGCAGTCGCTAAGAATACGCACATAAAACAACCAGGCAGGCGCTTGAGGCAGGGCTTTTATATCAAATGCATAAGTAACAATAATGATGAAAACAATACAGTTTATTAGACCGTTGAAGATGTTAAGAAAATAAGGAATGATAAACCAATTGCTGAAAACGATCGTCGTGTTGTAATAAACTCCGACGATAGAATTCGGGTTCAATATTTGCAAAGCATTACTGAGGACTATCAAATAAAATAAAAGAGAGTAAAGTTTCCAGAATAGTTTCATGCGCGTATTATACAGCTTAAAAATTTATTTAAAATCTTTTTGAATTGAAATAGCAGGGTGCTACAATGCAAACAATGGATGAGGAGTTTTACAGCGTCATATCTAACATCTGCACGCAGGATCCCCGATATTATCCCGAGGCTTATGAATTCGTTATGGAGGCGTTAAACTTCAGCCAGCAGAAATTCAAAAAGTCCAAGCATATCAGCGGAGAAGAATTACTGACAGGCATCAAAGCCCTTCTATTAAGAAAATTCGGCCCCATGACCATGACGGTGCTCAAGCATTGGGGGATCAAAGCCACCGATGATTTCGGCAATATCGTTTTTAATTTAGTCGAGAACAAAGTCCTCGCCAAAGACACTCAAGACCATTACGATAGCTTCAAAAACGCCTACGATTTCGACGAAGTCTTCAACAAAGGCTACCGCAAACAACTCGCCAAGCGCCTCAAAACCATGCGCTTCTAAAACCGGGAAACATTGACTTTTTTAAAGAGTCAGTCCTTATTTTTAATTGATGGAACTTTTCCAGTTTTCCTTTTGTCTAATTAGTAAACGAAAGGAAAATATATGAAATATTTAATGCTTTGTGTAACAGTCTTGCTGTTATCGTCTTGTGCAACAATCGCTCCGCCACCGGCATTGCCATCAGCCCAATATCTTAATAGTCTTTCTTCAGGTAGCATTGGGTGTCCTGTCGACCAGATCCAGACATACAATATTCAGGTAAGCGGACAACAACAAGAAGTTAGTAATGGTTTTCAGTCGCAAACTTATTGGACAGATAACGTTTATACGTGGCAGGCCCAATGCAATGGTAAGGTATATTATTGCAGCTCAAAGGCGCCAGACACCGGTGATGCCCATGTAAGAAGCATCACCTGCACCCCAGCTCAAACGCAATGAAGAATGGGGAATATATAAATAACCGGGACACATTGACTTTTGTAGATAGAATGAATTTACTTCAAGCAGGGTTTGCCTAAAAGCGCTGTTTACTGCCCGTAGAGGGGTTTTAGATCTGAAACAGAAGGAAACTGGTTATAAATTTCTCCGTGACTTCCTTTAAAACCACCGGGAATTCTTTTAAGGTACACGGTTGTCAATTCGCCATATTGATTAGGGACTTTGACTGATAAAAGGGTGCTATTAGAGTGAGTTGTTTCGATATCAATCACCTCCGGGCTTGGCTCAGAATGGTAAACAGTCTGATTATAATAAGGATAATATCCGGTTTCCTTGTAGGTTGACGGCGTTAAGTAAGGAAGGGAATATCCTGGACTCCAATTAGCATGATAAGTGCTTTGTGGCTGATATCGCACATGAGTCAAGACATGCCTAACTACGTGATGGTTATGATGGGCCCAAACCATCGGGATTGATGAGAAAAAGAAGGTGAACGCCAGTACAATTTTAGTAATGATGTTGGAGATCCTCATAATCAACTCTTTTCTGGAGATAATTTTATTTTACTCCAAACATTAATTTAGTTCCATAAAAAATAATTCATTAGACCGTTTCTGCGTGGCCCATTGGTATTCTAAGCCTTAGAGCAGAAGTGTCCCCCCTTGAAAATTCGATGTAGAATAGTATAATCCTCCCATGACCCAAAAAACCGGGACACATTGACTTATGTAATTATGCTGACATACAATTTAACAAAAGGACATCATATGCGCATAATCTTAGTTATCATGTTAATTTTAGCAGGCCTAACACCATCTGCATGGGCGGGTTTAAAAAAACAAATCGTTGAATACAAACAGGGAGATGCTACCTTGGAAGGATATTTGGTGTATGATGATGCCGTAAGCGCCAAACGTCCCGGAATTTTAATCGTGCACGAATGGAAAGGACTTAATGATTACGCCAAAAGGCGAGCGGACATGTTAGCGCAATTGGGATATGTCGCTTTCGCTGCGGATATATATGGTAAGGGTGTACGGCCGCAGACCTTTGCAGATGCAGGAGCCATATCCAGTAAATTCAAAGCAAACCGCCCCCTTTTAAGAGCGCGCGTTAATGCTGGGCTAGATGTTTTAAAATCACAAACAAACGTAGATGCGTCTCAATTAGCCGCCATTGGCTATTGTTTTGGAGGGACGGCTGTTTTGGAATTAGCCAGAAGCGGTGCAGACATCAAGGGGATCGTTAGTTTTCATGGAGGCCTTAGCTCGCCAACGCCGGTAGATGCCAGGAATATCAAGGCTAAAATTCTGGTATTACATGGCACCGCAGATCCTTTCGTTAAATCAGATGAAGTCGCTGCCTTTGAAAAAGAAATGACCGATGCAAAGGTCAATTACCGGCTTATCAAATACCCTGGCGCCATGCATGGCTTTACAAACCCGGATAATAAAGGTCTTCCCCCAGGAGCACTATACAATGAATCCGCCGATAAAGCCTCATGGATAGAAATGCAGAAATTCTTTAAGGAAATTTTTACGTAACGATAAAGGGGACTATAAAATGTTTGAACGGAAAAATGAAAAAGTAGTATCAAGGGCATTTTTTATAAAAGGCTGCTTGTACATATCGGGTTCGCCGTTCTGTTAATTTTAATAGCTTTGGGTATTGGAATTGCCGGGTATCACTGGATTGCAAATTTAAATTGGATTGATTCATTACTTAATGCATCAATGATTTTGGGTGGGATGGGGCCGGTAGATCCATTGACTGGGGCAGGCGCAAAAATATTTGCATCGCTCTATGCGCTTTTTAGCGGGCTAGTTTTTATCGGAATAATGGGAATTATACTTGCTCCTATTATGCACAGAATGATTCATACATTTCATGTTGATGATAAGTCGGGAGTTTAGGAATTGGCAAATTAATGAAAAATGAGCTTAGTTGTGTTGGTATTCCTGTTCTAGTGGTGATAATCTTTTTCCAGGTTGGCTCAAATCCAGTCTATGGTTTTGGAAGTCAAACCCGGGGGCTATTTACGTTTTGGATTACTTGGGTTAGTCTTATGGTAGGGATGCTGATGGTAAACTCTGCCTTTAAAAGGAAACTGCAAGGTGAAGGCTTGGACTTTTGGAAAATGACTGGGGCGCTAATTCTAGCGATCCCTGCATTATTTCAGATACTTTGGGCACATTAATCTAACTTAAGATAATTAAAATTACGATTGATAGGATATGTTAAAAAGATTTTACTATAGTTTCTTAATTGTTATATTTTTCACAGCATACTCACTTCAAATAGCTTGCGCGGATGAAAACGCGTCAACTGCTAGTAGTGATGTTCAAGGCCAACAATCTTTTCCTTTTGACAAACAATGTCTAGAATTTGATAAAGCAAATTTTAAAGTTGACCGGGCTTTGATTGATGTTGTAACAGGTGGGGACTTTCCACAATATTGTGTTCTGTATTCATTATCAAATTATAAAGTGAAGCAAAGATCAGATGAAGGGTATTTTATTATTGGATCAAAGTCAGATCCACAAAATGCTCAAGCAACTGTAGCTTTTCTTAAGAGTAAGAGGGTTTATCAGCAAAATCAAGTATTTGTAGGCAGCAATGTTGGTGATTCAAAACCTGTTGGCCAATGGGCTTATTTTGTAGGGCCGGAAGATTTTTCTCAAGGGAATGGGTCTGAAAAAGAGATCTATGTATTTCAGGAGATTGATTTTTAATCGGTGATAACGATAAGAAATGGAAAAAAATGAAAAAAAGAGTGATAGCCAGACTATTCATTAAAAAAGAATCAATAGATAGCTTTAAGGATAAAGCCGCTGTGATTATTCAAAAGACCAGAAAAGAAAAAGGATGTCTTTTTTACAGCCTTTTTCAAGATCTCTCTTGTCCCGGAGAATTTTTATTTTATGAAGAATATGCAGATCAGAAGGCGTTGGAAATCCATTTTAATTCAGCGTACTTAAAAACTTTTAGAACAGGCGTCAGTAACATGCAATTTAAAGAGAAGGTCGTCGAAGTTATTTAAAAACCGGGACACATTGACTTTTAAGTCCATTAAACCCAACAAAAAAACGACAAATACTGCTGAATCCCGAATGAACCCCAATGTTGATTTTTATTTTAATAAAGCCAAAAAGTGGCAGGACGAAATGAAGGAGTTGAGACAGATCGTTCTTGGCTGCCAGCTGAGCGAAGAGTTGAAGTGGGGCGTTCCTAGTTATGCATTCTAAAACCAGGGAAGCTAGGTTTGAAAAATGTATGCAGCAAATTCTCAATGGAAAGGGATTAAACGAGTAGTATAATCTTCCAATGCCTCAAGCTTTAAGTGAAATTTCTATCCAATTCGTCAAAGGCGTCGGCCCTGCTAAAGCCAATTTACTGGCTAATTTAGGCGTTGCCAACGTCGAAGATCTGCTGTATTTATTTCCCCATCGCTACGAAGACCGTTCGCAATTCACACCCATCGCCATGGTCCAAGTGGGTCTCAATCAAACTATCTGCGGCCAGGTCTTAACCTGCCGTCGGAATTTCTATTCCAAAAACCGTGCCGTTGAAGTTAGCATAGGGGATAAAAGCGGGAAGATCAGCTGCGTTTGGTTCAATCAGCCGTATCTGAATAAGATCTTTAAAGAGGGACAAGAGGTCGTTTTATACGGCCGGGTGGATATTTTTAATAAGCGCTTGCAAATGGTAGTGCCTGATTTTGAGCTTATATCGGTGGAAGATCGCAGTTTGAATATGGGCCGAATCGTCCCTGTGTATCCCTTGACCCGCGGGGTCAGTCAGCGGTATCTGCGCAAGCTGATGGACTCTTGTTTGAATTTATATGCAGAGCAATTGCAAGACATTATCCCAAAAGAGACCCGCAGTAAACATCAACTAAACCCCATTTCTCAAAGCATCCGTCAGATCCATTTTCCTTCAGATGCCACTCATCAACAAAAAGCGATAGACCGCATTGCCTTCGAAGAGTTCTTTCTTTTTCAAATTTGTGTCATTTTAAGGCGTTTGAACATCGTGCAGAAAAAAGGGACTTCGCACAAGATCAGTAATAATTTGATTGAACAGTATAAGACTTCATTTCCTTTTCAATTAACAGGTGCACAAAATCGGGCGATTGCGGATATGGGGCAAGATATGGCTCTAAATCGCCCTATGTTGCGCATGATTCAGGGAGATGTAGGCAGCGGAAAGACAGTAGTAGCGTTTTTTGGATCTGTGGCTGCGTGGAAAAATAAGAAACAGTCAGCCTTCATGGCTCCGACGGAGATCCTGGCGCAACAGCATTTCCTGAATTTCGAGAGATTGCTTGGGAAAGGCCAATTTAAAGATCTAAAAGTAGCGCTATTGATCAGCAGCATACCCGCTAAAGAAAAGAAGCTAATCTATCAAAGGCTTAAAGAAGGGGATATTGATTTGATCATAGGGACACATGCGTTATTAGAAGAAACCATAGCTTTTAAAGATTTGAGTTTTGTGGTCATTGATGAGCAGCATAAATTCGGCGTCAATCAGAGGGCTTTGCTGACAGACAAGGGGAGCAATCCTGATATATTAATAATGACAGCAACTCCCATACCAAGGACACTTTGCCTGACTCTTTATGGAGATCTTGATATTTCCGTGATCAATGAACTGCCTCCCGGCCGTGGAAAGATCAAAACCTACCATTTTTCTTTAGTTAAAGCGCCTGCGGTCTATCAAAAGGTGAGGGAACTGGTGCTTAAAGGAACGCAGGCCTATATCATTTATCCTTTGGTTGACGAGAGTGAAAAATTGGATTTAAAAGCGGCGAAAGACATGTTTGTTAATTTGCAAAAATTTGAGTTTCAGGGGCTACGTTTGGGGCTGGTGCATGGGCAGATGGCACGACCGGAAACCGACGCCGTGATGGAACAGTTTAAGAAGCATGAACTGGATATTCTGGTAGCCACGACCATATTAGAAGTAGGCATTGATATCCCGAATGCCAATGTCATGGTTATAGAGCATGCCGAGCGTTTTGGTTTAAGCCAATTGCATCAGTTACGCGGGCGCATCGGTAGGGGGGCTCATGATGCCATGTGCGTGCTATTAAGCGGACCGTTGACCCAGGAGGGCAACTTGCGCATGGAAGCGATCGTTCAAACCACAGACGGATTCAAAATAGCCGAGCAGGACCTAAAGATCCGCGGCCCCGGTCATTACTTCGGGAGACATCAGCACGGCCTCAATGAGCTTAAAATGGCTAATCCCGTCACCCAAATCGAAGTCCTTGAAAAAGCAAGAGAAGATGCTATCATTCTGACCAAAGCCGATCCCAAGTTAGAAACAACCGAGCATCGCCTGATCAAAGAAACCATCAAAAAAAGATATCCACAATACCTAGATCTGATATTAGCAGGATAAAAAAACCGGGACACAATATTCGCTGTTCCTTCAACGTCGAATCGTTTGGGGTCAAAAAAACGTGACACATGGAAAATAACCTAAGCATCATATTACCGGTATTCAATGAAGGACAGACCATCAACGCCCTTGTTGATGATATATCCGTTCATGTTACAAAACACATAAAAGACTTTGAGATAATCATCGTAGATGACGGCAGTAAGGACAATACTCCCTCAATTATCAAAGACATGGCTAAATCATTGCCTTATCTTAAGATCGTCACTCATGAGGGGAATAAAGGCTATGGATATGCCATCAAATCAGGGATAACGGCATCAAAAATGGACTGGATCTTTATCATGGATGCTGACGGACAGTTCAGGATCGATGCCTTTGAAAATTTTTGGAAGAACAAACAGGACAACGATTTCATATTAGGATACAGAGCGAAAAGAAACGATAATTTCTATCGTTTTATTTTGGGAAGGATAGGTAATTGGCTCTCGAACGTCATCTTAAAGAAGAAAATAAGGGACATCAACTGCGGATTTAAGTTGTTTAAGAAAAATGATCTGTCTCCTTTGACATTATTCTCGACAGGAGGGCTTATCAATTTTGAGATACTTCATCTCTTATTCAAGAGTAAAGAAAATTACCGTTTTTTACAGCTTCCCGTGATACATTATCCAAGAACACAGGGCAAACAAACCGGAGGCGGGATTAAGACCATAGGGAAGATAATCTCTGAAGGGATCCAATTAATTGTAAGGTGATCAGCAGCAAAAACTGTATGAAACTACGCCAATTCATTATTTTTTTAATAGGAGCCTTTGTATCGTTGTATTTAGTCTATTCATCAACGGTGATGGCTCCCTATGTCCGCAATGATGGCTTAAGGTATTTCGATAAATATTATAACCGGAATTCAAATTTTACCACAGACCCCCAATTTAAATGGTTATGTGCCTTGGGCCGTCCCGTCGCAGCGCTGGAAGAAGCATTCATTTATCAAAAGATCAATCATCTTTCCGATCTGTCAAGGTTGAGATTGTTGACGATCACGGTATTTGCCCTCAATGCGTCATTATTGAGCAGCATCGTCGTTGCCTTAGGGCTACCGGTCATCCCGGCATTTTGCATGAGTATAGTTATTTTCACACTACCCGGGATCCAGGAATGCGTTTTTGTGCCATTTTTATTTATTGCTTTAGCTCAATTGTGTTCATTATCTGCCTACGTTATATGGATGAGCCGTTGGGTATTTGGGCTTCGTATCATTTTGTCTTTTTTATTATTGGAAATTGCATTTTTTACCTATGTCCCGTCGACATTCTTTTTTTTAATTCCCGTGACGTTCCTTCTTATCCTCAAAGAAGATGATTGGCCCCATGCCAAGAAGGTATGGCTTCGGGATATGATCTTTGGTATATTGGCGGCCGCTGTTTATCTTTGTGTCATCAGAATATTTTTCTATAAATACATTGAATTATCCGGCCATCAAATTAAATGGGATAGCGTATTAAACAATATCAAAACTTTTCTTCCTCAAGCAGTGCCGCAGTCGTTTAATTTATGGAATATTTATTATTCTAAGGTCCTGGGGATTACTATTGGGCTTTTTGTGGCAGGAGTTTTGTTAGCTAATGCGTTGTTCTCCAAGAAAAACATAGCGTTGCAAAGGATATCAGCCCTGCTTGGAATTTTTGTGATCTTTAACATGGTTTGGATCTTGTTAGGAGGGTATCTTCCGCGAACCTTTGTAGCATCCCAAGCATTGGTCTTATTGCTGGTCTATTGGAGCGGGGATTGGTTGTTAAGGATGTTAAAAAGTAATAAATGGGCAAATGAGTCTTGGCCTATTATTTTATTGGCTCTGGGGCTCATTTTTGCCAATATAATGACAACACGCAATGTTTGGAATTGTAATGCCGAACTGATGTTTATCCGCAGCAGGATAGCTCAATATGAAAATAGTTATATCCGGGAAATACATATTATTCGTCCTCAAGATACGACAAGGGGATATAATGGTCTAAGTATAGTTTATGATAATTTCAATGACGGGTCCACCGGCCAAACAGAACTGACGGGATTAATACGGGCCGCATTGAAAGACCTGGATGACCCGCCCATTGAGATGCATTGTATGGTAACATCATCCAATTATGGCGAACCCTTCACCATGGGTCCGAATGTAATTTTGATCGACATGAACGACCTCGTGCGTATTTCAAAAAAAACCGGGACACATTGAGTTTTTTTATCATCGTTAAACGAGAGCGAAAGAAATATGAAAATACTAGGCGGTAAATATAAAGGCCGGAATTTTTACATGCCTGCCGGCATCAGGCCAACGCAGAGTGTCTTGCGTGAGGCCATTTTTGACCTTTTAGGGCATGATTTAAGCGGTATAAGTTTTCTGGAGCTCTTTGCCGGTAGCGGTGCTGTGAGCATGGAAGCCATTTCCAGGGGAGCTGATCAGGTAGTTATGGTAGAGCACAATGATTTAAATGCTAAAACCATCCAGGAAAATTGTACGCTATTGGGTATTGATCTTGGGCTAAATTTCTCTTTAGTCCATGGCGATGCTTTCACAACAGTCAAACGCCTTTCCGAGGAGGCAAGGCGGTTTGATATCGTCTTTTTTGACCCTCCTTATGGCCAGAAGATGGCCAAAAAAACCTTGAAACTGCTTAGTTCACGTGATATATTACACCCTCAAAGTTTGGTCTGTGTCCAGTGTGAATCTTCTGAGAAAATTGAAATCCCAGAAAATTTGACTCTGCTTACTCAACGTCGTTACGGTTCATCATATCTGACCGTTTTACAGAGGGTTGTGTCAAAATGATAAAAGGGCAAGGGGCCATTTACCCCGGCAGTTTTGATCCGGTCACCAACGGTCATTTGGATGTGATCAAAAGAGCTGCGCATATTTTTGATCATGTGATAGTAGCGGTCGCTGATAATACCAGTAAAAAGGCTCTTTTTACGATCAAGGAACGAGTGCTCCTTCTTCGTGAGGTCACCAAGGGTATAAAGAACGTATCTGTTGAGACCTTTGATGCCCTGGTCATTGAATATGCGCGTCGGAAAAGAATAAGAGTTTTGATCCGGGGCTTAAGGATGACCTCGGATTTTGATTATGAATTTCAAATTGCGTTGACCAATCGCCGGCTGGCGGAAGATATTGAAACGGTCTTTTTAATGCCTTCGGAACACGTCTCGTTCGTTTCGTCGAGCCTATTGAAAGAAGTGGCCAGTTTGAACGCAGATATATCTTCCTTTGTTCCCAAAGCCGTCGAGCGTAAATTAAAAGAGCGCTTGCAACATGATAAAGATTTCAGTTAGGGATATAACGTCCAAAGGTCTTGATATCGATCAAAGTATCCCAAAGGAGGGGATCGGTTTATCCTCCGAAGAGGTTGATATAAGGTCCTTGTTGAATGTCAAGGCGCGCCTGGAGCGGACAGATAATTTTGTCATCGCCAACACGCACATCAAGGCCGAGTTTGGTTATATGTGTGCTCGTTGTTTACAGGAATTATATTCGACGGAAGAGCGTTCCTATATGTTTGAATTTGAACTTGAGCCAGGCAGTGAATATGTTGATTTGGGCGAGGAGATACGCCAGGAAATGATCATGGCAAATCCGGCCCGGGTTTTATGCAGCAAAGATTGTAAAGGTATTTGTCCCGAATGCGGGGCGAATTTAAATATTGAAAAGTGTAAGTGTATACCCTAAAGGAGAAGATCAGACATGCCTCTACCAAAAAGACAACATTCTAAAACACGCGGCCGCAAACGCCGTACGCATTGGAAGGTGACCGTGGCCTCATTGCGTGCCTGTCCTCAGTGCACCAAACCAGTGCTTTCTCATCGCGTATGTCCTTTCTGCGGTTTCTATAAGGGTACCCAGATCGTTGAAATGGCTAAATCCAAGTAACTTTATAGATCGTAAAAATCTACCAATGAGGGTTTACCATGAAGATTGTCCTTGACGCCATGGGCGGTGATTTTGCTCCTCATAACGTAGTTGCCGGGGCAGTAGACGCTGTTAAGGAATATAAAATATGCGTCACGCTGGTTGGTATCAGTGAGCGTATAGAAGAAGAGCTTAAGAAGTACCAATATCCTAAAGACCTGATCGAAGTTGTTCATGCGCCTGATGTGGTGGCCATGGATGATGCCGCGACCGTTGTCATACGTCAAAAGCGTCACTCGTCTATCAGTGTTGGCATGGGCCTTTTGAAAAAAGAAGGGTATGACGCCTTTGTCAGCGCCGGTAATACCGGTGCCTGTGTGGCCGCGTCCACCTTTATTTTAGGCATGATTCCCGGTGTCGATCGTCCTGGTATCGGATGTATTTTTCCTTCCTTAAAGAAATTTACATTTATTATTGATGTGGGGGCCAATACGGCGGCTAAACCGGAGCATATACTCCAATACGCAAGAATGGCCAAGATATATGCGCAGTCGGTGCTGGACAGGCCGAATCCTACCATTGGGTTACTCAATATTGGTGAAGAAGAATGTAAAGGTACCGGCTTTGAACAAGAAGCCCATAAACTTTTGGAAGAAAAAGAACCTTGTTTTGTAGGGAATGTCGAGGCCAACGAAGTGTTTACCGGAAAGACTGATTGCATTGTTTGTGACGGGTATGTTGGTAATATCACCTTGAAAGTTGCAGAAGGTTTGATGGAGTCTGTCGGTAAATTGCTTAAGCGCGAGATCAGCAAGAATCCAATAGCTATTTTGGGGGCGATCTTGTTAAAAACCAGCTTAAGTAATGCTAAAAAAAGTATAGATTATTCCGAGTATGGCGGAGCTCCTCTCTTGGGCGTCGATGGACTGGTCCTTATCAGCCATGGCCGCTCAACTCCCAAGGCCATCAAAAATGCCATTCGTGCGGCCAAAGAACAGGTAGAGCATAATGTTCTAAAACGCATCAAGGAAGAGATGGCCCGTAATGGTTAAGGTTGGCATCCTGGGCCTCGGAGCATACCTGCCCGCAAAAAAGCTCACAAATCTCGATTTAGAAAAAATAGTAGATACTTCGGATGAATGGATCCGTTCTCGAACAGGCATCCAGGAACGCCGCATAGCCTCACCGGAAAAAACCAGTGAATTAGCTGCTAAAGCCGCCGTTAGTGCCCTTAAAGACGCTAAAATTTCAGCAGATAAGATAGATTTGATCGTCGTAGCGACCATTTCTCCTGACAGCAATTTTCCGTCGGTGGCTTGTAAAGTTCAAAAAGCCATCGGGGCCAAAAAAGCCGCGGCCTTTGATGTTTCTGCCGCTTGTTCGGGGTATTTGTATGCTATAACAACGGCAAAGCAATATGTCCAGACAGGGTTTGCCAAACGAGCCTTGGTGATCGCCGCTGATCGCATTACCACCTTGATCGATTGGAAAGACAGGGATACCTGTGTTTTATTTGGCGACGGGGCAGGGGCTTGTGTGTTAGGGCCGGTTAAATCAGGGGGTATTACAGCGGATTTTTTACAGTCCTTTGGTGATTACGGGAGTTTGATGGAAGTTATTTCTGAAGAAGCCAGAAGTCCTTTTAATCCCGGTAAAACAACCTATACAAAATTGCCATATGTGGTCATGCATGGTCAGGAGCTTTTTAAAATAGCAGTTAATTCAATGGCTGATGCGATTGTGAAGGCTCTAAAAAAAGCCAAGATCAAAAAAGAAGATATTGATTGTGTTGTACCGCATCAAGCCAATGACCGCATTATTACTGCTGTTGCTAAGAAACTGAACATTCCCAAAGATAAGATCTTTATCAATATTGATAAGTACGGCAATATGTCAGCCGCATCCATTGCGGTCGCCTTATATGAAGCTAAAAAATCCAAGAAAATTAAAAAAGGCGATAATGTTGTTTTAGTCGCCTTTGGTGCCGGTCTCGTCAGCGCCGCTAATGTGATTAAGTGGTGATATGCAAAACATCGCCCTAATCTTCCCCGGACAAGGTGCCCAAAAAATCGGCATGGGTCTGGAATTTTATCAGACTTCTTCTGAAACTAAAGCCATCTTTGACCAAGCCGATGCTATTTGCCAAAATGATTTGACCAAGGTGATGTTTGAAGGCCCCGAAGACAAATTAACTTCCACCGCTTATTGCCAGCCGGCCATCTTAACGATGAGTGTGGCCGCACTCAAAGCTTTCGTAGCCCATCCCAAGTACAAAGATTTTTCTGTAAAATTTACAGCTGGCCATAGTTTGGGAGAATACGCCGCGTTAACAGCCGGGGGCGTTATGGATTTTGGCGATACTTTACGTTTAGTGCAAAAAAGAGCCGCCTGCATGGAAGCAGCCGCTCGGGAAAATCCCGGTTCCATGGCAGCTGTGATCGGTTTTGATGTGATCAAGCTCGTTGAGATATGTCGTCAGACAGGTGCCCAAATAGCTAATTATAATTCTAATGAGCAAATTGTCATTACAGGGTCCCAAGAAAAAGTAGCCGCGGCCATAGAAGCGATCAAGGCTGCCGGCGGGCAAAAGATCATACCCTTAGCCGTCAGCGGTGCATTTCATTCTTCTTTGATGTCATCGGCCGCTTCAAAATTTGCCGAAGCTTTAAAAGATGTCTCTTTAAGATCGGCATTGGTCCCAGTGCTTAGCAATGTCAGCGGCCTGCCCCATGGGAATGCCCAGCAGATACAAGAGAGCTTGGCTTCCCAGATCACAGATTCAGTCCAATGGGTTAAATGTGTGGAGTATATTGTCACTCAAGGCATTACCAATTTTATAGAGATCGGCCCCGGCCGTGTCCTTAAAGGTCTTATCCGACGTATCAATCCTGCCATTACAGTTTCCAATATCGAAAAACCGCAAGACATAGAAGCCCTAAGTTAGTCTCCCCCATGTGGCAAAGCTATAATACATAGTGTAAACTTAAGATATGTCTTTAAATTTAGATATAAGAAAAGGAATATCAATAGGGATACTTTTTGCCTTTTTGATTAACACCTTGGGCCCTATTCCAGAAGCGCGTGGAGATGAATTCCGTTTGCCGGCGCCCGGGGTAATGGTACATCTAAGCTCACCGCTTGAACCTCCAATGTTAAAAGGTATAAAAGTCCATCCCGACAATCCCTTTAGGTTTGACTTCATCTTGGATCAAGGGGATTCATCAAAAGGGGACATAAAGCCCCCAATTAAACAAGAAGCCACCAAACTAATCAAATATTTCCTCGCATCCTTAACCATTCCAGAAAATGATCTATGGGTTAACCTTAGTCCTTATGAAAAAGACAGGATCATCCCGCAAAGTTTTGGTCTAACTGAGATGGGAAGGGACCTGCTTGCCGAAGATTACATGCTCAAACAGATCACCGCGAGTCTAATTTATCCTGAGGATGAGATCGGTAAGAAATTCTGGAAAAGGATTTATGAAGAATCAGAAAAGAAATTCGGCACAACCAATATCCCGGTCAACACCTTTAATAAAGTCTGGATAGTCCCCGAAAAAGCCGTAGTCTACGAAAATCCCAAAGCCGGCACAGCCTATGTCGTAGAGGCCAAGTTAAAAGTCATGTTGGAGCAAGATTATCTGTCAATGTCCAAGCATGAAGCTGTACGCAACGACGTGGCCTCAGTAGGGGCTAATATCGTCCGTGAGATCGTCATCCCCGAACTTACCAAAGAAGTCAACGAAGACAAAAATTTCTCCCAATTGCGACAAGTATATAACAGCCTTATTTTAGCCACATGGTACAAAAAGAAAATCAAAGACAGCATCTTAGAACAAGTTTACGCGGATAAAAATAAGATTCAAGGTCTTGTCATTCCCGCGAAAGGTCGGATTAACCGACACTCGCAGTTGCTTGCGGGAATCCAGAACAAGAGCGATGTCGAACTCATCTACCAACGCTATCTCCAAGCCTTCAAAAGAGGAGCCTTCAACTACATCAAAGAAGATCAAGACCCACAAACGCGACAATCTATCCCCAGAAAATATTTTTCTGGTGGGGAGAATTTTGCTCAAATGTCAACCTCCTTAGAATTTGAAGAGACAACAATTACAAAAGCCCCCGTAGACAACGCCCAAACAGCTGGTTACCAGGTAGTGAGTGTCAGGGTTGATGCGGCCATGCTTTCTTTCCCAAAGAAAAAATCCAGGATAATTAAATATACTAGGAATCTTGGCATTTATTTAGTCTTTCAGACATTAATGGCTTATATGTTATTAGAACACCCAAATTATATTGGGCTAAGGGGTGATTCTGAAAAATCTGCTCGACTTGATTCGTTATATAAACAAAAAGGAGCAACAAGTTACTTGTTTGCTGATTCTACTGATCCCATTCCAGTTTATGGCAAGCTAAATGTCCCCGAAAATTCTATTCCACCGGATTTGCTTAGAGGGTTTGACCGTATCTACGCGCTTTCTGATAGTGAGTATGACAAAGTTGATCCAAATGAGGGAGATGAGGGAGATCTGGGGCCCGGGGTGGTAGCTAACGGAGAATATCTTGATAGGGTTAAAAGTTTTGGTAGATATGCCATGTTGCGCAGCAGTGATGCCAACATTTTCGGGGATGAAGTCCATGAAGCTTTTCATTCTTATTGGAAATATCATTTAGAATTCCCTGCTCATTTAAAACTTACCTATTTATATTTCACTCATAAATCAGAATTTCTTACAGTTTCATATTATGCAGGGGTAAGTACTCCTGAAGAGGCTTTTTGTGAGATAGGAAGACTTTGGGCTACGGATCCGTATAGAGTTACACAATTATATAAAAATCCGTTGTTTAGGCCCTACATTGAGCAAGCAATTAAGGGTTTTTCAAGGACTAATCAGGACCCAACAAAAGGAATTAAAGTAAGATTTTATCTAAAAGGGGATGCTTCTTCTGATGAATACGATTTTCCAAATAGTGATTCTGATACAATTGTACAAAAATTAGGAGAATTGGTAAATGGTGGATTGACAAATAGTCTTAATTTTGATTTGAACGGAAAGCATGGCGATAGAGTTCAAATATTATTTCCGGGGGGGAAGAATAATCTCGGGATGTATGATCTCGTGGGGGCATATCTTGCAGAAATTAAACCCGAAATGAGGGACCATTATTTATCCTACGACGATTTTAATAGGGCATGGGAGGTGATCCAAGAACATAATCCAGGTATCGATGACTCGTTAAAGTTTAATGATGTAAAACCAGGGGGAATTCCGAATAATGAAATCGATCTAAATGGGGTTTCTCAAATCACAGCAGATCACGCAATGCGGGGCTCAGAGGATCAAGGCTTGATTCAAATTCTACTTAAGAGCAGATTTCTTAAAAGGATAAATTTTCCTCCTGGTTGGCTCCAAGACTTGGTGATACCTGATGGCAGGAGTAGAGCTTTTATCAGGTGGTTAGCAGATGAAATTTATGATCAAAATAAATTGGACGAGTTAGCTCAGGAATTTATTTATCCACCTTCTCTGCAAGGTAAATTAAAACTTAAAATCGGTCTTTTTTCAAATTATCAAGTTCCTCAACAGCCCAATTTTTATTTGGTAGGGGCTTTTACCGATCAAGAAGGCCAAGTGGTTGGTTTCTTCTCCTTAAAATTTTATATGGATGGGCAAAATCATCTGATGTCACATTTGTTAAGCTTTTTTATCGACCAGAACCAGCCCTACTTAAAGAATACAAAAATGTCTGATGCCTACCGGAATTTTGTTGAGAATAATATTTATAAATCAGTACCTGTGGCCAAAGAAACTATCAGAGCAAATTATATCGGGCGACATGTTTGGGCCTTCCATGGGTATGAATTTAATTTTGATCGGGAGGGATGGATCGACAGTGAAACAGGGAGAAGATTTAATATTTTAAGTATCGCCCGTAGAAATTTGTTACGTTTTCTTCAAAGTCATGATATTGCCATCAAAGATCTATTGATCGGTGATAAGCCGGTTAAATCGGTGAATGATCTTAAGGAGCCGATAGATTTTGCAAAATTGCGTCATAAAGACGGATTAAAGATTATTGCTAGTGCTTTAATAGCAGACAATACTTTAGGAGGACTTGAAACGATGGATGTGGGCAAAGCTTTTTTATTAGCGGATTATCGTTATGATGGAAAGGGGCCCTATATTATTTCTGAAACAACAGGTCATGAATTTTCTGCACAGGCCATGCCTTATTGGGATGGAATACGCTTAGTTAACGAAAAGAATGAATATGTAACCGCTGATACTAAAAAGAAATCGTATAAGAAGTTTAATCTTGAAGAGGCAGTTATTTTGATGTTACAAGCATTCCGTCAGTTTGGAGACTTGCTTAGCCCCAGGGATTTGTCAGATGCTTTAGGGCAGGATCAGGGATTATATTCTTATCATTATCAGGAAATTCTTGCAAGATTGGAAAACCATGCTCAAGGGGATGAAGAATGGCAACGAAATTTGAGGAAGGCAATAGAAGAAAAAAGAAGGGCAATGCAGGAAAGAGAAGATGAATTAAAAACCCGTAAAAAACTAGAAAAATTTGACCTTCAATTAACAATTGAATTTATAGAAAACGAATTTCGTCGAGATCCTACACTTCGTCAATTACCTATTCCCAGAATTATGTCAGCTGCTTTAGGCCCAAGTCGGGTAACATTTTTGAATCATAAGGATGAAATAATTCTAGAATTACAAAATAGATTACACCGTGGAAATTATGATCAAGGGTCTAATGATTTAAGAAATAGAATAACGCAGGGTCTAAAGAATCAGGCAATGATCAGTCAGAAATTCACTAGCCCGTCAGAAGCGTTGAAATATCTTCTGACAAATGGAGATGACATAAGGGGGGCAAGTTTTTTTGCAAGAATGAAAGTCCTTGATCAACAAGGTCGCCTTCCGGATAGTATCGTCGATTTTTTATTTAATGCCATGTCATTGGATCACATAATGCAAAGAGCTCCTTTAGAAGGTCCTCAGGGTTTAGCTTACTTAAGGCAGGTTATACCAGAGCCTCCATCAGAGAATTTAAATGAAGGAATGGTTTTGCGATATTTGCTGGCAAACGGTCATAAGCCCTCCGAGTTAAAATGGATAGATTATGTCAAGCTTTTAGATATAGCGTATGACAGTTATGCGCCAATAGCTGCACAAGGGCTTTACTATGCGGCTAATGCGCTGGATCGATTGGCCGCACAAGTGCCGTCAGGCAGGATCAACAATTTAGAGGATTTAAGACGTGTCATACCCGTGGCACCCAAGGAAGAATTAGTGTTACGAGAAGGCAAATTTAATGATAGTTTGGTCTTGCGCTATCTTTTGACAAATGACAAAAAACCTAAGAAAGTTGGATGGAATGATTATGTAAAGCTATTAGCTGCTGCTTATGGACCTTATGAACCAATGATGGGCAAGGGTCTTAATTATGAAGCCAGTGCATTGGATCATCTGGCAGCTCAAGTCCCATCAGGAGAGATTAAGAATATAGATGAATTGAGGCTGGTGATACCCCCGCCACCCCAGGGAGAATTAAATGAAACATTAGTATTACGACATTTGTTGGGAAAAGACAAAAAACCTGAGGAAGTGAAATGGAACGACTATGTTCAGCTTTTAGGTGCTGCTTATGAAATTTATATGCCTGTTACAGGGCAGGCCCTTGAACGCGTAGCCAGTGCGCTGGATCATTTGGAGGAAAAATTATCTTCAAGTAAGATTAAAAGCATAGAAGATTTAAGGCGGGTAATACCGGCGATTCCGAAAGAAGAATTAGAGGGACAAAAAGGAAAAGTAAAAGATGATATCATTTTGCGCTATCTTTTAATAAAGGGGAAGCTTGTCAATGTGACATGGAGCGATTACGTCAAGCTTTTAGACCTCGCTTATGAATCTGATTCATTCTTGCCCAAACGGACACTTTATTTTGCTGCTAGTGCATTGGATCATTTGGTAGAAAAAATGTCGGAAGGAAGTGTTCAAAACGTAGAGGACTTAAGGCGGTTTATTCCAGAACCTCCGCAGGGAGAGTTAAATGTAGCTATAGTTTTACGTCATCTTTTAAAGAATGCTAATAAACCTGCCGAAATAACCTGGCTTAATTATGTAAAACTATTATCGATCGCTTATAAATCCTACGCGCCTGTAGCCAATCGGGCGCTTGAACAAGCAGCAAGCGCATTAGATAATTTTGGAAAAGAGGCTCCCTTGATCAGCGCGGATAATTATATAAGAAATAATCAGGAACAGCTGGATCATTTGATAAAAGCATATTTCGCATCTCTGGGAGAGGGACAACAGCCAACAAAAGAATCGATAACTCTTTTTTTCTTGGAAATTGCTATAGAAGGTCAACTCCCTAAGGGGAAGAACGGTAAGACAGGATTAGCTTCAAGCTCATTTATGACTTATTATCCAAGATTAGCCGAAAAAGTCTTCGCTCCTGCTTTAGCTCTCAACGGTGGTGTTGACTTAACTCCTGTTAATATACATTTGCAAATTCAAAACAAAGGTAGTGAAATTAAATTTCACATTAATCCTGCCATGTTGGCACAGTTACAAAATGCCCCTGGTTTTGTACCGGTGATTTTGAGTGTCAAACCACTTAAAAGTTTGTCTGACTTTTTAGAGATCAACCATTGAGCAAACATAAGTTAACCTTGCCAATTTTCCTTCTCCCCTTGAGATTTTTCATGTATAATTTTTGATTAATTAGGGACAGACACCAATTATTTGAAAACACTACTTTTAATTCTATTTTTAGTTGTTTTTTGCCCGCGCCACGCTTATGCGTATATTGATCCCGGTTCAGGCGGGTATTTGATATCCTCGATCCTTGCTGCTATCGGAGCTTTCTTCGCCTTTGCTGCGGCAATTGTAGTACATTTTTTCCGCAATATTGTTTGGAAAACCATCCGTACTCTTTGGAGTAAGCATCGTTTTCTGTTTTTGGCAGGAGTGTTGATCTTGACAGGGTCTATCGGTGTAGGCATATTTCATATTTTTTATGAACCGGCAATCCCTCCTTTTAATCCTTCCCCTCATTTGGTACAAACTCATAATACTCCTCAAAGGTATGATGGGTATAATTTGTATGAAGGTAAACTAATAGATATGCAGGGGCATATAGTTAAGAAATGGAAAAGTATTTTTTTGGGTGTGATCAATCCTCAAACAGGGGATTATTATGCGGAAAAATATTATGAAGCACCCCTCTGGGGCCGGTATACATGGGATGATAAGGTCATTTGGGAAAAGCATTTTCCTATCCATCATGACATTGTGTTGACACCTAAGGGCACGATCATTACATTTACAAAAGAAGTCCATCAATATCAGGGTCGTGACGTTGAATTTGACGTGATCCTTGAATTTGATAAGGACGGCAATTTGTTAGACCGTTTTTCATTATGGGACCATTTAAAAGATTTCCAGAAGTTCCATAAGAAGCTGGAGTTGGATATGCCGAAAATATTTTTGATCCCCGAGGAGCATCGGGAAAAAAAGAGCATCTGGGGCGGCAGTTATGATTATTATCATTTGAATTCGTTAAGCATTATTCCGCCTAATGCCAGGGAGGGAATGCATCCCGCTTTCCGTCCCGGTAATTGGTTGATCAGCTTCCGTCATGGCAGTATGTTATTTATATTAGATCAAAACACAAAAGAGATCCTTTGGCGAGCCATTGATGATCAGGTCCCCGGCCGTCTGGAAGGCCCCCATGCCGCACAAATGTTACCCAACGGCAATATCATGCTTCTGGATAATGGACGATACCGTAAATGGTCGAGGATCATTGAACTTGACCCGGTAACGCTTACCATTGATTGGGAATTTCAAGAAAAAGATTTTTATACGCTTTCCCAAGGCTATGTTCAGAAACTTTCTAACGGTGATATGTTGGTGACCGAAGCCGAAAAAGGATATGTTTTTGAATTGACGCCGGATAAAAAGGTCGTCTGGGAATTTTATAATCCTGAAAAACAGGACAAAACAAATGCCACAGATGATAAGAAATGGGGATTAAGGCAGGAAATTTATCGAATGACCAGTTATCCTAAAGCAGTGATCGATCGTTGGCTTAGATGAGTTTTTTAAACCTGGTTAAATTGAAATTGCGTGAATTAGAAGGCCCTTGTTTTGATGAGAAGCTTTCAGGGGCACATATTTACGACCAACCCCGTTATTCCCCAGGATATAATCTTTCCGATGGAAAATTAATAGACCAAGAAGGAAAAATACTTAAGAGTTGGAATTATCGGTATTTGAGCGTTCTACTTCCAGACGGTCGATACTTGGCACAGGAATATTATGAATCAAAGAGGTGGGGATTATTTTCTTGGGATGACAAACCAATTTGGATAAGTGAGATCCCTATTCATCATGATATTTGTTTGACGCCACAGAATACTATATTGACATTCACCAAACAAATGCAGGTATATAAGGGGCGTAAGGTTGATTTTTGTGTGATTGTGGAATTTAATATGCAAGGTCAGGAGATTGACCGTTGGTCTACCTGGGAAAATTTGAAGAAAATCCAGCGTTTTCATAAACCTTTGGAATTGGACCGTCCCAAGTTTTTTTTCCTGCCGGAAACTGCCAAACGTAAGAAGGTATCTCCTTGGGGCGGAGAATATGATTATTATCGGCTCAATTCTATTGATGTTCTAGGCGATACGCCTCTGGGACGTTTGGATCCGCGTTTTCGCCGCGGCAATTGGCTTATTAGCTTTCGTCATGGAAGTATGATGTTTATTATTGACGCAGATACAAAGGAAATTGTCTGGAAATGTATTGATGGGGATGTTCCGAACAGGATAGAGGGCCAACATGCTCCAAGGATGCTTAGTAATGGGCACATATTGGTGTTTGATAATGGCCGATACAGAGGATGGTCTCGTGCACTGGAGATTGATCCAAGTAATAATCGTATTTCTTGGGAACATCGACAGGAAGGCTTTTTTACGCTTTCTCAAGGGTATGTACAGCGTTTGGAGAATGACAATACCTTGATCACAGAAAGTGAACAGGGGCGTGCCTTTGAAGTTACCAGTGACGGAGAAGTTGTATGGGAATATTATCATCCTCAGCGGCAAAATAAAGATAATTCCGGGCATCCGGAAAGCTATGGCAGGCGTCAGTGGATTTATCGTATGGTACGCTATAGCCCGGAATTTATTGAGAAATTATTATGATAATGAGAACGGGCCATGTCCCTTATTTTTTTCTCATCTTTCGCGTCAATTTTCCTTCTCCCCTTAAGGTTTTTCGTGTATAATCCTTAATCTTTTAGTCTTACGATTTGGAACGGGAAGTAGCGCAGTTGGCTAGCGCACTTGAATGGGGTTCAAGAGGTCGAGGGTTCAAATCCCTCCTTCCCGACCATTTTTAAAATTAATGGTTGGCTATGAATAATTCTCCTGATGAACGCCGCAAACATTTACGTATTTACCGCAATTTTATTCTGACGTATCAAGAAAAAGGTAAACCGATCATTAATCATAATGTCTCTCAGGTGAACAATGTCAGCAAGGGAGGCTTGAGTTTTACCTCAACATATCCTTTAAAACAGGGGATCATTGTAACAGTTGACCTGAAAACCCCTTTTCTTGCTGAGTCCATTGCTATAGACGGTATCGTATTAGAATCCAGAGAAAAGATCCCTGATATGATCTATGAGATACGATTGCAATTTCAGAATATTTCTGACGAAGTCATGAACGTGCTTGAGAAGATCGAGAACTATGGTAAGGATTAAGGAAGGTTAAGCATGGGGCATTCTTATAATGGTCAAGAGCGCAGGACAAATTTAAGGGTCCCTAAGAATTATAATTTATTTTATTCTTTTAAAGAGTCTCCTGAAAAAAAATCAGATGCAACGATCATCAAAGATATCGGTAAAGGGGGCGTACGTTTTACAACTTCACAATCGATCAATGAAGGAACGCGCCTGATCTTTGAGATCGGTATTTCATATATAGCGCCTAAAAGATTGATCTTAGAGGGCTTGGTTGTATCGAGCAAAGAAATTTTCCAACACTTGGCCTTTGAGATCAGGGCCAAGTTTGATCCGTTGGATGAAGAAACAATTAAAATATTTGATATGATCGAGCAACGAAACATTAAAGGACATTAAAACTTATGGATTGCATTAATATCGGTTTGATCGGATATGGGGTGGTGGGTCAAGGGGTGGTCAAGGCCCTGAAAAGCCGCAGGAAGTTTTTGCGTGAAAAATATGAAACAGATTTTTTTATCAAGACCATTGCTGATCGCAATATCTCAAAAAAGATCCCCCCCGGACTTGATAATACTTTATTGACGACGGACATCAATCTTGTCCTCAACGATCCTGACATTCATGTAGTGGTGGAGTTGATCGGCGGTTTGTCACCGGCCAAAGAGATCGTCCTCGGTGCTTTAAGGGCCAAAAAACATGTGGTGACGGCCAACAAGGCCTTGATCGCCGAGTGCGGCCTGGAATTATTCAAGGAAGCTGACGCCCAAGGGCGCAGTATCCTTTTTGAATCGTCGGTGGGAGCGGGTATCCCTATCATCCGTACCATCACGGAAGGCATGGCCGGCAATAAGTTCAACGGTGTTTATGGGATCATCAACGGGACTTGTAACTATATCCTGACAGCCATGTCCAAGAATAAACTGACCTTTGCCCAGGCGCTTAAAGAAGCCCAGGAAAAAGGGTATGCGGAAAGCAATCCCACCCTGGATATCAGCGGCATGGATGCGGCTTATAAATTGGCCATTTTGGTGTTTATCACCATGGGTAAATTCGTCAATGTGAAAGACATTTATGTCGAGGGGATCAATCATATCTCCCATGATGATATTGAATTTGCCGATAGCCTGGATTTAAGTATATGTCTTTTGGCCATCGCCAAAAAAACAGGTAATAAATTAGATGTACGTGTTCATCCCACCATGATCCCCAAGGACCATGGACTGGCGACTGTAAATGGGGTGGATAATGCCATCTTTTTGGATTCAGATCCTTTGGGGGATGTGTATATTGAGGGGCATGGGGCAGGGCAGATGACGGCGGCCATGGGTGTTGTGGCTGATCTTATTAATTTAGGTATTCGTGTTGATGCCCCGGCGGTTATTTGGGCTTTTAACCCTGCTGATGAAGTAGAAAATCTGATATTACGCAAAATTGAGGAAGTTGAAACGCGTTTTTATATCCGTTTTATGGTCATTGATAAACCCGGTGTTTTGGCTTCCATCACGACGGTGCTAGGACAGCATAATATTTCCATTGCTTCGGTCAGTCAAAAGCAGGAAAATAAAGGTTCGACGGTACCGGTTGTTATATTGACACATCAGGCCAATGAACGGGAAGTCAAGGAAGCTTTGGAACAGATCTCAGAATTGGCTGTTGTTAAAGGCAAGCCTGTGGCCATCCGCATGGAGAAACTCTAATGCGCTGGGTGGGCCTGATCGACCACTATCGGGAATATTTGCCGGTTTCTGCAAAGACACCGGTGATCACTTTGTATGAGGGCAATACGCCGCTTATTCCGGCGGAGTTTTTAAACAAGATCACAGGCCTGCAGGTTTTTTTAAAGTACGAGGGACTAAACCCCACCGGTTCATTTAAAGACCGCGGCATGACCATGGCGATCTCCAAGGCTTGTGAAAAAGGGGCCCGGATCGTCATGTGTGCATCCACCGGGAATACATCAGCATCGGCGGCGGCTTATGCTGCCCGTGCGGGGATCAAGTGTGTGGTGCTTATTCCCAATGGCAATATTGCCATGGGAAAATTGGCCCAGGCCATGATCCATCAGGCACAGGTGATCGCCATTGAAGGTAATTTTGATAACGCTCTTGATCTGGTCAAGGAGATCACATCACAGTATCCTGTTGAATTGGTAAATTCTTTAAATCCGTTCCGTATTGAAGGCCAAAAAACAGCTGCTTTTGAAATTTGTGATTTTTTAGGTGATGCGCCGGAGTTCCACGCTATTCCCGTCGGTAATGCCGGTAATATCACGGCTTATTGGAAGGGATACAATGAGTATAAATTGGCAGGTAAGTCGAGGACCTTGCCTAAAATGCTTGGTTTTCAAGCGGCTGGTTCAGCGCCGATCGTGCATAACCGTATCATTGAAAATCCTGAAACGATCGCGACCGCTATCCGCATCGGGAATCCGGCCAGTTGGAAATCAGCCATAGAGGCCCGTGATCAATCCCGCGGTTTGATCGATGCGGTGACTGATGAAGAGATCCTGGCAGCCTATCATCAATTGGCAGCACTTTCAGGGGTATTTGTAGAACCAGCGTCTGCAGCGTCAGTTGCAGGGGTTATCAAGCTGGCGCAGGCAGGTTATTTTAAAGACCATCAGGGAGAACGCCTGGTGTGTACGGTCACCGGACATGGTCTTAAGGACCCCAAAACAGCGATGCAAGATCTGCCTCAGCCCCAACTTTTTAAAGGGGACAAAAAAGATATCTTAAAGCTCATTGGGCTATAGCTAGTGTCATTGCGAGGAGCGCTTTTTGCGACGAAGCAATCTTAAAGTCCTTATTACCTGCGGGGCCACATGGACAACTATTGACGACGTGCGTGTCATCAGTAATATTTCCAGCGGAGAAATGGGTCATCTGATCGCCCAGGCATTTAGATCGAAGAAGGCTGACGTTACTGTCATTGAAGGTCCGGTGACGCATACGCTGATAGATAAAAAGATCAAGGTCATCAAATACCGTTTTTTTGATGAATTGGCCCGCGTTCTCAAGCAGGAGTTACTCAAAAAATACGATATCATCGTGCATGCGGCGGCTGTTTCTGATTTTAAAGTCGCAGGGGCTTCTAAAAGTAAGATATCGTCTGACAAGTCTTTGAATTTAAAATTAGTCGCAACGCCGAAACTTATTAAGGATATCAAGCGTTTAAGTCCCGGGAGCTTCCTGGTAGGGTTTAAATTAGAGTCAAAATTAAACCAGAAGAATATTTATAAGATGGTTAAGTCTTTGTTTGTAGATGCTCATTGCGATTTAGTTGTAGCCAACACCTTGAAGGAACGCAAGGGAACTGTCCCCTTCAGTTCCAGGGGACAGTTCCCTTCTTATGAAGGTTTTATCGTTAACGCCGATGGAGACATTTTAGTCAAAGCCAGCAATAAAAAACAGATCGCGAAGGGTTTAGCGAAATTAATTATATGAAATATATCATCCTTGTCCCAGACGGTTTAGCCGATCAGCCTCTCAAAGAATTAGGGGGAAAAACCCCTATGGAGGCGGCCCGAACGCCTCATATGGATTTTATGGCCAAGCATGGATTTTCGGCATTGACGCAGACCATTCCCGACGGTATGCCTCCGGGTTCAGATATCGGCAATTTGGCTTTGATGGGCTATGACCCTAAAAAAGACCTATCCGGACGGGCTTCTTTGGAAGCGGCCAATGTGGGCATAAAGCTCAAAGACGATGAGGTGGTGTTCCGTTGTAATTTGGTCACTGTTAGGGAACTGTCCCCATCAGGGGGAATGTCCCCTTCAGTCCAAGGGGACAGTTCCCTTCCAGATTTTCAAATGCTTGATTACAGCGCCGGGCATATTTCATCCGATGAGGCCAAGAACCTTATAGAACATCTGGAGCGTGCCCTTGATTGGCCGGACCTGCGCTTCTATGCCGGTAAAAGTTATCGTCATTTGATGGTCATTAAGACCATTAATGTCCCGGCGATGCTGGCGATCAAAACGGTGCCGCCTCATGATATCATGGGCCAGTCGACCAAATCGTATTTGCCGCAAGGTCCTCAAAGCGATCAATTGGTAAATATCATGGAGAAGTCCCGGCAAATTCTGGGAATGCATCAGATCAACAAAATACGTGAAGGTTCAAAAGAAAATCCGGCCAACATGGTTTGGTTGTGGGGGCAGGGCGGTCGCTCAAATTTGCCTTTATTTAAAGACCGTTTTGGTTTAAGCGGATCGGTGATTTCGGCGGTGGATCTGGTCAATGGTATCGGCCGTCTGGCGGGTTTGGATGTGTTGAGCGTTCCGGGGGCGAATGGTTACTATGACACTAATTATAAGGGCAAAGCAGACTATGCGTTGAACTCTCTGAAGAAGCATGATTTTGTATATGTCCATGTGGAAGCGACTGATGAGGCCGGTCATAATGGGGACTGGAATGCCAAGGTCAAGTGCTGTGAACACTTTGATAAGAAAATTGTCGGTCCTGTGATCAAAGCTTTTGGGAAAGCCAAAGGTGTGAGGGTCCTGGTTTGTCCGGACCATCCAACCCCGATAGCCACACGCACTCACGACCGGTCACCTGTTCCTTTTGTGATGTGGGGCGAAGGTATCGAGCCCAACGGTACAAAAAAATATTCTGAAAAAGAAGCAGCGGTCAAAGGCCTGAAATTTAAAAGCGGCCAGGATATGATTCAATTTTTCTTAGCAAAATAATGATGGAAGGGGACTGTCCCCTTCTGTCCCAGGGAACAGTTCCCTTCCAAGTCTGATAAGGGAGAATTCGTAAAATGGAAAAAGATGTCATCGTACAAAAATTCGGAGGTTCTTCAGTCGCTAATATCGACCGTATTAAGAATGTAGCCCAGCGTGTTATCGCTTATAAGAATAAGCATACCGACATTGCGGTGGTGGTTTCAGCTCTTGGCGATACGACCGATGAATTGGAAGCTTTGGCATTGGGAATAAGCAAGAATCCGCCGGAGCGTGAAATGGACATGCTTTTATCCACCGGCGAGCAAATTTCCTGCGCGCTATTGGCGATCGCTGTCAAAGAATTGGGATATGAAGCGATTTCATTTACAGGAAGCCAGGTGGGCATTAAAACCGATAAGACCCATACCAAGGCGCGCATCATCACCATTGACGGTAAGCGTATTAAAAAGGCTTTTAAAGAGGATAAAATTGTTATTGTGGCGGGTTATCAGGGAGTGACGGCCAATGATGAGATCACCACCTTGGGCCGCGGCGGTTCTGATCTAACGGCGGTGGCCCTGGCGCAGGCGTTGAAAGCCAAGGTTTGTGAGATCTATACTGATGTCGACGGCATATACACCACCGATCCGCGCATTGTTAAAGAAGCCCGTAAGATCAAGAACATTACTTTTGAAGAAATGCTGGAAATGGCCTCTTTAGGCGCCCAGGTAATGCAGGCGAGGTCTATTGAAGTGGCCAAACGATTCAATATCCCTTTACATGTCCGTTCAAGTTTTTCTAAGGAGGAAGGTACTATGATCACAAAAGAAAATGAAAAATTAGAAACAATTGCTGTTCGCGGGATCACCTGCAATAAAAATGAAGCTAAGATTACCATTTGCTCCGTACCGGATAAGCCCGGTATCGCGGCCAAGATCTTTGAAGAAATTTCAAAACAGGGCATTAATGTAGACACCATTGTTCAAAATGTACCGCATGACAAATTATCCGATATTTCATTTACGGTGCCTAAGTCTGATCTGACCAAAGCCATCAAAGCCACGTCAGTCATAGGGAACAAAATAGGGGCCGGTGAAGTCTTGGAAGACAGGTCTATCGCGCGGGTGTCCCTGGTCGGCTCCGGCATGCGCTCGCACAGTGGTATTGCGGCGAAAATGTTCTCGACGCTGGCGGATAATCTGATCAACATTGAAATGATCTCTACTTCTGAAATTTCAGTTTCTTGTATCATCGCACAAGATTCAGCTGATAAAGCAGTCAAGGCTTTGCATAAAGCCTTCAAATTGGAGCAAATCTAAAAAGGAGTGTCATTGCGAGGAGCCCGTAGGGCGACGAAGCAATCTTTTAACATATGTCTAAAATAATAATTTACGACACAACTCTCAGGGATGGTTCACAAACCGAAGGGGTGTCTTATACCGTCAGTGACAAAGTCAAGATCACCCACAAGCTCGATGAGTTGGGTGTTCATTACATTGAAGGCGGATGGCCGGGATCTAATCCTAAGGACAAGGATTTTTTTGAGACCATGAAGACCCAAAAGCTCAAAAACTCAAAATTAGCTGCCTTTGGATCCACCCGTCGGGCCAATGTGAAGCCTGAAGAGGATGCCAACTTAAAGGAATTGATCGCCAGCCAAACGCCGACGGTCACGATTTTCGGCAAGAGTTGGGATCTCCATGTCATAGACGTTATCAGAACGACCCTGGATGAGAATTTAAGAATGATCCAGGAATCAGTGGTTTTTTTAAAGAAAAATAAGCGGGAAGTTTTTTATGACGCAGAACATTTTTTTGACGGGTTTAAAAAGAACCCTAAGTATGCTATAAAATCCCTTTTGGCCGCACAGGCGGGTGGCGCTGATTGCATTATCTTGTGTGACACCAACGGCGGCACCTTGCCCGAGGAGATCACCCGGATCGTCAAGGAAGTTAAAAAGAAGATCAAAAAGCCGCTGGGCATCCATACGCATAATGATCAAGGTCTCGCCGTGGCTAATTCTCTGGCTGCGCTTAATAATGGTTGTGTGCAGGTACAGGGGACATTTAATGGCATGGGTGAGCGCTGCGGCAATGCAGATCTATGCACGCTGATGGCGATCCTTCACACCAAGATGAGAAAAGAGTCCATCCCTGATAATAAGATCAAATTGCTGATGGATACTTCCTATTTTATCAGTGATATCAGCAATTATACCCTGGCTAATAATCAGCCTTTTATCGGTCACTCGGCTTTTGCCCATAAAGGTGGAGTTCATATTGATGCCATGCTTAAAAATGCCTTGGCCTATGAGCATATCGAACCTGAAGTAGTGGGTAATCACCGTCGTCTGTTAACTTCAGAATTGGCCGGTAAAATGCCCATTATCCTTAAAGCACAGAAAATGAATATCACTCTGGATAAAAACTCTCCTGAAGCCAAGGAGATCATGAAGGAGCTTCAGGAAAAGGAATATCAGGGGTATCAATTTGAAGGGGCAGATGCATCTTTTGAATTGTTCATGAAGCGCCGTTTGAAATTGTATCAGCCTTTTTATCAGCTGGAAGGATTTAAAGTATTCACTGAACGCAAAGTGGATGGATCAGTTTTGGCAGGAGCGACGGTGCGGCTTAAGGTCAATGGCCACGATGAAATGGCTACGATCGAAGGTCATGGTCCGGTCGAAGTCTTGGACAGGGCCTTGCGTACAGCACTGCAAAAATTCTATCCGGCGCTGACGGGCATGCATCTGTTTGATTACAAGGTCCGTGTCTTGGATACGCAAGAAGGCACCGGAGCAAGGGTACGCGTATTGATCGAGTCCCACGATCAACATGACAGCTGGACGACCGTAGGTGTCCATGAAAACGTCATCGAAGCCAGCTGGGAAGCTCTGGTCGATAGCATCGAGTATAAATTATTAAAGGATAAGAAATAATCTTTTAGTCAGTGTCAAAAGGTCTAATTGTTTCGACTTCGTTAGCTGGTGTCATTGCGAGGAGGGCGAAGCCCGACGAAGCAATCTCTTTAAATGGGATTGCTTTCTCACTTAAGGCCAAAATATTATGGAACTAACATCAAAATATAATCCTCAAGAAACCCAGGACAAATGGTTAGAATTTTGGAAAGACAATAACGTCTTCCATGCGAAGGCTGACTCTGCCAAAAAACCATTTACGGTTGTTATCCCGCCGCCGAATGTGACCGGTATTCTGCATATGGGCCATGCGCTGAACAATACCTTACAGGACATCATGGTCCGTTATAAACGGATGAACGGCTTTGAAGTCCTTTGGATGCCGGGAACTGACCATGCAGGTATCGCGACACAGAACGTGGTAGAAAAACATTTAGCCAAGGAAGGCAAAACACGGCAGGATTTAGGCCGTGATGAATTTCTTAAACGTCTGTGGACCTGGAAGCAAGAGTATGGTGATACGATTATTAACCAGTTAGAAAAATTAGGCTCATCCTGCGATTGGCCGCGCATCCGTTTTACGATGGATGACGAATACAGTGATGCCGTCAAAGAAGCGTTCGTCTTATTGCACAACAAAGGATTGATCTACCGCGGAGAGCGTATCATCAACTGGTGCCCGCGCTGCCAAACAGCCCTATCCGACGAAGAAGCCGAACATAAAGAAAAAAACGGCAAGCTTTATCATTTGAAATATCCTTTCAAAGAAAATCCTGAACATTTCATTGTTGTCGCCACAACCCGCCCTGAAACCATGTTGGGGGATACGGCAGTTGCCGTTAACCCAAAAGACGAACGTTACGTCAAGTTGATCGGCAAGACATTGATCTTACCTTTGCTTAACCGTGAAATAAAGATCATTGCTGACGATTTTGTCGCCGCGGAATTTGGTACCGGGGCGGTGAAGGTGACTCCGGCTCACGATCCTAATGATTTTATGATGGGTCAGCGTCATCAGTTGGCTGTTATCAATGTCATGCATCCCGACGCGACCATTAATGAGCAGGGTGGTAAATATAAAGGGTTGGACCGTTTTGAAGCCCGCAAACGCATTTTGGCAGATCTGGAAACCGGCGGATTGCTTGAAAAAATTGAAGATCATAAGAATGCCGTAGGCCATTGTTACCGTTGTGATACCGTGGTGGAACCGTATTTATCCAAACAATGGTTTGTAAAAATGAAGCCCCTGGCAAAACCGGCGCTTGAGGCTGTGCAGAAAGGCCAGATCAGGATACATCCTGCTCATTGGTCGAAAGTTTACACCAATTGGATGGAAGATATTCACGATTGGTGTATTTCCCGTCAGATATGGTGGGGGCATCGCATTCCCGTATGGTATGACAAAGAAGGAAATTTTTTTGTGGCAAAATCCGAAGAAGAAGCCCTGTCTCAAGCAAAGACCATGCATGGCAGGTCAGTTGAATTAAAACAAGACGAAGATGTGCTTGATACCTGGTTTTCATCCTGGCTTTGGCCCTTTGCCACTCTTGGATGGCCTAAAACAAACGCAGACTTAAAATTCTTTTATCCCACCAATACTTTGATGACTGCCTCCGAGATCTTGTTTTTTTGGGTGGCGCGCATGATCATGGCGGGTTATGAATTCATGGGGGATAAGCCATTCTCCGACGTGCTTATTCATGGGACAGTGCGCGATGCCAAGGGCCGTAAAATGTCAAAATCATTAGGGAATGCCATTGATCCTTTGGAGATCATCGATGAGTATGGTGCTGATGCCCTGCGTTTCAGTTTGATCATCAATTCAGGCCAGGACATTTTTATTTCCAAGGAAAAGTTTGAGATCGGCCGCAACTTCGCCAATAAGATATGGAACGCTTCGCGTTTGGTCTTTATGAATTGCCCGGACACTTTGTCTAAAGGGAATTACGAAGATTTGAATTTGAAGGATCTTAGCGGAAGGGGACTGTCCCCTGTTTCTCAAGGGGACAGTTCCCTTCTGGAAATTAATAATTTAGACCTTCCATCCCGCTGGATCATCGCCAGTTTTTATGAAACTTTAGCCAAGGTCAATCGTGCGATAGAAGAGTTCCATTATTCCGAAGCTGAGATACTGGTCCAGGATTTTTTCTGGGGTAATTATTGCGATTGGTATTTGGAATTGATTAAATCCAAATTCAGTGACGTGAACATCCAAAAAACTGCACTTTTTATCCTAAAGAATTCCTTAAAAATGATGCATCCGTTTATACCTTTTGTTACAGAAGAGATTTACAGCAAGATGAATTTAAAAGACGAATGTCTTTCGTTGGCTGCATGGCCTAACCGTAATGTGTTATTGATTGATCTTGAAGCAAATAAACAAATGCAAATGATTATCGATATTATCAGTGCTATCCGTAATGTACGGGCTCAGTGGAATATCAAAGCCAATGAAACAGTGAATGTTTTTATTATTCCTGTGGATATCTCACAAAACGAACTTTTATCTCAGAATTCCGTCGATATCCAGCGTTTAGCACGTTTGAAGGATCTTACAGTGCAATCAAAAGTCCCTGTGCTCAAGAATGCCGCCACGGCTTTGGTCGGAGCTATTAAGATTTTCATCCCTTTAGAGGGTTTAATTGACCTTGATGCGGAAAAAAAGCGGATGAGTGCCGACATTGCCCAAAAAATAAAATCCATCGATGGTTTAAATGCCCGGCTTAATAATCCTGATTTTATTGCCAAAGCTCCTGATGAGATCATAGTAAAAGAAAAAGAGCGTTTGGATCTATTGAATAAAGAAGTCGCTGCGCTTGAGGGTGTTTTAAGGAGTTTATCATGACAACGGAATATATAAAAACTATCGTCGAACTCGCCCTGGCCGAAGATCTTGGTGAAGGAGATATAACGACGGATAATTTAATTCCTGTTAAATCTAAATGCAAGGCGAGTTTGATCTCAAAAGCTGATGGAGTGATTTGCGGGATCGATCTTGCCCGTGAGGTTTTTAAGATCTTGGATCCTAAGGTCATTTTTCATGCCTTTGTTAACGATGGTCAACGGGTCCACCAGGGGGAAACCATTGCAGATATCTTTGGTTCTACAAGATGTTTATTGTCGGGAGAGAGGGTTGCTATAAACTTTTTATCTTTTTTATCAGGCGTTGCCACCCAAACCCGTCTCTATGTAGATAAGATAAAACCGTACAAAGCAGATATCATGGACACCCGCAAGACCACACCTTTATTGCGCAAGCTTGAGCGCTATGCTGTCCGCGTCGCCGGAGGGGTCAATCATCGTTTCAATCTCAATCATATGGCCATGATCAAGGACAATCATCATATCTCTTGCGGAACCCGTGATATGAACGAGGTCATTAATTCTTTAAAAGCAAAGATCAAGGCAAAGATAGTCGTAGAGGTGGATAATTTTACTCAATTAAAAGAGATCTTGCATTCCAAGGCAGATATTATTTTGCTGGATAATATGACTCCGAAACAAATTGCTCAGGCGGTTAGGCTGCGTAATAAAGCTAAAAGTCATGTTTTTTTGGAAGCGTCCGGTGGCATCACATTGAAAAACGTCAAACGCTACGCGGCCACGGGGGTTGACCGTATTTCCATTGGCGCACTGACGCATTCCCGCCAAGTGCTGGACATTTCGATGGAGTTTATATTAGCCGAATGAAAAATGCATGCTTTTTATTATTCATATTGATCTTATTTAATGCTGGTCCTGTATGGTCTCAGGATAAAGATGATATTAATGAGACAGATATAGCTTCCGGTGCTATTTTTGACGATAAAGCGCTTTTGGAAGGTTACGCCCAAAAATACGCTGATGAAAATAAAGATATTTTATTAGCGATGATCGCGGATGATTCTTTGGGGGCGTATAAATGCACGGCCGCGGTGCGTGTGTTTAAAGAAAAATATGCTAACCAGGTATTAAGCAATGAAAAAGCCAATATCATCAGGGTCCTGATCCGCCGGCTTAACCGCAGTGATTCTCCCTTTGTCCAGGTTGAGATCATGCACACCTTGATCGTTTTGGACCGTTATCAATATTTTGAAGCCATGGTCCCGGCTTTGATACAAAAAATGGACCATTATAATCCGGTGGTCAGTACGATGGCCTATGACGATCTTCTGGAGATCACCAAGGCCAGTCTCTATCCCAGAGAGGCCAGGATCGTATTTGAAACCCTTCGCAAAATATTATTTTTATCACGCAATCGCCTGCAAAACATCACAACCCCTGATGTGAAATTACAACAAAAGATCGATCTGTTGCGTTGGGCCATCCGCATCCTAGGTACCCAAGAACTCAAACGCCTCCCTTCCGAAGTCATTAATTTGTTATAAAAGGGGACACTTTAAAGTGACCCCTTTTAATAAACATCAACTCTTTTGTTTAAATATTTCCTTATTATATTGATTTAGAATACTCAAATGCTAAAATTTTTATGGATAGCTTGGAAAGTCGTTGCCTTTTCAACCGTTTCTTTTTTATTGTTTAAATTATGCTCAGCAGTAATCCTTCTTTTTTTCTCCTACCTAAAGTTCTAACACTGGCTTTGCTTCTCTTTTTTTTACCTTCAATGGCACAGGCATCAAATTATCCCTTTAATGAAAATGTAAACATGAAGGTAGGGATCGGCACGACCATGATCACCAATGCGTATCTGTCCGATCAATACAGGGGGCCGGTGTCAGGGAATAAAAACTTTTTAGATAGATTGGGCAGATGAATAATAAAAGCGGATTTACAAGGTTTCTTCCTCAGATGTAAAATAAATGGTATCGCCTACCAATAATTTATCTAGTCCCTAATAAATTCCTAACTGTAATGTCCGTTATAATTTAGATATAAATACTTTGCATTTATTTTGACTGATATCACTAGAGTGATAGTATCTATATAGATAATCTCTTACTTGTTTCTTAATTAAGTCTTTATATCAAGATTTTATTTTAACTTCCTCAAGCAATATGTTTTCAATGTTTTCCATACCTAAAATCCTTAATCGTATCTTTACATTCAATCTCTATAGTTATTTATTTTTAGCTTTCTTCATCTCCCTGTTCCCGTCAATAGTCCAAGCTTCGAATTATCCCTTTGATGAAAATGTCAACATGAAGGTGGGCATCGGCACGTCCATGATCGCCAATGCAGGCTTAACGGTGATGACAGGGAATGTTGGCATCGGGACATGGAATCCGGCAGGAGCCTTGGATATAAAAACCGGAAATAATGTGTTGGTGGAAAGCGGCAATGTGGGCATCAATTCCTTGAGCCCCGGTCAATTACTTGATGTGCAAGGGACAGTCCGTGATTTAGGTGAAGTTATTGGTGCCGGCGGCATAACACTTGGCGGAGTAACGAATACATCCTGGGCTTCTGCCGGTACAAATTACTGGAATTATACGGCGGCAGGCAACATCGGTGTGAGCACCACCCAAGCCGTAGGCATCGGCACTACATTCATCGGCGGAAATGGCGAAGCTGCATTGTCCGTTATGAACGGCAACGTAGGGATCGGCACCTGGGCGCCTAATAGTTCATTAGCAATAACGAGTAATGCCAATACAGGTTCGTTGGTTATAAATGCTGCTGCCGGACCCAATCAAGATATCCTTGATGTGTATAGGGGCGGTTCGGATGTAGTATATGTGGATCAATACGGCAATCTTACTCCAGCTCGAGTGGATACGAGTACGATAGTTTCTGTGGGGACGTTGACTCTTTACGGAGGGAATTCTGGCTTCCCCTTTGATATTATTGATCTAACTTGTTGGTCTGGCAACTGTAACGTAACTCCAACATCGGGAACTGAGATTGCGGTGAATGCCTTTGTCGACTTTGACCCCACCTCAGGATCAGCCACCTTTGCCAATTTAGAATCCAGCCCTACGATCAACCAAACCGGCGGTGCTAATGGGATCACGCGTGGTATTTATGTTAATCCAATAGTGACTGCGGCGGCGGATTTCCGGGCGCTTGAAACTTCCGTCGGCAATGTCGGTATCGGCACGATTTCCGGCAATTTAGGTATCGGCTCTCAATGGCCGGGCCAGCGGCTCGACGTGCAAGGGACGGTGAGGGCGTTGTATTTTTCGGGCAACGGGTCTGGTTTGACCAATGTATCTGGTACAAATTATTGGAATTACAGCGCGTCTGGTAACGTGGGTGTCAGCACCATCCAAGCCGTAGGCATCGGCACCACCTTCATCGGCGGCACCGGCGAAGCCGCGCTCTCCGTCATGAACGGTAATGTCGGCATCGGCACCTGGGCACCGCGCGGTACATTGGATGTGGAAGGGACATTGTCAACTGCGTATTTCGCGGGCAATGTGGGCATCGGCACCTGGGTGCCGGCAGCTTTGCTGGATGTGGGGGGAGGCAAATTTAAGGTAGACAGTGCTGGGGATATTTTGGGTGTTTTTGGCACATGGAATCAATATGGAGCACTAAGTACTAGTGCAATAGGATTATCTGGTGGTATTAATATTGGTGGATCTATATATTTCACTAACACATCTTCACTGGGATGGAGTAGTACTAATAGTTCTTACGGCCCAGTAGATATTGGTCTTTCTCGTCTATCTGCTGGTATTCTTGGTGTAGGCAATGGAACAGCAGGAGATTATAGCGGAACTCTAACGGCCACAAATGTGGGTATAGGCACATTTAATGTTACAGGTGGAAGTTTAATTGTTAAGACAGGTAACGTGGGCATCGGCTCTTTAACTCCCGGCCAAGCACTTGATGTCAAAGGCACTATTCGGACAACGAACTTCACCATGACCGGTCAAACCCCGTTGGTGGGCTATGTCCTGACAGCTAGCGATACAGCTGGCGATGCGACATGGTCATCGGCAGGAGGGATCGCAGGTTGGACAGTATCCGGAGGCAATGTCTACACCACGACGGGCAGCAACAATGTCGGCATCGGCACCAGCACCCCGCAAGGCGGCCTTGTCGTGACCAATGGCAATGTCGGCATCGGCACTTGGGTGCCTGTTTCTGCTTTACATATCAGTCAAAATACCGGAATTACGTGGAATGGATTTGGTCCTCCTATTAATACTGCAACACTTACTATTGGTGCAGTTGGATCAAGTAATTCTGCGTCTTTGTTCGTGAATACGGGAGCAGTAAGCGGATCATATCCTACTGGTTTTGGTATTGATGGGAATACAACTGGGGTATCAGGCCTCAACGACACGGTTGTCAATTTAAAAGCCTATTCATATCAATACGGTGGGGATGGCGGGGCACTGGCCTTTTGGACTTCTAATGGGCCAGCGATTGCAGAGAAAATGAGGTTAGATAGCAATGGTAATCTCGGCATTGGATCCACCGCTCCCGGTCAAATGCTCGACGTGCAGGGTTCGCTTAGGATTTTAGGGAATGGCAGTGTGGGCATTGGTACTGCCTTTATCGGTGGGACTGGGGAGGCTGCACTTACGGTGATGAGCGGTAACGTAGGTATCGGCACCTGGGTACCGGCCACTTCAATGGACGTCAATGGCCAGTACCGTGCCATTCAATACACGACGACAGTGACGCTTAATTGGAACAACGGCAACGTCCAATATATTCAGTTGGCCAGCGCTTCTCAGACCTTTACTTTTGCTAATCCGCAGGGCGGGGCACGCTACATGCTTATCCTTAAACAGCCAAGCTCTGGTGCAGCCGGGACCGTGATCTGGCCTGCCAACGTATATTTTCCAGGAGATACTCCGCCGACTTTGACAGGGACTAACAGCAAGACAGATATCATTACCTTTATTTATGACAGCGTCAATGCCAAGTACTATGGCGGTTCATCTTTGAATTATTGATGGGGGCATAAAAAAAGAGCAAGGTTTATTCAACCTTGCCCTATCATCCTGTAGCTTAATGGATGAGTTCCGTTTTGCCGAATCTTTTATAAATATAACATTAGGCAATTTAGATGTCAATGCACAAATTACGAGAATGCGAGCGGGCCGTTTTGCCATTCTGTCCGCATTCTCTTCAGGCGCCTCCAGCGGGATTCGAACCCGCACCCACCGATTCGGCAAAACGGAGCTCTATCCAATTGAGCTACAGGGGCGACCTTATTAGTGATAATATAACAATTTATGTTTGATATAATATCAAATTATAAAAAAGCTGTCAATGAAAGAATAGTGCTAAGTTATCGACGAAGAACTGCGCTTTTTCTTGCCTTCGTGCTGGTTATGATCTTGGGTTTATCTGGGACAGCCTTAGCTTTTACCTGCACAGCCGCAGCAGGAGGAGGCAATTGGAGTGCCGCCGGAACATGGACAAACTGTAACTCAACTGTCCCTCAGAGCGGTGATGATGTGGTACTCGACGCCTCCGGCGGTTCTGTGGTAGTGGACTCTGCTCCGAATAATCTTGATTCATTGACCATGACCGGCTATACCGGGACTTTATCAGGTGCCGGCTCGATCACCGTGGCACCAGCGTCGGGATCAACCGCGGCTATATTCGCCGGCACCATCACCTGGACCGGCACGCTCAATCTAAACCCCGCTAACGGGGCAACCGTAACTTTGTCCAGCAACGGGAACACGCTAAATAATATCACAATCAACGGCGGAGCAACAGGAACGACGATCTTTGCCCAGGGATTGACGATCGCTACCGCCGACACCCTGACTTTGACCCAAGGTATTCTTCACACCGATGGAGCATCTGATAACTCCAGCCTCTCGCATTCATGGGGTTTATTCAGTTCCACTAATGCCAACACTAGAACATTAGATTTGGGGCAGTCAGCAATTACTATAACAGGCGGCTCGGCAACTGTATGGAACGCCCATATCCAGACCAATCTTACCCTTAACGCGGGAACATCGACCATAACGTTAAATGGAACAGCCTCAACCTTTGATCAAGGGGGTAACGGCGGTTCTGCGTGGACTTATTATAACTTGATTTTTCAAGGAGGAGGAGCCTCACAAATAACTTGCCCAACTTTAGGATACATTTTACACAATTTAACTATCACAGGATCAGCCGTTAAGACAGACAAGATCACTTTTCCAACAACCGGGACGATCACCGGAACTTTGACGCTCAATGGCAACAGTGCTATCAATCGTCTGCTTGTCAAAAGCGCCAATGTCGGTACAGCAAGTACGATCACGCTCAGCGGTGCCGGTTCATCCATCAGCGCGTCGAATGTTGATTTTGAAGATATCACAATGGCCTCTGCCGGAGGGGGCCCAAGCATACCGGTCAATCTTTCAGTCATTACCGGACTTTCCGGCGACGCGGGAGGGAACACCGGGATAACCTTTACAACAACTTCCACGCAAACATGGTCAGGAACAGCAGGAGGCAACTGGTCAACGAACGCCTGGACCACCCATGTGCCCCTGCCGCAGGATACGGTTAATCTGTCTTCAGCATTTTCGGGATCTCCCACGATCACAGCGGATATGCCAAGATTAGGAGGGAGCATCAGCTGGGCTTCATCATCCAATGCTGTGACCTGGAGTTTTGGCAGTATAGGGACTTCTCTTTTTGGAAGTTTGACTATGGCTTCTAATGTCACCTTCAGTGGGGCTAATGGCCTCACTTTCGGCGGGCGAGGCGCCTACACCTTGACCAGCGCAGGAACAACATTCACGCAAGGTGTTAGTCTCATCGCTCCGTCCGGGACCCTGACGCTTCAGGACAGTCCAATATTTAACGGCGGCTTATCGGTTTCTAACGGTACTTTTAATGCTAACAATTATGCCGTGACAACCACCACCCTTAATTCAAATGTTAATACCGTACGTACAATCACCATGGGCAACAATACCTGGACATTGACCGGAACAGGAACAGTTTGGAATTTTCTCGTAATAACTAATTTGACCTTTACTTCCACCGGCTCAACGATCGCTATCACCAACGCTACAGCCGCGGCCAAGACCTTTACCGGCGGAGGATTGACCTACAACAATATCACTTTTTCCGGTAATAACATAACAGTTTCAGATGCCGACACCTTTGCCAATTTTGCCGTGAATACCGCTGGGTTATCCATCGGTCTTATATTGACAAGCTCTACAACCACGACTATCACCGGTACCTTCTCTACTAACGGCTCATCCGGAAACTTGGCCAAACTTAGTGCTTCAACGGCTGGCACTGCTGCAACCTTATCCAAAGCCAGCGGATCGGTCTCTGTTGATTACATGTCGATCAAGGATTCCACAGCACAGGGCGGAGCAACCTGGAACGCGGGTTATCATTCCCTGTTAGTGTCCAATGATACCGGCTGGATCTTCCCCGGACGCTATTGGGTAGGCGGGACCAATACATGGGACGGGGTCACGACGAGCAATTGGGCCACCTGTTCCGGCTGTGCCAGCGGTGCCTCTGTGCCTACTGCCTCAACCGACGTTTTTTTCGACGCCAACAGCGGCAGCGGCACCATCACACTCTCTGCGTCCAGTGTCGCCCAGAGTCTCAACTGCACCGGATTTACAGGCACGGTATCACATCCTGCCGCAACCACGCTGACCTTAGGTGGTTCTGCCTTGGGAAACGGCAGTGTCGCCTTGCTCTTAGTCGCAGGTATGACCTATACGCTGGGTGATCCTGCGACTTCGGCCATCAGCTTTGTGTCTACGGTAACAGGCAACACCATAACCACCGGCGGAAAAACACTGGGCAACGTCACATTTAATGGTTCAGGCGGTTCATGGGTCTTGCAGGATACTTTTAATGAAACCGGCTCATCCGCTACAATGACCCTAACCACGGGAACTCTTAATACCAATAACCAATCAGTTAACCTTACCTATTTTTCATCGACCAACTCCAATACCAGAACACTCACCTTGGGCAATACTACGATCACGATGTCAACGGGCGCCGGGAATATCTGGTGGAACACGGGAGTAACAACAAACATGACATTTAATGCAAACACTTCAACCATCAACCTGAATTCCAGTGTAGGCGCTATAACCTTTGCCGGAGGTGGACTGATCTTTAATAATGTAAATTTTAATGGTACAAGCACAGCAGCTAATTCAACGTTTACCGTAAATGGTACTAATACCTTTGCTAATTTGACTTATTCTACCGGTGCAGAAAAAACTGAGTCTCTAATTCTAAACGCAAACCAGACCGTAACCGTGACCTTCACGGCCAATGGTAATAGCATTACAAACAGAGCATTGGTTAAAAGCAACACTATTGGTACCCCGTATTCGATCACTGCCGCCGCCATTTCTATTACCAACGCAGATTTTCAGGACATCACCGGTGCGGGGGCTGCAACCTGGAATTTGTCAGCGATCACCGGAGGTTCCGGCGACTGCGGCGGCAACAGCGGTATTACCTTTACTACACCGGCCACACAAACCTGGTCAGGGACAACAACAGGCTTCTGGTCTACCAATGCCTGGACCTCGAGGGTGCCCCTGCCTCAGGATGATGTGAACATCAGCTCTGCGTTTTCAGCTTCACAGACGATAGAAATGGATATGCCCAGGGCAGGTCACAACATTAATTTTACAGGAACAACAGGGAACCCAACATTAACACTTCAAGCAGGGGTAAGCATATATGGCTCAATGACACTTGCTTCCGGAATGGTAACTTCAGGAAGTGGATTTACTCTTACTTTATCAGGCAGGGCCAGCAACAGTTTCAGTACTATGCCTGGAGGCGGATGGACTTGGACCAGTGCAGGGACTACGTGGGGTAAAGGCTTTTCCGTTCAAGCATTTGGAGCAACCTATGTGCTGCAAGACGCCTTTAATGGTACCAGTTTAATAGGTTTGACTGTAGCTAATGGTACATTTAACGCAAATAATTTTTCCGTAACTTCAGGTACTGTTGGCAGTAATTCAGGTTTTACCAGAGCCATCACCATGGGCTCCGGCACGTGGACATTATCCGGCACAGGGAATGTTTGGAACGTGTCTTCAGCAAGCTTCACACTCACTCCCAATACATCTACAATTAATATAACTGATTCTACTGCCACAGCCAAAACTTTTGTGGGAGGTGGTCTCACCTATAACAATATCACTTTCACCGGCGACAATATCACGGTCACAGGCGCAAATACTTTTGTTAATTTCGCAGTCAATAACGCTGGTCTCACCAATGGTCTCTTTTTGCCCAGCAGCACGACAACAACCATCACCGGCACCTTTTCCACCAACGGCTCCTCGGGATCTTTGGCTAAACTCGGCGCTTCGACAGCGGGCACTGCCGCCACCATCACCAAGGCCAGTGGTGGCACCATTGCTGTTGATTACATGTATATCAAGGACTCCACCGCCGCAGGTGCTGGCACCACATGGAACGCTGGGGACCATTCCAATAACGTTTCTGGCAATACCGGCTGGGTATTCCCCGGACGCTGGTGGGTAGGGGGAACAGGGACGTGGAATGCGACGGTGGGCACCAACTGGGCCACTTGCTCAGGCTCTGCCGGCTGTGTCGGCGGACAAACTGTGCCGACAAATGCCAATGACGTGTTTTTTGACTCCTATAGCGGCACCGGTAGTGCTGTAATCACACTTTCCGCAAGCAGTGTGGCCCTAAGCATGAATTGTACCGGATTCACAGGAACGATTTCTCATCCTGCCGCAACCACGCTAACTTTAGGTGGCTCATCTTTAGGATACAACAACGTGGCCCTGCTGTTAGTTTCCGGCATGACCTACACACTAGGTAACAGCGCGAGCTCTGCCATCAATTTTGTATCCACCGTCATCGGTAATACGATAACCACTGGAGGCCAAGTGCTTGGTAATATCACCTTTAACGGTTCAGGGGGTAGTTGGATCCTGCAGGACACTTTTAATGAAACAGGACCTACGAGCGCATTAACTTTGACTACTGGTACGTTGAACACCAATAATCAAGCGTTAAATATTACCACGTTCTCCTCAAGCAATGCCAATACAAGAACGCTCACCTTAGGCTCTTCAACGATAACAATGTCCACAGAGTCTGGTTTGACAGCAACCTGGTGGAACACTGCCACAATAACGAATATGACATTTAATGCCAATACCTCAACGATCACTCTTCAACCTAGTGCAAATGCTACCACTTTTGCTGGTGGAGGATTGACCTTCAATACCGTAAACTTTACACAGACAGGATCAACAGCTTCACTTGCTTTTACCATAAGTGGAGCTAATACATTTAATAATCTTAATTTGATAGGGACAAATGGCACAACGACATTTACTATATCTAACACTAACACCTTTACTAATTTAAATTATTCTGGGGCAGGAGGGGTACTATCATTGAGCGCAGGGCAGACCGTCAATGCGACTCTTACGCTTAGCGGCACTAATAGCAATTTAGGCAGAACGCTGGTCGAAAGCAGCACCTTTGGCACACCTGTGACGATAAACGCAGCCGCAATCAGCACGCAATATACTGATTTTCAAGACATCGCAGCAGCCGGGGCCGCCAACTGGAACCTTACTACCCAGACGATCAATTCTTCCGGTGACTGCGGCGGAAATCAAACAGGATCAGCCATCACCTTTACAACAGCAGCGACGCAATATTGGCACACGACTGCGACTGGTTCATATTATTGGTCAAATGTTAACAATTGGGCTTCGTCTAGCGGAGGAACCGGCGGCACGGGGCGTGTTCCTTTACCTCAGGACAATGCTAATTTTGATGCCAATTCCATTGGCGCGGCAAGCATACAAGTTTATGGCGACATGCCTCGTTTGGGAGCTACTATGAACTGGACTGGGGTAACTAACGCTCCATTTTTTTATTTTGCTTCTACGGCTGGAAGTACTAGCACAATGTATGGATCGATTATAATGCCTTCCGGTGTAAGCACAGGTTACACTGGTAATTTGAGCCTTAATATCGTCTTAGCTGGCAGGGGTTCTTACATATATAACAGCATATTAGCGCCTAACTATGAAGGGCTTGTTATTAACATGATTAATGGTACTCTTACTCTTCAAGGTAACATGGCTCAAACTGGTGGTCTAACAATAAATTACGGGACCTTTAATGCCAATGGGTATAATGTTACGGTTGCTTTTGTTAGTTCCAGTAATACCAATGTGCGTTCTATTCAAATGGGTTCCGGCACATGGACTTTAGACCAGAATTACGCTTCTACTGTATGGAATACAACGACGTCAACCAATCTTACTTTCAGCGCCGGAACTTCTACCATAAATATTTCCGGAGCTACTTCAGGAAATCGAATTTTTGCAGGAGGCGGGCTAACATATAACAATATTATTTTTTCTGGTGACAATATCACGGTCACAGGTTCTAATACCTTTAATAGTTTTGCAGTGAGCAATGCAGGTCAACCCACCGGCCTTTTCTTGGCCAGTGGCTCAACACAGACCATTGCCGCAAATAGTTTTTCGGATAATGGCTCAAGTCCAACAAATCTGTCGATCATCCATGCCACAACAGGCGGATCCCAGGCCACACTTTCCATGCCATCAGGCACCTTTAATGGCGATTACATGGATCTGCAGGACTCAAATGCCACCGGAGGAGCCGCCTGGTACGCAGGCACCCATTCCATCAACGTCGCCGACAACACCGGCTGGCTTTTCCAAGCCGCCAACAATATGGCCCCTACCGACGGCCTTTTGCTAGGCGGGGATTAAATAATCGGCAATTAATTAGGGACAGGCAGGGTGTTTTTTGTTATAATAAAAGAGTGATAAAGAAAATTCTTAAAAAAACTCGCCTAACTGATCCATCCAATATCGTTGAAGATCTGAAATATTGGTTAAAACAGCCTGCTCAAGATCGTGTGGCCGTCATCGAAATGTTAAGAAATAAAATTTATGGACGTTCAACAAGACTTCAAAGAGTTGCTCGCGTTATTCAACGCCCTTCACGTTAAATATATCATAGTTGGTGGCTATGCCCTTGCCTTTCATGGAGCTCCACGAATGACGGGGGATATTGATATTTTTATTGAACCTAGCGATGATAATGCTATTAAAATTATTGAAGCATTAAAAAGATTTGGTTTTGGAAATATAGGATTAAAAGTCCAAGATTTTACCCAAAAAGACAATGTTATTCAACTCGGTCAGCCGCCTGTGCGTATTGATATTTTGACATCTCTTACCGGTGTTTCTTGGGCAAAGGCTTATGCAGACAGGGAAAAAGGTAAATATGGAGAGCTATTGGTTTTTTTTATTAGCCGTAAGCTGCTTTTGAAGAACAAACGATCTATAGGCCGAAAAAAGGACCAGGCGGATATTGAAGCTTTAGGTGAATAAGATAAGTTTTTATTAGTTCATCGTCGGTATAATTTATTTTTTTGACTATTTTAAGCCTTGGGCTTGACAAGTGGGGAATTACGTTCTATACTTTCAATAGTTAACAAATTCTTAACAAGATTTTAACCCTGGCAAAGATGTCAGGGAAAAAGCAATTAAATTGGACATAGGCGCCCAATGACTCAGAATCCATGAGACATTGGGCATTATCATTTAAAGCGTTTACGCACACAGAAGTGCGAAATTATGTTGGACAGTGCAGCCCAATGACTTCCCTAATAATAGGGAGATTGTTGGGCTTTTTTATTGAGGTTCGCCATGTTTGAGAAACTTATAATCCGTATAGTCCTGATATCCTTCTTCTTTATATCCATAGGCCCCATACCCAATGCATCTGCTCAAGCAGTGATCGGTTTGCCAGCTCCTGGCACCATGGTTGATTTTAGCCCCAAATTCAATCAAGCCACCCTTAAAGGCATTGTTTTTTATCATCAAAATCCATTCAAATTCGACTTTATTTTGGATGAAGGGGACACTCAACTAAATGATGAGCAATCAAGGGAGCAAAGCCAAAAGATTGCCGCTTATTTCTTGGCATCGCTGACCACCCCTGAAAAAGAGATCTGGGTTAATTTGTCTCCCTATGAAAAAAGAAGGATCGTTCCCACATCTTTTGGGGACACGCTGATGGGACAAAATCTATTGGCCCAGGATTATATTCTCAAACAGATCATGGCCACGGCACTTTATCCTGAACGCCAATTAGGAAAAGAATTTTGGCAAAAAGTTTACACCCAAGCAATTATTAAATATAGGACCAGCAATATCCCGATCAACACTTTTAATAAAGTATGGATCGTTCCGGACCAAGCTGTGGTGTACGAGAATACAAAAATGAATGCCGTATTTGTAGCAAAAAGTACTTTGAAAGTTCTGTTGGAAAAAGATTATCTAGCCTCAGAAAGAAACCAACGCCAACCAGGCGACATGTTAAATGCTCCTCCGGTCATGGAAAGTGTAGCAAACACTATGTCAGCGGCCGTGATAAAAGAATTGGTGATCCCGGCGTTAGAAAAAGAAGTCAATGAAGGCAAGAATTTTGCACCCCTACGCCAGGTGTATAACGCTTTGATATTAGCTAAATGGTACAAGGATCATTTAAAAAATAATGTGATCTCTAAAGGATATGTGGACCGCAATAAGATCGCAGGCGTTGAATCCCAAGATAAACAAATGGTGTCTGATATCTATCACCTGTATTTAAAAGCTTACAGAAAGGGCGTCTTTAATTATATCAAAGAGGATTTCGACGAGGCCAGCCAAAGCCTTGTCCCGCGTAAATATTTCTCCGGCGGTTTTATGGGAGCGGTGCATGTGACGACATGCAAAGCAATGACTGCGGGCGGATTTAAAAGAACTTTTATTGCCAGTATTTTGTTGGCCTTTGCCACTTCTACTGCAGTTCCCTCTGCATCAGCGCAGCAATCACCCCCATTAACTCCGCAGCAGGCGGTTTCTGGAGTAATAGGATTTCAAACAGAAAGTCCTACTACTGCTTTAACCGCCGAACAAAAAAGCAGTTTATTAATGGTCATCAAGAATGCCGTCAATGGCGGCGGAGACCCCGTGGCAGCGGCAGGGGCTTTCCAACAGATATCTGATACCAGCGCTGTCGAATATGCCGCCGGTATTTTAAGACTTAGCTCCGGTGGTTCCTGGGATAAACCGCTCAGCAATTTATTAAGCAACAGCAGCGGCCCTGGCATAATAGGCGGCCTTTCTCCATTAGTGTCAATGACGAATTTAGGTCTTGCTCAATCATTGGGTGAGATTACCAAGACGATCCGCGAGAGAAGGAATGTCGGGATGTCCACCTTGCGTCTGGAAGCGGCGTTTTATTTAATGCGCGTTGCTGATCAGATCAAGAATAATTCTACACCTTTGCAGAAATTAAGCAAAAGAGGTACGTGGGAATCATTGAATACAAAGAATGAGACTGATGATACGGTTAAGGCCGCACGTTTGCTTGCACAGGCAGTTCTTATAAGAGTAGGGATAGAGTCCCGGACCCTGGGTGGCGGAACAGCCATCGTAGGCCTTGAACAGATTGAAGAAGAATTAAAATCTTCGGATTGGATGGTCCGTTATGCTGCCTTGACAGTCTTAGATGCTATTAAGCTTGGCGACCCGGACAATAGATACCAGGGGATCATCGCACGATTTCTTCAAGACCCGGCAGATAAAATAACAGATATAGAAATGTATGAAATGGCGGTCAGCATTGCAGTTAAGCACGGGATGGTAACAGTGCTTCCAGGTATTATGCAGAACATGGAAAGATTTTCCAAAGCGCGACCCTCAGACATAGTCGCATTAAGGAATTGGCATACGCATATGCAGGCTGTGATGCAGATGGCGATCCAATTATCAAATGGGAATAAAGATCTGTTGATCGCCAATCTTGATGCTATGTCCGGTCGTTTAACTGAATCAGGTGCCACAGATACAGTGAATTCACTATATCTGGGATTTTTATTTGCTTCAGTTCAGTCAGGGGATTTGACCTTAGCCGATTTTGTCGACCAACTTAATAAATTAAGAACAATGTATGGATTAAGCAAGGTGCCTGTTAGCGGTATCCAAATTGGGCCCCAAGCACGTGATGCAGGGGAGTTCTTGGTTCAATTAAAGGCCGGCACAAATGTCGACCAGAATGTTCTTAATATTGTTCTTCAAGGCGGCCCGATGTATTTCCCGGACTTGTTAGCTGTATTTAAAGAGACCAATGATATTGCAACAATGAAGGCCATATTAGGCAGGATCGATGCGATATCATCCATGGGGGTGTATTCTTTGAGTAATCCATGGACAACAGCCATTGGTGAAAAACTCAATGACCCTAATCGTGTGGTGATGATCGGTGCTTTGCAGGGTTTATCTGCATCAGGCAGCACACCAAAATATTTGATACCAACTCTTGTCAGGGCCGCCATGTTACAAAAAAACCCTGATTTGGACACTACTCAAACCGGACAAAAAGAAACATTCAATAGAACTATTACCTTATTCGCCCAGGTGATCGTTAATTCAAAAATAGGCGATCCAGAATTATGGCTCTTGATCGATGATGCAACTTCCAGCGCAGAGACAGATCCGCTGACCGGAAAACAATTAGAACAAGTCGTCACAGCTATTAGAGAAGGAACCAATCCACAGCAGGCAGGCAAACCGGATTGGGTATCTGCCGAAAAGCTGCTTTTAAGTTATTTGCGTGACGAAGACGGAGTGACACCCCTTCAAGTGGCCCAAGCGCTCGAGGCGGCTTATCAAATTTATAGAAGCCCCGCTGATCCGAACTCGGGGGACATGATCATGAGAAAGATCATTGCCGAGTATCCCAATCCTGCTGACAGGATCAAGTTGGCCCAAGTATTTATGTCATTCAAAGACAAGGATTTTGGGTTCGAATTGTTGAGTGATTTATTAGGTTCGCATTCTTTACAATTAGATAAGACAGTTCTTAAGTTTTTCCAACAGGCAAGCCCAAAACAAGTAAAACGGGCCGCTCCTCAAATTTTGGATGCCTACATATATTGGTTAGATAAGCAAAGCCTAAATAATGTGTATTCAAGGAACGTTCAACTTGAAATGGGAGGATTAGTACGAAAACTCGGATCGGGCCATGCTTTAATGGATGCCGTTCGTGACAGGCTTCCTTCAGCGAGTGATGATGCACTGCCGATTTTACAGGGCTTATTAGGCGGTTCTGCACCAAGAACATCGTTACCAGCGACATCATCACCAACAGCATCCTCATCGCTCGCACCATCATCAGTGAGACCATCATCGTCACCATCAGTTTCCTCAGCAGGGATTTCCTATGAAGCCGGTTTAACCATTATTCTCAATCCCAATGTAAGCCCCGCCAAGCTGGAGGACACGTTAAATAGAATGGCTAACATTAATTCTTTTCCTTCTTACGCCCTTAATCAGCTAACAAACATATTGGATACCTCTTCAACCTTCAAGCAACAGGAATACAGAGTTTTGCTTTTAAATGTGATCGCAAAAGCTCATGGCCAGCTTCAGGGTGTGATCGTCGGGATGGGGCCGAATCAAGAGCTCAGGGATAGGTATTTAGATGCGTTTAGAAAAGCGCCGGACGGGCTTTCACAAACCACGGCATTAAATTTATTTATGAATGCTCCCAATGAAATAGCAGGCGATCTTTTTTGGGAGAGCATTAATATTTTAAGGGATAAGGACCACTATCCCGATATTGCGAAGGACCCTCAACAAGCCAAGGAGTATTTTAGAGTATTAATGGCCATAAGATGGAGTATCCAGCATTTGCCGTCTGATAAATATACTGCTGTTGTGTCTTATATGCAAAGTAAGCTACTGGCAGAAAGCGTACACAAGAGATATGAAATTAACATGCAGCATGCATTCCTGCAATCGATGGGAGCAGCAGGGAATGATTTTGGCATTCAAAATGTACCTGGTACAGATCACTTTTTGCATGCGCCTGCAAAGTCATCATGGCTTTTTAATCAGATCGACGACAGGAATGGAAAGATTATCCAAAGTTATACGGATTTGGCAGGCAGGTTAAATTCTATCATTCCTCAAATACCAGCTGTCCCAGCCAAGGTTGATCTGTTGGTAGAGTTAAGAAATTTATATAATTTCTCAAACCCTTCAGGACAAATGGCTGCCATACCGCGTTTGGGAGGAGTGATATTATTTCTACAAAATGAGTTATTATCATCGCCTGAATTAGACTCCGATGTACGTACCATCTTGCTCTATTATGGTAATAATTTTCATGTTTCCGGCGATGTTAAAATAACAATGCCGCAGGATACAAGCAGTTTTTCTAATCAAGATTGGATCCTGTACATGGGACAGCTGGCTAAAAGGGGCGCATGGGATTTGGCTCGTCAGTATTTGCTTAATGAGAATTTGTTTGCCCAGCACCCTGAAGCATTGAGTGAACTTATTTTTCAGATCGGCCAGCAGGGTGGATCAGACATGGTTGATCCTTTATTACAGTTTTATGTTACGAGGCATTTGACTGCTAATTATCTTGGATTTGGTAAAAGGGTCAATTCGAATTATGCCGGAGAAAAAGTGGAAGATGCGCTTATATCAATGGGCAAGAGGGACAAAGGGGTTAAGCCTAAACTTGCGAGATTTAAGTATAATTTACCCGTTTATGCTCAAAATTGGGCCAATGCCGGTCCCGTAATACAAACGATAATTAATGAGATCCCTGACAAAGCCATGACCAACGGTGGTATTGATCTGGAAGATGTCAATGTGCGATCTCAAGGGACAGCGGATATTCAAACAGCTTTTGATGATCAGGCCCAATTGAGTATTTTAATTAAATCCGACGGGCTTATCCCTGTCATTGTCAGCGTTAAACTCTTGTCACAACCTGCGATCGATCAACTTATAGGTTTACTATGATCTTGCGTTTAACTGTGTCATTGCGAGAAGCGAAGCGACGAAGCAATCTTTTATTGTTTCGTACAGGAATTCTTTTCTTATTAAGTGCCTTTTTAGTATCTTCTTCAGGCCTCTGGGAAGTGGCCCAAGCACAGACGATCATCGATCTGCCGGTACCGGGTAGAATGGTGCCGACAAGCCTTTCCTTTGAGCCTTTGCAATTAAAAGGCATCCTGGTCAATGTCAAAAACCCTTTACGTTTTGATTTTTTGGTAGATAAAGGTGATTCAGGCCTCACCGGGCAAACTTTAAAGAATGAAATTATCCGTTCAGCAAAATATTTTCTGACCTGCCTGACAGTCCCCGAGGATGATCTCTGGGTTAATCTCTCGCCGTATGAAAAAGACCGTATTGTACCGGGAAATTTTGGGATCACCTTAATGGGCAAAGATCTATTAGAACAAGATTACCTGCTCAAACAGATCATGGCCTCTTTAAGTTATCCTGAAAATAATTTGGGGAAACGTTTCTGGCAGAGGGTTTATCGTAAAGCATACGAGCTTTATGGCACGACGGAGATCCCTATCAATACTTTTAACAAAGTTTGGATAATCCCTAAATCCGCACAAGTATATGTCCAGGGCAATGCGGCCTTTGTGGTCAATAGCCAGCTGGATGTTATGTTGGAGGCAGATTACAAAGCCTTTGTCCATCATTCACAAGGATTTTCCAAAAATGCAGGGGCCTACTCTCAGGTTTTTCGCGATGTGATCTTGCCGGAATTACGTCAGGAGGTAAATGAGGGTAAGAATTTCGCCCTTGTCCGTCAAGTATACAATGCCATGATCCTGGCAACCTGGTATAAACGCCATTTGAAAGATAGTTTACTCGGGAAGATGTATGTTGGCCGCAATGAAGTGATGGGGGTGGACATTGCTGATAAGGATGCCAAGGAAAAGATATTCCGGCTATATTTGAAGGCCTATAAGAAATGTGTTTATAACTATATTAAAGAAGATTACGATCCCATGACGATGCAGCCGGTGGCTCGTAAGTACGCATCGGGTGGAATGGATTTTAAAGGTCTATTTGGCGTTCGCGGCACGGGTTCGATCTATGAGGAGGTGCCCAGTTCCCGGGGGATGATCATCGGAAAAAGAAATGATCTAGCCATGGCTACCATCAATCTGTCTGCCATAGACAGTAATGGAGCAATGGTCAGGTTTCCTGATCCCCGAGAGATCACGAATACTCATCCATTCGATATCATTTATAATTCGATCAATAAGGCCATGCTGGCTGGTTTGCGTAAATATTTAAATAAATGGACGTTGAGCCTGGGGCTTGCCGTCGCGCTCGGCGCCATGTTCCCAACAGCCTTGCAAGCCGCAAGCTTTACTTCCGGTAAAGTGACTCCCGACGGAAAAGTCGGGATCGTTATGAATGTTGATGGCGGAGACCAGCTTGGCAAGACCATGGAACAGATCCGGGTAACCTATAAAACTGTTGATCCTGAAGGATATAAGAGATCACCCTATGCCGGACCGTTATATGCCGCGTTAGGCAAAGTGACGGATACAAATATGGGGGATACCATTATCAAAGGTCAGCAGGTTCAATTCACTCAAAGCGTACCCCAAAATGTTTTTCAAGCATTACAAGGACTTGTTGCAAAGGCTGTGCAGTCTTCAACTTCAACTCCAACGCCCGCAGCCACGCCCGCATTTCCCAAGACAGAAAAACCAGCTGTTGTTACAACGGGATCAACAATAAATAGTCCTCAAGATTTTTATAAATCTCTTGATAATCAAGACCAAGAGGGATCTCAAACAGCGATACAACAGCAATCACCAGCTATCCCGCCCGCAATACCGCAACTTGTGCAGCCCAGCGATGCAAAAACTCCTCAAGAGTATTATCAAAAACTTAGCCAACAGGATGATGAGAATGCGGCAGCTCTTCCGTCGTCTGCAACACCATCATCACAAAGCGCTGGGACAGGCTCACCGCCACCGCCTCAGGATCAGGAAGAATTTTCATTATTGGGAAAAATCGGCTTGGTGTTTGGTGTTTTGTTTGGAATATCAGGATTGGGTTTAGCATTTAGATCTCAAGGTTATACATTGAGCGGTTTATTGCGCAAGCCTAAAAAAACTCCAGCAAGACCCATTCCATTGTCGCTTCCTTCAGGATCTTTACCTCCTGTTGTGCCGCCAACTCTAGCTCCAAACGTGTTAAATGGCAGTCATCTTCTTGATGTAGCCTTGCCTCCTTCAGCGGTATCAGCAGGGGAGGCGCAAATTCTAGCTGAAGATCTAGCTAAAATACGAGACATAGCCAGCGGAAAGATCCCCCCGGCACCTCTGGTGATCCCCCAAGAAGATTCTCCTGTAAATACAAATAACGTTTGGTGGAAAAATAAATTTAAAATTGGGGCTCTGGTGGGGGCCTCTGCGCTCTTAGCTGGAATACTAGGCTATTTTACGGGTTATGCCCCATTTTTAGTCCCGACAGTTTTAACTGCTTTACATGCATTTAAGGGAGCCGGTATTCAACTTGGCTGCGGTATTGCGGTATTTGTTAAAAGAGTTAACTATCAAGGAATAAGTAAAAAAGAAGCAAAGCCTTTTCTGGGATGGTTTCAATACAATGTGGATAGTTTAACTGTCCGCGGCGGACAACAGGCAAGAGTGATCACAGATCTTGCCGATAAGCATGTGAATGTCGCAGAAACAAAAGAAATGCGCAATTGGTATTTGTGGCAGGGATGGGACCATGGTCCGGTATTTTTTCGAAATATGATCAATGATCTTTTTGGCCGATTTTATAAAACCCTGCCTGGAAAACTTTATCCTGTTTATAATTATACCAAGGTCGGGGTTATAAAAATTCTGGCCCATGTGCGTTTTGCTACAGGAGGCCCCATGCTTCCACAAGCAGCTCAACCCTTTGAGAGCCCCAACGAAAAAAGGGAAGTATGGGTCTGGGATTCTGTGACAGGTATATTCAAGAAGGTGGTCAGATTTGTAAGGTTGATCGCCGCTTTTAATGGGGACCATGACGGCAGCAAGATCGGGGTTTCGTATAGGGCGCTTTTAAAAGACCGTGTATTAAGTTTTCCGCAGATGCGCAGGTTTTATTCAGCAGTGGTGCATAAATATTATGAAGGAAGAGTGAGCAATGGTTATTTGAAGAGAACTCTTAGGGACGAATATAAAAAAGAGATTTTCGACGAGAATGGACAGTTAATGTATGAAAAACGGATCAAGGTCAATTACGGAAAAGTAGGGAGGGCTTTGCGCCAAAAAGGGTATGTAAATCTTTTAGGGAATGTTAATCGCCAATTTAAGGGTCTTGATGAAGAATTCAAAAGTTGGTTTCCTGATTATACCGACGAGATATTTAATGATATTGAATCAGCATTATTTGGTATGCCTCCCGGAGACGGGCCGATCCTTCCTTTGGAGCAGGCCCTTGATCTGACCCAGGGCTCCTGGTTTGCTTCTGCACGCTATGCCCATGTGATGGCCAATCATCATAATTTGGAAGAGGCCATGGATGATATTTTATTTGAAAAACAAGGTCGCGCGGTGGGTAGTGTGTTGAGCGAGGTTTTTGATCAGATTGCGCCATTTATTACCAGGCGCGGGTATGTGCCTTCGGATTCTGAAGAGTTGAGAACTTTAAATGATTGTTATGTTAGAGATGAAAAAACCGCGAAAAGGCTGGGGTTGGAAGGGCAATATGAAATGATCAAGATCTTTAAGGACATGCTCAGTGAAAGAATGAAAAAAGAAGCCCTGCAAAATACCGTTGCCGGAGAGGTTTTTAGGCAATGGGAACAGAAATGGGAAAACCAGGGAGAAGATACTGAACATATGCGCCGGGTATATATTAACGTGGCTGTAGAGAAATTCTTTACCGCGGACAATCTGGCAGCGACCAAGGAATTCGCAGAAAGTTCTGACGGTGCCTACGGTCTTTATATGAGTTCATCGATGGATGACAGTGTTACCTTTTATCAGGACAATCAGGATGTGGTGATAGGCTTGAACCGCACAGAAGGTTATTATGGCGCCGCTTCAGATCCGCGTGTGCTTAAATCCACAGGTCCTAACGGCGAAAAATTTGAAGAGGTGATCCATTTAAAAGATGGGGAGATTGTTAAGGTGTTCTTCTCGCCGTCGGGGAAAATTATCGTCAGGTCCTGGATGAGAAATAAAGGGGAATGGGTAGAAACTTCTCAAGAAGAACTGGCAAAAAGATTTTATCCTACGGCAGAGTATATTAATGGTGTCAAAAATCCATATTACGCACCGCCGGCCGTACTATATGATAATCCCCGCAAGGTGGTGCAGGAAGACCTACAGAATACTTCCGGAATTTTAGCTCGTGCCAAAGCAGAATTAGATGATCCTGAATCATTCAATGCACGCTCTACTGACAATTTAAGCCAACGCATCAGGGATATGATTAAAAAGAACGGTAAGGCCCGACTTTTCCTCATTGGGTTCGATAATTCATATCTGCTTTCGAATCAATTTAAAATCATTATGGAATCCTTGGCTGATAAATCAAAACTTGAGATCATAGTCCTTGATGCGAATGAATTCGACCTGTCTCCTTCAAAATTCGGTCTTCAAGAGGATGACATAGTTTTGGCTGTCAGCAAATCAGGCGCCACATCCTCAAGCAAGCTGGCCTTAAGGCTCGCCAAAACCATGGTGGATGAGGAAAATATTTTTTGTATGGCCTCGCGTATTGACTCGGTCCTTAATACCATGATCGGGCAGGGATTGCGACCTCAAGATCCTTTTACTAAACGTGTTTTTGTGACCGGCGAATTTTATCCCGCGGAAACGCCCGTAATATCAGAAGTCTTATTGGAATTCCAGTTACAGCAATTGGCTGTCAATCTTGCGCGTAGGCTAGGGAGAGGCACTGGAGATCTAGGCTCAAAGATCGTTAAATTCTCGCCGGGCAGATTGGAACAAATTGCCCAAAGGATCTCTGAGTATTCGATCAGAGAGGCACAGGAAATAACTGGCTATGACACAGAGGGGAAAGAATATGAAAAAGCTGATAATAAATTAAAATCTACAGGTGTATATCTTGGGAAGGTTGCTAAGGAACCATTTTTTAAAAGTTGGTTCATGAAACTCTTTGTGGCCGGTGTTTTGGTTTATCCCGGTTTACTGTTGGGTCACTATCTCGCTTTGGGCCCATTAGGAGTGGCCCTGAATGTCTTTTGGATCAGTAATATTGTTCCCTTTTTATATGCAAGGCATTACCGCAAAAAGATCGGCCGTCCCAAGAATGCCGGCCATTCGACCTTTCAATTATTTATTGCGGCCCCTGAGTTGATCCATGAAACCCAGCGGAATTTCTTTTCCCGGATCATGACAAACAGGTTTTCAACAATAGGTCCGACAGCAGTTTTATCCGGAGACCCGAAAAAGAATTTTACATCCAGGTATGCTTCTGATGTGAATCCTAATGCTATCATCTTAAGATTTTATCTGTCGCATAAGAAAAATGAGGGCAGGATGGGTGTCAGTCAAACGACATTTCCGGTGGTATCGGTATTTACAAAAGGGATCAAAGGCTCTGCGGAAACAAAAGATGTTGAAATAAATGTCCCTCATGAGCCGGACGCGACCCTAGAGGAGATTGAGCTCATGGATAATACAGTTGGTTTTCTAGGCCAGCTGCTTGCATCTAAAAAAATCGGGGTAGAAATGGCCAAGGAAGCGAGCTTGGATGGCAGGCTATTTAATCTTTCATCCACACTTTCAAGCGCGGGGGTGTATACAACATCGATCAATTCTATGAGTGCCGAAGCCAGAAAAATGTTGGATTCCGGAAGAGAAAAAATGAACGGAAGAAATAATGGTAATGGCCATTCAGAAAAACAGGGCCACATTGAGTTAATTCATAATCCCGGTGGAATTACAATGAATAACCGCCTGATGCAATTAAAGATCACCGGTGAAACGCAAAATAGAGCTATTGATGACACTGCCATGGTAGTTCCTGTTATTCGTGGCCTTGTCCCGAGGGTTTCCGGGATCGTAGCCGTTACCCCGGATATGCTAAAAGCCATGTTAGGGACAGGCTATTTGAATTAAGTAGAATTCAATTGAAACTCTTGGCCTTACACCCCTATTTTTGATATACTCTGTCGATCGATGGAACTTTACCTAATCGAAAGGACAGGGGATCTTATTATTCAATTCTTCTGCATTTATTCAAAACTTCCCTGTAACCAATGCCATTTTTAAATGGAGAATTTAATGTTGCCAAATGCCAATCAAAGAAAAGACGTACGGTTAAAATATAAGAATACCATTCAGTATGAAGAATGTCTTGGCAATGAACTTTATGCTACTCCCGTCGCAACGACAACTTTTGATCTGGCGGCAAGGGGGATCGGTTTTTTTGCCAATAAAGAATTCAAATTAAAAACCCAGTTGCGGATCACTTGTTATGTTACAAATCATGAGAGCATATCTTTTATTGCGTCGGTGGTCAGGCTTCAGCTTAACAGAACAGACCAAATTCAATACCTTGTCGGTACTGAAATAGTGGATATTGACGAAGCCAGCAAGGAGAAACTGAAAACATTTCTACAAGACATTAATATTTTCTCCCTTCTCGATACAATTGACCTTTCCAATGTGGTGGATATCCACTTTATGGCCGGTTATCCTGTCACTCTAAAAAAGATGGGAAAATTAAAGACTGTCGGAAGTGTTTTGGATGAATTTACAATAAAGAACTTATTGCTTAATCTCCTTGACGAAGAAAGTCATGCCAGGTTTATGAAGACCAGGGATTTAAATTTTATTTTACCCTACAAGGAAAAAAGATTAAGGTTCAATATGCATTTTCAACAGGGGAAAGTAGAGGCCATCTGCCGGATCGTAAACTCAAAGATCCCCACGCCTTCTCAATTAGGGCTACCGCCGGTTACAGAACGCTTGATCAAGAATAATCTTAAAGGGCTCATCCTTATTGCCGGTCGAACAGGGGCGGGAAAAACAACAACCCTATCTTCACTCCTCAGTTATTTGAGCAAGATAATAAGCGGTGTCATTGTGAGCATTGAGGACCCTGTGGAATATATCCAGGAAAAGGGCCAATGCATTATCAAACAAAGGGAGTTAGGCACGGACACTGTTTCGTACGCATCAGCTATACGTAATGCGTTAAGGCAGAACCCTGATGTATTGATCATCGGAGAAACCCTGGATAAGGATACCATGGAACTTGTTCTGACAGCTGCTGAGTCAGGGATGTTGGTTTTAACAACCATCCATGCCGGCAGCGTCGTACAAGTGATGGACAGAATTGCTTCTTTTTTCCCTACAGAAGCCCATCAAAATATTCTTACCAGGCTTTCTTTGGCTTTAAAAGGAATTATCGTCCAGAATCTTTTTCCCAGTATTATTGAGGGGAAAGGCCTGGTGATCGCTGCAGAAATATTCCTGGTGAACGATCTCGGAAAAAAGATCATCCGAGATGGAGCATGGCAACAAATCCCAGACATCATATTAAGGGGAAAATCTCAGGGTATGCAGACCATGAAAGATGCTGTAGAAGAATTAGTTAATAAAGGGATCATTGATATGGGTTATTTAAATGAATATTCCCAAGTTCCCCCTTCGTAATTTAAAAAAATTATTCTTATTGGTAAACTAAAGACATGTTACTTAACCCCTTGACGCTGCATTTACCAAAGACTTCCCTTGAAGCGGCCAGGCTTTATAAGGAGTTGGAAGACTCCAAGGTCCTGGCTGGCGGGACATTCTTGCTTAACAGCATGAAATTACTCAAGACCAAGGGAACTAAAACAGCCCGTAATATCTTGAGTTTAGCCAAGGTCGAAGAGCTTAAAGGCGTATCTTTTCAGGATAACTTGCTCATCATCAGAGGGATGACCCGCATCAATGATCTTTTAAATAGTCCTTTACCCGATGGTCATTTGAATATATTACATACTGTCTGCCGCAACATTTCAACCAATCCTATCCGTAATATGGCCACTGTAGGCGGTAATTTGACCTGCCGCTACACGTGGACGGAAATGGGAGCGGTGATGATAGCCCTGGATGCTAAAATGCATTTTTTAGGACCCGATGGTCAGGAAGAAGTGATCGCGGCTGAGGATTTCTTCAAGAACGCGGCACGCTCAGAAAAACTATTCACCCATGTGACCATCAAAACACAGAAAAGTGCCAGAACATCTTACCGTCGGGTCAAGAAAACAGTGCATGTAGACGTTCCTTTATTAGCTATTTGTTTGTATACGGAAATTAAAGACAAAAAATGGTATAATACCAGGATCGGTATTAATAATGGTGTTGCCTTTGCCCAAAGAGATCCGATTTTAGAACAGTTCTTGAATAACAGCTTATCCTCGAAAGACTTGGGGTTGGAAGCTTTGGGTCATTTGACAACAAGTATTTACGATACCCGTTCCAGTGATTATAAACAACATATCTTCAGGGTCAGTCTAAGATCTGCCATTGAGGAGTTATGCCATGGAAGCTAAATTCAAGATCAATAAGAAGCCTGTTGTTTTGGATCTCAAAGGCAATGAAACCTTGCTCGAGGTTTTGCGTGATCGTCTATCTATGACCGGGACCAAAACCGCTTGTCAGGAAAGTGAATGCGGCACCTGCACGGTCATGATCAATGGTAAGGCGGTATTGTCATGTATAACGTTGGCCGCCAATGTTCAGGAAGAAGAGATAACCACCATTGAGGGCTTGGCCCAAGGTGATGTTTTGCATCCGGTACAGCAGGCGTTCATTGATCATGGTTCGGTTCAATGCGGGTTTTGTATCCCGGGAATGATCATGTCATCAGTGGCCTTGCTGGAAAAGAATCCCGCGCCCACTCAACAAGAAATTGAATACGCCTTGGATGGCAATATTTGCCGCTGCGCCGGATATCCAAAAATATTTGATGCTGTCCATGATGCTGGCAAAAAAATGAAGAAATAATATGGCGCTCACATCCAAAAAATCAAAATTTGTAGACCAATATGTCGATCCCGTCGGCAAAAGCGTGCCGCGTATCGAAGGCAGGGGGATCGTCACCGGTCAGCTCAAGTATGTCTTTGATGTGCAAATGGCAGGCATGCTGGTCGGCAAAATGTTGCGTTCTCCTCATGCCCATGCGCGGATCATCAGCATTGATACATCCAAGGCTGAGGCTTTGCCCGGAGTGAAAGCCATTATTACGGCCAAAGACACCTATCAGATCAAGTTTGGTTCCAACGAATATTTCTTTCCCCATACAGTTGATCAAATGGCCCTTGAAGCGGATAAGGTGCGTTATATTGGCGATGAAGTGGCCGCTGTGGCAGCTATTGATGACGAAACAGCCGATGAAGCCCTTCGTCTGATCGATGTTAAGTATGAAGTCCTTCCCGGTGTTTTTGAAATTGAAGAAGCCATGAAGCCCGGCGCTCCTCAGATCCATGAATCCCTCAATAATATCGCCTTGATCCTTCCGGTCAATTTTGGTAATCCTGAACGGCTGATGAAAGAAGCGGACCATGTGCGTGAAGATAAGTTTTGGTGTCCGGTGGCTCATCCGTCCCCGATGGAGCCGCATGTCTGTGTGGGGCAGTGGGAGACTTTTACCAATAAGATCACATTGTGGTCATCATCCCAGGCGCCATTTAAATGCCGTGAATCCCTGGCTAAGACCCTAAAGATGGATTTAAATGACGTGCGGGTGATCAAAATGGCCGTAGGCGGCGGTTTTGGCGGAAAATTAGAAATGCTGCCTATGGATTTTGCCTCTTGCCTTCTTTCGAAAAAAGCCGGCGGCTTGCCCGTGAAGATCTGTCTGACCCGTGAAGAAGAATTCACCACCACCCGTCGTAAGCATGGCATGATCTACAAGATCAAGACCGGTGTCAAAAAAGATGGCACCATTCTGGCCATGACAGGTGAGGTTTTAGCCGACGGGGGAGCTTATTGCAGTTATGGTCCGACCGTTTTGGCCGCAGCCATGATGCGGATCTTTATGGTTTATAAACTTCAGCATTTTCGCATGACAGGTTATCGTGTGTACACGAATAATCCTATTAGTGGGGCCATGCGCGGTTTTGGTGGTGTCCAAAGTGGATTTGCCGTTGAATCGCATATGGACATGATCGCCCAGGATCTAGGCATGGATCCGGTGGAGTTCCGTCTTAAGAATATCACTGAACCCAATATGACAACTGTGAATAAAATGATCCTGACCACCAATGGATTGCGTGAGTGCATTGAAAAGGCGGTGATTGCTTCCGGTTGGAATGATAAACGAGGCAAGCAGAAACATATAAAACGCGGCATTGGTATCGGTATTGCTGCAGATGTGATGGGTTCTAAAATGTATAAATCCCATGAATCCGCCGGTGCTATTGTTAAAGTTGAAGAGGATGGTTCTGTTTATTTGTTTACCGGTGCGGCCGATACAGGACAAGGCTCCAATACGGCATTGTCCCAGATTGCGGCCCACGCCTTAGGTGTTAGCTATAGCCGTATTAAATGTAAGGCAGGGGATACAGAGATCACGCCTTTTGATACCGGATCATTTGCCAGCAGGGTGACTTTTATTTCAGGTAATGCTGCATTGCTTGGCGGTAAAGATGCCAAATTGCAAATATTGGAAATCGTGGCTAAGGATAATAATGTAAGTATTGATGATCTGGATATCAGAGCTGAACAAGTAATTTTTAGAAAAGACAATCGCGCTCTTATGAGTTTTGATCGTGCCCTTGAGCTTTGTTATTCTTTTAAGTATGGAAAACAGATCATCGGGCGGGGCAGTTATAATCCTAAAACAACACCTATTGATTTTCGTTCCGGCGAGGGTAACGTCTCAGGAAGCTATGGTTTCGAAGCCCAGATCGCAGAAGTAGAAGTTGATACGGATACAGGAGTGGTCAAGGTCCTGCAACTGTGGGATGCTCATGATATCGGCAAAGCGATCAATCCGCAATCGGTTGAGGGTCAGATCGAAGGTTCGCTGGCCATGGGCATTGGGTATACATTTTATGAGGATCTAAGATTTAAAAATGGCCGCGTGTTGAATGCGAATTTTGCCGGCTACCGTGTGCCGCGTTCCATCGGCATGCCAAAAATGAACAGTATTTTAGTTGAAACTGATGAGCTTGAGGGTCCTTTTGGGGCCAAGGGTATGGGGGAAGCGGCTTTATTACCGACTGCCGCAGCGATTGCCAATGCTGTGGAAGATGCTATCGGCGTGCGTATCAAAGAACTTCCTATTACACCGGAAAAAATTATTAAAGCGTTGAAAGAATTAAGGGGACACAATACTTAATTCAGTTAGGAAGAATTTGGAATTAAGTATTGTGTCCCCTTAATTCTGGTAATATAATCATTGAATACTTCAACTTTTTAAAGATAGGTCCTATGAAACCCATATTTGTTGCTTTTTTATTTTTAGCTGTTTTTGCTTCAGGTTGCACCATTTATCAGATTGATTCAAAAGATACCTCACAAGATTATTACGTGCCTAAAACAAGTCTTGATGATGTGGCTTTTATCGATAAAGTGGACAAGCCTTACACGGAGATCGGGACTGTCACTGTCACCACCGAGCGACGCCAGCTTTTGGCAGACATTTTGCCAAAGTTGAAACAGGAAGCCGGTATGCTGGGAGCTGATGCTATCACCGACGTCCAAAGCGATGCCACTGATTTTTGGAAAAAATACGCGCCTCAAAAAGTTTTAGGCAACGCCTATATCCGCACGACCTACACCGCCAAAGCTATCGTTTGGAAATAGTGTTTTTTAATTCTTCGAACTCTTGAGGAGTGTTAAAGCTTTGGGTGATCCCCGAATCATCCATTTCTATTATTTGCGGCGGATGATCGGTAAATAAAGAATTAAGCCCTTGATCTTTGGTAAGATCGAGGGCTTTTGATTTTAAACGCTGATGGAATACCGGCGGATGGCCTTTTTTATTGAGATATGAGGGGATTAAAATATCAGTGTCATGTTTTTTAAATTGATCAATTATTTTATTAATACTTGATGTTAGTACGAGTGGGCAATCAACAGGCAATAAAAGTACTCCTTCAGACGCATCATTTGCCCCACGCCATCCTGCCTGCACAGAAGATGTTTGTCCAAAATAATACTCTTTATTATAGACAACTCGGATACGGCTGTGTATAAATATAGATGGCTGTATTTCCTGGGCGTGGGCACCTAAAACTACGATAATTTCATCACACGCGCTTTGCAGCAGGGTATTTTGGACATGTTGTATGACAGTCTTGTCCCCCATGCATGCTAAAGCTTTCGGAGACCCGAATCGCTCGCTTAAGCCTGCTGATAAAAGAATACAAGTGATCATTTAGCCATTATAAAGCATTTGTCGTTTCGTGGCAATTAAAGGAGACAGCGTATGATAATTTTTCTTTATTTAGCTGTTATAGCTTTTGGTATGTACTGGGCAGCAAGAATGTTATTGCCGGAAATGCTTAAACCTTCACCGCCCAAGACCATATCCCCTAAGGATTTTTCAAAATTAGAACCTTCTGATTTTATCCAATCTGATGAGTCCGTTAATAGAATTGAAAAATTGGAGAATTTTTTAGAAGAAAAAAATAAGAATATTCAGCTTTTACAAAAAGAATTACAGGTCCTTTATGCCCAGGTGCGCGATTATGACAAAATTAAAAACCTGCTTGAAGAAGAAATCCATCGTTTAAAGGAACAAAACCGTATATTTAGGTCTGAACTAGGTTTACCTACCGTTCAAGTTAAAGAAAATTCAATAGTATAATTATTAATCTGCCCCGTCCGGGCTGGGCGGGGTCCTGTAAGGAGAGGTGACTTATGAACCGTATTTGCTGTTTGCTATTTTTATGTATTTCCGTTATCATACCCTTTTCAACAACCCAAGCGCAGGAGTCGAACGTGAAACCAACCATCGTTGTTTTAGAAACAAACCAGGGGAATATCGAAGTGACCTTATTTGCCGATAAAGCTCCCAAAACTGTACAAAACTTTGTCGGTCTTGTTAAAAAAGGTTATTATGACGGTTTGATCTTCCATCGTGTGATCAAAGGTTTTATGATCCAGGGCGGTGATCCGACGGGCACAGGCAGCGGCGGGACAAGTTTGTGGGGAGCTGATTTTGCGGATGAGATCAGTCCGGACTTGGGCTTTGATAAACCCGGCATTCTAGCCATGGCTAACCGTGGGCCAGACACTAACGGCAGCCAGTTCTTTATTACCACCGTACCGACACCGTGGTTAAACGGCCATCACACGATCTTTGGTGTGGTCTCTCAAGGGTATGATGCGGTTTCAAAGATCGAAGGCACACCGACGGGTACAGGAGACCGTCCCGTTCAGGACCAAAAGATCATTAAAGCTTACGTAAAATAATGTCTTCTGAAGAGATCCTTTACAAAGCACTTAATGCCGCACAAAAGGGCAAGAATTACGCCTTTGCCACCATCATAGAAGCTACAGTTAAAGGCACCCCGCGTAAAGCGGGTGCCAAGATGGTTGTTTTTGATGATGGCAGCTCCTTTGGGACTATCGGCGGCGGGCGTAATGAAAAAGCAGCCATCGCCGAATGTCTTAAAGCCATCCAAAAGCAAAAACCCGCAACAGTTACCTATAATTATTTCGGCCGTGAAGGCGAGTCTGTCTGTGGCGGACAGATGAAGGTTTTCATTGAGCCTATTGCATTGACGGATCATTTGATCATTTGCGGGGCAGGCCATATTGCTTTGCCCTTGTCTGCCATGGGTAAAATCCTCGGGTTTAACGTCACGGTCATAGATAATCGTAAAGAATTTGGCAATAAAGCCCGTTTCCCTCATGTTGATAAGATCATCCTCGGCGACCCTGCCGTCCAATTAGCCAAGATAACTGTTGGCCCTAATACCTGCGTGACCATTGTCACCCAAGGCAATGAATATGATTTTGAATGCCTGAAAGCAGTCATAAGATCTTCCGCCGCCTACATCGGTGTTATTTCCAGCAAACCCAAGAGGATCAAATTCTTCGGTCGTTTAAGGGCTGCAGGTATTGAGGAAAAATATCTAAAAAGGGTGCATATTCCCATGGGTATTGATATCGGAAGCCAAACCCCCCAAGAGATCGCCATTTCTATCATGGCTCAGATCATAGCCGTTAAAAATAAGAACTATATTGGAACAGATAAGTTTAAATAAATTCAGGAGACATTTATGACTAAAGAAGAAGCCTTAGATATTATCAGTGATGCTGGATTTGGATTTTTTGCCACGGTTGAGGGCAATAAGCCGCGTGTGCGCCCTATGATGCCTTACTTGAGTGAAGACGGGAAGCTTTTATTGGCTCTTTTAGGCCGTTCAAGAACGATACCGCAGATAAAAGCTAATCCTAATGTGGAAGTTTGTTTTGTGGACCGTAAAATGTGGTATTGCCGAGTGACAGGGACTGCTGCTATCAGCGACGATATCTCTAAAAAGCAATTAGTCTTTGAAAATGTGCCTATGTTGCGTCAGTATTTTGCCGGCCCGGAAGATCCTAATTTTTATTTAGCTGTTATTGAGATCAAATCCGTGGAAGCGATGACCCCGCATAGCAGGCTTCCGGAAATTATCAATCTAGATTAGTGCTGTTGGCTGCTTTTGAATTCCGCCACAAGCGCCTGCACTGTCTGTTTAGCATCTCCGAAGATCATCCGACAGTTGTCATAATAGAATAATTCATTTTCTATCCCTGCAAAACCAGAGGCCATGGAACGTTTAAGTACAAAAACGGTCTTGGCTTTATCAGCATTGATGATAGGCATGCCGTAAATAGGGCTTGATTTGTCATGACGTGAGGCAGGATTGACCACGTCGTTGGCACCGATAACAATGGCCACATCCACCGTATCCATCAGAGGATTGATGGCATCCATTTCCAATAATTGATCATAAGGGATGTTGGCTTCTGCCAGCAAGACATTCATGTGTCCGGGCATACGACCTGCCACCGGATGGATAGCATATTTAACATCACAGCCATTTTTTTCCAAAAATTCGCTTAATTCCCTGACCGCATGCTGGGCCTGGGCCACGGCCATACCATAGCCGGGGATGATGACGACTGATTTAGCATTCTCTAGTATTAAAAATGCATCTTCGACATTCATGGCTTTAGCTTCTTTTTTCTCATCCGTCCCGGTCTTTTTAACCACCGAGCCAAATGCCCCAAAGATAACATTACCGATCGATCGGTTCATGGCTTTGCACATGATAATACTAAGAATGATACCGTTGGCACCCACCAGGGAGCCTACGACGATCAAAAGGGTATTATGGATAACAAAACCTGTTGTACAGGCCACCACGCCGGAATAACTGTTTAAAACAGAAATGACAACCGGCATATCCGCACCGCCGATGGGGATGACCATGAAAACACCAAAAAACATGGAAAGCGCAAGGATAATAAGGAACAGGTCATATCTGGTCGGTTGCATGATAAACATAATGCCAAGGATAACGATAGCGGTAATAATGGCCCCATTGAGCCATTTTTGGCCGGTGAATAAAATGGCCTTGCCGGTGATTTTTTCGCTTAATTTACCCCAGGCAATGGCAGATCCGGTCACGGTCAAACCGCCGATGACAATGGATATATAGAGGGTAATGGCATTGGTCAGATCAGTGGCCCCATGATGCACATCAAAAGCTGTCCAATCAACAAAGACGCTGGCCATAGCCCCGCAGCCATGCAAAAGAGCGATCATTTCCGGCATCTGGGTCATGGCGGCCTTAAAGGCAACTAAAGCGCCTAAACTGCCTCCGATAATAACTCCGATGAGGATCCATTGAAAATTGATGATATGCCCGTTGCCCAAGGTGGCAATAACAGCTATCAGCATACCTGTGGCAGAAAGCATGTTGCCGCGACGGGCAGTCACAGGGGAGCCTAGGAATTTTAGACCGAAGGCAAACAGGACGGAACTGACGATATAAGCTAAATTCACTAGAAATTCATTATTCATTAGTTATCCTTTTTTCTTAAACATTTTAAGCATACGTTCCGTAACTAAGTAACCACCGACCACGTTAAATGTGGCCAAGGCAACCGCCGCCGTTCCCAGAAATATCGTCAAAGGGCTGTTGGCATCTGCCCCTGCAGCGATCAAAGCACCGACAATGATGATCCCGCATATCGCATTGGCCTCAGACATCAAAGGCGTGTGCAGCAGCGGAGGTACGCGTGAGATCAGCGCAAAGCCTAAGAATATTGATAGTACTAAAATAAAAAGTTGTGCAATTAGATCCATAGAGAATCTCCGATTATGTTATTTTATATTTTTTACCGCTTCACTGACAATTTGTCCGCCATGAGTGATCAAAGCACCTTTGATGATCTCATCTTCAAGATTGAGTTTGAAAGCTTTACTTTCTTTATCCCAGTATTCTTCAAGTAAATTATGCAAATTAGCAGAGTATACTTGGGAAGCATGGACCGCAACTCTGCCTGGAAGATTCCCCATACCTAGGATGCGAACACCATTGGAGGTGACAACTTCTTCATTTAGTTTCGAGCCTTCCACATTACCGCCGGATTCAACAGCCATATCCACAATAATAGTCCCGGGTTTTAGTTGAGCAATGATGTCCTTATTTAAAACAATAGGAGCTTTCCGTCCGAATAATTGGGCAGTGGTGATAATAATATCTGATTGGGTGCAGACACGGGTCATGCCTTGCCGCTGCTTCTCTAATTGTTCAGGAGTCAGGGCCTTGGCGTATCCTTGAGCTGTCTGGCCTGTTTCGCCCAGATCGATTTCAACGAATTTAGCACCCAACGATTGGACCTGTTCTTTAACGACAGCACGGGTGTCAAAGGCTTCAACACGGGCCCCTAAACGTTTGGCCGTGGCAATGGCTTGTAAACCTGCCACACCGGCACCGATGATAAAAACACGGGCTGGGGCAATAGTCCCGGCGGGCGTCATCAGCATAGGGAATATTTTAGGCAGGCGTTCAGCAGCTAAAATAACAGTCACATAGCCGGCCAAATTGGCTTGAGAGCTTAGCGCATCCATTTTTTGGGCGCGGGTAGTGCGCGGGATCATTTCCATGCTAAAAGCGCTGATCTGGTTTTGAGCCAAAGCTTCTACCAGTGCTTTTTCATTGAAAGGATCTAGAAAACTGATATGGATAGAACCTTTTTTTAAAAGAGAAATTTCTTCGATCGGCGGTTTGCGCAGGCGTAGGACAATGTCAGCAGAGGATAAGAGCGCCTGACGATTGCTTTCTACCGAGGCCCCGGCTTTTTTGTATTCTTCATCAGAAATACCGATGGAAGCACCAAGACCTGCTTCTATAATAACTTGGGCGCCTTTTTTGACCAAACGATCCACTGAAAGAGGGATGAAGGCGATCCGTTGTTCTCCGGGTAGAGTTTCTTTAGGAATTCCTATAATCATGAGTTCTCCTATATATCATTCTGAATAATATGCTAATTCGGCTGTTACTCTGCTGCGCTATTTTGAACCCAAGAGCCTTATATGTCAAGCGTGAATTGCTGTATTTTCCTTGTTTTCCTCGAGGGATTCGGTTAAAATTAAAACTTATTAACTTTATAAGGGGGAAACATGTTTAAAGGTCAAAGTGTTTTTGAGATCATCTCCGCCGGTGGGTTCACTATATATCTGCTTATATTTTGTTCTGTTGTTTCGATCGCTGTGATCATTGAGCGTGTGATTTATTATACCCGCCGTTCTCATATTTCCCGTCTTGCTATTTTAGATCAGATCCGCAAAGAGCTTATCGGTAATCATGTCCTTAACGCCATAGGTTTTTGTAAAAATATAGATACGCCGGTCGCCCGTGTGGCTTTGGCCGGTTTGAATTTACACGGACATGATGAAAAACTTATCTCTAATGCCATGGAACGTGAGATAACGGTTGAAACGATCAAACTGGAACGTTTTATCAGCATTGTGGGAAGTATCGGAGGGACGGCCGTATATATCGGTCTTTTGGGTACAGTCATCGGGATCATGAGGGCATTTAGTGATATTGCCAAGGCCGGCAGCGGCGGCATGGATGTGGTGACCGTCGGTATTGCGGAAGCTCTGGTGTGCACAGCGGCAGGCCTTTTAGTCGCTATTCCGGCTGTCCTTAGTTATAATTGGTTTACCCGCAAAATTGATACTTTTGTAGTTGATATGGAATTGGCAGCTTCAGAGCTAGTAGATTTGATGTGCGTGAAGAAAACTTCCCGCTGATACAACCAACCAAAGGAACAGGGAATCTTGAGACGACGACAACGCAATTCCAAATTAATGGCAGATATCAACATCGCTCCTTTTACCGATGTTATTTTAGTTTTATTGATCATTTTCATGGTCACAACCCCCTTGATCTTCCGTTCCAGTATCAAAATAGCCTTGCCGCAGATTTCCAATAATCAACAGGCTTTGGAAAGTAAAGATATCAATGTCAGCATCACTTCCAGCGGGGACGTTTATTTGAATAATGAACGGTATAATTTGAAATTGGACCTGGATGTTTTTAAATTCAAATTGAAGCAAATCATGAGAAAATACGATGATCCCGCGATCATCATCAACGGGGACCGTAATGTGAAGTATGACTATGTAGTACAGGTTATTGATGCGGCTTCCAAGGTAGGGATCAAACATTTGGTTTTGGCAACGGAATTTAAGCACTAAGCTCGTGTCATTGCGAGGAGCGAAGCGACGAAGCAATCTTTTTAGAAAGGATTTATATATGCCAACTTTAGGAACCCCAGAGCGTCCTCTAAGAGTGGCCATTGTCGGCAGCGGCCCCAGTGGATTCTATACAGCTGAAGCCCTTGCCAAGCAGACTATTAATATAAAGGTAGACATGTTTGATAAGCTCCCTGTTCCTTATGGTTTGGTGCGTTATGGAGTTGCTCCGGACCATTTTAAGATCAAAAATGTCACTAAAGTTTTTGAAAAAACTGCTGATAAGCCCAAATTTTCATTTTTTGGTAATGTTCATGTAGGTAAAGATATCAGTATTTTTGAATTAAATAAATTTTATGACGCGGTTGTTTTTGCTTATGGTGCGGAGACCGACAGGCGTTTAGGGATAAAAGGGGAAGACTTGCCTGGTAGTTATACGGCCACTGAATTTGTAGCTTGGTATAACGGTCACCCGGATTATCAGGACCGGCGTTTTGATCTATCCCATGAAGTGGCTATTGTGGTGGGTAATGGCAATGTGGCCATGGATGTGGCCCGTGTTCTTTGTAAAACCCCGGACGAACTTGAAAAAACCGATATTTCTCAACATGCATTGGAAGTTTTGTCGGAAAGCCAGATCAAGGAAGTGCATCTTTACGGCAGAAGAGGCCCTGTGCAAGCTGCTTTTACCTCAAAGGAAGTAAGAGAAATGGGGGATTTGGCAGATTGTTATCCGGTCATAGACCCTCAGGATTTACTGCTCAATGAATCAAGCCAAAAGGAAATGGAAGATATTGCTAATTCCGGGCATAAAAAAAATTATGAGATCTTGCAAAAGTTCGTATCCATAGCCCCTAATGACCGTAAGCGTAAATTTGTCCTGCATTTTTATCGAAGCCCGATTGAAATTTCTGGCAAAGACCATGTTGAGAAGGCAAAATTTGAAGTTAATTCTTTATCAGGTGAGCCCAATAAGCAAAAAGTAAAGGGTGCCGGTAAGTTTGAGGAAATTGACTGCGGTATATTTTTCCGTAGTGTCGGTTATTCGGGCGTTCCTATTGAAGGGTTACCTTTTTCAGAGCAATCGGGGATCGTTCCAAATCAGGCAGGCAGGGTCATGGACGCCGAGAAGGTTTATACCGGATGGTATGTCGCCGGATGGATCAAAACAGGGCCTGTGGGTGTGATCGGTACCAATAAACCGGGCGCTGAAGAGACTGTTAAGACCCTAATCGGAGATATTGAGCGTTTAAATCCTTGCTCGGTCCCAAGTACGGATGAAGTGACAAAGCTTCTTAAAGAACGAGAAGTCAAGATGGTTACCTTCGAAGATTGGAAAGCAATTGACGCTGCTGAAGTCCAGCGTGGGTCAATTTTAGGCAAACCCCGCGAAAAATTTGCCCGTATTGCCGGAATGCTTTCGGCTATTTTTAAAAAATAACATTAGAAAAAACTTAAAAAAAGTATTAGACATTTCTAATAAAATAGGATATATTATCTCCAGATAATCTAACCCAAGATAAAGGGAAAAATTCCCTATGGGGGCTTTAAGGAGGTATTTTCCTATGAACGGACCACATAATCAAGAATCAAATCAGAAAGCTCAGCAAGAAGAAGAAGCAACATTTGCCTGGGATGAGGCTAATGTCTTGATTTAATTTCAAGATTCCCGCCTTTGGCGGATCTCTACTTTATTCCCCCTTGAAGGGGGAAGCAAGTGGAGGAGATTTGAAGAGGGCTCGGCAATGCGCCGAAGCCCTTTTTTATTGTCATTGTAATTTTCCTTCCAGCTTACATTTTTCCTCTATATAAAATATTTCTCTAATTATTGCATCTTAAAAGCCAGTATTATTATTTCATAAATAATTGATATATAATAAGATATGGATATTTATAGATATGTGATAGCGCTTTCCCAATAAATCTCCAGAGGCCTTGACAAAAGGCTTCTATATGGCATACTTTAGTTGTGGATAAAAAGGAGAATGCTTATGACCCCAAGTACTATATCTATTAATAAACTCATGTTTAAGAAAATACGAAAAATTATTTCCATTGTTGTTATTATGGCATTTTTGGGCACTTCCATTAACACCCCTGTTAATGCGCAAGTGGCCATTATCATGCCTCCTCCGGGACAGATGATCCATATCACCCGTCATTTTGAGCCTCCCCAAATGGTTGGGCTTAAGATCGATCTTAAAGACCCGTTCAGCTTTAATTTTATTATGGATCAGGGTGAAAATCCCATGTCCACCTATGATCAGAAAGAAGAATTTAATAAGATCATTAAATATTTCTTAGTCTCTCTGACCATGCCTAATAAGCAAATGTGGGTCAACCTTTCTCCTTATGAAACTAACCGTATCATTCCTCAAGTTTTTGGCCAGACAGAAATGGGTCGTGATCTTTTAGCTCAGGATTACATCCTTAAACAATTTACGGCTTCCCTAATGTATCCGGAAGATGGCTTAGGCAAGGAGTTTTGGAGCAAGGTCTATTCACAGGCCCAGGCCCGATTTGGTACTACAGAGATCAATGTTAATACCTTTAATAAGGTATGGATCGTGGCGGACAAGGCTGATATTTATCAAAAGGGAGATACTGCTCTTCTGGTAAACAGTCATTTGAGGGTTATGCTGGAACAGGATTTCATGGCTATTGAGAAGAATAACGAGCAATTTGGTAATGTCCAGGCTCTTGAGGATATGCATAAGGACGTAAAGACCAAGATGGCATCAGATATAGTCCGCCAGATCATTATTCCGGCTATTGAAAAGGAAGTTAATGAAGGTAAGAGCTTTGCTGCGGTCCGTCAGGTATATAACGCAGAAATTATGGCCACATGGTTCAAAAGAACATTAAGACAAAGTCTTTTAGGTCAAGTTTTTGCAGACAAATCCAAGATCTCAGGTCAAAAGCACAATGACCCGCAGGTCATGGAGAAGATATATAGGCAATATTTAAAGGCCTATAAGAAAGGCGTCTTTAACTATATAAGAGAAGACGCTACCCCAGATGGGCAGATGATCCCAAGGAAATATTTCTCGGGTGGTTTTGTGCAGGTTGATCGAGTTGGTACTATAACTCCAGAGATGGTTGCGGCATCACCAGAGAGCAGGGCAATGGTTACAAGAGCAGCCAATAGAATTATGAAGAATGCGGCAAGAGTTCTTTTAGTAGCCGCCACTTTTATGGCTGGTAATGCAATTTTTGCTCCTCAGGCCAAGGCGAGCGTGCTGCCAAGTATTCACATGGGGATACCTGCCGCAGCGGTAGGGTCGATTTTTCATCATAATCAAAAAGCTCCTGAAAAATATACATTTGCACAGGGGCAAGAGCAGAACATTTTGAATGTATCTGATATAGGGGCAGTAAATGTAGCTGAAGATAAACAGAGCATGGAATTTGAACTTGTCAATATTGATATACATGGTCATCAACACACTCTTGCAGTTTACAAAGCAGGCGGATGGCATGACGGGAAGAAGAATGCTTACGTGGTTTTATTAAATGGTATTGTTCATGTCATTGACTATAAGGAGGGTGAGACTTTTGCACAGGCACTTAATAGATATTCAAATAAATTGGCAAATAAAGAAGCAGCGGAACAAAAAGTGCGAAATGAACTTGAAGGTACGGCGACCACGGTAGAGGCTACTGCAAGTGTAGTTACTCAAAAAGTAACGTCAATATTTGAGAAAATGGAAAGTGCAAGAGAAGAAGCTAAGGAGAAAGCAAAGGCTAAAAAATTAGCTAAAGCAGAAGCCAAAGCAGCCAAGGTGAGAAAAGCACAGTCTGAATTAGAATCAGCCATTGCCCAAAGAGAAGCGGCTAAAGCCAGAATGGCAGAATTAATTAAGGGTACCAATAGGGATGCTCTTCCAATAGAAAATGTCGATATGCCTGCAACTACCTTTGAACCTGTACCAATAATTGAATATATTCCAAGCAAACCGATTACTACGGTTGTCCCTCTAGCAGCAACAGTAGGTGAGACGCAACAAATATTACCAGCAGTGACACCAATAACAACAGTGGCATCAACTCCAGCGGCATCAACAGCTCTCACTAATGAATCAGGAACAGAACTTTCACCCCGTGGGCAGGAAGTTTTTGAAGCCGGTACGAATGCACTGCCATGGTTGTCACCTGGTCAGTCGGATGTTGATGATCTTGGGCCGTTAAATTTTGATTATATTGGTACTACAACACCAGCAGTAGTTCAGTCAACGCCAGAAACAACAACTGAAACAAAGGTTCAGCCACCGCCTGAAACAACAACACAAACAGCAACTGAAACAAAGGTTCAACCGCCGGCTGAAACATCAACTGAAACAGCAACTCAAACTACAACTGAAACAACACAAACAGTGGCTAAGCCAGTAACTAAGCCTGTATCTAAACCAACTAAACCAAAAGCAAAAACAACAGCACCAAAGACAAGCCAAGGTGGGGCGTCAACTACTGTTGTTCCACCTACAACAGCTGCGACGACTAACAATGGTGTAACAAATAGTGGTGTTACGAATAATGGTAATGAAAATAATAATCAGTTTCCAACGGTACCTTTGATCGTGGCAGGTGCTGGTGCATTAGGTTTACTTGGATGGCTGGCATTTAAACGCAGAGCAGCTTCCAAGGCAAATCAAGAGGCTGGAAATGAATCGATAGCTAAGAATAACCCTAAACCTAACCCAAATCAGATCTCTCTTGAAGACGTGCAAGCTATTGGTGATAGAAGGGCAAATCTTGAAAAAGTAATTGATGCCAGAATACAAATTTTAAAAGAAATGATGGCTCTTTTTCCAAATGATATGGTCAAAGGGAATATTTTAAGTAATCAGATACAGGCATTGACCCGCTTAAAAAGTTTATACAAGGATGTTGCGAATATAAATCAAACTGCACAGGCTATAGCTAATGGTGTGAATTCCAGCAAACATGCAAATAGGGTAGTGACTTTTCTTAATAAAAATGAAAATAGAAATACACTAAATGCCCTGAAAGAATTGGAAACAAAATTAGAAGGGGATCAGTTCGATCAAATATTACAAAAAATGTTGGCTGAATTAAATACCAGAGACCCTCAAAAAGCAAGCGAATTGGCAGAGCGTCTTAGCAATATTTATAAAGCTATTGCTGAAGAAGAAACTGTTGCTAACAATATTGCTGCTGAAAAGAATGAAGCCGCTGCTAAAAAAGCTGTAGAAGAAAGGTCTCAAGAAGCAGTCACCTATATCCTTAATTTGATCCAAACTGCCGCCTCATCTGATAAATTGAAGTTTTTTAATGATACTATCCTGGAACTACAAAATCAATTGGCAGAATATCGAACATTACTTGGAAAGATCCAAGAACGTGAAAAGCGTCAAGTTGAAGGATCTCAGTATACGGCAAAAGGGAAAGACATATTGAATCAGGAAATAAAAGTAACCTTGAGTATTATGGAAAAATTAAGGCTGGAGGCTGAAAATCTTCCTGCCGCAGCTGCCACTGGAGTTGTTGAAGGCGCTGTTTCCGGGGCCGTTGCTCCAGTCACTGCTCCTATTGGATCTGAGCAAGCTCCTGTTTTAAAAGCTGTTTCCGAAGTTGCCTCTGTTGCTAAAATTCCGCCTCTTGAACCTGCTCTCCCGGCGACATTCCAGGAAGCTGCTAATGCGGTTGTTAAAGCAATAGGAGATTTTAATAATGTTATGGGGGAATCTAGAGGGGATTTTCGGGGTAATCCCGAAATAGCGGATTCAATGATAAATCTCCGGGGGGCAATAACGGATGCTTTGGAATTCTCACGGCAACAAATCAATAATCCTGATTTCCTAAAGGCCCAAGAAGTTGCCATGTATGAGGCTGAAATTAATAATCAATTCCTTAATGAAGAATATGCTTCTTTCCCGACATCAACGGCGCAGGATAAGCTGATCCAAAGTCAAAATGTTTTAATTGAGGCCATGAATAAATTGACAGATGCTATCTTGAGTGCTATTAAACAGCAAGAAGCGTCCGCCGCTATTGCTGCTGCTGAAGCTAGAGTTCAACAAGCCCGAGCGGCCGTTGAAGAAGTGAAAAATCAACCGGTAGAAGAATCTGTTCAAGCCACGAGGGCCGACAGGCAAGTTACTGCTGATAGAATTAAAAGAAAGTTATCAACATCAAAATATGTAGATATTGTTGAGCGCATTAATGGTCTCTTGGATGAATGGGTAGAGGGTGACTGGAAGATCTTTAATGCAGATGATATGAAAGAATTAACATTCCTTATGGGCAAATTAGTGCAGGAAGGTGACGTCACTGAAAGCGAAGCTGATACCACAGAATTGATTGACCTTTTAGTTCAATTAGAGCTTTCTTCAAATGAATTGTTTCCTGCTGCTAATCAAGATCTTGAAGGAACGCCCGTAAATAATGTTAACGTTATATCTTCCCAAGAAACACCACCTGTTGTGTCATCTGAATTAACGTTGCAGGAAAGAGAGGAAATAGCAGGTAAGATTGGGACTCAAGTTAATGAACGCACACCTCATACTCCGCTCGGTGGTATCAACTTGAGCGATGAGCATTTGACTATTAATATTAAGGTCGATGGTGCGGGTATGCCTTTGCCCGTACAATATCAGAATGCGGCCATGATGAATTTGAATGGATTAACATCCGTGATCCGTAAAATTTCACCCTTATCAGTGCAAAATGTTCCCGCACTTTATGAATTGGTAGGGCAAGGTCCGGCTTAAGATATATCTGAATAGTAATGTTTAAAAACCCTGAAAGGAAGCTTCCTTTCAGGGTTTTTTCATATATTATTTTTTTGTAAAGAAAATTGACATTCAAAAAATCAGAAGTAAGATAAAAGTATAGATTTCTTATTAACAATTTTATTGACTGAGGGTGGATATGAAAAATTTAGTGTTGGTTTTAGTCGCGGTGTTTGCTCTAACAACTTTTATCGGCTGTAACAAAAAGAAAAAAGATGATGCCGCTGATCTTAACGGAGTATCGACGGAGAACGTGGTTTCTGTAACGGATAATTCCACCCAGAACGCTGATGTGACCAATTCTGTGCCTGTTGTTGTCGAGAACTCATCGGCAGCTTCGACCGATGTGGCGGAACCCGCGATGGCCCCTGCCCCGGAAGAGACAGTCACGGGCAAGCCTTCCAATAAACAGATCCAGCAGGCTTTAAAGAATGCCGGGCTTTATGACGGCAAAGTTGACGGTACGATCGGCCCCAAAACCAAAAAAGCGATCGAAGCTTTTCAATCCCAAAATGGCCTGAAAGCCGATGGCAAAGTGGGTCGTAAAACATGGAAAGCATTGTCTGTATATTTAAATAAAAGCACGGAAGTTGCCAATCCTTCCGCCGACACTCAAGCTGTGACCCAGTAAGAATTATTTGACAAGTAAATAATATTTTGGCATACTTTTGTTAGTGTAAGGCAGCAAGTATAAATGATGATGCAACAGTTGTGTTGTTTATAAGAAGGAGGATCTTGGTCATGGCAAAAGGTAAGGTCAAATGGTTCAATAATCAAAAGGGTTATGGTTTTATCACGCCGGAAAATGGCAAGGATGTTTTCGTTCATCACACCGCGATCAAATCAGATGGCTATCGGACTCTTGAAGAGGGCCAAGAGGTTGAATTTGATATTCAACAAGGCCCCAAGGGCGAGCAAGCCGTGAATGTTACTAAAGCGTAGATCTAAAAACGGGACATAACAATGTCCCTTACAAAAAGGGGACACTTTAAAGTGTCCCCTTTTTATTCTTTCATATGACAGAAAAATTAATACGTGAAAAATTAGAACTACCGGGCGGAGCAAAGAAATTGCTTTTGCATTCCTGCTGCGCTCCATGCTCAGGGGAATTGATGGAGGCGCTGAGCGCTTCAAAGATCGAATTTACTATTTTCTTTTATAATCCCAATATCCACCCCCGCAAAGAATATGAAACACGCAAGAATGAAAATATCAAGTTCGCGCAAAAAATGAACATTCCTTTTATCGATGCCGATTATGACACTTCCAATTGGTTTGCCCGTATCAAGGGCATGGAATTTGAACCTGAAAAAGGAATACGATGCACGGCTTGTTTTGATATGCGATTTGAAAGAACAGCCCTTTGGGCCTATGAACATGGTTTTAAGGTCATCGTTTCTTCTTTAGGATTATCCCGTTGGAAAGACATGGACCAAATAAATGGATGTGGAGTAAGGGCCGCAAGTCGATATAAGGATATGATTTACTGGACCTACAATTGGCGTAAAAAAGGCGGTTCAGCGCGCATGTATGAAATTTCAAAGCGTGAAGAATTTTACCAGCAGGAATACTGCGGATGCGTGTATTCTTTAAGGGATACTAATTTGTACCGCGTTAAAAAAGGTCTGGAACGTATTGAAATGGGTAAGAATTTTTATGGGGTGAATAATGCCGCCAATACCGAGTAAGGTCACTGTCTCTGCCGGTGGGGTTGTTATCAATCAGCAGGGAATGATATTGGTCGTAAATCAGCGCGGTACAACATGGTCTTTACCTAAAGGGCATATAGATCCCGGTGAAGAGCCTATAGAGGCAGCTATCCGTGAGATCAGGGAAGAATCAGGGATTTCTAAAGTTGAATATTCCAAAACTCTGGGGGCCTATGGTCGATATAAAATAGGGCTTAATACTCCTGAAGATCGACAAGAATGGAAAGTCCTTCTTTTTTTTCTATTTAAAACTCAACAGAATGAATTAAGCCCCGAAGACCCTCACAATCCCCAGGCTCGCTGGGTCCATCCTGATGAAGTCGAGGGTCTATTGACACATCCCAAAGATAAGGCGTTTTACGAAAGTATCCGCGTTCAAATCAAATGAGTCTGCATGGTTATACTAAAGATTTTTCCTTAGATCCTCAACACAGGTGGCTGAATGTTGCGAGCGAAGGGCCTATGCCTAAAAAAGCCAATGAAGCTCTGCAAGAGGCTATTCTATGGAAATCATCCCCGCATTTATTGACCATACCTAAATTTCAGCAAGTCCCTGTTAAATTAAAAGAAACAATATCCCGTCTTATCCATGTGGATAAAGAAGACGTGATATTGGGGAATTCGGCCACCTATGGGCTGCATCTTTTAGCCAATGGTCTTGAATTTAAAAAAGGTGATGAGATCATCCTTTTGCAAAATGATTTTCCGACGGACATTTTGCCGTGGTTATCGCTTTGCCAAAAGGGTGTTGTCGTTCATCAGCTCAAAGCTCAACGATATGTTTTATCACTTCAAGAATTAGAGAAGGCTATCAGTCCCAGGACAAGATTAATATGCCTTCCTTTGATCCACAGTTTTACCGGTTTTAAGCAGGATATAAAAAGCATTGGTCAATTATGCTCTTCGCGTGGTATTCTTTGCGTGGTGAATTTAAGTCAGGCTGCCGGTGCTTTTGAGATCGATTTAAATCAATGGGACATCGATGCTGTTGTATGCGCAGGGTACAAATGGCTGCTGGGACCTTATGGTACCGGATTTTGTTGGATCAAAAAAGAAGTGCGAGAGCAATTGAACTACCCGCAGAATTACTGGATTAGCCTTATGGATGAGGCAAGTTTAAGTCATGAAGGTCCTATTCAATTAAAAGATGATCATTCTGCAAGGCGATATGATGTATTTGGCACTGCGAATTTCTTTAATTATGTCCCTTGGCAGGCTTCTATAGAGTATCTGTTATCTATAGGGATAGAGCGTGTCGATCGGCATAATCAAATCCTGGTCGATCATATCATCGACGGTCTAGATCAAAAGCGTTTTGACCTGATCAGCCCGCAGCCCAAGAATGAAAGAAGCAATATAGTGGTGTTTTCTTATAAAGATGAAATTAAAAACCCTCATTTATTCGAATATTTGAAAGGCAAGTGTTTTCATTTAGCACTTTGGAAAAATAAATTACGCATATCCCCGCATATTTACAATACCTCACAAGAAATGGATGCGCTGCTGCTCGAGCTCAATCGTTATGCCTCAAAATAAATATATTGTTAAAAAAAGATCTACGGTGCATGGGTGGGGAATCTTTGCCAAGATCATAATCCCTAAACATACCCGTATCATTGAGTATGTGGGCCAGAAAATAACCAAAGCTGAGGCAGATCACCGCGGGCCATTATTGGTTGAATACGCTAAAAAGCATCAAGAAACCGGGGCCGTATATATTTTTGTCCTTAATAAAAAACATGATATTGATGGGCATGTGAGTTATAATACGGCTAAATATATCAATCATTCATGTGCACCTAATTGTGAAGTTGAGATCATTCGTGGGCATATCTGGGTCATTGCTTTACGTGATATTCAAAAAGGTGAAGAGCTTTTTTACAATTATGGTTATGATCTGGACACATACGATGAACATCCATGCTTTTGCAAAAGCTCCTTATGCCCGGGATTTATCATAGCCCAGGAGCATTGGTCTAAACTAAGAAGAATATTAAGTAAAAAGAATTCTTAATATAAAATTTATAAAACCATCATCTTAATCTAACAGAACCTATATAAAATCATAAAATGGCTAAAAAGAAAATCTTAGTAGTTGAAGACGACCGCGATATCAGCGAACTTATCACCTATAATTTAGAACGTGAAGGCTATGAGATCGCCTGCTTGTACGACGGCGGTCAGGCGGTTGATTTTGTCCATAAACGAAAGCCGGAATTGATCATCTTAGATCTAATGCTTCCGGAAGTTGACGGGATCGAGATTTGCCGCACATTAAAAAGTGATGCTGCCACCAAACACATCCCCATTGTCATGCTTACCGCTAAAAGTGAGGAAGCTGATGTGGTGGTTGGTTTGCAAATGGGGGCAGATGATTATATACCAAAACCATTCAGCCCCAAGGTGCTGGTGGCCAGGATCAAAGCTATCACCCGCCGAATGGCAGATCTGCAGTCTTCTTCAGCAACAGCTGATAATATCCGCAGTTTCGGTGACTTTAATATTGACCTGCTAAAACACAAGATCTCATTTAAAAACCATGAGGTCAAACTAACATCTATCGAGTTTGATATCGTTGAATTCCTTTCCCGTTCCCCTGGACGGGTATGGTCACGTGAGCAAATACTGGATAATGTCTGGAAAGAGGGGAAATTCATCATTGATCGGGCAGTCGATGTGCACGTGCGCGGTCTGCGTAAAAAACTCAAAGAAGCTGATCATTATATTGAGACCGTAAGAGGAGTCGGTTATCGTTTTAAGGATATTGAATGATCTGGTATTTAGGGATTTTTATTGTTTTCCTCGTTGCTGTCCTGGTATTCTTAGTTTCGCGTCATTTTTATCACCGCCGTATCACGCAAATCCATTATTCCCATGATTCCGTCAAGAATGATTTTCTAAAACAGCTCAGCACTTCCTGGGTTGATCGTGAGAATTTCGAGACAATCCTCTCCAGCATGGTGGAGGGGGTCATTGTCATTAATTCTAAAGGTATCATTGAACACGCCAGCCCTAATTTTTGCCAGTTATTGGAACTGCGCTCTAAAGAAACACAGAACAAATTATATTGGGAAGTTATCTGGAACCAGGAGATCAACGATTCTCTTAAAGAAGCCCTGCTGCATAAACGGGCGGTTAGAAAAGAAATAAATATCATTGGGCCTCAGGAATCATTTTTCAGCATGCAGATATCTCCGGTCATGGACCGTGATAACAAACTTTTGAGCCTGATCGCTGTTTTTCATGATATTACCGAATTAAAGAAACTGGAAAAGATCCGTGCAGAATTTGTGGCCAATGTGTCCCATGAATTAAAAACCCCATTGACGGCTATTAAAGGTTTTGTGGAGACTTTAAAAACTACTGCCAAAGATGATCCTGTGGCCATGGTTCGATTCCTGGATATTATTGATAAACAGGCACAGCGCTTGGAAAATTTAGTTAATGATCTCTTGATCTTGTCCTCCATTGAATTCAAAGAAGTTAAAATGAATTTTATGGCAGAGTCTTTGTCGAAGATCGTTTCTTCGGTCATGGCTTTGCAGAAAAAAACCATTGAAGATAAAGCTCATCAGGTGACCGTAGATATACCGGCTGACCTGCCTAATGTGCTTGTTGATCGCCAACGGATGGAGCAGGTGTTCTTAAATTTATTGGATAATGCGGTTAAATTTACACCCTCCGGAGGGAAAATCAGCATACTGGCAAAATGGGAAAAGCCCTATGTGCGTGTTGAAGTCAAAGATACTGGCGTTGGCATACCTGCTGAACATCTTTCACGTGTGTTTGAGCGTTTTTATAGGGTGGACCGTGCCCGATCCAGAGAAGCCGGAGGCACAGGCTTGGGGCTCGCCATTGTGCGTCAAATTGTATCTGCCCACCAGGGTAAGATCGAAGTAGAAAGCGCTCAAGAAGTGGGTTCAACTTTTCGTATTTTCCTGCCCAGTCAAATTTAATGTGGTATAATTATATATGGACACATTTTCACGGATCAGCGCCCAGCAAGCTCATGAGATCATGGGATCGCAAGAGGTCACTATTGTCGATATACGTGACCCCGATTCTTTTGCTCAAGGGCATATACTTAAGGCCCAGGCGGTCAATGAGGAAAATATTAAAGTTTTTGTAGAGGATACTAATAAAGAAATCCCTCTAATATGTTATTGTTATCATGGTAATTCGTCTCAACGCGCAGCCGCTTATTTTGTTGATCAGGGATTTAAACAGGTTTATAGCATTGATGGCGGTTGGGAAGGTTGGATAGCAATTTATGGCTAAGCGACTATTTAGCTTTTTATTTATTTTCTTGATGCTATCAACACTTTGTTTTGCAAATAATAAAGATTTGGCTAGATTGCAGAAGCAGTTTGGTCATGATCTGACCAAGGCCCCTTTCTTTTTACGGTTTGCCTATTATAAAGAATTTAATAAAGATTGGAAAAAATCAGACTTCCTTGAGCGTAAAGAATTCTTGACCCAATATGAAATAAATTTAGCAAAAGATCAGGCGCGTGACAAAGAAGAAGCTAAAGAAGAGGCTGCAAAAGCAAAAGAACTTTGGCAAGAGAAGAAAGATGCGCTACGTAACGAAAAAGAAAGATTGAAAGAAGAAGCGGCACAGGAAAAAGCCGAACAACAGGCTGAGGATGAACGTCAAAAAGAATTTAATGCAGGCGTAATTGCACAGCAAAGAAATCTGCAGCAAATGCAGCGTGCTGCCACTCAACTTAACCAATAATTTAATACCCGGTTCTATCATGCGATTTCAAATATCAACGCTTATATTTGATATGGATGGTGTTATTACAGATACCATGCCGTATCACTTCTGTGCTTGGGAGTCCGTATTTGCTGCAGAAGGGATCAAGGTCACTCATGAGGATATTTATAAACGTGAAGGACAAAAGGGTATAGATAGCGTCAGGGAGTTGTTTAAAGAAAAAAAGATGCTTTATACAGAAACCATCGGCAGTAAGCTTCTATATGAAAAAGAAAAGCTATTTAAACAGATCTTTAAGCGTAAATTTATTCCGGGGAGCCGGATGTTTATCAAAAAGTCCCATAGGCAAGGCTTTAAGTTAGCACTGGTAACAGGGACTTCCCGTCATGAAGCTCAAAAACTTCTTCCCCGGGATTTATGGGATTGTTTCGATGTCACTGTTTGTGGTTCTGATGTTCAGAACGGCAAACCGCACCCAGAGCCATATTTAAAAGCCATCGCCAAATTAAAAGTAAGTCCAAAGCAGGCGGTGGTTTTTGAAAACGCCCCTTTTGGCATACGATCAGCCAAGGCTGCGGGGCTTTCTTGTCTGGCTTTGGAAACGTCCCTGCCAGCATCTTATTTAAAGAACGCGGATGCTGTTTTCTCTTCATTTAAGGAAATTGAATCAAAAGTAAAGTTTATTAAAATATGAATATTCTCCTACTCTATAAAAACAGCACCTATGCCCGATACTTTTTAAGCGACCGAAAGCGTTTAGCCCGGCTGGAAGGGTTTTTGAATTCTGATGAAATTAAACGTTTTCTCAGTACGCATGAAAATCATTTCTGGAGCTTGTCCTATGTTGAAGCGATCCTTAGAAGTAAAAAATTAAAATTTACTAAAGCAAGTAGAGGTTCTTCTTTTGATTATGGCCGTTATGATCTGATCATTACAGTGGGAGGAGATGGCACATTCCTGGAAGCTGCCCGTCAGGTTAAAAATGGGATCGTTTGGGGGGTTAATTCTGATCCTGTTTGGAGCGTGGGACGTTTTTGTTCCGGCAATTCCAAGAATTTTGAAGTTATATTGGATAAGATCCTGGCGGGAAAGCCGCCGCTTAAAAGATTTAACCGTTTAAGTTTGTCTTTCAGTGATGGTACTGAGTCGATCAATGTGCTTAATGATATCCTGATTTGCCATCAGAATCCGGCAGCTTTAAGCCGCTATAATTTAACTGTCGGGAAATTACGGGAAGAGCAGCGTTCTTCCGGGGTATGGATTGCCACAGCTGCAGGCTCTTCGGGCGGTCTTCGTTCTGCCGGAGGCAAGATCCTGCCTCAGGAAAGTAAAGAATTTCAATATAAGCCGCGTGAGCTTTATCGTTGGAAGAACATTCAATATAACCTTAAAGGCACTATCCTTAAATCTGCCCAGAAGATCATGATGACTTCCCTTATGAGGGAAGGGGTCGTTTTCGTGGATGGTTCTCATGTATGTCTGCCTTTTTCTTTTGGTGCCAGGATCTCTGTCAGTCGTTCTTCTGATCCTTTAAAGATTATTTTTGAATGAAAGCCATTCTTTTAGTAAGCCACGGCAGTCGCTCGCCTAAGACCAAAGAAGAGATCCTTCTTTTGGTCAATATTTTGCGTCAGCATTTTTCCCATGATATCGTTGAATTCGCTTTTTTAGAAATTGAGCAGCCAAGTATACCTGAAGGTATTGATAAATGTGCTTCTCAAGGAGCTGGGCAAATAGTAGTAGCCTTGAATTTTTTGAACGCCGGCCGGCATGTGGACGATGATATTCCTGCTATCGTGATTGAAGCGCAAAAGAAATATCCTAATATCAAATTTGTTATTACCAAATCCATCGGACAGCATCCTAAGATCCCCAACCTTTTTATCGATCTGATCAACAATTTATAGTGTCATTGCGAGGAACGAAGTGACGAAGCAATCTTTTTCCACTGATTTAGTTCGATGGTACGCCAAACATAAACGCGACCTGCCCTGGCGTCATACTAAAGACCCATATAAGATCTGGGTATCCGAGATCATGCTTCAGCAAACCACTGTCAGTACGGTTATTCCTTATTATAAGAGATGGGTCGAGGTTTTTCCGACAATCCATGATTTAGCCAAAGCACCTTTGCAAGCAGTTTTAAAGCAATGGCAGGGCTTGGGGTATTATAATCGTGTTAAAAATCTTCATAAGGCGGCCCTTGTTTTGATTGATGAACATAAAGGGGTTCTGCCTAAAGATCCCCAGCTTATCCGTTCCTTGCCCGGCTTTGGGCCGTATACGACCGGTTCAGTGTTAAGCATTGCGTATGACCTTCCTTTAACGATCATTGATGCCAATGTCCGTCGTGTAGTGATGCGCTTATTGGCCTTGCCAGGAATTGCAGATACAAAACAAGACTCCAAGATCAATGAATTCTTACTTAAGGTTTTACCAACACAAGGCGTTGGTGATTTTAATCAGGCCTTGATGGAGTTAGGGGCCTTGGTTTGCCGTTCTAAAGAGCCGGTTTGTAATGCATGTCCTGTGGCCAGGTATTGTCTGGCTTATAAAGAGGGTAAGCAGGAAATAATTCCTCAAACAAAAAAGAAGATCATCAAAGAGATTCAGGCTGTTATCGCGATTATTAAAAAAGGTGATCAATATTTTATCCAAAAACGTCCTTCCAAAGGCCTGCTCGCAGACTTATGGGAATTTCCTGGCGGGAAAATTAAAGAAGGGGAGTCAAAGAAAAAAGCCCTTATCCGTGAATTGAAAGAAGAATTAGCTGTGCAATTAAAATCATCTAAGCATTTGTTTGATGTGAAGCATTATTATACCGAATTCAGAGTTAGTCTTTCTGTATTCGCTTGCTCTCTAGATACTGTCCCTAAGATTGATGCGACGCACAAATGGGTTAATTTCAAGAATTTCTCTAAATACCCTATGCCGTCAGGAAGTGCCAAGATTATTGATAAACTAAAAATTTACTTGACAAACAAATAATACAATCTATACTTCCTATAGATTGAATGGAGATTAAATGATTTCGAAAAAAACAATATATGGTTTAGAGGCGGCAATTTTACTTGCTAAGCGTTATGATTCCGGTCCGGCTTTAATAACGGATTTGGCGCGTGAAGGTCGTATCCCTAAGAAATTCCTGGAAGCAATTTTGCTGGAATTAAAAAAGAATGGGATCTTAAGCAGCAAGAAGGGCAAGGGTGGCGGCTATGTTCTTGGAAAGCATCCACAGGATATTAGCGTCGGAGATATTATCCGTACCCTTGAGGGGTCCTTTTCAGAAATAAATTTTGATGGTGAAACCAAGGAAACCAATGAAATTAAAATGGTCATGAAGGAGGTCCGAGATGCGATGTCAAACATTTTAGATAAAACAAGTTTAGCTGATGTTATAGAACGTGCCGGTACTGGCCAAAATGTCTTGAATTATGTGATCTAAAATTTTTTTTAATAATAAGACTACTAAATCTATAGAGTTAATAAAAACAAGAAAGGAAACTGAAATGAAAAGAATAATAAAAGCACTGCCAATAGTGGCTATTTTATTAGGTACAATTGTACCACCTTCCGCATGGGCAGATGATACGTCCAGTCTGGAAGCGCGTCTGGATAATTTGGAGCAGCAGGTGGCTATTCTAAAGCGCCAATTAGAGAATAATAAGGAAGATACCACAACCCAGGCAAGCACTACGCCGGTGATCACAGCTAATAGCAAGGATGGCTTCTCTATTAAATCACCCAATGGCGATTACAGTCTTAAGCTTGGCGGCTATACGCAGATAGTAGCCCGTGAATTTGCGGATAACAAAAAGGGAGAATTAGGGTATGCCAGCAGCATTATCCCGCGCAGGGTCAGGTTAATAATCCAAGGAACAGTAGCGCATGATTTTGATTATTATATCCAACCTGAATTTGGATATCCTAATACGTATACTGCGACCAATGGAGTTGTTGCTGCCGCTCCCAGTGCCTATGCTGTGGCTCTTCAAGATGCTTGGGTAGATTGGAAATATTTTCCTCAGGCTACCATTAAAGCTGGTAAATTCAAAACGCCTTTCGATCTTGAGAATTTGCAAGATACCCGTTATACAGCCTTTACGGAATTGGGATTAACCAGCAATCTTTCACCTCAGCGTGATCTTGGCGCTCAATTAGGAGGTAGCTTGTTTGACGATATTGTTAATTATGCCGGCGGTGTATTTGATGGCGCAGCAGATAAAGAGAACAATTATGGCGGATTTTCTTCGGGTACTGGTGATGCCAATGAAAAAAGCGGAACAGGGCGTATTTTTATTAAACCATTCAAAGATACAAGTATTGAACCATTACAAGGTTTAGGAGTTGGGTACGCAGCCAGTTATGGTAAGGTAAAAGGCGCAGATCTACCGGTTTATATATCACCCGGTCAAGCTCCGGTTTTCTCTTATAATACCGGCGTATCAGCTGATGGTCCGCAAATTCGTACTTCGCCCCAGGCGTATTATTACTATAAGTCATTAGGGATCTTAGGCGAAAAGGTTAATTCGCAGGAAGAGCTGGAATACACAAGTGGTGGACATGTTTATCGTGACAAACCGACTAATAGAGCTTGGGAAGTGACCAGCAGCTATGTTTTAACAGGTGAAGATGCATCTTATAATGGAGTAACTCCACGGCATGACTTTAACTTAACTAATGGTGGTTGGGGAGCATTTGAGTTAGTTGGTCGTGTTGGAGAATTAAAGTTGGATAATTCGCTTTTCAGTGAGAATTTTGCAAATTTAAACACATCCATTTCAAAAGAGAATACATGGGGGACAGGGATCAACTGGTATTTAAACCGTAACGTCAAATTAGCTGTTGATTTTGAACAGACCAAGTTTAGACGGGGAGCGGTTAATGCGGTAAGCACCGATGACCGTAAGACTGAGAATCTGTTTACCGGTCTTGCCCAGTTAAGTTTTTAAGCAAGAGCTGGTTGCAATTAATCTGTTTATTGATAGAATATACACTCTATAGAAAGAGGAAAAAATGAATATAAAATATTTGATCAACGCAGTAATTACATTTGTGTTGACCTTAGGACTGACTGGTGGTGCTTGGGCAAAACAGATCACCTTGCTTAATGTTTCATATGATCCTACCCGTGAGTTATACGAGGACTATAACAAGGCCTTTGCCAAGTATTGGAAAGATAAAACCGGAGATGATGTGGTCATTAATCAATCCCATGGCGGTAGCGGTAAGCAAGCTCGCGCCGTCATTGACGGTTTGGATGCGGATGTTGTTACCTTAGGTTTGGCCTATGATATCGATTCTATTGCTGAAAAATCGGGGCTTTTATCTAAAAATTGGCAAAGCCTTTTACCTAATAACAGCACGCCATACACCTCCACGATTATTTTCTTGGTCCGTAAGGGAAATCCAAAAAATATTCAGGATTGGGATGATCTTATTAAGCCGGGCATTTCTGTGATCACGCCTAATCCCAAAACATCCGGCGGTGCGCGTTGGAATTATCTAGCCGCATGGGGCTATGCGTTAAAGAAATTTAACGGGGATGAAGATAAGACAAAAGAGTTTGTTAGCGGTATTTATAAAAATGTGCCTGTGCTAGACTCAGGTGCCCGCGGTTCAACAACCACCTTCGTTGAGCGCGGTATTGGGGATGTTTTGATCGCCTGGGAAAATGAAGCCTACCTGGCTGTTAATGAATTGGGCCAAGGCAAGTTTGATATCGTTATCCCTTCAGTTAGCATTTTAGCCGAGCCGCCGGTGGCGGTGGTCGAGCGTGACGCGGATCGTCACGGGACAAACAAGGTTGCGGGTGAATACCTGAAATACCTGTATAGCGATGAAGGTCAGGATATCATTGCCCGGAATTATTATCGTCCGCGTAATCCACAGATCGCTCAAAAATATGCTGATCAATTTAAGCCCATTAATCTTTTTACCATTGATCTTTTTGGCGGCTGGAAGGCAGCCCAAAAGAAACATTTCGCCGATGGCGGAACGTTTGACCAGATTTACACTGTAAAGTAATATGTTTTTACTCAAACAAAAATCAACGATTCCTGGTTTTCATTTGAGCTTAGGATATACGGTATTCTATTTGAGCCTGATCGTGCTCATCCCGTTATCCATGCTTTTTATCAAAACCTCGAGTTTAAGTTTCGCTGATTTTTGGGCTATCGTGACCGCCCCGAGAACTCTGGCCGCTTATCGCCTGAGTTTCGGGGCGGCTTTTATCGCCTCGTTCATCAATATCTTCTTTGGATTTTTGATTGCCTGGGTACTGGCGCGTTATAGCTTTCCGGGCAAGAAAATCGTGGATGCTCTCATAGATTTTCCATTTGCCTTACCCACTGCAGTGGCAGGGATCGCGTTAACAACCTTGTATTCTTCAAATGGTTTGTTAGGACAATTTTTATACAAGATAGGCATTCAATCCGCTTATAGTTGGACAGGGGTGGTTTTAGCTTTGATTTTTATTGGCTTGCCGTTTATTGTGCGAACGGTTGAGCCTATATTACAAGAGATAGACCCTGAAATCGAAGATGCGGCCTCAAGTCTTGGTGCTGGACGTCTTCAAATATTTAGCCGTATTATTTTCCCGGCAGTCTTGCCATCGTTGGTAACGGGATTCAGCTTAGCTTTTGCCCGAACCATTGGAGAATATGGATCAGTTGTTTTTATAGCCGGCAATATGCCTGGCAAAACTGAAATAGCGCCACTACTTATTATTACCAAATTAGAACAATTTGATTACAGTGGAGCCACGGCCATTGCCTTGGTTATGTTGATTGTGTCATTTCTTCTGCTGGCCCTTACAAATTGGGCCCAATGGTGGGCTTCTAAACGGATTGGGATGAGTTAATATGTCTTCATTAGCTCGTCGTACAGAATCCCCCATAGTTCGTCGTTCCCTGATCGGCATTGCGTTGCTTTACCTGGTACTTTTTATTTTCATGCCCTTGTTCATTGTATTTGCCACAGCTTTAGAAAAAGGGATTGTTTATTATTTACATTCATTAGCTGATGTTGATACGATTGCTGCTATAAAATTAACCGTAATAACGGCACTTATAGCAGTGCCTCTAAATTTGGTCTTTGGTGTTGCTGCATCCTGGGCCATTGCGAAATTTGATTTTCGCGGTAAGAATTTCTTATTAACGCTCATTGATGTCCCGCTGTCAGTTTCACCGGTTATATCAGGGTTGATTTTTGTATTGCTTTTTGGATTGCAAGGTGTTTTTGGGCACTGGATACGGGATCATGGCTGGAGAATTATTTTTGCGCCGCCAGCTATTATCATTGCAACCATTTTTGTGACCTTTCCGATGGTGGCTCGCGAGTTGATCCCTGTCATGAAAGCGCAGGGTAATGATGAAGAAGAGGCGGCTATTACCCTGGGTGCCGGCGGTTGGAAAACATTCTGGTATATCACTCTTCCTAATGTTAAATGGGGTTTGCTTTATGGCGTCATCTTATGCAATGCGCGGGCCATGGGTGAATTTGGTGCAGTTTCTGTAGTCTCCGGCCATATCAGAGGGTATACCAATACCTTGCCGCTGCAGATTGAAATTTTGTATAATGATTACAGCTTCACCGCCGCTTTTGCGGCTGCGTCATTGTTGGCGTTCCTGGCATTATTTACCCTGGTGATCAAGTCACTTGTAGAATTCCGTTTCAGGGCCGAATTAAAAGCTGTGCGGAAACAGGGACATTAATATGAGTATAGAAGTCAAAAACATAGTTAAGACATTCGATACTTTTAAAGCGCTCAATGATGTAAGTCTTAAGGTTGAGACAGGAGAACTTATCGCTCTTTTAGGCCCGTCGGGTTCCGGAAAAACAACCTTGTTGCGCATTATTGCAGGTCTGGAAACAGCAGATTCCGGTGAGATCCTTTTTCACGGGGAAGATGCGAGCGATAAAAAGGTCAAGGACCGTAATGTTGGTTTTGTTTTTCAGCATTATGCTCTTTTTCGCCATATGACGGTATTTGATAATATTGCCTTTGGCCTGAAAGTGCAGCCCCGCAAAATTCGTTTATCCGATGATAAGATCAAGGCCAAGGTCAAGAATCTTCTTGATTTAGTCCAGCTTGATTGGGTGGGTGATCGTTATCCGTCCCAGCTTTCCGGCGGTCAGCGTCAGCGTATTGCTCTGGCCCGTGCATTGGCCATTGAGCCCAAGGTGCTTTTACTCGATGAGCCTTTTGGTTCCCTCGATGCGCAGGTACGTAAAGAATTGCGCGTATGGTTAAGGCGTTTCCATGATGACCTACATATCACTTCATTATTTGTCACCCATGATCAGGAAGAAGCGCTTGAGGTGGCAGACCGTGTCGTTGTGATGAACAAAGGTAAGGTCGAACAGGTGGGCACGCCTCAGGAAGTCTATCATAAGCCAGCCAGTGTATTTGTTTTAAATTTTTTAGGCAATGTTAATCTATTTCAAGGCCGTGTAATCGATGGGAAGTTATATTTGGGCAATGCTCCGGCAAATATTCAGCAAGAGGATAAATTAAAGAATAAGCCGGCTAATTTATATATACGTCCGCATCAATTCCATGTTGACCGCAAACCACAAGGGGACAATGCTATCAGGGCAACGATAAAGCATATTAATTTAGCCGGTTCTTCCGTTAAAATTGATCTGACTACAGAATCCGGCAGTGATTTACAAGTGGAAATCACCCAGCAAGTATACTCTCAATTGCAACTTATCAAAGGCGAAGATGTTTTTGTATGTCCGAAAGATATCACGTTTTGTGAATACGAAATCTGATCGTTTTCGTGATATTAACTTTTAAAAAGGACATCATATGATAAGCAAAGAAATAGAGATCAGGGCCCCGCACGGATTACATCTACGTGTCGCGGCTAAAATCGTTGAGGCTAATAAAGGCTCTAAAACCAAGATTATTTTTTTAAAGGATGGTCAAACCGCTGATGCCTCATCAATTTTGGAGCTTTTGCTCTTAGGTGCAGGAGAGCACTCTAAAATTCAAGTTACAGTAGACGGCGAGAATGAACAAAAGGCGATCCAGGACGTTGCTGAAATTCTTATAGATGGAGCAGGAATTTAACAGGAGGAATAAAATGGCAAAAATAGCAAATGACATCACAGATTTAATCGGCAACACGCCGCTGGTGCGGTTGAATAAGGTTACCAAGGACAGTTATGCGACAGTCGTGGCCAAGTTGGAATTCTTTAACCCATTACATTCCGTCAAGGACCGTATTGGTTTTAATATGATCCGTGCCGCTGAAAAAGCAGGCAAGATCAAGGCTGACACCGTGATTGTTGAGCCTACTTCCGGCAATACAGGCATTGCCTTGGCTTTCGTATCAGCTGTTAAAGGTTATAAATTACTTTTGACCATGCCCGAGACGATGAGCTTGGAGCGTCGGGCCTTGCTTAAAGCTTTAGGAGCAGAGTTAATCTTGACACCGGGACCTGAAGGTATGAAGGGAGCTATCAGAAAAGCCAAAGAAATTCATGATTCTGATCCTGCGAAATATTTTATGCCTCAGCAGTTTGACAATCAAGCCAATGTGGAGATCCATCGATTGACAACCGCTGAAGAAATATGGCGAGATACTGACGGAAAAGCTGATTTTATTGTTGCCGGTGTAGGTACTGGCGGGACCATTACAGGGGTTGCTCAAGTAATTAAATCCCGCAAACCTTCATTCAAAGCTATAGCTGTTGAGCCGGCGACATCTCCGGTTTTGTCCGGCGGCCAGCCAGGCCCTCACAAAATCCAAGGCATTGGTGCCGGTTTTATTCCTAGCATTGTGGACACTAAATTGATTGATGAAATTATTCAAGTAACTAATGAAGAATCCTTCGCTATGGCCAAACGTCTTATCCGTGAAGAGGGTATTCTTTGCGGGATTTCTTCCGGCGGCAATGTGGCAGCAGCACTAAAAGTCGCGGCCCGCCCGGAGAATAAAGGAAAGCTGATCGTGGCCATTATCCCATCAACAGGGGAACGTTACTTGTCCACGGATTTATTTGCGGAATATAGAAATTAAATATGTGTGAACTATTAGGCATGAGTGCCAATGTGCCCACTGATGTTTGTTTTAGTTTTAGCGGACTTATCAGGCGGGGTGGGGTTACAGGGCCCCATAAAGATGGATGGGGGATAACCTTTTATGAAAGCAAAGGTTGCTGTACCTTCCTGGAGCCTAAGGCAGGGGCTTATTCTGAAATCGCCCGCATCGTGCAGGAATATCCTATTAAAAGCAAAACGGTAATTGCGCATATACGGCGGGCTAATATCGGAGCTGTTTGTTTAGAGAACACTCATCCTTTTACAAGGGAACTCTGGGGAGAAAATTGGACCTTTGCTCATAATGGTCGTTTAAAAGGAATAAAGAAGAAAAAGCTGAATTTTTACAGGCCGATTGGCACTACCGACAGCGAACACGCATTCTGTTGGATTCTAGATTCTGTACGCCGTCGTTTTTGTCACAAACCTTCAACAAAAGCATTGGTTTCTCTAATTAGGGATTTATTAAATGAACTCAATGAATTAGGCATATGCAATGTGTTATTAAGCGATGGGAGTCGGCTTTATGCCTATTGTTCAACTGCTCTTAATTTTATCACGCGTAAAGCGCCTTTTGGTAAGGCTACCTTGATAGATAAGGATTTACAGGTTGATTTTAAAAAAGAGACTTCTTCCAAGGATGTGGTAACCATTATTGCCACAAAACCTCTGACCAATAATGAAAATTGGGATCTAATCTCTCCGGGTGAGTTGAAGGTCTTCCTTGACGGCCAATTGATTTAAAATCATTTCCAATTTACGTCTTTTTTTGGTATTCTAAATGTTCTATGTCGACAGAACGTATTGAACAACTTAATCTAAAAGCAAAAGGTCTTGATGCCCAGGGATTAATTAAACTGGCTTTTGATGAATTTTCATCTAAAGTCACCTTTGCCACCAGTTTAGGCGAAGAAGACCAGGTCATTACGGACATGATCGCCCAAACAGCGCCGGGTATAGGAATATTTACCTTGGATACTGGTCGTTTATTTGCTGAAACCTATGAATTGATGGCCAAGAATCAAAAAAGGTACAATAAGTTAGATTTTAAGATTTATTATCCGGATACTAAAAGAGTAGAGGAGATGGTGAAAACCCTCGGCATTAATCTCTTTTATGAAAGTGTGGAAAATCGCAAACTTTGCTGCCAGGTACGCAAGGTTGAGCCTTTGCAGAGAGCTTTAGCAGAAAAAGTTGCTTGGATTGTGGGTTTAAGACGTGAGCAAGCTATGACACGAGCCACTCTTGAGCCGGTAGAATGGGACGAAGCCAATCAAAGAATAAAATTCAATCCGCTTTATAACTGGTCTTTGGAGCAAGTCAGGGATTATATCAAAGAGAATAACGTGGATATCAGTCCTTTGCATGCCCAAGGTTTTGTTTCCATCGGATGCGCTCCATGTACCCGTGCAATCAAGCCGGGCGAAGATATCCGCGCCGGTCGCTGGTGGTGGGAAGAACCGGAACAAAAAGAATGCGGTTTGCATAATAATCCTAAGTGGAAAAGAAATAAAACATGAGTAAAACATTGGATAAATTGGATGCTTTAGAATCGCAAAGCGTGTATATTTTGCGCGAGGCTTACCGGGAGTTTAAATCTTTGGTCATGTTGTGGTCGATCGGCAAGGACTCGACAGTTTTATTATGGCTTGCGCGCAAGGCATTTTTCGGTCATGTGCCTTTCCCATTGGTGCATATTGATACCAGCTATAAAATTCCTGAGATGATCAGGTACCGAGATGAATTGGCCCTTAAATTCAAATTGAACATGATCGTTGGACAGAATGTGCAAGCTTTAAAAGACAAACGTACTTTTCCTGATGGGGCTTTAGACCGTTTGGGCTGTTGCAAAGCGCTTAAATCAGATGCTTTGAGAAATACCCTTTCAGGCGCCTGGCCGCGTTTGCGGCTTAATCATAAAAACGGCCAATATGAAGTGGATACCAATGTTGAGCCGTATATTGGCGTTATCGTCGGTGCCCGTGCGGATGAAGAGGGTTCGCGTTCCAAGGAGCGTTATTTTTCCCCGCGGGACATTAACAGCGATTGGGATGTCGGGGACCAGCCGCCGGAATTGTGGAATCAGTTTAAGACAGATTTCGCGCCCAATACGCATATCCGTATCCATCCGTTACTCGATTGGACAGAGTTGAATATTTGGGAATATATCCAGCGCGAGAATATACCTATTACGCATTTGTATTTCGATCAGGGCAATGGCAAGCGTTACCGATCCTTAGGATGCTATCCCTGTACTACACCCGTGGACTCCACGGCTAAAAATGTCGAAGAGATCATCAAAGAATTACGAGAAGGTAAATTTAGAAATATCGCCGAACGGTCCGGCCGTGCCCAGGACAAAGAAGATGGCGGCGGCCTTGAGATATTGCGTAAAGAAGGGTACATGTAATGGGAGATAATCCTCGCGAACAAATTAATGTGGTCATTGTCGGCCATGTGGACCACGGCAAAAGCACCCTGGTAGGTCGTCTTTTAGCAGATACCGGCTCGCTACCTGACGGTAAATTAGAGGCAGTTAAAGCGCAATGCCAACGCAATGCCAAGCCTTTTGAATATGCTTTTTTATTGGATGCTCTTAAGGACGAGCAGGCTCAAGGGATCACTATTGATACCGCACGGTCTTTTTTCAAATCATCTAATCGTGATTACATTATTATCGATGCACCTGGTCATATTGAATTCCTTAAGAACATGATTTCCGGTGCCGCCCGTGCTGAAGCGGCATTATTGTTGATTGACGCGCATGAAGGGATCAAAGAAAACTCCCGGCGCCATGGCTATATGATGCGTTTTTTAGGCATTAAAAATATTGCCGTCTGTGTCAATAAGATGGACTTGGTCAATTATGACCAAAAGATATTTGAACAGATCAAGCTCGATTATACTAAATTCCTAACCGAAATCGATCTTACTCCAAAATCTTTTATCCCGATTTCTGCTTTCTACGGAGATAATATGATTTCTCATTCAGAAAGAATGCCTTGGTATCAAGGTGGCACTGTTTTAGACGTACTGGATGGATTTAAAAAAGCGGCCACCTTGGACAAATTACCTTTTCGTATGCCAGTGCAGGATATTTACAAATTCACGGAAGAAGGCGATGAGCGACGAATTGTCGCGGGGAGGGTCGAGACTGGAACTATTAATGTTGGGAATGATATTATCTTTATGCCTTCCGGCAAAAAGAATCGTATTAAATCAGTTGAATATTTTAATGGTCCCGTACGTACAGACGCAGCTGCCGGTGAAAGCATTGGTTTTACCTACGATACCGAAATTTATATTCGCCCGGGAGAAATACTCTGTAAAGCTTCAGAAAAACTGCCGTATGTCAGCAACAAATTTCGCGCGAATATATTCTGGATGGGCAAACAGCCTTTGATCAAAGGTAAGACCTATAAATTAAAGATAGCCACTCAGCAAGTTCCAGTGATCGTTGCTGAACTGATCCATGTCCTTAATGCTGCGCAATTAGTCTTTAGTCAGGAACCTCACGTGGACCGTTATGAAATAGGGGAGATCATTTTTGAAACCCTCAGGCCAGTCGCTTTTGATGTGGTCAGCGAGATAGCCCAGACTGGACGCTTTGTGCTTGTGGATAATTATGAAATTGCAGGTGGTGGGATTATTTTATCGCCGGTTTTTGACAGCGATTCAAATTTAAATCAACGGATCAATAAACGCAATTATGGCTGGGAGCGTTCGACCATTACCCCTCAGCTGCGAGCCCGAAAATACGAACATAAGTCTGCCCTTATTGTCTTTGCCGGAAAAATTGATACTGGTAAACAGCGTATTGCCAAATCACTGGAAGAAGCCTTGTTTAATCTGGGAAAAAATGTTTATTTCTTAGGGATTTCCAATCAATTGGTCATAGCTGAAAAGGATTCAAAAGATAAAATATTAGGAAAATACGATGCCCTTGTGCAGTTAGGTGAATTGGCACACTTGATGACGGATGCTGGGCTTATATTAATTACCAGCGTCACGGATATTGACCAGCATGAATTGGCCATTCTTAAAAAACTTAATAGCCCCAATCGCACCCTGGTCGTTTGTGTCGGAGAAGATAATCGATTTACCGCAGAGAGTATTGATTTGAGCCTTGTTGAGAATGAAGAGTCCGAAGCGGCCATTAAAAAGATCGTCGATCTTTTAATCAAAGCAGTTGTTTTGGATCCTGAGTACGAGATTTAAATTTTTTAATCCTGCTTTAATCTTCTTTTAATCACTTGTAGACTATATTAAATTATAAAATATTTTTAACGAATTTAATTTTAAGGAGAGCTTTGTATGAATAAAATTCTATTGTCGTTGTTGTTTGCTGCTTTTATTTTAACAGGGTCCGCGTATGCTCAAACTCCGCCACCAGCGGCTTCACCCACCCCTGCAACTCCAGCGGCAACTACAGAAGAAGTGAAACCAGCACATCACTTGCATCATCCCGAGCTTCATAAAGCCTTGCGCAAATTAAAAGCCGCTAAACAGGATCTTGAAAAAGCTGCTCATGATTATGGCGGACATAAAGCCAAAGCCATTGAATCCATTGATGCCGCTATAGCCGAACTACAAGCCGCCCTGGATTCAGCCAAAGCTGAATAAAAAAACCGGGACACATTGAATTAAATAGGGACAGACACTATTTATCTAGAATAAATAGTGTCTGTCCCTATTTAATTCCCTTTTTTTTTATTCAACTATACAATCAGCTGGCAGTATTTTGACCATTAAATCTGTAGTGACGGGGTTTTCTTTAAGATGGGTGATGATGGCTTCCATGCCGATACGGCGATGGAAATAGCCGACGCTTTCATTGGGTTTAGCGTTGGCTTTCCAGTTATTAAGCAGAACATCTATGACTTGTGCGACTCTTTCGCGGGGGATGGACCTGAGATAAATGCCATTCCCATCTGAAGAGAGCATAGGTAAACCCTGATGGCGGGCATCTTCAGAGCCCATCAATTTTAATTGATAGCGGTTAAATCCTGAACCAACTAAACCAAAAGTCTTGGTGGCAGGTCTAAAGCATTGGCGTTCACAGCCGGTGATCCCGATAGATTCCTTTAAATCACCCCAACCCATGGTTTCCAATTGATCGATTAACTCCGGTTCAAATTTTTCTGAATCTGTATAAGTCAACCGGCAGGTATTACGGCCAACACACGCCCCGGAAAGTAAACGTAGGGTGGAGTAAGGCTTGTCATTGCGCTTTCCATACGCAAATTTCTTAAGATCAGCCTCGAAAGCCGACTTTTTATCTTCGGGTAGATTAATGAATAAAGCATCCTGATTGGGCGTGATCATAAAGTCAACAGGATAGGTATTCATCAAATGTTTGCACAAACTTTTTAGTTTCCCGTTAGGGGAGTTGTCAATAAGGCGTCCATTTTCAATATACATGCCATAAGCCCACATACCATTATTAGGCTGCTTGATCCATCCATGATGCATATGACGGGCCCCTGGATCCAGATTGGGATCAGGCAATTCCAATTTTTCGCCAAGGATCTTTTCAACTTGTTCACGGTACCAGGGAATTCCCATTTTCTTGACCACAAATTTGACGCGAGCCCAGATACGGTTTTCACGATCGCCCCAATGTTGATGCACCTTGAGGATGGCATCCAATGTTTTTAATAATCCGGCTTCATCAACTTGGGCCAAGGGTTGGGCAAAACAGGCCATAGAAGGCTTGCCGTTGCGTTCACCTTGTCCGCCGCCAACGAAGATTTGAAATTTGACCACTTTATTATTTTTAATGACAGGGACAACGCCTACGTCATCACTCAATACTTCAGCACAATTGTCTGGGACTAAATGTCCCTGACAATCTTTATGCACAGTTGCAAAGCCAATTTTAAATTTACGGTTAAGTAAATTCTTGCCGTAGCTGAAGGATTCTCCGGGTTTACGGACCTTATTAGGATCTATTTGCCAAACGGTGATAAAAGGCTCGACGGGAAGTTGGAAATAAGCTCCACATTTTTGAGCCAGGGCATTGGTGTTTAGAATATCAGAAAAATGATCAATGGGGCAGCCCATGACATTGCGGGTATTATCCCCGCAGCCGTTAAGCGTATTAAGCCCTGATTCTGCCAAGGCTTTAACAACCAATGGGACGTTTTGTTTTTTGATCCAATGGAATTGGATATTCTGGCGATTAGTTAAACGGATAGAGGCATGACCATCGGGGTCCTTGGTATATTTTTCGCTGATTTCCTCAACTATATTATATTGCTGACGTGTTAAAGGACCGCCGCCGGGTATGCTGATACGCAGCATATAGATCCATTCTTTATCACCAGCGGCTTCCTTGTCACGATTGAACTCTAGGTATATACCATGGGATTTGGCCAAGGCCTCAATTTCCCAGGCTATATCAGCCCGACTAAGGTCAGCAAAACCTTCACGCACGTTACCGGCAATAGTGCCTGCAGCGATCTTGTTGAGCTCTTCTTTGGAGAATTTCTCAGGCGGTGTATTAAAGTTGGGGGTACAAGGTTTACGGTTCATAGTGATTTAGGAATGATTATTTTAGCCTATACTAGGGGAAATTCAAAGGTATTTTTATGGAAAATTAAGTATTTTATGCTAATATAAACTCCTTATATGAAAGAATTTTTCGCCCATGCGCGTTCCTACATTCTCCGCGGTTTCTTAGCTATAATACCTCTGTTGTTATGTATTACTGCTGTCTTGCTTTTATATGATTTCATTGATAAGCAGGTGATGAGGTTTCTGGCGCACTTTGTTGATATCCGTCAAATCCCTGGTCTCGGGATCTTACTGTTATTAATTACTTTATATTTTATAGGTTTGATTTTCAGCAATGTGATAGGCAAGCAGGTCCTTAAATTTTTCGACAGTGTTACTGAGCGTATTCCTATCATTAAATTCATTTATGGGCTGGGTAAACAGTTGTCCGAAACCTTGTCCATGACTGATCCACAAAAACAAGCTTTTAAAAAAGCAGTCCTGGTCAATAGTTTCAACGGCAATGGATGGATGATAGGTTTTGTAACAGGAAGTATCAAAGACACGAATGGTGAAGAATTACTAAAAGTATTCGTGCCTTCTTCTCCACACCCATTAACAGGTATTGTTTTTATTATGAAACATTCCCAAGTCATAGATTGCAGCTGGACAGTTGAAGAAGCGTTGAAAATGGTCGTTTCCATCGGTATCATTTCGCCTGAAGAATTTAAAAAAATACCTTAAAAGATATGCCTTATCCTGGTCGTTATTGGAATAAAACCGATGATGGCCGTCTACAGTGCCATCTTTGTCCTCGCTTATGCGTTTTAAGCGCAGGCCAGCGCGGATTTTGTTTTGTGCGTCAGAATATTGACGACCAAATGGTTTTGACAACTTACGGACGCTCCAGCGGATTCTGCCTTGATCCTGTTGAAAAAAAACCGCTTAATCATTTTCTCCCCGGCACATCATGCCTTTCTTTTGGCACTGCCGGATGCAATTTAGGTTGTAAATTCTGCCAGAACTGGGATATCAGCAAATCCAAAGAATTCGACCGCCTCACCGAAGAAGCAAGTCCCAAAGAAATCGCCCAAGCCGCTCAACGCTTAAAAGCTCCAAGCATTGCCTTTACCTATAATGATCCTGTGATATTTGCTGAATACGCCATAGATACAGCGATTGAATGCCATAAGCTAGGTATTAAAACCATCGCTGTTACTGCCGGCTATATAACCCCCCAAGCTAGAGGGGAGTTTTATCAACACATGGACGCCGCGAATGTTGATCTTAAAGGGTTTACAGAGGACTTTTATAACAAGATCACCCTGAGTCATTTGCAGCCGGTCTTAGACACGCTGGTATATTTAAAGAAAAAAACACAGGTATGGTTTGAGATCACCAATTTGATGATCCCCGGGCTCAATGATGCAAAATCTGAAACCGAGGATATGTGTCAATGGATTGCCGATAATTTAGGCCCGGATGTGCCGCTGCATTTCACCGCGTTTCACCCGGATTACAAAATGTTGGATATTGATCATACTCCTATGAATACCTTACAAGACGCAAGGGAGATTGCCTTGTCCAAAGGTCTTCACTATGTTTATACCGGTAACGTGCATGACACCAAAGGCTCAAGCACCTATTGTCCATCCTGTAAAAAATTATTGATTGAACGTGATTGGTTTGTGTTAGGGGAGTATAATCTAAAAAATAATAAATGCGGATTTTGCGGGTATAACATTGCAGGTATTTTTGAAAAAGAGCTAGGGAATTGGGGAGCGAAACGGGTGCCTGTTAATATATAGGGAGAATTTAGAATGAAATTATTATCTTGGAACGTCAACGGTATTCGTGCTATTGAAAAGAAGGGATTCCTGGAATGGCTTCAAAAGGAATCCCCAGACATTCTTTGTCTGCAAGAAACCAAGGCCCATCCAGAGCAGCTTAGTGAAGAGCTTCTTAAGCCTAAAGGATATTCGGCTTATTGGTCTTCTGCCGAGAAAAAAGGTTATAGCGGCGTTGCCATCTATACCAAGGTTGAGCCTAAATCAGTAACCGAAGGGTTAGGCATTAAAGAATTCGACTCTGAGGGTCGTACCCTTGTGGCGGATTACGGTAATTTTATCCTGTTCAATATCTATTATCCTAACGGGGGGCAGGGCAATAAACGGGTGCCATTTAAGATGAAATTTTATGATGCTTTCCTGGCAAAGGTTGAGAAATTACGTAAAAATGGCAAGAAAATAGTCATTACAGGGGATGTGAACACCGCTCACACGGAAATAGATCTGGCTAGGCCCAAAGAAAATGTTAAAAATACGGGTTTTCTCCCCGAAGAAAGGGAATGGGTCACTAAATTTATCAATTGCGGTTATGTTGATACCTTTCGCCATTTTACCAAGGATGGCGGGCATTATACCTGGTGGGATTATTATACCGGCGCCAGGGTCCGTGATGTGGGCTGGCGTATTGATTATTTCTTTGTAAGTCAGAGTTTATTACCTAATCTCAATAAAGCCTTCATATTAAAAGATGTCATGGGTTCAGATCATTGTCCTCTTGGCATTGAAATAAGCCTTCCTTAAATTCCGTACATCTACGTACGTAACTACGTATATCATCCCATTGGGAAGTACCCTTCAATAGACTACACTTTAATTAGCATTACTGGATCGTTCCGGAATGCCAGAGCATAAGCATTTCTTATCAATTGTATAAGTAAAAAAATGTAGGTATATTTTTTCTTATTCGATATGATAAGGCAACATCAAAGATTTCAACGACGGGCTCTGGATCAACGAAGCCCGTATTCTTTTTTAGGATAGATAACAGTAGGAGAGATTATGGAGACCGATAATTTTACGGAAAACATCAGTAAGGTCGTCAAGCGCTGGAAGAACAAGGAGGGTAATCTCATCATGGTCCTTCACCAGGTGCAGAGCCTTTATGGGTATGTTCCGCGCGGGGCCGCTTTGGAAGTGGCAAATCAGTTGGGGGTTCCCTTAGCTCGAATTTATGAAGTGATCACTTTTTATCACCTTTTCAAAATAACTCCTCCCGGTAAACATAATATTTCTGTTTGTATGGGAACCGCCTGTTATTTACGAGGAGGCTCTCGTCTGGTAGATGAGTTTAAGAAAGCACTTAATATAGAAGAAGAACAGACCACACCCGATGGTGAATTTCATTTGCAGATCGTCCGTTGCATCGGCTGCTGCGGGATCGCTCCTGCTATAGTCGTCGACGATGAGGTTCACGGATCGGTAAAGACGGAAATGGTTAAAGGAATTATGGAAGGTATTGCAAGTAAGGAGACAGTTCATGCCAATTAACACAGCGAATATGGCAACGATGAAAGAGGCGCATGCCAAGCGTCTGGCTGCAATCAAGAAGCGCATTATTATTTGTGCGGGTACAGGGTGCGTGTCTAACGGATCCATGAAGGTTTTTAATGAATTTGAATCCCAGATCAAAGCCCAGGGCCTTGATGTTGTTGTCGAGTTTAAGCCGGAAGAAAAATCTTACGATGCCTATATTTCTAAAAGCGGCTGTCAGGGCTTCTGCCAGATGGGACCTCTGGTCACGATACAACCGGGTAATATTTTTTACACCAAGGTCCGTCAAAAAGATGTGGCCGAAATCGTAGAAAAATCCATCAAAGGCGACGGTTTAGTAGATCGGCTATTATACCTTGATCCCAATACGAAAAAGTACGCCACTTGTAAGGAAGATATTGGATTTTATCAGAAGCAGATGCGTGTGGTCATCCGTCATTGCGGATTTATTGATCCTGAAAGTATTGATGAATATGTAATGGTCGGCGGTTATACCGCCTTGGTAAAAGCTTTGGAGATGGGACCGGAGAAAATAATTGCTGAGATCAAAGCTGCGGGATTGCGCGGGCGCGGCGGTGCCGGTTTCCCTACAGGTTTAAAGTGGGACATTACCCGTAAAGTAGCCGGGGATATTAAATATGTCATCTGTAACGGTGATGAAGGCGATCCTGGCGCTTACATGGACCGTTCCGTTTTGGAAGGGGATCCTCATTCCGTTATTGAAGGAATGTGTATAGCTGCTCTTTCCATGGGTGCAAACAAGGGGTATTTCTATATACGGGCGGAATATCCGCTGGCGGTTGATCGTGTAGAAAAGGCGATCAGGCAGGCCCGTCAAAAAGGATTTTTAGGAAAGAATATCTTGGGTTCTGATTTTAGTTTTGACCTTGATATCCGTCTGGGAGCCGGAGCGTTCGTCTGCGGTGAAGAAACAGCGCTGATCGCTTCCATTGAAGGTGAGCGTGGGTATCCGCGTCCTCGTCCGCCGTTTCCTTCGGTCAGCGGATTATGGGGCAAACCAACCTGTATTAATAATGTGGAAACTCTGGCCAGTGTGGCTGAGATCATCAATAAGGGTTCAGCCTGGTTTTCTGCCTTAGGCACTGAGAAATCCAAGGGGACAAAGGTGTTCGCCTTGACCGGTAAGGTCAAGAATTCCGGTCTTATTGAAGTACCTATGGGGACGACCATTCGTGAGATCGTCTTTAATATCGGCGGCGGCATCCTTAAGAATCGTAAGGTTAAAGCCATTCAAACCGGCGGTCCGTCAGGCGGTGTATTACCTGAGAAATATTTTGATACTCCTGTAGGTTATGAAGAACTTCAGAATTTGGGTTCCATTATGGGATCAGGCGGGATGATCGCCATGGATGAGACGGATTGTGTAGTTGATATTGCGAAATTTTATTTAGGTTTTTGCGTGGATGAGTCTTGCGGTAAATGCGCTCCGTGCCGTATCGGGGGCAAACAGATGCTGACCATCCTGGAAAAGATATCTCACGGTCATGGAAGCTTGGAAGATTTAGAGATACTTCAACGTATCGCTTCTGCCATGCAAAGGGCTTCACTTTGCGGCCTGGGGCAGACAGCGCCTAATCCGGTATTATCGACGTTGAAGTATTTCAGAGAAGAGTATATTTCTCACGTTGTTGATAAAAAATGTGCATCAGGTAAATGTAAGGATTTGTGTAATTACGAAATCAATCAAACAACTTGTAAAAAGTGCGGTCTTTGTTTGAAGAATTGTCCGGCAGGAGCCGTTGTCGGCAGCAAGCAAGATGGTTATAAAATTATCGACGCTAAATGTGTGCGTTGCGGACAATGTTTTGAAGTATGTAAATTAGATTCTGTGATGATCACTTAATAAGGTTAAAGAAGGGTATTTTATGATAAAAGCAATCATTAATGGAAATTCAATTGAAAGCCTTGAGGGGTCAAGTATTCTCGATGCGGCCCGCAAGGTCCAGATCAAGATCCCAACCTTGTGCAAACATCCTGACTTGAAGCCCGGTGCCGGTTGCGGTCTTTGCATAGTCAAGATCAAGGGAAGCCGTAAAATGCTGCGTGCTTGCTGTACACCGCTCGAGAATGGCATGGAGATCATTACCCATGACCCTGAGATCGTGGAAACGCGGCGCACGGTACTGGAACTTTTACTTTCCAATCATCCTAACGAGTGCCTGCAGTGCGGACGTAATACAAATTGTGAACTTCAAACGCTGTTCTCAGATTTTGCCATCCGTTCGGAAGATTTTCCAAAATATATTCCTCAACATCCGGTGGACAGGACTACTCCGATCGTTCTTGATCCGACCAAATGTATTAAATGCGGACGTTGCGTTCAGGTTTGTCAGCAGGTACAGAATGTCTGGGCCTTGTCATTCTTAGACCGAGGGGTCAATACCCGTATTGCGACAGCTGGGGATATTCCTCTCAATGAGTCTCCCTGTGTCAAATGCGGACAATGCTCGGCTCATTGCCCGACAGGTGCCATTATTGAAAAGGATGAGACCAAGGAAGTCTGGAATGCCCTGCAAGATCCGGAATCATTCTGTGTTGTACAGATCGCGCCGGCAGTACGTGTGGCTGTTGGTGAAGGATTTGGTTACGCTCCGGGCACTAATCTTACTAAGAAACTATATTCTCTTTTCCGTCGTTTGGGATTCAAAGCTGTTTTTGATACAAACTTCGGTGCAGATTTGACTATTCTCGAAGAAGCAGGGGAGTTTGTTGAGCGTTTTGCTCATGGTAAAGGGCCTCTTCCTTTGATAACGACTTGTTGCCCCTCATGGGTAGATTATATGGAGAAATATTATGGGGATATGATCGCTCATTTCTCATCGGCAAAAAGCCCTCATGAAATGGTGGGAGTTCTCTCTAAGACTTATTATGCCAAGAAAAGAAATATTGATCCGGCACGGATCAAGATGATATCGATCATGCCTTGTACAGCCAAGAAGTATGAGATCACCCGCACAAAGGAAATGTATGCTTCCGGTTATCAAGACGTTGATATCGTTTTAACGACCCGCGAGCTTATCCGCATGGTTAAACAAGCCGGGATTGATTTTAAAGAGCTTCCGGATGGAGAAGCGGATTTGATGTTAGGTGAGTATGGCGGAGCAGGTACAATTTTCGGCGCCACAGGGGGTGTCATGGAAGCAGCTTTACGTACGGCTTATTTTAACGTCACCGGAGAGGACCTTAAAGATGTCAATTTTAACGCTGTTCGTGGTCTGCAGGGCGTTAAGGAGACAACGGTCAATATCAAGGGGACAGAGGTTAGGATTGCAGTAGCCCATGGATTGGCCAATGTAAAAACAATCATGGATAAGGTTCGTGATGCCGTTCAAAATAATCTGCCAGTACCATACCATTTTATAGAAGTTATGGCTTGTCCCGGCGGCTGCGTTGGCGGCGGCGGACAACCGTATAATGTTACGGATGACATCCGTAAACAGCGAGCTAAAGGATTGTACGATGAGGATGCCGCCATGACAATCCGTTGTTCGCATCACAATGTGCATGTTCAGCAATTATATAAGGAGTTTTTAGGTGAGCCGTTATCACACAAGGCGCACGAACTTTTGCATACGACATACTCGCCGCGTCCTGTGTATTTGAAGTAATAGTTTGTTGTCAGAACATCCTGCGGTCAGGGCTACGGGCCTGAGCTTAGGGGTGGGGAAAAACTTAAAATAGCCCCAGCCCTGTTTTACCACAGGTGACTGGGGCTTTTAAATTTGAGGAGTAGATATGGAAAAACGATTGGGATTTGTGGGGGTAGTCATCGAGAACAGAAAAACAGCGGCACCCAGAATTAACGAAGTTCTGACTCAGTATGGCGAAAAGATCATCGGCAGGATGGGGGTGCCTTATAAAGAGCGTCATTGTAATGTCATCGCATTGATCGTTGAGATGAGTACCGATGAATTGGGGGCATTGACCGGTACTCTTGGGTCTATTGAAGGCGTGACTGTAAAGTCAGCCTTAACTAAGAATTAACATTATGGAATATAGAATAGAAAAAGACAGCATAGGAGAGAAGAAAATTCCCGTGAATGCGTATTATGGCATTCATACTCAGCGGGCACTGGAGAACTTTTATTTTGGTTCGGCACAAGTCCCCTTGGTATTGATCTATGCCTTGGCTGAAATTAAAAAGGCCGCTGCTCTAGCGAATAAAGAATTAGGAGACCTTCCTTCAGATAAGGCTGATGCTATTATCATAGCCTGTGATGAAATAATATCAGGGAAATGGAATACAGAGTTTATGCTGGATGGATTGCAGGGAGGGGCCGGCACTTCTACGAATATGAATGTCAATGAAGTTATTGCCAACAGGGCAACGGAAATTCTTGGCGGTAAAAGGGGTGATTATCTGGTCCACCCCTTGGACCATGTCAATTGCCATCAGTCGACCAATGATGTTTATCCGACGGCCTTAAAGGTAGCAGCCATTAGAGAGATCCGTGTATTGGCAGATGCAGTCGCTTCTTTGCAAGGGACGCTGCAACGTAAAGAAAAAGAGTTCGCCGGTATCGTTAAGGTAGGACGCACAGAATTGCAGGAAGCAGTGCCGATGACATTAGGAGCTGAGTTTGCGGCATGGGCTGAGGCCATATCACGCGACCGGTGGCGCACCTTTAAATGTGAAGAACGTTTGCGTGTTGTTAATTTAGGAGGGACAGCGGTGGGTACAGGATTAGGTGCTCCGCGTGATTATATTTTTTTGGTTATTGAGAAATTACGGATTTTGTCAGGAATGGGTATCTCCAGAGGCGAAAATTTGGTAGGGGAAACAGCGAATGCTGATGTTTTTGTTGAAGTTTCCGGAATTCTTAAAGCCCATGCAGTGAATTTGATCAAGTTATCGAATGACCTGCGCTTATTAAATCATTTAGGTGAGATCCGCTTACCAGTACTCCAGGCAGGCTCTTCGATTATGCCCGGAAAGATCAATCCTGTTATTCCTGAAGCCGTCACACAAGCGGGGCTTAAGGTTATCGCTAATGATACCTTGATCACCGAGGCGGCTTCACGAAGCCAGTTGCAAATCAATGAATTCTTACCATTGCTCGCCTTGGCCTTGCTCGAGTCTTTGGATCTTTTGGCTGCTGCGGATATGATGATGGCCTCCCACATCGATGCTGTTGAGGCTGATGAAATCCGATGCCGGTATTATTTTGACCACAGCCGGATGATCGTAACTGCCTTGGTGCCTCAACTAGGATATGAACCTTGCGCGGACCTTGTCAAAGAATTTGATACTACAGGACGAGAAAATTTTCGAGAGTTTCTTGAAGAAAAATTGGGCCATCAAATAATAACGGAGGCGTTTACTCCTCAGAATTTAATGGCCTTGGGATATAAACGTCATGGATAAAACTCCCAAATCACTCAGGCTTCAGATCGGCATTGTCGGCCGGACCAATGTGGGAAAATCCAGTTTCCTTAACATGATCGCAGGTCAGGATGTTGCTATCACATCTTCCATTGCCGGTACTACGACGGATGTCGTTGAAAAGACCATGGAATTATTGCCCTTGGGGCCGGTGGTTTTTCTTGATACCGCAGGTTTAGATGATGCTTCGGTATTGGGTGAAAAACGTGTTGAGCGCACCATGCAGGCTTTGGATCGTTCAGATATCGTTATATTAGTCGTGCTCGCTAATGTTTGGAGGGACGCAGAAGAGCAATGTGTGGAGTTGGTCAAAAAGCAAAAAAAGCCCTTGATCATAGTGATCAATAAAATTGATGAGACATCTCCTAATGAGGAATTTCTTTCACATATGCACACGGTTGCTTCTGGGGTTGTTCTCGTATCAAGTACAGAATTGACATTGCGAGAATCTCAAGTCAACGTGCTTAAAAGAGAACTTTTTCGTCTTTGCCCGGAAGGGTTTTTGAATACACCAACCTTGCTTGGAGACTTGTTGCCATCGGGCGGGATGGTCGTGATGGTTATCCCTATTGACCTGCAAGCACCCAAAGGCAGGCTTATTCTCCCGCAGGTGCAGGCTATTCGGGATGCCTTGGATAATGATGCTGTTGCCGTCGTGGTTAAAGAACGGGAATATGCATCATTTTTAAAAAGATTAAATAAGCCGCCAGATCTGGTTGTTTGTGACTCACAGGTGGTGATGAAGGTGATGGCAGATACTCCTTTGGATATCAAATGCACCACTTTTTCAATCCTGATGGCAAGGTTTAAAGGGGATTTGATCGAATTGGCCCGTGGTGCCGCGAACATTGATAGGTTAAAGGCTAATGACAAGATCTTGATTTCAGAAAGTTGTTCGCATCATGCCGCTGAAGATGATATCGGCCGTGTGAAAATACCACGATGGCTGAGGCAATATATCGGCGGAGATCTGCAGATCGACCATTTTTCAGGCCGGGATTATCCCAAGAATTTAGGACAATACAAACTTATTGTACATTGCGGGGCATGCATGCTGACACGCGGGGAGATGTTGCTAAGGCTTCATCAGGCCCAGGAAAATGCTGTGCCCGTGACAAATTATGGAGTTGCAATATCATTAGTACAAGGGGTACTCAAGAGAGCTTTGGCGCCATTTCCGGCGGCATTGGATGCTTTTGAAAGTGATAGGAGCAGATTATGCCAATAACAGAAAATGTTCCAACATCGTGGGTCGATCGCCGCATCCGGCAGGATGAGGTCAGCAAATATATGAAGGTGGCCCAAGATTTTATTGATGGCGATCTTATCGAAAGACAATTGACCGCCGCACCAAAACAGCCGGATGCGAAACTGGTGAGGGATATTCTAGCAAAATCATTAGCCATTAAGGATTTGACACCTGATGAGGTTGCCGTCCTTATTAATGTAACTGACAAAGGCCTGTTAGAAGAAATGCGTGACACTGCCTTTAAGATCAAACTTAAGATCTACGATAACCGCATCGTGACATTTGCTCCTGTCTATCTGGGGAATTATTGCGTCAATCGCTGCGTTTATTGCGGTTTTAATTGTGATAATACGGACCAGCAACGCAAGGTTTTGGACCAGGAAAGCATTAAACGGGAGATTGAGGTTTTGGCAGGCAAGATCGGGCACAAAAGATTGATCGTTGTTTTTGGAGAGCATCCTAAAAATGATGTGGATTATATCGTAGAATCGCTTAAGACTATTTATTCCGTGCGTGTTAAAACCAAGCGCGGTTATGGGTCTATCCGTAGGGTAAACGTGAACGCACCGGCTTTTTCAATCGAGGATCTTAAAAAGATCAGTGAAGCAGGTATTGGCACGTATCAGGTTTTTCAAGAAACTTATCATAAGAAAACATATGCCCAGATGCACCCGGCCAATACGATCAAGGGGGATTACAGATGGAGATTGTATTCGATGCATCGAGCGATGGAAGCAGGGATCGATGACGTGGGGATCGGTGCTCTTTTTGGATTATATGATTGGCGCTTTGAATTAATGGCGCTGGTTTATCATACCCAGGAATTAGAAAAACAAATGGGCATTGGGGCCCATACGATCTCATTTCCCCGTCTTGTGCCGGCCCTAAATTCAGCCATCACGCCGGATTGGCCGTATTTAGTTAATGATGATGATTTCAAACGGATCATGCTGATCATCCGTCTAGCCGTGCCATACACGGGTATGATCATCACCGCCCGGGAGAATGCCAGTATCCGCAATGAAGCGCTTCATATGGGTGTCACCCAGATGGATGCATCATCCCATATCGCGATCGGCGGATATTCTCAGATGGAGGGCGAACAAGAAAAAGTTAAACAACAATTTATTTTAGGTGACACCCGCTCCTTGGATGATCTTATCCGTGATTTTGCCAAGGAAGGATTTATTACATCCTTTTGTACGGCCGGATATCGTTGCGGGCGTACTGGCAAGCGTATCATGGACCTGTTACGCTGCGGGGCGGAAGGCAAATTTTGTAAGCTTAACGCGGTACTGACTTTTCAAGAATGGCTCGATGATTTTGGGAGTGATGAAGCAAGAGTGGCTGGATTACCTCTAATTGAGAAAGAAATCCAGGAAGTACGCGAGAAAAATCCCAAGGCATTGGCTATTTTTACGGACTATCATCAGCGTATTAAAAAAGGCGAGAGAGACCTTTATTTATGACACGTACAGAGATCATAAAAGCATTGAACTCAGCCGACACAGCATCCCTTTATTTCGAGGCAAATCGTGTGCGTCGTGAATATATGGGCGATGCGGTGCATTTACGCGGGCTTATCGAATTCTCTAATGTTTGCGGAAGGGATTGCTTGTATTGCGGGATCCGGCGTTCCAATCGTGATGTATTCCGCTATAAAATGCCCGTAGACGAGATCTTTGAGACAGCGGCAGATGCTATGAAATTAGGCTACAAAAGTCTGGTTCTTCAGTCCGGCGAGAATGGCCAATATCCTTTGGCAGAAATGTGCAGCTTTATTTCACGGATTAAAAAAGAATTGGGAGTAGCGATCACGCTGTCCATTGGAGAAAAAACAAAAGAAGAATACACTGCCCTTAAAGAAGCCGGTGCTGACCGGTATCTTTTACGTTTTGAGACATCAAGCCAAGAAATTTTTCATGAATTAAGGCCAGGGTCATCTTTTGAAAATCGTATTCGCTGCTTGAAATGGTTAAGGGAACTTGGTTTTCAGGTAGGTTCAGGGATCATGGTCGGCCTTCCGGGACAGACCTTGGAGATGATCGCAGACGATATTCTTTTAATGAACACATTAGACCTGGACATGATCGGTATAGGTCCTTTTATTCCGGATCCGCATACGCCTTTAAAGGATGCCAAAGGCGGCAGCTTGGAGCTAACATTAAAGACACTTGCTCTCATACGAATTACTACGAAAAATACCCATCTTCCTGCGACCACGGCCATGGGATCAATAGATCCCCAAGGCCGGCAAAAGGCGCTTGGGGCAGGAGCTAATGTACTGATGCCTAATGTCACTCCGACAAAATACCGTAAACATTATCAGCTTTACCCTAATAAAATCTGCATTAAAGATAAACCGGGAGATTGTTCTTTGTGCATTGCAGGGATGGTGGCAACGCTGGACCGCACTATTGCCATTGACGCGGGTCACAGTTTAAAACAACGCCATTAATAAGTAATTCTTATGAATAGGATAATATAATTGGTGTTGCTTAGCGGATAAAAAAGGAATAACCTAGATACAATATTTAATTATTAAAAATAAGCCCCGCTAGGGCTGTTAGCCCAAACAGCAGGGTCCTGTAAGGAGAGTTTACTGTGAAGAACCTTAATTTTGCTTTCAATCCCAGACGTGTTGCTATTATCGGCGCCTCACCTGATCCTAAGAAAATCGGCCATCAAGTTATAAAGAATGTTGTTGAAGGGGGATATCAAGGGGAAATCATCCCTATAAATTCCGGAGCTGTCGATGTCCTTGGACACAAAGGATATAAATCTTTAAGCGATGTTCCGGAAGGTGTTGATCTGGTAGTTATTGCCATTCCCGCACCTTTTGTTCAAGCAGCTATGGAAGAATGCGGCAGGCGTAAAGTGGGTGCAGTGGCTATTATCACTTCCGGTTTTGGCGAAGTGGGTAAAATGGCTGAAGAATTGAAATTAAAGAAGATCGCCGATGATAATAATATTGCCTTGCTGGGCCCGAATATTTTTGGCTTGGCTTATACTCCGGCCAAATTAAACGCCAGTTTTGGTCCTAAAGAAATTTATCCCGGTAAAATTGCCTTTATTACCCAAAGCGGAGCCTTAGGGATCGGATTAATGGGCTGGACCGCGATGAAAAAGATCGGATTGGCGGCGTTGGTCAGCATCGGGAACAAGGCAGATATTGATGAACAGGATCTGATAAAATATTTTAACAAAGACAATAATGTCAATGTGCTTTTGCTTTACATGGAAGGCATGAAAGACGGCCCTAAATTCCTGCAAACCAAAATTGAAAAACCAACCGTTGTTCTTAAAGTCGGCCGCTCTTCGCGTGGCGCACAAGCAGCTGCTTCCCATACAGGTTCTTTATCAGGTTCAGATAAGATCTATGACGGGGTATTTAAACAATTGGGGATCTTGAGAGCTTCAACCTTTATTGAAGCGTTTAGCTGGGCCCGTGCTTTGTCGCTTCCTTTACCCAAAGGTGATGATACAGTTATTATCACTAATGGCGGCGGTATCGGTGTTGCCACCACCGATGAATGTGAGAATCAAGGGATCAAGATCTTGGATGATCCTGAATGGTTAGAGGCGAAATTCCGTTCAACCATGCCTGATTTTGGAAGCACGAAGAATCCTATCGATGTTACCGGAGGTGCCGGGGTCGAAGGTTACCGTCAGGCTTTAAAGATCGCCTTTGCCGAAGAGCGGATCAAATCTGTGATCGTGCTTTATTGCGAAACAGCAGTGACTGACCCTATGGATATTGCCGTATCGGTTAAGGAAGCCTTTGAGGCTGCAGGAGCGAACAAACCGGTCGTAGTTGCCATGGTGGGAGGCAAACGAACACGCGATGCTCTGGTGTATTTAAATGAACACTTTATTCCGGCATCCAGCTTGGTTGATATTTCTGTCTCTGCACTTAAAATTGTTTATACATGGGCAGAGATCAAAAACCGGGCAGCATCTCAAGCTGTTTTAGAAAAACCGCCTTTAGAAGTTAGTAAAATTCTCGATGCGGTCAAGGCTGAAGGCAGGGATATCTTAATGGAACATGAAGCCCGTCAGGTGATGGAACTCTGCGGCGTTCCGACACCCAAATGGGGCTTTGCCCGAAGTGCCGATGAGGCGGTCAAGATCGCAGACGCCAAGGGAATATATCCGCTCGCAATGAAGATAGCTTCTCCTGATATCGTCCATAAATCAGATGTCGGAGGAGTGATGCTTAATATCCGGGACGGAAAATCATTACGAGACAGCTATGAGACCATGATGGCCAAGATCAAAACAGCTTGTCCCAAGGCCAATTTACTGGGTGTTAATCTTATCCAAATGGTCAGCGGGATTGAATGTATCGTCGGGATCACTACCGATCAGCAGTTTGGTTCAGCCGTTATGTTTGGATTGGGCGGTGTATTTGTGGAAGCGCTCAAGGATGTTGTTTTTAGAGTGGTTCCCTTTGATGCTGCAGAGGCCGGTCGTATGATCGGGGAGATCAAGGCCAAAAGGATCCTGGAAGGTTTTCGAGGGTTGAAGGCCGATAAAGCCTCCATTATTAAAACCCTGGTAGCTGTGCAAAAATTAGCACCTCTGGTCAAAGAAATTGATATAAATCCTTTGTTGACCAATCAGGAAGGTTCTTACGCTGTAGATGCCAGGATTGTATTAAGATAAAGGAGATCCCTAAGAATTGTTATCCAATCTTCAGTCCATCCAGGCACTTCAGGGATCTATTGCTCCGTGCGTGTTGATATCGGGAGATGGGCTTTTATTGCTTTCGATGTCTAACCGGCTTTCGCGTCCTATTGAGAGGATCCGTCATTTATGCGATATCATGAAAGCTCATCCGCAAAGGGACCATACAGCTGCCCTGGAACAAATCCGCATTCTTTATAAGCGTTGTGAGCATCTACGTAATGCCATCACTTCCATTATTTACAGTATAGCGTTAGTATCATTTATAGTCCTACTGTTATTCTTAAATACCTTTTACGGTTGGCCGATCACCTTCTTTATTAATCTTTTTTTCATTTCCAGCCTTGTATTCCTGACGATTTCGATGGGTTTTTTCCTGATGGATATCCACGGATCTCTGGATTCTTTGAAAATTGAGATCCGTCATTCTCAAGGCATTATTTAAGCTGAGATCAAATCTAGGAATATTTTTGCGGCTTTGGTAAACACTTTTTTATTGTTGTAGACAACAGCCAGTGGTCTTTTAAGGTCAAAGCCTTGCAGAGGAACAATTTCTAAAGTAGAGTTTTTTAGTTCTTTGGTGATGGTTGTCTTGGGCAGGATGGAACAACCGATACCTGCTTCTAAAGCGCTTTTGATCGTCTCAATATTTTCGTATTCTTTGATCAATGATATCTCTACCTGATGGGCTTTAAAAAACTGGTTAATAGCCTGTCCTGTCGGGGTTAAAGTATCAATGCCGACAAAATTTAAATTGTTTAACTTGGCCAACGGGACAATTTCATTCTTTTTAAAGAAGCGATGCTTGGTCGATTGTACCAAGGCAAGCTGATCGTGGGCAAATATTTTTATCTGAAATCCTTCAGTCTCTTTTGGGAAAGCCACCAACCCGAAATCGACCGACCTGTCTTTAAGCATTTGATAAACAACATTGTGATGGCAATATTCCAGATGAATGTTGATCTTGGGGTATTTCTTAAAGAAATGTTGAATGATAGGTTTGAGCTGGTACAGCCCGATGCTATAGACGGATGCTACGCTCACAGACCCAATTGAAAGATTGTTCATCTTATCGATCTCACTGCAAGCATTTTGGTAAGAATCGATCATCTGCTGGGCATAGCCAAGGAATATTTTGCCGGCAGGGGTCAAGGTGGTCTTGCGAGATGACCTTTCGAACAGAGAACAATGAAGCTTTTGTTCCAAAATATGGATATGTTGGGACACAGCAGGCTGGGAGATATTGTTCTGCTGGGCAGCCATCCTGAATGACCCTGTTTGGGCAACGGAAATAAAACTTTTAATAAAAAATAGGTCAACCATAAATTTAGAAGCAGTTCATTGATAAGTAAATCTTATAATCAGTATAACATATTACGAGTTGATTGTCCTACAAGAAAATATTACCATAATTTTGCGGGGTAAGGACGGCACGATGGTCGTCTTCATAAAAGAGAGTAAATAGGCCGTTTGTACGTACTATTACGTATTTTTCTAGTATATTTCCCCATACCGTTTTATCTATATTAATACCATAATTAAATAGTGTAGTAACTGTTGGAAATGAATTTTGAAATAATTGATCAAGAAAGGTAGATATATATGGATACGCGTAAGAAGGTAACGATCGATGGTAACGAGGCAGCAGCCTATGTAGCTTTTGCCTTAAGTGAAGTAGTGGCTATTTATCCGATCACCCCCTCTTCACCCATGGGTGAGTGGACCGATGAATGGTCCGCGGTGGGGAAGAAGAATATATGGGATACTGTGCCTTTAGTGCAGGAAATGCAAAGTGAAGCGGGTGTGGCCGGTGCTGTTCATGGCGCTTTGCAAACAGGCTCTCTGACAACGACCTTTACTTGTTCCCAAGGTTTGCTTTTGATGCTTCCTAATATGTATAAGATCGCCGGTGAATTGTCCCCAACAGTATTTCATGTGGCTGCCCGATCTCTGGCAACCCAGGGCTTGTCGATTTTTGGGGACCATTCAGACGTGATGTCTGCACGCATGACCGGTTTTGCCATGCTTTGTTCATCTTCTGTCCAGGAAGTCATGGATTTTGCCTTGATCGCACATGCCGCTACCCTGGAGGCCAGACTTCCTTTTGTGCACTTTTTTGATGGTTTCCGTACTTCTCATGAAGTAGCCAAGATCGAACAGTTAAGTTTTAATGATATCCGTAATATGATCGATGAAGATCTGGTATTAGCTTATCGGTCGCGCCGATTGTCACCGGATAATCCTGTGATGCGCGGTACTGCCCAAAATCCGGATGTTTATTTTCAATCCCGTGAGACGGTCAATCCTTTTTATAATGCTTGCTCGGGTATTGTACAAAAGGCCATGGATAAATTTGCAGAACTAACCGGCCGGCAATACAAATTGTTCGAATATTATGGCCATCCTCAGGCAGAACGGGTGATCGTACTGATGGGTTCTGCCGCTGAAACATGCCAGGATACCGTTGATAAACTGATCAGCATGGATCAAAAAGTAGGTTTTATCAAAGTACGGCTTTACAGGCCTTTTGTCACTGAACAGTTCATTAAATCTTTACCTGTAAGCGTTAAAACGTTATGTATTTTAGACCGCACCAAGGAGCCTGGCAGCGGCGGTGAACCATTGTATTTAGATGTGGTTAATGCCCTGGTTGAATCCCATGCGGCAGCTGCGTTTCCTCATATTCCAAAGATCATCGGAGGCCGTTACGGCTTGTCTTCCAAAGAGTTTACACCGGCCATGGTCAAAGGTGTTTATGATGAAATGGCTAAATTAAATCCTAGGAACCATTTTACCGTTGGTATCAATGACGATCTGACTCATAACAGCATTGATTATGATGAGAATTTCATCATCGAGAATCTTGCCGGTGTACGGGCTATTTTCTTTGGACTTGGGGCGGACGGTACAGTCTCTGCCAACAAGAATTCCATTAAGATCATCGGCGAAAGCACGCCCATGTATGCGCAAGGCTATTTCGTCTATGATTCCAAGAAATCCGGTTCGGGTACAGTTTCGCATTTACGCTTTGGGCCTAAGCCTATTCATTCAACATTTTTGATAAGCAAGGCCAATTTTATCGGCTGTCATCAGTTTAATTTCCTGGAAACGACGGATGTTTTACAGAAAGTTGAAGAGGGGGGAGTATTCCTTCTAAACACCATCTACGGAGCAGATGAGATCTGGATGCATATCCCCCGTAAGGTGGCCCAAACGATCAAAGATAAAAAATTGAAATTTTATATTATCGATGCGTATTCAGTTTCCAAGAAAGTGGGACTCGGCATGCGCATTAATACCATCATGCAAACCTGCTTCTTTGCGATCTCGGATATTTTGCCGCAGAAAGAAGCCATTGAATCCATTAAAGAATACACCAAGAAAAGTTTTAGCAAAAAAGGGGCGGAGATCCTGAGGATGAATTATGAGGCTATCGATCATACTTTAGCCCATTTAATAGAAGTCAAGATCCCGGATGTGATCCCAAGCCACCTGGAATATGCCTTAACCGTTTCAGACAAGGCGCCTGCTTTTGTCCGTAAGGTTACGGTTGAGATGATGGCCGGCCGTGGCGATCTGTTGCCGGTCTCAGCACTTCCTTGTGACGGCACTTATCCTGTCGGAACAACACAATGGGAAAAACGTAACATTGCCCAGGAAATCCCTGTTTGGGATTCCAGCATTTGTATCCAGTGCGGAAAATGTTCCATGGTTTGTCCTCATGCTGTTATACGTATTAAGGCTTATGATCCTAAACATCTGCAAGGGGCTCCGGCTACATTTAAAGCGGTGGAGGCCAAAGATAAAGAATGGGCCGGTTTAAAGTATACGATCCAGGTAGCTCCTGAAGATTGTACAGGTTGCGGCATATGTGTTGATGTATGCCCTGTTAAGAATAAATCGGAGACTAAATTTAAAGCCATTAACATGAAACCACAGCCTCCTTTGCGTGAAACTGAAAAAGAAAATTGGAACCATTTCTTAAACATCCCGGACCTTGACCGCAGTTTGGTCAAGGCTTCGACCATACGTTCTTCCCAGGTGTATCAACCTCTGTTTGAATTCTCTGGGGCATGTGCCGGATGCGGGGAGACACCGTATATTAAATTAGCCACCCAGTTATTCGGTGACCGCATGGTCATCGCCAATGCCACCGGATGCTCATCGATCTACGGCGGTAATTTGCCCACAACCCCGTATACCAAAAATAGTGACAATCGCGGGCCTGCCTGGAGCAATTCTTTGTTTGAAGATAATGCGGAATTCGGTCTAGGATTCCGGCTGTCTATCGATAAACAAAAAGAGATTGCTTGCGAATTGGTCAAAAAGTTTGAATCTCAGTTAGGGACCGTTTTGGTTGAGGAGATCATCAATGCCCAACAGCACGATGAAGCGGATATTTTTCAACAACGTCTGCGGGTAGTAGAATTAAAGAAAAAACTACAGGGTCAAACCAGCAATGAAGCCAAACAGTTATTAAGTATCGCCGATATGTTAGTCAAGAAAAGTGTATGGATCTTTGGCGGTGACGGCTGGGCCTATGATATAGGCTTTGGCGGCCTTGACCATGTTATTTCGACAGGCCGCAATGTTAATATCCTTGTTTTGGATACGGAAGTATATTCCAATACCGGCGGACAAATGTCTAAATCCACACCGCGTTCTGCCGTGGCCAAGTTTGCCGCCGGCGGGAAAACGACAGCTAAAAAAGACTTAGCCCGTATCGCCATGACCTATGGCCACGTGTATGTTGCCTCTGTTGCGATGGGGGCCAAGGATGAACATACTTTAAAAACCTTTCTGGAAGCGGAAAGATTCGACGGCCCATCCTTGATCATAGCCTATAGCCATTGTATCGCGCACGGCATTGATATGATCACCGGATTGCAGCATCAAAAGGTAGCTGTTAACTCAGGGTATTGGCCGTTGTTCAGGTTCAATCCTGACCTGGTCAAACAAGGACTGAATCCTTTGCAACTTGATTACGCAGGTCCTAAAATACCGTTAAAGGATTTTACGGAATTGGAGAACAGGTTTAAAATGCTCACCAAAAGTAATCCTAAGATTGCCCAAGAGCTCGGTAAACTGGCCCAGGATGATGTCAACGAGCATTGGCAAGTCTTGCAAAAAATGGCCGCAACAAACCAAGATAATAAAGTGGGGGCATAATATGGACTTAACAACAACATATCTAGGCTTAAAATTAAAGAATCCATTGGTTGCGTCCGCATCACCATTAACAAAAAATCCTGATAATTATAAGATCCTGGAAGATGCGGGTATTGCGGCTATTGTTAATCACTCTTTATTTGAAGAGCAGATCACCCATGAAATAGGAGAGCTTCAGCATTATTTATCTAAAGGCTCAGAAAGTTATGCGGAGTCTTTATCCTATTTCCCTCAAACAACGGAATTTAATTTAGGACCTGAAGAATACCTGGATCATATTTATCAGGCCAAACAATCTGTTAAGATCCCGGTGATTGCCAGTCTTAACGCGCGTTCCGAAGGAGGCTGGGTAACCTTCGCCAAACAAATACAAAATGCCGGGGCCGATGCCTTGGAATTAAATGTGTATTTTATGGCCACTAATCCGGATATGGATGGCCGTTATGTCGAACAGATCTACATTGATATTCTAGAAGAAGTTAAATCAGTTGTGAAGATACCTGTGGCGATCAAGATTGGTCCTTTTTTTAGCGCCCTGACCAATATGGCCAAACGTCTGGATCGTGCCGGCGCTGATGGTTTGGTATTATTTAACCGATTTTACCAGCCGGATATTGACCTTGAAGAGTTAAACATGGTCCCTAATTTACAATTAAGCTCTTCCTATGACATGCGCTTACCTTTGCGCTGGATCGGGGTTTTGTATGGTCATGTTAAAGCTAGCTTGGCCGCAACAACCGGGATCCATACCAGCGAAGATGTGATCAAAATGATCATGTCCGGGGCTGACGTGACCATGCTTTGTTCCGTATTGCTGCGTCATGGTCCTAATCATGCAAAGGTAATATTGGAAGGCATTGAAAAATGGATGAAGGTCCATGAGTATGTATCCATTGACCAAATGCGCGGGAGCATGAGCCAAAAGTCATGTACTAATCCGGAAGTATTTGAACGCGCCAATTACATGAAGACCCTGCAAAGCTATAAAGATTAGATTTAAGGTTAAATACGATTCATCGTATCCTATGGAGGACGTCACTTTTTTTAAAAAAGGTAGACGTCCTCTTTTTTAATAGGTAAAATACAAAAACTGTGTATTAAAACCAATCTCATGGGGAGAAAAAAATGAAAAAGATTAATTTTATTTTAGGCCTAACAGGAACGATCTTTTTATTAGCAAATTCTGCATGGGCTTTCACAGGGACCGCTATTCTTAAAGGTACAGCCACCGATTCCAAGATCACAGGTAACGTGACCTTAACTGAAGAAAAAGGCGGACTTACCGTTGTGGCCAAGGTATACAATGTCCCTGCGGGTTCACACGGATTTCATGTCCATGCCATCGGTAATTGCGGGGACATGGGTAAGGCTGCAGGCGGCCATTTTAATCCGGACAAATCCCCGCACGGTTTGTATCCCATGGACGGTCCCATGAAAGCCATGGCCGGAGATATGGGCAACATTGTCGTAGGCTCTGACGGGACCGGGAACTTTTCCGTTTTTATGCCCGGGCTTACCTTAAATGATGGTAAATACGCGGTGAAAGGCTTATCGATCATTCTGCATGAGAAAAAAGACGATTTTAGCCAGCCTGCAGGGAACGCCGGAGGCCGCATTGCCTGCGGTATTATCGAAACCGACTCAAAATAGGACATATGTATGTTAGAAATTGAAAATACAGCATTAGCCGTGATCGACGTTCAGGGCAAACTTGTCAGCTTGGTACACGAGCATGAACGCGTGTTGACACATATCCAATTCTTTATCAAAGCTTCCGAAGCATTCAATCTGCCGATCCTCTGGACGGAGCAGGCGCCAGATAAAATAGGGGCGACGGTTGACTCCGTCAAAGATCTGCTTTCTCCTATGGTCAAACCTATCCATAAGCGCAGTTTTAGTTGTTACGGATGCCCTGAATTTGTCGACCGTCTTAAAAATATCAATAAGCGTCAAATTATAGTAGTGGGTATTGAGACACATGTATGTGTATATCAAACTGTCTGTGACTTGCATCGCCATGGTTATCAGATGCATGTGATCGCTGATGCGGTGTCTTCCCGTCACATGTCCGATCATCATTTGGCCATTGCCCGAATGCGTGATGAAGGCATTATCATCACCAGCACAGAAATGGTCATTTGTGAATTGTTAAAAACAGCCGATCATCCTAAATTCAAAGAAGTGATGAAATACATCAAAAGGTCATAAGAAATATGGAGCCGTTTAAGACCGAAGTCGATGATCTCTTACACGAAACCCGCGTTTTCCAAGTTCCTTCTATTTTTCATAATCTTGCCAACATCAAAGATGACGCTCTTTATAACCAAGCTAAGACTGATCGCGTAGCCTTTTGGGAACAATGCGCCAAGAAGCTTGAATGGTTTTCTCCCTGGAAAGAAGCCTTAGTTTGGGATAAACCTTTTGCCAAGTGGTTTGTCGGCGGGAAGATCAATGCATCTTATAATTGTTTAGACCGTCATATAAAAGCCAATTTAGGTAATAAGACAGCTTTGATCTGGGAAGGTGAAAATGGGGATGAAAAGACTTTTACCTATGCGGAGTCTTATCTGGAAGTCAATAAATTAGCTAATGCTATTAAAAGTTTAGGAATTAAAAAAGGGGATCGGGTGGCGATCTATATGCCGATGGTCCCCGAAGCTGTTTTTGCCATGCTGGCCTGTAGTCGTATCGGAGCGGTCCATACCGTTGTCTTTGGCGGGTTTAGCGCGGAAGCTTTGCGTGACCGTATCAATGATGCCCAGGCAAAACTTCTGATCACGGCTGACGGTGGATTTCGACGGGGGAGTATTGTTCCGCTCAAAAATATAGCTGATAATGCGATTATGCAAACGCCCAGTATCCAGGACGTGATCGTTGTGGCGCGTACCAAGGCTGAAGTCCCGATGAAACAGGGACGAGACCATTGGTATCATGATGTCATCCGTAATGCCAAAACATATTGTGCGCCTGAGTCCATGGATAGCGAGGATATCCTTTTTATTCTTTATACTTCAGGAACAACCGGAAAACCTAAAGGCATTGTTCATTCAACCGGAGGGTTTTTAACAGGTGTTTGCAATACGACACATTGGGTATTTGATCTAAAACCCAGCGATATTTTTTGGTGTACTGCGGATGTCGGATGGGTGACAGGGCATAGTTATATTGTTTATGGACCGATGAGCAATGCCGCAACACAAGTACTTTATGAAGGGGCACCGGATTTCCCCCAAAGGGATCGCTTCTGGCGTATTATAGAAAAATATAAGGTAAGCATTTTATATACCGCGCCTACGGCTATCCGTGCCTTTATGAAATGGGGGGATCAATGGCCTAAGGGATGTAATTTAGGGTCTTTGCGCCTCTTGGGGAGCGTCGGAGAGCCCATCAACCCCGAAGCCTGGATGTGGTATTATGAAAATATCGGCAATCAAAAATGCCCCATTGTTGATACCTGGTGGCAGACGGAAACAGGGTGTATTATGATCACCACCTTGCCAGGTGTAACACCGATGAAACCGGGTTCAGCCGGAAAACCTTTACCGGGTATTGATGCCCAGATCCTGAATGAAGAAGGTCAGATCATTACAACGGGCGGTGGATTTTTGGCATTGACCAGCCCATGGCCGTCGATGTTAAGAGGCATTTGGGGAGATACAGAGCGTTATAAGGAAACCTATTGGGGGCGTTGGTCAGGCAGAGATTATTTTGCAGGGGACGGCACCAAACGGGACGGTGACGGCTACTTCTGGTTCTTGGGACGAGTGGATGACATTATGCTTGTTGCAGGGCATAATATTTCAACTTCTGAGGTGGAAAGTGCCCTGGTGGATAATCCAATGGTAGCTGAAGCCGCGGTGGTCGGGGTCAAGGATGATATCAAAGGACAGGCCATTGCCGCTTTTGTTATCCTCAAAGAAGGCTGGCAGTGCCGTTCAGGCGAAAACCGGGAGATATTCAATGCCAAAACCGAAGCGATCCTGAAAGACCATGTCTCCATTAAAATAGGCGCCCTGGCCCGTCCTTCCCGCATCATCTTTACAACAGATGTCCCCAAAACACGTTCCGGCAAGATCATGCGCCGTCTTTTGCGCGATATCGCTGAAGGACGTTTGCTAGGAGACATCACCACACTTGCAGATCCTAATGTTATTGCTTCGTTAAAAGACAAATATCAAGAAGTTTAAAAAGTTTATAATGCCCGATGCCCCCATCTTACGATGCGCTGAGTTGATACTTCAATCCAAAAGTGCCGTTGTTTTGACCGGGGCCGGCATTTCCACCAATGCGGGTATTCCTGATTTCCGGGGACCACAGGGGCTTTACACGAGCCGTATATATGATCCGGAAAAAGTCTTTGATATCGCCTATTTTCTTAAAGACCCAAAACCGTTTTATGAATTTGCTCATGATTTTATCGCTCTTGAATCGACCATAATTCCAACCGCTACTCATCACGCTTTGGCGGCACTTGAGGGGACGGGTAAAATAAAGGCCGTGATCACCCAAAATATAGATGGATTGCATCAAAAAGCAGGGTCGCAAAAAGTGCTGGATATGCATGGTAATTTTTTAACCAGTCATTGCCTTAGATGCCGCAAGGCTTATGATTATCATGCGCTCAAGTCGATGGTATTGCAGAATGTAATACCCCATTGCTCCTGCAGAGGAATTATCAAACCTGATATTGTGTTTTTTGGCGAAGATGTCAAATATTATCACCAATCACTCGAACTGGCACAGAATGCAGACCTTTTCTTTGTTATCGGTACTTCCTGTGTGGTCTATCCGGCAGCTTCTTTACCGCAATTTGTCCCTGGTAAAATAGTTATAGTCAATTATTCAAAAATAGAATTAAGTATGTATAATATTGCTTTAGAAGTCAAAAGTGATATTGATGTGTTTTTTAACGGAGTAATGGATGCGCTTAAAGGGAAATTAAAACAATGAAAATCCTCTTTAGCACTCTTATAGGATTTTTGATATTTCCGTTACTGCTTTGGGCAGACCCCGGACAAAAAGATTTTCAACTAAGCTCTCCGGCTTTTAATAACAATGCCGTTATCCCTCAAAAATATACCTGTGACGGGGGAGATGTAAACCCGAATTTGATATTTAAGAATGTCCCTGCCAAAGCTAAAAGCCTTGTCCTGACTGTTTCTGATCCCGATGCCCCTGAAGGGATATGGTCCCAATGGGTCATTTATAATATACCGCCTAACACGACAGAGATCATTGAAAATACAAATCCCGGTACCGAAGGTTTAAGTGATTTTGGAAAATATAATTACGCTGGTCCCTGTCCCTCAGATGATAAGCTCCATCATTATATATTCCGTCTTTATGCCCTTAATAATATTCTAAATATTAACGAGGGCCCGACCCTGAGCGAAGTTGAAAGGGCTATCCGGACCTACACTATCGCCAAAACAGAATTAGTCGGCACCTATCAAAAATTACCGTTTTAAAACAATGCATGCGTCAAACATTTAATGCTTGTCAGAAACGTTTTGAAATTAAACTTGGCTATTTTCTTTAATTTACTATAATGAACCCATGCAATTAAATTCTTCTATTGAAAAAAAGCAAACAGTTGCCATAACCGGTTTTCTGTTGATCTTATTTGTTATCCTGCATCTGGGCGGTAATCTCTTTATCTACGCCGGCCCCGAAGTTTTTAATTCTTATGCCCATAAATTGCACAGCTTGGGGCCTTTGTTATTGATACCTCGTACGCTGCTTTTTATTATTTTTCTCATTCATATCTTTGTTATACACATCCTGGTCATACAAAATATCAAGGCCCGAGGGGGTTTAAAACGTTATGCCATTGACCAAGCCGTGGGTAAACGTACCTTGGGCGAAAGGATCATCCTTTGGAGCGGGATATACATCCTTGTTTTTGTGGTTTTTCATATCTATGATTTTGCCAAGGCTGATTTTCATGGGGCACGCAGTATTTTGTACGGTAAAAGTTACGGACTATACGGCATTGTATTTAATTCATTCAAGAACCCTATCCATGGCTTGCTCTACATCGTTGCCGTGTGTTTTTTAGGCATGCATTTATCTCATGGGGTCCAAAGTGTCACACAAACCTTAGGGCTACGTTCCCAATGGCAATCTTTTATTAAATCATGCAGCAATATATTTGCAATGTTAATGGCCATTGGTTATAGTTCGATCCCTATTTATGTATATTGGATGAGCCACTAATATGTTAGATCCCAAAATTCCAACCGGTGCTCTTAAAGATAAGTGGACCAGTCATAAATTCAATGACAAACTGGTCAATCCTGCCAATCGGCGTAAATACAAAATCATCGTTGTAGGAACAGGTTTGGCCGGAGCTTCGGGGGCCGCTTCATTAGCGGAGATGGGTTATCAGGTCGAGTCATTCTTCTTTCAGGATTCTCCCCGCCGGGCGCATTCCATTGCTGCTCAAGGGGGGATCAACGCTGCTAAAAACTATCCCAATGACGGAGACAGTGTCCGTCGTTTATTCTATGACACCATCAAAGGCGGTGACTTTCGTTCCCGTGAATCGAATGTCTACCGTTTAGCTGAAGTAAGCAATAGCATCATTGATCAATGTGTCGCTCAAGGCGTTCCTTTTGCCCGGGAATACAGTGGTTATCTGGATAATCGTTCTTTTGGCGGGGCACAGGTATCACGTACTTTTTATGCCCGGGGTCAAACCGGACAGCAGCTTTTATTAGGGGCTTATCAGGCTTTAATGAAGGAAGTTGCCAAAAAGAATATCACCTTGCATCCGCGCACCGAAATGCTGGATTTAGTTGTTGTTGATGGTGTGGCGCGAGGCATTATTACGCGTGATTTGATCAGCGGCAAAATTGAATCTCATGCCGCTGATGCTGTGGTCCTGGCAACTGGCGGTTATGGGAATGTTTTTTATCTCTCCACGAATGCTAAAGGATGCAATGTCACAGCCACCTGGCGGGCCCATAAAAAGGGTGCTTTTTTTGCCAATCCTTGTTATACGCAAATCCATCCGACATGCATCCCTGTTCACGGAGATTATCAGTCCAAGTTGACCTTAATGAGCGAATCTTTGCGTAATGATGGCCGCGTATGGGTCCCTAAAAAAGCGAAAGATACACGTCCCGCCCATGAAATTCCGGAAGATGAACGGGATTATTTCCTGGAGCGTAAATATCCGACCTTTGGCAATCTGGTACCGCGTGATATTGCTTCGCGCAATGCCAAGGAACAATGTGATGCCGGAAGAGGTGTCGGGGACACCGGTATGGCTGTCTATTTGGACTTAAAAGATTCCATTGCCCGTCTTGGAGCAGAGATCATCAAAGAGCGTTACGGTAATTTGCTTGATATGTACGAAAAGATCACCGGAACTGATCCTTATAAAACTCCCATGATGATCTACCCGGCGGTACATTACACCATGGGGGGATTATGGGTGGATTATAATTTAATGAGTAATCTGCCGGGACTTTTTGTGGTCGGAGAAGCTAATTTTTCAGACCATGGCGCTAATCGTTTGGGAGCCTCTGCCTTGATGCAGGGATTAGGCGACGGATATTTTGTGTTACCTTATACCATTGCTAATTATCTAGCCCAGATAAAACCTGATTCCAAAGAAATTATCAGTCGGGGAGAGTTTAAACAAGCCGAAGGGGAAGTTGCCGATAAGATCAAAAAATTATTATCCATTAAAGGTAAAACCACGGTGGATGAATTCCACCGGAAATTAGGGGCTTTGCTTTGGGAAAAATGCGGCATGGCCCGTAATGAAGCAGGTCTCAAAGAAGCTTTGAAACAAATACCTGAGATCCGCGAACAATTCTGGAAAGACGTTTGTGTGTTAGGCAGCGGTGAAGAATTTAATCAAGCCTTGGAACGTGCCGGGCGTGTGGCTGACTTTTTGGAATTTGGTGAATTAATGTGCCTGGATGCCCTAGAACGCAAAGAATCCTGCGGTGGTCATTTTAGGGAAGAATATCAAACGCCTGAAGGTGAAGCTCTTCGCCGAGACGATCTTTTTTCCTATGTTGCCGCATGGCAATTTAATGCGGTGGGCCAATCTCCGATCCTGCACAAGGAAGAATTAAAATTCGAAGAAGTCCATTTAGCTCAACGGAGTTATACATGAGCAAAAAGATCAATCTTACTCTTAAGATCTGGCGTCAAAAATGCCACAGCGCTCCCGGTAAATTCGAAGTTTATCAAACCCGTGGCGTTGACACTGACATGTCTTTTTTGGAAATGCTCGATGTGCTCAATGAAAAATTGACCAAGGAAGCCAAAGAACCCATTGCTTTTGACCATGATTGCAGGGAAGGTATTTGCGGCACCTGTGGTGCCGTGGTCAACGGCCAGCCGCACGGTCCCGTGCGCGGGACAACCTTGTGCCAGCTACATATGCGCAATTTTAAAGACGGTGAGACCTTGATCATCGAACCCTGGCGTGCCAAAGGTTTTCCTATTAACAAAGACCTTTCCGTGGACCGTTCTGCATTTGACCGTGTCATTGCTGCAGGAGGATTTATTTCCGTTAAAACCGGCCAGGCTCCGGATGCCCATTCCATGCCGGTTCCCAAGGAATCTGCGGACATTGCCATGGACGCTGCCCAGTGCATCGGCTGTGGGGCTTGTGTGGCGGCTTGTCCTAACGGTTCAGCCATGTTATTCGTGGGAGCTAAGGTTTCCCACCTTAATAATCTACCGCAAGGATTGTCCGAAAAAAAGACGCGGGTCCTTAATATGGTCAATCAAATGGACAAAGAAGGTTTTGGCAATTGTTCCAATGCCTATGAATGCGAAGCTGCCTGCCCCAAAGAGATCAGTGTTATCCATATCGCCCACATGAACCGGGATTATCGCCAGGTCAATATTCCTTAATTAAAAGCGGCGTTTGATCGTCCCACTTGTTTTAATGGACTTTTTTTGCCTTCCAATTACAATACTTTTCTATGCTGATGGATAAAAATACCCTTCAAAAATATGATGTCGCAGGGCCTCGGTATACCAGTTATCCGACTGCGCCCCAATGGTCTGAGGATGTAAAAAGCGATGTTTATGCTTCGGCATTGAAGGCTTTTGGAGAGAACGATAAAACTTTGTCGTTGTATATCCATATCCCTTTTTGCGAACAACTTTGTTATTTTTGCGCCTGCAATAAGGTTATCCGTGCCAGGGAAGAAAAGGTGGGGGATGAATTCTTAGACCATCTTTTTAAAGAATTAGACATGGTAGCGGGACACATTCAATGTCGAAAACTTATCCGTCAATTGCATTGGGGCGGAGGGACGCCTACTTATTTGTCCGAAGCACAGATCGAACGGCTTTTTTTAAAGATCCAGTCATTATTTGATATTGACTTCAAAGAAGAGATCGCGATCGAAATAGACCCGCGCACTGTCACTCAGGGAAAATTAAATGTATTGCGTCGTCTCGGTTTTAACCGTATTTCCATGGGGGTCCAGGATTTTAACGAAAAAGTGCAAGATGATATTAACCGTATCCAGCCTTTCCGGCAGGTGGCCCAAGTCCATCAGTGGTGCCGGGAGCTTAAATTTGAATCAGTCAATTACGATTTGATCTATGGCCTGCCTTATCAGACAAGGGACACGTTTAAGAAAACAGTGGATGCTGTGATCGGATTAAGGCCTGACCGTATCGCTTTATATAGTTTTGCCTATGTGCCGTGGCTTTCTAAGCCCCAGAATAAATTTAATCTCGATGCTATAGCCTTGCATGATGAAAAAATGGATATCTTTATCCAATCCCGTGAAAACCTGTTAGCCCACGGTTATCAAGCCATTGCCATGGATCATTTTGCCCTGACGACCGATGCCATGGCCCAAGCTTTTAATGAAGGGACCCTGTACCGTAATTTTATGGGTTATACCTTAAAACCAGCTGATGAGTATATTGGAGTTGGGCCCTCGGCCATTGGTTTTCTGGAAAACACCTACGTTCAAAATACAAAGATCTTGCCGGAATATTATGATTCCATTGCCCAAGGGCGTTTACCTATTGAGCGGGGCAAACAGTTAAGTTTAGACGACAGGATCCGCCAATGGGTGATCAATCATCTGATGTGCCAGTTCCATGTGGATAAACAGGATTTTTTTGATACTTTCGGTTATGAATTTGAAGATTATTTCATGGAAGAAGGAAATCACCTTCGTGATTGCATCGAGGATGGATTGATCCTTGAAAATTCAAAATATATTCAAGTAACGGACCTAGGAAAGATCTTCATACGCAATGTGTGTATGGGATTTGACTACTACCTGAGGCAAAAAGATGGCCACAAACGTTTCTCAAGAACAGTCTGATATATTATTGGCGTTTCAAGGTAAAAATAAACGTGTCCCTGTTTGGTTCATGCGTCAGGCTGGACGTTATTTGCCGCAATACCAATCACTCAAGGCCAATCGCCCGTTAAGCGAACTTTTTCGCGATCCTGAGATCGCAGGGGCCATCACCCTACAGCCTTTGGAAGTCCTGGGGGTTGATGCCGCGATCCTTTTTGCCGATATTTTGACCATGCCATCGGGAATGGGATTTCATATTGAATTTATTAATGGCAAGGGACCGGTTATCAGTAATCCGATCAATCATCCTGGAGATCTGAAACGTTTGGGGAAATTCAGCGGCTTGGAACATGTTTCTCGCACGATCCGGTTGATCAATGCAGTTCTACCGTCCTCGATCCCTTTGATCGGTTTTGCCGGTTCTCCTTATACCGTGGCTACGTATTTATGTTCCAAACATAATCGCATGATGTATGAAAATCCTAGATCTTTCCATCAATTGATGGATCTGTTGACGGACAACACCATTGCCTATTTAAAGCAGCAAAAAGAAGCAGGGATCAAGCTTTTTCAGTTGTTTGACACCTGGGCCGGGAGTTTACGTCATGAAGATTATGAGATCTTTGTATTGCCTTATGTGCAAAGAATATTTAAAGCCATTAAACTCCCGTCTATTTATTATTTGAAGAATTGCGCACATCTGATGGATCTAATGGAGAAAAGCGGCGCGGATATGCTCTCCGTCTGCGAAACAGTCAATATTAAAGACATCAAAACTAAAAAAGGCATTCAGGGGAATTTTTTAAATGGCCTTTTGTATGCTGATGATAAAACGATCATTGAAGAAACTAAGGCTATCCTTAAAGCTGCTAAGGCTAAACATCATAAATATATTTTTAATCTAAACCACGGGGTCATGCCTGATGTCAATCCGATGAAATTAAAACTGATCGTTGATGAAGCGCATAAATTTAAGTGGGCCGCATGAAACGTATCGCTATAATTGGTGGGGGGATCTCGGGCTTAACTGTTTTACATTATTTAAAACAGCGCTTCTCAGATGCTGTTGAGATCACACTTTTTGAGCGTGAGGCCACCGTCGGAGGTACCATACGCAGTTTTAAAAAAGATGCCTGCCTTTTTGAATGGGGACCCAACGGATTCTTAAACAATCAGCCCGCCACCTTGCAATTGATCGAAGAAATGGGATTTACCGATCAGCTGATTACCGCTGAGGCAAGAGCAAACCGGCGCTATATCCAGATCAAAGGGAAGCTTCATCCCATACCTGTGGGTCTTTTCAGTTTTATCCAAACACCATTATTGCCCCTAAAGGATAAAGGGGCCTTGATCGCAGGTATCTTTAAAAAGAACATTTCGAAAGACTGTTCCATCCATGATTATGTCAGCCGGCGGTTTTCCCCAAGCATTGCTGAATCCCTGGTTGATCCTTTTATCAGCGGTATTTATGCCGGAGATATCCGGCGTTTGCACATGGCATCAGCTTTCCCTAAATTAAAAAGTAAAGGCTTAAAAAGGTCCCGCATGTGCTCATTTAAAGGGGGCATGGGACAATTCATCGAAGCCCTTGACAAGCGTTATAAGAAATTTATTCAAACGAATTCATCAAAAACCTTATCTCAACTCACTGCCGACATCACGATCGTGGCGACTCCTGCTTATGCTGCCGCCCAGATCGTTGAAGATTCAAATCCTGTTTTAGCCGGTATTTTAGCCCAAGTTCCTTATGCTCCAGTTGCTGTGGCTGGTTTACTTTTCAAACAGGATGCTTTTAAAAAAAAACCAGATGGTTTTGGATATTTGATACCTTCCAAAGAGAAAAAAGATGTGTTGGGTGTTTTGATCGAAAGCAATGTTTATGCCAAGCGTTCGGGTGACAATGAGATCATGATGCGTGTCCTCCTCGGAGGGGCGCATCATCCGAAGATAATCAATATCAAAGAAGAACAGATCCTTGTCTCAGCCCTTAAAGAAATTGACAGTGTTTATGGCCTTACTTCAAAACCAATAGGAACATTCGTTAAGATATGGCCTAAAGCTATCCCGCAATATGAGATCAATTATCCTAATTGGCGTCAATCCATTGCTGAACAATGCGCCAAAACCCCTGGATTATACCTATGCGCCAACTATCTGGATGGTATTTCCTTCAACGACTGCATCAATAACGCCAGATCCCTGGCAGCGATTGTGAATATTTGAGCAAGGGGCCTTGCAAAAGGCTCTTGCTATCTGCCCAATCAGTGAGATAATACTTAAATGATATCTCCTTCAGAAGCACACAGGCTTATTTTACATAATGCCAAACTATTTCCCATTGAAACTATCCCGCTGCAAAAAGCTGTAGGACGCGTTTTACGTGAAGACATTGTCAGCGATCGTGACCAACCTCCTTTCAATAAAAGCCTGATGGATGGGATCGGCATTTCTTATGATACCTGGCAAAAGGGTCAGAGGACATTCCACGTTGAAGCTATTATACCGGCGGGGGTAGCTCCTAAACCTTTAAAGGACATGACCCATTGTGTGCATATCATGACCGGGGCAGTTATTCCTAAAGGTTGTGATTGCATTATTCCGATAGAGCAGATCCATTTAGAAGGAGATACAGCCCAGTCAAAAGACTGGACCATGATCAAAAAACATCAATTTATTCGCCATCAAGGTGCCGATGGCAAAAAAGGCGAAGTTTTGCTCAAATCCGGCAGACAGCTTTGGGCGCCGCATATCGGGATCGCCGCCAGTGTAGGAAAAGTTAAGATCAAGGTCAGTGTTTTGCCTAAAATTGCGGTGATTTCAACGGGTGATGAACTGGTAGATATCCAAAAACCTGTTAAACAATATCAAACCCGTTTATCCAATTCGTATGCTTTACAAGCTTTGCTGAATCAAGCCCAATTAGGAGTGACCCAGATCTTTCATCTGCGTGACAATCAAAAACTGATGCTACAAAGTATTAAAAGCATTTTAAACAAATTTGATATTTTAATCCTCAGCGGTGGAGTATCTATGGGTGAATATGATTATGTCCCAGGGGTGCTTGGCCAATTAGGGATCAAACAATCTTTTCATAAGGTCTCACAAAAACCAGGAAAACCTTTTTGGTTCGGTCTGGCTAAACACGGTAAAGCTGTTTTTGCCCTGCCTGGTAATCCCGTATCAACCCAAGTTTGTGCCTATCGTTATGTTATTCCTTATCTAAAAAAAGCCAGTGGTCTGGAAGTCAAACAAGAATTTATTCCTGTGCAGGACCGTGTAAATATTCAATCTGATCTAACCCATTTTCTACCTGTTGCTCAAGGACGGATAATAACCATTAGCGGGTCAGGTGATTTTGCTTCTTTGGCCGAAGCCGATGGATTTATTGAGTATGAAAGCCACAAATCCCAAAATCTTTGGCCTTATTTTAGCTGGCGGGCATAGCCGGCGTATGGGGCAGGATAAAGCCCTGCTCGAATTTAATGGCAAACCGCAAGTAGAATATATTAACGATCTGCTTGAAAAATACTGTTCAAAAGTTTTTCTCTCCAAAAGAAATGACCAAAAAACCTACAAGAATCTTCCCTGCATCAATGATGCTGAAGAATTTTCTAATCACGGACCTATAGGCGGTATTTTATCTGCTATGAAAGAATATCCTGATGTCAGTTGGCTGGTCATTGCCTGCGATCTGCCGTTTATTACTGAAGAGACCGTCCAAACGCTGTTATTGCGTCAAGATCCCCAAAAAATAGCCACTGCATTTATCAGCACCCAAGATAAGTTGCCTGAGCCGCTATGTGCTATTTGGGAAGGGCATGCCTATGGTTCTATTCTTGAACTGTTTAAAGAGGGGATACATTGTCCTCGAAAAATATTGATCAAAAGTAATGCCCATCTGCTCAAACAAACCAACCCGCATTGGCTGGACAATATCAATACTCCTCAGGAGTACGAAGAAGCAAAGAGCACCAACCCTTCATTGAACTAATTTTAAAATATCCTGTCTTGTTTTTAAGTAATAATCCATATATAATCAAATCGAAATCATATTTTTGACCAATATTTCAAGTAAAGGGAAGATTTTACTATGAACAAAATACTCATAGTAGGAGAAGAAGAGGATACGATAAAAAAAGCCCAGCAGCGTCTTTCCCTTGCCGGTTTTGAAATATTTACGGCTTACGATGGTCAACTTGGTCTTCAAATTGCCAGGGAAAAGATCCCGGATTTAATTATCACAGATGCAGAGGTCCCTGTCCTGAGCGCTTTTGAACTTTGTAAAACGATCAAGTCCGACGAAAACATAAATTCCATCCCCATTATTGTATTAACTGAAATGCATCGTATGGAAGATTCCTTTATGTTTTTAGGGATCAAAGATTTTTTAACCAAACCCATTAATGTGGAGGAATTAGAAAGGGTCGTTAGAAAAATCTTTGATTTCTCTCAGATGATGCAATTGCAAAAAACCAAGATCCTTATTTACGGCAGACCCGAAGTTTTATCCTGCTGCCAGCAATTACTTAAGTCCGGCCATCACTGGAACGGGTATTATTCTGATAACAGCGCTTCACTTATGCACGATGCCGTTACTTACGCGCCCGACGTTATTTTTATGGACCTTCTAATGCCGGAAACCCCGGCAGACGAGATCATTAAAAAAATGAAATCAATGCCTGAATTGAAAAATACTGTTATTTTGACCTATTATGTGTCCGGATCTATCAGCCGAGATCCTCTTGCCGTTCAAGCGCAGATGATCGAAGTGCAATACTTGAAAAGAGTGACACAAGATGAAGGCGCAGAAGAATATGTGGGGCCTTTCAATCCGGTGACATTTTTAAACCTCATTGACATTTACCGCAGGGATTTTAGGAGTTGATTGTCTGGAAGATTTTTGCTATGATTTTTTATGTTCATTGTAGGTTCAAGCCACAAAATAGCCCCCATTGAGATCAGGGAAAAGTTTTATTTAAACCCCCTGCAGCAGGATCTGTTGTTAAGCGAACTCAAAAATCATCCCCTGATCACCGAAAGTTTTGTGCTTTCAACCTGTAACCGTGTTGAAGTTTATATCAAGCGGGCGGATAACTCTATCAACTCATCTTTTGTCGTTGCTTTGATCGCCAAGATCAAAAGGATCAGTTTTGATTTTGACGTCAATCCTTATATCTATGCTTATGAGGGGCCCCAAGCCTTGGAACATCTTTTAAGGGTGGCTTGCGGTTTGGAATCCCTTGTTTTAGGTGAAAAACAAATTTTAGGGCAGGTCAAAGGCGCTGTTGAACGTGCCAGCGAGGCAGGCACTTTATCGCGCTATTTTAACATCTTAACAAATTTAGCCATACGTACCGGTAAAAAAGCCCAGCATGAGACCTCAATAGCTCACGGCGGCTCATCCATCAGTTGGGCGGCTATTGAAATGGCCAAGAAAGCTGCCGGAGAACTTCAGGATAAATCCGTTCTGGTCATCGGTGCTGGTAAAATGGGGGAGATCGCCTTGAATCATCTCCATGATCTGGGAGTTAAAAAAATATTTTTAATGAACCGTACCGGTGAAAAAGCGCAAAATTTAGCAGCCCGCTACAATGGTGTTGCTGCTTCTTTTTGGAATATCAAAGAGATCTTAAGTGAAGTAGATATTTGTTTTTGCGCGGTTGGAGCTCCGCATTACATCCTGGATAAGGAAAAAATATCTAATATTATGCAAATTCGCGCAGGAAGAAAGCTTGTTTTGATCGATATCTCCATGCCGCGTAACATTGACCCTGAAGTAAAATCAGTGCCTCACGTTCATTTAAGCGCTATCGATGATCTGCATGAAGTGGTTGATAACAGCATGAAAAAACGTGAAAGCGCCCTCGAAGAAGTTGAAGGTATTATCCGTCAAAAAATCCTGGAATTTAACGAAAAGATCTCAAAATTACAAAACAGCCCCAACTCTGACTTTTACCAACGTGCCTGATAAACCACCCACCAATCGCCCGGATTTTTCATTATTAACAAAAGCTACGAATATAGGCATGGCCATTGTCATATTGACGCTTTCAGGATATTGGCTTGATCAAAAATTCCATACAACGGACATCTTTACCATAGCGGGGGCATCATTAGGTATCCTTTATTCATTATATGAAGCATGGAGGGCATTAAAATAAAGTACGTAGTACTACTGATTGAAGGAATGCTAAAAAGCCTCATACTAACAATGGAATTTGATTTCGGCAAGGTTGTCGATTCAAAACGGCAAAGATGCCCTCAGTTTTCTTCTTAACGGGAGAAACACTGGGGGTTTTATATTTGTCAGGAAATAATTCTTATTGATTTGCTTGCTGTGTATGGAGTTATCGTCTATTATTATAAAACCTTATGAATTCCAATTTTGACTTAAATGAATATATCATGCACCATGTGCTCAATTCGCACGAATGGTTGCTGCCCTTTGTTTCTCCCATTCCTTTGCCAGGTGTTTTAACATCCCATGCTTTGATGGTCTTGTTTGGTTGTACCATTATTCTCCTTCTGTTTTTAGTATTTTACCGTAAAAATGAACGTGTTCCCACAGGCCTGACCAATTGCCTTGAAGCCTTGATCGTCTTTGTCAGGGATGAGGTAGCTATCCCAAACTTAGGCGAAAAGGACGGTCTTCAATTTACTCCGATGTTGTGTACTATTTTTTTCTTTATTTTAACCCTCAATCTCATGGGATTAATACCTCTTTTCTCAACGGCAACAGCCAACATCAATGTCACCTTTTCTTTGGCATTCCTGATCTTTGTTCTTCTTGTCTTCGGGACCTTGTTACGCAACGGATTAAAAGGGATGTGGCATGCCTTGATCCCGTCAACACTGCCTAAATGGCTTATCCCGTTTTTTATAATCATCGAGATCGCCAGTATCCTGGTACGCAGCGTCGCATTAATGATCCGGCTTTTTGCGAACATGATCGCCGGACACATGGTCATCATGTCTTTTTTGGGATTGATCATCCTTTTTGGCTGGGTCGCTTTCCCAGCCATCTTTTTAGCTGTATTTATGTATTGCCTGGAAGTTTTTATAGCCCTTTTGCAGGCCTATATTTTTATTTTATTGTCCGCGGTATTCATAGGGCAAATGTACCATCCAGATCATTAATAACCAACGGAAAGGAAATTGTATGCCACCAGAAATTTCACAACATTTAGGACAAGTCTCCGCAGGCGCCGGTATAGGCCTTTCGGTCGTGGGGATGGGTTTAGGGGTAGGATTGATCTTTGCCTCTGCGATCCAATCAGTGGCCCGTCAGCCGGAAATGGCCAAACAATTGACAACGCTCATGTACATCGGTATGGCCCTGGTTGAAGGGATGGCCTTGCTCGGTGTCGTGTTCTGTTATCTGGCACTTAAAGGTTAACATTAAAGAGGTATTGATATGACACCTGAAACCCAACACCCGGGAATATTAACCCCTGATGTAACCCTGGTCGTACTGACATGGATCTCGTTTTTCTCATTGCTTGTGATCCTGCATCGATTTGCTTGGAAACCGATCCTGGCAGGTTTAAAATTACGGGAAGATTATATCCGAAAATCTCTGAATGATGCAGACAAGGTAAACCAGCAATTAGCTGAATTTGAGGTAGCCAAAATAAAAATCCTTGATGAAGCTAAAGCACGTGCCAATGCGATTGTTGAACAATCCCGTAAAACAGGCCATGAATTAGCCATTCAAATCGAGCAAAGGGCTAAAAAGAACGCGGAAGAGATCATTATTAGCGCCCGTCAAGAAATTGAGGGAGAGCGTGAACGTGTGCGTCATGCATTAAGAAAAGAAAGCGTTCAAACTGCCGTATCATTGGCCGAAAAGATCCTCAAAGAAAATCTCGATATGGAAAAAAATAAGAATTTGATCAATCAGGCCATCAAGGAAATCTAAGTTTTATGAGCCAGACCGCTGATCGTTACGCAAAAGCACTTTTTGAATTGTCTAAAGAACAGGATAATCTGGCCCCCCTGCAAGGGGCGATGACTGATATCAGAAAACTGATCGTTGATCTGGAAGGGTTCCGTTATTTTCTGAATAATCCATTACTTGCCTTCGAGGAGCGCTGTGTTGTTTTAAGATCTTTGTTTGAAGGGAAGATCCCTGATCTCTTTTTGAAATTTCTTTTATTCATCACCTATAAAAACCGTTTAAACATCCTGAAGGATATCATTGAATCCTTCGATAAATTATATTTGATCAGCACCAATCAGTATCGGGCTTACGTCACTACCGCTTTGCCTATCGATGAGACTGACAAAGCTCTTTTTAACGAGCGGCTACGTGATAAATTCCAACACGGTATGCTGACAAAATGGAAAACGGATGCTTCTTTAATCGGAGGTTTTCGTATTTTTCTTAAAGATAAAATGTATGATTACAGTTTTAAGAGTCAATTGAATCATTTCTTTCAACAGTCAACGCAACCGGCTTAAAAAGGATTATCTATTATGTCTCAACAATTACAACCCGATGAAATATCCTCCATCCTCAAACAGCAATTAGCCAATTTCACAAGCAAGGTGGAAACCTATGAAGTAGGTACCGTCCTTAATGTGGGAGATGGTATTGCGCGTGTTTTCGGCCTGTCTAATATTATGGCCGGTGAATTAGTGGAATTCCCCGGAGGCATTAAGGGGCTGGCATTGAATTTGGAAAGCAGCAACGTGGGGGTGGCCATTTTCGGCAGTGATTCTAATATTAAGGAAGGTGATGAAGTCAAACGCACCGGCAAGATCGCTTCTGTTCCCGCAGGTGAAGGCCTTCTGGGCCGAATTGTGGATGCCTTGGGTGCCCCTGTTGATGGTAAACCTGCGTTTACGGCAAGTGCCATGCAGCCTATTGAACTGAAGGCTCCGGGTATCATCGACCGTAAAAACGTCCATGAACCGCTGCAAACTGGGATCAAGGTCATTGATGCGTTAACACCCATTGGCCGAGGCCAGCGTGAACTGATCATCGGAGACCGTAAAACAGGAAAAACAACCCTGGCCATTGATACCATCATCAATCAAAAGGGCAAAGGAGTATTTTGTTTTTACGTGGCCATCGGTCAAAAAAGATCGACGGTCGTTCAGGTCTATGAAACTTTACGAAAATTCGGGGCTATGGAATATACCACGATCGTGGCCGCAACCGCTTCTGATCCGGCACCTATGCAATTTTTGGCACCTTATGCCGGTACCGCCATGGCAGAGTATTACCGTGACAACGGCAAACATGCCTTGATCATTTATGATGATCTGACTAAACAAGCCCAAGCCTATCGTCAATTATCTCTTCTTTTACGCCGCCCGCCGGGCCGTGAAGCTTATCCGGGCGATATTTTTTATCTGCATAGCCGTCTTTTGGAACGTGCGGCTAAATTATCCGATAAAAAAGGTGCCGGTTCTCTAACGGCTTTACCTATTATCGAAACCCAAGCCAGTGACGTGTCGGCTTATATCCCTACTAACGTAATCTCAATTACTGACGGCCAGATCTTTCTGGAAGGGGATCTTTTTAACGCCGGTCAACGTCCGGCCATTAACGCCGGTCTTTCTGTTTCCCGTGTGGGAGGGGATGCTCAAATTAAAGCGATGAAACAAACGGCTGGCTCTTTGCGATTGGAATTGGCTCAGTATCGTGAATTGGCAGCCTTCTCGCAATTTGCCTCAGACCTTGATCCGGCCACCCGCAAACAACTTGATCGCGGCAAACGCCTGATGGAGATCATCAAGCAGGGTATCCATGTGCCTTTGCCGGTGGTAAAACAAGTGGCTATTATTTTTGCGGGAAGCAACGGGTATCTGGATGATATCCCTGTTAATCGTGTGCGCGATTTTGAAGAATATTTGTCCACTCAATTGGATATTCATTACAGTAGCTTTATGGAACTATTTAATAATACCTTGACCATGACTGACGAAGTCAAGGCAGCGCTAAAGAAAATATTAGAAGAAGTCAAAAGCACATTTAAGGCGTAATTATGATCGGCATTAAAGAATTTAATAAGAAAATAACTTCATTAAAAAATACGCAAAAAATGACTAAGACCATGAAAATGGTCTCAGCCAGTAAATTCAAGCGGGCCCACAAAGCCCAAATAAGCGCTAAGGATTATGCCCTTAAGCTGACAGAGTTAATGGGACGTTTATCCTCCTCCGGTCCAACCAATCATCCTTTGCTTAAAACTAAAAAAGCGGTGACCAGGGGCTTGGTTGTTTTATTTACCTCTGATAAAGGATTATGCGGCGGCTTTAATAATAATTTGATCAGAAAAACAAGGCATTGGATCCAGGAAAATCCTTACAAATATACCAATATCGCCATGAGTTTTTGCGGCCGACGGGGCTTTATGTCCTTTCGTCGTACCGCCAATATCCACCGGCATTATGAAAATATCACCATGAAACCGGATTTTGATGATGCGCTCCAGGTGGCTTCTGATATCACTGAATCTTTTATTAAAGGAGAGCATGAAGAGATCTATCTGGCCTATAACCGTTTCGACGGGCCTTTGATCCAAACTCCGGTGATCGAAAAGATCCTGCCCATCGATGCTTCTGTTTTTACTAAATCTGAAACAACAAATCCAGGCCCCAGGATCCCTAAATCCCAAGACTACAGTTATGAGCCTGAAGAGAAAGAACTGCTGTATTTCTTGATCCCTAAATTCTTGAACTTTAAAATATTCTTTACCTTACTGGAAAATGCAGCAGGGGAACATGGGGCGCGCATGTCAGCGATGGATAAGGCATCGCAAAATACCGTAGATTTGATCCAACGCTATACGTTGATGAGAAACCGTGCCCGTCAAGCGGCCATTACAACAGAATTAATCGAAATCATTTCAGGTGCGGAAGCGCTAAAATAAGAAAGGTTATTTATGAATCAAACTTCTAAGAATATCCCCGGTAAGGTCATTCAAGTGCTGGGCGCAGTGGTGGACGTTTATTTTCCGATGGAAGGGCTGCCGGCCATCGCTTCGGCATTAACAACTACCAATAGATCTATCAGCGATGTCCCCGGTAATTTAACCCTCGAGGTGGCCCAGCATTTGGGGGATAATCTTGTCCGCACGATTGCCATGGACACCACCGAAGGTTTGGTGCGCGGTCAGGAAGTTACCAACACAGGCGGAGAATTATTAATGCCTGTAGGTGAAGGCACCTTGGGCCGTGTTATGAATTTGTTGGGGCAACCGGTGGATGAAGCCGGCCCTATCAAAGCGACAAAATATATGCCGATCCACCGTTTAGCGCCGGATATTGATGAGCAGGACACTTCTACTGCTATTTTAGTGACGGGAATTAAGGTTGTTGATCTATTGGCTCCTTACCGTAAAGGCGGGAAAATCGGTCTTTTCGGTGGAGCAGGGGTGGGGAAAACCGTTATTATCCAGGAATTGATCAATAATATCGCTAAAGAGCACGGCGGGTATTCTGTTTTTGCCGGTGTAGGGGAACGCACCCGTGAAGGTACGGCCCTTTACAAAGAAATGAAAGAAGCTGGTGTTATCAATAAAACATCCTTAGTCTACGGCCAGATGAACGAACCTCCGGGGGCGCGTGCCCGTGTGGCCCTGTCTGCGTTGACCGTTGCAGAATATTTCCGTGATGAAATGCATCAGGACGTTCTTTTATTCATTGATAATATTTTCCGTTTTACTCAAGCCGGTTCCGAAGTTTCAGCCCTTCTCGGACGTATCCCATCAGCAGTAGGTTATCAGCCGACCTTAGGCACGGACATGGGGGAGTTGCAGGAGCGTATTACATCTACTAAGAACGGATCGATCACATCCATTCAAGCCATCTATGTCCCTGCGGACGATTACACGGACCCGGCACCGGCAGCAACTTTCGCGCATTTGGATGCTACCACAGAATTATCACGTCCTATTGCGGAGCTTGGGATCTATCCGGCGGTGGATCCTTTAAGCTCGACATCAACCATTTTAGCACCTGAGATCGTCGGAGAAGAGCATTATAAAACGGCCCGTCGTGTGCAGGAAATACTGCAAAAATACAAAGAATTGCAGGATATCATCGCGATCTTGGGTATGGATGAGCTTTCAGAAGAAGATCGTCTGACCGTTGAACGTGCCCGCAAGATCCAGAAATTCCTCTCCCAGCCGTTTCATGTGGCCGAGCAATTCACGGGTATTAAAGGCAAATATGTTCCTTTGGAAGAAACGATCCGTTCCTTCAAAGAAATTTTGGAAGGCAAACATGATGCTATCCCTGAACAAGCCTTTTACATGGTAGGTAATATTGACGAAGTCCTAGCTAAAGCAAAAACATTATGAGTTTTAAACTAACGATAGTTTCCCCCAGCGGCAAAATTTACGAAGACACGGTTGACTCCATTGCCTTGCCCGGTGCAGAGGGCGCATTTGAGGTCTATAGCAAACACACTCCTTTAATAGCTTCATTAAAAGCCGGGAGAGCCCGTGTGCGCCGAGATAATAAAGAAACCGCCTATGAGATCACCAGCGGTATCCTGCAAGTCGACCTGGAACATAATGTGACCTTGTTGGCTGATCAAGCGACCGCAGTATAGATATGAAAAAATTAAACGAAAAAATCGTTTACGATGGAAAATGGCTATCGGTACGTGAGACCATCTACCAAAACAAAGAAGGAAAAGAATTAAGCTGGGAATGTGTCGATCGTAAACGTTCAACGGTCGGCGTCGTCATTGTTGCCAGGCTGATGCCTTCCAAACGCTTCATCCTTATCAAACAATACCGACCGGCCATTGATGGGTATATCATTGCCTTACCGGCAGGTCTAGGATTCAATGACCCCAATCATGCCCTGGTTGAATTAAAAGAAGAAACCGGATATACAGGAAAAATCGTTGATGTAAGCCCTGTTTTAAAGACAGGAGCGTCGCTGATCAATGATAATGCCCGGATCGTTTATATTGAGGTTGATGAGAATTTGCCTTATAATCAAAACCCTGAACAAAAATTGGAAGATGCCGAAGATATCCAGGTTTGCCTGGTCAGTAAAGAAGATGCCAAAAGTTTTCTGTTAGGACAAATAGAGCAGGGCACTCATGTCGCAGCCAATTTGTGGTACATTTTTGGGATCAGTCAATGGATTGTTTAAAAATAATTTTGGGATTCATTTTCGGCATTAGTCTTTGCACAAGCGCTTTTGCAGGCGGTAGTATTGAGGGGACGGTCACCTATGAAGGGCCGATGCCTCCTGTAAAATTAATCCATATGGATGCTGACCCTATATGTTACGCGGTCAATGGTGGCAATGCCCATGCCCGGGCGATTATTGTCGGTAACAATAATACTTTAGGAGATGTTTTTGTCTATATTAAAAGCGGTTTGACCAAGAATGATTATCCAGCCCCTGCCGAGGACGCAGTGATCGACCAAGGCGGATGTAACTATACTCCTCACGTGATCGGGGTCATGGCAGGCCAGAAGATAAAATTTCTTAATCCCGACGGTACATTGCACAATGTGCATGCCCTCTGCCGGATAAACCCTGAATTTAACGCATCCATGCCGGATTTTCGCAAAGAATTGGAAGTCACCTTTAATAAACCGGAGTTCATGTTTCCCGTTCAATGTGATGTTCACCCCTGGATGAAAGCATGGATCGCGGTGATGAACCATCCTTTTTTTGCCGTAACCGGGCAGGACGGAAAATTTGAAATCAAAAACATCCCTGCCGGGACATATGAGCTTGAAGCCTGGCACGATAGATTACGAGGCAAGACAATGACCGTGACAGTCACAGATAACTCAACCCAAAAGATAGATTTCACTTTTACCGAACCCAAATAGTGGTAATATGATGGAAGGGGGGCTTATGGGTATAAAATACATTCATGTTTTTCTTATCGTTCTATCTATTGTTTTGTGTTTGATTTTTGGTTTTTGGACTTTATATCATAGCGAACAGATTATCGGATATTGTTCCTTCGCTATGTCTGCCGGATTAATTGTCTACTGCATCCAATTCATCAAAAAAATGAAGGCTTTATAGATGGTTTTTTGTTCTGTTTGTTTCGGAGATCCCACCTCGCCATTAACTCACGGGTATAATTTTGCCGTTATTGCTTTATTATCGGTAACCTTCGCTGTTTTAACGGCGTTCGGAATGATGTTCTTGAATTTTCGTAAAAGGGCCAAGAAAATCCATTAAGGAGATTTTTATAAAAAGAATTTACGTAGTAAAAATTTGTGGTATAGTTTTACCTCTATCAAGGTTTTATTTGGAGAACAGGACACATGGGCGGTAACCCCAACTCATCTCAAAGTCACTCATCGCATGATCACTCGTCTCACAGTGATTCATCGCATCACCAATCATTTTGGTCGCAATATGTTTTTTCCACAGACCATAAAGTAATCGGCATCCAATATTTATTCATGAGCCTTTTTTTCCTGCTTTTTGGTTTTTGCCTTGTTTTGCTCATGCGCTGGCAATTGGCTTATCCGGGACAACCCATGCCATTTATAGGGAAGCTATTTGGCGAAAGTAATATGCCGGGAGGGGTCATGCTTCCCGAGTTCTACAATCAGCTGGGAGCTATGCACGGGACGATCATGGTTTTCCTCGGGGTCGTCCCTTTAGGCTTTGCGGTATTTGGGAATTATCTGATCCCTTTGCAGATCGGCGCCAAAGACATGGCATTCCCAAGATTGAACATGTTCAGTTACTGGTTATTTTTTGCCGGCGGCCTTTTGATGCTTTCCAGTTTCTTTTTGCCTTCAGGCCCGGCAGGCAACGGGTGGACTTCTTATCCTCCGTTATCAGACATTTCCCATGATGGTCAAACTGTCTGGTTATTGAGCATGTTTATTATTATTATTTCTTCTCTTCTTTCTTCTTTGAATTTCATTACTACCATATTTCAAATGAGGGCCCCCGGCATGACCTTTGAACGTTTGCCGTTTTTTGTCTGGGCCCAACTGACCACTGCCTTTTTATTGTTACTGGCATTTCCGCCGCTCGAGGGGGCTGCATTTTTACAATTGTTTGACCGCTTGCTTGGCACCAGTTTCTTTTTACCCAGCGGTCTTTTTGTCAATGGTCAGGTAGCTCAAGTCAGCGGGGGAGGCAATGCCCTTCTTTGGCAGCATCTGTTTTGGTTTTTAGGGCACCCTGAAGTTTACGTTATTATCCTGCCGGCTTTAGGAATCGTTACCGAGATCATTGCCTGCAATACCAGAAAGAATATTTCCGGTTTTAACATGATGCGTTATTCGGTCATTTTTCTTGGTTTTCTATCCTTTGTCGTCTGGTCCCATCATACTTATTTGACAGGGATGGGGACAAACATCACCGCATTCTTCCAAACTACGACCATGATTATTTCCATTCCCTCAATCATCATTATTTCCGCTCTCTTTATTACTCTTTGGGGCGGATCTATCCGTTTTAATATCCCTATGCTTTTTGCCCTGGCATTTTTGCCCATGTTCGGTTTTGGCGGATTGACCGGCTTGCCTTTGGGCCTTGCAGCCACTGACATCCCCTTACATGACACCTACTATGTTATCGGACACTTCCATTATGTGGTTGCACCGGGCGTCATCTTGGGCCTTTTCGCCGGTATTTATTATTGGTTCCCCAAGGCCACCGGCCGCAAGATGAACGACGTCTTGGGCCATTTACATTTTTGGCCTACTTTAATCACCATGAATTTAGTTTTCTTTCCCATGCTGATCCAGGGACTGATGGGTGTCAACCGCCGGATGTATGACGGGGGAGCGACCTATTTATTTGCCCATAATGTACTTTATTGGAATGTCATTGAAACTTGGGCGGCCTATATTTTGGCCCTCGGCCAGCTTCCGTTTATATTTAATTTCTTTTACAGTATTTGGAATGGTGAAAAAGTTACATCGGATAATACATGGCATTCGTCCACCCTGGAATGGGCAACGCCAACACCGCCGCCGCATGGTAATTTTATTAAACCAATAACTGTTTATCGTGATCCCTATAGTTACAGCCTTGAAGGTGCACCCAAGGATTACAGCCCTCAGGACCAAAAGGAAATTTAGGAACAGACCTTATGGAAAAGACCGACCTAGCCCACGAAATACCAGAATCAGAAAAATTCATCCCGTATATCGTAAATCCCAGGGAAGATACCGGGCTTTATAATGCCAAATTCGGTATCTGGCTCTTTTTGGCTTCGGAGGTCATGCTTTTTGGATCATTGTTTTCAGCCTATATCCTGCTTCGCGTAGGCTCTTTTTCCTGGCCGGTGCAATCAGATATACAGAATGTGCCTATCGGGGCAGTCAATAGCATTATTCTACTTTCATCCAGCATATTTTTCATACGCGCCTGGGTTGCCTTGAAAGCAGATGATATCGCCAAATATAAAAAGTTCATGTATTTAGTTATTCTTTTTGCGTTTATGTTCTTGACTCTTAAGGGTGTGGAATATTACCAGCATTTCAGCCATCATGAATACCCTAAAACCAGTGTATTTTTAGCGATTTATTTTTTAATGACCGGGTTGCATGCCTTGCACATCATTGGCGGTATTCTTGTAAACGCTTATTATGTCGGACCGGGGATGTACCTGCGTGCCAAAGACAAACAATGGTTCATTAATCGCGTGGAAGTTGCCGGTCTTTATTGGCATTTTGTTGATGTTGTTTGGATTTTCTTATTTTCAACCCTGTATTTATTTTAGACCATGGATCATAATTCAAACCAGCCTGAATTCAAAAGAGATATTCAAGTCTATTTAACGATCATAGCCCTGACCGGCTTGATCCTTGGTATCCATCATTTGCAGTTAGGGACGCTCGGCATCGCTCTAATTGTAATGGTTGCGGTGAGCGAGGCTGCGATCCTGGGTTATTTTTTCATGCATTTGATGACGAAAAAGAAAACCATTCATTTGGTTTTATTACTAACACTAATTGTTTTCGTGACATTATTATTTTGGCCTGCCTGGGACGTAGCGTATTCCCCGCGAACACCCAGTGAGTTTACACACAACTAATCATGGATACTATTTTACAAAAACTTCTTCCCATGCAGCCTTTAGCTTCAGTAGAAGGCCGTGACAATGATACCTTGATGTATTTGATCCATGGTCTTGTCCTTATTCTGTTTATTGGCTGGGCTATTTATTTTATAGTGGTCCTGATCAAGTTCCGTGAAAAGAAAAATACTAAAGTCGTTGATTCTCATTTACCTCACGCCATTTCTTCCTATGTGGAATGGGTGGTGGTAGCTGTTGAATTCCTGCTGCTTTTCGCTTTTTCCATCCCGTTTTGGGCGGTGCATCAGGCCGGTTTGCCGACAGGAAAAAACGTTTTAGAAGTGAGGGTGGTAGCCCAGCAATTTGCCTGGAATGTTCGTTACGCCGGCCCGAGCGGTCGTTTTGGACGCGCCAGCGCTAAATTCCTGGATGATAACCCGATGGGACTTGATCCCAATGATCCTGACAATAAAGATAATATTACCACGATGAACCAAATTTATTTACCTGTGGATAAGCCGGTTGTTATCACTTTAACAAGCAAGGACGTTATCCATAGTTTTGGGGTGCCGGCGATGCGTGTCAAACAAGACATAATCCCCGGCATGACCACCCATGTTTGGTTTACTCCGAATAAGATCGGAAAATATGAAATCGCTTGTTCCCAGTTATGCGGCCCCGGTCATTACCGTATGCGGGGGATCATCACTGTGATGAGCCAAGCTGACTTTGACCAATGGATACAACAAAATAAGGGGATCCATGACTAATCACACACCCACGCCAAGATCCCAGGAACCTGAGGATATTCAAAAACGTAATTTCATTAAAGGATTAACAGCGGCCGTATTAGGTTTTATAACGCTATTTCTGACCATTCCTTTTGTTTCCTATCTTATTCCGGCTTCGAAAGAAGGTGAAGATAAGAAATTTATCAAGGTCCCTAATTTCCCAGCCCTTGCCATAGGAGCACCAACGAAGTTGACATTTCAAGATGTGGATGTACAGGCATTTATTACCAGCAATATCGTTTATGATATTTGGGTCATTAAGAATTCAGCGACTGAGGCAATTGTCTATTCACCGCTGTGTCCGCATTTGAATTGCCGTTACACCTTTGTTGATAATGAATTCAAATGCCCATGTCATGGCAGCGTTTTTAATGAATCCGGCAAGTGTATCGGAGGTCCTTCACCAAGAGCATTAGATACTCTTCCTTATAAAATAGAGAATGGAGAGTTGTACGTGCAATGGAGATTGTATAAAGCGGGGACTCCTGAGAAGGTTGAGGTATAATCTTTTATGAAACCTCCGTCCCTTGAAACAGTTAAAAATTGGGTAAATGAACGTACAGGCCTTGTTACTTTCTTTTCTGAGTTTCTCCATGAAGAAATTATCGGCGGCACACGATTTTCCTATACCTTAGGCTCAGCTTGTATGTTCCTTTTGACCATGCAAATTGTCACGGGTATATGGCAGCTTTTCTATTATGTCCCCACCATTGACTACGCTTATTCCAGTTTAAACTATCTTCGCTTGCAAGTCCCTTATGGTTGGCTTATTCACGGCATTCATTATTGGGGCGGTACTTTATTTACGATCATCGTCGGACTGCATGCTTTACGTGTGTTTATCTGGGGATCTTATAAAAAGCCCAGAGAGATGGTTTGGCTCATTGGTATTTTACTGATCCTGATTACGGCCCTGTTTATGTTTACCGGTCCGGTTCTGCCCTGGGATAAGAACGGTTATTGGGCAGGGCAGGTGGGTATTGGGATTGCGGGTTCAGTTCCTATCGTAGGTTCTTTTACGCAAGCTATATTGCAAGGGGCCAACAAAATGGGGCAAATGGCCCTGCTTCGCATGTACGTCCTTCATGTGGCCATTCTTCCGGCTGCCATATGCGCCTTTGTCATGCTGCATTTGGTGGCTTTCCGTGTCAGCGGCGAGTCAGGCCCATGGGATGAGAAAAAACGGAAAAAAATCGGATATTTCTGGCCGGAGCAAATATTTAAAGATGTTTTGGTTTCATTGTTGATTTTTATGTTACTTGTCTTTCTTTCAGCATTTTTCCCGGCTCCGTTTTCAGGCCTGGCAGATCCCATGGATACCCTGATCACCCCGAAACCTGCCTGGAATTTCTTGTTCCTTTACCAAATATTGAAATTTCTGCCCGGGCCTCTGGAACCATTAGGCACCGCAGGGGCACCCCTGGTCATTGTTTTGCTTTTTGCTTCCTTGCCTTTTATCGACAATAGTCCTGAAAAAAATCCTTTTAAACGAGGGTTTGTCATTTCCTGCGGGTTTGCTTTTGTCGCGGTGATCTTGTATTTGACCTATCTTGGCTATATCTACAGAAGCCCGGCGGAAGTATCACAAATGGACCATCCTAATCAGATGATCGTTAATTTAACACATAAAAAATTGCCTGAGATCAGCCTTGAAAAAGCCATGCTCACCGTTAATGCGAATAAAAAATTAACAGGGAAGGAATTATTTAAAACCTTAGGATGTACGGAGTGCCATACGACAACCGGGCTTGCCAGCAATAAGCAAGGACCAGATTTGGTCATGGCCAAAGGGAACAATCGTACACGCAACTGGTTGCATGATCAAATCATTGCCCCGCAATCACACAATCCTGTGACGATCATGCCGCCATTTTCAGACTTGAGTGATGATAATGTTAATCTTTTGGTTAATTATTTGGAAAGCTTAGAACCTGCGGCTGTTCCTGTTCTGCTTCCTCCGCCGCCAACAGCAAGCGGTGCTGTAGATAACGGGGCATTGATAAAATATGGTGAACAGTTATTTAATGCCAAGGGCTGTGTTCAGTGTCATACCATCCAAGGCTTCCCCAGCAATAAGCCAGGTCCTGATCTGATCTTGGCTATCAAAAAAGATATGCCAAATAAAGATTGGCTTAAAACACAATTAATGACGCCCCAAGCGCATAATCCTTTGAGCATTATGCCTTCATTTGCTTCACGTCTTAATGACAATGAAATGAATGCCATGATCACCTTCTTGAGCAGTTTATCGACGAGAAAAGCGACACCTCTGCCTGCCGGCATGACAGAAGCAGAAGCTGGGGCCCAAGAGAGTTCTGGATTGCCCACCAACAGCAGCGCTGTTTCATCTGTTAATATCATCGGAGACAAGGAGCATGGAGGCATTCTTTTCCATCAATCCTGTATCATGTGCCATGGGCCTCACGGAAACCCGATGACTCCAGGATTTAACCACCCCAGAGGAGTGCCGGCACTTAATCCTATTGACCGTAATGTCTTTAACTCTGATCCGCAGACCTTTGTCGAGCATATAGACCAATTTGTCCAGCATGGTATTCCTAATACCGAAGGCGGGCCCAATATGCCAAATTTCGGTGACTCCCATGCCTTGACCCAGGCCCAAATTGCTGATCTTGAAGCCTATGTCTTGTCACTGAATGGTGTTGATCGTACCCAGATCATGAATCCGGGAATTGATCCAAAAGAATTTTTCTATATGATCGTTGGGATCTTTTCAGCGCTGGTTTTGATCGCTGGGATGTTTTGGTTCCTGATGAAGTACCTTAAGATTTAAAACATGCAGCCACCAACCACCAACTTAAGACGCTTTTCTAAGTTTCTTTGCGTCTTAACCCTGTTTTTAATTGCCCTTGGAGCTTTAGTTAAAAGCACTGAGTCAGGTCTTTCTGTGCCTGATTGGCCCACCACCTACGGTAAATTCATGTTCGCCTATCCCCTTAACAAAATGGCAGGGGGGATCAAATACGAACATACCCATCGCATGCTGGCTTCCATTATCGGACTTTTGACCCTTTTACTGACCATATGGCTGCTGCGTGTTAAAGATATACCTGCTTGGATCAAACGTTTAGGTATTTTTGCTTTTGTGACAGTGGTACTGCAAGGCATATTAGGCGGATTGACAGTAAAATTCTTTTTACCGGTATGGCTGTCTACTTTTCACGGAGTATTAGCCCAAACATTTTTCCTGGTTGTTATATTGATCGCTTATGCCTTATCCGTTGAAAGGAACAAACGCTGGAAAATAGAAGAAGAAAGCTATGATCCGCTATTCCTGAAATTGTCTATTTTTTTAATGCTGATGGTCTATATTCAATTGGTCATCGGTAATATCATGCGCCATTCTCAGGCGGGGCTCGCCATACCGGATTTCCCCACCATGGGCTGGACTCTTTTTCCCAACTTCGATCAAGCATGGCTCAACAGGATCAATGCCTGGCGCTTTGAAAATAATTTGGACCCTGTCAATATGGGGCAGGTCATGATCCATCTGACGCATCGCTTCTGGGCTCTTTTGATATTAATAGACATCTTATGGCTCAATAAAATTGCCTATGAACGGTGTTTAGACCGTCCGTTGATCCTGAAGACTTTGTATTGGCTTAATTTAGCGGTGATCCTACAGATCACCTTAGGGATATCGACGGTATTGACCCATAAAGAGGTTTATACGACGACCTTGCATGTCACTACAGGGGCTATTGTTTTAGCATTAACATTTTTATTGGTTTTACGTTCAACTCCTATGACCTGGCGGCAGTTTAAGGCTTTATTATCTAAAAATGAATAAATTAAATCTATATAGGTCCTATTGGAGAATGACCAAGCCCGGCATCATGATCATGGTGCTTGTGACGACCGCCGTTGGTTTTTATTTTTCTGATCACGGCATTCATCGGCCTTTTCTTTTATTATGGACCCTGCTTGGTTCAGCCTTAACCTGTGGGGGAGCATCAGTTTTAAATCAATACCTTGAGCGTGATGTTGACGCTATTATGAATCGTACTAAGAACAGGCCTATACCTATGGGTATTATTCTGCCCGAAGAAGCCATGGGATTTGGCATCAGTTTAATATTGACCGGATTATTTGTATTTTGTTGGAAGGTTAATTTATTAACGGCGTTCTTAAGCTTGTTAACTTGCTTTTTATATATCCTGGTGTATACGCCTATGAAAAGGCTGACCTGGCTTAATACCACCTTTGGGGCCATTCCTGGAGCTATTCCGCCCTTAGGAGGATGGGCAGCAGCGACGAATCATTTAGATCCGGGGGCTTGGATATTATTCTTGATCATGTTTACATGGCAGCACCCGCATTTTTATGCCATTGCCTGGTTGCTCAAAGAAGATTATAAAAAGGCCGGGTTTAAAATGCTTCCTGTTGTCCATCCCGACGGCAAATTCACTTTCTCACAGATCACCGCTTTTAGCTTTCTATTAGTCGCTTTTTCACTGATGCCTTCTTTAATAGGCATGTCAGGGAAAATATACTTTTGGGGAGCTTTAACTCTGGGGGGCGGTATTTTATATGCGGCATTCTTATTTCAGCGCAGCCAGTCTAATTTAGATGCACGTAGAATTCTAGGTGCAACTATCGCGTATCTTCCGTTACTTCTAGTTTTAATCATCGTTGATGGTATATTCTAAAAAATGCACCCACCGCTTTTACCCACCATTAATGCTACTCTCAACGCATCTGCCGGGATATTTTTGATCCTGGGGGGTATCGCTATTAAGAATAAGGACCGTATCAGGCACCGGTTATTGATGATCTGTGCCTTTTCTTGTTCGACTTTATTCTTGTGTGCGTATCTCTATTATCACCTAAGCTCCAGGGGTATTTCGCATTATCAGGGCAAAGGGATTTTACGGATAATTTATTTTATTGTCCTAGGTTCGCACACACCTTTGGCTGTCTTAATTGTCCCTTTTATTATCATGGCTATCCGCCATGCCCTAAGAGGTGAATATGAAAAACACACCCGCATTACCCGATGGCTATATCCAACCTGGATCTATGTTTCCCTCACAGGGGTTGTTGTTTATTTAATGCTTTATATCCTTCCTCAAACCTAACGAAGGCCAAAATAAATAGGGACAGACACTATTTATTTTAAATAGTGTCTGTCCCTATTTATTAATATCCCCCAAACATCAATTCTTGACAAAGCTTAAATTGTAGGGTATCTTTAAATCAGGAGAAACAGGAATATAAGGAGATACGTGATATACGTATCAATTGAAATGTAAGGAGAAAATGGATACAAGCGGAGGCTTTTATGGCAGAAATATGGTTAGTTGATGATGATCTGAATTTAGCTAACTTGACTAAGGTCGCTCTTGTTAAGAATGGATATATGGTTGAAATATTTCAGGATGCTCGTCTCGCCATCACAGAAGCCAAAAAAAGAAAACCTGATCTTATCCTTATGGATATGGTCATGCCTCAATTTAGCGGAGCAGAGGCTGTTAAAGAGTTAAAAAATACTCCGGACCTGGCCAAAATCCCAATAATAGTTATAACAGGACTACTTTCTCCTGAAGAATACCGGGATATGACCAGAATAGCCATCGATGGGAAAACCTATAAAAGCTTATGTAAGCCTTTTGAAATTAATGAACTAATGAAGGTAGTAAGTGAATCGTTGCGGTGGTCTAATTTTTCATGATGTATCGAAAAAGGAGGCCGTATCTCTAATATGAATATTAAGGTAACGGCACATTTCTAGAATCAAATTTATTAAAATTAAGGGGGATGAATATGGCAAGAATATGGCTAGTTGATGATGACCGGAATTTGGCTGATCTGACAAAGGTGGCTCTTGTCAAAAACGGGTACGAAGTTGTGATCTTTCATGAGGCCCGAAAGGCCATTAATGAAGCAAAGAAAACAATCCCTGATCTGATCCTGATGGATATTATGATGCCACAGATCAGCGGCGCGGAAGCAGTTAAAGAACTAAAAAGAGACCCAAGTTTAAAGAATGTCCCTATCATATTTTTGACCGCATTGATCTCCTGTGAAGAAGAAGACCTTGAAAAATCCGGGATAACCATCGATGGCATTAGTTATAAAACTCTGGGGAAACCCTACGAAATTGAGAGTTTATTAAAGATCGTAGGCAATACCATAGGAAGGTAAAATAAAAATGGATAAAAGAGCATTGACAACATATGACATTGCTAATCATTGCCAAGTGGTCCCCCGAACGGTCATTCAGTGGATCAATGAAGGAAAATTAAAAGCGTACCGTACTCCGGGGAATCATAGCCGTGTTCAGTCAGAGGATTTTGTGGAATTCCTTAAAAAATACAAAATGCCTCTTCCTGCTGAAACTATCATGCCTGTATCTAATAAAAAGAGGGTGCTTATCGTAGATGATGATAAAGGCATGGTGGATGCTTTACAACGTATTTTGAAGAATGAAAAGAATTATGATCTGGAGATTGCTTATAACGGGTTTGAGGCTGGTGAAAAGTTCTCCAGTTTTAAACCGGATTTGATCATTTTAGACATCAAAATGCCGGGATTGGATGGATTTCAAGTGTGCTCGCGTATTCGAGGAAATCAAAAAAGTAAATCTGTAAAAATACTTTTGATCTCAGGGAATTTTGACCCCCGGAATATCGACCGGGTCAAAGAGGTTGGGGCGGATGATTATTTAGAAAAGCCTTTTGACATCAAAGAATTAAAAGAAAAAATCACACATCTTTTAGGTTGGAACCGAAGACAAGAGGACAATGTCAATTGACCATTATCAACAAGAATGATTCTATCGTCAAAGCGTTTATACTTACGCATGTATTGACAGATATGTTGTGCTCAGATAACAGTTAAGGGAGGGAGTTATGACTAGTTTAGAAGTTGATAAAATAGAACAAAGGTTAAAAAGCGTAAAAGCTAAGGATTTAATGTCCCGTTTTGCCATTACTATCAAGGAAAACGAGAGTGTGACAAATTTAGCGCATTTGATGATGCGTTTTAAGATAAGCGGCGTGCCTGTGGTGGATAAAAACGGAGAGATCCATGGGATCGTGACCGCAACCGACCTTTTTAATTTAATGAAGAATATGATCGGGGAGATGGACAGTAAAGCAGGTTTAAAAAGATCTCCTGATATGCAGGTCAAGGAGTTGATGACAGAAGATGTCGTGACCATCACAGAGGAAACAAGTCTTTATGAGATCATGAAGATCATGTGTGAACGCGATATCCATACTTTGCCGGTGATGGTTGTATCAAAAAAAGAAATTATTGGGGTCATTGGTAGAAGGGACATTATCAATGCATTTTATGTGGGGACAAAGTTATCATGAAAAGTTCCCCAGATGACGGAAGGATAAATATATGTCCAAAGAGATCCAGGTCCTGTTCTTAGATGATGAAGAAAGTATCATCGACGGCATCCAACGCTTGTTCATGAGAGAGACTTATGGGGTTTTTGCCACCACAAAGGTAGCAGAGGCCAGGGAGGCATTAAAAAATCACAAAATAAAAGTAGTTGTCAGTGATTATCGTATGCCGGATATTTCAGGCACCCATTTTTTACGGGAAGTTAAAGAGGACCATCCTGATACCGTAAAGATCTTATTTACCGGCTATACGGATTTCTCCGCCGCGGAAGAAGCGATCAACGTTGGTGAGGTTTACCGGTTTATCAGTAAACCCTGGAAGACTTCGGAACTATTATCAACTATCCGTCAATGCATTGAACATTTTGATCTGGTCACTTCTGCTAAAGCCTATGGGGAAGAACTTCAGACTGCCAATAAGAAACTCAAAGCAATGTATGAAATGCAGAAAGAATTCACATCAACGGTTTCCCATGAATTACGCACCCCGTTGGCGTCCATTAAAATGGCCATCGATTTGATCAGCCAAGAGATCGTGGGAACAATTAACAGTGAGCAAAAAGACATTTTAAGACGTGCCAAACAGGAGACAGACCGGTTAAAAAGACTTATCGATGATATCCTGGATCTAACTAAAATTGAAGCGGGTAAATTGCAGATGAGTTTTATAATGAATGATATCCATCGGGTGATCCTCCAGGTGACTGAGTCTCAAAAAGATGTGGCCCAAAATCGCGGGTTATTTATAAAAACCGAATTCGATCCCAATGTTCCCCAGGTCCCTTTTGACAGTGACCGTATGGTCCAGGTTTTAAACAATCTATTAGGAAATGCGATCAAATTTACCAAGCAAGGTGGTATCATCATTAAGACGGAAGACAAATCCCAGGAAAACCATATTCTGATCAGCGTCATAGATTCGGGAAAAGGGATTTCGGAAAAGGACCAGCCAAGATTATTCCAAAAATTCCAACAAATAGAATCAGCAGAGGGGAATGAAGAAGGAGGAACAGGCCTAGGTTTAGCTATTAGTAAAGAAATTATAACACGGCATGGAGGAAAAATCTGGGTTGAATCTAAACCCGGGGAGGGAGCGACATTTCATATCATGCTTCCAATCCAAGAACGGAGGGTAACATCATGAACGAAAAAAATAGCCAACAAAAAACCATATTATTGATCGATGATGAGGTTAATTTACAACAATTGATGAAGATCGCCTTGAAATCAAGGAAATATACCATTGAAACTGCCAGCAATGGACTTGAAGGATTGGAGAAATTAAAAATACTGAAACCTGACTTGATTATCCTGGATATGAATATGCCCAAGATGGGGGGATTGGAGTTTTACCAAAAGATCTGTGATGACACAAACCATCCCAAATATCCGGTTTTGGTATTAACAGCCCGTGCCAATATGGAGCAACTCTTCAAAGAACTGAATATTGACGGGTTTATGGCCAAACCATTTGAAGTAGCAGACCTGCTTCACGAGGTTGATACTATTATTGAAAAGAAATCCAATGATAATATTAAAATAACATCTGCCGGTGTCAGAGAGCCGCGTAAAATATGTATTGTTGAAAATGATCCGGCGATCCTAAGCAAGATCGGTTCGATCTTCCTGGAATCCGGTTATATAGTTAACCCTGCCACCAATGGGACAGAGGGGATAGCACGCATCTCAGGCAATTTGCCTGATGTAGCTTTAGTCCATTTGGGGTTGGTCGATTTACCTGGGGACATGGTCATCTTGAAATTAAAGTTTATGGCGAAAACTCAAAATGTTAAATATATTCTATATACGCAGCAAACTGTTGATAAAACGGATGTCATTCAGAAAATAAGCGAAAAAGAAGGAATTGATCGACTTATCAAATATGTTGATCTCCGGGATCTCTTAAGAGCGGCCAATGAAGTGCTGCAAGAAAAAGCGAAAACAAACGACTAATTGAGAAGGCTCAAGATGATCCCGTGGATAATAAAATTTTCGATCAAAGAAAAATTGATCCTGATCATCATGTCGATCAGCATGGTGGCTCTTCTGTTGGCCAGTGCCGCATTTATCATTTATGATATCCGCATATTCAAATCAGAAATGGTTTCAGAATTAAGGACATTGGCTGAAATTGTCGGCAATAACTCTACAGCGGCCATTACTTTTAATGATAAAGAAACCGCCAAAGAAATACTTTCCGCCCTGAAAGCCAAAACACATATTACCTCTGCCTCCACCTTGGTCAGCGGTAAGCCAATTGCCAGTTATTTCCGGGACAAGGTTGAAGCATTACGGCCGGCTTTGCAGGTACAAGGGTACCTATTTTCCAAGGATCACCTCGTGTTGTTACATAACATCATTCTGAATAATAAGAAAATAGGGGCCGTGTACATAGAATCTGATCTTGATGAAATTTATTTGCGGCTAAAGAATTACCTTGCAGCCATTATTATTGTTATCGTTATGATCTCAGGCATCATATTCCTTATCGCGGCTAAACTACAAGCCTCTATATCTGATCCGATCCTTGAATTAGGCGAAATAGCGAAGATGGTTTCTCAGACTGAAGATTATTCCATTGAGGTTAAAAAGCATAACGATGATGAAATCGGACAGTTATTTGATGAGTTTAACAAGATGATGAGAAGGATCCAATCCCGGGACTCTCAATTAAGACAAGCAAAGAATGGGCTTGAAAAAAGAGTGGAAGACCGGACAGAAGAATTAAAAAAGAGTAATGAAAAATTGGTCGTTTCAGGTTTGGAATTACATATGACCTTGGCAAAAATGCAAAAGGCCTATGAAGAATTGCAGGAAACGCAGCACCAGCTATTGCAATCGGAGAGAATGGCTTCCATCGGCCAGCTGGCGGCAGGTGTTGCCCATGAGATCAATAACCCTATCGGATTTGTCAGCAATAATATGGAGATCCTTCAGAAATACATACAGGATTATACACACGTCCTGCAGATCATCGAGACCCTTAAAGCTCCTGTTAATGACGGCAACATAGAGAAAGCAAGAACGATCATCAATCAACTCGAACGTTTTGAAGAAGAGATCAATTTAGACTACATTATCAACGATGTTAACGGCCTTCTCGGACATTCGCTAAGGGGATTGGAAAGGATCAAGAAAATCGTACTGGACTTAAAGACATTCTCAAGGCAAGAGAAAAGCGAAATAATGGAACAGGTCAAGATCGAAGAAGTGATCGATGGTATCTTAAATATCGTACATTCTGAATTGAAATATAAAGTAGAACTTAAAAAAGAATATGAAAATACACCTTTGGTCAAATGCAGCCCGCAGAGGATAGGGCAAGTATTGATCAATCTACTCGTCAACGCATCTCAGGCGATCGAAGAAAAAGGGGAGATAACAATAAAGACCTATGTTCAAGATGAATATCTGGTGGTAGATATTACTGATAACGGCAAAGGGATCCCCGAAGATAATTTAAAGAAGATATTTGACCCATTTTTTACCACGAAACCTGTCGGGCAAGGGACGGGTCTCGGCTTAAGTGTCAGTTATGAGATCATCAAAAAACATGGCGGGGATATCCAGGTGAAATCAATAGTTGGAAAAGGATCAACCTTTAGCGTTCGTCTTCCTACCGGTTAAGAACCGAATTCTTGCTGAGATCATTCCCAAGAAAAACGAAGATTGTCCAAGAATTGTCCCGAAAATTATCAATCCTACATAATACGTGGGAGGAATTATAGGTATATAGACGAGGATCTTGATCCAAAGGGGCGTTTTAACGGAGATGCCCACTAAATGAAAAATCAGCTTACGCACAGGCATGATAAACATGCCTGCCAGTGAGAAGCTTAGCATGATCATCCAAAAATCCCATTCATTCTTGCATTTGCCCCGAAGACGAAGGAATACCTCATAGATGATCACCCCTAAAGCAGAAGCTATAGGGATAAAAGGCATATAGGAAAAGATTTCTATCCGGATAGGTGTTTTAGCAGATACACCAAATAAATGAAGAATAAGGGTGCCGAGAAGGAAAATGCCCACAAAAGCCATAGTGAGGCTTAGCATGATCCTTCCGAAATCCCAAACACTCTTGATCTGCCGCTTGGTATTTAATTGTTCGATCAAACTCATGAGAAGACCCTGTTATTTGGGCGGAGCCAAAGGAGTCTTTTTTTGAGTGATGACAGGTAATTCTTTGGACTTCGTGGCGTTGAGGGCAACAAAGCTTTTGTATTTTTCAGGCAGGTCAGAATCCGCAAATATGGCCTGAACTGGACATTCTGGGATGCAAGCCCCGCAGTCTATGCAAACTTCCGGATCAATGGTTAACATTTCCGCATCCTCGTGGAAACAATCCACCGGGCAAACAGTAACACAATCAGTGTATTTACATTTGATACAAGGTTCAGCCACAATATGAGCCATATGAATCTCTCCTTACTGGACCCCGCCGTATTGCCGATAACGGCAGGCGGGACTTAGTTTAAACAAATTTGTTTTTTTAATATACCTTATCAATGCACCGGTGTCAATACAGGAACATCTTGATTTGGAGTGCGTACACGGATGGTGCGGTTTAAGAATTTAGTGGTTGGCTGATGTTCCGAACGCTTACCCTGGATAGCTCTGAACATTTTTTGAGCAAAATAATGCACAAAGGCCTTAAACCCGTGCAATTTACGTAAGAAATCTCCAACGGAATTAATAGATATAAACATGCTCCAGATCTGCTTAGGCCTTAGATAAAATTCTTTAAGACCAATATCAATATGCTCATCAATATCTTTATGAGAGAATTGAGGATAAGAAAGCAGGGTGCGCTGTTCTCCTGTCTTAGTGAGCCAATCCCTCCAATCACGAGCCAGGATATAATTATTTTCTTTGGCCCATTTATACAGCGATGTGCCGGGATAAGAGGCCACACCTGTTATCTGGATGGTGTCCAAAGGCATGGATTTGGCAAAATCAATGGTCTTGCGGGCAGATTCTTTGGTCTCGCCCGGAGCCCCGATCATAAAACAGCCATGAATAGTAAATCCAAGGCGATGGGCTTCTTTGGAATATTCCCGGGCCATATCGACTGACACGCCGCCTTTACGGATAACACGCAAATTCTCGTCGGTACCAAATTCAAACCCGGTCATCAACATACGGCAGCCGGATTGACGCATCAAAGGCAGAAGGCTCAGATCAGTATTCACGCGCATGTTGCAGGACCAGCTGATGCGCTTATTGATCCCTTTTTTAATGATCAGATTGCAAACATCAATGACATGCTGACGATCTGCCGCAAAAGTATCGGTTTCAAACATGATCTCGCGGATCTGGGGATGAAGTTTTAAATCATATTCCATTTCAGCAACGACTAATTCCGCACTACGGCTGCGTACTTTGTAGCCATACATCAATTGTGGATCACGGCAGAAGGTGCAGGCATTATTACAACCGCGGCCGGTGATCAGGGTCAAAAAAGGGAATTTCTTGCCGCCGTCAGGATACCATTCCGGCTTGATCAATTGCCAGGCAGGGAAAGGAAGCTCATTAACATCGACTTCGGGGCGCGGTAAATTCTTGATAACCTTGCCGTCTTTTATCCAGCAAAGACCCAAATTCTTATCATCGGCAACACCATTGGCCAGATCACGCAAGGTATGATCATATTCGCGGGGCAAGATATAATCCACGACACCGCGGCCGATCTCAAAAGTGTTATCAACTTCTGCAGTGGCATGCTGGCCGACAAAAACAACACGGCAATTTGTTTTGTTTTTGATAATTTGAGCCTGCTCGATATCCGCATAAATGGAAGGTGTTGTGATATGCATGACCAAAAGTTCAGGTTTGAGACTTACGGTCGTTTCAATGGATTCTTCAGCAGTAAAATTGCGTGCGGCAGCTTCGACAAAATGGGTCTCATGGCCGGCATCAATGAGAACTTGAGCTGCCGTCAGCAAATATTCGGGATGACGTTGAACACGCCCACGGGACTTAGCCGCCCAACGGGCCACACGTACAAAATCATCACCAAAAGAGGGGTTTAGAATGACAACTACCATAAATTTATACTGTCTCAAATTGGTTCTGGAGGAGCACTGCTTTTCTTGACGACCATATAGTACATCCGACAGTTTTTCCCTGCAATAGTTATTTCAAATTTTGTTAACTAATATTTTGTTCAAAAATTGGCATAAATCAAGAAAATAGGCCATACTCAGTGTATATGAGAAAGAATTTAAATTTAAGAGCTAATATAGCCCTTGGGCTTATTTTTGCATTTTTGCTTAATACGTTTGGGCCTGTTCCTATGGTTCAGGCGAATGAATTCGCTTTGCCTGCTGTGGGAATGATGGTTTATTCAAGCCCTGCGTATACACCCGTCATGATCAGAGGTATGCGGATACATCCTGATAATCCGCTTCTTTTCGATTTTATTTTGGATACAGGTAAGTCTGGGCTTGATATCAACAGCGCTAAATTTAAAATTGAATCCCAAAAATTGATCAAGTATTTCTTAGCTGCATTGACGATCAAAGGGGATGACCTTTGGGTCAATTTGAGTCCTTATGAAAAAGATCGTACGATCCCGAAAGGATTGGACAAGACTGAACTGGGGCGGGATATGCTGGCCCAGGATTACATTCTCAAACAATTAACCGCTTCACTGATCTATCCGGAAAAAGATCTGGGAAAAGAATTTTGGGAAAATGTTTATACAAAAACAAGGCAGGTCTATGGGGCCACATCTATTCCTGTCAATACATTTAATAAAGTGTGGATCGTCGCAGATAAGGCCAGGGTTTTGGAACGTAATCATGCGGCTTATATTGTTGGTGCACATTTAAAAGTTATGCTGGAAGATGATTATTTAGCATTTTCCAAACACCAATCGTCAACCAGGGGACATCCACATTCCATCGCCTCTCAAGTCATTCGTAAAATTATCCTTCCTGAAATCGAAAAGGATGTTAATGAAGGACGAAATTTCGCACCATTACGCCAGATGTTTTATTCAATGATCCTGGCATCCTGGTATAAATTAGCCCTTAAAAATACGTTTTTGGACCAGGTTTACAGTAATAAAGGCAAAACAGGTGGTGTTTTGTCTGATGATCCGGTTTTTAAAGAGAAAATTTATCAGCAGTATTTAAAAGCTTATAAAAAAGGCGTCTTTAACTATATAAAAGAAGACGCGACAGGCCCTCAGCAATCTGTACCAAGGAAATATTTCTCCGGGGGAATAGCAAAAAATCTTTGGGTTGACCGCGCCATGCAAATCACACATAAATTATCTACAGGTGATAATATCAGGGCTGTTGGTAAATGGGCGATGGTTGCGGTATTTACAGCCTTACTTTTTGTCCCGCTTAAAGGGGATCAAGAAAAATTGACTCCAATTACCACTCAGGCCCCTGTTATATCAATGGATCCTGCCATCAATATTCCCACAAAGAAAGCAGAAAACATTGTAAAAAGTATTAGCGTCGAAGAATTAAAGGATCAAGCCCCAGGGATTACCGTTTTCATTCCTCCTACGAATGGTCGCTATGGTTGGAAATTTAATGAAACATACCGTTTTAATCTATTGGAAGGTGCAGACCCTGTTTTAAAAGTAGACAATTTAAACGCTACATCGCAAGGGGTAGATATTGATCTGCGTACAGGGGAAGTTAAAAGCCATACAGAAGAGCCTCCCATCGAGATAGGAAGCCCGTTATGGTATGCCAAATTGTCTGATAATGCGGAAGATCCATTGCAGGCCGCTGTAAAAATCTTAAAAGGTAAAAAGAATAGAGAAAATGCTCAAGTGTTGAGAGGCTATATAACAAGGATCGAAACTCTAAGGGATCAGATGTCCAATAGTACCATCGATGTTCCCGCTTATCAGATAGACATTGGAAAAGACCCTAAGGCCCATGACTACCGTTTTAGCATGATCAATAATGTTTTAAAAGTTGAAGATATGAATCCCAAAACATGGCAATCGTGGGATGTGACAGTTGATCTAACTACCGGTGATCTTGTTACTGAATGGGATGGTTCCCAATATAAGCGAGGGAGAAGTTCATGGAGTAAAGTTTTGAAATATAATGTGCTAATCCCTTTAAATAAGGCTATAGCAAGACTGGAAGTTAAAAATGATGCCAAAAATGTTAAAGTTCTTGGGAATTATGTCGGAACCATCGAAAAATTAATACATCCCGCATCAAATAAAAAGATCTCACAAATCGATCCCCCTAAGGTACCTGGCGGTATCGATTTCAACTCAAAAAATATGCGTCTGGAGGTTGATCAAAATGGCGAAAGAGTTGAAATGAAATTCGATGCTAACATGATCATAGAATTGAAAAAAGGTGCTTTTACAGGCCTTCAAGGGATCATTATTAAAATCGTTCCGTTTGATGGCCTTTTATCTGCATTTGGATTCAACTTGCCCATGGCTGGAGATAAATTAGCAAAACAGTAAGTTATATAAATTTAAAGTTTTGTGCTATAATTTCCTGCCATGAAAATCTTAATCAGCTTAATATTTTTGATCTTTGTTTTCAGCTCCTGCCAGCAGGCTCCGACAAACCAATCAAAATCTCTATGGAAGCCTTACAGTAAAGAGGCCCTTGATGACTCTATCGCACACAAAAAACCGGTTGTAATCGATTTCTATGCCGATTGGTGCCCGAATTGTCATGATCTTGATCGGGCTGTTTTCTCTCTTCCCGAGATCCAGGCTAAATTAGCTCAAGTCACTACTTTAAGAGTGGATGCTACCAATCAGGATGATCCCCGCGTGCAAGACTTACAACAACAATACGGTGTCGAAGGTCTGCCTACTGTTATTTTTATAGACAGCCACGGTCAGGAAATAAGCAATTCCAGGGTCATAGGATTTGTAACGCCGCAAGAATTTTCTCAAGCACTAGCATTATTGACCATATTAAAATAGGAGCCATGGAAACATGAATAGAATCATATTCATTTTATTCTTAATAATGCCTCTGAAAGGAGCGCTATGTATGGCCCAATCAAATCAAGATACCATTGAAATTTATGATGCATCCACTCATTCCAACGTACAAACTCAAAAAGTAGTAAAAACAGAAGATGAGTGGAAGAAAATACTGACCGCCTTGCAATATGATGTGACCCGCAAACAGGGAACTGAGATCCCTTTTTCAGGCGAATATGTCAACAATCATCGCAAAGGCGTTTATAAATGCGCCTGCTGCGGATTGGACCTTTTCTCATCTGATGATAAATTTGAATCAGGCACCGGCTGGCCCAGTTTTACCAGACCCATTAACAAGCTTAATATCGCCTATATTCAAGATGACAGCCTATCGATGAGCCGTATAGAGGTGCGATGTCCCCGCTGTGGTGCTCATTTAGGCCATGTCTTTGATGACGGCCCGGCGCCAACAGGTAAACGTTATTGTATCAATTCGGTGGCTCTGAAATTCGTGGAACAAAAATGAACATAATTAAAGGGACACAATACTTAATTCAATACTTACTTAGAATTAAGTATTGTGTCCCTTTAATTATGTTCTTAATTTCAAATACAGGATTAGCTCAGGAGGCTGTTATGCAAAATACGCATCTGGAAAAAGCAACTTTTGCGGGGGGGTGTTTTTGGTGCATGCAGCCATTTTTTGATAATACCAAGGGTGTTATCAAAACGATCGTTGGTTACACCGGCGGACATGAGGTTAATCCTACCTATGAAGATGTCTCGTCCGGATCAACAGGCCATGCTGAATCCATAGAAATAGAATTCGACCCTAAGGTAGTTTCCTATGAAAAATTATTAGATCTTTACTGGCACAATATCGACCCGACACAGGTCAATGGTCAATTCGTGGATGAAGGTTCGCAATACCGGACTATCATCTTTTATCACAGCGATGAACAAAAACGTATTGCTGAAAGCTCTAAAAAAGTCCTGGGCCTATCAGGCCGTTTTGATAAGCCTATTGTGACCCAGATCCTGCCGGCAACGGTATTTTATCCGGCGGAGGAGTATCATCAGAAGTATTACCTTAAGAAAACTTTTCAATACAATATGTACCATGATAATTCCGGCCGCCATGAATATGAAGAGCAGGTATGGGGCAAGGACGCACACTGATGCCAAAGTTATATTTAGTCCCCAACACCATCAATGAAGAAGCAGGAAACTTGCTTCCTGATTACATTGCCAAGGCAATCATTGATCTGCGTACTTTCTTTGTCGAAGAACCTAAATCTGCCCGCCGTCTTCTTAAAAGCCTCAACACCCAATTCCCATTAGCCGACTGCCGTTTTTTTGACCTTAATGAACACAGTAAACCTCAAGAAGTCCATGTATATGCCAAGGTCCTTAAAGAAGGGGACAGTGCCATTATTTCAGAAGCCGGATGCCCTTGTGTAGCTGATCCCGGCGCAGATCTGGTATTCTTGGCTCATCAAAACCAAGTTGAGATCATCCCCTTGGTAGGACCTTCATCTATTCTTTTAGCCTTGATGGCTTCAGGTTTAAATGGGCAAAACTTTGCTTTTAATGGTTATTTGCCTAAAGACGGGCAAGAAAGAACACAAAGAATTCGGTCTTTGGAAGACCGTTCTTTCAAAATGAAACAAACTCAAATTTTTATGGAAACGCCCTATCGTAATCAAAGCATTTTGGAAGAAATTTTAACGACCTGCCAAGATCGAACCTATCTTTGTGTCGCCTACGATATCGCGGGGTCTGATCAAATGATTAAAACCAAGAGCATTAACGAATGGAAGAAGAATCCATTTAAATTAAATAAAAAACCCGCTTTATTTTTGCTTCAAAAGATATAGTCTCTTTGTTGACGTCGGTAATATATCGCCTATAATAATGAGCCATGTAGGTGATCTGAATCGTATTATCATGGGGGGCATTAGATGAGCTTATTTGAAAAGAAATCCGTCGCAAAAAAGCTAAAAGTCAATTCATCCCAATTCACCATTTATTCTTTACCCCAATTCGCCAAAACAAGAAATATCGACATTTCCCGGCTGCCTTTCTCTATCCGTATCCTTTTAGAAAGCGCCTTGCGCAATTTTGATAATTATCAAGTCACTCAAAAAGATATCGATACTATCGTCAACTGGAAACCTAACGCTAAAAAAGATGAAATTGCCTTTAAACCCGGACGCGTGATCCTGCAGGATTTTACGGGTGTTCCTTGTGTGGTCGACATGGCCGCTATGCGTGATGCGATGAAGAGTTTGGGTGGAGATATCAAGAAGATCAATCCTCAAGTGTTATGCGATCTGGTCATCGATCACTCCGTGCAAGTTGATTCTTTCGGTACCAGTACATCTTTAAGTGAAAATGTCACTTTAGAATTTGAACGTAATGAAGAACGCTATGAGTTCCTGAAATGGGGACAAAATGCTTTACAGGATTTCCGTGTTGTTCCGCCGGCTACAGGTATTGTGCATCAGGTCAACCTGGAATATTTAGCCAAAGGCGTTTTAAAGAAAAAGATGGGCCTTGATAATGTCGCGTATCCTGATAGCTGTGTGGGTACTGACTCACATACCACCATGATCAATGGCCTTGGGATCGTTGGTTGGGGGGTAGGCGGAATTGAGGCTGAATCCGTAATGTTAGGCGAGCCGATCTTCATGTTGATGCCTGAGGTTGTCGGCTTTCGTATTAAAGGAAAATTGAAGGATGGGATCACAGCAACAGATCTGGTCTTGACCGTCACCCAAATTTTACGTAAAAAAGGTGTTGTCGAGAAATTCGTCGAGTTTTTCGGAGAAGGCTTGCAATATTTGCCTTTACCTGATCGAGCTACCATCGCTAACATGGCCCCTGAATATGGCGCCACCATCGGCTTATTCCCTATAGATGATGAGACGCTCAATTATTTAAAATTATCCGGTCGAACAGCTGCAGAAGTTGCCCTTGTAGAAAAATATTATAAAGCCCAAGGTCTGTTCTATACCGCGAAGACTCCAGAATGCATCTATTCTGATATTTTAGAACTAGACCTATCAACCGTCGAGCCCTGTCTTGCAGGTCCCAAACGTCCACAAGACAGAGTGCCATTAAAAGACTTAAAAAATAATTTTCTACAGTCTTTAACGGCAGATATTGCTGCCCGCGGTTATGGTTTGGCCCAAAGCGACTTGACCCGTACCGCTACCATACAAAACGGTGGCGTTGAAATCCTTGGCCATGGCGCTGTTGTTATCGCTGCCATCACTTCTTGCACCAACACCTCAAACCCGTCGGTATTGATCGGTGCCGGGCTACTGGCTAAAAAAGCTGTTGAACGAGGCCTTATGCCGCCTCATTATGTAAAAACGTCTTTTGCGCCTGGATCACAGGTAGTGGAAGAATATTTAAAAACAGCAGGTTTACTCAAATACCTAGAGAAGATCAGATTTAATATCGTAGGGTATGGCTGCACTACTTGCATCGGGAATTCCGGTCCTTTGCCTGAGCCTGTGGCCAATGCGATCACCACCGGTAATCTAGTTGCTGCTGCCGTTCTATCGGGAAACCGCAATTTTGAAGGCCGGGTAAATCCGTATACTAAAGCTAATTTCCTGGCGTCCCCGCCATTGGTCGTGGCCTATGCATTAGCCGGACGTGTGGACATTGATCTAAACAATGAACCCATTGGTAAAGATAAAAAGGGGAAGGCTGTATATCTTAAGGATATCTGGCCAACCCACCAGGAAATAGCCCACGCTGTACGTAAATTCGTCAAGGCGGCTATTTTCCGCCGATCTTATAAAAACGTGGACCGTGGTAATAAGAATTGGAATGCTATTAAGACTGTAAAATCAGATCTCTTTAATTGGGACGATAAAAGCACCTACATACAAAACCCGCCTTATTTTGTCGGTATGAAGTCCCAGATCGACCCGATCAATGGCATCAACCAGGCCAGATGCCTGGTAATGGTGGCGGATTCCATTACGACCGACCACATTTCTCCGGCAGGGGCCATTGCTAAAGATTCTCCGGCAGGGAAATATCTTGTTGAACAAGGTGTCACTCCCAAAGATTTTAACAGTTATGGCGCCCGTCGCGGTAATGACCGCGTCATGACCCGGGGCACATTTGCCAATATACGTTTACGTAATTTAACAGCACCCGGCACTGAAGGCCCGTGGACCACCTATTGGCCTTCAAAAGATAAAATGTTCATCTATGATGCGGCCATGAAATACAAAGAGACCGCGACCCCGCTTATTGTCCTGGCCGGAAAAGAATATGGCACCGGCTCTTCCCGCGACTGGGCAGCCAAAGGGACTACCTTGCTTGGCATCCGGGCGGTGATAGCCGAAAGCTTTGAACGCATTCATCGCAGTAATTTATGCGGCATGGGTGTGTTGCCTTGTGTCTTTAAAACAGGAGAAAACTATACCACCTTGAGGTTAAAAGGGGATGAGAACTTTGATTTCATCAATTTGGATGATCATTTAAAACCCCGTCAAGAGTTGACCTTAGTTGCAACTTCAACTGATGGCAGCAAAAAACAATTCAATGTCATTGCCCGAGTAGACACTCCTGTAGAAGTTGATTACCTGCGTAACGGCGGCATATTACAAACTGTTTTAAGGAAACTAGCAAAGTAATTAAAATTCATGCGTATTTTACTGACTAATGACGATGGGATCTTCGCACAAGGGATCTATGCCGCTTATAAAGAACTCAGTAAATTTGCTGAAGTGACAGTAGTGGCCCCTGATTCCGAACAAAGTTCCGTCGGCCATGGCATTACACTTTTCTCTCCGTTATTCGTCAAGAAAGTCTCTGTGGAGAACCGTTTCAACGGACATGCCGTCAGCGGCAAACCTGCGGACTGTGTTAAATTCGGTATCAGCGTACTTTTAAAAGGCAAGAAGCCTGATCTGGTCATATCCGGTATTAATTTTGGCAACAATGACGGGTGCAGCATATTTTATTCCGGGACAGTGGCTGCAGCGCGTGAAGGCACTTTAATGGGTATCGATTCATTCGCCATTTCATTAGATTGTTACAATAATCCTGATTTTCTGGCAAGTGCAAAATTTACAGCCAAGCTGGCCCGTTGGGTCCATAAAAACACCTTGCCTAAAGGCACTTTTCTTAATGTGAACGTCCCGCCCGGGAAACCTAAGGGCGTTCGTTTCACCCGTCAGGGAACTGAGCCTATCCATGAAACATTTGAGAAGCGAAAAAGCCCCCATGAACGGCTTTATTACTGGATGGGAGGCAAAGTACCTGCCCATAAAAATGATAATAAAATAGATACTTATGCTCTAAAGAATAAATATATTACGATAACTCCCATACATTCGGATTTGACGGATGAAACATTTTTAGATAAAGTAAGGGCCTATGATCTCTGAGGAAAAAATCTTTGCAGCCAAAATTCTCGCTATTGATGACAATATTCTCAATATCCAAATCCTTAAGAAAATCCTTACCAATGCCGGCTTTATCAATATAACGACAACAACAGACCCGACCCAAGCCATTGACCTTTATAAAGAAATAAACCCTGACCTGATCCTACTCGATCTTAATATGCCCAAAATGGATGGCTTTGCGATCATGATGCAGCTGTCCATCATTAATCCTGACGACTATCTTCCAATATTGATATTGACCGCCGAAGAAGAGTCCATACGCTTTAAAGCCCTGCAAAGCGGGGCCAAAGATTTTTTACATAAACCTTATGAACATATGGAAGTCCTTCTAAGAAGCCGTAATATCATTGAAGTCAGGCTTTTGTATAATCAGATCAAGAACCATAATGCCTCTTTAGACCATCAGGTCAACGAGAGGATCAAGGAGATCAGAGACACCCGCCTTGAGGCTATTCAGCGTCTGGCCATCGCTGCGGAATTAAGGGATGCCGGTACGGGAAAACACATTTACCGCATGAGCCGTTATTGTCAGATCCTGGCCTTGAGCTTTGGTTTCTCAAAAGAAAAAGCCGAATTACTTTTAACTACTTCTCCTTTACACGATATCGGTAAAATAGCGGTTCCGGATTCCATTTTATTAAAACCTTCATCCCTTGAACCCCATGAATTTGAGATCATTAAAACACATACGACGCTGGGGGCAAAAATGCTTTCAGGAAGTGATTCTGTTTTTTTAAAAATGGCGGAGACCATTGCCTTGACCCATCATGAAAAATGGGATGGCAATGGTTATCCCCGAGGGCTTAAAGGCGAAGAGATACCCCTGGTAGGACGTATTTGTGCCATTGCAGATGTGTTTGATGCTTTAAATTCAGCCCGGCCTTATAAACGGGCCTGGAGCTTTGATGAAACCATGACGGAAATAGCACGTTTAAAAGGATCTCATTTTGACCCTAAATTAGTCGACGCATTTATGGATAAAACCAATGAACTCAGGACAGTTCATGCCCAGAATTAACTGTGTTATAATGTTTCTTTAATTTTAATTTTGCCCCGCCGGTCGGTCAAGACCAAACGGCGGGGTCCAGTCGGAGGGGACTCTTATGGCGGACAATGTTAAAATCAATATCGATGGAAAAACACTGGAATGTCCCATTATTGTCGGCACAGAAGGAGAGAAAGCTTTTGATATCGGAAAATTGCGATCATCAACCGGTTATATCAGCATGGATCCCGGTTTTAGCAATACAGGATCTTGCAAAAGTGCCATTACCTATCTTGACGGCGATAGGGGTATCCTGCGTTACCGCGGCATTCCCATTGAACAATTAGCTGAAAAATCCACCTTTGTAGAGACTTCTTATCTATTGATCTACGGCAGATTGCCTAATCATCAGGAACTGGAAGATTTTTCTGAGGCTTTCAACGAGCACTCCACGATCCATGAAGACATGATCAATTTCTTTGACGGATACCCGTCTTCGACACACCCCATGGCCATCCTTTCGGCCATGATCTGTTCCATGTCGGCCTATTATCCCGAATTGATCAAAGACGATCCTACCAAGGAAGAGATCGACCGGATTGCGGTACAGCTTTTATCCAAAGTGCGTACCATTTGCGCTTTTTCATACAAAAAATCTATTGGAGAGAAATTCGTCTACCCCAAATGTGAATTTCAATATGTACCCAATTTCCTGAACATGATGTTCTCGTCCACGATCAGGAATTACAAGATCATCGATGAAGTTGTCAATGCCTTACAGGTACTCTTGATCCTGCACGCTGACCATGAGCAGAATTGTTCAACATCCACGGTGCGTTTGGTAGGCTCATCAAGAGCAAATCTATACGCTTCCATTTCCGCAGGGATCTGCGCTTTGTGGGGACCTTTACACGGAGGAGCAAATCAAGCTGTTATTGAAATGCTGGAAGTGATCCAAAAAGACGGCGGCAATGTCCAAAAGTATATTGCCAAGGCCAAAGATAAGGACGATACATTTCGTTTGATGGGTTTTGGGCATCGGGTTTATAAGAATTTTGACCCGCGGGCCAAGATCATCAAAAAATGCGCTGATGACCTGCTGGCCAAATTAGGGATCAAGGACCCGCTTTTGGATCTGGCCAAGCGCATGGAAGAAGCCGCCTTGAAAGACGAATATTTTATCGAACGTAAACTATATCCCAATGTTGATTTTTATAGCGGCATTATTTACAGGGCCATCGGCATACCTTTAAACATGTTCCCGGTGATGTTCGCCATAGGCCGTATGCCCGGCTGGATCGCTCATTGGAAAGAAATGATCCAGGACCCCACAACCAAGATCGGCAGACCGTTCCAAATTTATACAGGGAACTCTAAAACAGATTACGTTCCTATTGAAAATCGCAAATAAAGGAAAAGTATGATCTCATTTCATTCGCAGGCTAAATACGATAAAGATGCAACGATAGTCTTTTTGTCCTCAGGTCAAACACATCCACGTTTCAAGTATGAATTGGAAAAAGGGGAGATCTATCCTATCCTTGACGGCAGCAAGATCTTTCTCTTTGTCGGTTTAGGAAAGATTGAAAAATTATCATTAACTGACCTGCGCGTCCAAGCGCGCAAAGCTTTGACTTCCAGCTATTTGAAAAAGGCCAGAACAGTTGAAATTATCCCTCACCGTCGAGATAATACTGTCATTATTGCCATTATTGAAGCTGTGGCCATCGGCAGTTATGTTTGGGACAAATATAAATCCAAAGATAAAGACGACAAGACCGTCAAGGTCAAACTTGTCACGATCACTGTTGAAGAAAAAGAAATATTTAACGATGCTGTCACGATCTGCCAAGGGGTGAACTTTACCCGGGATTTGATCAATGATAATGCCGATACAGTCACTTCAGAATTTTTAGAAAAAGCCGTCAAGGACATCATCAGGGGCAACAAAAATATCCGCTTAGAAATTCTGAACCGTAAAGAATTAAAAGCTAAAGGCCTTAATCTTCATCTTGCAGTCAATCAGGGAAGTAATAAAGAACCTAAACTCATCATCGTCCGTTATGAAGCCGGCGCAAAAAACGAAGACTATACGGCTTTTATCGGCAAAGGCATGACCTTTGATACCGGCGGATTGAATTTAAAGCCCACCGGCAGCATTGAATCAATGAAGATCGATATGTCCGGAGCTGCAACTGTTTGCGGTCTCCTTAAAAATGTCCTAGCCCTCGGAATAAAAAAGAATTTACTATTTGTATTAGGGATCGCTGAAAATTCCATCGGCTCTGCTGCCTATAAACCGGGGGATGTTATTACCGGCTATGCAGGCAAGTCTGTTGAGATCGGGAATACCGATGCTGAAGGCCGTCTTGTTTTGGCGGATGCCTTGTCCTATGTCGTCAAGAATTATAAGCCGGCGAAGATGATCGATCTGGCCACTTTAACCGGTGCCTGTGTGGTCGCCCTGGGCTTTGATTATACCGGCTTATTTTCATATAGTGATGAGCTGGCTGATCAATTGCTGAAAGCGGCCCAAGAGACCGATGACCGTGCCTGGCGCCTGCCTGTTTATACAGAGCTCAAAGAATATATTAAATCACCGATCGCGGATCTGAAGAATATCAGCAGTGTCAAAGGCGGGGGAGCAAGTACCGCGGCGGAATTTTTGCATCAGTTTACAGAAGGCACTACCTGGGCCCATTTGGATATTGCCGGATCATCATTCACGGAAGGAGCAGGACGCATGTATTACGGACATGGGGCAACCGGTGCCGGTGTACGCTTGTTGACAAATTATTTATTGAACAACTAATGAGGAGTTCACTATGGAAACTTATTTAATTCCGATCATCATCGCCATTTTTATTTTTGTTTCAGGCATTCGCGTTATCCGTCCGACCTCACGAGGGCTCATCGAACGTCTTGGAAAATACCATCGTTTTGCGAATTTAGGATTTAATTGGATCATTCCCCTGATTGAAAATGTGTATATCGTCAACATCACCGAGCAATTGGTCAACGCTGAGACCCAGGAGATCATCACCAACGATAATTTAAACGCCAAGGTTGATGCTCAAGTCTACTTTAAAGTCAGGCCAGACGAAGAAAGTGTCAAGAATTGCCAATATAATGTAGGCAATTATCAATATCAGATCGTCAATCTGGCACGCACCACCTTGCGTAATATCATCGGTACCATGACCTTAAAAAGTGCCAACAGCGAACGCGGCCGCATCAATACCGATCTGCACACGATCCTGGAACGTGAAACCGCCGACTGGGGACTGCAAATCGTACGTACCGAACTAAAAGAGATTGATCCTCCCAAAGATGTTCAGGAAACGATGAACAAAGTTGTCAAAGCGGAAAATGAAAAGATCGCTGCTATTGATTTTGCTACCGCAACAGAAACAGCCGCTGACGGCCAAAAACGGGCAGAAATTAAAAAGGCCGAAGGTATCAAACAAGCAAGGATCTTGCAAGCTGAAGGCGAATCTGAAGCCATCCGTTTAGTTAACGAGGCTGCCGATAAATATTTCGTCGGCAATGCCCAGCTTTTGCGCCGTTTGGAAACCGTCGAAAAAGCTTTGTCTCAAAATGCCAAGATCGTTGTTCCTATCAACAGCGAATTAGTCAACGTGATCGGAGACTTGGCCGGTATTGTTCCTATTAAAAAAGGATAGATATGAATTATCGTATAGAATCTGACAGCATGGGCGAGATCAAGGTCCCGTCGGATAAATACTGGGGAGCTCAGACCCAGCGTTCCATTGAAAACTTTAAGATCGGCGGGGACCGTTTCCCCAAAGAGATGATCAGGGCCCTGGGCATCCTTAAAAAAGCCGCAGCCATGACCAATCAGGAGCTGGGAATATTGCCTGCTGATAAAGCGGCTTTAATTATCCGTGCCGCTGACGAAGTCATCGAAGGGAAGCTCGACAGTCATTTTCCCTTAGTGGTCTGGCAGACCGGTTCAGGCACCCAGACAAACATGAATGCCAATGAAGTGATCTCCAATCGTGCCATTGAGTACTCCGGCGGGGTCATGGGCAGCAAAAAACCGATTCACCCCAATGACGATGTCAACAAAGCCCAGTCTTCCAACGATACCTTCCCAACGGCCATGCATATTGCTGCTGTTGAAGAAATTCACCGTCGCTTGATCCCCATGATCAAGAAACTGCAAGGCGCTTTAAAAGAAAAAGAAGGGGAATTCAAAGATATCATTAAGATCGGACGCACCCATTTGATGGATGCGACACCTTTGACCCTGGGGCAAGAAATCTCCGGATATGTGCAGCAACTGGAGAGCGGCCTTGAACGTATCGACGCCGCTTTAACGCATCTGTATGAATTGGCCTTAGGCGGTACTGCCGTCGGTACAGGGCTTAATACGCATCCTCAATTCGCCGTAAGATCCGCAGAAAATATAGCTCAACTTACAGGTAAACCGTTTAAAACTGCCCGTAATAAATTTGAAGCCTTGGCTTCCCATGACAGCATGGCGGAATTAAGCGGGGTATTGAACACCCTGGCCGTCTCGTTAATGAAGATCGCTAATGATATTCGCTGGCTTGGTTCAGGCCCTCGTTCAGGCATCGGAGAACTGCATTTACCGGAAAATGAACCTGGCTCCTCGATCATGCCGGGCAAGGTCAACCCAACGCAGTGTGAAGCCATGACCATGGTTTGCACACAAGTGTTCGGTAATAATACAGCCGTGACCGTTGCCGCTTCGAACGGGAACTTTGAATTGAACGTTTATAAGCCGGTGATCATCTTTAATATCCTAAATTCCATACGGCTTTTGTCGGATGCCTGCGAAAGTTTTACTGATCATTGTGTGGTCGGTATTGAAGCCAATCGCCTTAATATCAAAAAACATCTGGATAATTCCCTGATGCTTGTCACCGCTTTAAATGGGCATATCGGTTATGATAATGCGGCCAAGGTCGCTAAAAAAGCATTTGCGGAAAACCTCACACTGAAAGAAGCTGCCGTCGCGTTGGGATTATTGACAGCAGAAAAATTTGATATCCTCGTACGCCCACAAGACATGTTAGGACCAAAATAATATGATCATCGGAGTCCCTAAAGAAATAAAGAATAATGAATGCCGGGTGAGTATTTTACCTGTCGGAGTTGAATCCCTGGTACGTGCCGGGCATCATGTCCTCATTGAGCACAATGCCGGTCTAGCCAGCGGTATCAGTGATTTTGATTATGAGACAGTAGGCGGTGAAGTAATGACAACGCCGGACCTTATTTTTTCCCAGGCAGAAATGATCGTCAAGATCAAGGAACCTCAGCCTGCTGAGTATAAATTTCTTAAAAAGGACCAAATTGTATTTACTTATTTTCATTTTGCCGCCAGCCGTGAATTGACCGAAAGCATGCTGGAGCGCAAGATCACCGCCCTGGCCTATGAAACCCTTCAGACTGAAAAAGGGGAGTTGCCTTGCTTAACACCCATGTCTGAAGTTGCCGGCCGCATGGCAGTACATGAAGGGGCTAAATTTCTGGAAGAACCCATGAAAGGCAGGGGGATACTATTAGCCGGCGTTCCGGGCGTGTACCCGGCTGAAGTAGTTATTCTCGGAGCCGGTGTGGTGGGAGCGAACGCCTGTAAAATGGCCGCCGGACTCGGGGCGAATGTAACGGTATTAGATATTAATTTAAACCGGCTTCGGCATTTAGAAGAGATCATGCCTCCTAATGTCCATACCCTGATGAGCAATTCCCATAATATCCGTGAAGCTGTACTTAAGGCAGACCTGGTGATCAGCTCTGTTTTGATCCGCGGAGCCAAGGCCCCATGCGTCATTGACCGCAAATTAGTCTCTCAAATGAAAAAGGGAGCTGTGATCGTAGACGTGGCCATCGACCAGGGTGGATCCACAGAAACTTCCCGACCCACCACCCATGATAATCCTGTTTATCTTGTCGACGGGGTGGTTCATTACTGTGTCACCAATATGCCGGGGGCTGTTGCCCGCACCAGCACCTATGCTTTGACCAATGCCACATTTCCCTATATCCTGAAAGTTGCCAATGATGGTTTTAAAAAATGGGTCAGGGATTCCCATGAGATCCGTACGGCATTGAATATGACGGAAGGGCATTTGACCATCAAAGAAGTGGCTGAAACCTTTGATATCCCTTATAAAAAGTATCTTTAAATCAATAAAAACATTGACGGGAAGAATAAAGAAAATAGAATAAGTATATGACTATCAAACCAAATTCGTTTGAAGAACGCAGGGACAGTGTACGGGCCAAACGCATCATTACTGTTCGTCACCGCTTAGTCAAACATAATAACCGTAAAGTGGACTCTATATGGCAGCTATCGACCACTGAAAATATGTCGCTTTCAGGCCTGCTTTTTGTCAGTGCTTTGGTTTATCATCCCGGCGACATCGTGGAGCTTCAAGTTGTAATGTCCGGGATTTTGGACATTTTTAATGGTTATGGAAAAGTGATCCGTGCTACCCGCAATAAAGGCGGCTATTATCATGTCGGCGTCAAATATGTGGACCTAAAACCCAAAAGCCGTTCAGCTAAAACTTTATTCGCCAATAATCAATAAAAACGCAAGAAGACCAGGTCTATTCTTAACCCACCTAACGAGTCTACCCAAAATAAACAAACATCTCCGAAGCTGACAGCCTTATGGATTTTTTTTGGTTTTGTGTTCTGGATCTTTGCCTTCCGGGGATTTTTAAGCTCAAAATTCGCATTTACCAGCGACGCCCTATCCTATTATGACCACACAAGGTTTTTTATCGACAATATTAGCCGCGGCGTTTTCCCTTTGTGGGACCCTTATTGGTGTAATGGTGCTTCTAATGATTTTTTCCTAAGGCGTATCGGAGCCATAAACCCTTTTTATCTGATCGTTGTGATCCTCAAGTCGATCGGGATCCCATACACATTGTCCTATCTGTGGTTTTTAGCACTTTACTACTGGAGCGGCATGATCGCCTTTTATTTATTGGCCATGCGTCTTTATGAGGACCGTTTTATTGCCTATGCCGGTTATTTGATCCTTTTATTTTCCGCTTTAGGGACCAGGCTTTTTGATTCCTACATGATGATAGTGACAGTGCCCTTGATCTGGTTCTTTTATTTTCTAATCGCTTTTAGCCAAAAGCCTCGAAAACATCTTTTTTTAGGAATGGCCCTGTCATTGATGATCCTGGTGAGCACCTATATCCCGTTTTATTTTTTGATCATCCTGGGCCTTTTTTTGGTTCTATTTTTCCTGGTCTATTTTAACGATATTCCCGAAATTCTTCGCCGATACCTAGGATTCTTAAAAGAAAATAAAGCGCTTGTTTTTTTGTCCCTGTTGGTCATCATTCTTTCATTCTTCCCTATCATTAATTTCTTCCATGATTCTGCGCGGGGGCAGATGGTATTACCCATACGTCATGGAGCAGCAGGATTGAGCCATACCCTGACTGTTCCTCACCAAACACTGGATTGGGGGGCGGTAGAGGACTTGATGTATTCCGCCTATTTTTCTAATTTAAAACTATACAAATTCGCGGTTGTTTATGTTCCGTTCTTTGCCGTCATTTTATTTGCTTTTGGTCTTATCGCAACCATCAGCCGCCGTGCCGTTTTTATATTTTTACTAGGCGCGGTACTTTCTTGCTGTATCGTTCCTCACGGTTTACCATTTTATGATTTCTTTTATCAGCACTTGTTTTTCTTGAAATATTTCCGCAATTTGCATTTCTTCATCTGGTTTTTCCTGATCCCGCTTTTTGTATTACTGGTTTTAGAACATTGGAAGCTCTTTACACTAATCATGATATCAAATAAGCGCCAGCAGTGGCTTATACTTTCCTATGTCTTTAGCATTCATTTAATAACCCTTCTTTTTGTTGTCTATAGAAAAGATGCCGTATTAAGCACCTATATCATGATCTTCCTGAGCCTTCTTTTCTGGTCATTGATCGTTTTAAAACATCTAAAGTCTAATGCCTGGGGTTTCGCATTATTGACGCTGATCGTGCTTGTCCAGCCCTTGGAAACCTATTATTATTTTTCCTTAAAATGCATTCCTCATGTAACCCCTTACGATTATGATTTTTCATACAGCTCTTTAAAGATCAACGACACGCATTTAATCAAATCTGAAGATGTTCCGGCAGCCAAGGATGCTTTGTATTATGCTTCGGGAGGGTATAATTTTATATATCAAAATGTCAGCAACTTGGCCCTGGAGAAATATTTACAAAACAAATTCATCTTAGTCGATCGATTAGAATTGATCGATCGCAATGAATCTGCCCCTATCCTTGATCAGAATTTCCTGACAAATGATAATGCGGCAGTCATTTTTAAAGGCACAGCAGGGGAGTTAAAATTAAACGGTGATGATCCAGATCCTCCGGCCCAGGCCCGACGCATCGATGATAGTTTTACGGGTTTTAAATTGCTAGCCTTTGACGTCAATCATGTGCGCTTAAGCCTTGATATCCCTTATGAGAAATTCCTGATCTACAATGACAGCTATGATCCTTACTGGCGGGTAAGTATCAATCATCGTACAACCAGGCTATCCGAAGTCAATGGGGCTTTTAAAGGTGTCTGGGTCCCCGCCGGCCATAATGTCATCGAATTCACCTATGGCTGCTGGTGGCAATATGCGATGAACATTCTTTTGTCTATTTTTGCATTTATTTTCTTGGTGGGGATCATCTATTATGCGCGCATACCTTAAATTCATTCTGACCAGGACCTTTGTCTTGTACCTGGTCTGTTTATGCCTGATCTTGCGCATCCTTAATTATGATGCGCTTGTTAATAATGCTGTCCCTCAAACCATGAGCCGCTTGACGGTGCCCATTGATTATTTTGCTGAATTCGTCGACAAGGAAGATCATTATAACTATTTTAACCTGATGGATTGTATCAATTATCATAAGGCAGTGGCTCATTTTTTTGCTTTCCAAAAGTCCGAAGCCTACGGCATGTTGGGTTTTTGTTATGAGCGATTAGGAGAAACTCAAGAATCTCTTAGCTCATATCAACAGGCCGTTGCCTCTAATCCCGACTATTTTTGGCCATATTATGACTTGGGCGTGATCTCTTATAATCAAGCTCAATACATCAAAGCAGCGAATTATTTTCAACAAGCCCTCCAACAAAATCCGCTTAAAACCATTGTTCTTTTATCCAGATCAAAAATTTATAATGATGTTAAATTAAGTAAACTGGATGGTAACTATGATTATCTTCAAGGCCTGAAACAAGGGCATTTACAAAGCTATATATTGCTGATGGACAGTTTGTATAAAACTGCCGCGTACGAAGAATTATGGAAGATCGCTGTAAGCGGCATAAAGGAGGGATTGGATTCACAGGGCATTTTTTATTATTATGCAGGGGCAGCTGCTTTTCATCTAAAATCCTATCAAAAAGCGGTTGAATTCCTGCAAGCCGCTTTACAGGATGATCCGCTTAATTCTGATGCGCTTTTGTATATGGGCATGTGCCTGCAAATGGCAGGTAAACAAGACTTGGGTCAAATGGTGCTCAATAAAGCAGCCCTTTTGCATAAGCAGGGGGCTGATATATTAGAACCCTGCCTCAAGGTCAGAGCGCGTTTCTTCTAAATTAAATATCTGTAAAATACTTTTATAAGTCTCCTTAAACGAAGTAGAATTGTTTAATCATGAAATTACTACGCAATGAATTCTTCATCGCTTTCCTTCTTCTTATTGCCTATTTGTTGACCAATAGTTATATCTATGGCTGGGATGATCAGCATTTGGAGATCCCCATCCTCAAGCATTTCATCGACCCTAATTTATATAAAGGCGATTATTACGTAGAAAGCCTCACCAAATACTTCACCTGCTGGCTTTATCCCGTTTTAGCGAAATTCATTACCGTCAAACAAGTCCCAGCCGCCTATTTGGTGATTTTCTTGGTCTCGCGCTACTTTATGTTTTATTGGGTTTACCGGCTGTGGTTATTCTTAAGCGGCAGTTATTTCGCGGCTGTCAGTGCGACCTTAATGTTCTTTCTCTTGGGCCGTACAGAAGAATTCCTGTACCGCAGCCTTTGCCATGAAGAGTTCAGTTTTATATTCATGTTTGCCGGCATATATTTTTTCTACCGCGAGAGGTACCTGGCGGCTGCCTTAATATTTGGATTGGGCGTTGATACGCACGCCATTTATAATTTATTCCCCATGCTGTATATGTCGGCTTTTCTGCTGTTTTGCCATCCTAAACGTTTTAAGATGATCTTTCAAACCGCTTGCTGTTTTATTCTGACTGCATTGCCTTTTCTATGCTGGCAAATCCCTATTTCCCTTTCCAGAGAAGTAGCGCATCCTGTCCCTGCCCAGGAATGGATCCCGTTATATTATCTGTGCTGCCCGCAAAATTTCTTTTTTAGCGACACCCTCTTAAAAGATGTTTTAGGCAATATCCATATATGGTGGGATAAATGTGCTGCCTATCTTTTATTGTCAGGACTTTTTGTGTTTCATCTGGTGTTTAACCAGTCATTCCGACGGGATCATAAAGTCCATGCGATCGTTGGTGTTTCCTGCGCATTGCTCTGGGTGGTGTATTACTTCGATTATGTCCACCCCAGCCGTTTTGTTCTGGATCTAAATTTAATAAGGGTAATGCAGTTTGTCCGCTTCTTTTTAATGGGTTACACAACGATCTGGGCAGTGGAGCAGGTGCAATCACAAAAGCCATGGCTGGCCCTGGCAGCAGCCCTATTAGTTACAGCAACGGGAGCAGGTGATCTGATCGCCCTGTGTTGTTTGACCATGGCGGCTATAGTTTTTTCTATTGATGCAGCCATACGATCCCCTAAACCATGGAGAGTGCTTTTAGCCATCATATTTTGCTTTGCATCCTTTGTATTGGTCCATGCGCTCATCGGAGAAATAAAAACTTTCCCCTATCTTCCTTTTCTCTGGAAAAAATTCATGTGGATCTTGCTAGGGATGGGCATTGTTTTCGTATTGCTGCTCTTTAGGCTCCAGGCTTTGTGGCTCAGTCGTTTATTGATCATCATTCCTTTAAGCGGAGCATTCATTAGTTTTTGTATTTACCATTATGATTATCTGCAGGCCAAAAATCACGGCGCCGGATTCTGGCAATTGCAGCGAAATTGGGAAGACATGCAGCGTTATGTCCGTGACCATACGCCCAAAGATGCGTTGCTGTTAACACCGTATAACATGGACATGGGAGGCTTTCGCATCCATTCTGAACGCAAGGTCTTGGTCTGTTACCGCGATTGCGGCATCGTTGGTTTTGATTATCCTGCGGCACTGGAATGGCAAAGGCGCATCAAGGACATCGAAGAATTCAAAGTTTATACCGATAAGCCCATCGAACACGCCCTGATAACGGCGATCATAAAATATAAAGTGAATTATATTGTTTTCATGCGCTACTACGCTCCCAAGGAAGACAATCCGATCTTAAAGAAGATTTATGAAAATGAGGCATTTTCTTTATTTCAAGTTTTGATCAAGGTGCCCTGATGCAGATGAAAAATACGGTTGTCCTTGGCTGTACGGCAATATTGGCCCTGATGGCTTTGCTTGGGGTAGCGCTTCATTTTTACCAGATCAACAAGATACCTTATGGTTATCATGTCGATGAAATGAGCGGTTCTGTGGCCCTCGGCTGTATGGCAACCGAAGGGGTGGATGCACATAATGTAAAGTACCCTTTGTTTGCCGACCTTAACTACGGCACACCCAAGCCGCCGACCTATTTATATCCTGCCTTACTTTGGGCCAAATTTTTCGGCTATTCAGTGCCCAGCCTGCGTGCATTTAGTGTTACGGTACATGTTTTGGGTATTCTTGGCCTTTTTGTCCTGGCCCAATCCTTGTTCGGTTGGTCTTATGCGGTGTTGACCGCTGCTGTTGCCAGTTTTTCACCATGGGCGTGGGTGCTAAGCCGGGTGGCATTTGAATCTTTATTTGCCATCACATTTTTGATCTGGGGATTATATTTCTTCCTACAACCGCCCCGTGCCTGGAAAATGGTCCTGGCCGGCGTTCTTTTGGCAGCGGCCATGTATTCGTATCCGCCGATCCGTTTGCAAACACCTCTAATGCTTATACCCCTGATCATTTATGCCCGCAAAAGAAATCGCATCAGCTGGAAATCCCTCGCCGTATTTGGTTTTGTGTTTATAGTCCTGCTTATTCCTTTGGCGCAAAATACTCTCAATGGCCAGCTCCAACACCGGTTTAATCAAATCAGTATTTTCTCACCTGATTTCTTAAAAAGCATCGGCGCCAATAACAATTGGGTCACACTGACGAAGATCTTCTGTAAAATATATGCCCTGCATTTTTACCCTGATTTTTTATTTACCAAGGGAGATCCTTCTTATGTGCATTCCACACGGCATTTCGGAATTTTGAGCTGGATGGACATGGCAGCACTTTCTATAGGTCTACTATTTTTAGGGATGCTTTTGACCAGATCCGGAAGAAAAAATAATCCGCTGATCGTACACTGGCCTTGGGTGTTTTTTCTGATCATTAATGTGCTCATCGGTATCGTTCCCGTTTCTTTGACTAATTCCGAACTGCCCAATTCCCTGCGCATCATGGGTTCGTGGCCCTTTATGTGCTTATTCAGCGGTTTTATTCTTTGGCAGGTCTGCGAACGTTGGTGGGGGATGTGGCTAGTAACAGTATTGATCACGGCCTTATTTGCGTTTGCCTTTTTGAAAGTTTATTTTCAGGTTTATCCCAAGGAGAGCAAGGGCATGTTTGGTTATTGGACATTAGAAGAAGCCAATCAGCTTAAGACCGATGATGATTGGTTGAAATTCGTATTGCTTTACCGTCATGACGATTATAATGCCCGGTATTTCTTGATGCAGTACCGTGGATTAACCTGCACTCAATCAAGAACTTTATGGGAAAGGTTGCGGGATTTCTTATTAAGCCGTGGAAAATATTAAATTGAACCCTTCAGTATCCATTTACATTTTAGGTATCTCTGCCTTTTATCATGACAGCGCCGCCTGCCTGGTCAAAGATGGTGAGATCATCGCTGCGGCGCAGGAAGAGCGTTTCACCCGTAAAAAACACGATGCTTCCTTTCCGTTACGTGCCGTAGAGTATTGCCTTAAAGAAGCAGGGATCGGCATTAATGATGTCAGTTATGTGGCTTTTTACGAAAAACCTTTCTTAAAATTCGAACGCTTATTGCTGACCTATTTAGCATATGCACCGCAAGGTCTTCCGTCGTTCTTAAAGGCCATGCCTGTATGGCTCAAAGAAAAAATATTCATTAAGGACTATATTAAGAATGAATTGAAATTCGATAAACAGATCATATTCCCTGAACATCATGAATCCCATGCCGCTTCTGCCTTCTTCCCGTCGCCTTTTAAGGAAGCGGCCATCATCACCTTGGATGGGGTAGGCGAGTGGACAACCACCAGTTTCGGTATTGGCCGTGACAATAAGATCGAATTAAAAAGCGAAATAAAATTCCCTCATTCATTGGGACTTCTTTATTCTGCATTTACCTATTACACCGGCTTTCGTGTTAATTCGGGTGAATACAAATTAATGGGATTGGCCCCTTACGGCGAGCCTAAATATGTGGAGCTGATCAAAAAAGAATTGATCGATATCAAGCCCGACGGTTCTTTTCATTTAAATTTAAAATATTTTAATTATCCCGTCGGATTGACCATGACCAATGACCGTTTTCACCGCCTTTTTGGTGAACCTCCCAGAAAACCGGAAGCGGCCATTACCCAAAAACATATGGACATCGCCCGTTCTATCCAGGATGTCACTGAAGAGATCATGGTCAAGATCGCCTGGCATGTGTACAAAATTACCAAACAGGACAACTTATGTTTAGCCGGGGGAGTGGCCCTTAATTGTGTAGGCAACGGAAGGATACTCAAAGAAGTGCCATTTAAGAATATTTGGATCCAGCCGGCTTCCGGAGACGCCGGAGGAGCATTGGGGGCTGCCCTTTTAACTTGGTATCAGCACTTAAATAAACCACGAACAGCGGATGACCTGCATGACAAGCAAAAAGGCTCTCTGCTTGGACCAATGCCCGATGAAGATATAAAAAGCTTGGCTGATACAAAAGGATGGCTTTATGAATACATTCCGGATGCTGTACTTCCCGGAAGGATCGCTGATCTCATCCAACAAGAGAAGGTGATCGGTCTTTGCCAGGGAAGGATGGAGTTTGGTCCCCGGGCTTTAGGTGCCCGCAGTATAATCGGGGATGCGCGCTCTGAAAAAATGCAATCTGCCCTGAATTTAAAAGTCAAATTCCGTGAATCCTTTAGACCCTTTGCGCCAAGCGTTCTGGAAGAAAAGGCATCCGAGTACTTTGATATTGATATCAAAAGCCCGTATATGCTTTTAGTGGCCTCAATTCAGGAAAATAAAAAGCTTACTAATACCTCCATGAAGGATTTAGAAGGCCTGCAAAAACTAAAGGTCAAACGTTCCGTGATCCCGGCCGTGACCCACGTGGATTATTCCGCCCGTGTCCAGACGGTATCTGAAACTGATAATCCGCTGTTTTATAAGATCATCAAGGAATTCGATGCTAGAACCCAATGCCCGGTAGTGATCAATACCTCATTTAATATCAGGGGTGAGCCTATCGTGGCCAGCGGAGCTGATGCCTATCGTTGTTTTATGTGCACAGACATGGATTTCCTGCTCATCGGTAATTATTTGTTTGAACGGAAAAAACAACCTAATAAAGAGAACTACAAGAAGGAAGATATTTCTACGATCCTGGACTAATATGGCAAAAAAACCATCAGTTCTAAACTATTTGCTTCCTGTCATCATTATCGCTATAGGGCTACGCCACTATGTCAAACATGGGGGTGACCTATGGGCAATAATTCCCATTCTCCTCGGGACTTTTGCTTTATATTTGGTATTATTTAATCATCCTTTACTAGAGCGTGTAGAGAAATTCATCATAAAAATTTGGTTTCCGGCAGCTCAATTTATTAGTATCACCCTTTTGACGGTGACATTTTTTATTGTTTTTGCGCCTGTAGGCTTGTTCCTGAGACTGTTTAAAAAAGACATCTTAAATAAAGATCCTAAAACAGATCAATTGTCCTATTGGGTGGACAGGCCGGTGGATCAACACAACGATTATACCCAACAATTTTAAATGAACAGGAGGCGGATATGTCGAAGATTGGATTATTAAAAGAATTATGGGATTTCTTAAAAGTACGCAAACGATTTTGGTTGGCTCCTATTATTATTATTTTCATCCTCTTAAGCCTTTTGATCATCTTTGTTCAGAGCTCAGCCGTTGTTCCTTTCATCTATAGCCTTTTTTAAATTCTCATGGATAAAACTTCTCTCAAACAAAAGCTATTGCTTGTTATCTTCGGATTATTCCTGACTCTCATTCTTCTTGAAGTCGGTTTACGCATCGCCGGAGCTTTTGTCCTTTATTTACAAGAACAGCATAATCATTTATCCTTCAACAAAAATGAATACCGGATCCTTTGCCTGGGCGAATCGACTACGGCACTAGGAGGGGAAGATGCCTATCCCCGCCAACTGGAAGTTATGCTTAATGCCCAAGGCCGGCAAAGAAAATTTACGGTCATTAACAAAGGCATTATCAGCACAACTTCCAATTATATTTTGACCCATATCGATCAAAATCTGGATACCTATAAGCCGAAGATGGTGATCGTGATGATGGGGATCAATGATAGGGCTTATTTGCATGGTCCGAACAAATCTTTATGGTGGGAAAATATCAAATCATTCCTGAAAGATTTCCGGGTTTATAAATTAGCCCATCTTTTATACGAGCACACCACTCATCGGATCAAAGAAATTAAAACTCCTGTCCCAACTGTAGACGAATCCCCGACAGATACAGTAAATGATCAAGAGCTAGAGGATTTCTTAAAGAATATAATAGCCACCGGCCTGCAGCGTTTTTCTGAGCATATGTCAGCATCTCTGAAATATCAGCAGCACAACCAAATCTCCCAAGCCAAGCAAGAGTTCCAATCAGCCCAACAATCCGCTATTGCTGCCAGTTCAGCATGTATTGAACTTGCCCGACGCTATCGTTATCAAGGCCTGCTTTCTCAAGCTCAGGACTTTCTGGAAAAGGCTGATCTCTTTAATGTAAACTATCCTGATCTAACCCAACAGTGGGGAGAACTTTATTTGGCCCAGGGGAAAAGCTCTCAGGCCGTAAAGGCTTTCCGTAACGCTATTGCAGCTAATCCCAAGAATAGCGAAGTCATTCTGGGTCTGGCCCGTGCCTATCACCAGGAGAATGATGATGAAGCCTTTCTTGTTTATGCGGGATATTTACAAGTTAAACCGCAAGACTATTGGGGACACATTGAATTAGCCAGATGGTTAAAAGAGAACAAGCATTATGACCTGGCAGAAGGGTATTTGAATCAGGCGATCGGTATTGGGGCTGAGTTCGATCAAGCCTATATGGACCTAGGACAACTATTAGAAGCCCAAGGTCAATACGCAAAAGAAGAAGCATTTTACCTCAAAGAAATTCCCCTTCATCCCAAAAGCGCCCGTCTTTACCAAGCATTAGGACAATTTTATCAGAAGCAAGGCAGACTTGATCAAGCGAAAGAATATCTCCAAAAAGCAGCGGTGTGCCAGATGACCGAATATTACCCCGCAACATTAGTGAACTATAGTCTCCTTTTGGATAAGATCTTGAGCCGTCATGTGAAGGTGATCGTCATGCAGTATCCTTTAAGGGACATTGACCCATTAAAGAATTATTTAGGCCAAAGAAAAGATGTCATATTTGTAGAAAACATACAAAATTTCAGACAAGCCCTGGCCAAGGGATCCTATAATCAATATTTTAAAGACAATTTTGCCTATAATTTCGGACATTGCACGCGTGCCGGCAATGGATTGATCGCCCATAATCTCGTGGAAGTTATTCTTAATGTTATTTAACTCCCTGGAATTCCTTCTTTTTTTTCTCATTGTTTATCCGCTGTATTTACTTTTAAAACACCAGTGGCAAAACAGGCTATTGGTGATAGCGAGTTGTATTTTTTATGCCGCATGGAATTGGAAGTTTTTAGGGATCATGTTCATCTCTATCAGTACGGATTATTTTTGCGCTAAAAATATTTACGCTAGTAAGGACACCAAAAGAAAGAAACTGTTCTTATTATTAAGTATTTTTGTCAACCTGTCGATTTTAGGGCTATTCAAGTACTTTAATTTCTTCGCCGCTAATATCACCGGATTGCTCCAACTCTTTCATATCAATTCTCCTGTCACAGAACATACTTTAAAGATCATCCTTCCCATAGGGATCTCTTTTTATACCTTTGAAGCTATCAGCTATACGGTAGATGTTTACCGTCAACAGGTTGAACCTGCAAAGAAATATTGGGATTATGTTTTGTTCGTTATTTATTTTCCCCATTTGATCGCAGGCCCGATCATGCGGGCGAAAACGTTCCTGCCTCAAATAACGGCTCCAAGGAAGGTAAGCCTGGAGCAATTTTATGAAGGCTGTTATTTATTCTTTTGGGGCTTGTTTGAAAAAATGTATGTGGCGGATAATCTGGCTAAGATCGTCAATCCCATCTTTGCATCTCAAGGGGCCTATGAAGGAGCAAGTGTTTTATTGGCCATCTATGCTTTTGCCTTCCAGATCTTCTGTGATTTCGACGGGTATTCCAACATGGCTCGCGGGTTAGGAAAAATGATGGGTTTTGAGATAACGATCAATTTCAAACTCCCGTATTTTGCCACAAATCCCCGAGAATTTTGGCAGCGTTGGCATATCAGCCTTTCAACCTGGCTGAGGGATTATCTTTACATACCTCTAGGAGGCAATAGGATGGGGCAGGCCCGCATGTACGGGGCCATATTCATCACCATGTTCTTAGGTGGCCTCTGGCATGGAGCTGCGTGGAATTTCATTCTTTGGGGCATCTATCAAGCAGTACTGCTCATGATCTACCGTCTTTTTAATATAGACTCCCAAACAGAGGGGTATGACATCAAAAGGATCTTTCAAACTATCCTGTTCTTTCATTTAACCGTTTTAGGATGGTTACTCTTTAGAGCCCAATCTATCCATCAAATCACACAGATGCTGCATGCCCTTTTCTTTAATTTTAATTATTATGATCAAAACATCCTTTTATGGTTGCAGTTTTGCGCCTTTACCATTCCTTTGCTGCTCATTCAATGTTGGCAATTTAAGGCCAACGATCTAATGGTGCTCTACAAACAGCACTGGTTATTAAAAGCAGCCTTATATGCATTTTTGACTTATTTGTTAGTCGGCTGGGGAGTTTTGAAGTCAGAAGAATTTATTTATTTTCAATTTTAGTAAAATCGTTCCTATGAATAATCGATGGTCTTTTATCAGGTCTTTTGTTTGTTTCTTCATTTTCCTGGAGCTGTTTTTTTGGATCGGATCTTGGGTGACACAAACGACCCAATTTTGGGGGAATACCTTTCTTTCGCATAAAAAAGATGTTTATAAGATCATGTGCATAGGTGACTCGACCACCTATGCCGGCGGCAATGATTCATATCCCTCACAATTAAAGAGGTTCCTTAATGCAAACACCAGCGGAAGGAAATTCCAAGTACTCAACCAGGGCATGGCCGGTGCTAGCAGCACAACTATTTTAAGCCATCTGGACCAATGGTTAGAAACATATCAGCCTGATATGGTCGTCGCGATGGTTGGTTTTGATGAATCTGATGATTCGTCTACAGCGAAATATTCTAAACAAAACTCTCTGTTCTTAAAAAAGAGCAAAGTTTATCAACTTTTCCTTGAGTTGAAACAAAAGACAATACAAGCGTTTGAAGAATATTTTCAAAAAGAAAAAAATAGCCCCATGACGACCCCAATCGTGGCCCAGCAATTTGAAACGGAGTATGAAATGTTTCAAAATGCTTTCCAAAAACAGCCTGCAGACCAAAAAAAATTGTATATACTTATCCAGATAGCTAAAAGCCTTGGCCACGAGGATGCGGCAGATGTTTTATTCGAAAAATTTTTAGAAAGAAACACGGATAAAATTATATATAATTGGGTCATCAAGGAATATGGAGGATATTTAGTAACTATTGGAAAATATGAGAAATTCTTACTGATCATGCAGGATGTCCCTTATGATGCGTGGCCTCTTAAACTTGTAAAAGACTACTGCCATAGCGACCAACATATGGAAAATGTACACTATGTGATCGAGAATAAAGTTGCCCCCAAAATTCACAATTCGGCAATTTTTGGTTATCTTGCTTCCTGCTACGAAGAGGGAGGACAAAAAGAAAAAATGGCGTTTTATTTGAATAAGGTCGGCATAAAAAATAGTTATAATTATAAAAATACCCGCGGCAATTATTTAGCCATCAAAGATATCTTGTTATCCAAAAACATTCAACCTGTCTTCGTTCAATACCCTATGCGTAATGTTGACCAACTAATATCTGTTTTTAAGAATGTGCCGGGAGAAGAGAGGATCATCTTTGTAGATAATGGGCCGGTCTTTCAGGAGGCGGTGCGTCGTGATTCTTATGAGACTTATTTCATGGATAGAGCAGCGGGGGATATCGGCCATGCGACCCCGGCAGGTAATTATTTATTAGCCCTTAATATTTCCAAAACAATCTTAAAAATTTTCGGAAAATAACTTTCTTATGTTCATGATCCTTCCTATTATTGTCATTACAGAACTGACCTTCCTGTTTTATACCTGTATCCCTCAAGCCCAGCGGTCTATACGAGAATCATTTCTGATGGCCATGGTCCTGGCTTGTGCTTGTGCCACACTCTTGGCCGAATCTTTAAGCCTTTTTAACGCAGTAAATATGTTGACCATCCGCGTGGCCTGGTTTATCGCGGCATCTTTCTTGGCGTGGCTGACTTATAGAAAAAGGTCCTTCTCGTCATGGCAAATTCCTAAAGTTTCACTGACTTGGTATGAAGTGGTGGTCCTTTGTGCAGTGGTTTTCATCGCGTTACTTTCAGCGCTCATCGCCTTTCAATGTCCGCCCAACACAGCAGATTCCCTAACCTATCATTTGCCTCGAGTGATGTGTTGGGCCCAAAATGGCTCACTTTCATACTATCCGACCCCTGTCGTACACCAACTGAATTTCCCACCCGGAGCTGAAATTCTTCTGCTCCATGTTTATCTCCTGGCAGGGGACGACAGATGGTTTAATTTCCTTCAATGGTTTGCAATGATCGGATCCGTGATAGGTATTAGCGTATTAGTCAAGCGCCTGGGTGCCGGAACTTGGGAACAATTGCTTGCGGCTTTGGTCGCTGTTACAGTGCCGATGGGAGTGCTTCAATCTAACAGTACGCAGACAGATTATGTTCTAACTCTTTGGGTTGTATGCACAGTGGTGTTTGTGTGGCGCGCCGTCTACGTAGAGGAAAATATGGCGTCTGTGCTGTGGATCGGCCTTTCTGTTGCCCTTGCGTTCCTAACAAAAGGCACGGCTTTCATTATTCTTCCTTTTCTTTTCTTTTTTTTCTGGATGGGAAGGAAAAGAGGTTTTTTTCGCACAACTAAAATTATTGGGATATTGCTAGGTCTCTTGATTATCCTGAATGCCGGTTATTGGACAAGAAATATGCTCTCTCAGCAGGGCCATGGGATTTTTCCTGAAAATGATACTTATCTTTTGGTTAAACAGTTCTGGCCGCAGGGTATGGTAGCTAATATAATGCGCCATTCTGCCTTGGAATTCATGACACCTTACGACTCCCAAGTAAAAATGCTGCATGACTTTGTTTTTACTTTTGAAGACAAATTGGGTATCGCGCATGACGATAAGCGTATCTTTAGTTTTGATCCGATCAATGCTTTTAACGGACATTATGTTTTTAATGAAGATGTCGCCGCTAACAGCCTGCATTTTATCCTTGGCACGGTCATGATCTTTTTTGCCTTATTTTTCTGGTCCAAACAGGAACGCTTCTATGCCGGCTGCGTTTTGGCAGCTTGTATTCTTTTATGCAGTGTAATCAAATGGCAGCCATGGGCTTCACGATTTCATTTACCTTTATTCTTGCTGGCAGCGCCTCTTATTGGTATTGGGTTGGGCAGGGTGCGTGCTTTAGCTTGGACAGCAGGGTTAGGGCTTGTTATTTTTGCAGTCTTTCTTCTGATGACACATAATTTAAGGCCTATCGTCGGAAACCCCAATATTTTCACCTTCAAAGACAGAAGGATGTGGTATTTTGCTCACATTCAAGATACAACCGGATATTTCGGTGAAGTTACGGCAATCGTCAAATCTTCAGGATGCAAAGATGTCGGCCTTATCACAAATGGTTTAGGCTATTCATATCCGCTTTGGCCGCTTATTTCTCCTGATAGATCTATACGATTCCATTATGTGGATGTGGATAATTTTAGCAGTGGCTTTGGTCGGAATTCCGTTGACCCATGCCTTGTCATGACAGAAGACAACAAAGAACCAAAAATGCTGATGGTGGGAGATAAGATGTATATGGAAGCATGGGAAAACAATTTCTTTCAACTTTATGGCAAAGTAAATGTTCAGTAAAAATATAGACTATAAGAAATTCTTAAACTCAAACCTGTTTTATCTTGGTTTATTGATCATTTTGACCATTCCTTTATGGCTTGATCTCCTGGGAGATCATTTGATCCAGGGGCACGATGCGTTTGCCGGATTTATTAGAGCTGTTTGTATGGAGCGCTATTGGGGGAACGGGCAATTGCTGGTGAGATGGGCACCTGATGTCAATTTCGGGTATGGTTCTCCCATGTTTAATTTTTATCCGCCGTTCTTTTATTATGCGACACTCTTACTTTCTAAAATCACTCAAAACACCGTCCTGGCAATGAATTTGACCTGTGTATTATTTTGGGTTCTCTCCGGTATGGGCATTTATCTCTTGGCCAAAGAATTCTGGGGTAACAAAGGGGCATTCTTATCCGCGATCCTGTATGTGTATTCTCCTTATTATGTCCAGGACCTTTATGTGAGGGGTGCTTTTTCGGAATTCAGCAGCTTTTTGATCCTTCCTTTTTTGTTTCTTTCCCTGTATAAGATCAATCAAAAGACCAAAACCCGCTACATTATTTTAGGCATCGCGAGTGCCTTTATATCAATCCTGACCCATGGGATGGGGATATTCTTTATAGTCATCGCTTTTTTCTACGTCTTATTTTTATTTTATCTGAAAAAGGATCACCATGCGTTTCTCATAGGGATTTTTGTATTATTGACCGGTTTTATGCTGTCCGCTTTTTATTGGCTACCGGCCATTGAAGAAACTAAATACTTAAACCTTAATTTCTTGATCTCCATGCGTTACGATTTTCATAAGAATTTCATCTCTTTAGGGCAATTATTTTGTGTCCCGTGGGACCACAGCAAGGATATAGACGGCTTAAGTCTTCAAATAGGTCTTGTCCAATACGTATTATTGCTTCTTTCATTACTTCTTCCATTCGTCATTTTTAAAAATCATTCTGACTTAAAAAGGCATTATTTCTTTTTTCTCACGGCCGGGCTTGTGACGACCATTCTTACCTTATCCGCATCCAACGTTTTATGGGAACATCTGAACACATTAAGATTCGTCCAACTTCCCTGGCGATTCCTAACGATCGTTACCTTTGTGGTTTCATTATTAGGCGGGGGAGCGGTGATGCTGTTTAAAAATAAAACGGTCAGTTCCTTGTTCCTAACAGCTGTAACCTTGCTTATTATTTTATCGCCCATAGGTTATTATCGATCCGGACATTTTAAGGTCATTGATCAGCTTGCCGTTAAAAACAATCTCTCTAAATATGTTTTCTTAGGTGAAGGGGAGCGAACACCTCAATGGATAAAAGATCCTCCATTGACTATACCTTCCCAAAAACTTGAAATCATCCGGGGCAATGGGCAAACTACTCAATTGAGATCGAATAGCCCTATAGATAATCTTTTTGAACTTACTTGCGATCAACCAATATTGCTATGTTTTCATACTTTCTATTTTCCCGGATGGCGGGTTTTCATTGATGGGAAAGAAACTAAAATATACCCTGATAACATTTATGGTCAAATCGTTTTCATTGCTCCTTCGGGAGAACATGCCCTGAGAATCATTTTTGGCTCAACACCAATTCGTATTGTAGGAATGATCATTTCATGGATTGGCGCAATTTTAGCACTTAGCGGAATTATCTGTTTCAAATTTTTGTATAAGAATATAATATAAACTTACTAAAGTTAATCTTATGAAACATTTTTAATGAAAAACGACCATAAAATTACCCTCAATGATCTTTGGTGGATGCCTGCCGTTGTTCCGCTGCTTCTTATCATTACTTCTTTTTTAATGGGAGGATGGTATTGGGGGCTCATGGATGATCAGACCATGCTATCTCAGCAGGGGTCAGTCATTGAGCGAACCGTTAATCTCTGCAAATGGCTTTTGAGTTCAGGCCGTTTTGTCCCGTCCAGTTGTTTTCATTGGGCCCTGCTTTACAAGATCTTCGCAAGCTCTCCAACTGGTTTCTTTATATTCCGATGGTTTGAGGGAGTTATTGCCCTGGGAATTTGGGGATTCTTTATAATCGATGTCACAGGTAAAAAGTGGTCTGCTTGGCTTTTCATCGCCATAGCCATGGGGTTTTCAAAACTTTATGACGGATTTTATTATCTTTCGATCCCTGAGCTCTTAGGCATTTTACTTGCCGGCGGAGCCATTTTGTTCTTTTTTAGAGCGGTTAAACCGTCACTGGATGAAGGGAAGAATATTAATTGGAAATTAGCAGCATTAAGCCTTTTGTTTGTCTTATTGTCTGTCGGTGCCAAAGAAACTTTCTTTGTCGTTGCAGCAGCCTTGGGATTTACTACTCTTCTATTTTCTTTTAAAAAGAAAAATACTATATCCTTTTTAACACTTGCCCTGGGACTTCTTTTTTTCGCCGGGTGTTACATATTAATCGTCAAACTATTTGTTATGCGGGCTTATTCTGCTGATTACCAGATGACAAATATAAGTAAGCTGCTGGGCAATATGCGGCAATGGTTACAACAAGACCTTACCTGGCATACCCCATGGATCATCATTTCTGTAATATTGCTTATCTTTGGCGGCAAGCCGGTGATGCAGAACGCATCAAATCGTTTCGCACTTGTCCTTTCTATCCTGCTGTACTTGGGATATTCAATTATCCTTTTACCATGGAGCACAGGAGGACATTATTCCCTTCCTTTAGGTATATTTTTTGCATTAATTATAACCATGCTTATCGTAAACCAGCTTGAGAGAATCAACGGTAAGCTTTGGTCAGTTATATTCTCGGCAATGCTATGTTTCAATATTTATGTTTCCAGCTCGGCCATACAATGGCACCGTTCCTACCAGATAGATACAAAAAATTTGGTAACCTGGATAGCACAAAATCTCATTTTTGAACATGATATGATGAACGGAACAGTAGTAAGGATCAACTGTTCCGAACCGGGAAGCAATATTCCTCTTATGGTAGAAAAACTTTATGGGAAGAAATATAAAAATTTCATATTCACAACCGATGTTGGTCAGGTTTTGATCGATCCTAATACACAATATTATTTATGGGGAGTTTACTGGGGAAATCAAGACCTTCGTCGACTTGGCCCCAGATGGACACCGGTCTTTATCAGTGATCATTGGGTTATGCTCAGAAGAATGTTTTGAGTTCCTTCGAAAGGTCTTTAGTGGTTTGTTTAGCTTGCGGGAATAACAAAGAAATCGACCATTATCCGGGTTTAAAGCTTTGTCCGTCCTGTCAATTCGTTTGGGCAGACATACATTTATCCGGTTCACAATGGAAAGAGATATATAGTAAAGAATATTTCTTTGGAGAAGAATATGTCGATTATTTAAGTGAAGAAAAAGCATTGCGTAAGAATTTCAGGCGCAATTTGAAATTCATGTCTCGTTTTCACCCCCATGGGCGTTTAATTGAGGTAGGTTGTGCCTATGGTTTCTTTTTACATGAGGCCAATGGTTCCTATGATGTTACGGGTATTGACGTGTACGAAGAGGGATGTCAATATGCTCAAAAAGAATTCAATCTGGATGCTAGGAAAGACGATTTTTTGACCATGCCTATTGAAGACAATTCTGTGGATGTGGTAGCCATGTGGGATATGTTAGAACATGTTCCGAATCCAGACCAATTCCTATTAAAATCTGCAAAGATACTTAAGGCAGGGGGGCATTTATTCTTATCTACGCTGGATATATCAAGCATGCTCGCCCGGCTGCAGGGAAAATCATGGCGGCAGATCCATCCTCCGAGCCATGTGAGTTATTTTTCCCAAAAATCGCTTAAAATGTTGGCTGACCGTGCAGGTTTTGATATCCTTGATATAAAATATTTGGGAGAATACAGGTCGTGGAATAATACATGGTTTAATCTTTTAGTGTTGCGTAATAAAAAGGAACGCCTGTACCAATTTCTCAAAAAGATCGGATTGACAAAAGGGGAGTATTATTTAAATACATTCGACCATGTTTATATTTCAATGCATAAACGCTAGATTGAAACAAGAGAGGGCCCATGGATATTTCCATTATAGTCCCGGTGCTAAATGAAAAAGGCAATCTAAGGCCTTTGTATGATGCGATCGCAAAAGCTGTTCCTAAGGAATATTCATGGGAGCTTTTTTTGGTCGACGATGGTTCAACAGATGGGTCTAGAGATGAGATCCGGGAAATCTGCCGGAACCAGTCGAATGTAAAGGCGATCCTATTTTCCAAGAATTACGGGCATCAAATAGCCCTGACTGCCGGTTATGACCATGCTTCAGGAAGAGCAGTCATTACGATGGATGCAGACCTCCAGCATCCGCCGGAATGTATTTCAGAAATGATCAAGCTGTGGCAAGAGGGAGGAGAGATCGTTTTTGCTGTCCGTTCAGACGATGAACACCTTTCTTATTTTAAGAAAATAACATCCCAATGGTTCTATTCCATATTAAAAGCTATTTCTCAACTTGACTTGATCATGGGAGCAGCTGATTTCAGGTTATTAGATAGAAAGGTGGTCAATTACCTTTGCCAATACAAAGAACGGGACAGGTTCTTGAGGGGGATTATCAGTGATATGGGTTTTTGCCGAAAAGTTTTTTATTACAAAGAGAATTCCCGCCAACATGGAAGGTCAAAATATAATATCGGACGGATGTTTAAGTTAGCGCTTGCGGGAGTTGTTTCTTTTTCGAGCTTTCCGCTCAAATTATGTTCTATACTGGGCTTTATCATTTCAACGAGCAGCTTCATTTATGTTATCTGTATCATTTATGATAAAATTGTCAACGGCGCACCTCCTGGTATGGCCTCAGCGCTTGTGGGAGTGTTCTTTATCGGCGGTCTGCAGCTTATTTTTATTGGTGTCCTGGGTGAATATTTAATGAGCGTCTTCAAAGAGGTCAAAGCAAGACCACTATATTGCATTTCAGAGAAAATCTCAACCGACCGTGACTGATATTAAAATTGATAAACTGATCCGCAGCCACCGTAAAACCATTGGTTTGCAAATAACCAATGATGCACGCCTGATCGTCCGTGCGCCGCATTTAGCTTCTGAAGACTTTATTTACAAACTTGTCCAACGCAAGGAAGCGTGGATCAAGGCCAAACAGGATTATTTTAAACAACATCAGAATAAAATTTCGATCAGAGAATTCCTTCCCGGTGAAGAATTCTTATTTTTAGGGCAAAGCTATCCGTTGATTGCCATCCAAGATCTTCCTAAAGCGGTAATTCTAGATAACTCTTTAAAGATTTCCCCCATGGTCTTAGCTAATGCTAAAGACCACATCGAAAATTGGTATAAGACCCAGGCTTTGGATTATATAACCCAAAGGCTCAAGTTTTATGCCCAAATAACCGGATTAAAATACAGGTCTATCAGGATCAATGACGCCACAACGCGCTGGGGATCATGCGGATATAAAGACACGCTTAATTTTACCTGGAGGCTGATGATGGCTCCGCCCAAGGTGGTGGACTATGTCATTGTTCATGAATTAATGCATTTAAAACAGAAAAACCACTCTTATAAATTCTGGGCAGAGGTGACAAAGATCATGCCTGATTATAAGCAGGATGAACGCTGGCTCAAGCAGAACGGACATTTATTGGCATGGCCAAAATAATTTCTTTAATAAAGAAGAATCCTTGGCAAAGGTTTAAAACCGCAAAAATGTTAATAACATTTTCATTGAAAATGTTATTAACTATATTGAACGCTCAAATCGCTTATATGCCTATTTAATCAAAAATTTAGACTAGTAACGTTTGACATTAATAACGCCACGTGTTATGCTTTTATTGTGATATATTCGTTTGATTGCAAAGATACCCAGCAGCTTTTCCATCGGGAACATTCACGAAAGATCCCAATGGGAATCCAACGAATTGCACTTCGTAAGCTATGGTTGTTGGATGCAACTGTTGATCTGAATGCTTTACGCGTACCACCGGGCAATAGACTTGAAGCGTTATCAGGCAAGCGATTAGGCCAACATAGCATTAGAATTAATGGTCAATGGCGCATATGTTTTGTTTGGCGTGATGGTAATGCATATAATGTCGAAATCGTGGATTATCATTAATTTAAGGAGAATTTACATGAAAAACAAGAAATTAACACCAATTCACCCTGGGGAAATCCTTATGGAAGATTTCTTAAAACCTATGGGGATAAGTCAGTACCGTTTAGCGCAAGATATAAGTGTGCCAGCACGGCGAATTAACGAAATTATTCATTGCACCCGGGCAGTAACGGCAGATACAGCTTTGCGGTTAGGGAGGTTCTTTGGCATTTCAGCTCAATTTTGGGTTAATTTACAAGCTCATTATGACTTAGCAGTAGAAGAAGACCATCTTGGTAAGAAGCTTGAACGAGAAGTACATGTTTTTGCAGCAGCCTAGTAGAGCTTAATTCCTATAAATAAATGAAAGAATGAGAAGAAATAGCCGCTGGAAAGCGGCTATCTTTATATGTTCCTCAAAAGCGCAATTCCTGTGTAACAACTTAACATAACATATATTATAGGTAGTTAGTAGATGGGGAAAGAAGTGTCATTGCGAGCCCTGTTTTTTAGGGCGAAGCAATCCTTTTTGCACTACTGCTAGTCAGGACCTTCTCCCATTGGATTTTCCTTGTTTGTACGACACAACTTGTCATTCCGGCGAAAACCATTGCCATCGGCACACCCGCATTGAGGATTTAAGAGTACATTACTGCTATTAAAGGATTATGGCAAGCTTTTTAATATGGTGCAGGAATTATTTCTTAGGCTAATTTGAGATTTGATTTCTTAGAAAGGTAGCTTTCTAAGGCATTAATTATCACATTATTAAGGTTCATGTTCTTCTTTTGGGCATAAATAGCTGCTTTTCGATGTAACTCTGGACCTGTCCGGACATTAAATGTCCCTTTAAAAGGTTTATCGGCCGGTATATTATTCATTTTACAAGTGGTCAGATAGTCCTCAACAGCATCTTCAAATGCTTTTCTCAGTGATTTCACATCATGTCCTTCGTAGCTGACTAAGCCCCTAATATGTTCAATTTTTCCATAAAAGCAGCGATCTTCATCGCTGTAGTGAACTGATCCGTAATAACCGTTATATTCCATCATATCTGTCATATCATCTGCTCCTTTTTCAATACCTCAAATACAATGTTAATTTGATATGGCTTTAATATCCTTTTAGGATAAAGTGGTTTAAAAGTCGTAGTAATTCACACCAAGAAAAATCATTGGGTTTAGTTAAAAATCGAGCAATAAGTTTCTCTATAGTGCTCATTTAAAGTATACCACCTTCCTTGATTTATGCAACTATATTTAGTTGCACTATTAGATCACAAAATGGAGGAACAAAAAATTAAAATTAGGAGGATTATACAAAATCCTTGGGGGAAGGATTGAATGGGAATCGGATTTGATATTTTAAATTCAGCGTTTCTTTTTTAGAACAATTCTTTCAGCTTCCAGCCAGTCTTCAACTTCGTTGTCTGTGCCTTTTTTACGGCCCAAATATAATTCATAAGCCTTCATCTGGATAGCCGCCTGGATCTCTGGCGGATATGAAACATCCTTTTTGAGACTTGATGCCTCAGATTTAACCATAAACTTGGTGATTTTCATAAGAACCCTTTCAAAACACCTAAACCGAAGCCATCGTCACAACCGCCCGATTTGTCCTCCATAAACACAAAAGCATTCGCCGAGATTGGCTTTTCTTAAAATATTTAGTGATTAAGTTTAGATTAGTCCTTTTAACTGATTACCGCAAGCTTTTTTAATGCATATAAAAATTTATTCCAATGCATACGATTTGTGCTATACTTTACCTAAGATAACCAGGAGGCAAACACTATGCGAACAACCCTTGATCTACCCGAAGAAATCATCAGCGAAGGCTTAAAGATCACCCATATTAAAACAAAAACAGAACTTATTATCACTGCTGTAAAAGAACTCATCCGTAAACACAAAATTAGTTCAATCAAAGAATTTAGAGGTAAAATTGACTTAGATATTGACATCAACACACTTCGTGGACGATCATGAATGTTTTAGTAGAGACATCCGCATGGATTGATTATTTACGTACCGGAACACAGAATCAGACCATTAATAGCCTGATTGATGACAATCGTATCATTATTAATGAATTAATCCTCACAGAGCTCATTCCAACATTAACGGTTCAAAAACAATCAAAGTTTATTGCCCTATTACATCTTTTGCCGGTACAGCCCATTTCAATTGATTGGAATGAAATCCGTTCAATGCAGACTAATTGCCTCAAAAAAGGACTCAATGGAATAGGCATTCCAGACCTTATTATTACCCAAAATGCTATACAAAACCATACCTCCCTTTATACTCTCGATAAACACTTTCGTTCGCTGGCCGAAATTACTCCATTAAAACTGCTTTAAAAATAAGGTATAATTATATTTATGCCTAAACAATTCATCAGCGAGCCTATTAAACCTGTAACCGAAACCTGCGACACGCGCAGTATGACCATCGGCGCACCCGGATTGCCCAAGGAATTCATCTGGCGCGGTCAAAAAGTCATAGTTACCGATACTTTACGCAACTGGCGAACCACCGGCGCCTGCCGCCACGGCAGCGGGGAACAATATGCACGTAGGCATTGGTTTGAGATCAAAACCCTTGAACATGGCACTATGGAAATTTACTTTAATCGAAGCTCGCTCGGTAGGACTAAGGAAATGGGTTGGTGGATTTATTCGATTGAAACGTAAATCTTGTGAAATTAGGTGCCCTGTCCCCATTTTGGGGACTGTCCCCTTCTATTGTTTTTACGGATGTTTTTACGGATGCGGTATGATCATTAAAATATCGATTTCACCACGAACCCGGCCATAATAAAATAAAATTCTATACGCACTGGGAGCATTGTTCTCAGCATAGGCTTCAAAAACCTTCTCTCCGTTAGGACCATAGATTGATTCCAATGGGTGAGTTTGAAGGCTAGGATGTTTAGGATTATCAGCTAATTTCTTTAGAGGGTTAGTAACGGCCTTGAACCGTTTTTCTAAATGAGCCTCTTTTTTAAGATCTTTAAGATTTTCTTTAGCTAAATCCGAATAATTTAGCGTGAACATCATAAGCTATCGAAAAACTTTTGTTGATTTTTAACTCTTGTAACTTTGCCTTCTTTTACCTGTTGCATCGCTTTACGGAGATTGTTATTGATTTTCGGATTTTCGTGAAGCCATGCTTCATTGGCCGGGATAGAGATTCTAGGAACAAGTAATATACTCCCTTGTGTACCAATTAGAACTGATACAGAATCAAATTTCTTAGGAAGGGCTTTGAATACATGATCACTTAAAGTAACCCTATGCCTTGAGTCAATTGGGCGATTATCTACCTGAGTAAAATCCTCGTTAGTGCGAATAAATTCTTGTTGGCCAGGGATGGTTAATTTCATAATTTGTTCCTTTCTAATAGAAAGTATAACATAAATGGGAATAAATACAAATGGGTATATGGGAAATTATTCGAATTCAATTCTAAAACAATATTTCATGTAAATGTTATTACAGGAAATAATATTTGTATATGCCCCTATGTCTAAGGGTCAAATATCTTACTCAAAATATTTTAAATTCTCTGGATCAAAATTCTCTTTTAGAAAATATGGTTTTACGTCGCTAACTATTAGGACAAGTTGCCCCATACAATCGTCGAGCGTCTTTCTTAATTTTTCTAAATCTTGATTATACATAGATGAAGCTCTAATATTATTAATAATAATATTCCAAGAAAGCTCTATTTCTCTCGGAAATTCTTCCCCACCATGCGCAATGCTAAGACCTTCAAATAATTGTTCTCCCCATAGACTAACATCCTTCTTTGTTAAATTCTCATCCTTCATCATTCGTTGAGCTTGTTTTAATTTTTTATTTAGAAATGATTTTACTGCGTCAAATTTATTCTTTGGCTTTTGGTTCCGTTCATACTCTCGGCCAAATTCAAAAATATGTACTGAAATAAATATAAAAATAATAAATGGTGTGAATGTTTTGAATAGTGGTATTAATGTTGTTTCTTTTAAGTTAAAAGTTGATAAAAAAGAAGTATAAAATAAGCTCCCATAAACCAAATCAAAGACCCATAAAAAACAAAGGCCGATTATCCAAAGTAAGAACTTAATATAAATTTTTAAAAAATTCATATGCAATTACCGACTAATATCATTAAAAAGATTACTATGAACAACTCCGCCAGGACCAAAAATATGAATACTCACAGATTTAACAATTGCCTTCTATTTATCGAAATCCCCGAAACCTAACTCGGCTCTATAAAGCCTTTAGGTCTATCTTCAATTGTTTTGTAACCGCTGTTAAGGATGTTAAAAATAACCCAACCAGACAGATCTATAGTTTGAATCCTCGATATTTTGAAATCTTCTTTCTTTACTTTTACTTTATTTCCGAAATCATTTAACAAGTCCTGTAATAATTCATCCTTTTGCTCTAATGTTATAGATAGATAATTCATTTTACCATTATCTCCCATTGCTTTGCTGACCAAGGCGGCAGGTGTTAACTTTGATTCATCGATTAAAAGCTCCAACATTTGTTCTTGAGCGGCTCGCATATTACCGATCTTCTCCATTTCTTCACCTTGATTAATTTGTGAATGATTGTTGAGAACTTCTGGGCTGTACATTCTTTTAAAATTTATTGAAGCTTCTTTATTTAAATCCTCTAACTGCGAATATGCAAAAAGCGTATTTTTTGTTATATCTTTTATAAGATCATCTGGGAAATTTTGATATTGTTTGAGTAGATTCTTAGCAATTTCTAAATTATAACGCTGAGATGTGAATGATTGCATTATTGCTGATCCTTTGTCAATTTCGTTTTCATAAGTTCCATTTAGTACTGTAGTTGAATCTACAAAACTTGATTTTAACAGCCCTAACGCTTGTATGTAATCTCTTACAAATTCAAATTTACTTTGCGTACCAGCAAATACCAAATTGCACAAAGCAAATGAAATTAAATTAATAATAAGCAATATTGTAATTTTCTTCATTTTATTCTCCATTTTTACTTATTATATTCCTTGTCACATTTTCTGTAATTTCTATTACAGGAGGTAATCATTTCCCAGCCGCTTGCTTCAACATCTTCAAAAACACCCCATTAGCCCTCGCCTCCAAATCCTCATATTACAAATTGCTTTTGCCGATATTGCATTTCAAACAAAGTGTCTGAAGATTTTCTAAAATAGTTTCTCCGCCGTTTGACCATGCTCTTATATGATCCACATGGAGTATAATTTTAGGATCTACGGCTGGCGAAATACCACAAGATTTACATTTAAAATTATCCCGCCTCATTACCAAAAACCGTAATCGCCAATTAATATCCCGTTTTGTCTTATGTTTACCAACTTCTTCGGTTAAACTCACAACGATAGTGTTATCAAAAGAAGATTTCTCTCCTAAGCTCATATATAAAACAAACGCTTCCAATGCCTTCCTAAATGAACCAAAGCGATTTTCATAAGTTCCGGCGCTATATTTTGAAAGTGGTTTTTGAATTTCATTATATCTTGGTTGCCGTCCAAGATTTATCCATATCTCTTCGATATTCTTAAACAACTCCTCTTTAGGGATGTTAATTTGACTACGTGTACTTTTCAATCCAGCAATTTTGAGAGCTTTGAACCAACTTCCAAAACGTCTTGTAATTGTTGAGGCATGAAAAACACCTTTTTCATTATATTCGTCAATTGTCGGGCTTTTATTTAATTCATCGGCAACTCGTTTTAAATCCATAATTAATTTTTCATCAGGAGTATTACGATTAAATCCATCCAATTCATATTTCATAGACTATATGTTCCCTTAATAGCATCTTCACTATTGTTTGTCGGAGAATTAACCAAGGTACTCACTGAAAACGCATTCATCTTTTCTGTAGGATAACTTCCCAACATTCTCATAACACGATACATCGGAATATCCTGCTACTACCCTGATTTTTCAACGCAAGTTGAGCACTCTCAACCACCATTATGTGTCGAGTAGACGTTTATTTCAACGCCCCTCACAGAACTGTACGTGCGGCTCTCCCGCATACAGCTCTTCAATAGGTCGTCTTGCAAAACTTA
>Ga0302320_10000056_pt1 | contig 205682 bp, 165 predicted proteins | sample Bog_T0_3_FD_202130 | JGI IMG/M metagenome (GOLD analysis project Ga0302320, IMG submission 202130) | Peat permafrost microbial communities from Stordalen Mire near Abisko, Sweden - Bog_T0_3 | ecosystem: Environmental > Terrestrial > Soil > Wetlands > Peat | place: Sweden: Abisko, Stordalen... | reverse complement strand
TCTGTCATAAGAAAGGCCGTTCGTTTCGTGGCGTTAACTTTGTCTCGACAACTAAGTTATGCCCGAAACAACGGCCTTTTGCCACTCAAAACAGCTTCTTAGAACCTACTCTGGTGAGAAATCCGGGTTAGCTGCGGGATCAGGAAGTTTACAAAAGGGCGAAGCATCGACTTCGCCCTTTGTTTATGTACGTGTGACGCGCGATTACTTTTTCAGCTTTGCGGCCTCGAGCTTGGCGCGCTTCTGCACGGCCCATCCCTCGCGGGTAAGCTGATGGGGGCGGGTGAGTCCGAGCGAGTCGTCGGGCACGTCCTTGGTGATGCAGGAGGCTGCGCCCACATAGGCTCCGTTGCCGATGCGCACTGGGGCGACGAGCGTGGTGTCACTGCCGATGAAGGCTCCCGCGCCGATGATGGTCTTGTGCTTATTCACGCCGTCGTAGTTGCAGGTGATGGTTCCGGCGCCGATGTTGGTGCGCTCACCGATTTCGGCATCGCCGAGATAGGTGAGGTGATTGGCCTTGGCACCGCGCGCGAGCTTTGCTTTCTTGGTCTCCACAAAATTTCCGACATGCGCCTCAGGTCCGATTTCACTGCCTAAACGCAACCTCGCGAAGGGTCCGATGATGGCCCCCTCGGCGACCGTGGAGTCGTCGGCGATGGTTCCTTGGTTGATGCGGACTCCGTTGGCGACCTGCAGATTGGTGAGCACGGAGTAGCTGCGGATGAGGCAGTCTTCGCCGATGGTGGTTTCGCCGAGGAGTTGCACGAAAGGCTCGATGACGGTGTCCGCACCGACGGTGACGGCGTCGTCGATGAGGACGGTTTCTGGTTTGAAGATGGTGACGCCGTTGTCCATCAGCTCACGCGTCTTACGCTCACGCAGGATGGAATCAAGCTGCGCGAGTTCGCGGCGGGTGTTGACGCCGAGCACTTCGCTCGAATGCGCGGTGCGCAGGGCCAGCACAGGCTTTCCGTCGCGCTGGAGGATGGCGGCGATTTGCGTGAGGTAGTACTCGCCGTGCGGATTGTCAGTGGAGAGGCGTCCGATGCGGGCAAAGAGTTCGGCGATGTTGAAGGCGTAGATACCGGAGTTGATTTCGCCGATTGACTCCTGCTCGGAGGTGAGCTGCTTCTGCTCGATGATGGCCTGCACCTGATCGGTGTAAACGCCGTTGACCTTGCGGCGGACGATGCGTCCGTAGCCGAAGGGATCGGGCGGCTCGGCGGTGAGGATGGTCATGGCGGCGGCGTTGGCGATGTGGAAGTCGCGGACGGAGGCAACGGTCTCCGGACGGATGAGCGGCACGTCTCCGCTTAGCACGAGGACGTGATCGTAGGCCGCGAGCGCGTCGGCGCACTGCATGAGGGCGTGGCCGGTGCCGCGCTGCTCGAGCTGTTCGATGAACTGCACGCCGAGCGGCGCAATCTCGGCGCGGACGCGTTCGGCCTCATGACCGATGATGCAGAAGATGTCGGCGGGCGCAACAATCTGGCTGGCGGCGCGCACAACGTGGCCGAGCAACGGGCGTCCGGCGATCTGGTGCAGCACCTTGGGGAGCTTGGACTTGAGGCGTGTGCCCTTGCCGGCGGCGAGGATGGCGATAGCAAATCGTGGATTGGACATGCGTAAGTATTGTAAAGCAGGGAAGAGGAATTGGAGATTGCTGGCTGGCTGGAGCCATTTCCGAGCTGCTTGTGATCCGCTGGAGACAGTGCGAAATCATCAAGAAAACCCTGCCACTGCCTGACTTATCAGGACTGATCCTGCTTCCAATCGCCACGCAACAGGACCGAAGCACACCCGGATGCACAGGGTACTTGAACGTCAGCTTCAGCTCATTAGAAATTCTTGCTGACAAAGTCTTGCAGGCGATCATGCCGATAAGAGGCATCGCCTGTTTCGATGCCGAGTAGAAGCTTTGTCGAGATCAACTGATTGCGAAAGTCCAGGGCGGCGATGGTATCAGTGTCGCTGACCAGCTTGAGATTCTTCTCGATCTCCTCGGTCTCCTGCTTTAGAGACTTGATTCGACTTTCTTGTATGGCGATGGTTTGCTGGACCTGATCGCGCAGCACCTCCATGCCACGCTCCACATCGTTTTCTTGTACTTTTTTCCAATCAGCGTAGGCGTCGACCGAGCGATCGAGGTGTTTGTTGATGACGTGACTGCCCAGATTGTAAGTGACACTGACCTCTCCGTAGGGTCCAAAGCCGTTAGCGACAGGGTTGAGCTGCTGGTGCGCGCCCACCGTGAGGGCAATATCCCAGTTGTTCTGGCGGATGAGACGGGCCAATGAGCTTTGTTCGGCGTTGTCGCTGGATTGTTTGGCGGCAACCTGCAACTTGAGCGGCTGATCAGAGAGCTGCGGGACGTAAAGCGCGGCGATCTTCGATTGAGTTTCGGCACGATCCGACTCGAGTTTGATCCGGTTGGAAAGCAGAGAGACCAGCATGGGGCGAGTCATGTTCTGAGCCTCTACCATTTGCGTTGTCTTGCCGATTAGAACGTCAAGCAACCTGGAGGCCTCGTCGATGAGAAGGAGACGGTGGGTGAGTGCATCTTTTTCAACAGCGGGCAACGCATATTGGAGCGTCAGTTGTACGTTTGTGGAGGCTTTGTAGAGTTCGCAGTTCTTGCGAGCAGCATCAAGGGTGATGCCGGCCTTCTTTAGATTAGAGAGGCTGAGCTGCGCGCCGACAACCAGTTGCATGGGCAGTCCAGTCTCAGGCTGCGTAAAGCCGGCGAGGGCATCGGGCGAACGAAGGAATTCACTCTGTGCTTTGGCCTGTTCATCGAGATATACGCAATAAGCCCTCTGATCGGCATTTATATTTTGTGCCACCGCGAGCGTTGAGATGGAAAGCATCAGAACTACAAGAAGAGATGGGTACAAGATTCGGCGAAACATGAGTGCGCTCCCTGAGAGTCCAATACTGTGCGTGCCTGGCTAGAAGAACAGTGGCTTGCGACCCATAAACACGGTCTTTGATTTTGCTGATTCGGGATGAGACAAGTCCATCAGGATGGTGAGGCCGCGTACCTGATTTTTGAAGATGGGATGGTTGATAACCTGTTCGCCGAGAAAGACCTGCTTGACGGTGCCAACTTTGCGACAGAAAGCCATATTAAGATAGCAATCATAGATCGGCGATCCCACCGCTGCATTGGCCTGATTGTCGTAAGGAACAAAGGCAAAGTAGAGTCGCTTGTCTCCGTTGTCGTTGAGATAGTAAGGACTCTGCTTGGCAATGGTGATGGCATCGTGCAGTCGATCTATCTGGCGATTATCTTCCTCCAATTGTTTTTGCGCGACGATCAGGGTTACATCGAGTTGAGCAATGTCGGAGCGAAGTTCGGCCTGCTTTTCAAGAACTTCGAGGGAATTTGTGCCGATTGTTGTTTTATCGAGAATGCTGTCGCTAAGCATCACATCCGCGATACGGCTGTCGGTGTAATCGGTATTTGCATGGTTGAGTGCGGCCAGTTGCGTGGCGGCATCTCCCTTGGTAATCAGTCCCGCGGCGAGATCGCTTTTGATTTGCTCCTCAAGCTGATGAAACTGGGTAAGTAACTCCTGCGTTTTGCGATTGTCAACCTGTTTTTGTTTGTCGAGCTGGGCCAGTTGCGGTCCGGTGAGCTGATCGTGACTGTGCTTACTGGCGATGGCAGTCTGTAACTGGCGATCAAGAGCAAGAAGGGAGGACCGGTATTGGTCCATTTCCGCAAGAGTAGTTTGCTGACGAATAACATCAACCTTGAGGTCTTCAATGGACTGCCGACTGATAACCAACTTCTGCATGAAGTCGAGGCTTTTTTCATCGGATGCAGAGAAGATGAGCGGCGCGGCCCAACTGCTATTGATGGCATAGAAACCCATCACAAAGGCATAGGCGAGGATTCCGAAGAGCACGGCATACAGCATGATGATGGCAGCGACACGGTAGAGCGCAAGCGTTACTTTGTAGACGATCAATTGCAGCGGCGTATGGGGTTTTTCCGGGTCATGCTTTGTATCAAGTATTGTCGTGGCCAATGTGGGCCTCCTCTGGTGCCTTGGCTCGTGTGCCCCAATCGCCGGAATCAAACGTGAACAGCGCAAGGGGGGTGATGAAGAGAGAACTGGCGACTGACCATGCAATGTAAGCACCAAATGCCAGTGGGTGATGGAGGGTCTCTCTGACGCTGTATTTCTTGATAGCCCAGCTGAAAGCGGCAGCGATGCCTAGATAGAAAACCAGCGGCTCAGGGCCAGCCCAGGCCAGTGGATTTGTGATGAGCATCGTTATGACCATCAGCAGCGCAACCATGGCACCCAACGGCGTAAGAATCATCGTAAATATGGTATTGGGGTGCAGTTTGAAGACGTGCTGCGGCAAGGTACGGAGAGTGTAAAACAGATCGCGCAGGATGCTGCTGCGCCAGCGAAGCTGCTGATTGAAGAGGACCGAAAGTTTGGTGGGAACGGCGGTCCAGCAGAGGGCATCGTTGTTGATGTAGGTTCCGTAACCGCGCATCAGCGCTTGATGGGTAAGAAAGCGGTCTTCGCCCTGGTTGACCGGAATGCCGAACCAGTGACGGGCGCGGAGGATCGGTTCAATCTCCAGCAACAGTTCACGACGAATGGCGAAGAGGCAGCCGCTGATGCAGCAGACACTGCGGGTCATATTCTCTGGAATCTTGTACAACTCGAAGGCAGCGTAATAGACGATGGTCTGAATGGCGGTGATGACGTTGTCGTTGGGGTTGCTCACGCCGACACGGCCACCGACCGATCCGATTCCAGGCTCGGCGAAGCATGCAGTCAGCTCGCGAATTGCGTCGTGATGGAAGATGCAGTCGGAGTCAATGGAGATGATGATTTCAGCGGTAGAGTGTTGCAAGGCGTTGCAGACGGTGCGCGCTTTGCCGCAGTTGGAATCGTTGCGACCCACGCGGATGGAGATGTTGGTAAAATCGCGCTGAGCTTTGAGCATCCACTCGTAGCTGTCGTCCACCGAACAGTCGTCCTGAGCGATGACTTCAAATCGGCCGTCGGGATAGTTGCATTTGCTGATGCTTTCGATGGAGTTGTATACGGTGCGGCCTTCGTTGTAGCAGGGCAAAAGGACACTGACGGTGGGCTGCCAGGTGTAGTCCTTGCGAATCTTGGCACTGGGAAATGAGATTCTGAGGATAAGCCCCATCAGATACTTGACGACCGAGATCACCAGGCAGAGGACCATGATCAGCCAGAGCAGAATGGGCGCCAAGAACGTTTCCTCCCCTAAGACAAACCGCCCTTAGGTTTCACTGCAGCTGAGACGAACAATGGGTTACTCATCATCATCAAAAACGGGAGTGACCTGAAGCTTACAAAGTCCAGAGATGCTTATGCAAGTTTATCTCATTCTCGCTGACATAACCCCTTATGGTTCAGAGCGTTCCTGGCCGCAAAGAATAGTTCACCGCCTTATGCAGCGTTTGCGGGAATTAGTACTGAGAGACAAAGCCGGAGCCGAAATACAGGTCACACCATACTAGTCGGCAAGCGACCGCAAGGTACGTCCTACGCCGTTGGGGCTTGTGCTGTGCTCTCGTGGTGGAGGCGCGCGGGAAGGTTGAGGAGGTCGAGGGCAATGCGGTCGGTGGCGTGGCGTGCGAAGTGGGAGGCGTCGAGGTAGTCGCCGAGGATGGGAGTGACGCCGAGGGCGCGGATTTCATCGAGGTCGTTGTACAGGGGCTCGGCGTTGTCTTCGGCGTAACGGGCACGGAGTTCGTTGGGGACAGGCGCGTAGTTGAGCATCACGTAGTCGAAGACCTTGCATTTGGCGTGGTCGAAGAGAGCCTCGATATGCTGCGAGGCGGTGAGGCCGGTGCTCTCGTTGGGCTGGGTCATGAGGTTGCAGATGTAGACGCGGAGGGCGTTGGATTTGGTGATGGCCTCAGGGACTCCGCGGACGAGGAGGTTGGGAATGAGGCTGGTGAAGAGCGATCCGGGGCCGATGCTTACGATATCGGCGTTGAGGATGGCGTCGAGCGCCTGAGGCAGCGGGCGGGCGTTGGCCGGGACGAGGCGCAGGTGGGCGATTCCGCTGCGGCTGGCGGTGATTTTGGTTTCTCCGCGGACGCGTTTGCCGTTGTGCATGAGGGCGTCAATCTGGAGGTTGCTGTTGGCGGAGGAGGGAAAGATTTCGCCGCGGGTCTTGAGAATGGCGGAGCTGAGCTGGACGGCCAGGGAGAAGTCGCCGCAGACCTCGGCGAGCGCGGTGAGAAAGAGATTGCCGAAGCTGTGGCCGTCGAGGCCTCCGCTGCTGAAGCGATAGCGGAAAAGTTGGGAGAGCAGCTCTTCATCGTCGGAGAGCGCGGTCATGCAGTTGCGAATATCTCCCGGTGGAGGGACGCCAAGTTCCTTGCGGAGGCGTCCGCTGGAGCCGCCATCGTCGGTGACGGTGACGATCCCGGTCAGGCGCGAGATATACGGGGGAATCGGCGCGGGCACGGAGGCGCCGGAGGGAGAGACGGAGAGGACGTGGCGCTTGAGTCCACGAAGAAGGGTGGAGAGACCCGTGCCACCGCCGATGGCTACGATCCGGAGGCCTTCCATACGGTTTGCGATTGGATTGGGCGTCGGCATCTCTTTCATCGGAAGCAGGGGAGCGGGGGGAACGCTCGCCCACGGAATGGGTACGGCGACGCCGGGGCGGAAGCTCAGGCGCCGACAGTGCCCTCGGGATACAGTAGCTCGGTGAAGCGCGGATCGTCAGCCATGTTGCGAAAATCCGAATCATTACGAGCCTGGAAACGGCTGCCGGGGTTGAGGCGGATGGCTTCAGCCAGATGCTGCAAGCTTTCCGAAGTGCGTCCGGTGAGACACTCCAGCACGGCTAGGCCATACCAGACGAAATCGAGGTCCGAACGCTGGGTGGAGAGAGTCTCTAGGTGCTCGCGGGCGGTGACGAAATCGCCAAGGTTCATAAGGGAGACGGCGAAATCGTAGTGCTCCTCGGGCGAGCGGAAGGTGTTCTGTATCTGCTCGAGCTGCTGGTTGCAGATGTTGACGTTGACCTTCGCACGGTCGGCCAGTTCGCTGATTCCGGACTCAACCACCTTTTCAAACAAGGACTTGGCTTTGTCATACCTCTGAATTTGCAGGAGTTTGAGAGCCTGTTCATAGCTTTGCAGGGTGTGGGCAAAACGCACCTGCTGTTCGTTAGGAGCAGCTTTGCGCGATTCAGCCTTGGGCTTAGCAGAGGGGCTTTTCGGCTTGACATCGAGTTTTTTGGTCATTGGCCCTTCCAGAAACACGAATCAATGCAACCCTTCCGAAGCAGTAGAAGCTCGGGAATGGTAACTATCTCAGAATACTGCTTTATACCGTGAGCAGAGGGCAGCGTCAACCGGAGGAGATTACGGCGGACGCGGGGGGTGTGGAAATCGCGGGTAATATTCCCGCCGTTTGGCAGGAATAGACCTTCAACCTGGCGCCCCCAACGCAGCGGCAGGCCGGGGGAACGGCGCAACCTTCGGCGGAGTTGCGCGTCTGTATAGAATGAAAGTGGACGGAGCGTGAAGGATGGAAGAAAGAGAAGTCCCGGCGACGGCAAAGAGGCCGGAAGAAGCCAGGACGGACGACTACGGGATGAAGTGGTTGCGCGAGTTCCTGATATCGCTGGCGATTTCAGTGTTCATCATCGTGTTTCTCTACCAACCGGTGAAGGTGGAGGGAACGAGCATGATGCCGGGACTGGCGGATCAGGAGCGGATCTTCATCAACAAGTACGCCTACCGGATCGGGGCCATTGAGCGCGGCGACGTGGTGGTATTCCGGTATCCGGGCGACCCCAGCAAGAATTACATCAAGCGAATTGTGGGAGTTCCGGGCGACCGAGTAGAGATCGATAGCGGCGCGGTGTATGTGAACGGGAGGCGTCTGGAGGAGCCTTACGTGCCGCAGCGCTTCCGGGATGAGCGCTCGATGAGCGAGGTGGAAGTTGCGGCGGGAAGCTACTTTGTGCTGGGCGATCATCGGAATCTCTCCAGCGACAGCCGGGACTTTGGAGTGGTGGGGCGAGGGGCGATCTTCGGCAAAGCCGTTTTCGCCTACTGGCCGACGGGAATGATGGGCAAGCTTCGGTAGCGCAACGCGAACGAGGAAGAGACGATGCGATTGGCGATCTTTGGCGCGACGGGCGGGACTGGACTGGAAGTGACCCGGCAGGCGCTGGAAAAAGGTCACAGCGTGCGGGTGCTGGTGCGAAATCCGAACCGGATGCCGCTGACGAACGCAAATATGCGGATAGTGCTGGGCAACGCGCTGGATCACGAGTCTGTGACCAAGACGATCCTGGGCGCGGACGCAGTGCTGAGCTGCCTGGGACAGCGTAACCTGCTGCGGAACACGCGAGTGGTTTCCGTGGGAACGCACCTGATCATGGGCGTGATGAAAGAGCAGGGCGTGCGGCGGCTGGTGGTTGAGTCAGCGTTCGGCGCGGGCGAGAGTGCAGCGCAGGCGACGCTGCTCCAGAGGCTGGTGTTCGCGACGCTGCTGTGGGCTCCGTATGACGACAAGAAGCTGATGGAGCCGGATGTGAGGGCGAGCGGGCTGGAGTGGACGATTCTGCGGCCGACACTGCTGACCAACGGGCAGCTCACTGGCCGATATGTGGCGGAGGCGGGGATTCGTCCCAAGGTAACCAGCGTTACGCGGGCGGACGTGGCGGCGGCGATGCTGAGGGCCGTGGAGGAGCGGATGTGGATTGGGGCGTCTCCGACGGTGACGGGGGCGTAGGGTAAAGGCAGGAACAAAGGCAACTGCCACACACAAGCCAAAGGAAAGCATGTATAGGGCACCCGGCATCCGGCTGTGCTGGATGGAGTGCATATTATGCGGGTTGATGCATTAGTATGCATCGTGGCCGGGGATTTCCCGGGGCGCGGGGTACACGGGGGGTGGAATAGCTGATATCATCTAGAAAATCCACTCCCCTGAGGATGCGATGCAAGCAATCCTTGCGCTGGAAGACGGCAGAGTCTTTCGCGGCAAAGGCTACGGAGCACGGCTCGAACGTACGGGCGAAGTAGTTTTTAATACATCCATTACCGGCTACCAGGAAATCTTCACGGACCCCTCCTATGCCGGTCAAATCGTCGTTCTCACCAATCCTGAAATCGGCAACTACGGCACGAATCCTGACGATGAAGAGGCAGGCAAGCCTTATATCGAAGGGCTGGTGGTGCGCGAGTTCTCACCATATGCGTCGAATTACCGTTCGCAGCAGGTGACGGACGAATACCTGGAGCGGCACAAGGTTCCGGTGTTGTCGGATATCGACACACGGGCGCTGGTGCGGCATCTGCGGGACCGTGGCGTGATGCGGGGGGTGATTTCGACTTCCGAGACGGACGTGGAGAAGCTGATTGCGCGAGCCAAGGCGACACCGACGATTGACGGGCTGGACCTGGCGAAAGAGGTTTCCACCAAAGAGAGCTACCAGTGGACGAAGGGAGCCGTGGAGGAACGGATTATCGCCGTGCCCCATGGGTCGGCTGCGAGACTTACGGTGGTGACGAGCGAAACGGTGGAGCGGCATGGGCCGGCGCGCAAGAAAGTGATCGCCTTCGATTACGGCATCAAGCACAACATTCTGCGGATGCTGGTGAGCACGGGCTGCGATGTAACGGTGGTTCCGGCGCAGACCTCGGCGGAAGAAGTGCTGGCGCTGCAACCGAACGGAGTGTTTCTCTCGAACGGGCCAGGCGATCCGGAGGCGGTGGTGTACGCGCAGAAGACGATCCGCAAGATGGCGGGACGGGTGCCAATCTTTGGCATTTGCCTGGGGCATCAGTTGATCGGATTGGCGCTGGACGGCAAGACGTACAAACTGAAATTTGGACATCACGGCGGCAATCATCCGGTGAAGCAGTTGAAGACCGGAAAGATCGAGATCACGGCGCACAACCACAACTATGCGGTCGATCCGGATTCGCTGAAGCAGAGCGAAGTGGAACTGACGCATGTGGACCTGAATGACAATACGCTGGAAGGGCTGCGGCATCGCACGTATCCGCTGTTCAGCGTGCAGTATCACCCGGAGGCTTCGCCGGGGCCGCATGACTCACATTACCTGTTCGCGGATTTCATGAAGATGATGAACGAGTGGAGAGGTTAGTGAGGATCATAGGGGCAGCTTGGGTTGTGCTGATGATGGCCGCGATGTGTGTGGCGCAGATGCCGCCGCATCCGCAGATGGGCGGAGCAGATTCCCATGGGGGAATGCAGGGTGGTCAAGGCGTTGTTGCCTCCAGCCGCGACAACTTTGGGATGGAATGCGGCATTATGGATTCCTCCGCACAGAGTGCGCTTCGGATCATGCGTTCGGCCGGGGGAGAGTGGTCCGAGGCCGTCGCCGGGAAGCATCTGGGGCCTTCAGACAACGCAGTGGCGCGGGTTTGGCACGAGCGCAACTGGATGGTGGATATGCACGAGGCGCCGGGCGCAGGCATGACAAGCATCCACACCGGGCAGATGTGCTTTGATCCGCAAGGCCATATTACGCGGATGATCGACCGCTATATGGAAATGGCGAAGTGCGGTTGCATGCGCTATACATCGCTGCTCTTTGCCACGGATGGAAGAGTGACGCGGCGCGAGCGGAGATTCGTCAACGCTTCCACCGGCTCGGAAATTGAGGCGCCAACGACGGCTGGCGAGTTCCCGGAGATATGGGGCTTCCGCAGGCTGGAGCAGTTGCCGTTCTATTCGCTGGTGAAAAAGTGAGATTTTGGAATTGGGATTCATAGCCGTCGTTTTGCAATCATCGCGGGTGAGAGAGCACAAGTAGATGCCACGTCGCACAGATATTTCGAAGATTCTGATTCTTGGTTCGGGGCCAATTGTGATTGGCCAGTCGGCGGAGTTTGACTACTCCGGCACACAGGCGTGCAAGGCGCTGAAGGCCGAAGGGTTCGAGGTTGTGCTGGTGAACTCGAATCCGGCAACGATCATGACCGATCCGGAGATGGCTGACCGCACGTATGTGGAGCCGCTGACGCGGCAGTACGTGGAAGAGATCATCCGGCAGGAAGTGGAGCGCGGAGTCGGCAAGGGCATGGCCGTGCTGCCAACGGTGGGCGGGCAGACGGCGCTGAACCTGGCGGTGGAACTGGCCGATGGCGGCGTGCTGGAAAAGTACGGCGTGATGCTGATTGGCGCGCAACTGGAGGCGATCAAGAAAGCGGAAGACCGCCTGCTCTTCAAGGATGCGATGACACGGATCGGGTTGGACGTTCCGCGTTCGGCGCTGGTGAACAATCTGAAGGACGGGCTGGACTTCTCGACGAAGCTGGGCTTTCCGGTGGTGCTGCGACCGTCGTTTACGCTGGGAGGCTCGGGCGGCGGGATTGCGTTCAATCGCGAGGAATTGCTGGATCTTCTGGCGCGCGGGTTAGACCTATCGCCGGTACATGAAGTTCTGATTGAAGAGAGCGTGCTGGGCTGGAAGGAATATGAGCTGGAAGTGATGCGCGATCTGGCGGACAACGTCATCATCGTGTGCTCGATTGAAAACTTCGATCCGATGGGCGTACATACGGGCGACTCGATTACGGTGGCTCCGGCGCAGACGCTGAGCGACCGCGAGTACCAACGCATGAGAGACGGCGCGATCAAGGTGATGCGCGAGATCGGCGTTGAGACCGGCGGATCGAATGTACAGTTCGCAGTGAATCCGGCGACCGGGCGGCAGATTGTGATCGAGATGAATCCGCGCGTGTCGCGCTCGTCGGCGCTGGCCTCAAAGGCGACGGGCTTCCCGATTGCGAAGATTGCGGCGCGGCTTGCGGTTGGCTACACGCTGGACGAGATCACAAACGACATCACGCAAAAGACTCCGGCATGTTTTGAGCCGACGCTGGACTACGTGGTGGTGAAGATTCCGAAGTGGCAGTTCGAGAAGTTTCCAGGGGCGGACGAGAACCTGGGGCCGCAGATGAAATCGGTGGGCGAGGTGATGGCGATTGGCCGCACCTTCAAGGAATCGCTGCTGAAGGCGGTGCGCTCGCTGGAGACTGGCAAGCGGCTGGAGGCCGAGGCGATTGAGCCGAAGATCATCACGAAGCGGCTGGTGTCACCGCATCCGGAGCGCTTGCAGTATGTTCGCTATGCGCTGAGCAATGGGTGGACAGTGCCTCATGTGGCGCGGCTGACGGGGATGGATGCGTGGTTTCTCTACCAGTTGAAAGAAGTCAGCGACGAGCTGGCGGCGCTGGAGAAGAACTCGCTGGAGACGATTACGTTTGACGAAATGCGGGATGCCAAGCGCAAGGGGATCAGCGATACACGGCTGAGCGAGATTTGGAATCTGCCGACGCGCGAGGGCGCGATCAAGATCTACGAAAAGCGGCAGGAGATGGGCGTAGTCCCGGTGTACAAGCGGGTGGACACCTGCGCGGCGGAGTTCGAGAGCTTTACGCCCTACATGTACTCGACGTTTGAGGATGAGGACGAGGCTCTGGCGACGGCGAAGAAGAAGGTCATCATTCTTGGCTCGGGGCCAAACCGCATCGGGCAGGGAATCGAGTTTGACTACTGCTGCTGCCACGCGGCGTTTGCGCTGCGCGATGATGGCATTGAGACGATCATGGTGAACTGCAATCCGGAGACGGTTTCCACGGATTACGACACCAGCGACCGGCTTTACTTTGAGCCGCTGACGTTTGAAGACGTGATGGCGATCTACAAGCACGAGGCGAAGGGAACGGACGACATCGGCGTGATTGTGCAGTTCGGCGGACAGACTCCGCTGAACTTGGCGCTGCCGCTGAAGCGGGCGGGAGTGAAGATTATTGGAACTTCGCCGGAATCGATTGATCTTGCGGAAGACCGCAAGCGCTTTGAGGCCCTGCTGAATCAGCTTGGAATTCCACAGTCGCCGGGCGGCATGGCAAGTTCGGTGGACGAAGCTCTGGCGGCGGCGGAAAAGGTTGGATATCCGGTGCTGGTGCGTCCTTCTTACGTGCTGGGCGGGCGCGCGATGGTGATTGCCTACGACGCCAAGGCCGTGAAGGAATACATGGGACAGGCGGTGGAGTATTCACAGGACCGCCCAATCCTGGTGGATCACTTCCTGGAAGCAGCGACGGAAGTGGATGTGGATGCGCTGAGCGACGGCGAGGACGTGGTGATCGCCGGGATCATGGAACACATTGAAGAGGCGGGGATACATTCGGGCGATTCTTCGTGTGTATTGCCAAGTGTCGATCTATCGCCAAAAGTGCTGGAGACAATTCGCGAGTACACATTCAAGCTGGCGAAAGCTTTGAACGTGGTGGGACTGATGAACATTCAGTATGCGATCCAGCGCGAGAAGGTTTACGTCATCGAGGTGAATCCGAGAGCGTCGCGCACGGTGCCGTATGTTTCCAAGGCTACGGGCGTGCCATGCGCGAAGATTGCAGCGCGGCTGATGACCGGTAGGAAACTGAAAGAGTTTTTGCCGGAGAACATCGCGGCGCGCAAGGATCTGGACACGGGAGACAACTTCTACGTGAAGTCTCCGGTGTTTCCGTGGAACAAATTTCCAGGAGTGGACACCGTACTGGGTCCGGAGATGCGCTCGACGGGAGAAGTGATGGGAGTTGCGGACAACTTTGGTGAGGCATTCGCCAAAGCGCAACTTGCAGCTGGACAGGCGCTGCCCGCCAAGGGAACGGTTTTTATCAGCGTGAACGAACGCGACAAGCCTCACGTGGCGGAAGTGGCGCGGAAGTTTGTGGATATGGGCTTCAAGATTGTTGCAACGCACGGGACCGCCGAGGCTTTGGAAGAGGCGGGGATGCGGGTGGAGCGGGTTTACAAGGTGAAAGAGGGAAGGCCGAACGTGGTCGATCTGATCAAGGGCGACCGGATTCAGCTCATCATTAACACGCCACAGGCGCGCGGCGAGCCCTGGTTCGACGAGAAGGCGATCCGGAGGGCGGCCATCACGGCACGGGTTCCGACGATTACCACGCTGTCCGCTGCACGGGCGGTTGTAGAGGCGATTCCAGTGCTACAGGCGGGCGAGATCAGCGTCTGCAACCTGCAGGAACTGCACGCCGCGCATACCTCGGTGAAGCAGGACGCGGTGGGCAAGGAGTAGGAACGATGATGCGTAAAGGAATCATTCTGGCGCTGCTGTTGACGACGGCGATGTGGGTGACTGCGCAAGACGACCACCTGCATCCTTCGCCGGTAGATGGAATCACTTCGGTTTCGCTGCCCAATGGAATCGCTTACTGGGATCTGGCGATCGGCACCGGCAAAGTGGCGGTTAAGGGAAGCAAGTTGAAAGTCCACTACACGGGATGGCTGCTGGAGGAAGGCGCGAAGTTCGACAGCTCCTACGACCGGAAGCAGCCGCTGGAGTTCACGCTGGGCGATGGGAACGTGATCAAGGGCTGGGAAATTGGCGTGGCCGGAATGAAGGTGGGCGGCAAACGGCAGCTCAGGATTCCTCCGGAGCTGGCTTACGGCTACCGCGGACAGCCGCCAACAATTCCGCGTAATGCATATTTGATATTCGATGTGGAGTTGCTGGAAGTAAACTAAGTGGGCTGGAAGTTAGAGATGCGCACCCGAGATTGGGTGCGCTTTCTTGTGCGAAAAGCTATGGCTCAGGGAGTTCGGGAGTCACAGTGAAGCCGGGGATGCTCCAGGGGAGAAAGAAGGCGGCGGAGGTGGTAGCGAGGATGAGGGCGTGGTTAGGGTCAAAGGCGAGACCGACGAGGTTGATGCCAGCGATGACGAACGAGGCCTGCTTCTCCTGATTAATGCGGATGATGCCGCGGTGGCCGCGCCAGGAGGCGGCGACGTACAAGTTGCTTTCAAGGTCAAAGGCGATGCCCTGGGGACGCCCGAGATTGGTGAACCATGGCGTGACAACGCCGTGCGGATCAATCTCATAGACGCAGTCGTTGGACGAGGTGGTGGGTCCGGTGACGTAGAGGTTTCCGTTGGGCGAGAAGGCCAGGTGATAGGCAGCGACGCTGGGCTCGATGGTGGCGAAGACAAAGATCTGGCGGTCGGGAGCGATTTTGAAGATGGTGCCGCTGCGGTCGCCGACGTAGAGATTGCCGATACGGTCAAAGGCGAGGCCGGTGGCGACACCCATGCCTTCGGCATAGCTGGTGAGTTCGCCCTCGATGGAGAGGCGATAGACAGAACCGTCCTGACGCGATGAGATGTAGAGATTTCCGGCGGCGTCAAGAGCGAGGCCGGTGGGGTTCATGATTCCGGCGGAGATGGGGTGGAGCGTGGATTCGTCGTCGATGCGAAAGAGCGAGGTGGGCACGGACTGTCCGCGGCTGCCGGAGAAGGTGACGTAAATGTTGCCGGCTTCATCGACGGCGGGATTGGCGACGGGGTGGAGATTTTCCGTGAGCAGGGTGGCGACGGAAAAGGCCACGGAGGCTGAGCCTCGGCCGGTGGTGACGGTGACCGAGTCGGCACCAGATGCGGCTTCCGGCACGAGGACGGTTATCCGGTCAGGGGAGGCGAAGACGATGGTGCCGACCGCATCTCCAAAGAGGACCTGTGTGGGCTCGGTGAGGCTGGCGATGAGAGCGCGGCCATGCAGGACGATTTCGCCGCCGGGAAGAGCGAATGAAGGCTCGACGGAGAGGATGACTGGAGTTTTTGTCGAATGGGTCATATGTGCGCGCGACGCTTCCCTGGAACCCTCTATCTTACGATGCCGAAGTGTAACAGGAGTTGGAGAACGATCAATCCGTAAAGCCCCGCACCAAGATCGTCCACAACGATTCCTACTCCCTCGGGGCGCAGGCGCTCCAAGAGGCGGATGGGGGGCGGCTTCACGATATCAAAGGCGCGAAAAAGTATGAAGCCCGTGAGCTGCACCTTCCAGGTGAGCGGAGCGGCGACGAGGGTGAGCATCTGTCCCGCAACTTCATCGATGACGACGTGCGATGGATCGTCGCGATGGCAGGCGCGCGCAGTGAGGGTTGCGGCGGGGATTCCGATGGCGGTGGCGATGGCGCAGTAGGCCAGTGCTCCGGGGATGAGGAGATGCGCGGGCAGATGGCGAGCGATGAGCGCCCAGGTGAGCACGGCTCCGAGAGAGCCCCATGTGCCGGGGCCGGGTTTGAGCGCACCGGCGCCGAAGAAGGTCGCGATGGTCCACGCCCAATAGGGACGGGTGGGACGGGCGGAACCTTTCTTCGTATGCTGACCGGTGTGCTTGGAGGGCTGCTCAGTTGGGCTTGCGGCGTCCATGATTCTCGCTTTCATCGGCTGAGCCGGGCCACTCGGGGCCCTTGCGCTGGCTTCCGACGCGGCGTTCTCTGGGCTCATTGTACTCGGCTTCGCCGCCTGATTCGGGATCATTCACCGGAGAGGAGATGACGTAGCCTCCGCTGATCCACTTGCCGAGGTCAACGACACGGCATCGGTTGGAGCAGAAGGGAAAGTCAGGGTCTTTGGCAAGAACGATCTTGCGGCAGGTGGGGCAACGGAGCGATGCGGTCTTTTTCTTCGGCATAGGACAAGTGTCAGAGTTCAGGGTAACGGATGCATTTTGCTCTCCCACGTTAGCCGCGCAAAGACGGCGCGCCGAAGGTGGGGCACCCGGTTTTTTCAATCTACAACAATCGTGCGACTAGATCGTAATCGTGAGCCTCTTCCACGATGGCGCGGTGGAAGCTGCCAGCTTGAGGAGACTCGTGCTCTCCGAAATCGTTGATGAAGACCTTGCCGTCAATCTCAGGTGCGTGGGCCGGAGTACGGGCCTCCCAAAGAAGGTCGGTCTCTTCGCTGGGGCCTTCGAGCATGACTTCGATTTCGCGGCCAATCCAGAGCTTGCGGCGCTTATGGCTGATGCGTTTCTGCAACTGCATGAGCTTGCGTCGGCGGCGTTCGATCTCCCTGGGCGGAACTTTGTCCGCGAGATGAAAGGCGGGTGAACCTTCTTCGTCGGAGTAGGAGAAGACGCCGAGCCAATCGAACTGAGCGGCGGTCACGAAGTCGCAAAGCTGCTGGAAGTCGTCTTCGGTTTCGCCGGGGAAGCCGACGATGAAAGATGTGCGCAGGGTGAGATCCGGAACAGCCTGCCGCATCTTGGCGATGAGTTTAAGGAATATCTCAGCCGAACCGCCACGCTTCATGCGCTTGAGCACCGCAGGCGCGGCGTGCTGGAGGGGAACGTCGATATAGCGGCAGAGGCGCGGGTGGCTGGCGAGAACCTCCAGCAGGCGCGGCGTGATCTTGTTGGGATAGGCGTAGAGAAAGCGGACCCAGCGGAGATCTTCAACCTGTGCGAGCTGTTCAAGCAGGCTGGCGAGGCCGTCCTGTATGCCGAGGTCTTCGCCGAAGCAGGTTGTGTCCTGGCCAATGAGATTGATTTCGCGCACGCCCTGTGCGGCGAGGCGCGTGGCCTCGGTGACAACGGAGGCGATGGTGCGCGAACGGAACTTGCCGCGAAGCTGCGGAATGATACAGAAGGCGCAGGGATGATCGCAGCCCTCGGCAATCTTAATGTAGGCGGAGTGGCGCGCAGTGGCCAACAGGCGCGGCGTGTTCTCGTCGTAGAGATAGCTGGGGAGTTCGGCGGTTGCGCCTTCCCAGGTGTCGCGTGCGAAGCGTCCGGCCTTCTGACGGGCATCGCCTTCGGGACGCGAGGCAGGCTCATGCTGTCCGCTTTTTAATTGCTGCGAGGCGCTGGCGTGCGGGTGCGCGCCGCTGTTCAAGATGTTAAAGGGCGTGGACGCGGCGGGCGCAGGAGCGATTCCAGCGGCGGCGAGGATATCGGCGAGTTCACCGGTGCCGAGGACGGCGTCAATCTCGGGGATGTTCTTCTGAATCTCGTCACGGTAGCGCTCGACGAGGCAGCCGGTGACGATGAGCTTGCGGGCGCGGCCGTGGGTTTTGTGCCGGACCATCTCGAGGATGGTATCTACGGACTCCTGCTTGGCAGTGTCAATGAAGGAGCAGGTGTTGACGACGATGATATCGGCGTCTTCGGCGTGGGAGGTGATCTCGGCACCGTTGGTGGAGAGCATCCCCATCATGACTTCGGAGTCCACCAGGTTCTTGGGACAGCCGAGGCTGACAAAGCCGACGCGCGGACGCGACACGGGCGGAGCGGTTGGAACGATCTTTTCCGGGGACGAGGTACTGCTTTTGATGGACATTCCTATGGCTATTTTAGCAGCAGTTGGGAGGCGAAGCGGGATCAGCTGTCGGCTGGCCGAGCAAGCAGGAGAGGCTGCACTAATCAGAGAAGATGGTCTCGATGGGAAGCTCGAAGAGTCGGCATAGTTTGAAGGCCAAGGGGAGACTGGGATCAAATCTGCCGGTTTCGATCGCGTTGACGGATTGGCGGGAGACTCCGAGCTTTTCAGCAAGGTCTGCCTGGCTCCAGTTCCGTTCAGCGCGGAGAACTCTGAGACAGTTTTTCACCGGTAGCTCCGCTGGAGAAGCCGGAAGGCTATACCGGTTGAAGCGAAGAAGATGTCCGCATCCAGCAGGGTGAGCGGAAAAGGTCTGGAATAGAGGTTCATGAGAACACTGACGACCGCATTTCCAGCCATCGTTGCGGCAAAGCCCCAGAGCAGAGCGCGGACAACAAGCGCACGAATGAACTCATCCGGTTCAGTTTTGAGATAGCGGCCCGCGACCCACACGGCGAGAAGGACAGGGAGCACGGAAAGTGCCGCAATCGAACCCGCGATCAAAGGAGAGGAATGTCCATTGAAAGCGAGGAAGCGGGCAAGGCCGGGGAAGATGTCGAGAAGCGGATTCGGCAGGTTTGGCGTTGAGAGGTTCGTCAGGACCGTGAGAAGGAGTGCGCTGCCCATGAGCTGCATTGAGCGACGTTGAAGCGGGGTGAGGTTTTTCCTGCAAAGCAGCATAACGGCCTCCCGAATGACAAGCATACTTTACATATGCTTCTTGGAGGATGTCAAGTGTATTTGTCATTTTTCCATGATCCCATTCTTTCAGGGAATCACGAGCGGGTGAGGAGGAGAACTCCGCTGCAGACGAAGGCGGTTGCGATCCAGCGGCGTTTGTCCACATTTTCATGGAGGAAGAACTTGGCTCCGAGGGCGTTGGTGACGAAGGTGAGAGCGGCCGAGGCAGGGCCCATCAGGCTGAGGTCAGCCCAGGAGAGTCCAATGAGGTTGCTGAAGAAAGCGAGGGCCATGAAGACGATGCCGCCGAAGAGCGCGCCACCGGAGAGAACGCGGGTGATGACCGCAAGGAATCCGTGAGTGCGACGGAACTCGCCGAGGTCGCCGATGCGGCGCATGGCCAGGGCAATAAGAACGTCTCCCGCAGCGGCGGAGCAGACCATGAAGGTGATGCAGACCCAGGTGTAGAGCGCTCTCATACGTGCTCCTGGGCGGTTTCAGGGTCGGGGAGATGGGCGGGCGGATGTTCGGTGCGGGACGGGCCTCCGGCGACAAGACCGACGCCTGCGGTGATGAGGGCGATGCCGATCCAACGCTGAAGGCTGATGTGCTCGTGCAGCCAGAAATGGCCGAGCAGCGCCATGAGGACATAACCGATGGCGGTGGCGGGGATTACGTACGTGAGATCGGCAAAAGAGAGCGCTGTCATGTAGCTGGACATGAAGGCGAGGAGGCTGAAAATTCCCAGGAGCACCCAGGGATTGGCGAGAGCGGTGAAGACGTGGGAGAGATGGTGAATGTCGATGGTGCCGACGTCCTTCATGCCGCGCGCGAGGAAGGAGTCTCCGGTGGCTCCGAAGACTACGACGGCGAGCAACACGAGGTATTTGCGAAGCGTCAAAGTGCGTTTCCTGACCGATGGTAGAGGGTGAAAGTCAATCGCTTCGAAGGGGCTGAAGCAGGGCCGCTGGTCTCTTTATTCTGCGCCTGATAGCCTCGCTAGTTCGGTCCGAGAGCCCATCCGTGCAACTCACCGGTTTGGCGGAGAAGCTGAAGCTGGGCGCGAAGGTACTCGAACTGGCTCTGCAATAGGGCAACCTGACGGTTGGCAACATCGGCGCGGGCCAGTTCCTGATCGCGGGTGCTGGCCTTGCCGTTCTGAACCTGAAGCTGCACGGCGTCAATATTAGCCTGCGCTACTTCATACTCCAGGCGTGAGACCTTGGCGGCGGCCTCCAACTGGTGGATGGTGTGCTGGGCGCGAACGGTGTCAGCGGCGACCTGATCGCGGGCGGTCTGAGCATCGGCTTCGGCGTGCAGGGCATCGGCATCAGCGGCGGCAGCGCGGGCGTTCTGGCTGATGTTGAAGACCGGGACGCGAACATTGACACCGAAGCTGTAGTTATTCCGCGAGAACTCTTTGTAGTACTGGGCGTAATTGTTGAAGCTGGCATACTCGGCAAATTGGCCGGCGAAGTCAATCGAAGGATAGTTCATCCGATGCTCGGCGCGGGCACGGCTCCTGGCGGCGCGGAGGTGCTCATCGGCAACGCGGACACTGTTGGAGTTCGCGAGGGCGATGGAGGAAAGATCCTCCTCCGGACGCAGTGGGGGAGCTGCGGGAATGGAGTCGCTGACGGTTGCCAGGCTTGCTGGCGGGCGGCCAATGATGCGGCCTAGGCGCTCGCGAAGCACATCCACAGTGGTTTCAAGCTCGGCGAGGCGGAGTTCAACACGAGCGCCATCCAACTCGGCGCGTTTGGAATCGAGTACGCTGCCGACACCCTCCTGCTGGCGCTGTTGCGCGATGTAGAGGGCGCGGTCCACGGATTGTTTCTGCTCCTGAGCGGCCTTGAGGCGCTGCTGGGAGTTGTCGAGCTCGATGTAGAGCAGAGAAGTGTCGAGGATGACCTGTTCGGTACGGTCCACGTAATCGATGTTAGCGGCAACGGAGTCGCTGTGAGCGGCGCGGATGGTGTCGCGGGTGGCGAAGTTGAGCAGGGTTTGCGTGTGCGTGATGCTGAAGAGGTCGGGCGCTTGTCCGGCGATGGCGACGGGCTGGCCAATGCTGTAACCGAGAGCGGAGCCGAAAACCACGCTGGGAATGTATGCATCGCGCTCGGCATGATAGCGCGACGAGGCGCGGGCGCGGTCCGCAGAGGCTGCGACCATGACGCCGCTGTGCTTAAGCGCGAGTTGGACGGCAGAGCGGAACTCGATCTGCTGGGCACCAAGGGGCAGCGCCGCCACGGTCAGCAAAGCAGGTAGCAGCAGGGCGATGAGAGGATTCCGGATTCTTGCAGCAGTGATTGTCGTCATGGTTCGGTCGTTTTCCTCCGCGAAGATGGAGCGCGAGGTGTGGGCCTTAACGCTGGCCGAGACGGTGAAGCGCCTCCGCCGCTGGGCGATAGGAACTGGCGAGGCCCAGTGCGGCCCGGTATTCGGCGGCGGCCTGACCGGCATCGCCGGTCTTTAGCAGGATATCGCCGAGCAGGTAATGTGCGCGAAAGACAGGCGCTCCCTCTTCCGTATGGCCGCTCTGGATGTATGCACGCATCTGGCGGGTAGCCTCCGGCAGATCGCGATCCGTTCTAAGAAGCATTTCAGCAGCGTCGTAGCGGTCCACGGGACGGATGCGCTGGGATTGGAGCGCGTTCTCGACGTATTGCTGGAAGCGTTCCCAACTCTTGCGCCCTCTGAGGTAACGGGCCAGTTCGAGATAGGTTGTAGCAGAGTCGTGATCGAGTCGGATGGACTCATTGTACTCACGCTCGGCTTGCTCGAACTCGCCTTGCTTGCTGGCAACCATGGCGCGAATCCAGGCAGCAGTGGAAGGATATTCAGGGGCTATCTCAGCGGCTAGGGACAGAGCCTTGGCGCCGCCGCCGCCAACAATGGGAGGCGCGGTGGCGTAGTACTCGGCCAGATCACGGGTGATGGCAAGGTTGTGGCGATCCATCGCGTGCCCCGCCTCAAAGGCAGCAACTGTCTTACGGGCCAACGCATAAGCGTAAAGAGCTGCGGCGACGTTGGCTTTTTCACCATAACTGCGGCCCAGCCAGAGCTGGAATTCAGCGTTACCGGGGGCAAGCTGGGTGGCGCGCTCGCAGTTGCGTACCGCGCTATCCCAATCTCCAAGGGAGAAATAGACGCGGCCTAAATAGTTAAAAGCGGCGGCGTTGTTTCCGGTTGCCTGCGGGGTCAACAGGCGCAGCGCTTCGTCGGCTCGTCCGGAATCGAGCAACTCGCGCGGGGAGGCCGTGGCAGCGTGGGCAGTGGAAGGCAAGAGCAGCAGGGGAGCGAGGCAGCCCAAAAGTATCCATGCCGGCAGCCGGCGGCTGCCAGGAAGAAGCGGCAACGCAAGCTCTCTGCTCATTACGAAGGATTCTCTATGATCTTCACCTCGACGCCATCCGCCATGGGCGACGGGCTGTAGGACTGAACGCCGATCACGTCGTTTTCGGAGATGCCGTTGAGTATCTCAACGCGGGTGAGGTTTGAAATGCCGAGCTTTACGTCGCGGCGGCGCAGGCGGTTGTCCTGAAGGACGTAGATATAGCTGTGGGCACCGTCATCCCGCACCGCTTCGCGCGGAACAGTGAGTGCGTTGTCCTTGCTGCTGGCGACAATAGTGGCGCTGACGTTTACGTTGGGGAGCAACAGGCGCTCGGCGTTATCAACCGTACAGAGGATCTCACCGACGACGCGGGAGCCGCGATTGATGACGGTGGAAGGAAGCGTGGTGACGGTGCCCTGCCAGGTGCGTCCGGGCAAGGCGTCCCAGGTGATGTGGACGGTCTGGCCGATAGCGAGACGCCCAATCTCCGGCTCATCGACGAAGGCGCGTACCTGCAGGCGCGAGAGATCGGCCTCCTGCACGAGCAGTTCGCCGACGGCGACAAAAGCACCGGCGCGGGCGGGGAGGGAATAAACGGTCCCGTCGAAGGGAGCGCGCACGTTGGAGTTGCGCAGTATCTCCTCGGCTAGTTGCACGTTGATTCTGGAGTCTGTGATCTCCGCTTCAGCGCGCGCCTGCTCCTCTGGAGAATAGCGAACTTGCGTTTTAAGCTGGGCGAGCTCGGCCTGGGCACGAGCTACGCGATCACGGGCTGCTGATACTTCCTCCGGGCTGGCAGCGCCGCGCGGTTGAAGCCGTTCAAGCGCGGAGAGCTGGCGCTGGGCGGAGTCGAATTCGGTAGCGGCCTTCTGTAGGTCAGTGTGGCGCGAGAGTAGAAGCTGTTTATCGCCTCCGGCGAGAAGGTTGGCATATCTCTCCTCGGCGCCTTTGAGGCGGGTCTGGGCGACGGCGAGATCGGTGCGTGCGCGTGCATCATCCAGAACAAGGAGCAACTGGCCCGCCTTGACGTGGTCGCCTTCCTTGACCAATACCTTCTGAACCGTTACAGGCAATGGCGCGTGTGCCTCAAATCCCTGGACAGGCTCAACTTTTCCATTCGTTGTGATGGAGTTGGAGACGTTTTGAAGGATGGGTTTGACCACCGAAATCCGAATGCGGTGAGGCCGGAGCTCTAAATAGCCTCCGATTACCAGGAAGATAACCAGCAGAATTACGAGCGTCTTGATCCAGGGGTGGCGAGTTTCGCCGTTTGTGCCGTTTGATGTTCCGTTAGCCATGAGTAAGAACTTTCAGTATATCTGAGCAGCGTATTCGTAAGCCTAAGGTTTCAGACTAGGAGGTTCATTGCTATTTTTCAAGTCACTTGATTGATTTTATCAAGGATGGAGCAGGAGCGGGTTTGATCGCGGGGTGAGCGGCTGGTCGGCTAGAATAGCCGGATGGCTATGAAGAAGACAACCGCAGCGCCGGGCGCGACGCGCCTTGGCTATACTCCCGACCACGCCGCAAGCGGGCTGGACCACAAATTCCCCTCGATTGAATGCTGGCCCAATCAGTTTCCGGGCTATGAGATCGAGATCGACATTCCTGAATTTACCTCGGTGTGTCCGAAGACCGGGCTGCCGGACTTTGGCACGATATGGATTCGCTATTCTCCCAACAAGCTCTGCCTGGAACTGAAGTCGCTGAAGGAATACATCAACGAATACCGCAACCTTGGAATCTTCCAGGAGAACATTGTGAACCTTGTTCTGAAAGACGTGGTGAAGGCCACGAAGCCGGTGTGGTGCGAGGTGCGCGGAGAGTTCCGTCCTCGGGGCGGGCTGGGGACGCTGGTGGAAGCGCGCTGGCCGCGGAAGAAATAGCTCAGAACCCACATTTGTCTACCATGGCAAATGTGGGCAGCAGCACTCCATCCCATTGACCAAGAGGCAAGCCGCTTGACCGAAGAGCAAGGACAGGTGAGGCGTTGGGCGACGACGGCGCTGGTGGTTTTGACGGCGCTGAATTTTGTGAACTACATCGACCGCTCGGTGCTGTTTGCCGTGCAGCCGCTGGTGCAGCGCGAGTTTCCTGGTTCTGATGCGAAGTTCGGTCTGCTGACCACGGTGTTCTTCGGCTGCTACATGGTGACCGCGCCATTCGTGGGCTGGCTGGCGGACCGCTACCCGCGCAGGCTGATCATGTGCGTGGGGGCACTGATCTGGAGTGCCGCAACGCTGCTGACGGCAGTGACCCACAACTTTACGGAACTGATGATCCGGCACACGCTGGTGGGCGTGGGCGAGGCTACGTTTGTGGCGATTGCGCCGTCGTTTCTCGCGGACCTGCACCCGGAGAACCGGCGGGGGAGGGTGCTCTCGGTTTTCTATCTGGCGATACCGGTGGGGACGGCGCTGGGATATTTGCTGGGCGGAGCGGTGGGGGCGCGCTGGGGATGGCGCGCGCCGTTCCTGGTGGGCGCGGCGCCGGGCGTTGTGCTGGGGTTGTTGCTACTGCTGGTGCCGGAGCCGAAGCGTGGAGCGCAGGACCATCTGGCAGTGACCGTGGAGCGCGGGACATTCCTGGGGCTGTGGCGGAATCCGGCGTTCTGGACGGCGACGCTGGGCATGGCGATGATGACCTTTGTGATTGGCGGTATGCAGGTGTGGATGCCGACCTTTCTCACGCGCATGAGGGGAGTGCCGCTGGCCCAGGCGAATCTGCGCTTCGGGTTGCTGACGCTGGCGGCGGGAATCTCCGCGACGATGCTGGGCGGCTGGCTGGGCGACCGGATGGAGGCGCGCAAGCGCGGCGGACACTGCCTGATCTCGGCGATTGGCATGACGCTGGCGCTGCCCTCGGTGCTGCTGGCGGTGTTTCACACGGGCGCGTGGATGTATCCAGCGATTTTTATGGGCGAGTTTTTCCTGCTGCTGAATACGGCTCCGCTGAACGCGGCGATTTTGAATTCGGTTTCAGCGCCGATCCGCTCGACGGCGTTTGCGGTCAACATCTTCACCATTCACCTGCTGGGAGATGCGTTCTCACCGAGTTTGATGGGATACATTTCCGACCGCAGCGATATGCAGATGGCGTTCGTGGCGGCTTCAGTGGCGATTGTGATTTCGGCGGGAGTGTTGTTTCTGGGTGTGCGTTACGCGCCGCAACTGCCGCAGGGAGAGTAAGCCTTCCAAGGCATACCCCCCACCCCCCTATATTTCCCGCCAAAAATTTGAAAACAGAAGGGTTACGCCTGCTTTCCCTGCTCCTATATTCAGGATAGCAAAGTGGAGGGGGCGATCCCCTCAGCGGAAGAGAAAATCTATCTAGCTTGAAATGAATGGATTGAGGGGAATCGGGAGAGAAATGGGGATTGACAGGGTTCGGAGACGGTTCGCTGCTGACTGGGATCGTGAGCTATAAGGGCTGTTTTATGCAGCTATCTTCCTGCCCTTCGTTTACCTTGAACATTTGGAAGCGTTTAGCTACTCTTGCAGCCGTAAACCGACGCAATTGGTGAGTCTTGATAGAAACGGGGAGCAGATCAGCAATGCAGCCACACAGAACTCGTGAGAAAGCCGATTACACGGGACTGCTGGCGGTGGTGATGGCAGCGCCAATATATTTTGTCTCCCTCTACTTTGTGGATTCGGAGGTTGCAAAATACATAGGGATGTGTGCGGCAGTACATATCGTCGCGATTAAGCTCAATTGGGCTCTGCGGCGCAACTTTTGGTTCTGGGGAGCTATTGCCGTTTTGTTCGGTCTCCATATACCTGTGATTATGAGGATTCCCTTGCCAACCCACTGGATCCCGGCTTACAGCCTGATACCAATAGCTCTGGCCGACTTCGGAATCGTTCAGGGAATAATCGTGCTCCTGGAGAAACTGACGAAGAAGTGGCAACCTGCCTGAATCTAGCCAGTCCAGAGGCGATAGTAAGCAGATAATCGCCAAGTGACTCACTATCTTTGGTGGCCGAAAAAGTTTGGGGCAGCACGTGTAGATGAGAACTGGGCTGGGGTCCTTCGGCTACGCCTCAGGATGACCCTCTTGAGAAATAGACACATCGTTCAGAAACGGCGCATCTTAGGCGCGTTGTGAGAGCGATAGCTGCTGCATAATCGCCACGGCACTCACAATCTGGCGACCTCGGTGGGTTGGTGCGCGATTACTGGCAGAAATGCCTCTGGATCGATTCTGCATATTTGAGCCTTGCAGGGGTCCCTCGCTTCGCTCGGGATGACCCTTTAAACGCGATTTCCTCAAGATCAGTAGCAATTCCTTCAAAATCAGTGTTCGCGCTTGTTCGTGTATTCGCGCTCGTCCGTGTTGGAGCGGTTCGTGGGGTGATGTATCCTGCTCTCCCACGTTCGCCGCGCAAAGGACCTTCGGCGAAGGTGGAACGGCTGCGGAACCTGTTCCCCACATTCGCCAAAAGAAGGCGGATGTGGGCCACCGGCCGATCAACAGCCCCACTCAACGAAAAGAGCGTTGAGTGGGCCACCCTATACTCGATTGATCGAGAGGATTTCGTTTGAGTTTTTGGCATGTGCTGAATTGGGTGTCGGGCGTGGCGCTGGCGGCGACGTGGTTGTATCACACGCTGGCGGCGCGGCGGGGAATTCCGCAGATTGCCGAACTGACGCAGCCGGAATACGCGGTGGCGGCGGGGATCGGGCTGCCGCGGGTGAGCATCATTGTTCCGGCACGCAATGAAGCCCCGATGATTGAAAGCGCAGTGCGCTCACTGCTGACGATTGACTACCCGGATTATGAACTCATCGTGGTGGACGACCGCTCGGAAGACGCTACGGGGGAGATTCTGAATCGTCTGAAAAGCGAGTACGGCGAGCGGCTGGTGGTGGTACATGTGCGTGAACTTCCCGCAGGGTGGCTGGGCAAGACTCACGCGATGTGGAGCGCGGCGCGCGAGGCAACGGGCGAGTGGATTCTGTTCAGCGACGCCGATGTGTTGCACGCGCCGGAGGCCTTGCAGCGGGCGGTGTATTACGCGGAACTGGAAGGGGTTGAGCACATGGTGCTGCTGCCAACCATGCTGACGGAATCGGTGGGTGAGCGGATGATGATTTCGTTTTTCCAGGCGATGTTCATCTTTGCCTACCGTCCGTGGAAGGTGCGCGACCAGAATGCGCGGGACTCGATGGGCGTGGGCGCATTCAACATGGTGCGGCGGACGGCGTATGAACAGATCGGCTCTTATGAATCCATGCGGTTGAGCGTGGTGGACGACATGCGCCTGGGAGAAAAGGTAAAGCAGGCCGGGCTGGCTTCGCTGGTCGCCTTTGGCGACGGGATGGTGACGATTCGCTGGGCGGTGGGAGCGGGCGGCGTGATGAGGAACCTGACGAAAAATTTCTTCGCGCAGTTGCACTACAATCTTGCGTTTGCGATTGCCGCTGCGTGCGGGATGCTGTGGCTGCATCTGGGGCCGTGGCTGGGAACGGCATTTTCGACAGGGTGGGCGCGCGCGGGATACGCGATTGCGCTGTGCTGCCTGGTAGCGGTGTATGTGGCGATGGGGAAGCGCACGAAGATCGGCTTTGGCTATGTGCTGCTGCATCCGGCGGCGAGTTTGCTGATGGTGTTTACGATGATGCTCTCGACGGCGCTGACGCTGTGGCGGGGCGGCGTGGTGTGGCGGGGGACGTTCTATCCGCTGGAGGAGTTGAAGCGGGGAAGCTGAGAGGATGCAAATTGAAGCGAGGCGCGCCCAAGGGTGCGCCTATTTTCTTTGCGGTGGGCTACCAGGCGCGTCCTTGCTTGCCGCTTTGGCCGGTCTTGCCGGAAGACCTGGAGCGGGAAGCGTCAAACTCTGGAGGCGGGTTGCCGGCCGTGACGTGGATCTGCTCGCGGCTCTTCAAGACGATTCGAGGATGGCCGCGGAAGTCTGTGACGTCGCCGACGAGGGCGACGAGTTTGCCGCGCAGGTAGGAGATATCGCCTACGTTATTGCGGTCGCGGCTGGAGATGGCGGCATGGAATGAGCACGGGCCCTTGGGTGGGCAGAGGGAGATGTGCTGGTTGCCGTTCTTGGAGATGGTGACGCGGAAGACCTTTCCGGCAACGCATCCATGTTGGCCGATCAACTCTGAGGCGCGGGAGGCGGGAACGCACTCGACCTTGAGTTCATCGGCATCTGAGGCTTGATTGCCCGCTGCCTGCGCGGCGGGAGCGGCAAGCAGCAGAGCAGCGCAGAAGATGAGGTAAACGCTCACTTCGTGGGTTCCATTTTGAGGGAGTTGTTGAAGCGGTTGAAGTAGTTGAAGAGGCCGATGGCGGCGGCGAGTTCGATGATCTCACCTTCTTCGAAGTGATTTCGGAGGCTGGCCCAGAAGGCGTCGTCGATGCCGTTGGAGTCGAGGGTCTCGCGCTCGGCGAGTTCGAGGGCGGCTTTTTCGCGATCGTTGAAATCGGCGCGGGTGCGGAAGTTGGCGAGGTCGGCAAGCTGCTCTTCGCTCCATCCGTAGCGGTGGGCGAGCTGGGTGTGGGAGTTGAGGCAATACTCGCAGTGATTGATCTGCGAGGTGCGGACGATGACCAGTTCCTTGAGCTTGACGCCGACGGTTCCGGTCTCCATGACGGCGCGGAAGTGCGCGATCATGGTGCGGAGGATTTCCGGGCGATAGGCGACGGTGCGAAACATGTTGGGCACGTTGCCGCGCTCTTTTTTGTAGTGGTCAAAGATTTCCTGGGCGGCGGGGTCGGCCTGTTCGTAGGCGATGGTGGGTATGCGGGACATGGGAAGTATTGTGAGGCGCAACGGGCTGCGTGTCCAGTAGGTTGCAAGTAAAAGGGCGGCTTTGTGGGCCGCCCTGTCTGGAGGAACGATATTCCGGATCAGCGATTGAAGCTGGCGATGGCCGAAGCTTCGTCGTCCGAAATATCAAAGACGGTGTAGAGCTTGGTGATCTGCAGCAGGTCGTGAACCTTCTTGGTGAGGTTGAGCAGTTTGAGCTCTCCGCCGGCGTTGCGCACGCTGGTGAAGGCGCTGACCAGTTCGCCGATCCCGGAGCTGTCAATGTACGTTACGTCGCCGAGGTTGAGGAGAATCTTCTTGTTTCCCTGGGTGGAAAGTTCCTTCACGGTATCGCGCAGAACGACGCTGCCTTCGCCGAGTGTGATACGCCCACTGAGATCGACGATGGTGACACCGTCTACCTTGCGCGAGCTTGCTTTCATCGTCACTGGTTAGCCTCCTTGTTGCCGTCGCGGTCCTGACCGCGTACGAATTTGATCATCGTGATTTCAGTGCCGGGAGACATGGTGCGAAAGCGGATCTCGTCCATGAATGCCCGGATAAGGAAAATTCCGCGTCCCGATTGCTTGAGAAGGTTTTCGGGGGCTAGAGGATCGGGAACAGTGGCTGGATCAAGGCCTGGACCTTCGTCACGCACGGCGACCGTCAATGCGTCGGCAGTGGTTTCAAAGGAGACTGTTACGCGTTTGGCTGAGTCGTAGTGGTTTCCGTGCAGAACGGCGTTTACGGTGGCTTCGCGAACGGCCATGGCAATGCGTCCGCTTTCGTCCGGATCAAAACCGGACTTGGCGGCAACCTCCGCGGCGGCTTGTTCGGCCTTGTTCACACTGGCCAGAGTGGACTCGAGCGTGTAAGAGACCCTGGTTGCATTCATCGCGTGACGTTTATCCATCGTTCGGAGTTGGAGATGAAACGGCAATCCGCTTCCAACTGAGATGCGTAAGTTTGCCTGTTGCGTCGCGGCCCTGTCAATTTCACGGAGCCAAGTGGCGATCTGAAACCAATTTACCAGTTCAAGCGAATGAAGTCGCCCACAATCGTCGCGTGAATGGCGGCAAGGTTGGGCAGCAGCGCGGTGGCGGCGTTCAGCTCCTCCACGGGGTAGGTTGTGGGCACGGCGAGGACGGGCATTCCGGCGTCGAGCGCGGAACGGACTCCACTGGGCGCGTCCTCGACGGCCACGCAGGCGGCGGGAGCGACGCCGAGCAGGGCGGCTCCGCGCTGGTAGGGCTCGGGATGCGGCTTGCCTTGCTTGATGTCACTGCCGGTAATCATAAGTTCGGGAACGGGAAGGCCGGCGACGGCGAGGCGGTGGCTGGCCAGGTCGCGGGTTCCGCTGGTGACAATGGCCCAGCGTCGCGGCGGCAGGCTGGCGAGCAGGACGGCGGCTCCGGGGAAGACGACAACATCGTAGGAGTCGGCGATCTCGCGGCGTTCGAGGTCGAGAAGTTCGGCTTCGGCGTCGAGCTGGGGGGCGAGCAGGCGAACCGTGTCAATGGCGCGGCATCCGTGGGCGGTGTGGGCGGTGCGATCGGGATCGAGGCCGTGGCGCGTGGCCCAGTCCCGCCAGACGCGGGTGACTCCGGCGGTGCTGTCGATGAGCACGCCGTCGAGATCGAAGAGGATTCCTTGCACAAGCAATGAGGACATAGATCGAGTGTAACGGAGTCAGGTTTCGAGGTTCCAAAGTTTCGCAGGTTTCAAGGTTGAAATTCAGAAGCGTTGGCGGCAAACCACCCGGCAGTCGAGAATTCGGAAGAGTTCATGGGAAACGCTTAGACCGAGACGGAGCGATGCGTCCTATGATGGGTTGAAAGATGGTGGCTATGTGGAATCGAGTTGGACTGCTGCTGGTTGCAATGCTTTCCGTGCCTTGCTTCGCGTCTGAAAAACTGATTGCGTTGACCTTTGACGATGGGCCGCGGCCCTATGTGCTGTATGGAGTGAAGCAGCCGGGTGCGGCGACGGGGGGAATGCTCGACGTGCTGGATCGCAACGGGGTGAAGGCGACGTTTTTCTACATGGGGTGGAGGCTGACGCCGAAGACCTGGGGCGAGACTCCGCATGAGACGAACATTGGCGTGACGTGCCTGGATGCGGCGCACGACGTACTGCGGCGCGGTCACGAGATTGAGAACCACACCTACAGCCATGCCGATCTGCGCATAGCCGAGCGCAAGAAAGGCGAGGCATGGGTGCTGGCCGACGTGGAGCGTGGGGCCGAGGCGGTGAAGTCGGTGACCGGTACGAAGCCGGTATGGCTGCGTCCTCCGGATTGGGATTTGGCGGATGATGCGCGGCAGGATTTGGAGAAGCACGGCTTTCGGATTCTGACCATATCCAGCCAGAACCCTGTGGCGCTGCGCGATGTGAACTCGCAGGACTACTTGTGCGCGGGCAAGGGTGTGGGGTGTCCACGGCCTTCACTGGCGCAGTCGGTGATCAAGACGATTGAGCAGCGCGAGAAAAAGGGTGTGTACACGCATGTGCTGGCCTTCCACGAGCTGACGACGACAACCGCGCAATTGCCGGAGCTGATTGGGGCGCTGAAGGCGAAGGGGTATCGGTTTGTGACCGTGACGGAATACATGAGGCTGGTGAAGAACTGAGAACGAAAACAACAAAAGCTCCCCCTCCACGTTAGCCAACAACGGTACTACCCGCCGGGGTGGGAGCCGACGTTCGAAGCGATTCCGACCTGCACGCAAAACATCTACGAACTCTTTATGGACTCTTTAGGCAGCGTTTAGATCACGCCGAATCTAACCTGTCAGAATTCGGAAGTTCGACGAAAGGAGAGTCTTATGATGCATGCGTCTTCGATAGGAAAGTTTGGCGGTCTTGCCGCCACAGTTGCGCTCAGCACAATGCTGGCACTGGCCCAGCCAGTGAACACGAACGGAAATGGAGCGGCAACTGATTCCGGAAATTCGCGCACCATGACAGGAACTGTCAGTTGCGCCGCGAAGATCAGCCACCAGTACACTTGCAAAAGGTATGACACCCTTCAGAGCTGCACCTTGAGTTGCGTGCAGGCGGGCTCGAAGTTTGCCCTTGTGGTTGGCGACACGTCCTACCTGTTGCAGGGCGACCCCAAAACGCTTGAGCGCTTCGCTGGAGGCAAAGCAACCGTAAGCGGCTCAGTGATGGCCGATGAGGTCCAAGTCGTGTCCGTCACCAAGCCCGTTCGAGAGCATGAGACGCTTGGTACACAAGAACCATCCGTACTGAACGCTGGCCGTTAAAACTGATAGAGGGGCGTCCTGTTGTTCCTCGGGACGCCCGCTCAGTCCACCTGCTTCTTCAATTCATACAACAAGTTCATTGCCTCACGCGGACTCAGCGCAAGGCTATTGAGCACCGCGAGAAGAAGGGTGTGTAGACGCACATGCTGCTTTTCACGCGCTGACACAACGGCGGCTCAGTTACCTGAGTTGATAGCGGCGCTGAAGGCGAAGGGATATCGGTTTGTGACGGTCGGCGAGTATATGAGGCTGGTGAAGGAGTAGGCGGGCGGTGGCGGCTGTCGTTGTTTTCGCGTCAAACTGAACGCAGCGAAGAATCCCTGCGCGGCCCGAATCATCAGTGTCTATCCAGGTCTTCCAGAGGGTCGAGTTTGCATTTTGAACTTGCTCCATCCATCTCTTCTGTGGCCCGCTCAGGAGGACACATCTGCGCGCCCAAGTTCTGTGCGAGATCATGCCAGTGCGGGTTCACGGATTCGATCAAGGCGATTTTCTTCGAGCGGAGCCATCCCTTGATCTGCTTTTCGCGGGCGATAGCGTCGCTGGGGTCGGAAAACTCCTCGAAGTAAACCAGTCGGGTGCAATGGTATTTTGCTGTGAAGCCGGGGATGAGGTGTTGTTTGTGCTCAAAGACGCGGCGGTCAAGGCTGTTGGTCATGCCAGCGTAGAGAGTGCCGCTTTTGCTGGCCATGATGTAAACCCAGAAGCGTCCATGCATGAGTGAGATCAGAGCACGGGGGCGGCGCGGAGTGCAAGAAAAATGCTGTGGAGTTAGTGGTTGGAAAGCTTGGGACTGCAATGGAAGTGTTAGCGGCGCTGGGGTCCTTCGCTGCGCTCAGGATGACCCAACAAAAAAACAGGAGCAACAACAACAGCAGGAGCAAGAGCAGGAGCAAGAGCAGGAGCAAGAGCAGGAGCAAGAGCAGGAGCAAGAGCAGGAGCAAGAGCAGGAGCAAGAGCAGGAGCAAGAGCAAGAGCAGGAGCAAGAGCAAGAGCAGGAGCAAGAGCAAGAGCAGGAGCAAGAGCAACAGCAACAGCAGGAGCAACAACAAGAGCACGATCAGGAGAAGAAAGAACCTCGAAACCCTGAAGCCCCGGAATGCTGAAACCTTGAGAGCTTAAGATACTGCCCGCTCAGTCCACCTGCTTCTTCAATTCATACAGCAAGTTCATTGCCTCACGCGGACTCAGCGCGTCGAGGTCGGCTTCGCGCAGGCGGTCGAGGACTGTGTTGGAGACGGGGGTGAAGATGGTTAGCTGCACGGGGCCGGATTTATCAGGCTTGGGAGCAAGCTGGGTGGTGGCGGCGTGCTCGGCGTTCTCGTGCTGATGCAACACCTCGCGGGCGCGGGAGATGACCTCGGCGGGGAGGCCTGCGAGTTTGGCGACCTCGATGCCGTAGCTCTTGTCGGCGGCTCCGGGAGAGACCTTGCGGAGGAAGACAATGCTGCCGCCGGTTTCTTTGACGCTGACGTGGTAGTTCTTCACCGAGTCGAGCAGTTCTTCCAGTTCGGTGAGTTCGTGGTAGTGGGTGGCGAAGAGCGTTTTAGCGCGGCTGTGCGCGTGGATGAATTCAACGACGGCCCAGGCGATGGCTAGTCCGTCATAGGTGGCGGTGCCGCGTCCGATCTCGTCGAGGAGGATGAGCGAGCGCGAGGTGGCGGTGTTGAGGATGGCGGCGGTTTCGGTCATTTCGACCATGAAAGTGGAACGGCCGCGCGCGAGGTTATCCGAGGCTCCGATGCGAGTGAAGATGCGATCCACGGTGGAGAGACGGGCGCGGGTGGCGGGGACGAACGATCCCATCTGCGCCATGAGCACGATGAGCGCGGTCTGGCGCAGGTAGGTGGACTTGCCGCCCATGTTGGGACCGGTGATGAGCAGGATTGACTGCTTGCCGGCGTCGAGATAGAGATCGTTGGGAACGAAGCGGTCATTGGAGCCGGTGAGCTCGGGCTGCTCGATGACGGGGTGGCGGCCTTCGAGAATTTCGAGTAGTTGGGCGTTGTCGTCAAGCGGGTCGTCAAAGTGCGGGCGGCAGTAGTTGCGCAGGGCGGCAAGGTGGGCGAAGGAGAGCAGAACGTCGATTTCGGCCACGGCGAGGGCGCTCTGGCGGATGCGGCGCGACTCGGCGGCGATGGCCTGGCGCAGCTCGGCGAAGAGGCGGCGCTCGATTTCGACGATTTTTTCTTCAGCGTCGAGGACTTTGGTTTCGTACTCCTTCAGCTCCGGAGTGGTGAAGCGCTCGGCTCCGACGAGGGTCTGCTTGCGCTCGTAGTCGGCGGGCGCGTTGTGCAGGTTTGATTTGCTGATCTCGATATAAAAACCGAAAACATTATTGAACTTGACCTTAAGCGAGTTGATGCCGGTTCGCTCGCGTTCGCGCTGCTCGATTTGCGCGATGTAGCGCTTGCTGTTGCGGCTGATGTCGCGGAGTTCGTCGAGCTGCGGATCGAGTCCGCTCTGGATGACTCCGCCGTCGTTGAGAGTGATGGGCGGCTCGGGGAGGATGCTGCGCTCGATGCGTTCGCGCACGTCGGCGAGTTCGTCGAGAAGATTGGCGAGGGCGGCAAAACGTGGGGCAGGGAAGTGCGCGAGGGCGCGACGCACGGCGGGTAGTTTGGCGAGCGAGGCGGCGAGGGCGAGAACGTCACGCGGGTTGGCGGTCTCAAGGGTGATGCGGCTGAGGAGGCGCTCGATATCCTGAATGCCGTCGAGTCCACGGCGCAACTCCTCGCGATGGATGATGCTGGAAAGGGCGGCGGAGACGGCGTCGAGGCGATGGTTGATCTCGGCGACATCGATGGAGGGGCGCAGCATCCACGAGCGTAGCAGGCGCTTGCCCATCGGGGTGAGGGTGTGGTCGATGGCGCGGAAGAGGGTGACGGCGTCTCCGGAGCCGGCAAAGAGCGGCTCGATGAGTTCGAGATTACGGACGGTGACGGCGTCGAGGATGAGGCAGTTCCGGCGCTCGTAGTAGCTGATGCGGTCCACATGGTCAAGCGTGCCGCGCTGAGTCTGACGGACGTAGTGGAGGATGGCTCCGGCGGCGCAGGCGGCGGCGTTGTGGTTGGCAAGGCCGAAGCCTTCGAGCGAGAGCACGCCAAAGTGATTCTCGACCAGCGGGACGGCGTAGTCGGTGGAGAAGATCCAGTCGTCAAGGGGAGTCTCGCTCCAGCGTGCATAGGGCGCAAGCTCGGTGGAGGCCATGCGCGGGGCGGCCGCAGCGGCGGCGGGCGAGAGATTGGAAGCGGGCGCGGCGAGGCTGGGCTGCGGCACGGCAAAGAGCGGCAACGAGGCAGCGTAGAGAAGCTCGCGCGGGCGCAAGGTCTGCAACTCGTCGGCGATGCGGCGGTCAGCGTCTGGGCCAGTGAACTCGGTGGCGCGGAATTCTCCGGTGGAGAGATCGAGGGCGGCAAAGCCGAGGCTGGCGGCGTGGCGGGCGACGGCGCAGAGAAAATTGTTCTCCTCCGAGCCAAGCTGCGAGTCGGCGGCGGTGCCGGGCGTGACGACGCGGGTGACTTCGCGGCGGACGAGCTTCTTGGTGAGCTTGGGATCTTCGACCTGGTCGCAGATGGCGACCTTGTAGCCCTTGCGGATGAGCTTGGAGATGTATCCCTCGGCGGCGTGGTAGGGAACTCCGCACATGGGGAGCGGGACGCCATCGATCTTCTGTCGCGAGGTGAGGGTGATCTGAAGTTCGCGAGCGGCGGTGACGGCGTCGTCAAGGAAAAGCTCGTAGAAATCGCCGACGCGGAAGAAAAGCAGCGCGGTGGGGTGCTCTTTCTTAATGGCGGCGTGCTGCCGCATCAACGGTGTGGAGGCTTCACTCATGGGAAAGATTGCGGTCTCAAAAGGGCGAGTATAGCAGAGCCATACCGGCGGAAAGATAGCGGAAGGTTTCTGCGGCGGCCAAATCAGGGCGACTTTCTCCGCGACCCACTCAATGCTGGGAAGAGGCTTCCAAGGCGAGCGCTTGGCGCGAGGCATCGGACGAGACTTGCGGTTGGTTGGCGGCGGCGGCCAGGTCGGCGAGCTTCTTCCAGCGGCTGGCGGATTGCGGCGTCTGGCGAACGGCTTCCTGCTGAAGCTCAACAGAGTGGCTGAGGTTTCCGGCTTGGCGCGCGGCCTCGGCGCGTCCTTCGGCAAGCTGGGCGCGGAATTCGCAGGCGGAAGGGCTGGGATCGGAGGACGGAGGTCCGGCGCGCTCGGCCTTGAGCAGGCTGACGAGCGCAGGCTCAGGCTTGTTGAGCCGGAGCTGAACCTGTCCAAGCGCCTTGTACTGGTTGGCCGGAGTCGCGGTCATGACGGCAGCGGTTGCGATTGCATGCTCGGCTTCAGGATAGCGATGCTCGGTGGCAAGGAGGCGTCCGAGGGCATACCAGGCGGCTGAATTCTCGCGGCGGGAGAGCGCGGCACGGTATTCGCGTTCTGCATCAGCGGGGCGCTGCTGTTGCTGATAAAGCTGGGCCAGGAAGAGATGAACGTTCGGGTCTTCGGGCTCCAACTGGAGGGCTTGACGCCATGCGGCTTCGGCTTCGGCATCGCGCGAGAGGGCGTAGAGCACGGCACCGGAGTTGGCGAGGAAGTTGTAAGACTCAATCCTGGTTGCCTGCGGAGACGGCGAGAGCTGCGTAGTTTGACAGTTGAGTTCCAGACGGTCGAGCCAAGGCTTGTTCTGCTCGGTGCGGCGGATGAGGACGAGGGAAACTTCGTCGAGATAAATGGGGCGCCAGGCGGTTGCGCCGCAGTAGCTGCTGAGGTCAAAGCTGCCGAGGCCTCCATAACGCGCCAGCGAGAGCAGGATGACGTTGATATTGCGATGTTCTGCGACCTGCTGCCACAGGGCGGAGTCGGGCGATTGCGAGAGGAGGGCCTGCTCTTCCGTGGCGACTGCGTCGCTAACGCCGCGTCCGTCAATGTAATCAAGATACCCGGGACCGAGGCGGAGGGCGGTGAATCCGCCGAGGTTGTAGGGCTGGAAGATATTTCCGGGGAGCTTCTCGCGCTCGATGAATGCGGCGGCGCGTTCGGGGAATGACCACGACTCACCGGGACCGAAGTTGGAGGTTGAGGCGGCGACGACGTAGTAGCGGTTGGAAGCGAGATCCGCGATGCGCAGCGCAGTGAGAGCGCCGAGGATTGCGATGAGCGCGACTGCGGCCCAGGACGAAGCGGCGGCCCAGCGGCTTGGCGACGGGGACGGGGCAACGGAGGACTCGGCGACGGGTACGCGGGCGGCGAACCTGGCAAAAACTTCTGCGAACAGCGTGCTGCCAATCACGATTACCACGATGGAGAAGAGTCCCTGGTAGCGCAGCCTTTGCAGGGCGGCTGCCATCGAGAGTCCCAGCAACAATGCGGCTCCCAGCTCGCGTCGGCGAAGAGCCAGCAGCAGAGCCGCAATAGCGGCGGCAAGCAGCCACCAGAAGCTGCTATCTGGATCGCGCAGGTCGAGGGCCTGGAGAACGATATGCCAGGAGAGCGGAGCGGCCGAAAGCTCTCCAATGAAACGCGGAGCACCTTGCGAACTGCCGGTCACTCCTGCCAACTGGAGCGCCGAGCGGATCGCCCCCACTCCCCAGGGATTGAGCAGCCAAACAAGGGCGGTTGCAGCCAGCCATGGCCAGGATTTCGCAAGACGCATCTGCGCACCGGCGCGCAGATCGCCGAAGGGCAGCAGTAGAACTTCGATCAGAATGTAAGCAGCCAGCAAGCCTAATCCGGCGATGAACCCGGGATGCAGATTTACCCAAAACAGCATGACGATGGGCAGCAGCCAGAGGCGCGTGGAGTGTCCACGATGGAAGCGCCAAAGCTCGGCGAGGAAGATGGCGAAGAAGAGAGTAGTGAATAGATCGGCGCGGGGGGTGAGGCGATAAGCCAGCGAGGGGACGGCGAGCGCCAGAAAGGCGACGGCAGCGAGATTGGCTGTAGGCACGACACGCCACAGTAGGTAGCAGGCGAGCAAGGTTCCGGTTAGGACGCAGAACCAGGTAAGTCCCGCATAGCCCAAGGACTGGAAAATGACGTAGAGGATGGCTCCAGCGAACGGCGGGTAGAGGAATGGCGCGCCGGGCGAGGTGTAGGAGAGGACATCGGTGGAGGGAACTGCGTGATGCTGGAAGTGGTAGCGCCCGGTGGCCAGATGCCATCCGGAATCGGGATCGCCGACGGTGCGCAGGCAGGCGAGCGAGGCATAGACTACGGCTAGGATCGCAACGGCAAGGCATAGGCGGCGGCGGAAGGTCTGATTCATTAGAGTGCCCAGAATACCGCAGAGGATGACAGCTAACAATCAGCGAAAAGTGATTCGTATTTGACTCCGGGGCTACGTAGTGGTTTGCTATCGCAATGGAACTTCGGAAGGATCCAATCACGCGCTCCTGGGTGGTCACCGGGGATCAACCGTCGCAGGGCAGGAATCTGCAGCAGGTATGCCCATTTTGCCCGGAGTCGCCGCATCAGCCTCAAGTGATCTCCTCCATGGCTTCGGTGAGCTACGGGCCGTGGTCGGCGCGGGCGGTGGTTCATCCGCAACCGCTCTACCATGTGGAGGGCGACCCGGGACGGCGCGGAGTTGGACTTTATGACGTGATGCGCTCGGTGGGAGCGCATGAGGTTCTGGTTGAGAACCCGCGCCACGACCGGCAGCTCTGGACTGCTTCGGATGCGGAGATCGAGCAGTTTTTGCTGCTCTGCGCGCATCGGCTGGAAGATCTGCAAAACGACCACCGCTTCAAGTACGTCAGCATCTTCAAGGATTTCGGTTCGCTGAGCGGGCAGGAGTTCGACCATCCGACCTCGCAGATTGTGGCTACAACCTATGTGCCGCGGCGGGTGCTCTACGAATTGAGGGCGGCGCGCGAGCACTACGCGCAAAAAGAGCGCTGCGTCTTTTGCGACATTCTGAACCAGGAACTGCACCAGCGGGAGCGGATCGTGGAGATTCGCGGCGACTACGTGGCGTGCTGCCCGTTCGCTTCGCGCGCGCCTTTCGAGACCTGGATCATTCCAGTGACGCACAGCGCTCATTTTGAGCGCACCGCAGGCTCGCGGCCGGGGGCGCTGCGCGAGTGCGCGAGCCTGCTGCGCCGGATGTTGAACCGTATCCGGTCGATTACCGACAGCTTCCACCTGGTGGTGCATACGGCGCCGAACACGCAGCACCAGTCAAAGGTACTGAATTACTGGCGCACCATCGACGAGGATTACCATTGGCACATTGAGATTCTGCCGATTTTGCAGGAGCGTCAGAAATCCTACTCGTTCAAGGAAGCCTACCGTTCCGCGGTGATGCCGGAGGATGCGGCGGCGCGGTTGCGCGAAGCTCCCACGGAACACACCTTAACCAGCACCTAAGGGCGTAAGGTAAGCTGGAAAAGAGGCTGAGACGGGAGTGCAAACGCGCTTGCAGGGCGTGTTATACTCAAGCGTTACCGAGCGTTGTGCGGTAGTGGTATGCCCGGTTGGCTGGATGGGCAAAACCGAGAAGCTATTTTTCCAGAAATCACACAATCTACGAGGTTGGCATGTCGGGCCACTCAAAATGGGCCACAATCAAGCACAAAAAGGGCGCGCTGGACGCTAAGCGCGGCAAAATATTCACCCGCCTGATCAGGGAAATCACCATGGCTGCCAAGTCCAGCGGTGATGCGGAAAAGAATCCTAGATTGCGCACGGCAGTCGCTGCGGCAAAAGCTGAAAACATGCCGCAGGACAACATCAAGCGCGCGATCCAGCGCGGCACCGGCGAGTTGCCGGGTGTGACCTACGAAGAGATCACCTTTGAAGGTTACGGGCCGGGCGGCGCGGCGATTCTGGTTGAGACCTCGACCGACAATCGCAACCGCACGGTAAGCGACATCCGGCACATCTTCGGCAAGAACGGCGGCAACATGGGCAACGCCGGTTCGGTGGCGCACCTGTTCACCAAGAAGGGCGACATCCTGATTCCGAAGTCGCAGGCCAAGGAAGACGACCTGATGAACATCGTGCTGGAGCACGGCGCCGACGATCTGCAGGACGACGACGAAAACTGGGAGATCCTGACCGATCCGGCCGTGTATGAAGCGGTTCTGGAAGCGTTGAAGGCTGCCGGATATACGCCGGAGCACAGCGAGGTTAGCCGGATTCCGGCAAACTACGTGAAGCTGGAAGGCCAGCAGGCACGCACCATGTATCGCCTGATGGAAGCGATGGAAGACTACGACGACGTGCAGAACGTCTATTCGAATGCTGACATCGACCAGAAGGATCTGGAAGAAGTCGCTGGCTAGATGAAAACAATTTGTCCCAGCAGGGCCGCTCAAATGGGCGGCCTTTGCTTTTGGCTTTGAAGCAGGATTCGAGGCCTGTTACCGTATGAGCTGGTTACTTATTTGATTATGAAATCATCTCGAGTTGTGACTCTGTTTCTGTTGATTCTGTGCGCGGCCTCGGCAGTGGCGCAGAGCGACGACGACGCTGCGGCGATCCGGCGCGAGCACTGGAACGCGGGCGTGCTGGCGAGCGGCGGCACGGGATTAAACGACCGCACCAACGTGCAATTCATTCGTGCAGGGGTTCGCGTGGGCCGGGTGATGACCGGAGAACTTGGCAAAGGCTTTGCGCGCGGCACGTTTGAGCTGGACGCGGAGATCATGCCGCTGGATTACGTGCTCTGGGGCGGCTATCGAAGCGTGTACGGTTTCGGCGTGAACCCGGTGGTGATGAAGTGGAACTTCACCCGTGGACGGAAAGCGATTCCGTATTTTCTGGCGCAGGGCGGAATGCTGCACACGCCCGTCAAGGTTCCTCCGGGTAACACTTCCACGGTGAACTTCACCTCCGGCGCGGGCATTGGGCTGAACTACTTCCTGAAGCCGGGGCGCTCGGTGAACTGGGACATCAGGGCCACGCATCTATCCAATGCGTCGCTGGGCGATCACAATCCGGGAGTCAACGCGAGTTTGCAATTTTCCGTGGGCTACAACTGGTGGAAGCAGTAATCGGAGAGTCGAAAGATGGCTGCACTGATTGAATGTGTACCGAACTTTTCTGAGGGTCGCGAAAAAGCGCGGGTCGATGCGATTGTGAACGCGATGAAGCGCGACGGCGTTTACCTGCTGGACTGCGAAATGGACGCGGACCACAACCGCTCGGTTGTAACCCTGGTTGGCGAGCGCGAGCCGTTGCTGGCCGCAGTGCTGGCTGGAATCGGCAGGGCGACGGAGTTGATCGACCTGAACGTACAGCGTGGCGCGCATCCGCGGCTGGGCGCGACCGACGTGGTGCCGTTCATCCCGATTGAGGGCGCGACCCTGGAAGATTGCGTGCAGATGGCGCGAGAGCTTGGGCAGAAGGTCTGGCAGCAGTACCAGGTTCCGGTGTACTTCTACGAAGCTGCGGCAGCGAGCCCGGAGCGGGTGAACCTGGAGAACATCCGGCGCGGACAGTTCGAGGTTATTCGCGAGGAGATCGAGACACTGGACTCCCGACGCCCTGATATCGGCGATCCCCATCTCCATTCCACGGCGGGAGCAGTTGTGATCGGCGCGCGCAAATTTCTGGTGGCCTACAACGTGTACCTCCAGACCAAGGACGTGGAGATCGCAAAGAAAATAGCCAAGGCGGTGCGCTTCTCCAGCGGCGGCTTCCGCGCGGTGAAGGGGATGGGCGTGGAGGTTCGGGGACAGGCACAGGTTTCCATGAACCTGACCGATACGGACCTGACGCCGATGGCGAGAGTCTTTGAGTTTGTGAAGCGCGAAGCCGAACGATATGGCGTGGCCGTGCAGTCGAGCGAAATCGTTGGGTTGGTGCCGAAGCGCGCCCTGGAGAGCGCGGCAGAGTGGTTTCTGCAAGTGGAAAACTTCAACTCATCGATGATTCTGGAGAACCGGTTAGCTGCGGTCACTGGCGGCAAAGCCGCAGTGGGAGGGTTGCGCGCAGGGGCCGAGCCCTTTATAGAACAACTGGCAGCGCCAACTGCCGTGCCGGGCGGGGGCAGCGCATCAGCGGCCGCCGGGGCAATGGCCGCAGGACTGGCGGCGATGGTTGCCGGGATGTCCCGCGGGAAAAAGGCGTACGCCGCGTTCGATACGGAGTTGACCGAAGCCCTGGCAACGCTTGGAGCGCTGCGCGAGGAGTTGAAGGCTGCGATCGATTTGGACGCGGCCTCCTACCAGGCCGTGGTGGCCGCCTACAAGGCGCAAAAGAATGCCGCGCCGGAGACTGGGGCCGCGGGAGTTGCGGCAGCGCTGCGAGAGGCCGCAGCGGTTCCCCTGCGCGTGGCGGAGTGCTCCGCCGAGGTATGCGCACTGGTGGCGGCGTTGCGCCCCATGACGAATCCGAAGATGGGCAGCGACCTGACGGTTGCCGCCGCGCTGGCGCGTGCAGCCGTGGAGGGCGCACTGGCCAACGTGGAGATCAATCTGGAATCTTTCGATCCGGGGGCCGAGGCCGCCTTCATTGCGGAAGCCCGCGCCAAGGTAGCTGAACTTCGGAAATTCCCTAAGTGACGCGCGCCAGGCAATCTGCGACTTTTAACTAAGTGCTGTATCCGACTGGACGGGGGTACAATTAAAGGACTATGAAGACGATCTCAATTGCATTCCTGCTGGCTTGTGTTCTCTGTGCAAGCGCCTTGGCCGCCCCGCTGGGAACGAATACGCGAACAGTGCTTCCGGCGCAGATTCAACAGATCATCTCCGTGGACTACCGCATCCTGCGCAACTCGCCGAGCGGGATCGCCCTGAAGAATCGCGTGCTGCCGGAGAACCTGAAGGCGTTTGAGACTTCACTGCGCGCCATGGGCGTAAACCCGGATATGGACGTGGAGCAACTAACATTTGTCAGCTACCGCACGCCGAAGGGAATTGTACGCAACTTTGGCGTTGCCAGCGGACAGTTCGAACCAAAGAAAGTTGTGGCGCGCTTCAAGCAGAAGAAGCAGAAGAGCGAGAAGTACCATGACTCCGATTTGTGGGCCACCGGCGGTGGTTTCATCATGACGTTCCTGGACGACAATACGATGTTGTTTGGCGAGCCCAGTTCGGTTAAAGACGGGCTCGATATTCGTGACGGCGACCAGCGCGGGATTGCATCTTCTCCCGAGATGATGCAGATGATTCAGGAGGCCGAGGCCGGCCCGGTGTGGAGTGTACTCGATCAGCAGGGAACGCAGAACATGCTGCGCTCGGCATTGGGCGAAGCTTCGGCGCTGGCGGACTATGACACGATCAAGAAGCGGCTGCTCGGCTCGCATTACAGTCTGGATCTGCAGCACGGAATTGATTTTGGCTTGAACGTGCAGACCTCTGACTCGTTCACGGCTGGGACGTTGTCAGCCCTGATGAAGGCGGGCATCCTGTACAAGAAGGCTTCCGGCTCTGCGGTTGAGAAGAGCGCCATGGACAGCATGGTAGTGGATTCCGACAGCGGGCGCCTCGTGGTGAAGTTCAAGGCCGACGATAGCAAGTTCCAGGCACTGCTCAAGAGCGACCTGTTCCAGGCGGTTTCCCACTAGGAGAAGCTGCGACGATTGCAAAAGAGAGGCGGCCCGCTGAGGCCGCCTCTGTTTTGATTTCAGAATCACAAGCGGGCTAGAGTTCCTCCAGCAATCCCTTGCGGAGGCCGCGGATCGCGGCTTCGATGCGGCGATAGCGAACCCAGGTGCCTTCCTTCTGCGCTTCCACCAGGCCCGCGTTCTTCAGAATCTTCATGTGGTGCGAGATCGTCGGCTGGGCGAGTTTGATGCGCTGCTCCACGTCGGAGGCGGTCCAGCCCTCGGGAACTCCGGTCTTTCGTGGGGTGGCGGGATGAAGGAGGCGAAGAATCTTACGCCGTGTGGGGTCGGCGACGGCGCGAAGCGCCAGGCTCAACTTATCTGCGGCAGCTTTCATGGTAGTTCCTAATCATAAAGCATTCGAGAGAGAGAGCAAGCAGCAAACATAAGAGTGATTACCGTCGTAACCAGCACGGTCCGGAAGATCGACATTTACCGATCTATCGTTTGAGGAAGGCGTTGTATCCGGCGCTGACGAGGCGGGCCCGGATGGCTTCGGCTTCCTTGATATCAGCATACGGGCCCACCTGCACATGGAACAGCTTATCGCCGGGTTGGGCGATGATGACCGGATACTGCTGCTTCTGGAGAGCATCGCTCAGCAGTTTGGCGTCGTCCTGGTTGCGCACGGCGGCAATCTGCACCAGGTATCCGGCGCCGAGCGTGCTGCGCACTTCAACGGGGCGGGCTGCGGTCGGAGCAGGCTCCGGTGGAGTCAGTTGCGGGTGGGCGTCCTTCTTCTGCACGGAATCGTAGAAGGTGAGATCCGTAGTGCTGGATGCCGCGGCTGCCGGTGGCGGGCAGTTGTCGCCGGTAGTGCAGTCGGGAGCTTTGGCGGCGGCCACTTGCGAAGCGCCGGGCTTGCTGGCAACCGAGGGCGCCGGGCCGATGGGAGCCGTGGAGACCGCCGCTGCCGCGGCGGCCTGCCGGGCTGAACTGCGACCGAGCGAATAACCAACTCCCAGCGAGATGCCGCAAAGAATTACCAAGCCGAAGAAGAGTGCGAGCAACTTCCCCACGCCGAGCGTGATTTCGGTGTCGTTACCCTCAGTGGCTGCCATTGTCTCCTGCTCCCGCATACGTGTCTCTGCCAATTATGCCCCGGTCTTGGCATCCGCGTCGCTGGCTGGGGGTGTGGATTGTGGCATCATGCCAGTTAGCTTCTGGATACCTGCCAGGAGATCGATGGGGACCGGGAAGATGATCGTGGTGTTTTTCTCCACGCCAATCTCGGTGAGAGTTTGCAAATAACGCAGCTGAATGGAGGCTGGTTCGGTCTGCAACAGGTGGGCGGCATCCACCAGGCGTTGTGCGGCGGAGAACTCGCCCTCGGCGTGGATGATCTTGGAGCGCTTTTCGCGCTCGGCCTCGGCCTGCTTGGCCATGGCGCGCATCATGGTCTCGGCCAAATCAACCTGCTTGACCTCGACGTTCACTACTTTTACGCCCCAGGGCGCGGTGTGCTGGTCAAGAATCGACTGGAGGCGGAGATTGATTTTGTCGCGATGGGCGAGGAGTTCGTCCAGTTCCACTTCGCCGAGCACGCTGCGGAGGGTGGTGAGCGCGAACTGCTGCGTCTGGTACTGGTAGTTGGTGACCTCGACGACGGCGCGGCGCGGGTCGATGACGCGGAGGAAGACCACGGCGTTCACCTTCAGGGTGACGTTGTCGCGGGTGATCACATCCTGCGGCGGCACGTCAAAGGCAACCTGGCGGAGATCGACGCGCACCATGCGGTCCAGCGGGGCGAAGACCAGGATCAGGCCGGGGCCTTTGGGTTCATCCAGCAGGCGGCCAAGGCGGAAGATCACGCCGCGCTCGTACTCGCTGAGAATCTTGATGGAACTGAAGAGGTAGAAGGCGATGATCACAAAAATAATGCCGGTGAGAGGAAACATGGTGCCTCCGGGCCTGCTTGCAGGTCACGAGGATTCTATCGCAACGGAGATATATTTGAGGGATGCAAAGTTTAGAACACTCGCGGCAGAGGCGATTGCCGGAAAGTTGGCGGCGGTGTAATCTAAGTTTGTTCGCAAGTGAGCGGGAGTAGTTCAGTGGTAGAACGTCAGCTTCCCAAGCTGAATGTCGCCGGTTCGATCCCGGTCTCCCGCTCCAACAGCACCAAAGCCCTCAGCTGTCCTTAGCGCAACTCTCGTCCAACTTCCGTGCTCTAGTGAAGGAGGGAGTGTGGTTGCACTCCCTCCTTTGTTGAAGCAGAACACATCAGGCTCAGTAGGTGACCTTCAACCCAAACTGGATGATGCGGGGTTCGAATGTGCTGGTAATAGTACCGCCGCTGGTCGGATTCTTTGTGGTGAGGGCCGTACCACTGTACGAACTGAGTGTTCCACCAAGTCCGCTGGAGGGCAGGTAGAAGTTGGTGTGGTTGAAGAGGTTATAGAACTCGCTGCGGAACTCGATCTTGCAGCTCTCAACCGGAGTGTTGAAGCGCTTGTTCAAGGCGAAGTCCGTGGTGTAGTAGGCGGGAGTGCGTCCGGGGTTGCGGCTGGATGTTCCGAAGGGACTCAGTAGATTTCCGCTTCCATCCTTGGTAGCAGGTAGGACGAAGGCGTTGTAGTTCACATACTGAATGTATCCATTCGCCAGTTTGTGCTTCTGGATGATTGGGACGCCAGGAACAAGATCCGGACGGTATTCGTTGGCTCCACGGTAGGTTGCGGAGATCTGCGGAGAGACGGCGTTTGCGGCACTGGGAGTGTAGGTCAGGTTAAATGGAGTGCCTGCCTGCATGGTATTGATCGCGCTGATCTGCCAGCCGCCTACGACGCTGTTGACCAGGTGGCTGCTGTTCTGCAGAAAAGTATGGCCATGGCCGAAGGGAAGATCGTAGACCAGACTGGTCACGTTGCTGACTGGCAGGTTGTAGTCGGACTGACCATAGTCTGCGTTAATGTGATTGGCGTCCTGCGGCGAAGGAGTGTTGCCTTCGAGCGAGGCGCTGGCGTTATCCAGCGAATGCGACCACGTAAACGAGTTCAACAGTGTGAGACCGGCCACGAAGCGCTGTTCATAGCGGACTTGCAGCGCGTCGTAGTGTGACTTGAATCCATTCAGCGCCTCAGTGATATCGCTGGGCCAGTTTGCGTAGGGACGCGCGAAGCCGTTAGCTGGGTTCTTCTGGTTCGCATTCAAAAAGCCCTGCAGTTTGACTCCGTGATTACCAACATAGGCGACGTCAAGCAGCGTGTTCTTGGCAAGTTGCGTCTGGATGCTCAGGAAGTAGCTCTGTACGCTGCTGTCCTTGGTGTCTTTGGGAATGTAAGTAATGTTGGCGGTTGCCGGGTTGAAAGTGGTTGCAAACCCGGTTGGGAAGCCTTGATCTACTGTCCGGTAACCGGCTGCGCCTGGAACCTGGTTTCCTACGGACGTGAACATGGAATTGGGTGCGTTGATCGCAAGGATGTCACCGGATCCAGCGCGTGTGTAGTGTATATAACTGATGCCGTATCCACCGCGGACCGCCGTCTTCGACGTGATTGCGTAGGCGAAACCGACGCGCGGGGCCCAGTCTCCAAAGTCAGGATTCACGAGTGTTTTACCGTACACTCCGCCGGGGGAGACGGGAGTGATGGCGCCGGGTACTGCGACTGCGCCAGGGCTGGTGGTGAGAACAGTTTGCGTGGCCGGATCAAAGTTGGAAATGTAATTGTGCTGTTCGGAATAAGGCGAGCCATACTCCCAACGAACTCCCAAGTTGAGCGTGAGCTTGGAGTTTACGCGCCAGTCGTCTTGCGCATATGTACTGTGCATCGTCTGGCGCAGGTGGGCCACAAAGTAGCTGGCCAACGAGTAACCGCTGGTAGTACCGAAAAGAAAGTCAGCCCAGTAGTTATCAGGAGAAGCTGCACCGGTTGAGCTGTACGCTCCAGAATAGGTGAAAGAACCATAGAGCGGATTGGAGTCCTGCACCGCCATCCAGATGTGCTCATACTCATATCCGAACTTGAGCGAGTGCTTTCCCTTGACCCATGAAAAGTTAACTTTGGGATCCAGGAGCGCAGGATCCTGCCATTGAGGATTCGTGCTCTGGCGTCCGAAGGCGGAGAAATTGGAAATGCTCGTCGAAGGAAGACCACCGGCTACCGTTGGGTCGGTGGGCAATCCGGGGAAGCTGAACGCCGTGTTTCCGATCGAGAGTGTGTATTTGCCAGCCTTGGTACGGGAAAGTCCGAGGCGGGCGTCCAGGATCTTATCCGCTCCAAACAGGTGGGTATAGCCGAGCGCAACCTGCTGATCGAGAATTTTGGCGCGACCGTTGGTCTGGCCGTCGAGCGGAAGCGGCAACGTGGGATAGTTGACGCCGGTCTCTTTACGATCGCTGACACGCAGAAACCATGAGCTGTTCTTCGTCTGCTGGAAGTCCAGGCGTAAATCTCCCTTGTCAGACTTATCGGTGAATGGCGCCTCGGTCGCGTAATCGTTGGAAGGCGAGCCGCTGGTGGGAAGTCCCTGCAACTGGCTGAAGTATCCGAGAATCTTCTGCGAAACAGGGTTGATCGCAGAGGTTGGGATTGTCGTACCCGCTGCATAAATCGTTCCGGTCAGGGGGTTCTTCACAGGGACGGCCAGAATGCCGTTCAGTTCATTCTGCGTAGGGACGCTCAGAACGACCAGAGGTTTCAGTGTTTGGCGGAAGCCCTCGTAATCGACGAAGTAGAAGAGGCGGTTTTTCACAATCGGTCCGCCGAAGTTGATGCCGAACTGGTTGCGATTGAAGGTCGGTTTCTTGAAAGGTGTGCTGCCAATGGTCGGCTTGAAGTATCCGGCAGCGTTCAGATCGGTGTTGCGGATGAACTCATACAGGGTGGCGTGGAAGCGGTTGCTGCCGCTGGCAGAGGCTACGTTCACGGTGGAACCGGAGGAGCGGCCATACTGCGCGCTCTCGTTGTTGGTTACCACCTCAAACTGTGCAATAGAGTCCGGTGGCGGAGAAATGATCTGGTTGTCGAAGCCCTGATTGCTTTCGCCGTAAGCGTTGTTGTCCATGCCATCAAGCAGAAAGTTGTTGAACATGCTGCGCTGGCCGTTTGTGTTGTAAGCACCCTGCCGCACCAGACTGGTGGCAGCCGTAGTTGTCGCGGCAGTTGGCGCCTGTCGGGAGCCAGTCACCAAACCCAGTAAATCCGCATAGTTGCGAGTGACCAGCGGCAATCCTTCGGTTTGGAACTGGGTAACCGTCTGGCCGCGCTGGCTTGAATCGGTCTCAAGCGCAAGAGCCACGTCAGTTACCTCAACGGTCGTAGACGTAGATCCCGCCTTCAGTTCGAGGTTGATGCGCTCACGGCTGCCGACGGCGATCGAGATGTGTTGTGCCAGTGCGATAGAGAACCCCGGCGCCTGCGCTCTCACGGTATAGGTGCCCACACGGAGCGATGGGAACTCGTAATCTCCCGTGGCGTTGGCTGCCGAAGTCGAGGTGATCCCGGTTGCATCATTCATCACCGAGACGGTTGCACCTGCGATCGCTGCACCGGTGGAATCGTGAATCGTTCCCACGAGGCTGCCGTTTTCGTATTGCGCGTAAGCAGCGGTGGTCAAGATGAAGAGCACAAGGCCCATCCAGAAAGTTCTTGGGAGAATGAGATGTTTGTTTCGCATGGTGCGATAAGCCTAAGCGGCACGCGGTAACAGTCGAGTGAACCGGGAACGAATTGACAGTGAATTTGCTGTGAATGAAATGTGAACAGCCAGTCGATGCGTGCTTTGATTTCAGGAGGCGGTGGTGCCGGTTTTTCACCAAAGATTCAAGCAAAAGGTTGAATTCAGTGGTTTACTGAACTCATGATTTTCACGTATATTCGGCGATCCTTCTGCCTGCTTGTATTTGCTCTCTCTTCCTTCGCGACCATGTTTTCCGGCACAGCGCCGGTGCTCATGATCTCCATCGACGGGCTCAAGCCGGAATACGTTACTCAGGCCGACGCGCATGGCTTACACATCCCGACATTGCGGCGATTTGTTCAGGAGGGCACGTATGCAGAGGGAGTGATACCGGTGCTGCCGACCGTGACCTATCCCAATCACACGACCTTGATCACCGGTGTGTGGCCTGATGAACATGGAATTCTGAACAATCAGCTCTTCGATCCCGAGCGCAAACTGGCTGGAGCCTGGTACTGGTATGCCGAGAGCATCCGTGTGCCGACCCTGTGGGATGCCGCGCACCGGGCCGGCATCAGAACCGCCAGTGTGAGCTGGCCGGTGAGCGTGAATGCCACGAGCGTGGATACACTCATCCCCGAATATTGGAGAACATCCTCACCCAGCGATGGTGGAAACGCCCAGGACCGTTACCTGATGGCGGCGATTTCGCGTCCAGATAGCGCTCTTGCAGAGATGGAAGAGCGGCTAGGGTCCTACATGATGGGCAACGATACTTCGGTGGAGGGAGACGCTACGCGGACCCGCTTTGCGCTCGATATTCTCAAGAACAAGAAGCCGGGTTTCATGACCATCCACCTGAGTGCAATGGATTCCTCCGAACACAAGGCTGGTCCATTCAGCGCCGAGGCTAACGGGACACTCGAAGCCGTGGACGGCATGGTGAAGCAGTTGATGGAGGCCGCACTCAAGAATGATCCGCGGACAAAGATCGTGATCGTGTCCGATCACGGCTTTCTCAACATCACACACACCGTCAATCTCTACATTCCATTTGTGCAGGCGGGGCTGATCCAGTTTGGCAAGCACGCTGGATACGAGGGCGAGACTACGACCGTCAGTTCCTGGAAGGCGCAACTCTGGTCGGCTGGCGGCGTAACGGCTGTCATGCTGCACGATCCGGCGGACGCAGCTACGAAAGAGCAGGTGCATGAAATCCTGACTAAACTTGCCGCCGATCCGGAGAATGGCATCGACCAGGTGATGGATGCGAAGCAGGCCGCGGAGTTTGGAGGCTTCTCTGGAGCCACGTACCTAATAGTGATGAAGCAGGGATACACAGCGGGTCCGGCACTCTCAGGAGCGTTGGTAGTTATGCAATCCACTCTCAAGGGCAGCCATGGATTCTGGCCGCTGTTTCCCGAGATGCAATCCTCGTTTTTCATTATGGGAGACGGCGTGGCGCATGGCCGGAATCTCGGCGTGATCGACATGCGGCAGATCGCGCCGACAATTGCGAGAATCCTGGGAGTGGAATTACCTTCGGCAAAACAATCTGTGCTCCGAATCAAGCAATAGGTTTCAATGAGCCCAACAGTTTTTTCCGAAGCGGCGCACCGATCGCCGGAATCCCTCTGCATGGCACTTCAGAATCCATCACGCTCGCTGCCAGCACCCAGCCATTGGGAAGAGCATTCATGAATTAGCCTCTTCGTTCTTAGTGAATGCGGTAGGACAAGCTATGTTCATCCCATGTCAGCCCGGGAACAGCATCCCCATCCTGCGAGGCTATCCACTCAACCGTGTTACTTAAGTGTTTTTTCCAATTCGTTTCACCCTTTACGTTTGTTCCTGCCTGCTGATTTACTGTTGCCATCCCCCATGGAGCCTATTTATGGATGCGAAGTGTGAATTACCCACGCCGTACGCTTTGCGCAGAGTGGCTGCGACGGCAGTAGTTCTGTTGCTAATCGTTGTCTTTTTGACATCGGCTGCTTGGGCTCATGCTGGGGACAGCGATGAGGATGAAGATCAGGGGCCTGTCACTCGAGCGGCCAATTTAACCCTCCAATACGACGCAAGAGGCACAGCCGAAGTTACGCTTTACACAGACTCGGATGTCCAGGATTGGAGCCCTATCCAGACGGCTCTGGAACATTCGCTGCATTGTCCGGCAGGGGCGTTTACGCACCCGAAAGCGCAACCGTTCTCATCAAGCTCTCTTGGGGCACTCGGCGCGAAGCAACGCGCACGCTTCGAAGATATGGCGACGCGGCAGCAGCTACGTACTTTGCATGGAAGTTGCCAGGGAGCCATGGCTCGTGACGGATTCATGATCTACACCGGCGTAACGCTCGGTCCGGTAGTGGCGGAATTGGGCAAGATCGGTGAACAGCAACTGCATGTGAGCGTTACCTACCAGGCCTCCAAGTATGCGCGACCTATTCCTTTTGCATTGCGGCAAGCAGGAAACTCGCAATTCCAGTACTCCACGTATGAGTTCGACGTCTCCGACGCATCTTCGGCCTCCCTCCATTTGCAATTCGGCCTGAGCAGAAGGGAGGCGCTGCGTGCCGCGGCATTACCTATCACGATTTTGCTTCTTCCGATTTTGATCATGCTCTGGATGCAGTTCGCAGCAATCCGGGACGCGAAGCAGGATCCCACCGCAGCTTGGTTCAGCTACTTCCGCAGTCTCAATTGGTGCATGAATGGCGTGATGCTGCTTTGGATTGTCGGAAACAGCGTCCGCCGCGGCGCGGAAGACCTGGCCGCCTATTATCTGGCAGGACACGATGGCCGTGCAATCGCGATCCGGCTGGCGATCCTTATTCTTCCGCCGTGGTTTGTTTACATCGTCTGTCTTCTCTCTTCCTACCGCGTGTATGTGCAAGTCCGCGGCAATGCGTGGACACGACGGGAGTTCTACTCCACCCAACTGTTGCAAGTGGCCGCGCAACTGCTTCCCTTGATGTGCCTATTTGCTGGGATTGAATTGTTGACCCTCAACGGCCGCGCGGCAATAGGGTGCATCGTTGCGTTTTACTTCGTCCTCAAGATTTGCGCCCGGTTGAAGCTGCAAGCTGCGAAAACTTATCCGGAGGCACTGACCAGCGGAGAACTTCGCGACCGTGTGTTCGAGCTCGCGAAGAAGGCTGCGGTAGAGGTGCGCCAGATCTTCATCATGCCGGCTGGAAAATCGCAGCTCGCCAATGCTTTTGCATCCCGGAAGCGGATTGTGATCTTCACGGATTACCTGTTGAGCCGTCTGAACAGACGGGAAGTAAGCGCCGTGGCGGCTCATGAGATCACGCACCTTCAGAAGAAACATGCCACATGGAAGGCCGTCGGTCTGATCGCGCTGATTCTGTCGCCGTCGCTCCTTCGCGGAATCTTAAGTTTCGGGCTTGGACTTCTGGGTGTGGCTGCGATGACTGGTTCCGGGATCAGCATGGCGCGATTCGTCACAGTGTCGCAACAAGTGCAGTCTTTTCCAGAGCTCGACCTGATTTTCTACACCATTGGCCTTACGCTTTTCTATCTGCAATCCCGGTACATGGAAAACAGCGCTGATGCGGGAGCAGTACGACTTACCGGGGATCCCGAAGCTGTCATTACTGGACTCCTGAAGCTCGGGCATCTGAATCTACTGCCTATTCAGTGGGGCCGCGTCACCGGCTCACTGCTCACTCATCCCTCAACGCTCAAACGTGTGCAGAGAGTCGCAAAACTGGGACAGGTGCCAGATGATCGCCTGCAACAACTTCTCATGGAACAACAGCAGATGGCAGCGCAGCAGGGCGGCCAAGAACCGTCGCAAAGTGAAGATACGTTCACTGAGGCTCAGGCTCCTCGCAAGCGGATTGTCAGCGCCGCCCGCTCCACCCAGTCGGCACAGTACAAACTGTGGATGCTTTGGCTCTTCCATATCGCGCCACCAGCATTGGTGGCGTGGTCTGTCGGTCACTGGCACCCGCGGGAGAAATGGGCGGCGTACGTTGGGGGTGCGGTCATCAGTGTGGCTCTGTACTTCCTTGTTACGCGCTGGATGGGATTATGGGGCCGCTCCAAAATGCAGCTCCAGTTCACATCCAAGTTGGGGGCAGACGGTATCTCCGTTGGTGAGTGCAATGCGCAATTGGTAGGAGTGTCTCCAAGTGCTGAACTGCGCTTCTATATCTCAAATTTCAACTGGGACAATGGATATCTGTTTTTCGCGCGTGACCGGCTCTGTTACTCCGGTGACCAAGTAAGCTTTGCGTTGAAACCGGAGCAGGTGCGGAACGTCCGCCTCGGCCCCGGCGTTCCGGGTTGGACATCAGTGCCGAGAATTTACCTGGACTGGTGGGACGAGGTCACATCGAGTATCAGAACTTGGAATATGGTATCGACCATGCCGTGTTCGATCTGGAAGATCAAGAAGCAGTCCCAGGTTTTGTACGATGCTTTGCAGCAGTGGAGGAAGTGTCCGGCAGGTTATCCTGAAGCGCCGATGCCTCTTAAGGACCTACCTGGTCCCTCTACCGGAGAAGTAACTAGCCGTTCGTTAAAGTCTGTTTACGCGATTGGACGCTCCCTGAAGGGAGCCCTTTGGATTCTATTCCTGGCAATCGCACTGGGCACGGCGCTTAGCATTCCATCCCTCTGGTATGTTTGCGGCGTGATTCTCCTGCTCAGACTGTATGAAGCTCTTCCGCGCTGGTTTTACAAAAAGACGAATTATGCGATGAAATCAGCCGCTGTGGCAGCGGCAACAGCGAGAATATAGGTAATCAGAGTGAATGCCGTTCATAACCCACTCCTTATGGGCTACCTCAGGCTGCCGAATCCGGCAGCCTGTTTTCATGGGTTTGCGGATGCGGTGGAACGAACCCTTTTGGGCTAGGCAGCTCCGCGTGCTTCTTTGATCACGCGACTGACTGTTGCACGGCTGATGTGGTGAGCCATGGCGATCTCGGTCAGGCTCATGCCGCACCCACGGTCATGGAGAACGGCCAGGCGGTTTGATCAAGTAGGATAGACCTTTTCATGCACCCCGGTACATTTTCTGGCCGGAGGGGGAGTAACCATTTATCAACACCGTGTTGTTTTATTGGCTCAGACTGGCTGTCAGGATATGTCTGTTTTTGTATGAGAGCTGGAGTCAGCGATTTCTCGGCTCGTAGCTGGTTCGTACTCTCTGTGGCCCTCGCCAAAATGGGAAGGAAGAGAGAAGAAGTGCAGGATGCAACCGATCACTTCTGCCTCCATTCAGCCCGCACGTCGTAGTCCTCGGGCGTGTGAGTCCAGCCAGCGTGGCCTACGCGCAGTGCAGCCAAAAGTGAGCGAAGTCATACGTTACACCGGAGATTTTTTCGAGCCTGACTTCGAGTTCAGTATCCGAGCTCTTACACGCGGCCTTATCGCCTGGGCAAGGCACGCGAGAAAACATTCGTCGAGTCCGCCGTTGACGGAACGCTTTGTCTCGACAAGTTCTCGCGAGCGTGGTAATGTGCCGTGCATAACAGCTCTGATAGAGAAGGAGTGAAGTCTTCACTGCCTTCTTGGGCCCTTTGTTCACCGCACACCAAAGTGCAGGTAAGAGAGGCCGCCGATGAAAAGAATCTCCGCCACATTCCTGGTGAACCGAATAACTGTCACATTCGTACTTATGCTGACCCTCTGTGCCAGCGCGTGGGGCCAAGACACAGTGGTCTGGAAGGACCCGACTGGAGTAACTCCCGGAGAGGTCGACGTCACGGTGATCGTCGGCGCCGACGGGACCTATTACTATGTCGTCAAAAATGTTAGCTTTCCGACAGTGCAGGATTTTCTTTTCAACTTCGGTGATTTTCCCATTACAGGTCCGAGCGGTTGGTCCAACTCCGACCCCAGTGTGGCATTCACTGTAAGCTTTGTTTGTATAAATTGGGTTGCCCCGGGGATATGCTCCTCAAGCGATTGGGACAGCTTTGACGAGGCGTACATGATGACCGGCGGGATTCCCCCAGGCTCGCAGGCCGTTTTTCAGGTTTACGCACCGAATACCAGCCCGCAAGTGACTGCTGGCAGCGAGTTTGTTCACTACACCGGCGCACCCTTCTGTTACTCGTCATTAGATCCGTTTGGCGTCGAATATGCTCCGAATCCGATTTGTTCGTACCCTTCGCCCACTGCCACTGGGGCATTGATTTATCCACAACTTGTCAAGAGCGCTACCTTGCGCTCTATTTCTTCACCGTCAATTGCAGCGTAACCGAATGCTGCAGCGAGCCGCTGGCGGCATTCAGCGTCAGGGTGTAGCTCTTCTGGGTTGAGCCCGAGCCGCAGGCTGCCATGAAGGCAGCCAACAGCAGGGTGACGGCGGCCATGATGCAGGCCTGCACTCTGCGCGAGCGCAACCGGCTACGCAGCCGCCGTAGCGACAGCAGCGGAATGCAACACGCCAGCACAGCAAACGTCGTGGGCAGGCCATGCGCTCTGCCTGCCGGACGCAGCGCCGCCATCTGATTGCTGGTGGTCACAGAGATTGTGACCGTGGTCGCGGCGCTGGCCGCCGCAATACTCGCAGGCGAGATGGTGGCGGTTGATCCGCTCGGCAAACCGCTGAGCGTCAGCGTAATTGGCGCGATGAACGTCTGGCCGGAGGTAGGAGCAATGGGCACGGTGAACTGTGCATTGGTTCCGCCGTTCACGGTTGCGGTCGTTGTGCCGCCGCTGGCATTCAATTGGAAGTCCTGCACGGTTTCCGTGGACGCCGCCGACGTGCTGGCCGCGAAGTTGCTTGTTCCCGTGTAGGACGCCGTGATGTTGTGCGTACCAGCCGTTAAGGTGCTCAGGGTCAGGCTAGCCGTGCCATTTCTGTCCAGCGTTCCGGTGCCCAGTGAATTGGTGCCGTCGAGGAAGGTCACCGTGCCTGTCGGCATCGCCGTGGAACCGGAGACCGTTACCGCGAGCGTAACGCTGCTCTGCAGCATGATGGTAGCGGCGCTGAGCGCCAGCGTCGTCTTGGTCGGCTCGGGCGTGATGGTCAGCGTACCGTTGGTCAGAGTAACGCTATAGTTGGAAAGCTTGCTGTTCGGGTCTGCCAGCTGCGGCACGATGGCGTAGCTACCGACCGCCGCTGTTGAGGTTGCGGTTGTGGTGTACGCCGCAGTGATGCCGTCATTGCCCACCACGCCGCTGACCGTGCCCGAAAGCGTCGGCACGGCGGCGCCGTAGATCATGCCGGCATTGCTGCCGTTGGCCGTGAGCGAGGCGGGAGTGATATTGAAGTTGCCTGTGTTGTAGGTGACGTTGTAATTCGCCAGAGCCGCGAGTGGACTCAGCGTAGCCGTGATCGTGTATGGCCCGCCGCCAACCGTCTCCCCCGCCGCGCGCGAATAGCTGGCCGTTACGCTGTCCGCCGCGACGAAGCCGGAGAGCGTACCGATCAGTGTGGGATCCTGCGCGCCGTAAACTTTTGTTGCGGCCGTGGGCGTGACCGATGCATTTGCCTTGCTGATGGTGAACTGCGCTGTGTTGTAAGTGATGGTGTAGTTCGCCAGAGCCGCGAGCGGACTCAACGTTGCTGAGATGATGTACGGACCGCCGCCAACCGTCTCACCCGCTGCGCGCGTGTAGGTGGCGACGATGTTGTCAGCGGCGAGGAAGCCGGTCAGCGTCCCGTTCAGCGACGGATCGGACTGTCCATAGGACTTGCTGGCTGCATTCGGTGTCACCGAGGCTGCGGCCTGCGTCACCTGTACGGTAACCGTCTTGGTCGCCGACGAACTGTAGTCGGGATCGGTGGTGGTGAAGGTTGCCGTCAGCGTGTGCGAGCCAACGGCCAACACGGTCGAGGCAGTCACCGCTCTGCCGGCCTCCGTATAGGCGATGCTTCCCGCCGGCGTCGTGGCCGTCGCGGTGGCGTTCAGCACCGAGGAGAGGCTTGTGCCATACACAATCGAACTGGGCGCGTTCCATGTGATGCCAGGCGTCGCCGGTGTCACTACGTAGCTTGCCGTCGCCGAGGCCGACTGATAACCCGTCGAACCAGGGGTAAAGTCCGCCTCCACGGTGTAGCTGCCAACCGGAAGCACGGTTGCATTCGGCACCAGCGCATTCCACGAGCCTCCCTGCGCCATGTAGCGGTAGGCGAAGGTTCCGGTGACTGCGTTGCCGCCATAGGTGGCCGATGCCGTAATGGCGCTCGACGGCAGCGGCGTGCCATAGATCTGCGATCCTGGAGTGATGCTGAGCGTCACGGTGGGCACCAGTAGTGTCGAGCCGATCTGGAAGCTGCTCGAGGCGCCTGTCAGCGTCAACGGCGTGCTGGCGCCGGGCAGGGTCAGGATAGGGAGCGAAATCGTCAGTGTGTCCGTCCCGGCAGCGTTCACTGCTAGATCGTTGTAGGTGACCAGGCCGTTGCTTCCGGAGATTTCAGTTAACGTGCCGGAGAGCGTTCCGCTGCCGTTCAGAACAACGGTCAACGGGATGCCGGCCACCGGATCGGTCTTGCTGGTGGAGGAGTTCGTCTCCAGAAGTTCGGTGGTCACCGCCGGAGTGATGGTGGCTGCAACGGCCGCATTTGTCGGCTGCTGCACAAAGCTGATAGCGCTGTAGTTGGTCTGCGCCGCGCCCAGGTCGAGGCAGGCCGAGGCCGCTCCGCTGTACTGCGTGGTGCGCGGGAAGCTGCGTTCATCCGTGGTGAGGCCGTTGAGCTTGGTTGCGTCTCCGGCGCAGATCGCCGGACTCATCGGCAGCGGCAGCATGGTGGGCAACAGTGCCGAGGATCCGTTCAGTTGCAGCGCGCCTAACATCGGGTTCACCACGGTCGTTGTCGTGCTGATCAGGTTGTGGCTGTCCTGGGGACCGCAGTTATCGCAGTCATCGCCTGCGGCGCTGCCGCTGGTGTTTCCTGCAACGATGCTGTTGAGCAGCGTCACCGTTGAGCCGCTGGTGTTGTAGATGGCGCCGCCCTGGTAGGCAGAGTTGCCAGTGAATGTGCTGTCGTTGATCGTGACCGTGCCCAGGCTGTAGATGGCACCGCCCTGGCTAGGTCCGGTTCCGACGTTTCCCGTGAACGTGCTGTTGGTGATGTTGAGGATTCCGCCGTAGTAATTGAAGACCGCTACGCCTGAGCCGTTGTACGACGTGCCATTGGCCACCGTGCTGTTGTTCATGTTCAGCGTACCAGAGCTGAAGATGGCTCCGCCCTGCCAGCCGATGCTGTTTGTAATACTGCTGTTGTTGATCGTCAACGTGCCCTCGTTGTAGATGGCACCGCCTCTTGCACTGGTCCCGGCGTTGTTGTTGAGGAAACAATTGTTCACGGTCATCGAGCCAAAGTTGTTCTGGATGGCGGCTCCGCCCGTGCTGTTTGAGGTCGCACCTCCGCCGGTGGTGTTGTAAGCTCCGTTGACAAGCTTCAGGTTCGAGAAGGCAACTCCACTTGCGCCACTCGCCGTGGCTAGGATTACCACTGTCCCTCCGCCATCAATCGTCACCAGCGGCGCGCCGGTGGAATCCATTGGGCCGGTGATGCTGGTCTCCGTAGCCACGTTCAAGGTTCCATTGGCAAGGGTGAGGGTTACTGGACTGGTGAAGACCGTGGGCGAGAAGGTGATTTTGGCCGTACCTGTCGCCAGCGCGTCGCGCAGCGAGCAGTTGCTGCCCGGGCAATTCGCCGCCGTGCCCGTAGTGGTGTCCGTCGCAGTGGTCACCACTACGCTGGGGATTGAAGAGAGGACGGCAAAGTTCGCGGTGACAACCTCGGGCTGGCGCACCGTGATAAAGGTTGTTGAACTGTTCGGATCGAAAATGTCGCTGCTGCCTGTCCAGTTTATGAAGTAGTAGCCAGCGTTCGGCGTGGCCGTGATATCGAGGTTTCCGCCATAGTAGTTGTTCGGCGGAATCACCGGGCTGACCGTGCCGTAGCTAGGATTGTTGGCGCTCAGTGTGACCGAGTAGGCGGCGGAGTACTGCGCGGTGTACGCGGCGTTGAGGTATGGCACGGTGATCGTATCGGTGGTCGCGTTGATGGTCGAGGTGCCGTCGGTCCAATCGGAGAAGGAGTAGAGCGCTCCCGTTCCGGCCAGGGTCGAGGCCGCGATGAGCGTGTGGCTTGATCCAGGTATCCAAGTGAAGGTCTGCGTCGTGTAGTAGATCGTTCCATCCACATTCATCCAGAGACCAGCGGGCGAGGTGCCTACCGTGATCGTGACCGATGTGGTCGCGGTCACGTTGAACGTGTTCGAGGTCGCGGTGAGCGTGTAAGGCTTGGAAGCGCCCGGCGGTGTGGTGACGGGAACGGTCATCGTCAGCGTGTCGCCCGTGCCTGGTGCGCTCACGGTCAGGTCGCTGTAGGTGGCACCGCCTGCGCCGGAAGTCGTCTGCGTCGTGGTGCCGCCCAGCGTGCCCGGGTCGCCACTGCCCAGGGCAACGGTCAGAGGGATGCCGTTGTCACCAATCCATCCGAAGGACGTTGTGGCGTCGTACTCCGAGATGCCGGTGATCACGGCTGGCGTAATTGCTTGTCCCGCCGCCGTATCCGTGGGCTGAGTCGCGAACGCGACCCGGGCATAGTGCGTCTGCACCGAGCCGAGGTCCACGCAGGCGGAGGTAGCGCCAGGATAGGTGGTGGTGCGCGAGTAGCCGCGTTCGTCGCTTGCGGTTAGCAGGCCGGGGGATGTCACATTGCCGGCGCAGATGGCCGGGCTGCCCGGCAGCGGGATCATCGTCAGCAAGGGGCTTGCTATGCCTGACCTAGGGCCGGTAATGATCATCGGCCCCAGTTGGGGATCAATTGTGGTCGAGAGCCCGCTGGTCATGATCAGGTTGTGGCTGTCCTGCATGCTGCAGGTGTAAGCGTCGCAGTCGTCTCCAGCAGTGTTGTTGTCGGTGTTGCCGGCGATGATGCTGTTAAGAATCTGCAGAGAGCCCAAGCTGCTGTACAGACCGCCGCCCGCGTTGGCCGTATTGCTGCTGATCGTGCTGCTGACGATCGCCGTGGCGCCGGACGAGAAGATTGCGCCGCCATTGGTTGCCGAATTGTTGCCGAAGGTGGAGTTGGTGACCATCAGCTGGCCGTTGCTGTTGAACACTGCTCCGCCGGACTGTCCAGAGTTGTAGTTGAACGTGCTGTTTGCAATTACCAGTGCGCTGCTGCTGGAGATCGCGCCTCCATAGTTCCAATTGAATTCCGAGTTGGAGACGGTGAGATCGCCTTGGCTGTCAATGGCGGTCGAAACACCGCTGAAGATCAGGTTATTGATTGAGGCGTTTTCGCTGCTGGCAAGCTGGAGAATCTCACCGTTGGAGCCATAGAGTTGCAGCAGCGGCGCGCCAAATTGGTCCACTGGGCCGATGATGTTCGTGCTGCCCAACAGGGTCATGGGAGCGGTAACGGTTATGGTTGTGGAACTGGCGAAGACGGTGGAGTCGAAGGCGAGGTCGGCGCCGTTGCTACCAACCGCGGCCAGCGTGTCATTCAGCGTTCCGGCACCACTGCTGTCGCTGCTGGTCACCGTCAGATAGTTAGTCTGAACGGCACCCATATCCAGCGAACCGTTGACCATGCGCGGACGGCCGCGCTGATCGACTACCGGCAGGTCGCTCTGGCCCGATGTACCCGCGCCGATCGCCCCGCTACCTGGCATTGGGACCATTGTCGTCGTGTTGCCGCCATTCCACGTCAGTGGTCCCAGCGCAGGAGAACCGCCGACCATGTTGCCGGTCGTGCTGGGGCAGGCCAAACAATCGCTGCCGCCAGTGTTTCCAGCGACGATATTGTTGGCTATGCTGAGCACGCCCGAGGAGTAATAGACGCCAGCGCCATCCGTGGTCACGGTGTTCCGGCTGATTGTGCTGTTGATTATGCGTACGTTTCCGCCGTCGAGGTAGAGGCCAGCGCCCAGGCTGGCATTGTTGCCGGCGAAGGTGCTGTTGCGCACCGTCAGTGCGCCTTCGTTGTAGATGCCGCCGCCGGTGGTGACGGCCGAGTTATAGCTGAACGTGCTGGCGTCCACCGTCAGCGTGGCGAAAGTGAGGTTGGCGATGGCGCCGCCGTTGGTGCCGCTGTTTCCCTGGAAGACGCAGCCGATGACAGAGAGAGTACCGAGGTTGACGATGCCGCCACCGCCAGCACCGCCAGCGTTCCCGCCGGCGATCGTCAGTCCGGAAAGATTGACCGCGCTGGGAACTGAGCCGCTGATGAAGAAGATCCGGTTCGTGCCGCCACTGGCGTTGGTGATGCTCAGCCACCTCGCGCCCGGCCCCTGAATCGTAATCGCCGAGCTGATCGAGATCTGGCCGGTGGTGAGGCGGATAACGCCGGTGATGCCGGTGGCGTCCACCGTGTCGCCGTTCCCGGCATTGGCCACCGCCCAGCGCAGCGAGCCTGTTCCGCTGTCGTTCGTGTTGCTCACCGTCTGGGTGGCCGCCCAGGCTCCGGTCTGGAGCAGGCATAACACGGTCAGGATGCAGCTGGCGGATTCGACGATCCAGCGGACAGACCGGAACCTCTGGGTGTTCATTCCGGACAGACGAACAGATATCAGGGCCAATAATCTTTGGAACATTGCAGTGCCTCCAGCAAAACTGAGTTCAGATGGTTGGCTTTTTACGCGCGATCCCGCGCCCTGACAATGTTCTAGATATGATTTCTCGCCGCCTTTGAATATGTGCAGGCACATTGCTGATAACAATACCGATAGAACCTCTCATAATTACCTGAATGAGGCGCGTGTCTGATGCTGTTTGTGAGTCAGAGGGCTGCCTTCGGGTGCTGTTGTCGTTCGTTACCTATGAGACTTCTGGCTATGCTTTACGATTCGACCGCTTTCTTCTCTCTGTGCCCCCACCTTTCTGCGGGGGCGGCTCCAATCACACTTGGTCGTGAGTTAGGTCACGGAATGTCTGCGATGCAAGCGCTATAAGTATTGCCCTCATTTGGCGAAGCCACTCCAGAATTGTCTACGCCAATCAACCAGGTAGGAAACTTTAGCTAGCGCTGGGTTTTTAGCCGGCCTGCACTCTCACATACCGATCTGAAGTTGTCGGGCCCTCCCCCCGAGATTGCAGAACTGGCTCCGTTCGATACCCGCTTCTTCGGAAGCGCCCCCAGCAGATATTTCCCACGTTTCTCCAAAGCAGACGTATCCCGACCGCGCTCACTTTGTCGTTGTAGACGAGGTTAGCTTGGCGGCCCGGAAGAAGTTTCCAGGAGATGCTGATGCCAACAAGAAGACAGTTTCTAAAGACGACAGTGATGGCCGGCGCGAGCATCGCGCTGTTCAAAGGTTTCGAAGAGAGGGCCTGGGCTTTTTCCCAGAGCCCGCTGCTCCGAAAGTTCATCTCGCCGCTGCCCGGCCTTGGGAGCGGAATACCGATTGCGAATGCTTCATCAGTCACGCGTTACGGAATCGCCAGCGATCTGTATCATCTGGCCGCCGTGCAGTACCAGCAACGGATGCATCCCGACCTTCCAGGCCCAACGAAACTCTGGGGCTACATGGATCAGACTACCGGCAATGCGGCGTATCTGGGGCCGATTATTGTGGCGCAGCAGGGAAGGCCGGTCATCCTCCAATTGCAAAACAATCTTCCCAACAAGCACCCGCTGCCGATCGATGCAACGCTGATGGGTGCGGATATGGGTGCTGCCGCCAACCGCATCACGGTGCATCTTCATGGTGGGCTAACACCGTGGACCAGCGACGGAGGACCGTTCACGTGGTTTACTCCGAATGCGACAGGCCCCGGAAACGGAGCCAGCAACGCGGCCGCCGGAGTCGACTTCCTGAACAAGGTTGCCGGTGCGATTGGTAAGGCCGAATATTACTACCCCAACAACCAGAGCGCGCGTCTTGCGTGGTATCACGACCATGCCGTGGGCATCACCCGTCTTAATGCTTATGCGGGCCTCGCCTCAGGCTACTTGGTCAACGATCCGGTTGTGACCTCACTGACGAATCCGACCAGCGGCCCGGCGATTGTTCCTCCGTTGCAGTACACAATTCCGCTGATTCTTCAGGATAAGGTTTTCAAAGTAGCGGCAGACCAGTGGGGGAATCCGGGCGACCTCTGGTACCCCTATCTGTATGAGGTGGACAACCCCGGACCAACCGGAAGGTGGGATATTGGAGCGCCCTCGGATGGGTTCCCGAACCTTGGAGCGCCACCGGTTCCATCGTGCGTGCCGGAGTTCTTTGCGGATACGCCGGTCATCAACGGCGAAGCATACCCGTATGTGGAGGTTGAGCCGAGAAGGTATCTGTTCCTGCTCCTGAATGGGTCGCAGGCCCGCTTCTATAATCTGAATTTATTCTTTGAATCCATGATGAATGCCAAGGAACCGGACTTCAGCAAACCGGGTCCGGCCTTCATTCAAATTGCGACCGAAGGCGGCCTCCTGCCTGCTCCGGTTGTGCTGAATGCTCCACCCACTCTGATGCGGTACGCCTCTGACGATAGCGTTGATCCGGACGGTCCGAAGGATCTTCTTCTGGCCCCGGCAGAGAGGGCCTACGTCATCATCGACTTCTCGGGCTGCCAACCCGGAGACAGGCTCATCCTCTATAACGATGCGCCAGCTCCGTTCCCGGGTGGAGACACGCGAAACGACTACTACACCGGCGATCCCGACCAGACTTCAACCGGCGGCGCCGCAACAACCAGCCTCGGCAAGGGGCCGAATACCCGAACGTTGCTGCAATTCCGGGTAAGCAGGCTCAGCGGAGCTCCCGATCCACTGAACTTCACCACAACTCTCAATGCGCTCGTTTCCGGCCTGCCCGCGGCATATGCGGCTTCGCAGTATCCTGCGCTGTCCACACGTGGACTGAAGCCTCATGCCAAAACACTCAACGAAGACTTTGATTCCTACGGACGTCTTATCCAAAGGGTCGGCACCGGCAAGAAGCTCTATGGTGATAGCTTCGGACGGAACTACATGGACGCACCCACCGAAGTGGTCAACAATGGCGAAATTCAGGTGTGGGATATCTATAACACCACCGGTGATACTCATCCCATGCACTTCCATCTGGTAAACGTGCAGGTGGTCGGGCGCGATGCCTTCACTACGGTGGGGGACCACGCAAGCAGTTCCGATTCCGTCTTCGCTCCGCCGGATCCAAACGAGATGGGATGGAAGGAAACTGTCCGCATGAATCCTGGCACAGTAACCAGAGTGATTATGAAGTTCGCCTTGCCAGATGTCCCGTTCCATGTTCCGGCGAGCCCCAGGTTCACCGGAATAGCGAATGCAAACGAATACGTTTGGCACTGCCACATTTTGGAACATGAAGAGCACGACATGATGAGACCGCTCATCGTGAAGGGCTAACGCGCACCTCTCTGCAAGAGTATTCATCTGCGGCGAACTACGAGTAAGAACTCTTTGGGGCTGTCTATAACCCACAGCCCCAACTTCAGCTAACTTCCGCAAACTGAAACCTGCGTTCCGTAATCGAACCAGAACCTCCGCTCCAACAGCACCGAGGCCTCAGCTATCCTTCCGGTAAAGCAGATTGCGCATCGCCTGTCTCCGAGCTTCATTGGCTTCACTCGCGGCCTTGCGCTCGTCGGCATCCATGCGGTGCTTGGTGACGGTGTCAGCTTGATCGGGGACGCTGCACTCCGGGCAGCGGTTGGCGAAGCCGGGCTTATCCGGCTTCAGTTCGAACTCCTCTTTGCAGACGACGCAGACTTTGATGGGAAAAGCCATAAGTCCCTATGATACAGCGGCGATATGGCGCCAGTGCAAGGCCCAGCCCGGGCAGTTTTAGGATTTCCGATCACACAATTTCCGCCACACATTGATCGCAGCGCAGGCTAGCTTGTGCTGGCCTCTTGCGTGGCAGGGCGGATCGCTGCGGGCATCACGGGCGCGGGGCAGCAGTCGAGGGCGCAGACGTCGTGACAGGGGCCGTAGCAGCCGAGCGCAGGACGGTTGGCGGAGGCGGTTATGCGTTCGACGATCAGCTCGCGAATCATACTGACGAAGCGCGGATGGGTTCCGGCGGTGTGGCCTCGCTGATAGGTGAGGCCCAGTTCGTGGCAGCGCTCGCGGGCCTGGGTGTCGAGGTCGAAGATGATCTCCATGTGGTCGGAGACGAAGCCGATGGGAACCACGACAATATCGCGCGCGGCAGAGGCGTGCTCTTCGTCGAGGACTTCTAGAATGTCCGGTCCGAGCCAGGGTTGCGAGGGCGATCCGCTGCGGCTCTGGTAGAGGAGGCGATGGTTGGGATGAGCGAGCGCTTCGGCGACCAGGCGCGAGGCCTCTTCAAGCTGTTCGACGTAGCGCGAGGTGGTCGCCATGGTCATGGGGATGCTGTGCGCGGTGAAGAGCAGACGGGCGCTGGAGCGGCGTTCGGCAGAGACTTTTGCGAGCGCTTCAGCGGCGTGCGCGGTGACGGTTTCAATGTAGCCGGGATGGTTGTAGAAGGCGCGGATCTTATCGACCTGCGGCGCGCCGGGGCCAATGATCTGCTGGGCGGCGGCAATGTTCTCGCGGTACTGGCGGCATCCGGAGTAGGAACTGTAGGCCGAGGTGAAGAAGGCAAGCGCGTGCTGAATGCCGTCGCGCTTCATCTGTCCGAGAGAGTCGGCAAGGAGCGGATGCCAGTTGCGGTTTCCCCAGTAGATGGGCAGGCTGATTGCGTGGGCGCGCAACTCGGCCTCAAGGGCGGCAATCAGGGCGCGGTTCTGATCGTTGATCGGGCTGTGTCCGCCGAAGTGATAGTAATGCTCGGCGACCTCCAGCAGACGCTCACGCGGAACAGGCTTGCCGCGCAAGACATTCTCAAGGAAGGGAAGCACATCATCGGGCTTTTCCGGCCCACCGAAGGAGACGAGCAAAATGGCGTCATACATAGGCTGCAAGCTGTGAGATGCATGGGGTGGGTGGGAGATTCAGGATTCGCCGGGCAATGTTTCCGTAGGCAAAGAAAGGCGCGGGAATTCTCCGTCCGGTAAAATGCGCGCATGACGATTGGCGTAATCAGTGACACGCATGGACTGCTCAGGTTGGAAGCCAGGGAGGCATTGCGCGGCTGCGAGTTGATTCTGCACGCCGGAGACGTTGGGACGCCGGAGGTGTTGCGCGAACTGAAACTGATTGCGCCGGTGGTGGCCGTGCGCGGCAACGTGGACGTGGAGGTGTGGGCGAAGCGGCTGCACGCAACAGAGCTGGCTGAGAGCGCGGGGAAGAGCTTCTACATCCTGCACCGGATCGCCGACCTGGACTTGAAGCCAAAGGCGGCGGGAATTGCCGCGGTGATCTTTGGACATTCGCACCAGCCGGTGATTGAGTGGCGGGATGGAGTGCTGTTCTTCAACCCAGGCAGCGCGGGGCCGCGCCGCTTCTCGCTGCCGGTGACGTTGGGGAAAATTGAAATTGTGAAGGGCGAACTGCGTCCGGAGATTATTCAATTGCTGTAGCCGGAGGATTAGCAAGAGGGTTAATCGTTGGGAAGCAGGTGTTTACTGAATGATGAATGGTTGAGCAGGGTCGGGAACGATTGGCGAGGTGGTTCACGGGGCAAGGGAAAAGGGTTTACTCCAATGCCAATCGTTTGTTCAAGACTGAGGGATGCGCGGGCGGGAGAGATCAGGCGAGGTTTAGTGGGTTTTATGAGTTGATGCTGGGCGCGAGTTGGCCGCGCCCAATTTGTGCAGACGCTCACGCGCCTGGGTGGCTTCAATGGTGCGGGGATAGCGTTGGATGAGGGCATTCAATTCGCGGATGCCGGCATCCTTGCGCCCGAGTTCAAGGAGGGAGTAACCCTTCTTGAGCTGGGCCGCGGCTGCTTTGTTGCCGCCGGGAAATTGTTCGATCACTTTGTCGTAGTCGGATACGGCAGCCTCGAAGTTGCCGGAACGGTATTCCATGTCAGCGATGTAGAACTGCGCGTTGCCGGCCAGCTCGGTGGTTGGGTAGTACTTGAGGTAATCCTGAAACTGCGAGAGCGCCAACTCGTAGCGGGCGGAGTTGTAGTCTCGCAGGGCATTGTTGTAGAGCGCGTCAGCGGGTGGAGCCTGTATGGCGGCAGAACCGGGGGGAACTACGCTGGGCGTGGCGCCGGGCGCAACAGGCTGCGCAGGTTGAGGCACGTTCTGCTGCTGGTTCTGGATATCGTCAAGCTGCTTGGTGGCCTTGGTGAGGCGCGCCTTCAACTCGTCAATGGAATCGTTGAGCGTCTGGATCTGTCCAGAGACCTGATCAATCTTGGTCTGGGAGTCGGTGCTCTGCTGTTGCAAGCCCTTCTGCATGGTCTGCAGCGACTCGGTCAGCTTGTTCACGTTGTCCGTGCTCTGCTCGATGAGGCTGCGCATGACGCCCATACGCTCGTCGAAGGACTGCTGCATGTGAGCCATGCGGTCGGCCAGATCCTGAATCTGGGTCTGGAGCTGGACCATTTCTCTTGAGGTGGCAAAGGCCGGGGTTGCAGGCGCTGCCACCATCAAGGCCATGACCGTTACGGCGGTAATTTTTCTAAGATTCATCTTCATCTCCGGGCGCCTCGACGCCGGACTCCCTTCGCGCAGGCGAGAGGAGGTTGGAACACAACCAAATCGAGTTTAATACAAGCGACTTACTTTGTCTTGCAAGCTGGAAAATTCTGCAAGGGCGGAGAAATACGGCGGGGCGTCCTGGGACGCCCCGCCGAAGTGGATAGGGACGGAGAGATTACTTCTGTCCGTAAACGAAGTGATCGCGACGATTCTGCTGCCAGCAGGTTTCATTGCTCTCTGTGCAGAACGGCTTCTCCTTGCCGTAGCTGATGACCCTGATCTGGCTGGCGGCGACACCGGCCGTAATCAACGCGCTGCGGGCAGCGTTGGCGCGGTTATCGCCGAGGGCGATGTTGTAGTCGGTGGAGCCGCGCTCGTCGCAATGTCCCTCGATGGTGAAGCGCATTGAAGGATGAGCTTTGAGGAATGCGGCATTGGCGTTGATGGTGGCCTGATCTTCGGCGCGGAGATCATAGCGGTCATAGTCAAAGTAAATATCTTTGGTCGACGAGGCGAAGAGCTGCTCTTCGGTGAGATCCGGGGCGGCGGCCTGCGTAGGCGTTGGCGGCGGCGGAGGTTCGACCACAGTGAGGCGGGCGGTTGCGTCCGTAGAGCCGCCGGGGCCGGTTGCGGTGAGGTGATAGGTGATGGAGGCAGCGGGCGAAACGCTCTGAGAACCAGTGGGCGAAACGCCTCCGATGGTATCGATCTTCACGTCGGTCGCGTCCTGGGTGGACCAGGTAAGAGTTGCCGAGCCGCCACGATTCACGGTTCCGGGATCTACGCTCAAGGTTGCCTTCGGTTGCGGCGGTGGCGGCGCGGCGGGCGGCGTGGGGGGAGCCAGTTTCTTCTTGCATCCGCCCACGACAACGATTGCCGCAAAAGCCAGAACCATAAGAGTCCACTTCAATTTGCTGTGATTCAATTCATCCTCCAAGGCGAGAAAGCTCGCGTTTGGCCGACGCAGAGAACTCGCCGACCGGTTAGTAGAGAAACTTCGAAGAACTCGTGCAACTGCTAAAACAAAGCCGCTTCGTTTGCTACTTCCAGCTCCAATTGGGTTGCGAGTTGGAACCGGTAAAGGTCAATTGGGTGTGCTGGCTGCCGTCGGCCAGCATGGACCAGATCTGTTCCCCGCCGCCGCGGGTGGACTGATAGACAATGTGGCGGCCATCCGGCGACCAGGATGGGAAGTCGTTGTGTCCGCCGTCGTGGGTAAGCTGCACCCATTTGCGGCTGGCTACGTCCATGATGTAGATGTCGGAGGCGCCGGGAGATCCGGGGCCATAGTGGCGAACCCATGCGAAGGCGAGAAACTGTCCGTTGGGAGACCATGAGGGCGAGACCGCATAACCCTGGTCGGTGAGGCGCTGTACGTTGGTTCCGTCGCTTTCCATGGTGTAGATCTGCGGCAGGCCGCTGCGTCCGCTGACCCACGCAATCTGCGCGCTGGTCTTGGGATTCCATACCGGCGAGACGTCAGGTCCATGATACGCCGTCAGACGCTTGAGGTTGTTTCCGTTCTGGTCGCAAACGTAAATCTCGGGGTCTCCTGAGCGGGAAGAAGAAAATGCGATATGACTTCCGTCCGAACTCCATGCGGGCGAGAGGGTGGTGCCGCCGAAGGCAGGGAAGTTGAGCAGACGCCCGAGTTCGAGCGACCAGATGGCGATGTTGGGGCCGCCCTTGAAGAACGTGGCAAAGGCGATGCGGGAGTTGTCCGGCGAGACACGGGGAGCAAGCGAGATGGAGTTTAGATGGGTGACGGCGTGCTGCGCCGCGCCATCGTAATCCATGGCCCATATCTCTTTGTGTCCGGTGCGGGAGCTGACGAAGTAAATCTTGGTCTCGGCGATTCCGGTGATTCCGCCGCCCAGCCGGAAGATGATTTCATCGGCGAAGCGATGGGCGATGAGGCGCGCGTTGTCATCGGTTGCGCTCTCGCGATACTGCTTGGCAAGCACCTGCGGGCTCTGCTCGTTCTTCACGTCAAAGAGCCATCCCTGCACCTGCAAGGCACCGTTGCTGACGCCGAGATTGCCGAAGGCGAGCATTGCGGCCTTGGGCGGAGGCGCGGCCCACACGTCGAGGTGCGCGTCGGCAGGAAGACCGATCGCGGCCAGGGGGTAAAAACTCTTGGAGACCACATCAAAGATTCCGGCCTGCGTGAGGTCGCTGAACAAGACTTCATTGAAGGTTTTGTTCAGCGGCGTGGCCGCCGGGTCAGCGGTTGCGATCTTGAAATCCGGCACTGCGATGCGAATCTTTTCACCACCGACGCCGGTTCCGGTACGAATCCAATCCTGCGACAGGGCGGGAAGCACAAGCGCCAATAGTACGGCGAACAGGGCTGCGAAACGCTTCATTCAACTCTCTCCAAAAAATGCGACGGCGCGGATCAACGATTCAGCGCCGGTAATCAAACCAGAACTCGACGGAAACATAATTTCCGTTGTATCCCTGCGGCAGCGGGCCGAAGGTGTCAATCCGTTGCAAGGCCCGAACCGCCGAAAGATCAAGCGACGGGATGCCGGAGGATTGCTCGATGCGAACATTGGAAGGCGATCCCGAGCGCGAAATATCAAACAATACATAGACGCGCTTGGCGGAGGCGATGCTCGGATTTACTTCACTCTGCCATGCCTGGTGAACCTTTCGAGCCACTACGTCTGTGTACCAGCCGAAGCGGCTGCCGAAGCTGCCATTGCCTCCTTCGCCGAATTTTAAGCCGCCCGCGGTATTGCCATTCTGAAAGGTAGTATAGGGTCCGGCGACGGGGCCACCTGAGCCGAATGGAACAGTATTGTCAATTTTCGCAATTTCCCGTGGCTTTTCGTTTGTCGGCGTGGCGAGGGCGGGTTTGTGCGTGTCCAGCGCGCGACTGGGCGCGGTTGTGGCCGCCGACTTTTCCTTCTGAGGCTTGAGTTTGCTCTCCCGGTCGGGGATGGCGATGGCGTGGTCGTCCTCTTTGGCGGCGGGCGCGGGGACGGATTGCGAGAGACCCGTACTGTCATTGGCGAGGACGTTTTCCGGCTTGGCATGGGGGTTCGGCGGCAAGGGAATTCCGCTGACAAGAGTTGCGCTGATGGCTTCGCCGGATGCGCCGCCAGAGCCGTTGTTTCCCCAGTCGTTGCCGGTGTGGGAGAAGACAGCGGGCAGGAACAGGACGCAGGCCAGCAGCGCGCCGTGCAGCGCGATGGAAAAGGCGAGCGATGGCGCAATCGCGTCCTTATGGCCGTAAATGTCAGCGTCGAGCGGCATTGGTCTTCGCGTTCAAGGGTTGCGTAACAATGCTGACGTTGGTGATTCCGGTTTGCTTTACGGCGTCCATGACGGTGGCAAAGGCACCGAAGGGAACATTCTCATCGGAGCGGATGAATACGCTCTGTCCCTGCGGGTCGCGGATCTTTTCATGCAGCCGGTCAGCGATTTCATTGATATTGATGGGATCGTTGCCGAGGAAGACGCGCTGATCCTTGTCAATGGTGATGACGAGGCGCTCCTCGGTAATTTCCTTCACAGTCTTTGTCTTGGGCACGTCCACTTCAATGCCGGACTGAAGGATGGGGGCGGTGACCATGAACATCACCAGCAGGACGAGCACGACATCGACAAACGGAGTGATGTTGATCTCCGAGAGCGAGGATTGGGTGCGCCCCTTGTTATTTGTAAACGCCACCAGGACCTCCTATCGTGCGTCGCCGTTACGGTCAATGATGTTGAGCAACTCGAGGCTGAAGTCGTCCATGCGGGCGGCAAATTCACGAATCTGCTGGAGGAAAAAGTTATAGGCGACGACGGCAGGGACGGCGGCAAAGAGTCCGGCAGCGGTGGTGATCAACGCCTCGGAAATACCGGGAGCGACGGCGCGCAGAGTGGCCGCGCCAGCGGTGCCGAGTCCGTGGAAGGCGTCAATGATGCCCCATACGGTGCCGAAAAGACCGATGAACGGCGCGATGGAGCCCGTAGTGGCAAGCCAGGTAAGGCGGCTCTCCAGACGGCTGAGTTCCTCCGATGCGGCGATCTGGGTGGCACGCTGCACGGAAAGCGTGCGGGGAGTGGCGCCGCAGCGTTTCAGCTCCTCGACTGCGCCTTCAAAGACGGCGACCAGCGGCGAGGGCTTGAACTGCTCAGCCACGGCGGCAAGCTCCTGGAGGCGCGTGGAGCGGCGGAAAACCTTGACGAAGCGCGCGCTCTGCACGGAGGCACGGCGGAAGAGCCCGTACTTGGAGAGGATGATCGCCCAGGAGAGAAGACTGAAGGCAAGGAGAATCAAGAGCACGATCTTGGCGACCAAGCCGGTATTGGAGACCATGTCCAATACTTCTCCGCCAAGCGCGAAAGCTAACAAGTTTGTAATGGGCATCCTTTTCTCATTGGAGCAAGCGCTGAAATCGCAGCACGGCCACATGAGAATGAAAGGCCGTGATGCGAAATCAATTTCATTATAGTCAGACGCTTGGGGCTTTGTGGGTGGATGGCGCGATTATCGAGCAAACCTGAATACAACTAGATACATTCAGAGAACCATGGGAGACAACACGGGATGCTGCGGGGCTCCGGCAGAAATGGGGCACCGATGTTGCGGGGCTCCGGTGGAAGTGGGGCACCAAGATTGGCATAAGACGAGGTGGGCCGGGCGTGTTATGCTCGGCGGGAAAACTCTAACGAACGGGTGCCAAGTGCTGAGGGAACTGCGGGTTGAGAACTACGCCGTCATCGACAACGTGGTGGTTGAGTTTGGAACAGGGCTGAATCTGCTGACCGGCGAGACCGGAGCGGGCAAGTCCATCCTTATCGACGCCCTGGCACTGCTGCTGGGCGAAAAGGCCTACAGCGACGTGGTGCGCCACGGCGCGGACAAAGCAACGGTTGCCGCCGTGTATGAGAGCGACGATCCGGCGATTGCCGCAGTGCTGGAAGAAAACGGCATCGACGGCGCGGGCAGCGAGATCATCCTGCGGCGCGACATTGCGCTCAACGGCAAGGGGCGCGTCTTCATCAACAACCAGCCCGCGACGGTGGCCGTGCTGAAGGCGCTGGCTCCGCGGCTGGCGATTGTCCACGCGCAGAATCAAGCCATCCTGATGTTCGATCCTCCGGAGCGGCTGGCGCTGCTGGATGCTGCCGCCGGGGTGGAACTGATCGCGGTGGCCGAGGCTCATGCGAAGTGGAAAGAGGTGGCGCAACGGATCGCCGAGTTGGAAAAAGGAGAGCAGGAGAAACTCCGGCTGGTGGATCTGTGGAAGTTCCAACTCAAGGAGATTCGCGAGGCCAGCCCGGCTGCGGGCGAGGACGTGAAGCTGGAGTCTGAGAAGCGGGTGCTGGCGAACTCCGAGCGCGTGTACGGCGCGGCCATTGGCGCGTTCGACGTGCTGTATGAGGTGGAGGAGTCGGCGATTGCGCGGTTGCGGGCGGCGACCAAGCATCTGGAAGAGCTGTCGCGCTTTGATGAGCAGTTCAAGGAGGCGCTGGGGCAGCTTGAGAGCGCGCGCATTACGGTGGAGGACGTGGCGACCACGCTGCGCGACTTTGCCGACGGCATGGACGCCTCTCCCGAGCGGCTGGCCGAGGTGGAAGACCGGCTGGCGATTCTCGACAAGCTGCGCCGCAAGTATGGTAAGACGCTGGACGACGTGCTGGCCTTCCAAGAGGACATTGCGGCAAAGCTCAACGATATTGAGAACAAGGATGAGTTGCTGGCGGCCCTGCGCAAGGAGCTGGCTACGGCTGCGGCAAAGTACTTGGCAGAGGCCCGCTCGCTGAGCAAACGCCGCTACGAGATGGCACGGAAGCTGGAGAAGACGGTCGAGGGCGAGATCAACGATCTGGCGATGAAGGCGAAGTTCAAGATCGAGGTTTCAGGCTCGGACGAAGAAGGGAATTGGAGCGCTTCAGGCTTCGATCATGTGGCGTACCTGATCTCCACCAACCCAGGGGAGCCGATGGGGCCGATTGAGCATATTGCCTCGGGCGGAGAACTCTCGCGGGTGATGCTGGCGCTGAAGGCAAGCGTGGAGGCAGGGCGGTTGAATCACAAGAGTTCGGACGCGGGGCGCTCGCTGGTTTTCGACGAAATCGATACCGGGATCGGTGGACGGGCGGCCGACGCAGTGGGCAAGAAGCTGAAGGCGCTCTCGCGGACGAAGCAGGTTCTCTGCATTACGCACCTGCCGCAGATTGCGTCGTTTGCCGACCGGCATTTCCTGATTGAGAAGCACGAGAGCGGCGGGCGGACGAAGACCACGGTGAGGCCACTCTCGGCGGAAGAACGGCGTAGCGAGATTGCGCGGATGCTGAGCGGCGCGAAGGTGACCGAGGCGAGTTTGCAGAATGCGGAGCAGTTGCTGAAGGCGAACGCGTAAGAGGCCGCGGCTTCCATTTGAGGAGATCAAGTGCGACAGCCTCAAGGTGGAGGTCGTTGCCTCTCAGGTTATCGCCGCAAAGAGCGTGACGCGAACCTGGGGCACCCGGCCAGTGTTCGCCCATCCCAAAACAGGATTGTTGAATACTTGGCGATGTATGAACAACTATCGGCGGATTTCTATTTCTTCATCTTGGCTGCTGCTTCCCGATCCACGTCCAGCGTGGGATGAACATGTTCTGGTAGCCATCCCCAGAGATCTCTATATCGGAACCGTTTGTCATACGCTTCACGTGAATCCGGCCTATTTCGCACATGCAGCGTAACGTATCCCGAAGCGCACAGCAGTCAGCGTAGAGCACGTAACGCATGTCGGGTGACCATTGCAGCGGCGAGAGTGCGCTGCCATGGCGGAACAATTCCTTGCGGCCCGTGCCAGAGGGGTTGATAGCCCAGTATGTTTTGTCCTGGAAGTACGCGATCCACTCACCATCCGGCGACCACGTCGGATAGGGACTAACGCAAAACTCGCCTTTCTTGCAATGTGAGTCGTCTCTAAGTAGGTCGCGTGTCGCATGGGCAGAGGTATCCAAGATGCGAATCGCTCCCGGCCTACTTACGTCCCCGTCGCCAGCGAAATAAACTAGCTGATTCCCATCCGGCGACCAGCACTGGGGCGTAACCGCGACCTTTTCTCCATCTGCGATTCGATCGACCTTGCCCGAGTCCAGATTAAGCACGATCAGGTACTGGGTTTTGTCCAACCGCGCAACCATCGCAAGCTTAGAGCTGTCGCGGGCCCAACACATCTCAGAAGGCAACACTACCTCTGGAAACTTGCGGACCCCGCTGCCGTCGGTGTGGGCAACAGCCAAGTAGAAGCGTCCGCTTGCTCCACCATCGCACGTCTTCAGCGAGGGACACGGGTCCACATCCCAATACGGAAACGCTGCCAGCGTCCCATCCGGCGAGAGCATGCCTTCATAGGACCACGAGTGCCCAATCGCGCCGGGGATATTCTGCTCATCCTGTTCTTTCTTGGCGAACCGAACTAGCTTGCCATGATCGAACATCGCCACTGACATACCCGCTTCTACGGACTTTTGTTTGAGTTCACTTCGGAGGCCGCTCGGTTCTGCAAAACAGACTGCCGCCAGCACCAGTAAGCATGCCAGTGCCATAATCTTCCGCCTTTGCAAGAGTCACCTCGCTGAACTAGATGTCGTCCGCTTAACGCGGCTCTCTTTGGGATTGAGAGTAGCTAAATTCTTCTGATTGTTCAAGGTAAACGCAGTGCAGGAAGATAGCTGCATAATACAGGCAAGTATCCACCTATCCCAAATAGGGAGCAGCTCGTTTAGTGTTTCTTGGCAGAAGCGCTTTATTAGGCAAAGCCGTGGCACCCGTCGGTTCGGAGATTCGGTGTTTCAGATCTGTTCTATCTGCAAAAATCATTCAAGTGATATAAAATTTAGTTTCAGGCTGCGGAGCGGGGGCGCTGTTCGGCTCCGGTTTTGGGCTGCCGGATGCCGGTTCGCGCACTTCTATGGGTTGCGGTGGTGGAAAAGGGTGTGGAGTCTTAAACTTAGGGCAATGAAGTGTGGCCTTTTGAGCACGTGTATCCAATCTGGCCGCAGCGGAATCTAAAAATCAAATGACTCAGACCGAAGCAAAAACTCTCCTTCTCCTGAAGCCCCGTGGATTCTGCGCCGGCGTTGTGCGCGCGATTGACATTGTGCGCATCGCCCTTGAGACGTTTGGTCCGCCGATCTACGTCCGCAAGGAAATTGTCCACAACAAGTACGTGGTGGAAGACCTGAAGGGCAAGGGCGCCATTTTTGTGGACGACGTGGAAGAAGTGCCGAACGGCGAGCGCGTGATTTACAGCGCGCACGGAGTTGCTCCGTCGGTGCGCGAAGCCTCGAAGCTGCGGCTGCTGCGGGTGATTGACGCGACGTGTCCGCTGGTGACCAAGGTGCATGTGGAAGCGATCCGTTTTGCGAAAGACGGCTACTCGCTGATCCTGATTGGCCACTTGAACCACGATGAGATTGTGGGCACGCTGGGCGAAGCTCCCGAGGTGACGCAGGTGGTGAGCAACGCGGTCCAGGTGGCGAACATCGTTGTGCCGGACCCGGATCGGGTTGCGTATCTGACGCAGACGACGCTATCGCTGGATGAAGCGAAGGACATCATCGAGGCGCTGAAGGTCAAGTTCCCGAACATTCGCGGGCCGCACGCGCAGGATATCTGCTACGCGACGGAGAACCGGCAGGTGGCGGTGAAGAACGTCGCCGAGCAGGCAGAGCTGGTGCTGGTGGTGGGTTCGCCGAACAGCTCGAATTCGAACCGGCTTGTCGAGGTTGCAGGAAACCTGGGCACGAAGTCTTTTCTGATTGACACCTGTGAAGACATCAACGAGAAATGGTTGGAGGGCGTAAAGACCGTAGCCCTCACGGCGGGCGCGTCCGCGCCGGAGATTCTGGTGCAGGAAGTCATTGAGTTCCTGGGACAGAAGGGCTTCTCCAATGTGCGCGAGGTGGAAGTGATGCCGGAGCATGTACGGTTTGCGCTGCCTCCGGAGATTGTGGCGGCCATCGGCGCTGCTCCTGAAATTCCAGTGGCGGAGTAAAGAATCCCATGGATGCACGTTCAGCGCAGTCAACTGCGATTCGCTTTGGAAAGATCTCCGGCCTGGGTGCTCGGCTGAAGAATTCCATACAGGCGGCGCAGGATTTCCTGTTCGCGAAGCAGCACGAGGATGGCTGGTGGTGCGGCGAACTGGAAGCCGATACGACGCTGGAATCCGATTACATTTTTCTGCACACGGTCCTTGGCACGCGCGATGAGCGCCGCTTTCAGCAGTGCGCGGTGGAGATTTTGCGTCATCAGAATGAGGACGGCGGCTGGCCGATCTACCAGGGCGGCCCGTCCAATGTGACGGCCGGGGTGAAGGCATATTTCGCGCTGAAGATTTGCGGCTATCTGCCGGGCGACCCACGCATGGCGCGGGCGCGCGAGCGGATTCTGGCGATGGGCGGCGTTCCGGCCTGCAACACGTTCAGCAAGATTTATCTCTGCGCGCTGGGTCAGTACGATTACGACGCGGTCCCGGCGATTCCGCCGGAGATCGTGCTGTTTCCAAGCTGGTTCTGGTTCAACATCTACGAGATTTCGTCATGGTCGCGCGCGATCCTGATCCCGCTCTCGATCTGCTACGCCAAGAAGCCGTTCAAGAAGATTCCGGACGAGTGGAACATCGATGAACTGTTTCCCGAGGGGCGGCACGGCAGTTCGTTGCGGTTGAAGTGGGACAGCAAGCTGTTTGGCTGGCGGAATTTCTTCCTTGTGCTGGACCGCTTGTGCCACGCCTTTGAGCGCGTCCACATACGGCCGCTGCGCTCGGTGGCATTGAAGGCGGCGGAAAAGTGGATGCTGGAGCGCTTTGAACTGAGCGACGGACTGGGCGCGATTTATCCCTCGATTCTGAACTCGATCATCGCGCTGCGCTGCCTGGGCTACTCGCTCGACGATCCGCAGGTGATTCGGGCGCTGGATGAGTTTGAGAAGCTGGGAATTGAGGAAGGCGAAGCCGGGGAAGAAACCTTCCGCATGCAGCCTTGCGTTTCGCCGGTGTGGGACACGGCCTACGCGCTGTTTGCGCTGGGCGAAAGCGGCGCCGATCCGGCGGACCCGCGCATGGTGAAGGCTGCAGAGTGGATGCTCAAGAAGCAGAACCGGCGCAAGGGCGACTGGTCGGTAAAGGTTCCGAACGCCGAGCCGGGTGGCTGGTACTTCGAGCACAACAATGAGTTCTATCCCGACGTGGACGACACGGCGCAGGTGCTGCTAGCGCTGAACCACATCGAGACCAAGGATGCGCGCTTCCAAGGGGAGGCGGTGCAGCGCGGGATCGACTGGGTACGGGCGATGCAGTGCAAGAACGGCGGCTGGGCCTCCTTCGACAAAGACAACAACCGCATGGTCTTTCAGTACGTTCCCTTCGCCGATCACAACGCCATGCTCGATCCGGCAACGGTGGATATTACGGGGCGGGTGCTGGAGTGCCTGGCGGCGCACGGGTTCACCCTGAGCGACAAGCCGGTGGCGCGCGCGATTGATTTCATCCGCAAGGAGCAGGAATCGGACGGCTCGTGGTTTGGGCGCTGGGGCGTGAATTACATCTATGGTACGGTTTGCGTGCTGCGCGGGCTGGAGGCCATCGGATTCGATAATCACGAGGCGATGGTGCAGCAGGCGGCGGAGTGGCTGCGGATGATGCAGAATCCTGACGGCGGCTGGGGCGAGAGCATTGGCTCCTACGCGGATGCGAACCAGAAGGGCGTTGGAGTGAGCACGGCATCGCAGACGGCGTGGGCGGTGCTTGGGCTGATGGCGGGGGGCGACTACCGCTCGGAATCGCTGGCGCGCGGCATTGCGTATCTGCTGGATCACCAAGAGGCGGATGGCGGCTGGAGCGAGGTTCCTTACACGGGAACCGGCTTCCCAAGGGTCTTCTATCTGAAATATCACTCCTATCCGTGGTACTTTCCACTGATGGCGCTGGCGAAGTACTCGCGCAATCAGGGAGCTTAAGCGGCGCTCGGCGAACGCCAAGACCCTTGCAAGCGCAGCCCGCGATGGCTGCGTTTATGTTTTCGGAGAACGATTTTGAAAGCTTTTGTAACCGGAGCGACGGGATTTGTGGGGAGCCATGTGGCGCGCCTCCTGGAAGATCAGGGGGCCGACCTGCGGCTGCTGGTGCGCGCCGGAAGCCGGAGGGAAAACCTTGCCGGATTGCGCGGCGATCTCATCACAGGCGATCTGACCGATGCGGCCTCGCTGCGCAAGGGCATGGAGGGATGCGACGCGGTCTTCCACGTTGCGGCCGACTACCGGCTGTGGATTCGAGACCCGAAGCCGATGTATGCAGCCAACGTGGATGGCACCGTGGCCGTGATTGAAGCGGCACAAGCGGCGGGCGTGCGCCGGACGGTGTATTGCTCGTCGGTGGCCACCCTGGGATTTGGCTACGACCGCAAGTCGGTGACCGAGGAGACTCCGGTTCATGAGGCCGATATGATCGGGCACTACAAGCGCTCGAAGTACCTGGCCGAGCGCAAGGCCGTGGAACTTGCGGCAAAGGGCGCGGAAGTCGTGATTGTGAATCCCAGCACTCCGATTGGCGAGCAGGACATCAAGCCGACGCCGACGGGGAGGATTGTGCTGGACTTCCTGCTTGGCAACTTTCCGGCCTACATGGAAACCGGGATGAACCTGGTGGACGTTCACGACGTTGCCCGCGGACATCTATTGGCCTTCGAGAAGGGGCGGCGCGGAGAGCGCTACATTCTGGGAGGAGAGAACCTCACGCTGAAGCAGGTTCTCGACATTCTGGGCGATCTGACGGGGCTGAAATCTCCCACGATGAAGGTTCCGCATGGTGTGGCGATGGCCTTTGCGGCGTTTGATCAGACCTTCAACGGATACTTTAGGAATCGTGAGCCAAGAGCAACCATCGAAGAGGTTCGCATGGGCAAGAAGTTCATGTGGGTGAGTTCGGCAAAGGCCGAACGTGAGCTGGGATACACCCATGGCGAAGCCCGCGAGGCGCTAGGGCGTGCGGCTCGCTGGTTTGTGGAAAAAGGGTACGCTCCGGCCTATGAGGCGATGTGTCCAACGGCATGAGCACAGAAGGCGTGGAGTTCGGATTCGTGGCGGCGCTGGAGCGGGAGGTTTCCGGACTGGTGCGGGGGTGGAGCACGGCGGATGTGCGAATCGCTGACGTGCAGCAACGGATTTACTCAGGTCAAAATGCTGCGCTGGTCTGCGCCGGAACCGGGGTTGCACAGGCGTATGCTGCCGCGAAAGTACTGATTGAGAAGTACTCGCCGAGGGTGTTAATTTCAATAGGATTTGCCGGAGCATGCACACCAGATTTGCATCCGGGTTCGATTGTGGTTCCAGCGACCTTGGTGGAAGCGGCGACGGGCAAGACGTTCCAATGCGTCTTCGGGCGCGGGCAACTGGCCACGCTGGATCGAGTGGCAGGCAAGGGGCTGAAGCAGTGTACGTTGGCGCGCTTTGGGGCCGTTGCCGTGGATATGGAAGCGGCGGGGGTTGCAGCAGCGGCGGCAGAGACGGGCAGGGAATTTGCGGCGATCAAGGCGATCTCTGACGGCATGGGGGATGATCTGGATTTTCTCTCCGATTTTGTGAGGCCGGATGGGTTTGCGACGGGACGCTTCATCGCCCACATTGCGCTGCGGCCCGGATTGTGGCCGAGTGTTGCGGCCTTGCAGCGGAACAGCAGGTTGGCAGCTGCGGCTTTGCAGAACGCGGTTACTGAGTGCATCACGGACCGGCAGAGTTTTGCGGCGAAGCATCGTCCGCGGTGACACAAGTTTGATGAAAGCGAGAGTCTGAGAAGAAAGAATGACAGTGACTCCTCATAACAAGGCCGCTCTTGGGGCGGTGGATTCGATCCCCAACCAGATGCAGGCCGCCGTTTATTACGGGCAGAATGACATGCGTCTGGAGACGGTTCCGGTGCCACGGATTGGCCCTGGCGAACTTCTGGTGCGCATCCACACCTGCGGCATTTGCGGCACGGACTTGAAGAAGATTTCGACGGGATCGCACTCGGCACCGCGCATTTTTGGACACGAGATGGCCGGAGTGGTGGTGGCTCGCGGCGCGGGCGTGAGCGGATATGCCGAGGGAGACCGCGTGATGGTCTTCCACCATATTCCCTGCGGTGGTTGTTACTACTGCCAGCGCAAGGTGTTCTCGCAGTGTCCGGTGTACAAGAAGGTGGGAACGACGGCAGGCCTGGGCGAGCCCTCGGGCGGCGGCTTTGCAGAGTACATCCGGGTGATGGATTGGATCGTGGAGAAGGGCGTGATCCGTATCCCCGATTCGGTTAGTTTTGAGCAGGCCTCCCACATCGAACCGGTGAATACGGTATGGAAGGGAATCGAGACTCTGGCGGTCCAGAAGGGCGAAACCGTCCTGGTGATTGGCCAGGGGCCGATTGGGTTGATGCTGGGCAAATTGGCCCAACGTGCAGGAGCAAACGTTATTACTTCCGATTTGTTCCCGCAGCGGCTTACAATTGGAGAGCGCTACGGATTAAGCCAGTCGATTGATGCGTCCCAGGTGGACGTGGTGCGGGCAATCCGTGAGCGGACGGAAGGTCGTGGCGCTGACGCCGTGATCCTTGCCGTCGGAGGCAGTTCGCTGATCCGGCCGGCAATTGATGCGGCGCGATTCGGCGGACGGATTCTGTTATTCGCGCAGACGGTGCGAGGCGAGGTCGTGATCGATCCTGCCTCGGTATGTGTGGACGAGAAGACGTTGCTGGGTTCCTACAGTGCGTCAGTAGAACTGAATGAGGAAGTAGCTCGATTTGTCTTTAGCGGCGAGATGGACCTGGCCGGGCTTTATAGTCACCGGTTCCCATTGGAGCAGTCGCTGGACGCTTTAAGATTAGCGGCGCATCCGCAGCCTGACACGATGAAGATCGCGATTCAGCCGGGCAGCGCCTGGGAAGGAATATAGAGTGAACGGACAAATGACGGCAGCAGTCCTCTACGGCAAAGAGGATGTAAAGATCGAGCGGGTACCGATTCCAGGGCTGGAGAAGGGCGAAGTACTGATTCGCGTCCAGGCGGCGTTGACCTGCGGAACCGATCTGAAGGTGTACCGCCGTGGCTACCATGCCAAGATGATCGTCCCACCGGCGCTGTTCGGCCATGAGTTTGCCGGAGTGATTGAGGAGACAGGCCCGGGGGTTAAGAATTTCAAGGCTGGGCAGCGCGTCGTCGCGCTCAACTCGGCTCCGTGCGGCCAATGCTTCTATTGCAAGAAACACCAGGAAAATCTCTGCGAGGATCTGCTGTTCAACAATGGAGCTTATGCGGAGTACATCCGCGTGCCGCGCCGCATTGTTGAAAACAACATGCTGGTAGTTCCCAAGGAAATCAGTTTTGAAACCGCGGCTCTCACTGAGCCGCTGGCCTGCGTGTTGCGCGGCCTGCATGAAACCGGGGTGGAGATCGGCGAAACCGTCACCGTCATTGGAGCCGGCCCCATTGGGCTGATGTTTATCCAGGTGGCGCACATCATGGGCTGCGACGTGATCGCCGTGGTAAAGCACGATGAGCAGGTGATCTCCGCGAAACACGCGGGAGCGAGCAAGGTAGTGCAGTTCCCGAAAGTCGCGAATCCGATTGAAGCAGTGCGCGACCTCACGCCGGAACGGCGCGGATCGGATGTTGTGATTGAAGCTGTAGGACGTCCTGACGCGTGGGAATGGGCCATTGACATGGTACGCAAGGGCGGCACGGTGAACCTGTTTGGCGGATGCGCCAAGGGGACGCGGGTGCAGTTGAACACCGAGCGGCTCCACTATTCGGAGATCACGCTGAAAGCCACCTTCCACCACACTCCGGACACGGTGCGACGCGCCTTTGCGTTGATTGCCGAGCGCAAGATCAAAGGCGCGGACTACATCACCGGGGAAGCGCCTCTCTCGAAACTGCAATCCGTGTTGCGGGAGATGCTGACACGCGGCGGCGAGATCAAGACCGCCATCATTCCTGGACACTGATAAGGGAAGACGATTGACGTCATTTGTGCCCAGCTCTCACTCCAACGGCGCCGGAAGTTCCGGCGCTGATCAAAATTCCACCGATACTGAAAATCTGCTGGCGCGCGGTTGGGCCAGTTTGCCGCCGGAGTACGCCTTTCCCGCGGACGCGCCTTCTCTGGAAGCGTCACGGCTCTATTGCAAGCGGCTGGCAACTTCGCACTATGAGAATTTCTCGGTCGCGACGTGGTTTCTTCCGAAGAGCCTGCACCAGCATTTCTTCAATGTTTATGCGTACTGCCGCATCTCCGACGATCTGGGCGATGAGACGGGAGATACGCAGGTCTCGCTGGCTCTGCTGGACCGATGGGAGCAGGAACTGAACGCCACGTATGATTCGCTGGAGGGCCGTGGCAACGCCGAAGCGGTGCGCCATCCGGTCTTTATCGCGCTTGCGGAGACGATCCGGGAGTGCGCGATTCCGCGGCACGAGTTCAGCGATCTGCTGACAGCATTCCGCCAGGATCAGACAGTCACGCGCTATGAGACATTCGAGGATCTGCTGGGTTATTGCAAGAATTCTGCGAACCCCGTGGGCCATCTTGTGCTGTATCTCTGCCGCTACACGGATGCCGAGCGGCAGCAACTCTCCGACTACACCTGCACCGCGCTGCAACTGGCGAACTTCTGGCAGGATGTTTCAGTGGACTGGAAAAAGGGTCGCGTTTATTTGCCGCTGGAAGATCTGCGCCGCTTTGGCGTGAGCGAAGAGCAGATTGCAGCAGGCAAGTTCAACGGACAGTTCCGCGAACTGATGCGCTTTGAAGTGGAGCGCGCGCGAGAGTGGTTCAAGCGCGGCCTGCCGCTCGTAAAGATGGTGAACCGCACGCTGGCTCTGGATCTTGAATTATTCAGCCGGGGCGGGCTGGCGATTCTGCGGGCCATCGAAAAGCAGGACCACGATGTACTGGCACAGCGTCCCAGCTTGAGCAAGCTACGCAAGGCCGAACTGGCTTGCAGGGCACTGGCAGGACGAATCGCGTTGGGGCGTGCCGGATGAGTACAACCACGCAACACGCCGCTCTGCATCTGAACACCGCGTACAGCGTATGCCGCCACATCGCGCGCTCCTCGGCGAAAAATTTCTATTACGGATTCATGTTGCTGCCCTCGCGGAAGCGCAACGCTCTGAGCGCCGTGTACGCGTTCATGCGCCACGCCGACGACCTGAGCGATGACCCGGGGATGGCGCCACAGGAGCGCCGGACGAAGCTCGCGGATTTCATCGATTCGTATCATCGCGCGGTGGAGACAGGCCGCACGGATGACCCGGTCTTTCTGGCGCTGAAGGATTCTCAAGAGCGCTACAAGATTCCGATGGAATTGCTCGATCATCTCGTCGCCGGAACGGGCATGGATGTGCGCGAAGGCGGCGGGCAGAACGATGCTCCGCTGGTGGTGTACCGCAGCTTCGAGGATCTGTACACATACTGCTATCACGTCGCGTCGGTAGTGGGGCTGGTCTGCATCCGCATCTTCGGCTATCGCGATCCAGTCGCCGAACAGTATGCCGAGCATCTCGGCATCGCCTTCCAGCTCACGAATATTCTTCGCGACGTGAAGGAAGACGCAGCGATGGCCCGCGTTTATCTGCCGCAGGAAGATCTGGAAAAGTTTGGCGTGACTCCGGAAGAGTTGAGTTCGGGCGTGCCTCTCGATAAGCTTCGTCCGCTGCTGGCCTTTGAGGCTGCGCGCGCGCGAGAGTTCTACGTCTCCGCCGAGCGCTTGCTGCCGCTTATCGAAGAGGTGAGCCAACCGGCGCTCTGGGCGATGGTGGAAATCTATCGCGGCATTCTCGACCGCATTGAACTCAAGCAGTACGACGTGTACTCGGAGCGCGTGCGCCTCTCGCTCGGCGATAAGCTCAAAGTGCTCGCCAAGGGATTCGGGAAGAGACTGCTTTGAGTCCGGATGCAAAATACGAATCCGTTGTGAAGCGATCCAGCGTTGCCATTGTCGGCGGCGGTCTTGCCGGGCTTTCAGCGGCGTGCGCGCTGGCTGACGCAGGATACGAAGTCACGCTCTTCGAGCGCAGACCCTTTCTTGGCGGGCGGGCATCTTCCTACGAGCATCCTGGCACGGGCGAGGTGGTGGACAACTGCCAGCATGTGCTGCTGGGTTGCTGCACCAACTTGCGCGATCTCTACCATCGGCTTGGCGTTGAAGGCAAAGTGCGCTGGTACAAGCGCATCACGTTTATCGAGCCGGGTGGGCGCTCCAGCTACATCGAGTCGTCAGGGCTGCCCGCGCCGTTTCATTCTGCTATTTCGTTCGCAAAATATGCGCTGCTTTCACTCCGCGACAAGATTGGGGTTGCGCGCGCCTTGCTTGCGCTGGTTGCCGGAGTGCCCGAGGACAGCAGCGATAATTTCCTCGCTTGGTTGCGCCGCAAGGGCCAGACGCAGGCCGCAATTGACCGCTTCTGGGCTCCGGTGCTGATCAGCAGCCTGAATGAAGAGCTGGATAAGTCGTCAGTAAAATACGCGGCCATGGTCTTTCGCGAGGCTTTTCTGAAGTCAGCCGAGGCGGGCGAGATGGGACTGCCTTCAGTTCCTCTCTCGGAGCTTTATGGCGTGGCGGCAGAGTACATTTGCGCGCGTGGCGGCGAGGTGCGGCTGCGCAGCGGAGTCAGCGCTCTGGAGTGCAGCGACACAGGGGTGCGGCTGCGCACGAATGATTGCGACTACTCCTTTGACTACGCCATCAGCGCGGTTCCGTTTCATCTTCTGGGGCGCATTCTGCCGCAGGGCGCAGAGAGCGAAGCGTTGCAGCAGACGGTGAATCATCTGCGAACGGTGCCGATCACGGGAATCCACCTCTGGTTTGACCGCGAGATTACTCCGCTGGAGCACGCGGCACTGCTTGACCGTAACATTCAGTGGATGTTTCAAAAGTCGAAGATCATTGCGCGCCACGCAGAGGGAAACGATTCCGGCAGCTACCTGGAACTGGTGGTGAGCTCGTCAAAGAGCCTGCTGGAGATGAGCCGAAGCGAGATCATCGAGCTTGCGCTGAAGGAACTGGCGGAGTTCTTTCCGACGGTGCGCGATGCAAAGCTGGTGAAGGCCACGGTGATCAAGGAAGTACACGCGACCTTTGCGCCAGCGCCACTCAGCGAGGAGTACAGGCTGCTGCCTACCAGTCCGTGGCCGCGGCTATTCTTGAGCGGGGACTGGACTGCTACGGGTTGGCCCTCCACCATGGAAGGCGCGGTGAGAGCGGGATATCTTACGGCGGAAGCTCTCTCAGGAGCGGCTGGAGACGTGAAGAGATTTCTGGTTCCAGATCTGAAGCCGCAGGGACTGATGAGATTCTTTCGTCCGTAAAGTTTCGCGGCAATCGCCAATTCAGCAACTCACGTTATACACAAAAGCCCAGCCGCGATGGCTGGGCCTCTGTGTATTGGAGAAAAACTCTAAGCGACCTTCTGCACGTTTCCGGCTTGTGGTCCCTTCTGGCCCTCGACGATCTCGAACTCTACCTGATCGCCTTCCTGAAGGCTCTTGTAGCCTTCGCTGCTGATTGCGCTGTAGTGAACGAAGACATCCGGACCATCTTCACGTCCGATAAATCCAAACCCCTTGGCGTTGTTGAACCACTTCACGGTACCCTTGAGACGAGACACTTACTGTTCCTCCGAGCGTCTTGCTATCGGCGTTGCCGCCGACGGTCTCAACCGGCGCAAACTCGCGGAGTTCAGGTTTCGGTCGTGCGCTGCTGAACTACATGGGTCAACCCTGTTGCTGACCTGAAGTCCCGATTGTCCGCCCAATGTTTCGGGTTGTCAACATGGTACATAGCTGGAAAAATCCTTATTTCATGCGGGTTTCAGCAACTCCCGTTGCACATTATGAGAGAGGCTTAGCTCCGCTTGCTGACTTTTCCGTTTCCGGAGATGTGAAACTTCTGTGCTGCCCAGAGAACCCCGGCGATTGCCTTTCCATCCTGCACCTTTCCGCTCATCACCCAGCGCACGGCTTTGCTAAGAGAAACGAGTTTGCAGGTGATGAATTCGTCCTCTTCGGGCGTGGCCTTGCCTTTTCGCAAGTCCCGAGCCGCAAAGATGGACATGGTCTCATCGAGGAATCCCGGACTCGCGTAGTAATACAGAGCGGGCTTCCACTCGGCAGCGGAGTAGCCGGTCTCTTCGGCCAGTTCGCGCTTGGCCGCCGTGAGCGCATCCTCTCCTTCGTCGATGCGCCCGGCGGGGAGTTCCCACATCTCCTGGTTGGCCGCATAGCGATACTGCCGGATCAGCAGAACGGAAGGCTCTTTCTTGCGCTCATCAAGCGCTAGGATGACGACCGAGCCGGGATGGCGGATAACATCACGCCGCACTTTCACGCCCGAGGGTTCGAGCACCTCATCACTCATTACCTGAAAGACGGGAGCCGTATAGACGACCTTTGAGGACAGCACCTGAACCTGCTTGTCGCTGCCGTCCTTCTTTGCAGTTTTCCTGGAATGTTTGGAGGCTTTCGCGGACGGCTTTGCGGATTTCTTGCGAGGGGTTTTGATCGTTGTGTTCGCCATGCCGACACTATACACAAATCGACGGGCCGCCGTGCTACTCTGCTGTCGTGAATCGGGTCAGGAGTATTTCCTTTATTGGCGCGGGAGCGCTGGGCAGCGGTCTTGCAAAGTTGCTTCATGCGCAGGGCTTTCGCATCGCGGAGGTTGTTGCGCGCCCCGCGGTGCGCTCAAAGCGGCGGGCCAGCACATTGGCACGTTCGGTTGGGGCGGCGGCCACGACGCTGGCGGATGCACGGCTATCCTGCGATGTGCTCTGGCTGGCGGTTCCGGATGAGGCAGTGGAGGAGGTTTCGCAGGCTCTGGCCGAGCGGGAGGAACTGCCTCCGGTTGTGCTGCACGCCAGTGGAGCGCTGAGCAGCCGGTCGCTTCAAGCGTTGGCCAAACGCGGCGTACATACCGGAAGCGCGCATCCGATGATGACTTTTGTCGCCGGAGAGCCGCCCAGTCTGAAGGGCGCATGGTTCGCGGTGGAGGGCAGTGCGGCGGCGGTGAGGGCAGCGCGGACGATGGCGCGGAAGCTGAGCGCAAAGAGCTTTACCATTGAGCCGGGCAGCAAGACGCTGTATCACGCATTCGGCGCGATGCTTTCGCCGATGCTCGCCACGGAGTTGGAGGCCGCCGAACGGATCGGCCTGCGCGCGGGAATCAAGAAGCAGGATGTGCGCCGCATCATGGAGCCGATTCTGATACGCACGCTGCAAAATGTTCTGCGCAAGGGGGCCGGGAATTCATTCAGCGGACCGCTGGCGCGCGGCGATGTCAGCACGGTTGCGGCGCATCTGGAGGCGCTTGGGGGCTCGGCTGAGTCGCTGCTGTATCGCGCGCTGATGGGGTACGCCGTGGAGGCGCTGCCGGTGAAGAGAAGCGACGAAATGAAAAAGCTCCTGCACGGGCGGCGCAAGAGCCGGTAAGGGATGACTTCGTTGAACTACTGGAATGGCGTGAACAGGTGGCCCATCTTCTCACGCTTGGTGCGCATGTACTTGGCGTTGCTCTCGTAGGCTTTCACGTCGGCGGGAACGCGCTCGACAACTTCAATTCCGGCGGCTTCCACGGCTTCCACTTTTTCCGGGTTGTTTGTCAGCAGCCGCAGTTTGCGTACGCCCAGCGCCTTCAGGATCTCTACAGGCATATGGTAGCCGCGGCAATCGGCGTCGTAGCCTAGTTTGACGTTGGCTTCCACGGTGTCCAGGCCCTGATCTTGCAGCTCGTAAGCCTGCAATTTTGCCATCAGGCCGATGCCGCGTCCCTCTTGCTCTTCGTAGATCAGGATGCCCTTGCCGAGTTCGCTGATCTTCATCAGCGCCAGCTCCAACTGCTGACGGCAGTCACAGCGCATCGAGTGGAAGACGTCTCCGGTGAGGCACTGGGAGTGGATGCGGACCAGGGGCGGGTCAGAGTGGATATCGCCCATGACGAGAACCACGGACTCTTCCCTGCGGCGCTCCGTGCCATCCGGCGATCCGGTGGCCGGAGTTCCGGGCACACAGCCCGCGAAGCCGAGAATTCGAAAGTGTCCCCAGCGGGTTGGAAAATCGGCTTCAGCAATCTTGTTTATCGACATCGTATTCACTTCTACAAGTATAGACGCAACGAATGCAATCCCGGATTCACGCCGTTCGCTTACTCCGCTGTCTTTGAGGTATCTGCGGGGCGCATCATCAGGCTGAGCGCCACCGAGCCAGCCAACACCGCGATGATGAAGCCGAGCGCATACACGGTCGGAATCTCGAAGTAATTTACCGCAAGCATCTTCACGCCGATGAATGCCAGGATGATGGCAATGCCATAGTTCAGCAGGTGGAAGATATCCATCAGCCCGGCGAGCGCAAAGTACAACGCGCGCAATCCCAGGATGGCGAAGATATTCGAGGTGAAGACGACGTAGGGCTGGCGGGTTACGGCGAGCACGGCCGGTATGGAATCGACGGCGAAGATCACGTCGGTGGTCTCAATCACAATCAGCACCAGAGCAAGCTTGGTGAAATAGCGGACGCCGCTGCGCAGGGCTGTAAACGTCCCGTTGCCGAAGTCGTCCGTCAGCCGTAGGTGGCGGATTGAAAAACGGGTGATGAAACTGTCTGCCGGGTTTTCCTGCTCCTCCTGCTGGAAGAGCAACTTGAAGCCCGCGTAGACCAGGAAGGCTCCGAAGAGGTACATCACCCAGTGGAAGCGGTTCAGCAGCGTGACTCCAGCGCCGATGAATATTGCGCGCATCAGGATCGCGCCGAGAATGCCCCAGAAGAGAACCTTGCGCTGAAGTTCCGCGGGAACCTTGAAGTAGCGGAAGATCAGCAGAAAGACAAAGAGATTGTCCACGCTGAGAGCTTCTTCCACCAGGTATCCGGTGACGAATTCAAGCGAGAGCTGGCGGTTGCCATGCACGGCATCGCCGGTCATGATGTGTCCGTGGAAGAACAATAGCACCGCGAAGCCCGCTGCCAGTGCGACCCAGAGAGCCGTCCAGCCCAGCGCCTCGCGCAGGTTGACGGCGTGCGCCTTGCGGTTGAGTACGCCGAGATCCAACACCAGCATGAGGATCACGAAGGCAAGGAACAGGATCCAGAACAGTAAGTTGGAGGGCGTCTGCATGGTCGAGCGTTCTCTGAGTTCGGACGGTGTTCCGCCGGTGATCTCTCTAGCCTAACATCCTGCTTGCACTGTGGCGGGCGGGGAACCTTGCTGACAACCCTAGCGCGTGTTCAGGGCGCGGATGGACTCCATCACGATGTCGCCGACAATTTGCAGGCTCGCGGCGCTGCACTTGTCAGGGGTGTCCTGCGTGGTGTGGTGGTAGAGATTATCGAAGCCGTAGTTGAGGTCGATGATGTCAGCCACTGGAATTCCAACCGCGCGGAAGGGGAGATGGTCATCCTGGATTGCGTTGCTGCGAGCAGAAAAGTGCGACTGCTGGCCCACACGCTGGGCGGCCCGATACACCACATCCACCAGCCACGGCGTTGAGTTCGTATCGCGGTCGAGGTCCAGATCCTTGTCGCCGATCATATCGAGCAGCAGGAACGCCTTGATGGTGGCGGCAGAGCCATCTTCAGACCACTTCTTCGCCAGGTGTTTTGCGCCATAAACGCTGTCGGCGTCGGTCCATGCAACGGTGGCTTCCTCGCCGTCGGTAAAGAGCAGCCAGATGCTGTATCCCTCGGGGGGATGAAGGCGAAGCTGGCTGGCAATCTCCAGCATGAGTCCCACGTTGGAGCCGCCGTCGTTGGCTCCGACGAAGCTGGTGTTCTTGAGCGGATAATTCGTGTCGTAGTGCCCGGCGAGCACGATCACGCCGCTCTTCTTCCCTGGAAACCTGGCAACGATGTTGTTCATCGCAAAGGGGCCGGCGGCGGTGTCCACTTTGAACTTGTCCTGCTCGATCTGTGCGCCGTCCAGGTGGCTGAGGATGTACTGCTCCGCCTTGGAGTGACCATCGCTGCCGAGAGGGCGAGGGCCAAGAGCGACGAAATCCTTGAGGTTCTGGTAGGCCTTCTGTCCGCTGACTTTCAGGGCCGGGGGCGTATCCGGCTTGGGGTCAAAATCCTCAGCGCGCACCACAACTGGCGGTGCAGATTGAGCCTGCGCGGAGGCCGTGTCAGAGGCGGGCCTGGTATCGTGACAGGCTCCGGTGAGCAATGTCGCTGCGGCCAACAGCGCTGCCAGAATCATGGGGCCTCCTTTGCGGATTGGATTAGTGTCCAGGAGGCCCCGCTGCCCGCTCATCATTGGTTCTTCATCTCACGCTTCTTGCGGTTCTTGGGATGCACGAACCATGCAACTCCAATGCTGGCCAGGTACAGCACAATCATTGGCGCGGCGAAGATGCACATGTTCATGATGTCCGTGGTGGGAGTGATGACGGCCGCGATGATAAAGATCACGAGGATCGAATAACGCAGGTTCCGCCACATCCAGCCAGGGCTCACAATTCCAAAGAGAGCCAGGAAGAAGACGAGGATTGGCATCTCAAAGACCACGCCGAGTCCAAGCACAATCGTCATAAACAGATTGGTGTACTCGTTGATCGTGATCATCGGAGTGAACTGCTTGCTGTAGTCGATCAGGAAGTCCAAGGCCGCCGGATAGACCATCTTGTAGGCGAAATATCCACCAGCCACAAACAGCCCGACGGTGCTGAACATGAATGGCGCAACGTAGCGGCGCTCATTCTTGTAGAGGCCGGGCGCGATGAAGGCCCATACCTGGTAGAGCACAAACGGCGACGCCACGAAGATTCCCACGATCAAGCTGACCTTCAGATACATATTGAAGGGATCCGTGGGATTGGTATAGACGAGGTTGACGGGCAGGTTGTGATTCTTGAGGGCAAAGACGATCGGCGCCTGCATCCAGCCGAAAATCTCGTCATGCCACCAGTAACAGACGCAGAATCCCGCGCCTATGTAGAAGATGCTCCAAATGATGCGGCGGCGGAGCTCCTCGAGATGCTCGATGAAGCCCATGGACGACAGTTCCTGTCTGTCCTTGATGCTGCCTGTGGGAGTTGCTGTTTCTGACATCAGAACCTTTGTGGGATCGCCCGGTTAGCTGCTCTGCTGGGCAGAGTCGCTTTTGGCCGGCGCCGGAAGCGGCGTGGGTTGATCGGTCACAGCTTCAACCGGAGATGATTCATGGGAGGCGGCAACCGCGCTGGACTGAGCCACGTTGGTTTCCGAAGGAAGTGGCGCCGCAAGTTCCAGCGGATCGGCCGTTGCTACGACAGGCGCCTCGGGCGGACGCAAGGTGAAGTTCTGTGCGTCAAAGGCCAAGCGGGCGGTTTGCATCAGCCGCTCGTGCGCGCTGTCGATCTCTGAGATAGCCGACTTCACCGCCGGCGGAAGCAGGGTCTGGGTAAACGTAGCGGTTTGCTGCGCAAACGACGAATTCTGCGGGGCTCCCGGCTGCATGAACGATCCCATGTCCACGCCGGATTTTTCCATCTCGGTCTGGAACTGGGACTTGAAATCCTCAGACGTGCGCTTGAAATCGGCCATAAATTTGCCGATCTTGCGCCCAATCTCGGGCAGCTTCTTGGGGCCGAAAAGGATCAGGGCCAGCAGGAAAATGAAAATGGTATCAGGCATCGACATACGCAGCTATCATACACGGCAAATCCGTCTGCCGGTAAGACCGAATCTCGCCTGAGAGATGCAAAGTCCTAAACCTTACAGCGGGATAGGAGCCTTAGCTTAGCTCCACAAACACAGACCGAAGAAGTTGCGAAGCCAGAGTGGGCAATCCAGCATCAGATGAAATACTGGTCGGCGTTGATTTCCGAATTCAGCATCTGCGCCGGACTCACTTGCTCCGGTGCTAAACTGCTATACTCTTGCGAAATAGAGGGTTGCGCCTTTCCAGAGTCAAGGCGCGGCAAACATTCACGCAGTGCTCTCCTTCAGGGCAAAAAAGGAAGTTCCAATGGCTGGTCGTTCCCGTCGCTCACTGGTTTTCGTGTTCCTGGTAATTCTGACTTGCGGTTTCCTCGGAGTTGTTTTCGGGCGAACCGGCGCCGCGCCAGCCAATGGCGACATTGACATGCAGGACTCCGTGCATAATTTTGCGCAGGTCTACAGCGTCATTGAGCAGAATTATGCCGAGAAACTCGATGCCGACAAGGCTATCTACGATGGCGCCATTCCCGGCATGTTGCGCGTGCTGGACCCTCACTCGAACTTTTTTGATCCGAAGCAGTACTCGGCGCTCCAGGAAGAGCAGCGCGGCCGGTATTACGGCGTGGGCATGCAGGTTGGTCCGCGCAACAACAAGGTTATCGTGATCGCTCCCTTTGCCGGAGCGCCCGCCTACCGCGCCGGAATCCGGCCGGGCGACGTGATTGCGGCCATCGATGGCAAGCCCACGGACAACATGACAACCAGCGACGTGGCTGATCTGCTCAAGGGACCCAAGGGCACCACGGTCCACATCTCGATTCTGCGCGAGGGCAGCGAGAAGCCATTGGACTTCGCCGTGGTGCGCGATGAAATTCCGCGTTACTCGGTCGATCTGCACTTCCTGATTCGCCCCGGCATTGGCTATCTGCATATCAGCGGCTTCCAGGAGACCACCGAAGCCGAGACTACGGCGGCACTGGATGAGATGGGCGAGTTGAAGGGCCTGATCCTCGACCTGCGTAATAATCCCGGCGGTTTGCTCAGCGAAGGCGTTGGCGTGGCCGACAAGTTCCTCAAGAAGGGCCAGGTGATTGTCAGCCATCATGGCCGTAACTCACCGGAGAAGGTTTATCGCGCGGCACACGGCAGCACCAGCAGCTATCCGATCGTGGTTCTGGTGAACCACGGCACCGCTTCTGCGGCGGAGATTGTCTCGGGCGCGATTCAGGACCATGACCGCGGTTTGATCGCCGGGGAATCCACCTTTGGCAAGGGACTGGTGCAAACGGTTTACCGCCTGAGCGAAAACACCGGACTGGCGCTCACCACGGCCAAGTACTACACTCCCAGCGGACGACTGATTCAGCGCGACTACAGCGGCGTTTCGCTTTATGACTACTACTACAACCGCAACTCAACGGATTACTCCATCAACGGGGCCAAGCTGGATGAAGCGAACCGCGAAGTCAAGCTTACGGACAGCGGCCGCACCGTTTATGGCGGCGGCGGAATCACTCCGGACGTGAAGATTGCGCCCACCAAGGCCAACAAGTTCCAGGAAGAGTTGCTGCGCAAGTACGCGTTCTTCAACTTCTCAAAGCACTACTCGATCAGCCACAAGATCGATAAGAGCTTCCAGGTGGATGACGCGGTTCTGCAGGAGTTCCGCACCTTCCTTACGGACGCCAAACTGCCGTACGCGGAAAAGGATCTGATCGATAACAACGATTGGGTTCGCTCCAGCATCAAGAGTGAGCTTTTCGTTGGGGCATTTGGTCAGCAAGAGGGAATGCGCGTACAGGCCGAAGCTGACCCGAACGTGCTCAAGGCTCTTGAACTGATGCCCAAGGCAAAGGAACTGGCGGAGAACGCTCGCAAGACGATTGCCGAACATAATCAGGCGCGGCTGGCCGCACCGAGCAACTAACTCTGATCCATTACCAAACGGAGAGGGTGCCGCGAAGGCGCCCTTTTTGTTTGCCGCTCAACTTATCTACCGGTAGAGATAGTCCTTTGTAACCTGTGTCAGCTCCGGATACGCGCCAGCGCCCAGCTCGCACATATCCAGACCCTGCCGCTCACCGTCCGCGTAGATGCGCTGCGGATACACGCGGTTGAGTAGCAGGTTGAGGCAGAAGGTCACTGGCAGAACAAAGCCGAGAAGCGCGGAGACCATGGCCGCCTGCGCCAGCCATTGTCCCGGACGGCCCTGCACAAAAGCTCCGGCGGCAATTACGCCCCACAGCCCGCCCATTGCGTAAACGGAAATCGCGCCGCTCGGGTCGTCGAAGCCGAAGCGGTCGAGCCATTCCACTGAAAAAGGAACCAGCAATCCCGCCACCAGTCCAATGGCCGCAGCTTCAACCGGTGAAACCAGCCAGCAGACGCCGGAGATGGAAACCAGTCCGATAACAAAGCCATTGGCGCTGATGGAGGCGTCTGGCTTGGTGTAGCGCACCCTGGTCACGATCAACGCCGTCAGCAGCGCGGTGCTGGAGGCAACCACGTTGTTGGCCGCGATCAAGACGAGGCTGTTGACGCCCGCTCCGGCGAAGAGCATTGCGCCCGCCGAGTCCAGTCCCATCCAGCCCACCAGCATCAGGATGCAGCCGAACAAGACCATCACCATGTTGTGTCCGGGAATTGCCATTCCGCTTGCTTCGTACTTGCCATGCCGTGGACCCAGAATCCAGGTGATGGAGAGCGCCGTGAGTCCTCCGACGGCCTGAATCACGCCCGCGCCGCCCGCGTCGATGGCACCGCTGCCGCAGCCAGCCAGTACGCCGAGTTGCGCCAGCCAGCCTCCGCCCCACACCCAGTGCGCAAAGATTGGATAGGTGATACCTGCCAGCAGCGCTGTTGAAGCGCAACTTGCGCCCAGCCGCCAGCGGTCCGCGCCGGTGCCAAGTGGAATCATTGCGGCAATGCCAACGCTGAAGAGTTGCAGGCAGGCAACCAGCGAGAGAGTCGATCCATCGAAGGCCACCCCGTGCATCATCCAGCGGTCCGCTCCCAGCAGATTCCATTGCCGCCCGCTCAAAGTGAGTAGATGGGCAGGCCGTCCGATGTATCCCTGAAAGGCGAAACCAATCACCATGTACACGAGGACGGCGACGGCGAAGACACACAATGCGCTGAGCAGGGAGTGGGCCGCGCTGCGCGAACGCCCAAAGCCCGTGTTCACCAGCGCAAGACCGGCTCCGGCCAGTGGCGCGAGAAAGATGCAAAGCGCGCAGATTGCCGTTCCCGTCTCGGTGAGTGCCGCCGGCTGTAGCTGCATCAGTGGCCCTCTTCGAGAGTGTAGTGGGCGCGGAAGGTGAGAAAGAGTCCGAGGATCTGGATGGCGATCCCAGCCATTACGAATACAGCGCGTGGCGCATTCGGCGAGAGCAGAATGAATGCGCTCAGCACGATGGCAAATCCCGCGAATAACAAGAACAATCCAGCAGCTTTCATGAATGAAGTCCAGTCAAAAGTCTAAGCGAAAAGCCGTTTCCTTAAGTGTGCCGCGCAACGTAGAGCAGCAGGCCGAAGATGATCACTGGAATCAGCGCAAGGCCAACGTACAGCAGAATCCTTCGCGCCCACGGAGAGCGCTGCCGTTTCCAGTTGTGCATCTCGGCACGGTCCTCCACGCCGACCTGGTCCAGGTGCTCCAGGTCAAATGCGAAGTCGCGCGCATTGCGGTAGCGCTTCGCCGGACTGCGTTCCAGCGCGCGGTACAGCACCTCCTGCATCTCCGGGGAAATCTCGGGATTCAGTTCGCGCGGCGGCACCGGATCGTTGAGCAGCCGGTTATTCATGATGATGAAGGCATTTGCGCCGGTGAAGGGAACCGAGCCCGTCAGCATCTCATAGAGCATCACGCCCACGGAGTACACATCGCTGCGCGCGTCACCCCGTCCGCCCTGCACCTGCTCCGGAGAAATGTAGTCGGGCGTTCCCATGGTATCGCTCAACTTTGCGAATGTAATGCGCCGCGAGCCGAGGTTGGCGGAGATGCCGAAGTCGATGATCTTGATGTTGTCGTGCTCATCGATCATGATGTTTTCGGGCTTGAGGTCGCGGTGGATCACGCCGTGGCTGTGAATGTGGTCGAGCGCCTTGCATATCTGCACCACAATCTTGACGGCGCGCTCCGGAGGCATCTTGCGGTTTTCCTGGATGACCTGGCGGAGAAGGCGTCCCGTCACCCATTCCATTACGATGTAGGGATCGCGGCGGCCTTCGTTGGTGAAGACCTTCATCACTCCCGGATGGTCTAGCTTTTTTCCAATCTCTTCCTCGCGCTGAAAACGCTCGAAGAAAATCGGATCGCACTCCATCTCCGGATGCGGAATTTTGATGGCAACGGTCTGCCCTGTAAGAAGGTCCGTGCCCTGGAAGATCGAAGCCATGCCGCTGCGGGCAACCAGCCGTTCGATCTGGAAGTGGTCGAGTTTTTCGCCAGCGTGGACGGTGATCATGGCTGAGAGGTTCGCCCCAAGGGAGATGCGTTACGTTTCACGAATGCAGCCGGTATGGTCGTCCGCGATACATTCCCACGGCTTCGACGTTCTTTACCCGGATAAGCTGAACACTGACATTATCACCACCGTCACTCTGGTTGGCAATCGTGATCAGTTGCTGCGCGGCGTCTTGCAGGCTGACGTCGGGGGCCGAGGCAATGCGCGCGATTTTGTCGTCCGGAACCGCTCCATGTAATCCATCGGAACAGAGCAGCAGCAGGTCTCCCTGCTTTACGGTGTGCTCGCTGACCTCGGGCGCCACGAAAAGATTGATGCCGATGGAGCGGCTGAGAACATGCTTTGTCGCTGCGCGTAGCGCTTCCTGCTCAGAGAAAACTCCAAGGCGAATCTGGTCGTTGACCACGGTATGATCCCGCGTCAGCAAATGCGGGCGTCCCTGCCGGATCAGGTAGCAGCGCGAATCGCCAACGTGCGCAACCGTAACGCGGTCATAGCGCAGCGCGCAGGCAACCACCGTGGTGGCAATGCCTCCATGAGCCTCTTCGTAGACGGCGGTGTTGGCGGCTTGCACCGCCCGCGTAAGCCGCGACGAGGAATTCTCTCCCGCAGGCGCTTTACCGTATTCGGCGAGCACGGTCTCGACCGTTAACTTGGAGGCAACTTCTCCGCGCTCCTGGCCGCCGACGCCGTCGGCCACCATGAACAGCCATCCCCGGTTACGCGCCTGCGCTTCATTGGAAGGAAGCGAATGTCCTACAAAATCTTCGTTGTGTGGACGGACGGGGCCACAGTCGGTGACCTCAGCGAATTCAATGTCCAGCATATCCGATCTTGATTCCTGGGCCGGAGCGCTCCGGAGCGCAGCGTTTACGCGATCAGGGAGCACATTGGACCTCTCTTACATAGGATGATGCAGGCGGGGTGTGGACCCGCCTGCATCTGAGTTGCGAAAGCGCGCGCCGGTGCTAGGCGCGGCTGTTGACCAGCGTTGACCTTCCAGTGCTACGGGAGGAAATCACGAAATAGACTCCACCGTAGATTGCCCACACCAGCGCAATGCCCAGCGCCAGCAGCGGTTCCGCTTTGGTGCCTATCCCGAGGAACGGGCCAATCAGGTAGGTCGCCATACATGCCAGGTTGGCGACGAGTCCGAAAGCTGGAATCAGGAAGTGACGCAGAACGCTGAACTTCGGATGTTTGTGGTACGCCACCATGCAGATAATGCAGCTCAGAGCGTAGAGCACGAAGGTTCCGAAGTTGGAGGCCAGCGTAACCGTGAGCAGGGAATTCGGCAACGCCGCCATCTTGTCGTGAGTAGTGTAGCCAAAGCTCGACCAGAATCCATGCGGCAGAGCCTGGATCACCGTATCAGCCGGAGCGCCGGCATTTCCGAAGGGCATGACCACCGCGATGACGCCAATGACGGCCGAGATTGCAGCCAGCGTCCAGATCGCGCGGTGAGGAGTCAGATTGTCGCCGTGCAGGAATCCGAAGTGCTCAGGCACTTCGCGATCCTTGCCCATCGCGTAGGTAACGCGAGCGCCGGTGTTCATGCAGGAGAGCGTCGTTCCGATCAGCGCGAGGAAGACCGTGAACGCCTCAACCAGCATGAAGATGCGGCCGCGGCCCGCGCCAAACAGCGAGTCGCCGACGATGATCATCATGTCGCCAATGGGAGCCGCCGACCCTGACGCGCTCTGCATGGTGTAGCCGCTGTTCAGGAAGTAGTTAGCCGCGAAATATTCAAAGAGGTAGCAGAACAGTCCCTGTACCAGCAATGAGACGATTACCGCAATCGGCACATCGCGCTTCGCATTCTTCGCTTCACCGCCCATCGCGGTTACGGATTCAAATCCGACCAGGATCAGAATTGCCACTGTTGCCTGCAAAAAGACCCAACTGAATTTGTGCGGGCTGACCACCGACTTGGCATTTTCATGGCTCAGGAAGTTGCCCTGGGCGTCTGCCGTGGGGTAGGTGACGAGGAACGGTACGGGCTTGCCTGCCGTATCCAACTTGGGCTGTGGCACCAGGGCCGCATCGCGAACGATGTTCTCGGTTTCAGCACCATTGACCGTAGTCTTTGTGGTTGCAAACTCGTAGCTATAGGAGGCGCCCGAGGTGGAATCGAACTGGAGACCCTGGCTGCCTGCTGGATGGCTGGAGCGATAGCCCAACGCCATTACGGCAAATACGATCAGCGCCGAAATCTGGATGACGTTGATGCCGATATTGACGGCCGTGGAGCCATTGACTCCGCGATGCGCGATGAAGGCGATGGCGAAGGAGAAGACGACTGCAACGACCGCCATGAATGCCGGTCCAGGATTGGAGGCGCTCATGAAGTTCGGCCACAGCGTGCCTACCAGGTATCCGCAGAGGATTCCCATGACGCCAACCATCACGCCCGGGTAGATCCAGTAGTAAAGGTGCGAGCCCCAGCCAACGATGAACTTCGAGAGGCGCGCAAAGCGCCAGACTTTATCGTGATTCAGGAAGGACTGTTCGGCGAAGTAGTAGGAGCTACCCGTTCCTGGATAGAGTTTTGCCATTTCCGCATAACAGACCGCGGTGGCAAGACAAAGCAGGAGGGCGAGCACGATGCCCATCCACATGGCCGGACCGGTTGTGCCGGTCGTCGCCTGGATGTAGAAGGTGAGCCAAAGAAATGCACCGGGGGCGATGAGTGCCATGGCATTCATCGTGAGCCCGGTCAGGCCCAGAGTTTTCTGCATTTCCACGTTTGTTACAGCGGTGTCCTCGGCCATCTGAATCTCCTCGTCGCAAAAAGTCTGCTGGGGTTAGCATTTGCGGTTACCCACCGGACGGGAACGCTCCCGACCGGTGAGGAAACCTTTACGGTTATGGAGTGGCGGCCTTTGCTTCGCCGCCAAAGTCTTGTTTACTTTGCTGCGTCCGGTTCCAGAACGAAGACCAGGCCGACATCCACCGTGGTCTGTCCCTTCACGGGGCCATTCGAGCTACGCTGGAAGAAGTTCTGGTTCGAATCGTCGTGCCTGTATTCCACGCGGGAGAGCAGGTGACCGGCGATCTTGCGTTCCAGGGTGCCGGTGAATTCGTTCATGTGCTGTCCCCTGCCGGTAGCGAAGCCATCATGGTCGTTCAGGTACTCGTAGCGTGCCGCAAGCGCAGCATTCGGTCTCACCTGATACCGGATGTATCCGGCAATTCCGGCATAGTCCGCGGGCTTCTGGCCTTCGCCGAACTCTTCGATGCGGTCGTAATCGATATTGGCCTGCAGGGAGAGCTTTGCCGTCGGATTGTAGGCGATCACTGTATCCGTCAGATGATTCCACGGCCCGTTGTTCCCGGTTCCGTAGAGGTCACGGGGCCCCGCCAGATACGTTTCTGTGACCGTGAGCTTCTTTGTTGCATTCCACCCAATGCTGAGGCCGCCGGTCTTGCCGGTGTTGGTAGCTACGACATTGTTCCAGCCGTTCACTGCATAACCGGTAACCGACCACTTGTCATTGAATGTGTACTTCATGCGAGCGCCAAAGTGGTAGTACGGAATGGCGTACGTGAAGAGCAGGCTGCGCGAGTAATTCCAGTTCTGGTTGGTCTCAATGACCTCAGCGCCCGCCGGAGTCACGAACTTACCGGCATCAATCTGCAGGCCCTTGCCGATGGGTGCGAAGTAAGAGAGATACCCTTCCTTCAGATACTGTTGAACGCCGGGGAGCGCGGAGGACACATCTGAGCCCGTGTTATTCACCGCATTGATCGCCTGGCCGAATCCCAGTGCGACGCGGAAGCCCAGCGGCGTAGTCTTATCCACCGGTTTGTCTATCTGGAGTTCAAGCAGGTTGAGCGAGAACTGGCCGTTGGTGAACTGGAACGGCTCGGTGGCCGTGTTCCCTACATGTCCGATTCCGAGCGGAGGATGGTTGGCATTGTAGCCATAATAGGCGTCCACCAATCCGGTGAGGTTGACTCCGCCGAGTACGCCAGTGATGCCGGCCAGTGGATTCGGCGCTGCCGCGGGAGCAGGTGTTGCAACCGCAGCAGCAGCAGGGGCTGGCGCGGGAGTAGGAGCAGGAGCAGCCTTCAGTGCCTCGATTTGTGCCCGAACTGCATCGAGTTGTTTTTCAAGATCTGCGATCTTCTTGTCGGTGTCAGCGCTAGAAGTCTGGGCTGCAAGTCCAGCAGGTAATGTACATGCGAGGAATAGGAATCCCATCGCCATCGAACAGAGGCGTTTCATACGCATTAACTTTCTCCCGATTAAAAGTCAGTTCAGCAAGAAGCCTGGGTGTGCATGAATCTTCTGTTAATTTGATGGGGCCGAGATTATCCGGAGTTCCTCCGCGAAGCCAATTCCTTTTATTTATCGCTCCGATAACAGAAGCTTTTACGTGACTTATTTGAAGTCCGGGAAAATAGTCAGCATGTTGCATATTTATGCATTCGCGCGACGCGAAGAAGTTGTGCTGTTGTAAGGACTAGCACTTACATCCGTAAGCCGTCCGCGCGCACGGGCGGGCGGATGCGAGGGCATCCCTTTCCTTGTGCTCTCGATAAGAAATATGTATCGGACCTATAAAAAGAATGTGTGGGATTTTGTCAGAAGTGTGACGCCAGGAAGCAAGGGAAGAGGCACTTGACGCTGGTAGCGCAGGATAGGATCGCTTCAGGGATGGATCAAATGGTGCGCCCGACAGGAGTTGAACCTGCAACCGCGAGTTCCGAAGACTCGTGCTCTATCCAGTTGAGCTACAGGCGCGCATTTCAATTGTAATCCGGCGGCAAATCCTTGGCGATGTATATTGAGGTGCGCATCGTTTCGAAAACGTCTGGTTGCATTCGCAGCGCGCCGTTGATAGATCAAGCCAATAGGTTTTGATCGGTCACCACGGCGCGGGGATTCGCATCCACAAGTTTCGCTGCCGCATCTGCTCCTATGATCTTTGCGGCGGCGTTGCGCGCCGCAGAAAGCAGGGGTGGTCGGCTCTTCAATCCATGTGCGTCGCTGGCGATAATGTGAACCATGTTGTTCCGCAGCAGCGTCTCGCACAACTTCTGCGGGTGTTTTCCCCAGAAGCCTGTGAGTGAATTCGCCGTGATCTGGATCAGGCAACCTGCGTCGAAGAAATCATTGATCATCTCCGGCTTACCGAGAACGACCGGGTTGCGTTCGGGATGGGTAATAATCGGAATCAGTCCGGCGGTCTGCAACTTGTAGAGCGCCTGTGCCACGTTGAATGTGCTGTACTCGGATAACTCCACCAGCAGGTAGCGAGTTTCGCCGATGGCGTAGCGCTCAGGGTGAACCAGCGCGTCCTCAATGTTCTCGTACGAGAGATGAAAGTCGCATCCCAGCGAAAAGGTCAGGCTTGGAACACGCTTGCGCAATTCCTCCAGCGTTGCAAGATGGATGGCGCGGTCGTAGCGGTACTCATAGTTGGCGTGCGGAGTTGCAACAATATGAGTTACACCGTCCTGCTCCGCCACGCGGCACATCTCAAGCGTTACATCCCAGGATTGTGCGCCGTCGTCCACTCCTGGGAGCAGATGGCAGTGTATGTCGATCATTGCTCAACCTCTAAAATTGCGTGCATCTTCATTATTACAGCGTGCCGTTGGCAGCTCGGCTGCGGAAATCAGCGTAGGCGATTCGGATTCCTTCCTCCAGCGAAACCTTTGGCCGCCAGCCGTAGCTGAACAATTTCGAACTATCCATCAGCTTCCGGGGAGTTCCGTCCGGCTTGCTCGCATCAAAGACGATCTCGCCCTCGAAGCCGAGCACGGCGCAAACTTTTCCCGCTAATTCACCGATACTCAAGTCGCTGCCGCTGCCTACGTTTACCAGCGGCGCAACCTCAGGATTGCCGGTCAACCCGTGAAATTTCTCCTCCGGCAGGTTCAGTAGAAAGACGCAAGCGTCGGCCATGTCGTCGCTGAAGAGGAATTCGCGCAGCGGTTTTCCGGTTCCCCAGACAGTCAGCTTCCGCCCGCCGCTCTGCTTGGCCTCATGCACTTTGCGGATCAGCGCGGGAAGCACATGGGAACTTGCCAGATCGTAGTTGTCTCCCGGTCCGTAGAGATTGGTGGGCATTGCCGCAAGGAATCCGGTTCCGTGTTGCCGGTTGAATGCCCAGCACATCTCGATGCCGGCGATCTTTGCCACCGCATAGGAGCGGTTGGTGAACTCCAGCGCTCCGGTCATTAAATGGTCTTCGCTGATTGGTTGCGGCGCGAGCATCGGATAAATACAGCTCGAACCGAGGAACAATAACCTCTTCACCCGCGTGTTGTAGGCGCTTTCGATCACGTTGCTCTGAATGCGCAGATTCTGTGCGATGAAATCAGCAGGGAAGTCGCGATTGGCGAGAATCCCTCCCACCTTGGCGGCGGCGAGAAACACAAATTCCGGCCGTTGCTCCTCGAAAAACGCTCGTGTTGCACTTGCGTCCTGCAGATCCAACTCCTGCCGCGTACGCAGCAGAAGGTTCTCATGGCCCAACGCGCGCAACTTGCGCATAATGGCTGATCCCGCCAATCCGCGGTGCCCGGCCACGAAGATCTTTGCGTCTTGTCGCAGGTAGTTATTCATTGTGATTCAGTATCTTAAAGCCCCCTGCACGAACCAGTGCGTCCCTTTGGGCCAGTTCGTAGTCCGAGTTCACCATCTCCGTCACCAACTGGTCAAAGCTAGTTTTCGGCGCCCAGCCCAACTTGGCCTTGGCCTTGGCGGGATTTCCCAGCAGGGTTTCGACCTCGGTTGGGCGGAAGTAATGGGGATCGATGGCGACGATGCAGCGGCCCTGCTCATCGTATCCCTTCTCGTCCACGCCCTTGCCCTGCCAGGTCAGTCTGATCTCCAGCTTTTGCGCCGCGGTATCAATGAAGTCGCGGACGCTGTGCTGTTCACCGGTGGCGATCACGAAGTCCTCGGCTCGCTCCTGCTGCAACATCAGCCACTGCGCCTCTGCGTAATCGCGGGCGTGGCCCCAGTCGCGCAGGGAATCCAGGTTGCCCATGAACAGCGACTGCTGTAGGCCGGCTTTGATCCGCGAAAGTCCGCGGGTAATTTTGCGAGTGACAAAAGTCTCGCCCCGTACCGGAGATTCGTGGTTGAACAGGATGCCGTTACATGCGTAGATTCCGTAGGCTTCGCGATAGTTTACCGTGATCCAGAAGGCGTACAGTTTAGCCACGCCGTAGGGCGAGCGAGGGTAGAACGGCGTGCTCTCCGTCTGCGGAGTCTCCTGCACCTTGCCATACAACTCCGAGGTCGAAGCCTGGTAGAAGCGCGTCGTTTTCTCCATTCCCAGGATGCGTATCGCCTCCAGGACGCGAAGAGTCCCGATGGCGTCCGTGTCGGCCGTGTATTCCGGCTCCTCAAACGAAACTGCCACATGGCTTTGCGCCGCGAGGTTATAGATTTCGTCCGGCTGCACGCCCTGGATGATGCGCAACAGGCTGCTGGTGTCCGTCATGTCACCGTAGTGCAAAACGAAACGGCGCTGCGGCTCGTGCGGGTCCTGGTAAAGGTGGTCGATCCGGTCCGTGTTGAACAGGGAGCTGCGGCGCTTCACGCCGTGAACTTCGTATCCCTTGGAGAGCAGTAACTCGGCAAGGTACGATCCGTCCTGTCCGGTGATGCCAGTGATCAGAGCCTTCTTCATTTCTTCCGCTTTCTCTCGAATAACCTGGGGGCATCCGCAGGCCGTTCTGATGTCACAGTCAAAATCTTAGTCGCAATTTGCCGGAACGGCGCGCGAATCATCCGGGGAGCAAGTCCTTCCTGCGCTGCCAGACAAGCGCCGGTCTTCAAGCTCTTGATGAGGGAGTGAGTGCCAGGATCGGCTGCGGCTTGAAACCCGGCGTTTCTGCTGCACAATGTTCCGCCGAATATGCAAAAAGCATACCAGTTTCATCCGGTGCGCGAAAAATGAAGCTCCTGTGAATTCCTCTGTTCCGGATTTCCACGTCCCTCGTCGCGGCTTGTGTGCTGTTATTCTGGACGAAGTCGCCGACGGCTGCGCTGCCCTTTCATGGTATCCATGGCCGCCCCGCCGCGCGAGTCCGGCTAATGTGTTCTGAATCTGCTGGACGGAAGAGGAATTGTGGATATCCAGCTTCGAACAGATACTCCCGTAAAGATTGCGGTCGTAGGTTCCGGTTACGTCGGATTGGTTGCCGCTGTTTGTTTCGCGGAGATTGGTCATTCGGTCGTTTGCGTGGACATTGACGCCGCCAGGGTGGCGGCGCTCCAGGCTGGCGAAGTGCCGATCTACGAAGAGAAACTCCCGGAGTTGCTGGCCCGGCATGGCGGAAACAGCCTCCAGTTCTCCACCGATCTCCTGACCGCCGTGCGTGCGGCGGAGGCCATCTTCATCGCCGTGGGAACGCCGCAGTCTGCCTCAGGCGAAGCCGATCTATCCTACGTTGAAGCGTCGGTTCGTGAAATTGCCTCCGAACTCAATGAATATAAGGTAGTCGTCGAAAAGAGCACGGTTCCGGTGCTCACCAACCAGTGGATCAGCCGGACCATGCGCTTCAACGGCGCCCGTGAGGAGAACTTCGATGTCATTTCCAATCCCGAGTTCCTCCGCGAGGGCACGGCCATCGAGGACTTCCTCTACCCTGACCGGATCGTTATCGGAGCTGACACGGAGCGGGCGCGCGCGGTTGCCCGGCGCATTTACCAGCCCCTCATCGATGGCAGTTACTTCTCCCGCCCCGACCATGTTCCCGGTCCCCGCGATCTCTCCGGCGGGGTACTCTACCTGGAAACCAGCGCCAAAAGCGCCGAACTGATCAAACATGCATCGAACGCCTTCCTGGCCTTGAAAATTTCCTTCATCAACGCCGTCTCCAACGTCTGCGAGCTTGTCGGCACCGATGTGGCCGAGGTGGCAAACGGAATTGGCGCGGACTCCCGCATTGGACACAGGTTCCTGAACGCCGGACTCGGCTACGGGGGCTCCTGCTTCCCCAAGGATGTGCGCGCCTTCTACAAGATTGCCGAATCCGTGGGTTACGATTTCGATTTGCTCCAGGCTGTCGAGCGAATCAATGAGGGCCAGAAGCGTTGCTTCATGAAGAAGCTCCGCACTGCGCTCTGGACACTCAAGGGAAAGCAAGTCGGCGTCCTCGGCCTCGCCTTCAAGGGCGGCACCGATGACGTTCGCGAATCTCCGGCCCTCAGCATCGTCAAGACCCTGCTCGCGGAAGGATGCCGTGTCTCGGTCTTCGATCCCGCGGCCATGGAAAAGGCGCGCCTTGTCCTGCCCGAGCAGGACAACCTTGTTTACGCCACAGACGAGTTCGAAGCTGCGCGCGATGCGCACGCACTTTTGGTCGTGACCGAATGGCCACAATTTGCGCGTCTCGATCTCAACCGCTTACACGGCCTCATGCATTATCCCGTTGTCATCGACGGGCGCAATCTCTTTACTCTGAACCAGATGGCCGCCGCCGGTTTCCATTACTACAGCATGGGGCGGCCTTTCGCAGAACCAGGGCATCATACCGTGAAGGGCCATGCGTTGAAGTAGGAAACTATCCACGCATCCCGCAGCATTCGGTGGGCTCATTTTCTTGGTATGCCTTCCATGATTCTGGTTATAATGAGCTACCGATTTGACCTTAGTTTATGCACTTAATCTGGGGGCCTCTGCCCAGCGAAACGGGTTCAGTGAAGTCGGAAAAGGGCGAGATGAAAAACCTTTATATCGCAGCATTGTTCCTGTTGAGCGCGACTTTCTCTTTTGCCCAGGCGCCCACGGTCGCCTTGTACACTCCCAACAATGAAGTTTATGTTGGCTACATCGCAACCTTTCCGGACTACGGCCCCAAGCTCAACAGCTACCGTTTCGACGGAATAGAAGTTGCCTTGATAAAGAATGTACGTCCGCATTTCGCATATGTTGCCACCGGGGCGATGGTTTTTGGATCAGGCTTTGATGTGAAGCAGTTCTCTGGAACCCTGGGTGCGAAGATGAATATCCTCACTGGTAGAGTTCGTCCCTATGCGATCGCTCAGGCTGGTTTTGCCTATCAGTCCTCCAATGGCATGTACGCCAATGACCATCATCCCCCTCTCGCGGCGGGTTCCACGGATGTCGAGGATGGCCTCACCTACCGGATGGGCGCTGGCGTAGATGTCCAGATCCGGCACAATGTCTATTGGCGCGTACTTCAGTGGGATGTACAACCGCAGCCCTGGGGTCGGCACACTCCCTTCTATCAGAATTTCAGCAGCGGCTTCGGCTACCGCTTCTAGGATTGGCCGCTGGCTGACGGGGCTGGCGACAGCTTATGAATGCAAGAAGGCCGGGAGATCATCCCGGCCTTCTGCATTGCACGACTCTCGAAGCGGTACTTCTATTGCGCCTTGTGTTCTGGGCTGAACTTCACTCCAGCCCATCCGCTCACGTCATACTTTGGAGCCGTACTCCCTGTCAGAGCTGGCATCACATAGCGCTCGGACTGCACGCCTAACTCCACCTCCAGGTTGTGCTTCAGTTGCAGGTTGGAGGTCGTTCGGAAGTCGCTCTGAGTTCCTCCGCCCACCAGGTACTGCGGACTGATGTAGCGATCGCGAAAACTCACTTGCACCTTATTCCGCGGCGAAATCCAGTACGTACTCCAAACCTGCCAGCCCACACCGGCTCGCCCCACCGTATCGCCGATCAAAAGACCCTTGTTGGTGTAGCCATCTTTATAGATTGGGTTCCAATAGTTGAAGCCCTCGGGAATTGTTGAGTCCTCGGAAGCCGTATAAGCTCCTTCCAGCCGAAGATCGAACCTGGCCAGCGGACCGGGCAGCTGCGCAATGTACACCCCAGGATGGAATGCCGAGCGTTTTGGCTGGGCCAGCGGGGAAGGATCGTCGTCGCTGAAGCTGTCGCCGTAGAGCGTTACCGGAATCTTTGGCAGCTTCCAGGAAAAATCCAATCCACCGCGCCGGTCGCCGGGATCGTTCTGCGGCTGGTCAGCGTTGAGATTGTCGCCCACGCTGAAGTAACTCTTCCACAATCGGTTGAAGGTGAAGGGATATCCCACTCCCAGGAATTCCACGGTGCGCGTAAACCCAATCTCAAAGCTCTTGAATGGCTGGAGCGAAATCTTCTCGCCATGCAGCCAGGGCTGCGGCAGGGCCTTATGTCCTTGGAGCTTCCCGTAGAACATATCCAGACGAACCTTGCCGAGGATGGGAATCTTATAGGGCAGGTCGTTGGTCAGCCTCGCCATCCATATCGGCTCAATGTTATTGCTGTAGAGCATCGCCCCGCCGGTTGCCGGGCCCCACCACAAGCTCTGCTTGCCAAGCGTTCCCGTCCAGCGTCCAAAGGAGACGCCCACATAGGTGTCCAGCAGACGAATGTGATTCACCGCGGGGCCGCCCTGCGTCAGGAATTGGTTGACGTCCACCCGGTCGATGCCTGCCATCGTGGCGATGGACGCCGCCGAAGGCCCGCCTAGGGAAGCGCCGTGCTGGTATTCGCCACGCACGTAAAGCAGCCCAGCCTGCTTTTGCACATAGCCGGACGCGCCCGAGATGGCGTTGAAGCCCTCCCCATAGGGCCGTCCAAAGTCGTCCACAAATGTCTGTCCAAAGTGGTAGCTGTCGCGCAGCGGAGCCCCTGCAATCTGCGTCGTTCGCGCATAAACCGATTCCACCGCGGACTGCTCTACTTCGCTGTTCAACTCCGGAGAGAACTCATGCTCCAGCGCCTCTTGCAACTTTGCGGCCTCCGCGTCGTGCGACCGTTCGCGGGCACGTTCCAGAAAGTGAGCGAACTGCGACCGCGTCCAGGGACGCATTCCCACCACCTCGGACTGCGTTTCGGTCAGTATCGCCAGCCGTTCCGCCGCCGGATAGGCCCAGCTATCCACCGGAACATACACCGACCCCGCATGTGCCAGGGCGCCCACCGGCAACACAACCAGCATCAGAGCAATGAGCAAGGAGGTTCCGGAGATACGTAGAAAGGAGGGTGCAATCGGCATTGAATTCGGACTCATGCTTCTCTTTTCCTTGGTGGCGGTTGCTTGACTGTGCAAAATCACGCCGCGGCGCTTGGAGAGAAACGAATTCCATCATGCTATCACGATCACTCTGGCGCTGGAGCCAGCTCTGGATGGGCTCTCTTTGGCGCTTCGGGCAGGGCTAAAGCCATGGTTGCAATCTGGATGCACGTCACCGCTGCCGGTGATATGCGTCATGGCGCGCCTGTTCCGCAGAGGATTTAATGCTGTTCCGGATCGAGGGATTATGCCCTCGAACAAAGGCCTCCGGGCCAACCTTTACCCCAGTAGATCGGTGGTATTGGTCCGCCGCAGCGTAGTGCGTTGGCTTGCGCACTCTGAAGATTTCCCGCTGCCCCGCTCCATCCTCCGACTCTTCGTGATAACGGCCCGCCGGGAGCCCTGCTATAGCAAATGCTTTACATATCCTGGAGGCGTTACACATGCCAACCGAAGTGAATCCCGCAATCCCCGGATTTAAGAATCCGGCCGGCTACATCGATGAAGTACTTGCCCAGGTGAAGGCGAAGAATCCCGCCGAACCGGAATTCCATCAGGCCGTGCAGGAAGTTCTCGAGTCCCTGCGCCCCGTCCTCGATAAGCACCCTGAGTTCCGTTCCGCACGCATCCTTGAGCGCATGGTGGAGCCGGAGCGCGTCATTATGTTCCGTGTCCCGTGGTTTGACGATCACGGCAATATGCAGATCAACCGCGGCTTCCGCATTCAGATGAACAGCGCCATCGGCCCCTACAAGGGCGGCTTGCGCTTCCATCCCTCGGTCAATCTCGGAATCCTCAAGTTCCTCGCCTTCGAGCAGGTCTTCAAGAACTCCCTCACCACGCTCCCCATGGGCGGCGGCAAGGGCGGCTCGGATTTCGATCCCAAGGGCAAGAGTGATGGCGAAGTCATGCGCTTCTGCCAGAGCTTCATGACCGAACTCCAGCGCCACATCGGCGCTGATACCGACGTGCCCGCCGGCGATATCGGCGTGGGTGGCCGTGAAATCGGCTTCCTCTTCGGACAGTACAAGCGGCTTCGCAATGAGTTTACCGGCGTCCTCACCGGCAAGGGACTCAACTGGGGCGGCTCGCTGATTCGTCCCGAGGCCACCGGCTATGGCTGCGTGTATTACGCGCAGGAGATGTTGAAGTCCCGCAAGGACTCGCTCGAAGGCAAGGTCTGCCTCGTCTCCGGCTCCGGCAACGTGGCGCAGTACACGGTCGAAAAGCTCCTCGACCTCGGTGCCAAGCCCGTCACCATGTCTGACTCCAACGGCGTCGTCTATGATCCCGATGGCATTGACCGCGAGAAACTCGCCTGGGTCATGGAACTGAAGAACGTCCAGCGCGGACGCATGATCGACTACGTCAACGTCTTCAAGAAAGCCATCTTCGTCCCCACCGACATGCAGATGGATCACAATCCGCTGTGGGCGATGAAGGGCGACTGCGCCTTCCCCAGCGCCACGCAGAATGAGATCAACCTGAAGGACGCCGAAAACCTCATCAAGAACGGGGTCAAGGTTGTGGCCGAGGGCGCCAACATGCCCAGCACGCTGCCCGCAACCCGCCTCTTCCTGGAGAACGGAATCCTCTACGGCCCGGCCAAGGCGGCCAACTGTGGCGGCGTCGCTACTTCCGGTCTGGAAATGGCGCAGAACAGCCAGCGCATGGCCTGGACTCGCGAAGAAGTGGACAAGAAGCTCCACAGCATCATGGTGGAAGTCCACCGCAACTGCTTTGAGACCGCCGCAACGTATGGCGCTCCCGGCAATCTCGTGGCTGGCGCCAACATTGGCGGCTTCCTCAAGGTCGCCAACGCCATGATGGATCAGGGACTGGTCTAAGTCTCACTCTCTCAGGGCTGCCGCAGCGCAAAACAAGGCATTGCGGCAGCCCCGGAGTAGTCTCCCGGCAGGGAAGCACGCACACCATTTAAATTGTGAAGATTTGAAAGCGCTGCGGTGGGGTCGCTATGGGGCACGCCCTGTCTGCGGCGTGCCCCATTCGCGAGCTATTGAATATCGGTTACCTTGCCGCCGTTAAATGTAACTTTCATATCCGGATACACGTAGATCTTCTTCTTGCCGAGATCCACGATGCCCTTTGGCTTTCCCAGCGCACCGATCACCTGCTCTGGTGTCTGTCCCAGTGCAACCGTTGGCGTGTCGGCGGTTGCGGCTGCTGCTGATGCTGGCGCACCGCCTGTGTCGCCCGCCGCTTCTTTTTCCGCGGCGTCGGCTTCCTTGGACTGGTCCTGAAGCTGTGAGGCGACCTCGCTCTCCGGCGGAGGCGGAGGAGCGTTCAGGGCCATCACAGACTCCGTGGGCGGAGCGTTGGCCGAAGCGGGCAGAGTGGGTAATCCTCCCTGACCCTGCTTCTTCTGAAGATCCGCCATGCCCTGGTCGATGGTCTCGCGCATGTGGTTCTGCATGTCCTGCAGTTCCTCAAGCGTAACGGCAACTGAGTCGCCGCGCGGACACTCTCTTCCGCCCTTGCTCGCCAGCACAACCATGTTCACCGAGGTTGCGTCAGGCGCGTTCTGTGCCGCCAGTTGCAGGGCATCGCCCTGGCTGATGGCGCACTCTGCTCCGGAGCCGTCCACCACGTCGATATCCTGTCCTGCTACAAACACATGCTGAATGCCGTCTGTCAGCACTCGCTGAATACTGCTTGACGCTGCATCCGGCTCAGCCGTCGAGCCCGCCTGCGCCTCGGAATTTTCCAGTGCGATCTGGCGGCGAACCTCTTCCGCAATCAGGTTCTTTGTATCCGGCGTAAGCGGCGTGGGATTGCTCATCGCCTGGTTCTGCTGCGCCTCAACCCGTGCCTGGTAGGCCGCTTGCAGCGAGGTGGAGATCATGTAGTCCGTAAGCCAGAGCGCCGGGCTCGCGTACACCGGATATGGCGTAAAGTAGCCGCCGTAGAACCCGACCCACGGACTCCCGCCCCAGCCCCACCCGTACGCAATCGGCGTAGCCCAGGGGTTGTAAGCCCATCCGTAGAACGCAGGCCGGTAGTAGTAGGAGGGATAGTACGGATTCACATACATGCCGCGATAGCCGTAGCGGCCGTAGTAACGGTGATAGTAGGCCCCATGGTAGTAGTAGGAGCGCCGTGCATACTCGTGCCCGTGGTAGTTGTAAGGCCGCTGCACGTAACCATGACCGCCGCGCTCCGAATAGATGCGGCTGTGGTCTGCACGCTCCGAAACCACTCTCCGGTTTCCGTTCAGTCCGCGGTGAACGTCCATGCCGCGCTTCGGATCATGCAGCGAAGCCACTTTTCCGTCCGGCCGCCGGGTTACCGTGCCGCCGTTCTTTGTCTGCGAAACCGTGTGGCCGTTCGCAACCTTGCCCCCACCGGCTCCGGCTCCATGCCCGGCTCCAGCCGTCGCGCCAGTCGCGCCGTGGGCCGCTCCGCCAGTGCCGGTCGCCCCGTGGCTGGCACCAGCCGCTCCCGCCCCGGTTGCGCCGTGGGCTCCAGCTCCCGCCCCGGCTCCGGTTGTGGTGTGCGTTCCTGCTCCCGCCGTTGCTCCGGTCGTCGTGTGTCCAGCGCCACCGGTTGTGGTCGTAGTCGTATGGCTTGCGCCGCCCGTGGTCGTAGTCGTCGTGTGGCTGCCGGCACCGCCTGTTGTCGGGCCGTGGGTCGCTGCACCGCCCGTGGTCGGGCCGTGTGTGGCCGTGGTTGTGCTGTGTCCCCCGGTCGCCGCGCTATGCGCGCCGCCTGCCGCACCCCCCGAGTGAGCTGCGGGAGCGGCGGCTTTGGGTGCCGCCTTGGCTGGCGCCGCGGCCTTCTTGGTGTCCGTACTAAATGCCATGCACGTGAGCAGCGTCAAAACTACGCATAGGCTTAAGTATCGAATCGAACGTATCTGGCATCTTCCCAGCAAAGTCATTGCAGTTCTCCCCTAGTCAATTCGGTGCCGCTCCGGATGATCGGTGCGGCTAGTTATTGAATGTCTTTCACTTTCCCGTTGAGGAACGTCACCTTCAAGTCCTTGTAGGAGTAAATCTCTTTAGCGCCGATCTTGGCTTTTCGCAGCGGCGCTCCCAGGATAGCCACCACCTGGTCCGGGGTCTGTCCAAGAGCCACCGTGGGCGGTTCTGCCGCAGGCGCATCGGGTGGAGGCGGAGGAGGTGCAATCGCCGCGGGAGCAGCGTCCGCGGCAGGTTGAGGCGCTGCCGCCGGTTGCTGGCCTCCCTTCGCATCATCCGATGGAACCACCTTCACTACTTCCTGAACCAGTCTCAACGCCTCGTCCGGCGACGGAAGACCGTCCTTGAACGCAATGGTCACCGAGGACCGGAAGCGAACATCGTTGATCGCGTCCGTGAAGAATTCCATGAGCACCGCAGAATCCTTGCCCGCATCCTTCACATCGAGCTTGGTAAGCCAGAATTTTTCACCGGAGACAAACGTCCGGGTCGCTGGAGCTTTGTCCGCGCCATGCCCGAAGGCTGAAAACTTTCCCAGAACCGAACTCGCCTTGCAGGTTGCATTCTGCGAGAAGTGTCCGTCCTTGTAGGTGTTGACGCACATGGCCGAACTGCTGGCCGCCGCCATCATTAGCTTGTCTTTTTGCAGGATGAGAACGGAGCCCGCGGTTACGATATCGGTTTTGTCGTCGGTTGTCTTGGTGATGGCATATTCAGCTTCCAGCTTCTTCTGGATGGCTGCCCGGGGCCCTTGATCCTGCGCGGCGCTTGCCGAAGACATTCCAGCGAGCAGAGCGGTCAAGGTCAAAAAAGTCTTGATGGATCTCATAAGTGTCTTCTCTTCAATGCTGCGATTCAATGCTGCGATTAGTGAGAATTCACGGGGCCGTGTTCGCCTTGCAAGCGGGCTGCGGGCCCAGCAAAACTGCGCCATGGTTTCACAAAGATTAAGTAGTTCGGATTCCTTCGTAGGCAGACTTTCCGATCGCTGCCCTGCGCTCTGCCCCGCGCTCTGCTCTGCGCTAAAGCGACATCCTCAGCGTTCGGGAAGTATACACCCGGGCGAATACCTCAGTGCCTCGCCATTTTTCATTATTTACCGTGAATTGAGGACGCGGCGAAACAGGAAAAAGCCTTGGGAAAGCGGCAATCTTCCGTCTGGCTAACCACGCTCCCGCCAAGTAGTCACGGCGAAACGTGAGCACGATCACTGCACGAAATATGGAATAGGTAGTAAATGCTCAACTGGATTTGTGCCACTGATCGCCGGGAGCCCATCCAGGCGGCGGCGCACTCAAGGAGGAGCGGTCGAGCGGGCCGGCGTAGGCGCAAAACGAATGAGCGAGGTTCAATCGAGAGGAGGTTCTCGATGAACAGAAGACTATTCATTGCACTGGCTTTAATCCTTGTTTTCTGCGGACAATCCCTATCTCAAACAGGAACCAAAAAGAAGCGGCCGCTTCCGTATGAATTCGGTCGCGTCGTTCTCAATAATTACTCTGAAAAAGCTGACCTTTCCCCGGTCGTCTTCGAGCATTGGATTCACCGCTCGAAGTTCACCTGCCGGGTCTGCCATGTTGACATTGGATTCGCCATGAAAGCCGGTGCCACCGGCATCCATGCCGTGGACAACGAGCGCGGCTACTATTGCGGCTCTTGCCACAACGGCAAGATGATCGTCGACGGAAAAGCTGTCTTCGCCGCCTGCTCCAATAAGAAGTTGACCTACGAAGACCAGAGGCGTTGTGACCGCTGCCACTCCATAGGCAAGAAAGTGCCGAGCGATTTTGACTTCTTCACTTTCAGCCAGCCCCTTCCCAAGGAGCGCTTTGGCAACGGCATCGACTGGGAGAAAGCGGAAGAGATGGGACTCATCAAGCCCGCCTCTTTCCTGGACGGCTTCACGATTCCGAAACACTCGCTCGCGGCCCAGAAGGATTTTGACCTCAATCCCAAAGTTGAGGGAATGCCTGACATCATCTTCTCCCACAAGAAGCACACCGTTTGGAACGGATGCGAACTCTGCCATCCCGAGATATTCATGGGAGTCAAGAAGGGCAATTCGCACTACAACATGGTGGATATCTCCGAAGGCAAGTCCTGCGGCGCCTGCCATGTCACGGTCGCATTTCCCCTCATGGATTGCCAGCGCTGCCATTCCAAACCGGTACAACCCTGAGCGCACCTGAGCGGAGGCCATTATGACCACCGGGATCACCTGCAAGCGGATGATCGTCGCCGGATTGTTGTGTACGGGGCTTGCCGTTCCTGTTGGCGTGTACGCCATCGGCGAGCCCCCGCCGTCCGCTTCTCAATCGGCTCCCGCGCGGGAGACATGGCAGAAGGAGTTCGATAGCGTCTGCTCCAGGTCTCAGGACGCCATGAGCTTCTCCGAAGAGGAACTCGCAACTCTCATCAAGAGATGTGACGTTCTTTTGCCGCAGATTGAGAAGCTCGACGAAACACGAAAAAAGGTCTACATGGGACGACTACGAATGTGCCGAGGCCTTTATGCTTACGTGCTCGAATCGAAGAGGAACGAAAAAAAATGACCGCGGGCGCTTCCTGCTCACGCTGGCCTGCGGAGTTTTTCTCTTGGCCGGCGTCGCATCAGCCCAGTTCTTTCTACCTCCGCCTCCCCCTGCGCAACCTTCTGACTACGGCAAAGTGATCCTTGATACCGATGCTTCCAAGTCAGGTCCCGGAGCTGTAGTCTTCGATCATTGGCTGCACCGCTCCAAGTTCACCTGCCGCCTCTGCCACGTTGACATCGGCTTTGCCATGGCGGCAAAAGGCACCGGAATCCGCGCAGACAGCAACCGCCAGGGCTTCCATTGCGGAGCTTGTCATGACGGAAAGAAGCTCTTCGGAGGCAAACCGCTCTTCGCCGCCTGCTCGGATGGGCCGGGTGGAAAGCAGTGTGACCGCTGTCATTCCCTGGGCAAGAACGGCGTCAGGGAATACGAGTACCGGGCGTACACCGCAAAGTTTCCCAAAGCGCACTATGGCATTGACTGGCAGGCGGCCGAGGCCGCCGGGATCGTGAAGCCTGTCGATTTCGTCGAAGGTGTCTCTATCAAGAAAACCAAGATCGAGAGCAGGGAAGATTTCTCCATCAAAGCGGGCGTCACATGGGTGCATCCCGTCTTCTTCTCCCATGAGAAGCACTCCATCTGGAATGGCTGCGAACTCTGCCATCCTGAAATATTTCCAACCGCCAAGAAATCAGCGGTCCAGTACACCATGTTTTCCAACATCGAAGGCCGCCATTGTGGCGCATGTCACCTGAAAGTTGCGTTCCCGCTCAACAATTGCCAGATGTGCCACCCGCGCGCGCCGGCGTGGGCGCAGCAGTAGCTTAAGACATTGGGGGTGAGGTGTGCTCGATACCTCGTCCCCAAACTCACCAATCCCCGGTAAGGATTCCCCGTGGCGCGGCCCTCCCGCGCCATATACTATGTTGCGCGAGTCCAATCGCACGTTCTTGCAAGGCTTCGCAACATGCCCTCAGCCGAGACTTCGCAGCTCTTCGCCGATCCCGAGCGCCTCTTTGAAGGCTTCGAAAACCTCATGCCCTTCCGCGTGCAGGACATCCTGCTCGTCTCCAGCCTCTACGATTCCTTCATCCTCCGCGAAGACGGACGTCTCAGCGAACTGCTCATCGGCCAATCTCTTGAACTGCATCTCCAGCACACGCCTGAGATCACCCACGTCTCTACCGCCGCTGAGGCCCTTGAACTGGCCAGCAGCCAGTCCCGCTACAATCTCATCGTCACCAACATCCACCTCAATGACATGGATTGCCTCGAACTCGCCGCTGCCGTGCGCCGCGCCGGACTGGACATTCCCATCGCCGTGCTCGCCTTCGATCATCAGGAAGCGCAGGCTCTCCTGGCCCGCCGTCCCTTGCCGGGCATCGAGCAGGTCTTCCTCTGGCAGGGAAATCCGCGTCTGCTCCTCGCCATCGTCAAATACGTAGAGGACAAGCGCAACGTCGAGCATGACACTATCAAGATGGGTGTTCCCGTCGTCCTTGTCGTTGAAGACGACGTGCGCTACTACTCCGCGCTGCTCTCTGAGATTTACACCGCGCTCATCTACCAGTCCCGCCGCATCCTCAGTGAGGGATACAATCTTGCGCACAAACTCGTCCGTATGCGTGCCCGTCCCAAGATTCTCCTCGCCCAGGATTATGAGAGCGCCATCGCCATCGTCGAGCGCTATGGGAAATATCTCTTCGGCGTCGTCTCCGATGTCGAGTTTCCCCGCGCCCGCCATCTCGATCCCGAAGCCGGATTCGAACTCGCGCACCTCGTACGCCGCACCATTCCCGACATTCCCATCGTCCTCCAGTCCAGCGATTCGCAGTTCCAGCCGCGCGCCCACCGCGAGGGCTTTGCATTTCTGCGCAAAGGCTCAGACACGCTGCTCGCTGACATGCGCAAGCTACTCACCCACGAATTCGCCTTCGGAGATTTCGTCTTCCGCCTCGCCAACGGCTCCGAGGTCGGCCGCGCCAGCGATCTCGATGGCATGGAGTCCCAGCTTCGCCACATTCCCGTCGAGTCGCTCATCTTCCACGGCGAGCGCAATGACATTTCGCACTGGCTTATCGCTCGCACCGAGCTTGCCCTGGCCGAGAAGCTCCGTCCCCGCCGCGTCGTGGACTACCAGGATGCCGAGGCCCTCCGCGCCCATTGCCTGCAAACCATCCGCGACTACCGCCGTGAGCAGAAGCAGGTTCTCGTCGGCGACTTCCAGCCATCCAGCTTCCGCCCATCTCCGGGATTTTTCCTCCGCTTTGGCATCGGCTCGCTCGGCGGCAAAGCCCGCGGACTCACTTTTGTCCGTCACCTGCTGCACAAGTACAACGTCAGCCAGCGCTTTCCCGGCGTGCGCATCGCCGTGCCCAACACTCTCGTTCTCGCCACCGATCTCTTTGAGCAGTTCCTCGCCGAGAACAACCTCGAGTCCTTCGCCATCCACTGCACGGATGACCAGGAACTGCTCCAGCGTTTCCTCGCTGCCGCCCTGCCCCGCAACCTCCGCGCCGCTCTCTCCGACTTCCTGCGCGAGATTCGCGTCCCGCTTGCTGTCCGCTCCTCCAGTCTGCTTGAGGATTCGCAGTACCAGCCCTTCACCGGCGTCTATGACACGTTCATGCTTGCCAACCGCAATGTAGAACTCGCCAAGCGCCTCGATGAACTCACCGAAGCCATCAAGCGTGTGTACGCCTCCACCTTCACCCAGCACGCCAAGGCCTACATCCACGCCACGCCCTTCCGCCTGGAAGAAGAGAAGATGGCTGTGATGATTCAGGAGGTCGTCGGCGCAGCCCACGGTAACCGTTACTATCCAGATTTCTCCGGCGTCGTCCGCTCGCGCAACTTCTATCCCGCCGAGCCCATGCAGCCCAATGACGGCATCGCCGCCGTCGCCCTCGGCCTCGGACGCACCGTTGTTGATGGTGGCAAGTCGCTATCTTTCTGTCCGCGCTATCCCCGCAACATGATCCAGTTCTCCAGCGTCGAAGACATCCTGCGCAACTCCCAGACCGAATTCCTGGCACTCGATCTTGCTCCGATTAACGCTGATGGCGCCCCCCAGACCGCAGTCGAGCGCCTTCGCGAGCGCCGTTTTCCTCTGCGCGACGCCGAAGCCGACGGCACTCTGCACTATGTCGCCTCCACCTACTCACGCGACAATGACGTGATCAACGATGGCCTGAGCCGTCCCGGCCCCCGCGTCGTCACCTTTGCGCCCATCCTCAAGCACAATGTCTTTCCGCTCCCCGCGCTTCTCGATTACCTCCAGAAGCTCGGAGCCGATGCCCTTGGCCGTCCCGTTGAAATTGAGTTTGCCGTACGAATGGGCAGCCATGCCGAGCCAGCCGACTTCGGCTTTCTCCAGATGCGCCCCCTCATCTGCTCGCGTGAGATCGAGGACTTCGCCATCGAGTCCATCGAACCCGCCACCATTCTCTGCCGCAGCTCCCACGTTCTCGGCAACGGACGCATCGAAGACATCCACGACGCCGTCGTCGTCGATTACGAAAGCTTCCACCGGGCCAGCAGTGTCGAGGTCGCGGAGATCGTCGCCCGCCTCAATGCCCAGCTTGTCCGCGCCAATACCCCCTATATCCTTGTCGGAGTGGGCCGCTGGGGCTCCAAAGATCCATGGCTTGGCATCCCCGTCACCTGGGATCAGGTCTCTGGCGCGCGTGTCATCGTCGAGGCCGGCTTCCGTGACTTCCGCGTCACTCCATCGCAGGGCAGCCACTTCTTCCAGAATCTGACGGCCTTCCGCATCGCCTACTTCACCATCAACCCTGACCTCGGAGAAGGTCAGGTCGATTGGGCCTGGCTTGCCGCCCAGCCCGCCGTCGAGCAATTTGGCTCCGTCCGCCACATCCGCCTCGACGCGCCGTTCACCGTCGTCATCAGCGGAACCCGCGGCCTCGGCGTCGTCCTCAAACCCGCTTAGGGTGGATCACCGGTGGCCCACATCCGCCATCCTGTGGCGAATGTGGGGTACAGATTTGGGGCACGAATGTAAGGTACAGATTTTCCCTACTGCGCGTCCGGCTTCCCCAGAAATCGATCCATCTGGCTGAACATCCACTCCGGCTGGTCATACATGATGAAGTGCCGCGACGTTGGCGCCAGTTGGAACTGCACGTTCTTCAGATCTTTATATTGCAGTTCAAAGCTTTGCTGGATCTGCTCTTTCGTCGCGTACTTCTCATACGCAATCCACGTTCCCAGCACCAGCGTCGGCGCGGTGATCTTTCCTACCTCTTTACGCAGATCGGTGCTCAGCATCTCGTACATCGCATTCGCCGTGGTCTTCCCGTCGGACGCCACCGCCCACCCGTAAATCCTGTCGAGGTCCGCCTGCGCCGTCACCATCTGCGCCATTGAGATCTTCTGGAACTGCAACCGCCGTTCTTCCGTGGAACTCAGCATGTTGTCCCGCAGCCTTGCCGCGCCCGCTTCCATATCCTGCTGGCTGATGCCTGGATTTGCCGCCGCTCCCAGCCCCGGCAGCGTATCCACAATCACCACCTTGCCTACCAACTCTGGATGCTCTGCCGCCAGCCACAGCGCCAGAAAGCCGCCCAGGCTGTGCCCAACAATCACCGGATTCCTCATATGCCGGTCGCGAATATATTGCGCAATTGCCTCGCGCTCGGTGACCAGGTAAGGCCCGTCAATCGCGGGTTCTCCCGCAAACCCTGCCAGCGTCAGCACATGGCACTCAAAGCGTTCTTTGTAGTGAGCCACCGTCGAGTCCCACACCGCTCCCGAGGAGCTCAGCCCCGGAATCAGAATCATCGGCGTGCCATGCCCGGTGATCGTCACATGGAATGGGCGACTTACCGTTTTCGCCGCGCTCGCCCCCTGCGCCAGAGAAACTGCGGCCACAACGGTCAGTGCCAGGCAGAACACGCTTCGCTTTGACATCCGGATTTCCCCCTGGCCTCGCAGCATATCAGCTTCGCGCCTCCTCCGCTGCCGCCCCTCTACTCCCATCCCCGCTCCAGACGCTATAATGAAAGTGACTGCCGATGACTTGAATGTGGGATCTTGCCCGCAGCGCAGCACAAATTATTTGGAGGATTTTTCCTTGGGAACCCAGCTCACGCCCGTACAAACCGACTATAAAGTTGCCGACCTTGCTCTTGCCGAGTGGGGACGCAAGGAAATCTCCGTCGCCGAGTTTGAAATGCCCGGCCTCATGTCCATCCGCAAGAAGTACTCTGCCGAGAAGCCGCTCAAGGGTGTCCGCATCACCGGCTCTCTGCACATGACCATCCAGACCGCCGTCCTCATTGAGACTCTTGTCGAGCTCGGAGCCAGCGTCCGTTGGGCAAGCTGCAACATCTTCTCCACCCAGGATCACGCTGCCGCGGCCATTGCCGTCACCGGCGTTCCCGTCTTCGCCTGGAAGGGCGAGTCGCTCGAAGAGTATTGGGATTGCACCCTCCGCGCCATCAGCCATCCCGACGGACAGGGCCCTGAGCTTGTCGTCGATGACGGCGGCGATGTCACCCTGCTCATCCACAAAGGCTATGAGCTTGAGAACGGCTCCGACTGGGTCAACACTCCCTCCGGTTCGCATGAAGAGAAGGTCATCAAGGATCTGCTGAAGAAGGTCCACGCTGAAACTCCGCAGCGCTGGCACAAACTTGTCGCCGCATGGCGCGGAGTCTCCGAGGAGACCACCACTGGCGTTCATCGCCTCTACCGCATGAAGGAAGAGGGAACGCTGCTCGTCCCCGCCATCAACGTCAATGACTCGGTCACCAAGTCGAAGTTCGACAACCTCTACGGCTGCCGTGAGTCTCTTGCTGACGGCATCAAGCGCGCCACCGACGTCATGGTCGCCGGCAAGGTCGCCGTCATCTGCGGCCACGGAGACGTGGGCAAGGGTTCGGCGCAGTCCCTGCGAGGCCTCGGAGCCCGTGTCATCGTCACCGAGATCGATCCCATCAACGCTCTTCAGGCTGCCATGGCCGGATACCAGGTCACCACCCTTGAAGACACGCTCGGCCTCGGCGACATCTACGTCACCACCACAGGCAATGTGGACATCATCCGCTTCGAGCACATGGAGAAGATGAAGGACCAGGCCATCGTCTGCAACATCGGACACTTCGACAACGAGATCGAAGTCGATCGCCTCAACAACGCTCCCGGCGTCGTCCGCACCAACATCAAGCCGCAGGTGGATATGTACACCTTCCCCGACGGCCACTGCATTTTCCTGCTCGCCGAAGGCCGCCTCGTCAACCTTGGCTGCGCCACCGGACACCCCAGCTTCGTCATGTCCAATAGCTTCTCCAACCAGACCCTCGCGCAGATCGATCTCTGGAAGAACCGCGACAAGTACGCCAAGGAGGTTTACACCCTCCCCAAGCACCTCGACGAAGAAGTTGCCCGCCTGCACCTTGAGAAGATCGGCGTCAAACTCACGGTGCTCACCCAGAAGCAGGCCGACTACATCGGCGTCCCGGTCAACGGCCCCTACAAGCCGGATACCTATCGCTACTAGAAAGAGAACGATGAAGCTCGAATATCTCGCAGCCGGATCGGAGGATTGTCCTTTGATCCGGCTGTTCCATTTCGATGTAGTGGAGGCTCGGCAGCTTGGCCATATCTTCCACGAACTCGCCGACGGCACTCGATCCGAGTGTGAACTGCACAGTGAGCCGATGATCGAATCCATCAGCCGTTGCCGACTAACTTTGCGTGCAGGTGGGCGTGACTGCGGAATCACACAAATCTCTCCCTTGAATTTCACTTGCGAGTTTACAGCGGCAGGAGAAGGATGGCTGGAGATGGCAGAGAAAGTAGAGTCCTTGTACGCCACTGGAATACTTACAGGTCATCAGTGGCTCAACGGAGACTGGAATATAGCGTTTCTGCTATCGCCTTCCGGACAGTGGTAGGTGTCGCGATGGTCTGGCAGGGTGCCTCGTTCAAGCCTCTTTTGCTTGGGCGGGGCTTTTGACTTTGTTCTCCCGCCAATCTGCTAGCATGGAAGCTGAACCTTTATTAGGAAATGTGACTTGGACGTTCTCACCACCACCTCATCGCGCAGGTACGCTTGGACTGCGGTAATAATCTTCTTTCTAGTCGTTTACCTCGGCTCTGCCTTCGCGCCCGGTCTGCAGGACGACGTGGACTCCTCCCACGCCGAAGTCTCTCGCGAGATGCTCACCCGCGGCGACTTCGTGACCCTGCACGTCAACGGCTTCCGCTACCTTGAAAAAGCGCCCATGATCTACTGGCTCGTCGCCGGATGCTACACGGTCTTCGGCGTCAATGAGTTTTCCACCCGTCTGCCCAACGCCTTCGCCATGTTGCTGCTCGCCCTGCTCGCCATGCGCTGGGCTCGCCGAGCCTATGGCGCACGCGCCTCCGTCTACGCCGGACTCTTCATCGCCACCACCGCAGGCTGCTTCCTCTTCACCCGCATCATGATCCCCGAGGCCATCCTAAGCCTCTTCATCGCCTGCTCGTTCTACTGCTTCCTCACCGCACTGGAAGACAGGGACACATGGCGCTGGTACGGCGGCTATGCTTGCCTCGCTCTTGCCGTCTTGACCAAGGGATTGCTTGCCCTCGTCGTCGTCGGCTTTGCCATGTTGCTCTACATCGCCTTCAGTGGCGAGTGGCGGCGCTGGCGCGAATTCCGTATTGCAACCGGACTGCTCCTCTTTTTCGTGATTGCCGCTCCCTGGCACATCCTCGCCGGTCTGCGCAATCCTGCCGTCGGATACCAGCACCACGGCTTCTTCTGGTTCTACTTCGTCAATGAGCACTTCATGCGCTTCCTTGGCAAGCGTATTCCCAAGGATTACAACAAGCAGCAGAGTTCGCTCTTCTGGGGCCTGCACCTCATCTGGCTCTTTCCCTGGAGCCTCTATCTTCCGGTCGCCCTGCGCCGGCTCATCGCCGATTTCCGCCAGCGCCGCGCCCAGTCCACGCCCGCGCCCGCCACCTTCCGCCAGCGGACCGATATGGCGTGCATCATCTGGGCCGGAGTCACCCTCGTCTTCTTCTCCTTCTCCACCAATCAGGAGTACTACACCTTCCCCGCCTACCTGCCCATCCTGCTCTTCATCGCAGGGCAGCTCGCGCGAGAAGAGGAATCCACTTCCCGCCGCTGGCTCCTCTGGACCTCAGCCGTGCTTGCAGTGGTCTCCGTCGCCTTCGCGGCAATCCTCGTCTTCGGCCTCTGGAGCTCCCGCCATCTCGCCTTCGTCCCCGATATCGGCACCGTTCTGGCCAAGCCTGACCTGCAAGCCGACTCGCTTTCCATGGGACACATCCTCGACCTCACGGGCGAATCCTTTGCCGCCCTGCGCCTCCCGGCCATCCTCGCGGCCTTTGCCCTCGGCCTCGGCCCCGCGCTGGCCTTCTGGCTGCGCCGCCGCCGCGCCCACTTTTACGCCACATGGATGACCGCGCTCACCATGGTGGTCTTTCTCCTTGCCGCCCACATCGCCCTAGGCCGCTTTGACCCTTATCTCGGATCGCGCAACATGGCGCGTGAAATCGCTCCCATCCTCCAGCCCTCGGACCGCGTCATGATCTACGGCGACCAGTCCTTCGGCTCGACCTTGCTCTTTTATCTCAAGCGCCCCATCGAGGTCGTCAACGGCGCCACAACCACACTATGGTTCGGCTCTACATTCCCTGACGCTCCTCACATTCTTCTCGACGATGCCGGTCTGTTGAAGGCCTGGAACTCGCCGCAGAATGTCTATCTCTTTGTGCCGCAGCATGAGAACGCCCATGTGGAAGCTCTTCTCCACCCCTCTCGCATGGTCGCCCAAAGCTCCGGCAAAGTGATCTACGCCAACCATCCCTAAGTGGACAGCCCTGAGCGTTGCTGAGACAATCAGAGGCGCGCTTCACCATCGAGACCTGTGTTCATGATTAAGATATTGCTCGTCCTCGGCCTGCTGGGAATCCTCACCTCCAGCATCTTCGAAGGAATGACATTTTTCGCCGCCCTGCGCTATCTCTTCAGCCGTCGCCGGAGAACCCGTCAGCCTCTCGATTTCACTCCGCCCGTCAGCATCATCAAGCCGCTGCACGGCACGTTCGCCGATCTCGAAGCCTATCTCGAAGGCTACTTCCATCTCGACTATCCCAACTATGAGATCCTCTTCTGCGCCCGCCAGCCCAATGATGCTGGCTTGGCCGTCGCCCGCAAAGTTTCCGAGCGCCACCCGGAAATCCCGGTGCGCATCCTCACCTCCGGCGAGCCCACCTGGCTCAACGCCCGTTGCTATTCGCTCTACCTCATGACCCAGGCCGCGCGGCATGACATCATTGTCATGACCGACGCCGACATCCCCGCCAAGCCAGACTATCTCCGCAACATGGTCGCGCCCTTCCGCGACGAAAAAATCGGCGTCATCACCTGCGTCTATCGCGGCAAGGCCGTCCAGGGAGGCTTCGGCGAGCGTCTGGAAGGCCTCGGCATGTCGGTTGAAATGACCTCGGGAGTTCTCGTCGCGCAGATGATGGAAGGAATCCGCTTCACCCTCGGACCCTCCACCGCCGTCCGCCGCCGCACCCTGGCCGCCATCGGAGGCTTCGAAGCTCTGCAATCCTACGCCGCCGACGATTACATGCTCGGCTATCTCGCCGCTGAGAAGGGCGATGGCGTCGTTCTCTCCGACTACATCATCGACCACTGCATCATGAAGGTTGGCTTCCTCAAGTGCCTGGAGCACCAGCTCACCTGGATGCGCAGTACCCGCTTCTCGCGCCCCAGCGGACACCTCGGCACCGGCCTCACCTTCGCCGTCCCCTACGGCGTCCTCGTCTGGATCGCGGCATGGCTGCTCGGCCATCCCTGGCTTGGAGCCGCAGCCCTCGCCTTCACCGTCGTCACCCGGATGCTCCAGTCGATCCTCGTCGGCGGCCTTGTCGTAAGAGACAGCCAGTCCGTCTGGCTATCCTTCCTCTATCCACTGCGCGACTTCATGGGATTTTTCTTCTGGATCGCCAGCTACTTCAGCAACAGGATTCGCTGGCACGGCAGGATATTTCTATTGCTCCCCGGCGGCATCATGCAGCGCCCCGAGGATCTTGCGAAGCCCAAGACACCCAAGGCCGCCGAAAAGGTCTTATAGTCTCGGAGTCCCACGAAAGCCGGGTGCCCCACGTTCGCGCCGCGCCCTTTTGCGGCGATAACGTGGGAAGCAACGTCCTTCCTCTCAAAGGTTCTCGCAGTTGCTCTTTGAACCCACGCCGCTCTACCGCCCCACAATCTCCGATGCCACCTTCAGCGACGCCGCCACCGCCTGATCCATGTTGTAGTAGCGGTACTGTGCCAGCCTGCCTACAAAAATGCACCGCGTCTCCCGCGCCGCCAGCTCTTCATAGCGTTTCAGTAACTCGCGGTTCTGCGGCCTCGGCACCGGATAATACGGGTCGCCCTCGGCACACGGATACTCGCGCACAATCGAAGTCCCCGCGCATGTTTGCCCCGTCAGGTGCTTGAATTCCGTAATCCGCGTGAACTCGTGCTCGTTCGGATAGTTCACCGTTCCCACCGGCTGGAAGCGCTCTACCCCCACCAGAAATTCATGCTCGAAGCGCAGCGAACGGTAGGGAAGCCGCCCGAAGCGGAAGCCGAAATATTCGTCGATTGGCCCGGTATAAATCACCAGCTTGGCCGCCCTGCCTCGCTTCTCTGTAAACTCGCTCTCCAGCTCAATTCTGATATTCGGATGCTCCAGCAAACGCTCAAACATCCGCGTATAGCCTTCACGCGGCAGCCCCTGGTAGGTGTCGGTAAAGTACCGGTCGTCGCGGTTGGTCCGTGTAGGAATTCGCGCTGCCACCCCGGCGTCCAGCTCTGAGAGGTCCAGCCCCCACTGCTTGCGCGTGTATCCGCGGAAGAACTTCTCGCACAGCTCCCGCCCCACCGAGTTCAGCACCACATCTTCGCTTGTGCGGACCGGATCGCGCTTTTCCCGCACCCGCTCAAAGAACGCCGCGACCTCGGCCTCGCTCAGCGTCCAGCCATACAGCCGGTTGATCGTATCCTGGTTAATCGGCAAAGGCAGTAGCTTGCCGTCCACCTGGGCCAGTACCCGGTGCTCGTACCCATGCCACTCCGTAAACCGCGAGAGATACTCAAAAACCGCCTGGGAGTTTGTATGAAACAGGTGAGGACCATACCGGTGGACGAGCAGCCCATGCGCGTCCAGTTCATCAAAGGCGTTTCCGCCTACGTGCGTGCGGCGGTCGAGGATGACCACCTGACGGCCTGCTTCGGCAAGTTGCCGGGCCGCCACGCTACCTGCAAAGCCCGCGCCTACCACCAGAATATCAACTGACACGCCGGACAATTCTCCCAGCCGTCAGTATATCCCCTGCGCTGGCGGCAACCCTCGGGCAGGGAAGCGCTTCCTGAGGAAAACGCGCCGAAGAAAATGATTTCTTCAGCGCCCCATTAAGTATAAAGTTTATCGGGCGCGTGCTGGAGCGTTCACGCTCATCGCACAGGGTTGTTGCTGTCACGCACGATCGAAAACGGCCAAACTAAAACTTGCAGTACATAGGGGGCGGTATGCTGAAAGGTCGCAATGCAGTCGTAACCGGATCAACCAGCGGCATTGGAGAAGGTGTGGCGCGTGCGCTCGCGGCGCAGGGCGCCAACGTCATGCTCAATGGTTTCGGAGATGCTGCCGCAATTGAAAAACTTCGCGCGGAACTGGCTGCCAAGCACGGCGTCCAGGTTCTCTACAATCCCGCCGACCTCTCCAAGTCGGACGAGTGTGAAGCTCTCATCCGCGACGCTGAAACGCGCCTCGGCTCCATTGATATCCTCGTCAATAATGCTGGCGTCCAGTTCGTCGCGCCCATTGATGAATTCCCCGTCGACCGCTGGAACCAGATCATCGCCATCAATCTCTCCTCTGCCTTCCATACCATCCGTGCGGCTCTGCCCGGCATGAAGAAGCGCGGCTGGGGACGCCTCATCAACACAGCCTCCACGCACGGTCTCGTCGCCTCCGCCAACAAGGTTGCCTACGTCGCCGCCAAGCACGGAATCGTCGGCATCACCAAGACCGTAGCCCTCGAGACCGCAAAATCGGGAATCACCTGCAATGCCATCTGTCCCGGCTGGGTGCTCACCCCTCTGGTGCAGAAGCAGATCGATGACCGCGCCGCCCGTGAGGGTGTCGCCGTAGAGGTAGCCAAGGGTGAATTGCTTGCTGAAAAGCAGCCCTCCGGACGTTTCACCACCGTCGATGACATCGGCGCGCTCGCCGTCTTCCTCAGCTCGGAAGCTGCCCAGAACATCACTGGCGCCATGATCCCTGTCGATGGAGGCTGGACCGCGCAGTAACTGAAGAGTTGAGATCTCAAGTGCTCACAAAATTGCCCCACGTTCACCATCCATTGGTGAACGTGGGGCAATTGATTTTGTTCTTGTCTTTGACCGGGCTCATGCTCTTCGCAGGCGTTTGTGGCGTAATTGAATTTTGTTTGACCTTCCGAATCAGATGATTCGCAACCGCTGGACAACTCCATCCCACGCACCCCTCCTCTGAACCTTCAGGCGCAGTTCTTGCAACGGGGTAATCAAAATGCATCTCAGGACCGGAATTCGAACAGATTCAGATGCGGTTCCGCTGCACACAGCAGTCTTGTGTATCGACTGTGAGTGCGTCACCAGCGGCTTATCGGATGTGTGTCTTGTCTGTGGCAGCCACGCCCTCTTCGGTCTGGAAAGAATGCTGGGCGGTGCTCAGTTTTCTTCTCCCGCCAGTCGTGCACGGAAATCGTCGAATAGCGCACTGCTTGACGTGGAAATTGCGATCAGCCTCAAGCGCATCGAACCCAGACACTTGAACGCCGCTGTTGAAGGGATTTCAAACCTGATTGTGCAGGCGCATGGCCAGGCGGGTTTTCACATTAGCGTAGAGCCAGTTGCCGGGCACGGCATCTCCGATGCCTTGCGAGTGGCCTGAGCCTCTGTCGCTTAGACGCTTGGACGGGGCTTTAACTCTATAATTCGTCCGACTGCTTGCGCACATCCGTCTTGCGCTTGCTCGGTGTCAATCCATTCGTCCTTGCTTTATCTTTCATCCGGCGACGGCGCTTGCCCGCTGATCCGAATCCTGTTCGGGAGCCAGCCCATACTGCCGAATCTTGTAGAGCAGCGCTTTGTAACTGATTTGCAGTTCGCTGGCAGCCTGTTTTCGGTTCCAGTTGTTGCGATTCAACGCTTCGCTCATTGCTTCCGTTTCGGCTACGCCCATTGCATCCCGCGCCACCTGCTTCAAACCGCCACCCGCTTCGGCATTTGAGTTTGCCGGAAAAGCGCCACCGGAGCGATTGCCCTGCTTGCCCCGCAGCTCTTGAAGCACATGTTGCTCGGTCCCAAGTACCAGGTATCGCTTGATGCAGTTTTCCAACTCGCGAAGGTTGCCGGGCCAATCGTGCTCCATGCAGGCCTGGAGCATCTCGTCAGACATGGTGAGTGGCTTCTGCGCATATTTGGCCGAGAGTTTACGCATGAAATGTCGAATCAGGACCGGAATTTCTTCCTTCCGCTCCCGCAACGGTGGCAGTTGAACGGAAAAACCGTTGAGCCGGTAATAAAGATCTTCACGGAACGTTCGCGCCGCAATGGCAGCGTTCATATCAATATTCGTCGCGGCCAGAACCCGGACGTCCACCTGGATGCACGCGCGGCCGCCCAGTCGGGAAAATGTTCCGTCCTGCAAAACTTGCAACAGCTTCGATTGCAACTGCGGAGGCATCTCACCGATCTCATCGAGCAGAATCGTGCCCATGTTGCAGATTTCAAATTTTCCGGGCTTCGATTGCACCGCGCCCGTGAACGCTCCCCGCTCATAGCCAAATAGCTCGCTCTCCAGCAGATCGGCCGGCATGGCGGCGCAGTTCACTTTCAAAAACGTACGGTGAGCTCGCGGTGACATCATGTGAATGTACTTCGCGACGATTTCCTTTCCAGTTCCACTCTCTCCCAGAATCAGAATCGGCAGGTCAACACGGGCCAGGATGGCGCACTGTCCGCGAATCTCGTTCATGCGGTGACTGGCGCATACAAACGAGCTGTCCTCAGAGAGAGGAGTCTCATGTATCTGATCCTCTCCCAGACCGTCTCCCGCCAGCGCGAGGCAACGCCGCACCGATCCCTGCAATTCGTTCATATCGAGCGGAAGTTGAATATAGTCGGACGCTCCCAGGAGCATCGTCTCAACCACAAACTTCAGATCACAGATACCCGAGAACACGATGATCGGAACACTGGGACAAACTTTGCGGAGAACGGTCAAAGCTTCCAGGCTGTGTCCCGCAACCACATGAAGCAGAATGACACCAGGAACTACGCCCTTCTGAATTTTTGTAATTGCTTGTTCTTTTGATAGCAGCGAAACGTGCAGGTCATCCTGGGTAAGTGTCTCCCGTATCCTCGTCAACAACGCGGATTCACCCCCCACAACGAAGACTTGCCGCCCGTGCAAGCCAGACCCTTGCGGTATCGGCTGGGCGCCCGTCAATAACCGGGACGAGTGAAACAAAACTTCAGACATGTATTTCCCCCACGAACGTGCTCTGTCCATGCTACTGTGAATGAACAGAGACATTGCCCAATGTTTCTTCGATGACGTTTAGATGGCAGAAAGATGTACATCGGTTCATATTCCAGATGACCAGTATGATTACCTGCATACGGTTGGCCGAAACCGACCGCTGGAACTAAGTCACGGAACTAAGTATCCATCTGCGCATCGCCCACTTCTTCGGAAAGCCAAGTTTCAGCCCTCTCTTAGTTTGGGTGAGCAAAACAGCTTCGAGGTTGTTCTGAATTCTGGATGTCACAGTTCAGAGTAGAGGAAATTTATGAAAGCGCGTGGGCTGGTGTCCCACATCTTTCAAGCCAAAACAAAAACGCCAGAGGCGAAAGCCTCTGGCGTTTTCTTTAACCCGAAAATCTTACGCGAAGATCTCGCCCGGCAGGCTGTTCAGCGTGCGCGACTTCAACGTATTCGTGTTCTTGCGTGCGTGCGTGATGGGAATCGGCATATTCGACGGAGTCGTCGAACGCATCTTGCCGAATTCCTTGCGCTCGATCTTCAGTTTGAGTGTGCGCTCAAAGCGGCGCAACTCGATCATCTCCGCGCCGCTTACAATCGTGGTCGCCAGGCCGGAAAGGCCCGCGCGTCCAGTGCGGCCCACGCGATGGATGAAGTCCTCCGCGATGGCTGGCAGATCGTAGTTCACCACGTGCGCAACATCGCCCACGTGAATGCCGCGTGCGGCCACATCGGTCGCCACCAGCACCTGGAACCGTCCTGCCTCAAATCCCGCCAGTGCCGCCGAGCGCTGGCTCTGGGTGCGGTCGCCGTGAATCATCGACGCGGAGAAACCATCGCGCATCAGATCCTTGGCCAGCCGCTCCGTGCCGCGCTTGGTGCGGGCAAAGATCAGCGTCTTGCCGCTTTCGGCGTAAAGCAGTTCGCGCAGAACATTCCCCTTCTGCATCGCAGGAACTTCATAAGCCTGCAACTGTACGGATTCCGCTGGCTTCAGCACGTTGCCCAGCGCAATGCGAACCGCCAGATGCGTGTGCCTCAGCAGCAATCCCTGGACTGATTTCTCCAAGGTTGCCGAGAAGCAAAGAGTCTGCCGTTCAACCGGCAGTGTCGCCAGGATGCGTGTGATCGCGGGCAAAAAGCCCATGTCCAGCATCCGGTCCACTTCGTCCATCACCAGCACGCGCACCGTCTTTAGATCTACGATCCTGCGGCGCATGTAATCTTCCAGCCGTCCTGGGGTTGCCACTACCATCCGTGCTCCCGCGCGCAGTGCGCGGATCTGAACCTTCTCGCTCAGTCCGCCGATGACCAATGCTGCCGGCGGAGCTTTCTTCGAACGCAGTGCTTCATACTGCTCATGTACCTGGATGGCGAGTTCGCGCGTGGGCACAAGCACAAGCGCGTTGATTTTTCCCGCTGGCGTCGCTGCCAGCATTTCCATCACGGGGATCAGGAAGGCCAGCGTTTTACCGGTACCGGTCTGCGCTGTCGCAATAACGTCTTTGCCTTCGAGGGCCGGCGGAATCGCCTGAATCTGTACTGGGGTGGGGTTTACAAAGTTCTTTGCCGCAAGCGCCTGTTGTAGTTGCGCCTGGAGCGGCATTTCCTGAAATGTACTCATTCTATGGTTTTCTTCTTCTCTCTATATAACTGTGCGCGCGAGTTGGATGTGTGCGCGCGTAAACACATATCCTGCAATTTTCTTGTCGGGAGGAGATTTTGAGATCGAATCGCAGTTACTCGGCGGGGTCAACTCAGAATCGCGCATCCAACTTCGCGAGATACTGCATTCATAGTATCACAATCCTCTGTGATGTCACGCGACACTCTCCTCCCGCATCAAAGGATTAACTATCAAACTATGAACTACAAAGCGAAGATGCATGTCTCAACTTGTTGATAAGTCAGTCAATCGTTCGGCACCTCGCTCAACGATGTACCATTTGAATACCCTGCGGTTCCAAACGATTAACTGGGTGGTATATCCCTGCCGATTCCATCATCTCTGGCCGGAGTGGCTGAATCATGCAAAATCTCTACTGGAACTGCCCCTCTGCCGTTGACTCTAGCTCTTTTTCCGGTTAACCTAGAGTACCAATTATGACTCACATGGCTACAGCCCCGCTTACAACACCGGCATCGCTTGATGTACGTGCCATTGGCGTACCCAAGCGAATTACCACCGGCAGCGGGGGATAGAATCAGGCAATCTTAAACAGCCCGAGTACTACTCACCCGCCAACTACTAATCAGGCGGGTTTCGTGTTTCTAGCTAATGTTTCCGCGCATGTCCAGATGCGCAACGCACACGGGAGAGCAATGCGAGACGACAAAGATTTGCACGACTCGGATCATCTGCAACGGCACGCAGGCGGATTGCCGCCAGCGCAGGGTCTCTATGATCCGGCCAATGAGCATGACGCCTGCGGCCTCGGTTTCGTCGCCAGTATTCGCGGCGAGAGGAGCCACTCCATCGTGGAAAAAGGAATCGAGGTGCTCACCCATCTCGAGCACCGCGGAGCCTGCGGCTGCGATCCTGAGACAGGCGACGGCGCGGGCGTGCTGATTCAGATTCCGCATGAGTTTTTTGTGCGCGAGTGTGCAACGCTCGGCGTGACGCTGCCCGAACCCAGCAGCTACGCGGTCGGAATGGTCTTTCTCCCCGTGGGAAAACTGGAGCGCCTGCAATGTGAGGGCGTGGTCGAGAAGATCATCCAGGAAGAAGGCTTTGAAGTGCTGTGCTGGCGTGACACGCCCGTCGATGGCAGCGCGATTGGCCGCGTTGCGCGCGGCTCCCAACCCTACATCGAACAGATTTTCCTCAAGACCTTGCAACCGCTGGAGGAGTTGGATTTCGAGCGAAAGCTCTACGTTGTGCGGCGTCGCATTGAGAATGAAATTGCGCACGCCGACATCGAGGGCCGCAGCAACTTCTACATCCCTTCACTCTCCTGCCGGACCATTGTTTACAAGGGTCTTCTGCTTGCTCCCCAGATTACGAAGTTCTATCCGGAGTTGAGCGATCCGCTGGTAAAGAGCGCGCTGTGCCTGGTTCACCAGCGCTTCTCAACCAACACTTTTCCAAGCTGGCCTCTGTCACATCCCTATCGTCACATCGCGCATAACGGTGAAATCAATACCGTCAAGGGCAACGTAATCTGGATGAACGCACGCCAGCGTCTGCTGGAGTCTCCGCTCTTCGGCGAAGACCTACAGAAGATTTTTCCGGTCATCACTCCCGGCGGCAGTGACTCAGCTTCGCTCGACAACGCCGTGGAATTGCTGCTGCACTCGGGCCGTGAATTGCCGCATGTTATGGCCATGCTGATCCCGGAAGCCTGGTCGCGCAACCCACACATGGACCCCGCGAAGCGCGCATTCTACGAGTACCACGCGTCGCTGATGGAGCCGTGGGATGGCCCCGCGTCGATGGCATTCACCGATGGCCGGGTGATCGGCGCAACACTGGATCGTAATGGTCTGCGCCCGGGCCGCTACGTTGTAACCACCGACGATCTGGTCGTGCTTGCCTCCGAGGCCGGAGTGCTGGAGTTCTCTCCCGAGCGTGTGAAATACAAGGGCCGTCTGCAGCCGGGCCGCATGTTCCTGGTGGATACTGTCGCCGGGCGCATCATCAGCGATGACGAGATCAAGGCCGAGCTCTCCGCGCGCCAGCCCTACGCCGAGTGGATCAAGCAGAATCAGATCACGCTTGAGCATCTGCCTGAGCCCACGCGCGTCCACGGCCCCAGCCACGAAACCATCATTGCCCGCCAGCGCGTCTTCGGTTATACCGAAGAGGACATCAAGATCATCCTGGAACCGATGGCGCGCAACGGGGAAGAGCCCACGGGTTCGATGGGAAGCGACACGCCGCTGGCCTGTCTCTCGGATCAGCCGCAGATACTCTTCAACTATTTCAAGCAGCTCTTCGCGCAGGTGACGAATCCGCCCATTGATCCGATTCGCGAAGATCTCCTCATGTCTCTGACCAGCTACATCGGAACCGAGCGCAACATTCTCGATGAGACTCCGCTGAATTGCCACACGCTCAAACTGCCGCAGCCGGTTCTGACGAATCGCGACCTGGAAAAGCTGCGCAGAGTTTCCAGCGGCGATCTGCTCGCGACCACGCTTTCGGCGGCTTTCCGCGTCGATGAAGATGGAGCGGGTCTCAAGCGTGGACTGGACGGCCTCTGCCGGCGCGCCTCGCTCGCCGTGGAGTCCGGCTACACGTTGCTGATTCTTTCTGATCGCGGCGTTGACAAGGAATACGCTCCCATCCCCTCGCTGCTGGCTCTGGCCGCAGTGCATAACCATCTCGTTAAAGAAGGATCGCGCACCAAGATCGCTCTGATTGTTGAGAGCGGCGAGCCTCGCGAGGTGATGCACTTCGCGCTTCTGATTGGCTACGGCGCCAGCGCAATCAATCCGTACCTGGCAATTGAAACCTTGGACGACATGGTGTCGCGCGGTCTTCTGCCGCCGGAGATCACGGCGGAGAAGGCATGCAAGAACTTTGTGAAGGCGATCAACAAGGGATTGCTGAAGACCTTCTCGAAGATGGGCATCTCGACGTTGCAGAGCTATCGTGGCGCACAGGTCTTTGAAGCCATCGGCCTGAGCCGTGAGCTGGTGCGCGAGTATTTCTCCGGCACCGTCTCCCGCATTGAGGGTGTCGGGCTGGATGTAATCGCGCGCGAGTCGGTTCTTCGCCACGAGCACGGATTCCGCCCGCGCACCGCATCAGAGTTGGAGTTGGAAGTAGGCGGCTCCTATCGCCATCGCATCGGCGGCGAGTATCACCTGATCAATCCGCAGACGATCAGCAAACTGCAGCAATCCGTGCGGCAGAATAGCAAGGAGACATTCCAGGAATACACCGACCTCATCGATTTGCAGAACAAACAGCTCTGCACGTTGCGCGGGTTGCTGCAGCTGAAAGAACTCGACAAACCGTTGCCGCTTGAAGAAGTGGAATCGGCGAAAGAGATTGTCAAACGCTTTGCGACCGGTGCCATGTCTTACGGTTCCATCAGCAAAGAAGCGCACGAGACGCTCGCGATTGCGATGAACCGCATTGGAGCGCGCAGCAATACCGGCGAAGGCGGCGAAGACGCGGAGCGCTTCAAGGCCGACGCGTCCGGCGACTTGCGGCGCAGTTCGGTGAAACAGGTAGCTTCGGCGCGCTTCGGCGTTACCGCGAATTACCTGGTCAATGCTGACGAGTTGCAGATCAAGATGGCGCAGGGCGCAAAGCCCGGCGAGGGCGGACAGTTGCCGGGGCACAAGGTCGATGAGATCATCGCGAAGCTGCGGCACTCGACTCCCGGCGTTACTCTGATTTCTCCGCCACCACACCATGACATTTATTCGATTGAAGACCTGGCGCAGTTGATTTATGACCTGAAGAACGTGAACCCGCAGGCTCGTATCAGCGTGAAACTTGTCTCCGAGGTGGGCGTGGGAACCGTTGCGGCGGGCGTTGCCAAGGCGCACGCGGACGTGGTGCTAATCAGTGGCGACAATGGCGGCACTGGCGCATCGCCTCTCAGTTCTATCAAGCACGCTGGTATCCCGTGGGAGCTTGGGCTCGCCGAGACGCAGCAGGTTCTTCTGCTGAATGATCTGCGCAGCCGTATTCGCGTGCAGACCGACGGGAAATTACAGACCGGACGCGATGTGGTGATTGCAGCTCTGCTCGGCGCGGAGGAGTTTGGTTTTGCTACCACTCCGCTGGTTGCGATGGGTTGCATCATGATGCGCAAGTGTCATCTCAACACATGTCCCGTTGGCATTGCCACGCAGGATCCGGTGTTGCGCGCGCGATTCGCTGGACAGCCCGAGCACGTTGTGAACTTCTTCTTCTTCCTGGCCGAACAGGTTCGCGTGTACATGGCGCGCCTCGGCTTCCGCACCTTTGACGAAATGGTGGGACGCGTGGATCGGCTCGAAGCCCGCGTTGCAAGCGATCACTGGAAGGCGAAGGGCATCGACCTCTCGACGATTCTGTATTCACCGGCGTTGCCGACGCGCGTTGCGCGCCACTGCATTCACAAGCAGGATCACGGACTGGAGCAAGCGCTCGATCACGAGTTGTTGAGTGCAGTAAAGCCCGCGCTGGACGAAGCGAGGCCGGTTGACGTGTCGTTCAAAATCAAGAACGTGCATCGCTCCGTGGGAACCATGCTGAGCGGCGAAGTCGCGCGGCGCTATGGCGCGGATGGGCTGCCAGATGAGACGATTCGTCTGCGCTTTAACGGATCGGCGGGCCAGAGTTTCGGCGCATTCCTCGCGAAGGGAATCTCGATGACGCTGGAAGGCGAAGCCAATGATTATGTTGGCAAGGGGCTCTCCGGCGGGCGCATCGTAGTCTATCCGCCTCGCGAGTCGCGCTTCCGGCCAGAGGAAAACATCATCGTGGGCAACGTGGTTCTTTACGGTGCCACGAGCGGCGAAGCGTACTTCAGCGGTATCGGCGGTGAGCGTTTCGCGGTGCGGAATTCAGGAGCCACTGCCGTAGTGGAGGGCGTTGGCGACCATGGTTGCGAGTACATGACGAAGGGCGTGGTCGTGGTGCTTGGTCCATGCGGCAGAAACTTTGCTGCTGGGATGAGCGGCGGCATCGCGTATGTATACGACGAGCGCGGCGACTTCCACGAGAAGAGTTGCAATCTCGCATCCGTCGATCTGGAGCCGTTGATGGGCGCAGATGATGTGCGAATCCTCACGGCGCTGGTGGAGGAACATGCAAGGCGCACCGGAAGTCCGCAAGCAAAGAGAATTCTCGCGAATTGGACGTCGGTGCTTTCGCATTTCGTCAAAGTGTATCCACACGAACTGAAGCGAGTGTTGGGCGTGGAGCGCAGGGCAACGCAATATGGCGGATGGCGCGAGATGGCAGCAGTCGCGGCCGTGGAGGTGCAGCGTGGGTAAGCCAACTGGATTCCTGGAATTTGAAAGAGCGTTGCCCACTCGGCGTGCGGCGGAAGAACGCGTGAAGGATTGGTTCGAGATTTACGAGGAGTTTCCGCGCACGAGTTTGCAGCAGCAAGGAGCGCGCTGCATGGAGTGCGGCGTACCCTTCTGCCACACCGGATGCCCGGTGAACAATCACATTCCAGACTGGAACGATCTGGTCTATCACGGGCGGTGGGAAGAGGCCGTGCGGCGCTTGCACGCGACAAATAACTTCCCGGAGTTCACCGGACGCATCTGCCCTGCGCCATGCGAGGCAGCGTGCGTTCTCGGAATCAACCAACCCCCGGTGACCATCAAGCAGATCGAAAAGACGATTGTGGAACGTGGATGGGAAGAGGGATGGATTCTTCCTGAACCTGCACCGGAGAAGAGCGGCAAGAAGGTTGCCGTGATCGGTTCAGGGCCTGCGGGTCTTGCGGCGGCGCAACAGTTGTGCCGCGCTGGGCACGCCGTGACAGTGTATGAGAAGGCGGATCGCATTGGCGGGCTGCTGCGTTACGGTATTCCGAACTTCAAACTTGAGAAGCATGTGATCGACCGCCGACTGGCGCAGATGGAAGCCGAGGGCGTGAAGTTTGTGACAAGCGCGCATGTTGGAGTGACCGTGGGCGTGGAGCAACTGCGCAAAGAGTTTGACGCCATTGTGCTTGCGGGAGGATCGGAGGGGCCGCGCGACCTGAAGGTTCCGGGACGCGAACTCAAGGGCATTCACTTTGCGATGGAGTTCCTTCCGCAGCAGACCAAGCGCGTGCTGGGCGATACGGTGCCACCGGAACAGACAATTCTCGCAACCGGAAAGAAGGTCGTCATTATCGGCGGCGGTGATACCGGCGCGGATTGCCTTGGCACCAGTCTGCGGCAGGGAGCGGCAAGCGTGCGTCAGTTTGAGATCATGCCGAAGCCTCCGGAGACACGCTCCGAGCAGACGCCGTGGCCGCTGTGGCCGCTGCAACTGCGCACGGAAAGCTCACACGAAGAAGGCGGCACGCGCGAGTGGAGCCTGGGTACAGTGCGCTTTGAGGGTGATGCCAGCGGAAACGTGGTCCGTCTGCACGCGGTGCAGGTTGGTCTTCCACCGAAGTTTGAGCAGGTTGCAGGGACAGAGACAGTGATTGAAGCGGACCTGGTGTTGCTTGCCATGGGCTTTACCGGACCGGTGCGCGGTGGAATGCTGGAACAACTCGGCGTCACAATTGACGGGCGTGGCAACGTGGCGACTGACGAGGGCAATATGACGTCGGTGCCGGGCGTCTTCGCCGCAGGCGACATGCGGCGCGGACAATCGCTGGTGGTGTGGGCAATTGCCGAAGGACGCAAAACCGCGGCCAGCGTAAACGCCTACTTGAGCGTAGCCAAGGACGCCGGCGCATAAGCACCAGGGATCAGTAAACAAAGAAGACGGCTCACGGGCCGTCTTCTTTGTTTGCTAAACGTGAACCGTATCAGGCTCTCCAGGTGCTTGCGGATTCCACACAACAAGTGCGTGCCTGCAAGGCAGACTGTTTGCCGTGGGTCGGGTGAACCTGCAGCGTCTGAATTCGGAAGGGAATTGATTTACGAATGTAAATGTCTGCAAGAAGCGCGCTGATCTCGTCGAGATGCTGCTGTGCCATTGCGACAATCGAGGGACCGGCGCCACTGAGGCAGACGCCAAGGAGGCTGGGATGACGCAGTGCGAGCGCCTCTTTGAGGCCGGGAACGATTTCGGCGCGGTAAGGCTGGTGGAGACGGTCTTCCAAGGCTTCATGCAGCAGCGCAAAATCCGCCGACCGCAAGGCCTCCAGTAGAAATGCAACGCGCTGCACGTTGAAGATGGCGTCGGCCCGCGAAATCATCTCTGGAAGAACAGCCCGCGAAGCTTTGGTCGCGAGGTGCTGCTCTGGCGTCACAACTACGATGGCGAGGGATTCCGGCCAGGTTGCACGCAGTACGCGCAGCGCGCCGGGAACCTCACAACTCACGGTGAGTCCGCCGAGCAGCGCAGCGGCGATGTTGTCAGGATGGCCTTCCAACTCGCAAGCGGTCGTCAGCAACTCCTGTTCGTCAAGCGGGCTGGTCACGGCTTCGAACAAGCGCAGTCCGGCCACAGTGGCGGCGGCGCTGCTTCCGAGGCCACCCTTCATCGGGATATCGCTCTCCACTTGCACATTGAGAGAGGGGATTGGAAAGTTGTGGCGCGCGGCAATGAAGCGAAACGCGCGTTCGATGTAGTTCTCGCCATCAAGACGCTGGTTCACGAATTCGAAATTCAATTGTCCTTCGCCCGCAGCAGGGCGGACGCGCAGCGTGAGGTAGAGCTGAACCGCTACCGCAAGCGTGTCAAAACCGGGCCCAAGATTGGCGATGGAACCTGGAACGCGTATGACGATTTCATCTTTATTAGTGCGCATGTGCTTCCTCCCGCTGATGAGCGCGGATGATGAAGTTGGTATCTTTCAACACGTGGCCAGTAAGGATTGCGACCACGCTTGCATCTTCAGGAATGATATTGCCGGCGCGCAACTTGCGGAGTCCCGCGAGAGTCGCGGCTGAGGCGGGCTCGCAGCCAATCCCATCGCGTCCGATGACGGCTTTGGCTTCGGCAATCTCTTCGTCGGTAACGTCAAGCACCTGGCCTCCGGTGCTACGCACTCCACGCAGCGATTTCTTCCACGAGCGCGGATTACCGATGCGGATCGCCGTCGCTACGGTCTCGGGTTCCGCAACCGGTGAGAGTTCTTCTGCGCCGTCGCGCCAGAGCTGCGCAAATGGATTCGCGCCCGCTGCCTGCACTACGATCAGGCGCGGAGCCTTGTCGATGAATCCGAAGCGCAACAGTTCATCAAACGCTTTAGAGAATGCAGCGGAGTTGCCGAGATTGCCGCCAGGTACAACGAGGTAGTCGGGCGACTTCCAGTCGAGTTGGTCCAGCAACTCAAACATCGTGGTCTTCTGGCCCTCAATGCGGAAGGGATTAATGGAGTTGAGAAAGTAGATACCCTCGCCGGTTTTCTCCAGTAGCGTGTTGAGCGCATCATCGAAGCTGCCCTCTACCTCGACGACCTCTGCTCCGAAATCGAGCGCCTGCGCCAGCTTGTTCAGCGAAACCTGTCCAGCGGGAAGATAGACTCGACCGATTAGGCCCGCGCGAGCGGCGTAGGCGGCAAGAGATGCAGCGGTATTTCCGGTGGAAGCGCAAGCCACAATCTGTGCGCCGGTATGCACAGCTTCGGTCATGCCAACAGTCATGCCAAGGTCTTTGAAGCAGCCCGTCGGATTCCACCCAAGATGTTTGAACTGAAGATCGCTAACTCCAGCCCAATCCGCGCTCTTGTGTCCGCGGACGAGCGGCGTATTGCCCTCGCCGAGAGTGACAACTTCATTGGCGGGATAGTCGGGAAGAAATTCGCGATAGCGCCAGACGCCGCTGATATCATGTGGATCGCGTGATTTGCGGCGTTCGCTCCAGAGGGCCTTGAGCGAGGAAGCGTCGGCAGAAGGTTGCTCGACATCGACCTCAAGCAGTCCTCCGCAAGTTGGGCAGGCAAGCGCGGGCGCGTGCAAGTCGAGTATGGCCGCGCATTTTGGATCAAAACAGCGGAGTTGCATCAGAGCTCCTTGGAGAGGATCGGCATGGTCAGTGGTTCGTGAACCAGAAAATCGAGTTTGCGGATGTCGCGCATCGCGGCGTCAAGCTGTTCGGCTGGGCACTGCTCAAGCGTTACGACGAACGGCAGCGCGTCCTTATCGAAACCAGGCTTCTGCAGTAATGCGTCGATGTTGATGCCATGCACGGCCATGGCATTAGCGATGGCGGCGACGATACCAGGCCGGTCGCGCACGGTGAAGCGCAGGTAATACTTGTCGGCAAAGTTTCCACTGACCGGCAACACATCGGCGGCAACTTGCGGCCGCGCGTTATCTCCTGAGCGTCCGCGCGCAATGTCCAGCAGATCGCTGACAACGGCAACAGCCGTGGAGTGGCCGCCTGCTCCGTGTCCGCTGAATGCGGTCTGTCCGCCGTACTTGCCGCTCGATAGCACAAGATTGAGACTGCCGGTAATGTGGGCCATGTGCGACTCGATAGGAACCAGCGCAGGCTGCACCGAGGCGTAGATATTCCCATCGCGTCGCTCGGCGCGTGAAATCTGACGGATAGTGCATCCAAGTTCGTGGGAGTAGATGAAGTCCACGGCATCAACGTTGCGGATTGAGCCGCAGAGAATCTGTTCGGGCTGAACCACAGCCTTGAGGCCGATGCGGGAGAGTATGACCAGCTTCGCGCGCGCGTCATAACCATCCACATCGTCGGTGGGATCGGCTTCGGCAAAGCCTGCAAGCTGCGCTCCGCTGAGGGCGGTATCAAAGGAAACGCCTTCCAACTCGACCTTGGTGAGGATGTAATTGCAGGTTCCATTGAGAATGCCGCAGACCTTGTAGAGTTGATCGCCGGCGAGTCCCTCCTGCAACGCATCGATTACCGGGACGCCGCCTGCAACAGATGCGCCAAAGGAAATTGCTGCGCCGTGTTTACGCGCCAATGCGGAGAGCTGTGGGCCATGCTGCGAGATGAGTTTCTTGTTGGCCGTGACTACGGATTTACCCGCCTCCAACGCGCGTGAGACCCAAGCGTGGGCAGGGTCGATTCCGCCAACCAACTCAACGATGATGTCTGCATCCGAGGCAAGTACCTGGTCAACGTCGCTCGACCAGCGAACCGAATCATCCAGCCAGTCCACACGTTTGCGCTCTACATTGCGATTGAAAACTTGCGTCAACCGAAGTGGAGAGTGCTTGGGTTGATCGCTCAGGATGCGGGCAACCGCGCTGCCCACCGTACCAAATCCCAGGATGGCAACCTTCAGCGCGGGAACCGGCGCCGGGGAAGCCTGATCGAATGCAGTGGTAGTAGCCAATCCGTTTCTCCAATCCTTGTTAGGCCAGAAGTTGATTATGCCTGCGCCGTCTTTTGCGACGCAGAGGACGCGGCATGCGACGGAGAGGATGAAGGCTGCTCAAAGAGATGCCGATGCAACTCCTGCACCGCCTTTACCGCATCCTGTCCATCCACCACAAAGCTCACGCTAATTTCTGACGATCCCTGGGCGATCATGCGGATGTTGACTCCCGCGGCGGCAAGCACGCCAAAGACTTCCGACGCGATTCCAATGCGTCCGCGTATATCTTCGCCGACCAGGCAGATGATTGCCATATCGGGCTGGAAGTCCACTTCACCCAGCGCTTCCAACTCGGAGGTAAGCTTTACGAGTTCACGGCTGCCCTCAATCGCGACGGAGGCACTGGCTCCGGAGATAGCAACAATCTCACTCTGTAGATGATGCCAGCGCAGCAGACTGAACAGATCATCCAGAAAGCGCAGCGAGCCGACGTGGCGAGGAGCGTTGACGTTGAAAACCGAGATGTTTCTCTTTACCGCAATCGCACGGAAAGCCGACGGGCCAGGTCCGGCCGTGGCTCGAATAATCGTACCGGCCTCGCTGGGTTTGTGCGAGTTGAGCACGGCGACCGGAATATTGTGTTCAACGGCGGGCAGCAGAGTCGCCGGATGCAACACTTTGGCGCCGAAACACGCGAGCTCAGTAGCCTCATGGAAGCTGATTTCAGAAATTCGCTGCGCGGCGGGACAGATGCGCGGGTCAGTAGTCAGAATGCCGCTGACGTCCGTCCATATTTCGATGCGATCGGCCATGAGCGCAGCGCCAATGATGGCGGCGGAGTAGTCCGAACCGCCGCGGCCTAGCGTGGTGATTTCTCCTGACTCGCTGGACGCGATAAAGCCGCCGAGCACAGGGACAAGTTTCTGCTCCAGCAGCGCGGGGATTACTTCAAGGAGCTTTGTGCGGGTAGGAGGGGTAAGGGGTGCTGCGGCAGGATGCTTTGCATCGGTGACGATGAGATTTCGAGCGTCGGCGTGGGCGGAAGGGACTCCCAGGGCTTCGAAGGCCGCCGCCACCAATACACTTGAGAGCAACTCGCCGAAGGTAAGCATGTGCGAGTGCTGCGCGGGGGTTACCGACCCCTGAGCGGCAATCTGCGCGGCCAGCGCCGTAGCCTCCGCGAGACGCGCTTCCAGTTCTTCGGCGAAGGCCGCTGCCGCAATCGGGCTCAGCATCTCGCTGGCGGCTGCCACATGCCTTGCCCGGATGCCGTCCAGCAAGCCGAGCGCGGTTCCTAGTTCGCTGCGCGCCGCAGCCTCGGCAACCTGCACCAGCTTATCGGTGACGCCGCCCATGGCGCTGACCACTACCAGCGGCTGCTCCGGCAGACGCGATGCCACGATGGAGGCGACCCGACGGATGGCGGTAGCGTCCTGTACCGAAGTGCCGCCAAATTTCATAACAATCATTACCGGCTCCTTAGTGCTCTGCGCAAAACAGTTTTTGCAAAACAAAGAACCCATCGTCTACCGGACGATGGGTTCTTGAAGGGTGCGAATCAGTTTGTTTTATCTGATCTCTTCGCGGAACTCACATGCGCCCGGCGCCAGGCTTGTAATTGTGCCTGTCATTGTTGCTGTCCGGGATGTGTTGGTAATTCGCATGCAAGTGTCTATGAAGATATCGGAAGCACGCCGGAGTGTCAAGCCATGAATTACTTCGCAGCGGTGATTGAAGTTACGGTCAGCGTGCTGCCCTGTAACTCGCCGCTTACGGTTACCTTTTTTCCCGCAAGGCCGCTTACTTCCGAGGTTTTGCCAGCGAGTAGATAGACTTTTCCATCGGCCAGAACGGCAAACTTGGCACCGCTCTTTACGCATGCGCGGACGCACTCGGCATCAGGCTTGCCGGGCATCATGTGGTTCTTGCCACACATGTCGTCGGTGATTACGCCAGTCAGGGTTGTTGTGGCAGCCATCGCCGGGATCGCACAGAGGGCGGTGAGAATCATCAAACAGGCAAACGTCTTCTTCACAGGTTTTCTCCTTGTTGTAAGTCCATTGTTGTGGGTGTTGAAGTCAAGCTTTCATGGGCGAGTTCAGCAGCGCGATGGATTGCTGGCCGAAGCTCAAAATTCCACTTCCAGATGGCAAATAATGGAGGATATACCACCAGTTCCATCAGGAAGGATGTGACAATTCCGCCAACCAACGGCACGGCGATGCGCTTCATCACGTCCGCTCCTGCTCCGTTGGACCACAGGATCGGCAGCAGTCCAAAGAGCATGCAGGCCACCGTCATCACCTTTGGCCGCAGGCGTTTGACTGCTCCATGCTCAATCGCGTCGCGCAGTTGGCTCCAGGATGATAGCTGCCCACGCGCCGCGGCATCCGCGCAGGAGAGGTCGAGATAGAGCAGCATGAACACTGCGGTCTCCGCATCAACTCCCAGCAGCGCGATCAGTCCTACCCAAACGGCAACGCTCATGTTGTAACCCATGAAGTAGAGCAGCCAGATTGCGCCGATTCCGGAGAAGGGAACCGCCAGGAGGATGATCGAAGTCTTGGCCACAGAGCCGGTGTTGGCATAGAGAAGCAGGAACACTGCGAAGATCGTGATAGGCAGCACAACCTTCATCCGCTCTCGCACGCGCTGGATGGACTCATACTGGCCGCTCCAGATGAGCTGGTATCCGGTGGGCACGGTGACCTTGGCCTGCACCGCGCGTTGCGCGTCGGTCACGTAGCTGCCCAGATCGCGCCCAGCCACATCGACATAGACGTAGCCGCTCAGTCTCCCGTTCTCGTCGCGAATCATCCCCGGGCCTGAGCGCATGGAGAGCGTTGCCAATTCGCCGAGCGGCACCTGTGCGCCGCCGGGAATTTGTACCAGCACCCGTTCGAGTGATTGCAGGTCGCTGCGGTATCCGCGGAGGTAGCGCACGCTTACCGCATAACGCTCGCGGCCTTCAACCGTAGTGGTTGCAGTTTGTCCACCGACTGCGGTCATTAACACGGATTCTGCGTCGTCAACGGTGAGACCGTAACGGGCAAGCGCATCGCGCTTGAATGTAAAGTCGAGGAAGTATCCGCCGGTAGTTCTCTCGGCGTAAACGCTGGCGGTTCCCGCAATGCCGTGCAACGTCTGCTCCACCTCGTGGCCGATGCGCTCGATTTCTTCAAGGTTAGAGCCGAGCACCTTGATACCGAGCGGTGTGCGAACACCCGTCGTCAGCATGTCGATGCGCCCCTTGATAGGCATGGTCCACGCGTTGGTCACTCCGGGCATGGTGAGCGCTTCGTTCAGTCCGCCCACCCCGTAGATCAACTCGGCGCTGGTCTGCCGGTCCGCCCAGACATGGCGCAGTGCGGCGTGCGTCCATTGCGGCAGCCGATGTGTGTACCAGCGCTCACGCTCGGGCCACTGGTCTTGAGGCTTGAGCACGACAACGGTTTCCATCATTGAAAACGGAGCTGGGTCTGTCGCACTCTCCACTCGTCCCGCTTTGCCGAAGACCGATTGCACTTGCGGAAAGCTGTACAGAATACGGTCCTGTTCGCGCAGCAGCCTGCTTGCCTCGCCGACGGAAATTCCTGGAGTCGTGGTTGGCATGTAGAGCAGAGTGCCTTCATCCAAAGGCGGCATGAACTCCGAGCCGAGCTTGTTGAAAATGGGAATCGTCACGGCCATCATGAGGAGCGCAACCGTGATTGGAACCCACTTGTGATCGAGCGAAAACTCTACTACCGGGTGATAGATCTTCATCAGCGGCTTGCTGATGGGATGATCTTCTTCACTGCGAATCTTTCCAACCAGCAATGCACTTACCGCGCGCGCCAGCCACTTTGGGCGGAATTCGAAGTTCTTCACGCGGGTGAGCATCAGGCGCATTGCGGGGTCGAGTGTAATCGCCAGCAATGCGGCAATCACCATCGCCAGCGTCTTGGTAAGCGCAAGCGGCTTGAAGAGCCGCCCCTCCTGCGCCTCCAGTGAGAATACCGGCATAAAGGAAACGGCGATCACCAGCAGGGCAAAGAAACTCGGACCGCCCACTTCCTTCACGGCATCGATGACCACGCGCTGGTAATCCTGCTTGCGCCCTTCGGCTTCCCAGTGCTCCAGCTTCTTGTGCGTCTGCTCCACCACCACAATGGCGGCATCCACCATCGCGCCGATCGCAACCGCAATGCCTCCGAGGGACATGATGTTGGCGGTCATCCCCGAGAGTTGCAGCGGAATGAATGCAATGAGAATCGTGATGGGAATGGTGATGATCGGAATTGCCGCGCTTGGAAAATGCCAGAGGAAGATCAAAATCACGAGGCTGACAATGATCAGTTCTTCGATCAGGGTGTGCCGAAGATTGTGTACCGCACGGTCGATCAGCTCCGAACGGTCGTAAACCGGCACAACTCGTAGGCCCTTCGGCAGAGATGGCTGCACAAGGGCAAGCTGCGCCTTCACGCTCTCAATTACCTTCTCTGCATTCTCGCCGACGCGCATGATGACTACGCCGCCTACGGCTTCACCGCGCCCATTCAGATCCGTGACGCCTCGCCGCAGCGCTGGGCCGTAGGTAAGCGTAGCGACGTCGCGTACTCGAACCGGAGTACCGCTCTGCGCGTTTGTGAGCAACACAATGTTTCCAATGTCGTCGAGCGAGCGCAGGTAACCGCGCCCGCGCACCATGTACTCGCGCCCGCTAAACTCAACCAGGCGTCCGCCAACATCGTTGTTTGATTTGCTGATGGCGTCGGCCACGGCGTTCACCGGCAGTTTGTAAGCCTGCAGGCGAATCGGGTCGAGGTTTACCTGGTATTCACGCACAAAGCCGCCAACAGGGGCGACCTCCGCTACTCCCGGTAACGATTGCAGCGCGTAACGCAGATACCAATCCTGGTAGCTGCGCATCTGCTCCAGACTGTATTGCCCGCTGTCATCCACCAGCGCGTATTGATACACCCAACCAACTGCCGTCGCGTCCTTGGCAAGTTCGACACTGGCGTCCTTGGGCAGGCGCGCGGTGATGGCGTTGAGATATTCGAGGGTACGTGAGCGCGCCCAGTAGATGTCCGTCCCTTCGTCGAAGATGATGTAGATGTACGAGTATCCGAAATCGGAGAAGCCTCGAATGTCTTTCACCTTCGGCATTCCAAGCAGGGCGGAAGTAATTGGATAAGTAAGCTGGTCCTCAATGATGTCAGGGCTGCGATCCCATTTGGCGTACACGATGACCTGCGTGTCGCTCAGGTCGGGGATCGCATCTAGCTTGGTGTTGCGCATGGCGCGATAGCCGAAGATCGCGGCGACCGCGACCAGGATCAGCACCAGCACCCGGTGGCGTGCACTGAATTCTATGATCGCGCCGATCATTTGGTGCCTCCCATGTCCATCGGAGCATTCAAGCGCGTGTCTGAGTCGAGCAGGAAATTTCCGCTCTCCACAATCGTTTCGCCATTTTTTATTCCCGAGGTAATAATGGTCTTTCCATCTACCGTCGCGCCCATGGTGACTTCGCGCGGCTCAAACGTTGCGTCATCGCGGGCGAGAAAAACCGTCTGCACGGTGCCACTGTTCAGCACGGCCTCCGCGGGCACAACCAGGTGGCGTCCGTAGTTAATTGTGAGTTCCACATCCGCCAGCATGTTCGGCTTCAACACCATTCCAGGGTTCGCCACTTCAATGCGGATTTTTGCTGTGTGCGTTTGTGGGTCGAGCACCGGGTAGCTGTAGCCCACACGCCCGGTGATGGTCTTGCCGGGGGCATACGGAAAATGAATGACCGCCTGCTGTCCAACCTTCACATAAGGAAGGTCGGCTTCGAAGACATCGGCCGTCACCCACACGCGCGAGAGATCGGCGATCGTGTAAAGATCCATGTCACCCGTGGTCGATGTGTGCGGAAAGGCCTTGCGATCCGTGATGAAGCCGCTAACGGGCGAGTACACAGTGATCGTCTTGCTTACTTCGCCGGTGCGGTCGAGATTGGCGATCTGCTTATCGGTCAGATCCCACAGCTTCAGGCGTTCGCGCGCTGACTCCATCAGCGACTGCGAACTTTTCGCGACTTCTTCATACTGCGAATTCCCAAGCTGCTGCTGGCCGCGGCGCGCGATCAGGTATTCATGTTGCGTCGCCACCAGGTCCGGACTGTACACGGTAAACAGCGCTTCGCCTCGATGGACCAGTTGTCCGACGAAGTTCGCATAGACCTCCTCCACCCAGCCGGCGGTCTTCACGTGGACATGAGCAATTCTGGTTTCATCGGCAGTTACAACTCCAGAGGTTCGCAACGTGCGGCTCACGCTCTGCTCCTCCACGGTAGTCAGCCGCACGCCGAGCGCGCGCTGCTGGCTCTTCGGCATGTGGATGAGTCCTGCCTCGGCGCTTGCTTGCTCGGCTGGAGTCTTTGATTCGTACATCGGAACCAGCGCCATGCCGCAGTCAGGGGCAATCCCCGCCTTGTCCGAGTGATAAGCCGGATGCATGGGGTCATACCAGTAAAGAATCTTCTTCTGCGGCTCCGAGTGGCTGCCAGCAGGCTGGTTGCTCATCTGTGCCGTGTGCAGAGAAGTTCGGCGCCATGGAATATGTTTGCCAAGCAACAGGAACGCAACAAGGGCTACGGCAGCGATCAGTGCAGTGACGCGAATCATTGTCTTCATCAGTGTGCCTCCGGTGCGCTCGGCGCATCCAGGTCGCCGGTCAGTCCGTGAATGCGGGCGATGGCGATTTCGTAATCGGCGCGCTGCCGGTGATAGTCGAGTTCGTAGGAATAGATTGCGGTGTAGCTGGTGAGCACGGTCAGGAAGTCCACGTTGCCCACGGTATAGGAGGCTTGGGCTGAGTCGCGTGCCAGTTCCGCCTGCGGCAGAATTGCCTGGTCGTAGAGATCAAGCATCTGTTTTGCCGTCTGCGCCGCCGCGTAGGCCTGCTGCAACTCATAGCTCAACTCAAGCCGCCGCGATTGCTGTCCCTGCCTGGTTGCCCGCACGCGCAATTCGCCCTCGGCAATCTCCTGCTGAATTCGTTCGCGGTGAAACCCTGGGAGGTTCACCGTGAACTGCATTCCGTGCATATCCGGCATTCCGGTTCTCTGCTGAAACATATAGCCGACGCTAAGGTCTGGCGTGCTGTCCTTCCGGCTCAAGGCCAGCGCGGCGCTTTCGCGTTCACCCATGCGAGCTTCGCGCGCCAGCATCAAATCGTTTGCTTCCGCGACTGGCGAGAGCGCTTCGATTGCGGGCAGAATGCTCGGCGCTTGTTCCGCGGCCGCGGCCAGCGGAGTACCGGCGGGTCGTCCCATCAGGGTATTTAATCGAGCCGCAGAGGTTAGCCGTTGCTGCTGCAAGGCCGCGGTGCGCTGCAAGAGCATGGATATCTCCAGTCGCGCCCGCAACACGTCCTGCTGCATCGCCTTGCCAACCCTGTAGCGGGACTCAGTGATTTCCGCGAGCTGTGACAGCCGCTGATGATTGCGGGCCGTAATCTTTAAAGCCAGATCGTAGTAGTAGTAATCGAAGAATGCCGCCCGCGCTTCAGTCACCAGATTTCTGCGCGCCGCGCTCTCGGAGACTTCTTCGACCGCAACGTCCTTGCGCGCCACTTCGCGCTGCAATGCGCGCTTTCCGCCGAGCGGAAACATCTGCATTACGGAGAGTCCGCGATAACTTGAAGGATCGTTGTCTTGAACCTTGAACGGTACCGGGTCGCCCATCCAGGAGAGCGTCACGGTGGGATCGGGCAACACGCCTACTTGCAAGACATGCGCTCGCTGCGCTGCTACGAGCGTTGACGCCCGTGCCAGAGCGGGATTCGCTGCCAGCACATCGCGCACAACATCCTCCAGCCGAAGCTCACCGGAGGGCTGGACTGATTCCAGGGAAGTGATGGCAACAGCGTTCGGCAGAGTGCCTTGAGGTGATGTTTGTTGCGCCAGAGCCATCGGCGCAAGGACAAGCACAAAACATAAATTTCGGAACATGGGTCAACTCTCTTCCAGACAACAGCCAAAGCACGCGCACGCGGGCCGTAGCCCAAGGCGCAAGTCAGCAGCAGGGAAGAGATGTCAAATAAGAAGAGTGCAGAGGAGGGACAACGGTGAAGCTAAGGGAGGCGTAACAGCGGTCTCCACACGACGCACATGAACAGCCGCCAGCAGCCCGACAGCAGAAGCCGCAGGCATCAGCGCGATCTGCACCGGAGACACGATTGGCGCGGAAGGCTGGCTCACAACCGGGACAGGAGCTTTGCGCTCACAACATGGAGCCGCCGGAACTGGCGCCTGCTCGTGTCGCGAAGCAGTACCCAACCGCGCTTGCTGCGTTTGGCCCATCATCGCGCAATGCGCAGCGCAACGAGCTTTGGCCGAGGGAGTTGCAGACGCACAGATCGCTAAGCCCAGCACCGGTGCCATGAGCACAGTGAGGAGTAAGCCGGACGAGATGAGTCTGCGCAACCGCATAGATAATTTATACACCCGATGTCAACCGGAGAGGTGTGACACGAATCACGTTCATTGAAATGGATGCTCAGCAAACCCGCAGTGCAAGAAGCCCCCCGCCGAAGCGGAGGGCTCTTTTGCCTGCGGTTGCAGAAGTTTAGTACATGCCGCCCATGCCGCCGCCGCCGTGCTGCTGGGGTGCTTCCGATTTTGGTTCCGGAATCTCAGCGATCAGGGCTTCGGTGGTGAGCATCAGGGCCGCAATCGAACCTGCGTTCTGCAGGGCGGTGCGGGTGACCTTGGTCGGATCAATGACGCCGGCCTTCACCAGGTCAACAAACTCACCGGTCTGGGCGTTGTAGCCGTAAGCGGTGTCCTTGTTGTCGCGGATCTTGCCGATGATCACTGCGCCTTCTTCGCCAGCGTTGGCGACGATCTGGCGTAGCGGCTCTTCCAGAGCGCGCTTCACGATGTTGGCGCCGATCTGCTCGTCACCGTGCAGTTTCAGGGCTTCCACCGCGGAAATGCAGCGGATAAGGGCAACACCGCCGCCCGGGACGATGCCTTCTTCTACGGCAGCGCGGGTTGCGTGCATTGCGTCTTCCACGCGAGCCTTCTTTTCCTTCATTTCGGTCTCAGTGGCTGCGCCGACCTTGATCACCGCAACGCCGCCCACAAGCTTCGCCAGGCGTTCCTGGAGTTTCTCGCGGTCATAGTCGCTGGTGGTCTTCTCGATCTGGGCGCGAATTTCCTTCACGCGGCCGGAGATGTCTTCTGCCTTGCCATTACCCTCGACGATGGTCGTGTTGTCCTTGTCGATGGTGACTTTCTTGGCATTGCCGAGATCGGCTAGCGTGATGTTTTCCAGCTTCAGGCCCAGATCTTCCGTGATGGCCTTGCCGCCGGTCAGAATCGCGATGTCCTGCAGCATTGCCTTGCGGCGATCGCCAAAGCCAGGAGCCTTGACGGCGGCCACGTTCAGCGTGCCGCGCAGCTTGTTGACGACCAGGGTTGCCAGTGCTTCGCCGTCAATGTCCTCGGCGATGATCACAAGCGGACGACCGCTCTTGGCTACCTGCTCAAGCAGCGGAAGAAGATCCTTCATGCTGCTGATTTTCTTTTCGTGGATGAGGATGACGGCGTTCTCGAGAACGGCTTCCATGCGCTCGGCGTCGGTCACGAAGTAAGGCGAAAGGTAGCCACGATCAAACTGCATTCCCTCGACCACTTCCAACTGCGTCTCCATGGTCTTTGCTTCTTCCACGGTGATGACGCCGTCCTTGCCGACCTTCTTCATCGCTTCTGCAATGATGTGGCCGATGGTCTCGTCGTTGTTGGCGGAGATGGTGCCAACCTGGGCGATCAACTCTTCGCGGTCAACGTCCTTGCTCAGCTTATCGAGCGCGCCAGAGCCCTTGACATGGTTGCCGTCCTTGTCCGTTGTGCCGTTGACGGCGGCAATGGCCTTTTCGATGCCGCGCTTGAGCGCCATCGGATTCGCACCGGCTGCCACGGTCTTCACACCCTCGCGGAAGATCGCCTGGGCCAGAACGGTCGCGGTCGTGGTGCCGTCGCCGGCGATGTCGCTGGTTCTGCTGGCGACTTCCTTTACCATCTGCGCGCCCATGTTTTCGAGCGTGTCCTGCAACTCGATTTCCTTGGCAACGGTTACGCCATCCTTGGTGATGAGCGGCGAACCAAACTTCTTCTCAATAACAACGTTGCGACCCTTCGGTCCGAGCGTGACCTTGACTGCATCTGCCAAGACATTTACGCCGCGGAGAATCGCCTGACGGGATTCCTCACCGTGAACAATCTGTTTTGCCATTGTTAAAAGCTCCTTCGAGATTCTTGAACTACTCCACCACGCCGGTTGATGCCGCGAGTGGACGAAAACTTAAACGGCGGCCACAGGGACCGCCCAAAATTACTTGTCGAGAATGCCGAGGACTTCTTCCTCGCGCATGATCAGCAGTTCTTCGCCGTCAATCTTGATCTCGGTGCCGGCGTACTTGCCGAAGAGGATGCGGTCGCCCGCCTTCACTGCCAGGGGGAATACTTTGCCTTCATCGTTGGACTTGCCCTTGCCGACGGCGATCACTTCGCCCTCCTGCGGCTTGTCCTTCGCGGTATCGGGGATGATGATGCCGCCACGAGACGTCTCCGCCTCTGCGATACGGCTCACGACAATACGGTCATGCAACGGGGTCAGCTTCGTTGTAGTTGCAGTTGCCATTCTTGGAACTCCTTTCGGGATTGAGTAGAACTGCTGCGGCGGACGCCGCATCTCAAACGTTGGTGGAGCAACACCCTGTAGAGGATGCTGTTAGCACTCCAGCCATACGAGTGCCAATTTACCCCTTTTGGGAGACGAGTGTCAAGCTCCCATGAGTGCGATTCACTCAGATTTCATATATCCAGAGTTGAAGCTTTCAGGTGCCCCACGACTGCCCATCCCTTCGCGGAGTTCCCAGGCCTCCAATCCAAAGATGCGGTTTGCGCCCGTCTAACTTCCGCATACAATGGACATACTCCGGAGACGGCCCAGTTTAGCGGTCGTCTATCATGGGCAGGAACGCGGGCAGGAAAATGTCGAGGAACGCCATGAAGCATGTATTTACGAGTCTCTTAGTTTTGCTTCTCGTAGTACCCATTTGCCTGTCGGCGGGAAACAAAAAGAAGGCTCCCGAGCGATTCTGTGCTCTCAGCTTTGTCGTTCTCAAGGATTCCGACAGCAAGCCCATCAAGAACGCCAGCGTCGTGATTCACTCCCTGCGCAGGAACGGTAGCCAGGAGAACGACGGTTTCCAACTTAAAACCGACACCGATGGACGAGCCCACATCGACGATATTCCGTATGGCAAGTTGCGTCTGCAGGTGATTGTGCATGGCATGCAAACATACGGCGATGACATTGAATTGAACCAGCCGCAGCAGGAATTTGTGGTTCGTCTCAAGCCACCCGCTGGCCAGGTATCCCTTTACGAGTAGACGGATCGGTTTTCGATGCCGCACCTGAGGGTGCGGTTTTCGTTTGTCCGGAAATGTCAGCGCAACGGTGTTAGCGCAACAAGGTGGAGAGAATTTCGGCGCGCGACTTGGGAGAGACCTTGCCGGAAGATGGCATGAAGGTTGAGGCAGCCGCAAGAAACAGCACAGCGACACAGTGGACAAGGAAGAGAACGGCGGCGGGAACGAAGGGAGCTGAATCATCCCGAATCATGAGAACTATAAAACAACATGACGCCGCGCTTGTCTTGTTACGAAAGGTGAAGATTTAACGGAACCAGAGTAGGAACGGGAGCCGCTAGAGCGGCCAGTTCCCGTGGCGCTCCATGTAGCTTTGCAGGAGGCTGAGTGCGGCTACTCTGCTGACACTTTCACCACGAAGCGTTAACGCCTCAATGACGCAGGGCCCTCGGTGGTGGCGCGCGTTGTGCAGGGCTTCGGTCGCAACCCGGTAGGCTGCGATGGCGTCATTCGCCTCCACGCTGAAAACCGGAATACCAAACTCAGCATAGAGCGTGCGAAGATCCAACTCCTGCCGCCGTCCTGGCGTGAGGGAATTCGCGACGAGGAAGAGGATTGGAAGCTTATGGCGCGCCGCAAAGTTAAAGACGCTGCGGTAATTCTCCTGGGGGTCCAGTCTGCCGCAGCAAACGAGCGCAGTTGCCTTCCCATCTCCGAGAAAAGCCTTGGCCGCGGAGATTGTTGCCGCCGTCAGGCGCCCGTCCTTGCTCAGACCCTTGCCCGCTGCAACCTTGGGCCCTTTGCGCACGGCGCGCGCACCACGCGCAGGACAGGCCAGGATCACCGGATCTTGCTCCCCAATGGCAAGGCAAACCGCAACTTCGGCGATCTCTGCGCCACTTGCTTCGGCGAATGCAAGCGGCTTCAGAGCTGCCAGAGTTTTGTACATCTGCCGCTGGGCTGCGGCAGGCACGAGGGAGAAACACTTTGTGCTTGCGACCTTCTCGGGAGCTTTTGCGCGCTTGGTGGTAGGCATCTGGGTTCGGTTTCGCCATTCTAACCTAAGCTGCTCCGGGTGCGCGCTTTGGTCTGTGCCGTTTTCGATTTTCTTTTCAACAAAGGTGTGGAAATGCCGGTTGGTAACGTTCGCAGAAATGACAATGGGGCAGTGTTCATGCGGTGTTCTCCAATCTGCACTGAATGCGGTGCGGCTCCTGTAGGTTGCGCTTTGCCGGGGTATGTGTCTTCCACGATGTTTTCAACACAAGTGTGGAAATGCCAGTGAGAAACAGGCGGCGGCGTGCAAATGAGCCAGTGTTCATGGGCTGTTTTCCAATCTGCACCGCTTGTGATGCTGGCCTGAAAAACTCATTGCCCGCGGAATTCTTCCGGTAAAGATTTACAATCCTTGCTGCTGAGCTGCCGCCAGGTTTTCAACACAAGTGTGGAAATTGGCAGGGAAAAGCCGCCGGAGGAAGTTCTGCGATATTGCTTTTATTGGCTCTCTTCCGCTTTGCACTGCTTCCGGTGCGGCATGTGGCGAGCAGTTCGCGGTGAACTCCGGAGAAGCGAAGTATCTTGAAAAAACGAATCGACATTTTGCTGGTGGAGCGCGGGCTGGTGCCGTCGCGTGAGCGGGCGCAGGCCATGATTCTGGCAGGGCGCGTGATGGTGAATGAGCAGAAGGTTCAGAAGTCCGGGTATGCCGTCGCCGACGATTGTGAGGTTCGGCTGCTCGGCAGCGACCTGCGCTACGTCAGCCGTGGAGGCCTCAAACTGGAGGAAGCGCTGAAGCATTGGAACGTCGTGCTGGAGGGTGCAGTCTGCATGGATGTTGGAACGTCCACCGGAGGCTTTACCGACTGTATGCTGCAACACGGCGCCGCCAGCGTGCTGGCGGTTGATACGGGTTACGGCCAGATCGATGCGGGCTTGCGCGCTGACCCGCGGGTGCGGCTGTTGGAGAAGACCAACGCGCGTTATCTTGAGCCGCAGCAGGTTCCCGAACTGATCGATTTCATCTCGATGGATGTCTCATTCATTTCCGCGACGCAGGTATTACCCGCTGTGGTCAGCGCTGCTTTCTCGGGCGAAGGACAGCTCCGCCGGGAGCTTGTTCTGCTCATCAAGCCGCAGTTTGAAGTTGGCCGGGAGTTGGTCGGCAAGGGCGGAATCGTGCGCAGTGAGCAGGCCCAACTTGGAGCTGTTGCCAAAGTTCGTGAGTCCGTTATTGCGCTCGGCGGACAGGAGATCGAAATCATCGACTCGCCGATCCTCGGCACGGAGGGCAATCGCGAATTCCTGCTGCATACGCGCTTCGCTCCTACCCAAGGTCCGGAAGTGGAGTACAAATAAACTGTGAAGATTGCCGCTATCGTATCCAAACCTGCAAAGCCCGAGTTGGCAGCCATCGTGCCGGAAGCTCTGCGCTGGCTCGCCGGGCACAACTATCGTGTTTACGTCGATCAGCAAACCGTCGCCTACGCCGCTCACGATCTGGTCGTCGCCCGTGCTGAACTTGCGCAGTACAAGCCCGAGTTTGTGCTTGTCCTTGGCGGGGATGGCACCTTGCTTTCAGCCGCGCGCGCGATTGGTGCGGCGCAGATTCCGCTGCTCGCAGTCAACCTTGGTTCGCTCGGTTTCCTCACCGAAGTACGCCTCGACGAACTCTACACAACGCTTGACGCTGCGGACGAAGGACGGTGTCCGGTCGAGTCGCGCTCGGTGCTCGACTGCCGGCTTCTTCGCGGTGGACTGGAAGTCGCGCATTACAACGCGCTCAACGATGCCGTAATCAAGAGCACGGTGGCGCGCCTCATTGGTTTTGAACTGTGCATCAACGGTGAGCATGTCGTGGAATACCAGGCCGATGGGGTCATCGTGGCCACTCCCACCGGCTCTACGGCGTACTCGCTGGCGGCAGGAGGCCCAGTCCTGGTGCCCAGCGTGGAAGCCATTTTGTTGACTCCGATTTGTCCGCACTCGCTCACGCATCGTCCCCTGGTGGTGGGCGATGATGCTCTCATCTCCGTGCGCCTGGATAGCGGCGCTGACGGAGTTCTGAGCGTTGATGGACAGGTCGGAATGCCGGTTATGCAGGGTGACCAGATTGTCTGCAGGAAGGCGGATTACCGCGTCAATCTTCTGCGCATGCACCGTCCGTTCTTTGATGTTCTGCGCAGCAAATTGAAGTGGGGGCAGCGGTAAAATCCGCCGGAAACGCACTACATCCGGTGCAAAAAATGCAGAACTATTTCCATAGTAGATAATCGTTGGAAACAGGGGAGTTACTTAGCAGCCAATCGTTTGGAAAAATCCAGAGACGTCACGCCAGATACCAAAACAGGCGAAGCAGACTTGCAGTGCTACGGACTGTCGCAGTGGCCTTCAGCCGATTGCTGGGGATGGATGATTTCAATGGCGCACATTTCCTGGAAGAGCCAGAAGTTTGCTTCAATCTCGCATCGCCGCGAACAAAAGACAGATGCGCTTCGCTTCGGCATTACGTTCTGACCGAGCTGGGCGCCGCACCAGGTGCAGGTTGTCAGCGTACCTTCTTCCGGCAGATATGGGTCAGGTAACATCGTGTGACCAGAGTAGACACATGACCTCCAGAGCACAATCCGGCGATTCGCTTAAGCAACCTTAGATTTCACTGCGGATCATATCCTCAAAGCTCTCACGCCGACGCACCAACCGCACCTTCTTGCCTTCAATCAACACTTCGGCGGCGCGCCCACGCGTGTTGTAGTTGGAAGACAGACTCATGCCGTAGGCGCCCGCATCCAGAATCGCCAGCAGATCGCCAGGAGTTACCGGGGGCATTTCGCGTTCACGGGCAAAAAAGTCTCCCGTCTCGCAGATAGGACCCACCACATCCATCACTCCGCTGATGGTCTCAGAAGTATCTTTGCGCGGCGTTGCGGGAACAATCTCGTGGTGTGCGCCATAGAGCGAGGGCCGGACAAGGTCGTTCATTGCGGCGTCGACCACGAGGAATTGTTTGCCGCCGTTTTCTTTGGCATAGAGCACGCGTGTCAGCAGCGCTCCAGAGGCGGCTATGATCGAACGTCCCGGCTCCAGCAGCAGATGCAGTCCAGTGCTCCGCAGCGGCTTCGTGAGAGCGGCAGCATAGGCCTTTACGCTGCGATCAAACTCCGCAATACTGGCGTCCTTGTAGCGGATTCCCAGCCCACCTCCGGCATCCACAAAGCTGATGTTCAACCCATCATGGGTTAAATCGCGTACAAGGGTGAGCACCCGCTCCATCGTCTCGGCGAATGGCTTTACGTCGGTGATCTGCGAACCGATGTGTACGCTCACGCCAACCGGGTCCAGGTAAGTGAAGCTGGCAGCCTTGCGATATAACTCGCGGGCCTTTGTAATGGGAACGCCAAACTTGTGCTGGCGCAGCCCGGTGCTGATGTACGGATGCGTCTCTGCCTTCACATCCGGATTTACCCGGAAGGAGATGCGCGCGGTCTTCCTGAGTTTTTCGGCACGACTTCCGAGCAGGGTGAGTTCGGCTTCGCTTTCCAGGTTGAAGAGCAGAATCCCCGCTTCGAGCGCAGCGTCCATCTCCTCGGCTGTCTTTCCGACACCCGAGAACACCACGCGTGCGGCAGCGTCCTTACCGGCCCGAATTACTCTCTGCAACTCACCGCCGCTCACCACGTCAAAGCCGCAGCCCAGAGAAGCTATGAGCCGCAAGATGGCGAGATTCGAGTTTGCCTTCACCGAATAGCAGATGGTGTGCGACTGTTTCTGAAATGCGCGTTCGAATGCGGCCACGCGCGCCCGTATAGCCGTTGCTGAGTAAACATAGAGCGGCGTGCCAAATCGGCGAGCCAGACGCTCCAGTTGCACTTCATCGCAGCACAGTGTGCGACCGGAGTTGCCGCTTTGATAAGTAAAAGCCGGGGGACGCTCCTCGATGGAGCCTTTGCGAGTAGTCACTTCTCTTTTGTCGTTTCCTTGATTTTCAGAACTGCAACCGTCTGGTCGTCGAACGCTTCCACGCTTCCCACAAACCGGTTCACCTCGGCAAAGACAGCTTCCACAATTGCGTCTGCTGTGTCTGTGCGATGCTTCTCCAGCACATGTGCCAGGCGTTTCATGCCAAACAGTACGCCTGCTTCGTTCTGTGCGTCTGGAATCCCGTCGCTGAAAAAGAGGAATACGTCGCCGGGCCGGGTACGAAACGTGACTTCATCGTACTGTGCCGTGGCGAACAGGCCAAGCGGCAGGCCACTGATCTCCACCCGTATGGCTTTCCCGCTCTTTCCACATCGATAAGGATGCGGAAGCCCGGAGTTCGCGATACGCAGCGACATATCGTTCTCGTTCCACAAAGCGTAAATGATGGAAACGAACTGCGCCGCAATCGGACGCTCGGCCAGCGACGTGTTAATTGCCGTCAGCATCTGCGCCGCCCCCGGTTCTTCGGCGGCGTGGGAGCGCAGGATGCCGCTCACCAGAGCTTCGTAAATTGCTGCGGGCGCGCCTTTTCCACTCACGTCGCCAATAGCGAGCGCGGTCAACTCCGTCCCCGCGTAGGAGACAAAGTCGTAAAGGTCTCCGCCAATTGCACGCGCCGGAATGGACTGGGCGGCAAACTCGGCCCTGCGTAACTGCGGAATCTTCTGCGGAAGTAAGCGGTACTGCAACTCGCGTGCCAGCAGCAGGTCCTTTTCCAGTCTCTGCTCCTGCCGCTCAATTGTCTCGTAGAGGCGCGCGTTTTCAATCGAGATGGCAACCTGCGCGGCAAGGGTCTTCACCACGCGCGCGTGCTCCTCGGTAAAGTAGTTTCGCCGCGTGTGTTCCAGGTCTAGCACTCCGATGACCGCGCCCTTGTAAATCAAAGGCACGCACAGCTCGCTCATCGTCTCCGGATTGAGCGGAATATAGCGCTCATCCCGTGTTACATCGGGCACCACGATCGCCTGTTTCTGCTCCGCCGCGTATCCCACCAGGCCGCGCCCCAACGGAATCTCATGCTTGAGCTGCACATTCTCATTGAAGCGCAGAGAAAAACGGTGTTGCAGCTTGGTCTGCTTTGAGTTCAGCAGGAGGATGGAGAACATCTGGTAGTCGATCAACCGCAACAGCAAGTCGCCGATGCGCTTGAAGAGCTGATCCTGATTGAGAATGGATGTGAGTTCTCGGCTGATTTCGTTGAGCAGCACAAGCTGCTTGGCCTGACGCGCCACCCGCGTGTAGAGACGCGCATTCTCCACGCCAATCGCCACGCGCGACGCGATCAGCATCAACACGCTGCGATGTTCTTCCGAAAAAAAGTTACTCTCCGAAGCCTCCACGTCGATGACACCGATCGTTCGGCCTTTTACGATCAGCGGCACTGCCAGTTCGGAGAGAATCTTGGCCCCGCTGGAGATATACTCGGCATTCTGCAACACATTGTTCACCAGCACGGCTTCTCCGCGCTGCGCCGCCATTCCCGTAATTCCCGATCCTACCTTGACTCGAATACGCTCGGCTTCTTCCGGCGCGTGCCCCACCTGGAAGCGAATACGCAGTTCCTGCCGCCGCTCGTTCAGCAGCAGAATAGCGAACACGTCATAGTCGATGAGGCGTTTCACCAATTCGGCCACCCGCCTCATCAGTGTCTCGAGGTCGAGCGTCGTATTGACGGCGTCGGCGACCTCCAGCAGGAAGCCTTCCATCATTGACGGGGCACTGTCGCGTTTTTCTTCGGTTTGAGTTGCGTTCGACATTGCGACAATCCAGAACGATCCAGCCCTGCATTCATGAGCAGTTGCCGTGATACCTGCGGGAAGGAAGAGAGTCTCTCCTGCTGAGGGCCGAATCCAGCCTCGCCGCCTCCCGGATTCTATCATCGAAGGCCAATGCAGCTCTGCTTGACCCCGGCGTTAGAATATGACCGATAGGCCTGAGACGCATCGGTGGTATCGGCGCAGGCAAGTCAACCGGAGGTCTGCACCTTGACAATGCCCGAGTTCAAACAGTTGGTGGATGAAGTGAAGCGCGAGGTGCGGGAGATTCCTGCAGAGACTCTGCGCAAGATGAAGACAAGCGGCGAGGATTTCTCTCTGATTGACGTGCGTGAGCCTGACGATTGGCAGAAGGGAACGATCCCAGGCGCCGCAACCATTGCGCGGGGAGTTCTCGAACTGAATATCGACCAAGTAACCACCGACAAAGAGCGCAAGATTGTGCTCTATTGCGGCGGCGGCAGCCGTTCCGCGCTCGCCGCGTATATGCTCCAACGCATGGGCTTCCGCAATGTGCTTTCGCTTGCGGGAGGCTATCGCGGATGGAAAGAGTCCGAGCCGCGCTAACAGCGGCTCGTTTGGTGAATGCAACCAGCACGGTGTACGAGGAAAGACTACGATGCCGATCTATTTAACATGGTTAGGCCACTCCACCTTCAGAATTGAAAACGCCGAAGGCAAGACGTTTCTCATCGACCCATGGATAACGCAGAACCCGCTCTGTCCCGCGGCGGAGAAGCACCAGACCAAGGTGGACGTGCTCCTATGCACGCACGGCCACGGCGACCACATCGGCGATGCAGTCGCGATCTGCCGTGAACTGCAACCCACGGTGGTCGGAATCTATGAGCTTGCCTCCTGGCTCGGCAGCAAGGGCGCAAAGAATATCTCTCCCATGAACAAGGGAGGCACACAAGTGGTGGCAGGCGTGAAGGTCACCATGGTTCACGCCGTGCATTCCTGCGGAATCCAGGAGGAGGATGGTTCCTTCATTTATGCCGGAGAGGCCTGCGGATACGTTCTGGAGTTCAGCAATGGACTGAAGCTCTACCATGCTGGCGACACCGCGGTCTTTAGCGACATGAAGATCATCCACGATCTGTACCACCCCGATTTTGCGTTACTCCCGATGGGCGACCACTTCACCATGGGGATCCGCGAAGCTGAGTATGCCTGCAAGCTACTGAAGCCGCGCGTGGTTGTGCCCATGCACTTTGGCACCTTCCCCATGCTGACGGGCGATCCACACGATTTGGCTCCCGCTGGCCTTGAGCTAAATTTTGAGATGTGGGAGATGCAGCCCGGCGTCCGGCGCGAGCTAGTCTTGAAATAAAACAGATTTATGGGCTCCCACGCTGCGATTGAGTGCCGGAGCCCACGTTCTTGCCCATCCCTTTTTGCTCCTCCGATTACAGTTTTGTGAATTCAGCAACCCGCACCAATTGCGATTGTGCGCGAGTTTTCCACCATGCACCCCCAGAATCCTTGTCTTCGGCGCTCCGCATGGGTGGACCCAATCGCAGATTTGTGGAACTCCGTTTCGCCCTGTATTTATGCGGCCAAGAATGAGATTGCGCAGCAGGCAGAGTGGCTCTCAGGAAGGTTTTGCGAGAATTCTCTTTCGACGGCTGCACAAAACCTAAGGCATACGCCTGTGGATGAGCTGCACTTGATTGAAAACAAGGGAGATAAAATCGCCAATGATTTCTTGACCTTTTTTCTGGTTGCGGTACAACAACCTCGTTCTTTGACAGTTTCCAAAGTTTTTCCGGTTGGTGGTGAGTCCGGGGCTCAAACGAGCTCACTTAGGCCATCGACGGACTTGGAAGTCATCAGCGAATCCGGCGACGGCAGTTGCTGGAGACCAGGGACGGCGGTCCCGCGATGTGAGAGTGAAAGCTCTTGCCTCTCCTTCTCGGCACGGCAGTGCTGAAAGGAACCAAGCCTGGCGCCCGCAAAGGCGACAGGGCCTGGAGAGCGCAACTCTTCAGGTGCTCGGTTGTCGCAAGACAACTGGGCCGCACGCCGGACGCAATCCGGCGCATGGGCGGTCAGGTCGCACTGACTTGCCCGACGGCTTGCCAGCCGCAAACTGGCAGACCAGCTGATGCACGACATCCGACGATGAGCCTACGAGGGGCAGCAAGGGTCTATAGCGAGCTGCTGGTCGAGGCGAACAGGGGACTGTGAAAGGCAAGATAGAATCCCGAGGAACGAATCGGTTTGTCCGATTGGTCGGTGAGCCCGGAGCCCGAACCGGGGCCGCACGGGGCGGCCAGCCTAATAAGCTGGAAGCAACGAGAGCAGGTCTGGTAAGGGTCTAACGCGAGCTGCTGGTCGAGGCGAATGGGTTCGGAAACCTCGGGATTCGTTCGTTTGCGCAATTTTGAGTGTGCCCAAGGCCGCGTGCGCAGCCTGAAGTTAGCTTCGAGTACAGAGCCACGGAACTTCTGTCAGGTGTGCGGTCTTCACGTCGTAAACAAATCCCCGCAAAATCAATTCTTTTCGAACCCAGGAATGGGAGGCGAGCCGCTCCAATTGTTCGTGTACGTTCTTCGCCACGTCTTTGAAGGCATGGAAGCGCACCGGAATGTTGGCTGGCTTTCCGGCCTTTTCTTGGATGAGTGCTTGCATCTCCTCTTCGCTTGCTTTTTGCAATCCGCAATCGGTGTGGTTGATCACCATCACCTCTTCGGTGCCCAGCATGTAATGTGAGATCAGCAGCGAGCGGATGGCGTCGTCAGTCGCAATTCCTCCAGCGTTGCGGATGAAATGCGCGTCACCGAAATCGATGCCGAGTGCATGACGGTCCAGGCGGGTGTCCATGCACATCAACACGGCCAGCTTGCGCCGGGGCTCCGGCGAATATTGGCGTGGGTCATGAGTTTCCTTGTATGCGGCATTTGCGGCAAGAACTTCGTCGATTACGCTCATTCGGAAGCGCCTCACAAAGAAACAAGTTAGGACTCAGTTACTTCTTCCGCTCCACAAGGTATCGCGCAATTTCCTTCAAGGTGTTGGCGCGGTCGCCGAAGCTGTCCAGTGCGGAGCATGCCGTGCGGATCAGTTGCGCCGCCATCTCCTCGGCCTTTGCCAGCCCGAAGAGAGCGGGATAGGTGACTTTTTCCGCCGCCAGATCCTTGCCAGCGGTTTTGCCAAGCTGTTCGCTGGTCTGCGTCACATCCAGAATGTCGTCGGCGATCTGGAAGGCCAGTCCGGCGGCGCGTCCGAACTCGCGAACCCGCTGCACCTCGACGGCCTTTGCGCCCGCATAGTAGCAGCCCGTCAGCAGGGAAGAGACGATCAGCGCGCCGGTTTTTGCGCGGTGGATGTATTCGAGAGTAGGCAGGTCCGGGCGAACGTGCTCCGACTCCAAATCAACTACCTGGCCGCCGATCATGCCTTCGATCGTTCCAGTGCCGTGCGCCAACTCCTCGATGATGCGAACCCGAGCCTCAGCCGGACACTTAAGTCGCGCCATCACCTCGTACGCTTGCGTCTGCAAGGCATCGCCAGCCAGAATCGCCGTGGCCTCGCCGAATGCCTTGTGGCAGGTAGGACGGCCACGACGCAGATCGTCGTTGTCGAGGGCCGGCAGATCGTCGTGTACCAACGAATAGGTGTGCAGCATCTCGATGGCAGCGCCCAGTTCGTCGACACCGTCGGGCATCGTGCCGGTAATCATCCGTGCCGACTCCATGCACAAGATGGGACGCAGGCGCTTGCCTCCGGCAAAAACGCTATGGCGCATCGCCTGGTGGATGGAACTCGGATATTGCGTCGCTGCGGGCAGCAATCGTTCCAGCGCGGCGTCGGCAATCTTCTGGCCTTGGAGTAAAGTTTCTTTAAGCATGGACGATCCAAAGTGTAACAGCGCAGGCGAGCCAGAGGCCAGTGTGTCCCCCGGGAACCGCTCCGGGACTGGCCGGATACCTTCCAACAGAAAAGCCCCGCACGCAGCGGGGCCGGGAAATCTCGCGGGGGACCTAAGCGGCAATCGTCATGGTGCGCTTCGCTGTCACACGTGAGGCGCGCAGTATGGAGCGAAGATCCTGCGGATGGCAGAATTCGGCGGCTCCAGCCTTGAGCGCGTCCATCCACATCCGCTCGTCCGGTGAGCGGTGCGTGCAGATGACTGTAAGTTCTTCGAATGTCTGAGCCAGATTGCGAACGTCATCTAAAGTAAATAGTTCCAGATCGAGCACGGCCACTCGCGCTTCATGGCGCAGCAGCATTGTGCGCAGCTCCATTACGCTTTCTGCCACGGCGACGCGGGCAAAATACGCATGAAGGTCGTTCGCCAATCCCTGGGCGATCGTGGGATTGTTTTGTGCGATTACAACAGTCGGCGACGGCATATTCTCTCCGTACTGTAACTGCCTGCACACTGCTGTGTAGGCGGTCGGAAAGAGATTTCGCGGTTCCTAGCAGGGAAATGAAGGGCGTTACTTCACTTACTTATATACTCTCGCTGCTCTCGCCAAACGCCTCGGCTCGCAGCTTTCCGTCTTGTTTCAGCAGGATCTCAACCTTACCTTCCGCCTCTTCCAATTCCTTCCGGCACGATCCGGAAAGAGCAACACCTTCTTCAAAGAGCTTCAACGAATGGTCGAGCGGCAATTCGCCACGTTCCATTTCTCTGACGATTACTTCCAGCCTTTGCAGGCTCTCTTCAAACTTTGGCAATTGATTCTCCGTATTGGCCCCATTCTACTGCAATTCCGACCGTGTCTAACTACACGTAAGGTTAAAATCGGGAGCACATTCTCAATCAATAGGACAGCGTCGCATCGCGTAGGAAGTCGTAATTTCCGGCAGGGGTGAGTTGTACGTTTTCCAGGCGGCGCGTGTGCACAAGTACATTGTCTGCCCACCAAAGATGCACATATGGAAGGTCGCGATTGAGAATCTGCTGTATCTCGACGTACGCCGCCGTCCGCTCCCGCTCATCCACGCTGTGCCGACCCGCGGCAATCAGTCGATCCACCTCAGGATTAGAGTAGTATCCGCGGTTGGCTCGTTTCGGAGCAAAGCTCGCCGTGTCAAAGACATTTTCGAACACATCCGGGTCCTGATTGCTTCCTCCCACCCAGCGCAACGAATACAGTTGGAAGGCTCCCCTTAGTATGTCGGCGTAAAACGTCGCAAACTCGTAACTTCGAATATCGAGCGCGATCCCCACCTCACGCAACTGCTGTTGGAGCACTGCACACAGTAGCCGGGTCGTCTCGTCCGTCGATGTTTTCATCACAAGGTGGAATCGCACGCCATCCGCCCCCGCACGGTATCCCGCCTCGTCGAGCAACTGGCGCGCCTTTGCAACGTCATGCGGATAGCTCTTTGCGTTGGCATCGTAGGCCCAATGCTGCGGCGGCAAAACGCTATTCGCCGGACGCGCCATGTCGTGCCAGAGGTAGTGGATCAGCGGCTCCCGGTCCACGGCATACGCCAGCGCCTGACGCACGAGTACATTCTTCAGGATCGGATCGCGCAGGTTCATTGCCAGATATTGGTAGCTCGTTCCCGGCGCCCGCTCCACAATCAGCAGCGGCTGGCGAGCAAGGGCGGGCACCATGTCCCCCGGTAATGCGTTAATCTCCGCATCGGCTGAGCCCTTGCGCAACTCCAGCGCGCGCGTCGTGGCATCTGGAACTACCTTGAACAATACCCGTGCAACTCCCGCGCGCTTATCCCAGTACTGTTCGTTTCGCGCGATTACGACTTCACGATCTGGAGCCTCGGAGACGAAGCGAAACGGCCCTGTGCCGATAGGCCACCGTGCCAACTCCTCTCCTGAGCCATTCGGAACCACTCCCATTGCCCCGTCGGATAGATTCCATAACAATGCAGCGTAGGGCTCTTTGAGCCGGATCACCACCGTGAAATTGTCCGGCGCCTCCACCCGATCCACGTACCGGTAGGCGCTGGTTTTCGCCGAGCGGATCTTTCCGCTCAGCAGAGAGTCCAGCGTCCACTTCACATCCGCCGAGGTCATCGCACGTCCGTCGTGGAAGCGCACATCGTGCCGCAGGTGAAAAATGTATGTTAGAGGATCAGGAATCTCCCAGCTCTCGGCGAGGCGCGGTTTCAATTCAAAATTCTGGTCACGTCGCACCAGGCCCTCAAAGATCAGTTCGCCGATCCGCTCTGACTGCGCATCCGTTCCGATTCGTGGGTCCAGGTTAAGAGGTGAGCTTTCGATCAACATTACGGCGGTCTGTGCGTCCGGCTTCTGACGGGCACAACCGCAGAGCGCCATGCAGGCTGCCAGAGCAACCAGAATCAGCGTCTGCTTACACATAGCTCACCTTGCCCAGAATTACCTCGCGATTTGCCCCGGTAGCTCCAGGAACGTTGGAGGCCGCTCGATGCCAGGTCTGGTAAGCGAGCAGCGCGAATGCGATGGCCTCCTTTGCCTGCGAGGGAACTCCTGCTGCGTCGGTTGGCAGCACACCCATGCCAAGCTCGGCCACCTCGCCGCGGATCATCTCCATCAGCGTCAAGTTGCGCGTGCCACCGCCGGAGACAAACAAGTCGTGGTAGCGATCCTGCTTTGAGAGCGCCCGCACAGCATCTCCGATGGAGCGCGCCGTCAGCGCCGTCGCAGTGGCAAGAATATCGTGCTTTTCGGCCCGCCCGCAGCGCCTGAGGAACTCACGCACATACTCGCGCCCGAACTCTTCGCGTCCAGCGGTGCGAGGCCCCTTGCGCTGGAAGAACGGATGTTTCATCTGTTCTTCCAGTACGGTGCGAAGCTCCGCGCCTTTTGCAGCCAATTTTCCTTTGTCGTCGAACGGCTTGCCGAAAAGTTTCTCGCAAACTGCGTCGATCACCATGTTGCCCGGGCCGGTATCGAATGCTCGCACTTGCGCAGCGCCACCTCCGGCGGGAATAGCAGTCAGGTTGCCGATGCCGCCGATGTTCTGCACGATCCGGCCGCGCTTTGGGTGGCGAAAGACGAGTAGGTCAAGGAAGGGAACCAGCGGCGCACCCTTGCCTCCTGCCGCCATGTCAGCCGGACGGAAATCGCTAACCACGGGGATTCCCAGCCGGTTCGCCAGCACCGAGCCATCGCCCGTCTGCCAGGTGCATGCAATCTTTCGTCCCAGATAGCTCGACGCTTCGCCCTGGTGGTAAATAGTCTGCCCGTGGCAGCCCACGAGATCGCAAGAGACCTTTGCCTGACGCGCCGTCCGGCGCATGCAATCGGCATAGATTTCCGCCAGTAAAAAGTTCAGGCGTGCCAGCTCGCTTACGGCAATCGACCGCGCGTTCATCGTGCGGAGTACTGCCTCGCGTACCTCGGCGGGGTAGGGAAACGAGCGATGCAGGATCAGCTCGAAGCGTGTACGCAAGCTCCGTCCCGTAAGGCGCACCAGGGCCACGTCAACGCCATCGGCAGAGGTTCCGCTCATCACTCCAGCAACAATCAATTCTTCTCTCCCACTCATGTCTTCCGAGAATCAGCCAATCAGAACTCACTTCATGCGGAAAAGCGATTGTACTATCCATCGCGGGAAGTCCGGGTGAGCTGTTGCTGCACAAATTGTTGAAATTGATTTGTATTCCGGGAAAGCAGGCTTACTTTTTCGCCAGCGCCTGAGCCTTGGCGGCGCAGTCCATACAAAACGTCTGTTCTTTCAAGTCAATCCACTCCACCGCGTGGGAGCTGGACATCACGCAACGATAGTCGTCGCAGTGGTGCAACTCCAGGGTGTGGCCCAGTTCGTGTACGCATTCGATGAGCAGCCTTCGCGCCAGCAGGTTCACGTCCGGGGGGAGTCCATAGAATTCCTGCCGCAGCCGTGCGTAGGAAACCACCGAACACTTGCCGCCCATCTGCGCCTCGCCAAAGACGAACGTAAGGATGGGGATATAGAGATCGACAGGGGTTACTCCCAGCACTCGCCAGGTCTTCCAGTTTGCGTACTGCTGCATGCGCCCCAGCAGCTCGCTGGAGTGGTACTGGCCGCGTTCGGCGTGGAATGCGAAATCAGGCCGCAATGGAGGGTTCAGAATCTCGCAGCGGATCTGGAATGCCTCAGAGAGCTCCGAGCGCAACCACTCCAGCATCGGTCCATGAGGCCCCCCGATTGGTAATAGCTGTAATACCTTCATCGGCTTTCAGGTGCTGCTAGAATCTGTTTGCTCCAACCGTATTTCTTCAATTTATGGTGCAGCGTTACGCGGTCAATGTCCAGTATCTCCGCGGCGCGAGTCTGATTTCCGCAGCACTCATCCAGCACTCGCAGGATATGCGCTTTCTCCATGTCTTCCAGCGACCGGGCATCTGCCAGCGGGGCCGCCGTGGTGGCATGGGGCTGGATTGTGAAGTCACGCTCACGCAGTTCCGGCTCCTGTGAAACCACCATCGCGCGCTCCACGGCGTTTTCCAGCTCGCGGATGTTTCCCGGCCAGTGATACTGCTGCAAGAGGTCCATCGCGCGCGGGTTCACCCGCAGAATTTTCTTGTTCATGTCGCGCGAGAACTTGCGCACAAAGTGATCCACCAGCATCGGAATGTCATCGCGGCGTTCGCGCAGTGGCGGAAGTTCAATGCGGAACACATTGAGCCGGTAGTACAGATCGGGACGGAAGCGGCCCTCGTCAATCTGCTGTTCCAGCGGCTTGTTGGTTGCAGCCACACAGCGGAAGTCAACCTTGATTGGCGTGTTTCCGCCGACTCGTACAATCTCCCGCTCCTGCAGAACGCGGAGCATGTCGGTCTGCGTGCGCAGGCTGATATCTCCAATTTCGTCCAGGAAAACCGTGCCGCCCTCGGCCACCTCGAACTTACCCTTTTTGCGATACTGCGCCCCGGTGAATGCGCCCTTTTCGTGTCCGAAAAGCTCGCTTTCCAGCAGCGTCTCGGTCAGCGCTCCGCAGTGGATCGCCACCAGTGGATGATATCGCCGCGGGCTTGCAAAGTGGATTGCCCGGGCCACCAGTTCTTTGCCAGTGCCGCTCTCGCCGGTAATCAACACGGTCGCGTCCGTTGGCCCCACGGTCTCGATTGCCTCAAAGACCTTCTTCATCGCGGAGCTCTGGCCTACCATGTTGTCTGGCCGCGCTACCTGGTCGACCGTCTCGCGCAGCCGCACATTTTCTTCCCGTGCCAGGCGGTGCGACAGGGCGTTATGCATCAGGTGCGCAATCTCATCCGGGTCCAGCGGCTTGGTTACGTAGTCATATGCGCCATTCTTCAGCGCAGCCACCGCCGTTTCCACGGATGCATAGCCGGTCATCATAATCACGATCAACTTCGGATCCAGTTCGTGAATGCGCCGCTGTAGTTCGATGCCATCGGTTCCCCGCATCTTGATGTCCAGCAGCGCGATATCCCATGGATGCTCGGCCAAACGAAGAAGCGCTTCGCTGGCGTTCTCCGCCGTGCCCACCTCGTAGCCCTCTTCGCGGAACCACTTGTTCAGCGAATCGCGCACGCTCAACTCGTCATCCACAATCAGCAAACGGCCCTTGCTTTCGCTCACGTTCCTACTCCCGCGCCTTGTTGAATTGCGCTCAATTGCCCGATGAAGCCGGTGCGTGTTCCTTCTCAGGTTGTGCTGCACGCAAAGGTAATATGATTCTAAAAGTGGTTCCCACGCCTAGCTCGGAAGAGACCTCAATATGGCCCCCGTGGCGCTCCACAATTCCCTTGGAAACCGCCAGTCCCAGTCCGACACCCTTGCCGACTTCCTTGGTCGTCGTGAAGGGATCAAAAATTTGCGGAAGAATCTCCGGCGGAATTCCAACGCCGTCGTCCCGCACTTGTAGTTCGATTTGATCGACGCCTGGCAACAGTCGCGTGGAGACCCAGAGATTTCCGCCGTGCGGCATTGCATCAATCGCGTTGATCACCATCGCCAGAGCGACCTGCTCGACCTGTGCCGAATCGCAGTGCAATGGAGGCAGGTTGCGGTCCAGGTCAACCTGAAGCAGCACGCCGCTCATCTCCGCCTTATGCTCGGCAAGACGAATCGTACGAGCGATGATTGTGTTCAGGTCGGAGAGGCTCAGATTGATCGGCGCGGTGCGCGAGAACGACAAGAGGTTCTGCAGCAGCTCGCCGCAGCGTTTGCTCTCCGAGGCGATCAATTCCAACGATTCGATTGCTTCCTGTTTCTGTTCCTCATCCCGGATGCCGCGTTGTATCCACTTCCTAATTAACTTGGCATACGTCAGAATCCCCGCCAGCGGATTGTTGATTTCATGTGCCACCACGGCTGACATCTTGCCGATGGCGATCATGCGCTCCACTTGCAGTATCTGCTGCTGGGTGTTCTGCAACTCACTGGTCTTCTGTTCCACCCTATGTTCGAGGGTATGCGTCCAACTTGTGATCTCGCGCTGCGCCGCCTGCAACTGGCTGCTCATGCTGTTGAACGCCTTCGCAAGATCGCCCAGTTCATCTGCCGATTGCACTGGAATCTGATACCCAAGCTCGCCCTCAGCCAGATGTTCCGTTCCCTCGCGCAAGCGTTTCAAGGGAGTGTGCAGCACCGTGCGAATGGCGAACCACACCAGCAGACCGACCATTCCGGCCCCGCCAAGCAGCAATACGATGATCCACATACTGCTTTGCGCCAGGCTGGCGTCTTCCTGCTTCAAGGATAGGCCAGTATCCAGAATTCCCAGGATATGCCGGCTTGCCGGATGCGCGTGGCAGGAGGCGTTCGAGCATTCCGGCTTGTTCACAATCGGCGTGATTGCGCCCAACACCCTGTGCTTGCCGTTCTGATCTTCAGCCTGGTAGATACGGAAGCGGTTATTCAAATTCGGTTGCGGCTTGTCAGAACCCTGATGGCACTCTACACACTCTCCGCTGCTCCGGGGAATGAAGCTGCCAGTCTCGCGCGAGTCGCTGGAGAACGCAACGCGGCCATCCTGATTGATGATCCGGATGCGTTCGATCTCCGTGTGGCTGCCGATTCCCTGAATGGCTTCATGGAGCCCTTGCCGGTCATTGGCCATCATCGAGCGGTACGTGTTGTCCCGGACAAAGTCGCTGATTTCGATCGCCTGCTCCAGCGAGACTTGTTGCAGGTCGTGCCGGTGCAGCCTGATATTGATGTATCCCAGCAAAGCCGAGCCGCATGCCAAACATGTCAACAATAAAACCAACAACTTCGTACTGACATGTTTCACTCGCGACTGAAATTGCTCGAACATCGTAGCTCCGGAAAAACGCGGGAGTCTCCCACTGAGAGACTCCCGCCCGTTCTTTAGTGCACCAGCGTGGGCTGCTGTACTTCAGCCAGTTCAAGTGTTTGTTCGGCGTGAGGGGCCCCGTGATGCTCGTCCTCAAAGATAGGCAGAAAGCGCACAGCCATATTGAAGAAGAAGAAGCCCAATGCGCAGATCATGAGAGTGATGCTGGTCTCAGTAAAGCTGGGTAGGTAATGACTTCCATTCCACCTATCCATGCTGGTGATTGCCACGTTCAGTCGGTTGGTGACAAAGCCCAGGATAGTAGACAAAGCAGCAAGATACAGCAGGTGCGGATTCGTCCTGACCTTCTTGAAACTGAGCATGGTGAGAGGAATTACGAAGCACAGGATCAGCTCGGTCCACAGGAAATACGCCTCGTAGGAGCCTTTGAAGATGGTCGTGAACACGTGACGATGAACGAAATCTTGAAGCCTTAGAAGCGCAATGATCCACAGGACCACGTACAGCGCGCCGCCGATTTCAGTCATGACGGAACGCTCCAAGCCACGCCCGAACGCGCGTGCGCTGAGGGTAGATTCAAAGATGGTCATCGCCAAGCCGCATGCGATTGCCGAAAGGAAGAAGAAGAACGGCAGTGCCGGTGTGTACCAGAACGGACTCATCTTCTCCGGGAAGATCAGGAAAAGCGACCCGAGCGAGCTCTGGTGAAGCGTTGAGAGCAGGATGCCGAGACAGACCAGCACGGGATAGATTTTCTTGACCCAGCGAATGGGCGCCGCAAGGTTGAAGCGCTCCAGCACATTGGGGAGAAATTCGAGGAACAGAACCGTGGTGTAGGTCATCACGCACATGCCCACCTCGAACATCACCGAGTGGAAGTTCATGTAGATCATCTGGTGCCAGATGAACCACGGACGGCCTAAATCGAAGAGCAGACCGACGATGAACAGGACATATCCGAGAAAGGCTGTGAGAATGGCCGGGCGACAAACGCTGTGCAGGCGCTCGACGTGGAAGATGTATACCGCGCCGGTTACGCAGAAGCCACCGGCCGCCAGCATGACGCCGCAGAGGCAATCAAAGCCGATCCACAGTCCCCAGGGATACTGGTCGTTCATGTTGGAGACCGCGCCCAGACCATGAAGATAGCGGACGTATGTGGAGTAAAGACCAGCAATCATGATTGCGACGAATAGAACTCTCCAGAACGTGACCTTTATATTCATGATTGTCATTTGCCACCTCTCAGCGCTCTTTCTTCCGCCTCAACTTCGGCGACTTCAGCGCGGCGATTCGATACCCAGTACACGCCGCCAAGGACCAAGGCCCAGAGGGGGATAAAGTCCGGCATCATGTCCATCACGCGACCGGTGTACTCTGGCAACGCCTCTTCGCCTATCCGCTGAATCTTCGGTAGGCCAAACTGCTCGAAGGGTACAGAAGATAGCATCAGAACGCTGGTTCCGCCCACTTCATTCAGACCATAAATGTGATCGACGTAGTTTTCGGGATTATTGCGGATCCTGTCCTTTGCTTCAGCAATCAATGCCTCGTGATCGCCAAACTTTGTTGCTCCTGTCGGGCAGGCTGTGGCGCAGGCCGTCGCAAGGCCTTGCGCTACACGGTCCGGGCACATGATGCACTTGCGCACACGTGGGTTCAGCTTGCCCCATTCGTACTTGGGCTGCGAGAACGCACAGGCCACCATGCAGTAACGGCATCCGATGCACTTCCAGACGTCGTACACCACGGGGCCATCCGCGGTCTTGTGGAAGGCTCCGACCGGGCAAACCGAGGCGCAGGCTGGATGCTCGCAGTGCTGGCATAGCCGGCGCATGAATTTGTCGTCCTTTGCGAGAACCGTAGTGAACTTGTGGTCAGTCTGAACCGACTCTGCCGCTACCTTGTCATCGTAGGGGAGTTCGTTCTGCTGAGCGCAAGCGCTCTCACACTGTTTACAACCGATGCACATGGTCGCATCGTAAAGAATTCCCTTGCTCATAAGATCTCCACACCGCTAACGGCTGGCATGTCCATGTCAGTCGGAATAAGTTCACCTGGCGTGGGAGTACAGCAGATTTGTTGCGGACGGAGTCGGTAACCCAATGTCGCAACAGGTTACCTCACGCAGGCCAGCGGTTCGCGCCGCGGTGGACGAGCGTGCAATGGCTCCGGCCTTCAAATCGCCGGATTTCCCACATCGCACTTGCCTTGCCGCCGGGATCTTCTCCGGCGCTGTGCTCTTCCTTAGGCTGCCTGACATTGCAGGGGGTCGGTGTTCTTGCACCTCGCCCGGAATCAAACTACACGCCGGAGTCTATGGCTCCGGACTGGCTTCTCTAGTCCCGTTCGACGTTGGGCCAAAGAAGCTTCACTTCACCTCGCCCAGCCATTTCTGACTTCACGACGCGCAGCAAAGATGTACCCATAGGTTTTTTCACACCGTGACATGCATCACAGCTCCGCGTGCGCTGGAGGAGGGCAATTGGTCACTTTCTGCTGCATTGCACAACAGTAAAGTGCAAGAAGACGCGACAGTGTTGAAGAAATCAGCAGGTGCTCCAGGTTGCTCATGCCTAGAATTGCTCAAGAGAAAAAGTTCCAAAATGGGAAATGCCCGCCATTGCCAGCGGGCATTCACTAGAAAACTGCTGAAATCTATGCGCCGACGAGGCGCTCCAGTGCCGGTTTGTTTCGGATCATGAGTGTCGATCCCTTGAGAACGGCAATCTGTTTCTTGCGGAAGTCCGCCAAGGTCCGCGTCACGGTTTCGCGCGAAGTCCCGATGATCTGCGCGATCTCCTCATGCGTTAGAGCAACTTTGATTCGCATCCCGGCCTCATCGGCACCTTCTCCGTGCGACCACTCCAGCAGTAACCGCGCCAGCCGTTCAGGCGCCGAATGTGACAGTCCCAAGGAACGAATCTGCTGGTACGCGGACTGGCAGTCCCGGCTCAAGTGCTGTGCGGCCTTCAGGCATGCGTCTCCGTGCTGTTGCAGGAAACGCAAAAAGTCCTCGCGCTTGATGAAATTGAGTTGGCAGGGTTGTCCGGACTCAGCCGTAATCTCATACGGCGTATTGGAAACAGTGGCGTGCAGGCCCAGCACTTCGCCCGGTTGAACGATTTTCAGGATCAGGGTCTTGCCGTCGCTCGATGTTGTCGAAAGCTTCACCCTACCTTTACACAACATGTAGATCCCGCGAGGAGATTGTCCTTCCACAAATAGTACGGCACCAGCCGGATAGGCAGCGGTAAACTTAATCTTCTCAAAGGCTTCCAGAGACGCCTTGGGGAGACCGCAGAAAAAGCTGTCAGTGCGCAGCTTACATATCAGGCAGTTTTCAACAAGTTCCAAGCCGTATGGTGATCCCAACGCACCCTCCCCGATTTAACTAGAATGATAACACTCCCAGTTTTGGGAGCCTAGCCCGTCTGCTCTCCACGGCCACGTGGTGCCGTGATCGAAGTACGCGACTGGTAGATACCCCACAGGACCACTGCCGCCTGATCGCAGGTTCTCGACCGGGTGCAGCCTCTTGGGTCAATGGGTATCCTGAAAGTGACTTATATCACATTCCGCCTGTGACAACTATTACAGACTCTCACCTTCCTTTCCAGCAGAATCTCTCCGAATTTAGTCATGGGCGAGTTGCGCAGGCTTGGAACTCCGCTTGATACGTAGGTGAACTGCAAATTTAACCTCCACACCGCCCGTCCTGCGGAGCATTTCTGAGGGTAAAGCTGGAGTGTATTGGTTTCGAGTTTTCATGATTCCTACCCCACAAGAGAGGCCGCCCCTTATTTTTTTGTTTTCTCCTCTTGCGGCAAAATGCAATCCAGCATATAGTTGCGCGCCAGTGATCTATAAACCTATTAATCAGCACATTTACTATCCGCCCGATCCTCAATAATTGAGTTCTGGTTTTCTTTGCTGGCGTGTTGATTCATAAAGATTAGCCTTACGACGGTCTGCTTCGCCTGTGTGCATCCGGTTTTGCCATCTTGTCTCTGAAAGTCAGCATTCATCCCTTCGTTACAGGGCAGTGGCTTTTGTTACCGGTATCATCAACGGAGCTTCGGCTCCTTCGATCAGGAGGAACAGATGTCGAAGGAATTGGCAACTGCGGAAATGCAACCGTCCCACATCAACCGCTGGTGGCGAGTTGTGGGCGGGCTATCGATGAACCTCGCATTGGGAACCCTCTATGCATGGAGCATCTTCGTTGCTCCCCTAGAGAAAGAGTTTGGGTGGAAGCGGGCACAGACCTCAACGGTGTTCGGTATCGCGGTTGTGGTGTTTGCACTCTCATTCATCGTTGCCGGGCGGCTGCAGGATAAGTATGGACCGTTGTGGATCTCGCTGATCGGCGGCGTGCTGGTCAGTCTCGGATTTTTCCTTTGCGCCTACACGACCAGCCTGAACTACTTGTACATCTGTTTCGGAGTGATTGGAGGACTGGGCAACGGTTTTGGCTATGCTACCCCCATTCCAGTGATGGCCAAATGGTTCCCTGACAAACGAGGCCTGGCGATCGGCTTGGCGGTGGGCGGATACGGCGCGGGGTCGGCGATCTTCGGTCCCCTGGCCAATCTGAAACTCATTCCGAGCTATGGCGTGCACACCACATTCATGATCCTGGGTGTCATCTTTCTCGTCATGACGGTATTCGGTGCGTTGTTTATGCGGAATCCGCCTCCGGGATACAAACCGGCCGGTTGGTCGCCTGCAGCCGCGAAGGTGGCAAGCACCGCCTATGATTTCACTCCCACCGAAGTCCTGTGCACCACGACCTTCTACCTCATGTGGATCGCCTATGCCCTGGGATGCATGGCTGGACTTATGGTGATCAGCCAGTTGGTGCCATTCGCCAAGAGTGTGGGTGTTACCGGTGCGGCGCTGGCCACCATGGGGCTGGTCGTTGGAGCTGTTGGCAATGCTTCCGGACGCATTCTGTCCGCCTGGGTTTCGGATGCACTCGGACGGTTAAATGTCCTGCGGTTGATGATCTGTGTTTCGATGATCGCCATGCCCGTGCTCTACATGGTTGGCGGCAACGTGTCGGCTCTGTACGTCATGGTGTTCATCGTTTACTGGTGCTATGGCACACAGCTCTCGGTCAATGCCGCAACTGCCGCGGATTTCTGGGGTACCAAGAACGCCGGCATCAACTATGGCATGCTGTTCAGTGCTTGGGGATTTGCCGGCTACTTTGCCTCGCGAATCGCGGGCACGCTGTATGACAAGTACCACAATTACCAGATGGCCTTTTACACGGCGGCGGTGTTGGCACTGATAGCACTGTTGTGCGAACTTGCAGCCAAACGCCCAAGTGTTCCGGCGCATGTTTCGGCGGCGGCGGTCGCTGCACGGTAGCACGCTGGTCCGGGTGCCGGAAAAAATTTCAAAGTTTTTCCGGCACGGTTACTTTCTCCCGGGTTTGATATGATGCCGGGCACGTTGAGAATGTGCTCGATGACCGACTCATCGGTAGGTTTCCGGGGTGGAGACCACCGTTTTCACGGATTAGAGACTGTTAGGATTCCGATTCCTTTTGCAACTGCCGCCAATCCTGCTAGGGGGTTCTTTTTATGAGTAGTCCAGCGAAGCCAGAAGTGATTTCTCCCGTGTTTTCCTACGACGCACCAACAATCGTGAAGCGTGAAGCCAACCTCAAGGACTATATGGCTGAGTACGAGCGCTCCATTCAAGATCCAGAGGCGTTCTGGGCCGCCGAAGCCGCCAATTTTACGTGGATCAAGAAGTGGGACAAGGTGCGCGAGTGGGATGGTGTTCACCACAAGTGGTTCGTCGGTGGCAAGACCAACATTACCCTCAGCTGTCTTGACCGCCATGCCAAGAGTGACCGCTTCAATCGGGTTGCCTACATCTGGCTGGGCGAGGATGGCTCCGAGCGCGTGGTCACGTACGGTCAGCTCTACCGCATGGTATGCCGCTTCTCCAATGGACTCCGTTCCCTGGGAGTCGGCAAGGGAGACCGTGTCGTTATCTACATGCCGCTTACCATCGAAGGAGTAGTCTCCATGTTGGCCTGCGCCCGCGTTGGCGCGATTCATTCCGTAGTCTATGCCGGACTGGGCCACACCGCGCTGCGCGACCGAATCACCGACGCACAGGCGAAAGTGATTATCGCAGGTGAGTCGGGCGTACGCCGTGGCAAACCCGTGCCGCTCAAGCCGATTGTCGATGAAGCCATCGACGGCCTCGACATGATCGAGCATGTCATCGTTGTTCCCCGTGGCACAGAGAAATACGAAGCCAAAAGCTCTCGCGAAGTCAATTATTTTGATCTCCTCAAGTTCTCCTCCGAATCACCCGCCCAGGAAATGGATGCTGAAGACCCGCTCTTCATCCTCTACACCAGCGGAACAACCGGGCGGCCCAAGGGAGTTGTCCACGTTCACGGCGGATATATGGTCGGCATCACCTACCACCTCCGCACCTTCTTTGACGTGAATCCGCGCGACCTCTTCTGGTGTACCTCTGACATCGGATGGGTAGTCGGCCACAGCTATATCGTCTACGGTCCGCTCTGCGCCGGTGTCACAACCATCTTCCGGGAGGGAGCCATCGACTGGCCCAATCCTGGAACGGCTTGGGAGATCGTCGAGCGTTACGGCGTCACCAAGATGTTCACCGCTCCCACGGCGATTCGTATGTTCATGCGTTATGGCGAGCACCTTCCCGCCGCTCACGATCTCACTTCGCTTCGTGTCATTGCCTGCGCCGGGGAACCGCTGAATCCGGAAGCATGGCACTGGGCGCAGACCTATCTTGCCGGGGACGGCAAATGGGGCTACGTCGTGGACAACTGGTGGCAGACTGAGCTTGCCGGCCCAACGCTCGGCACTCCGGTCACCATGCCCTATCGCACCGGCAAGGCTGGGATTCCGCTCGCTGGCGTCATCGCCGATGTTGTCGATGTCGATGGTAAGTCCGTTGGCATCAATGAGCGCGGACGCCTTGTTTTGCGCGGTCCGTTCCCACACATGATGCGTACAGCCTGGAATGACGACGCGCGTTACGAGCGGGACTGGCAGCAGATCGAGGGAGCCTACGTCACCGGAGACGTTGCCATCAAGGACGAACACGGATACATCGCCGTGCTTGGACGTGCCGATGATGTGCTCAACGTGGCCGGCCATCGTATCGGAACCGCCGAAGTCGAGTCTGCACTGGTCTCACATCCTTCCGTCGGCGAGGCTGCGGCCATCGGTATTCCCGATGCCATGAAGGGTGAGTGCATCAAGGTCTTCGTGCTGCTCCGTTCGGGACATGTCGCCAGTGACGCACTCTCTGCCGCGTTGATTGAACACGTCCGCCGCGAACTGGGCCCCATTGCCACGCCTTCGGCCCTTGAGTTCGTGACCGCGTTGCCCAAGACGCGTTCCGGCAAAATCATGCGCCGCTATTTGAAGGCCAAGGAGACAGGACAGGAAATCGGCGACATTTCAACCATGGAGCAGTAGCCGCGACGCTTTGTCGAGGTTTCGCTTGGGACTTCACATTTTTATGCGGGGCGAAAGCCCCGCCCTTTTACGGAGGGAGCAACACGCATGGCGAACGAACCGTTAGCGCACGGCGTCAATATCGATTCAATGTTGCAGGAGAATCGCGTTTTTCCACCTTCAGCCGAATTCAGCGCCAAAGCCCACATCAAAAGCTTGGAAGAGTACGAACGAATCTACGCGGAAGCCGCCGCCGATCCGGAAGCATTCTGGGCCGGAGTCGCCAAGGAACTGCATTGGTTTGAACCCTGGACCAAGGTTCTTGAATGGAATGCGCCGTGGGCCAAGTGGTTCGTCGGCGGCAAAATCAATCTCTCCTACAACTGCCTTGACCGCCATGTGATCGCCGGGCACGGCGAGAAGATTGCCTTCTTCTGGGAGGGGGAACCGGGTGACACCCGTACCCTCACCTATAGCCAGATGCTCGCCCAAGTGGAGATCTTCGCCAACGTCCTGAAGGGGCTTGGCGTAGTGAAAGGTGACCGCGTCACGCTGTACATGGGCATGGTGCCGGAACTGGCCATTGCAATGCTTGCCTGCGCCCGCATCGGCGCCGTACACTCGGTCATTTTTGGAGGCTTCTCGGCGAACGCCATCGTCGATCGCGTCAACGACCAGAAAGCCACCGTCGTTGTCACCCAGGACTTTGCAAACCGTCGCGGAGCGCAGTTCCCACTGAAGGGCACTGTCGATGAGGCGATGGCAAACTGTCCCACCGTCCAGCACGTCGTCGTCTATCAGCGCACCACAACCGAGGTCAACATGCAGGCTGGCCGCGACCACTGGTGGCATGAACTTGCCGCCAAGGCCGCGCCCCATTGCCCGCCCGAGCATCTTGACAGCGAGGACCCGCTCTACATCCTTTACACCTCGGGGTCCACAGGAAAGCCGAAGGGAATTGTTCACACCACCGGTGGCTACTCCGTCGGAACCTACATCACCTCCAAGTGGATCTTCGACCTGAAGGAGAATGACATCTTCTGGTGTACCGCCGATATCGGCTGGGTCACCGGACACAGCTACATTGTCTACGGGCTCTTGCAGAACGGCGCAACCAACGTGATGTACGAAGGTGCGCCGAACTTCCCAGACATGGATCGCTTCTGGGCGGTTGTCGAGAAGTACAAGGTCACCATCCTCTACACCGCGCCCACGGCCATCCGCACCTTCATCAAGTGGGGCAACCAGTATCCGGACCGCCACGACCTCAGCAGCCTTCGCCTGCTCGGTACGGTCGGCGAGCCGATCAACCCGGAAGCCTGGATGTGGTATCGCGAGGTCATCGGCAAAGAGCGCTGCCCCATTGTCGATACATGGTGGCAGACTGAGACCGGCGCCATCATGATCTCGCCGCTCCCCGGAGCCATCGCCGCGAAGCCCGGCTCCGCCACGAAGCCGTTTCCTGGAATCATCGCTGAGGTTGTCGATCGCGGCGGAGAGAAAGTTCCCCTCGGCTCTGGCGGCTACCTTGTCATCAAGAAGCCCTGGCCCTCCATGCTGCGCACCATCTATGGAGATCCCGAACGCTACGTCAAGCAGTACTGGTCTGACATTCCCGGCGTCTACTTCACCGGGGATGGCGCGCGTATCGACAAGGATGGATACATCTGGGTGATGGGCCGCGTTGACGACGTGCTCAACGTCAGTGGTCACCGCCTCTCCACCATGGAGATCGAGTCTGCTCTTGTCGCCCACCCCAAGGTGGCTGAAGCTGCTGTCGTCGGTCGCCCCGACGATCTGAAGGGGCAGGCCGTTGCGGCCTTCGTAACTCTGGAAGGTGGTTACGTGCCATCGCCCACGCTCAAGGAAGAGCTGCGCGCCTGGGTTACCAAGGAAATCGGAGCGATGGCTCGCCCCGATGACATTCGCTTCAGCGATCAACTGCCCAAAACGCGCTCCGGTAAGATCATGCGCCGCCTGCTTCGGGAACTCGCCACCAGCGGCGAGGTCAAGGGCGACATCACCACCCTCGAAGACTTCGCCGTCATCAGCAAACTGAAGGATAGTGACGAATAGTCTTTAACGATTACGGAAGCTTTAATTACAAACCCCACTTCGAGCGTTCTCGGAGTGGGGTTTGTTTTCTCGGACCAACTTGAGTTTTGCTTACTTTCCGCAGGTGAGCTGCGCGGTCCCGGCTATCAAGCACCCTCCGCCGCATGCAGTGATCGCATTGCAAACTGGGGCGTTGCCGAAGGGCGGGTCGTTCGCCCATACCGTATAAGTTCCAGCGACCGCCCCAGGAGCGCATTGAGCCACGCCTTCTTGGGTCACCGTAATCGCCGTTGTGACGCCGCCGTTGTAACATGCTCCCCAACCAGCCGTGAGTGGCGTGACGGTATATGGAGCCATGTTGTAGTTCCCGGTTGCTGAGAATGGCACCTGCCCGTTGGGATAATCCGCTGCGTTGGCCGTCGCGGGGGTCAGCGTGATCGATTCGAGTTGATGGATTGAAGTTGAACTCGTGTTCGTGCCACAGGACAATGCAAATGACGTTGCGACAGCCAGAGCGAGAAAAAATAGCTTGGACGAACGCACTTCCATAGCTCACCTCCCCAACGATGAAGTCGTCACTTCACAGCGAGTTCATTTTAGCGCTCGTAAGACGATGCTGGCGCAGAATACAGAGGTTTAGATAAGCGCTGTTCCCAAATGAACCGCGAATAGATCCTGGGGATATCACTCCAGTGCAAACGAAAACGCCAGGACTCTGCCGGGCGTTTTCTAAACTTTTGGTGGAGCTAGTCAGGATCGAACTGACGACCTCATCATTGCGAACGATGCGCTCTCCCAGCTGAGCTATAGCCCCACAAACCTGGGTGGTTTACTTCCGTACTTCGCAATCATAACAGCGACTTGCGGATTCGCCAAGAGCCCCAAGCCAGCCCATCGTGCAAAACTCGCGTCTATCCCCGCCACGTCTATTCAAAGTGTACCGTCTCACCGGTCATCACCGAATGTTTCCGAAAAGCCGCATCGTTCTTCTCGGGAAAGTCGCTGCGATAGTGGCCGCCGCGGCTCTCGCTTCGCGCCAGCGCCGAGCGGGCAATTGCCAATCCACTCTCTGCAATGTTGCGAGCCTCGGCCCGACGGCGATTGCTGGGTGCTGGCAACTCCTTGAGAATTTCCTTCAACCTGCCGACCGCAAGCTCCAGCCTTCCGGCATCGCGGACAATTCCCACGTTGCTCTCCATCAACTGCCGTGTCTCCAGCCATAACGCTTCTACGTCGCCGTCGCCTCCCGCCTGGGCAGCAACGGCCTCCGCCCCGTCCAAACTCGTTGGCGCATGTTCTTCTACCATGGCGCGTGCCGCGCGTGCGCCGTACACCAGCCCTTCCAGCAGGGAATTGCTCGCCAGCCGGTTGCCTCCGTGTACTCCCGTGCAGGCGGCTTCCCCTGCCGCATAGAGGCCGGGCAGCGAGGTTCTTCCATCCAGATCCGTTCGCACTCCGCCCATTGCGTAATGTGCCGCGGGACGAATCGGAATCAGGTCGTGCGTCATGTCCAGCCCGTATTGTCTGCAAGTCTGGTAGATGCGCGGGAAGCGCGATTTGAGTTTCTCGCCGTCGAGGTGGGTCACGTCGAGGTAGACCACCGGCTCATCTGCGCCGCTCATTTCCAGTTCGCGATGAATGGCCCTGGCCACTACGTCTCTTGGTGCAAGCTCAGCCAGTTCGTGGTATCCCGGCATAAAGCGTTCACGCTTGCTATTGCGCAGATAAGCGCCTTCACCCCGCAGAGCCTCCGACATCAAAAATCGCGGAGCCCCCGCAACGTACAGCGCCGTGGGATGAAATTGCACGAACTCCATGTCGCGCAGTTCTGCCCCGGCGCGCCATGCCATGGCCACACCGTCCGCCGTAGCCACGTCGGGATTGGTGGTGTTGGCAAAGACCATTCCTGCTCCGCCCGTCGCCAGCAGCACCGCGCGCGCCGTCACGCTTTCGGTGTGTCCATCGTCGTGCAGAATCTCCACCCCCACCACGCGCCCATCCTGCACCAGCAGGTCACGCGTGAACCCGAACTCCTCAAAGCGGATATTGCTGAGCTTTCTTGACTGCTGGTAGAGCGTCCGGCCAATTTCGCGTCCCGTCGAGTCGCCATCCGCATGCAGCACGCGATTGCGTGAGTGCGCGCCCTCCCGCGTGAATGCCAGTTTGCCCTGCTCGTCACGGTCAAAGCGAACGCCCCAGTCGAGCAGTTCCAACACACGCGTCGGCCCCTCCATCACCAGCGTTCGTGCGGCCTTTTCATCCACCAGGCCTGCCCCCGCTGCCAGAGTATCGCGCAGGTGTATCTCCGGAGAGTCGTCTGGCCCCAGCGCAACGGCGATGCCGCCCTGCGCATATTGTGTGTTGGATTCAGTGAGTTCGCGCTTGGCCAGGCAGAGCACCGAACCGTACGGGCTCAGCTCGATTGCGGCTCGCAATCCCGCAATGCCTGCGCCTACAACAATAAAATCATAAGAAGGATTCATGACGAAATTTCATGCTAACACTTGCCTGCCATCGCTTGAAAACATTCGGCCCACGCTGCCCATCCATCATCATGGCTGATAAGATGGAGTCTTGATTCGCATACAAATTCAAACCCGGACCAAGTCCTACGAAGTTCTTATCGAGGCGGGATTATTCCGCTCTGCCGCCGCATACATCCGTGACACTCTACCCACGGCGAAGCACTTTGTCATTGTTACCTCGGCTCCCATAGCCAGGCACTGGGGAAAACTCCTGCTTGACTCCTTTGCCTCTGACAGCGCGAAGGTGGACGTCATTGAGATGCCCGACGGTGAGCGCCGCAAGACGCTCGCAACCGTTGAAAATCTCTCCACTCAACTCGTCAAACTCAAGGCGGACCGCAACACCGTACTCGTCGCCCTCGGTGGCGGAGTGGTTGGGGACGTTACCGGATTTCTCGCCAGCATCTACATGCGCGGGATTCGCTTCGTTCAGATTCCAACCACGTTTCTCGCCCAGGTAGATTCCTCCGTCGGCGGCAAGACCGGCGTCAACCTCACGGTGGGAAAGAATCTCATCGGAGCCTTCAAGCAGCCGGAGCTTGTTCTGGTCGATCCGCAGGTGCTCTCCACCCTGCCCGAGCGTGAATATCGCTCCGGTCTCTATGAGTCACTCAAGGCCGGTGTCATCCGCAATCCTCGAATCTTCGAGTTTATGGAGCAGAATCGCGAGGCCGTACTGGCCAAGCACCCAAGTTCGCTGGAGTGGCTGATTGCCGAATCCGTGCGCGTCAAGGCCGAGGTCGTCGGGCAGGATGAGGAGGAGCATGGCCTGCGCAAGATTCTCAACTTCGGCCACACCATCGGGCACGCCCTCGAAGCCGAAACCAGCTACAAGGTTTTTCTACACGGAGAAGCCGTTGCCTGGGGTATGGTTGCCTCGGCCATGATCGCCGTTGGAATGCACAAGACCTCGCTGCCCTCGGCGCAGCGCATCATCAGTCTGGTTCTCGCCTATGCTCCGCTGCCCAAGGTCGAGGTGCGTCCCAAAGCGATCTTCCGCCGTCTCGCCAGCGACAAAAAGACATTGGACGGTCAGGTACACTTTGTCCTCCCGCTCGATATCGGCCACGTGGATATCGTCACCGATGTTCCCGAGCGGGCCGTGCTTCAGGTGGTAGAGGAACTTCGTAATCTCTCTCAGGCGTAAGCCGTGTGTCAGGCAGGCGAAAGCCGCGTGAATTTCAGAACGGAATGAACCAGATGGATGAAGTAAAACAGGGGCAGGGAAGCACTGAGGGAACAACGCTGGGTGCTCGCGTCGAGCCTGCGCAGGATCAGAAAGCAGCCGCCAATGCCGTGCGGCAGATGTTCTCCAACATAGCTCCGCGCTACGACCTGCTCAATCATGTGCTCTCGCTTAATGTGGATCGCTACTGGTGGTGGCGCACCGCCCGCCGCTTCCGCCACATCGTCCGCCGCAGCGACGCTGCCGTGCTCGATCTCTGCTGCGGAACCGGCGACATGACCTTCGCTCTCTACCGTCAGGCTGGGCCAGCAGGGGCATCGTTAGTGGGCGCCGACTTCGCTCACCCCATGCTTTGCCGTGCCACTCAAAAGAGCGCAGGTCTCCCCATGCAGTGGGTGGAGGCTGATGCCCTGCAAATGCCCTTCGCCGACGCGCGCTTCAACCTTGTCACTTCGGCCTTTGGTTTTCGCAACCTTGCCAACTACGACGCGGGCCTGCGCGAGATCCATCGCGTCCTCGCCCCAGAGGGCGAAGTTGCCATCCTCGATTTCGGCGAGCCCAAGGGCCTGCTCGGCAAGCTGTATCGTTTCTATTTTCGTCGCGTGCTGCCCGCCATCGGCTCCGTAATTTCAGGAACCCGTGGCCCCTACGCCTATCTTCCAGCCAGCGTGGCGCGCTTCCCGCAGCCTCCGGAGATGCTGGCCCGCATGAAAGACGCAGGCTTCCGCGAGGTCAACTACACGCCTTACACATTTGGCGTTGCCGGTGTGTACTGGGGTAAGAAGTAACAGAATGTCAGCAGGGCGGCGCGGCTTCGGCTGTGCCTTTTCTTCAGGCTGGCTATTCTGCCTGTGTTTCCTTGACCGTCTTAACTTCCTGGAAGCTGTCGCGAAGAGCTCCCTCGCTCGAATACTGTATGACCTTTTGGTAGTCGCGCCCGAGCAAATCCTTTAGTCGTCGCGTGCTCATCGTGTAGGAACCTGACATGTACGGAAACGCATCGGGCGGTACCGAGGAAACTCCCCAGTTCCATAATAGTGCCAGTGTCTTCGCGCAGAGCCAGCGGGTAGGCAACCGCATCATTTGCGCCTCGGCAATCTCCGCGCACTGTGCAATGCTGATCGGAGTGCCCGACCCGGCGACATTCAGTACCAGCACATCGCCCTCTTCCGACGGAACCTTGTGCAGCAGCCACGTCACCAGACGTGCCATGTCGTCCACATGCACAAACTGCAACAGCTTTTTCGGATAGGCTTCCCCAATCGGCAGCAGCAGCGGCAGTCGCATCTGTCTTCGCCGCAGAGTCATCGCTAGGCGTCCGTTGCCAAACGCCCGCCCGCGGATGGCATTGACCAGATAGTTCTCCACCGAAGCTCCGGCAAAGATGTGCGGACGCAGCAGGTAGGTGCTGCATTTTCCCATGCCCGCGGCCCGGAAGCGCACCACTCCATCCGCCTCGGCCTTCTGCACCGCATAGTTCAATGTATGCGCACCCATCGGCGCGTCCTCGTCCACCAGCGGCGGAGTCTCCGGTCCATACACGGCGACGCTGCTCGGGTAGATAAACTTGCGGACACTCCCGCCGTGCCGATTCACTTCGGCGATTGCCTCCATCACCCGTGCCGTGCCTGCCACGTTGATCTGCCACATGCGCTCCCGGTCGGTCACCCCGGTCAGCAGCGGATCAATCACAAATGCCAGATGTACCACCGCCTCCGCTCCGCTCTCGCGGAGCAACTTCACCAGACTTACACACGAGCTCTCGCGGCCCATATCCAGCGGATGCATGGTGATGTCCGGGCGTCCCGGAACTGGCGACAGGTCAACGCCAACGACGTGAAAATCGGAGAGAAACGGCAGCAGCCGTCTTCCTAGATTTCCTGCAATTCCAGTTACAAGGATGGTTGGGCGCGGGTCGTTCAATGCGGAACCTCGTCTTACATATCCGTCCGCAAGCCTGGAATCACAAGGGAATTCCGTGGCGGGCAGAGGTGTTTTGGAACCATGATCCTAGCACAACCCGCGCCCGCGCAACGAAATCCGCCTCTGCGCTTGGCATCAGTCTTCGGTCACGGTAAGCTCTTTGCATGGTCAGCTCGGCGATCAATCCTGAAGTGATGCGCGCGGAGAAGCAGCGCGTCGCGCGCAACAGCGTTCTGGTCGCCATCGTCATCACGGTCTTCAAGTTCATCATCGGCATCTTGAGCGGCAGCCTCGGCATTCTCTCGGAAGCTCTGCATTCATCGCTCGATCTCGTGGCGGCCGTTGTCACGCTATTTTCCGTGCGTGTGAGTGACAAGCCCGCCGATGCCGATCATCAGTACGGTCATGGAAAAATCGAAAACTTTTCCGCCTTCATTGAGACTGGACTTCTACTCACTACCTGCGTCTGGATCGTATGGGAGGCCATCCATCGCCTCTTCTTCCACAACGTAGACATTGAGCCTACGATCTGGGCAGTGATCGTAATGAGTGTCTCCATCGTGCTCGATTATTGGCGTTCCCGGTCGCTGAAGCGTGTGGCTGACAAGTATGCCAGCCAGGCCTTGCAGGCCGACGCGCTTCACTTCGCCACGGACATCTGGTCCAGCTCGGTTGTCATCGTCGGTCTCGGCTTTGTCTGGGCTGGCCGTCACTTCCATGTGGCGTGGCTCTCCAAGGCAGATCCGATCTCCGCGCTGTGCGTCGCCGCCATCGTGATGTGGGTCAGTTGGCGCCTCGCCCGTGAAACCCTCGACGCGCTGCTTGATGCAGCTCCCTCCGGCGTGCGCAACGAACTGATCGCCCAGGTGGGCAGCGTTCCCGGAGTCCTTGAGGTCGAGCGCGTCCGTATTCGCAAAGCCGGCAGCCGCTATTTTGCCGATGTCGCCGTGGGCCTGGCGCGCAACGTCACCTTCCAGGCATCGGACGTAGTTGTCTCTGAAGTTCGCCAACGGGCTCACCATCTGCTCGGCGACTCGGACGTGCTTGTCAATGCTGTCCCCCGCGAACTCATCACCGAGAGCACCTTCGACCGCATCCGCGCCGCCTCGCTGCGCAACAACCTCATGGTCCATGACATCAGCGTGCAGGATCTCGAGGGCGATATCCACGTCGAACTGCACGTCGAACTCGACGAGAACATGCTTCTCATTGCTGCCCATGATCGCGTGACTGCCCTCGAAGCCGATATCCGCGCACATGTGCCCGAAATCACATCAATCCTCACCCACATCGAGAGCGAGCCCGCCACGATTGAAACCAGTGACGAGATTCTCCAGGATCACGAATTAGAGGAGAAGCTGAAGGCCATTGGTACTCGATTTCCCGACGTGGTGGATGTTCACGAGATCATCTTCAAGCGGGTGCGCGATCACATCTTTCTCTCCTGCCATGTCACCATGCAGGACCACCTCCCACTCTCGCGGGTTCATGACGTGCAGACCGGCCTGGAGATTCAGTTCAAGTTGGAAGCGCCGCAGCTGTTTCGTGTGCTGATTCATCCCGAGCCGCAAACCGACAATCGCCGCTAACATTTCCGAGGAGTTCAGACGCTTGTGGAGACCGTTGAGATTACCGCCAAAATCGAGCGTCTCGATTGAGTCATAGCGCTCGCGTCTTCAAGCCATCGCCTATTGTCGGTTATCTCTGCATCGGCGGAGCGGCGCTCTTCTGGGCCATCTCCGCCACTCTGGGACGTGCCGTATTCACCTCGCGCCTCCACCTTTTCGGCACGAATGTTCCTCTTGTACCGCCGCTCATGCTGGCGCAGAGCCGCACCACCCTTGCCGCTTGCGTCCTGTTTCCAGCCCTCTTCTTTGCTCGAGGCTCTTCCGCCGTCCGCATGAAGATCCGTGATATCCGCGATTGCGCCATCATCGGCATCCTCGGAATCGCCGCCTCCAACTACTTCTACTACCTCTCCATACAGCGCACGAGTGTGGCCACGGCCATCATCCTGCAGTATCTTGCTCCCGTTTTTGTTTTGCTCTGGATGCTCGGACGCAAGCTTCAACCTCCGACCTTCGCTCGCATCGCCGGAGTTCTTGTCGCCGTCCTTGGTTCCGTGCTCGCCATCGGAGTCGTAAGCCAATCTGGTCATTTTCCCTGGCTCGTGATCGTTCCCGGGCAAATCCGCTTCGATCTCATTGGAGTCATTGCCGCGCTCGTCGCCGCGGTTTCATTCGCTTTTTACAACGTCTTCGGACGCCACCTCGTCGAATCCCATGATCGCTGGACCGTGATCGCCTGGGCGCTCGCCGGAGCCGCTCTCGGCTGGCTCTTCGTCAATCCTCCCTGGCGAGTCGTTGCCGCCCACTACACCGGCCCTCAGTGGATCTTTATGGCGATCTTCTCTGTCACGTCAATTCTCGTCCCGTTCTCGCTCTACTTCGCCGGACTTCATCATCTCGATGCCACGCGAGCCATCGTCACCAGTTGCCTGGAGCCGGTATTCTCCATCCTGGTTGCAGCGCTAGCCCTTGGGGAGTTGGTCGGAAGAATTCAGATCCTGGGAATCATGCTTGTGCTGGCGTCAACCGTCCTGGTGCAGATTGAAACGCAGAAGGGCGGCATTGCGCCGCCCTGTGAGCCTATGGAGTAGACATTACTTTTTCAGTGAGCGCACATACTTCAACACACTCGCCACGCCTGCATCACCACCCAGTTTATCTCCAAGGCCAGACATCTTTCCCTTGCCCTTGCTGATCACCGCCGCCAGTTCCGCGTCGCTCTTCTTGGTGACCGCCTCAGACGTGAGGTCGGAGGCCTTCACCATCTTGCCGACCATCGTTTGTCCTCTGCCGTCGTCGCCGTGGCACTTCTTGCAGTGAGCTTGGAATAGCTGTTCGCCGGACTGTCCATAGAGCAGCATCCCGGTCGTCAAAAATGCTGCGAGCAAAACTCTCTTACGCTGGGTCAGGTCACACCTCCAAAACCGTTCGATGAAAGTTAGTGTTCTCGAAGTTTGTCGCGTAGCCGGAAATATCTCTGCGCTCGCGTAACATCCTTGCCAATCTGTTCTTTCAGATCCTCAACCGATGGAAATTTCTTCTCTCCGCGCAGCCTGTGCAAAAAGGTCAGCCGGATCGGCGTGTCGTTTGAGAGATTGATCGGATGGAAATTCAGGATGTAGCTTTCAATCGCAAATGAGTCCTCCCCAAAGGTCGGACGGTTGCCCACATTCGTCACCGAGTGAAATTCTTCGCTGTTGATCAGCATCTCCGTCACATACACACCGAACGACGGAGTCAGCTCATTGTAGCGCGCGAGGTTCACCGTCGGAACCGTGTACTTCGTCCCGTATCCGCGTCCACGCCCCGGCGAGGAATCAATACTAAAGGGCCGTCCCAGCAGATGACGCGCCGCCTCGACTCTTCCCCCTAGCACCTCTGCGCGCACGTTGCTGCTTGAAACCACCAACTCGCCCCACAGGATCGGCGTATGCGCCACCACGGTGAAGCCTAGCCGGCGCCCAAACTCCTGCAACCTCTCGACAGTTCCTTCCGCTTTGTGCCCAAACTGGAAGTTGAATCCCTCATGAATTTCAATCGCGTGCAGCCCGTTGTAAAGAATCTCCTCCGCGAACTCAAACGGAGGCATCATGGACAGGTCGCGTGTGAAGGGAAGTACTACAACTGCGTCCACCGAGCTCTCGCGCAATATTTCCATCTTGCGTTGCATCGGCGTAATCAGCGGAGGCCCGCCATGCGGCCGCAAAATCCGGGTCGGGTGCGGATCGAAGGTTACCAGCACTGAACGCGCGTTCAGCTCTTTCGCCCGCTTGCAAATCGAGTCGATCAGGCTCTGGTGAGCGCGATGGATGCCATCGTAGTTGCCCACGCTGACCACTGTCGGCCCAAAGTCTTTTGGAATTTCTTCAAGTGATTCGAATACCTGCACGCGTTCAGCTCTCCAGGTCGATTTCTATGCGTAAGCCGTCGTAAGCCAGCCGCACCTCCGGAGGAAGTGTCTGGTTCGTCGCCTCGTGCGCCAGGTCATGGCTGATGTGTGTGAAGTACGTCTGTGCCGCCCCGATGCGTGCAGCAATCTTCAATGAATTCGCTACCGTCGAGTGTGTTGGATGCGGTTCATGGCGCAGCGCGTCCAGAAACACAACTTCCACGCCCTTCAGCATCTCAAAGGAAGTTTCCGGCACTATGCTGAAGTCCGTCAGATACGCAAAGCGGCCAATCCTGTAGCCGATGATCTCCGCGTCGCCATGCATTACCGGCACAGGAATGATCTTCAGGTTCAGCACCTCGAACGCCTCGCCGATCTCCCGCAGTTCCACCTTTGCCAACCCGCCGTACTTATAGTTGTCGTCGAATACGTACTTGAAAACCGAACGCAGAATGTGCGCCGTCTCGGGCTTCGCGTACAGCGGAAGTTTCCCGCCGCCCGTCACCCTCGGGTAGGTCAACGGACGCAGATCGTCCAGCCCCAGGATGTGGTCCGCGTGTCCGTGCGTGTAGAGCACCGCGTCCAGCCGGTCGATGCCTTCCCGCAACGCTTGTTCGCGGAAGTCCGGGCCGCTGTCGATCATGACCCGGTGTCCATCCCACTCCAGCATCACCGAGGGCCGTGTCCGGCGGTCCTTCGGGTCTTTCGAGTGGCACACCGTGCAGTTGCATCCAATCGTGGGAACCCCCATCGACGTTGCGCTGCCCAGCACTGTCACCGTGCCTTTCTTCACTTGCGCGGAGCCCCCGAAGCGCCCGGAATCTTCTCCATCGCCTTACGGTCGATCATGTTCACAATTTCCATGTACGTCATCCGAAGCTGGAACATCGTGTTCGTAAGGATTGCCTGCTCCTGCTCGCTCAGGTTGCCCTTGGTCTTCTGTTCCAGCACGGAAATCAGGTCGATCATCTGCCGCAGCCCCACAATGTCTACGCGCCGTTCCGTTCCGCTCTCCATGGCTCCGGCGTACATCATTGCGGTCTGCACCAGCATGTCCAGCAGATGAATGAACTCCATCTTCTGTCCGCCGAATTCCGTCCGCTCCTTGTCGCCGTTGTACCCAGTCTCTTTGACCGGTTCAGGAACGAACTTCTCCTCCGGCGCTGCTGCAACTGGCTCCGTCTTCGCCGCCGCTGGTTCCACTTTGGCAGCCGCGCTCTGGCTGGCCGGGGGAGTAGTGGCCGGTACCGCTTCCACCTTCGGCTCAACCGGCGCATCCGGTCTTGGCTCTCCATCTACGTTGAACTTCCGGCGATCGGTAACTATGAACTCTGGCTTCTTCTCTTTTTCCATCTCACTCATCCCAACCTGCAAGGAATAAACTCATTTTCAAAACTGAAACGGCAATGCGGTAATCTTTGCCGGGCTTCCGCCCACTGTTACGCTCTCTGCCAAACTGGTTTCCACGGATGCACTTTTTGCCGCAGCTTCGCGCTTCACGTATCCCAGCGCTACTTTCCGCTGCACTCCATCCACTACAATCTCCGCGCTGCTCGTGATCTCGCCAATCTCTTTTTCCCCGGAGAACACCTTGCTTCCGGCCACGGGAAGCTCGCCTTCTACAATCAGCCCCGCCAGTCCCCGGTGAACCTGTCCCCGCGCGTGGATGCGTTCCACAATCTCCTGACCAATGTAGCAACCTTTCGTGTAGTGCAGCGCATACTCCTGCCCGGTCTCCTGCGGCATCACGCGTGCGCCCGTATCCACGCCTACTCGCGGCAGCCCCAGCAGAACCCTCTGCCACTCCAGGGCCTCGGCGCCCACCGGAGCCGCACCGGCGGCCACCAGCGCATTCCAGAACGCCTCCACATTCTCCGGAGCCAGCCATAACTCGTACCAGTTCCGCGTCTCAATCGGATCCTTCACCAGCGAGAAGCCCATGCCGTTCCAGCTTCCGTCCAGCACTTGTCCTGTCCGCGCATTTCCCGGATTCAGCCCCGCGCTCGCCAGCACTTCCACCGCCCGTGGTCCGGCCACGCCAATCGAGGTCAGCCCAGCGCTGATGTCGCCGATCTCCACCTCGTCCATGATGATGTAGCGCTCAAGAAACTCGCGGATCGCCGCAATCTGCCCGGCTTCAGTCTCCAGCACAAAGAATTCGCCGCGCTGGAAAGCCAGAAGATCACCCTGGATGCGACCTTGCGAGTTCAGCATGAAGTTGTAGTTGCCGAAATCCTGCCGCAGATCGCGCGTGTTATTGGTCACCATCCCATTCAGCCAGCGCACGCGGTCTTCGCCGCTCACCACCAGCTTTCCGCGCCAGCCCAGATCGAAGACTCCGCAGCCGTGCCGCAGCGCGTTCAACTCCTCTGCCGCGGAGCCAAAATTCAACACCGTTTCAGCCCCGGCGTATTCCCCGGTAACCGCTTGCAATCCGAACTTTTGTGCTGGAGTAGAAGACATAATCAGAGCGCCGACTGAACGTCCGATTATATCGAACCCAGCCGCTTCGTGCTTCTCCGCCTCTGGAGCGAAACCAGCATCCACTCGCGCGCGGCTCGCTCCGCCAGTATTCTGCCTTTGGATTCGGCGTTCTGCGCGGCTTTCTCGCTCTGATTTGCCTCGCTCGGGTTATAATCCTAATGTGCCTAAGTATTCAATTGTCGTTCCGTTTCATAATGAGCAGGAAAGCGTTACCGAACTCTACGACCGCCTCAAGGTGGTGATGGAGCAGGTTGGCGAGACCTTCGAACTGGTTTTCGTCGATGACGGTTCGCGCGATGCCACGTTCGCTCTGCTGGGCCAGATCGCCGCCGTGGATAGCCGTGTTGTCGTTATCAAACTGCGCCGTAATTTTGGTCAGACCTCGGCCCTGGCTGCTGGATTCGATCACGCCCAGGGTGACTTCATCATTGCCATGGACGGTGACCTCCAGCACGACCCCGCCGAGATCCCCAAGTTTGTTGCCAAGCTCAACGAGGGCTATGACATCGTCAGCGGATGGCGCGAGAAGCGCATCGACAACCTGTGGCTGCGCCGCATTCCCTCGCGCTGCGCCAACTGGGCAATGTCCAAGCTGAGCGGCGTCGAACTGCACGATTTCGGAACCACCTACAAGGCTTACACGCGCGAACTGATCGAAGATATCCCGCTATACGGTGAGGGCCTGCATCGCTTCATCCCTGCGCTGGCGTCCTGGTATGGAGCTAAAATCTGCGAAGTCCCCATCGTCAATATTGATCGCGAGGGCGGCACCTCGCATTACGGTATTTCGCGCACAATTCGTGTCTTTTTCGATCTCATCACCATTCGCTTCCTGCTCAAGTACATGATGCGCCCGCTGCATTTCTTCGGCGGCATCGGAATGGCAGGCATTGGAACGGGATTGCTGGTTGCGCTCTGGATGGTCTTTGAGAAAGTCATCCGCCATCTCAACGTGATGGATGCTCACGGTCCGATGATGGTATTTGGTGCGGTGATGCTCGTCTCGGGTGTGCAGATGCTGGCGCTCGGCCTGCTTGGCGAGTTGCAGGTTCGTCACTTCCACGAGCCCCACTCCGGACAGCCGTATCGCGTCGCCAAGGTCATCCGCACCGAGGCAGGCGAAGAGAGCGAAATTCACGGTTAATCCAGAAACAGTTCAAAAGCCTGCCCTTGTGGCAGGTTTTTTCCGTGTATAGGGATGGTGCCGGCGTCCAAGGCGGGATAGAATACCGGGTTTGGCTGGATGGGCGTTGCCCCTTTTCGGCCAATGTTCGACGCGGCAATTTGCCGGAGGCGGAGTTTCCTATGAGTAAAGCCCTGCATACCGAACTGCGATTGGCCCAGCGCATGTCGCGCCTGGGTACAGAGACTGCATTTGAAGTTTTAGCGAAGGCGCGAGCCCTGGAAGCAAAAGGCCGCGACATCGTTCACCTCGAAATCGGCGAACCTGATTTCGATACGCCAGCCAACATCGTGGACGCAGCGGTGGATGCTCTGCACCACGGTTTCACGCATTACGGACCGAGCGCGGGCCTTCCCGATCTGCGCAAGGCCATTGCCGACGAAGTCGCTGCCAGCCGTCATACCACGGTCTCCCCGGATGAAGTCGTCGTCGTCCCCGGCGGCAAGCCAATTATCTTTTTCACCCTGATGGCGCTGGTCCAGGAGGGTGACGAAGTCATCTATCCCAATCCCGGCTTCCCCATCTACGAATCCATGATTCAGTTCCTCGGCGCCAAGGCGGTGCCCATCCAACTTCGCGAGGATATGGATTTCCGTCTCGATACAAAGGAACTGAAGAGCCTTATCACCGAGCGTACCCGCCTCATCATTCTCAATTCGCCGCAGAATCCAACCGGCGGCGTCATGACTCGGCGGGATGTCGAGGAAGTGGCAGCGATTCTCGCGGATCGCGACATCATGGTCCTCAGCGATGAGATTTATTCGCGCCTCATCTTTGAGGGCGAGCATCATTCGCTCTTCAGCTATGACGATCTTCGTGACCGCGTAATCCTGCTGGACGGCTTTAGCAAGACCTATGCCATGACCGGATGGCGCATGGGATACGGCGTCATGCGAGTCGATCTCGCGCAGCAGGTTGCCCGTCTCATGACCAACTCCAACTCCTGCACCGCCAGCTTCACCCAGAAGGCTGGGGTTGAAGCCATCCTTGGCCCACAGGACTCCGTCACTGTCATGAATGACGAGTTTAGGAAGCGCCGCGACTATTTTGCCGAACGCATCAATCGCATCAAAGGTTTCAGTTGCCGTGTACCCAAGGGAGCGTTCTACATGTTCCCCAACATCACCGCTACCGGATGGAAGTCCAAGCCGCTCGCCGATGCCTTGCTAGACGATGCGGGCGTCGCCGCTCTCTCAGGAACTGCCTTCGGAGCCTATGGCGAGGGTTACCTGCGCTTCTCCATTGCAAACTCGCTGGAGAACATTCGCAAAGCCTTGGACCGCGTTGAGGAATGGGCTGGGAAAAACGTGAAGTAGCGTGCCGGTGAGCCTGCTCCGGCGGGCTCACCACCCATGCGTCAGCACGTCCACGGCCCCGTCGATTCGCAAGAAAGGGAAGTTGCAATTGGGAGAACGAAAGCTTCGAGTCTTTGCCACCTGCGCCATTGGCCCCAGCGTGGAACTGTTGCGCAGCCGCGGATACGAGGTTGAGGTCTATCCCGGCCCCGACGCCCCGCCTCGCGAACTTCTTCTGGAGAAGGTCGCCAGTGGCATCGACGGTCTGATTTCAACCCTGCGTGACAAAATCGATGCCGAGCTTTTCCGCGCCGGGGAAGGCACTTTGAAGGCCGTCGCCCAGTTCGCCGTGGGCTTTGACAACATCAATCGCGCTGACGCCAACCGCTACAAGGTTCCATTCTCCAACACCGCTGACGTTCTCACCGACGCTACCGCGGAATTTGCATTCGCGATTCTTCTGGATGTCTCCCGCAAGCTCTGGTCCAGCGAACGCCTGGTTCGCGAGAAGCGCTGGGAGTTCTGGCATCCCTACCTGCCATTCCTCGGTGACGAGGTGACCGGAAAAACCATTGCCGTCATCGGCACCGGACGCATTGGGCAGGCGATGATCGCCAAGTGCTCCGGCTTTGACATGAACGTGCTCTGCTATGACGCCGAGTACCGCAATGAGAAGTTCTCCGCCTCCATCCAGCAGTTGATGAACCTGCGGCACTCGCTTGCCGTCACCCGCCGCCAGTGCTGGATTCGCTACGCGGAGTTGGCTGAGTGCCTGCGTGAGGCCGACTACGTCAGTCTGCATGTACCACTTCTGCGAGAAGGCGAATCCAAACTGCCCACCTTCCACCTCATCAACGAGCGTACCCTGCAGCAGATGAAGAAAACCGCGTACCTCGTCAACACCTCACGCGGCCCCGTGGTGGACGAGGACGCGCTGGCGAAGGCCTTGCGTGAGCGCTGGATTGCAGGAGCCGCTCTCGATGTCTTTGAGCGCGAGCCGCTGCCTGCCGAATCGCCCCTGCGCGATCCCGCCATTGAAGATCGTTGCCGCCTCTTCCATCATTTCAGTAGCGGCGGTGCCGCCACTCGCCTTTCAACAGATCCCAACGTGGGCATGGCCGGTCGCTGTGTACAGGGATTGATCGATATGCTGGAGAAAACGGACTACAGCAAAATGCCGTACCTCGTAAACAAGGAAGCCTTCCTCAAGTAATCGTCCATGGGGAAGTTTGGCGGCGGGTCACCTCGCATTACGAAAGTCTTGGGAAGGTCGGATAACTGTGACCTTTCCGCGCTCTCTTGGATTAGAATTTCCTCGAACTCCGGAGAAGGTCATGAGATGGATTTCCATCGCGCTGCTTCTGTTCTTTGCTCAGCCGCTCTTGGCGCAATCGTTGGGAGATGTCGCCCGGGCACAGCGTGAGGAACCCAACCACCCCAAGGCAAAGCGCGTCATCACCAATGCTGACATCGACTCTCCCGCTGCCCCACTCCCAGACCAGGCGCAGCAGCCCGGAGCCAAGCCGGTCGCCAAGCCTGCGGCCACTCGCCCTCAGGCAGTAGACAGCGAACGCGTCCTCATGCAGCAGCATCTCAACGAACTCAATCAGCGGGTTCAGGTATTGCAGGGCGAGTTAACCACTTTGGAGAACGAGAGGATTTCACTACGAAATTCGACTGTTTATGGGGATCCCAAGCGTGTCCAGCACAACGATGAGTTCAATCGCCTGGTTGAACAGATTGATGCCAAGAACAAAGAACTCTCCGCCGCCCGGAATGAACTTTCCGAAGCCCTGGAGCGGGCCAACAAAACCACCGTCTTGAGATAGGGACCAGGCGGATGTTTACAGACTCCGAGTAAGGCAGTTCATTGCGTGTGGCTGAAGTCTACGCGCCGAGCAGCGCAAAGGCCACAATCGTCCTGCCGTCGCCAGTCGAGCGTTCTAACTCTTGGTTCAGCGCAGCCTCTTCTTCTTGGCCTGTCAGTGGCACTTCTGCTGCCACAATCTCTTCCGCGCTGGCTTTAGTGAAGCACAACTCGCATACTCCCAGCCCGCCTTCGCTTCGCACGGGAGGCCCATAAACCCGGCAGGTCATCGGGCGATGAGCATATAGATCGCAGGTCAACGTCTCCGGATCGAGGGCAGGGCACGGTTCGTCATTGGCAAACTCCTCAAAGACCTCTTCCGCCTCAAGCGTTTCATCCAGGATTCCAGTTTCCATGTCGCCGGGGAAGTAATCCACGTTCCGCTCCAGCGACTCCGCCGCCCGCTGGAGAACCCTTTGCGCCCGTTCCAGGTCTGAATCCGCCAACGCGTTCAATCCACGCTGCAGGCGCAGCGCATCCAGCCGGTCAATCGCGAACACTCCAATGCAACATTGCGCGCAGCCTTTGCGGCACGCAATGTGTTCGCCGCCGCGCTCATTCGCCTTCACCAGCCAGTTGTCGATTATCTTCAGAAGTTCGCCATCGCGCCTGCCGAGTTCCGATTCGCTCAGTTGCCGCTTCTGAATCGATGTTCCGAATTGTGGAGCGCGTGGATTCATTTGTTTACTGAGGCACAGCGGCGCTATCAACCAGCGCGTGCAGCAACTTCAATCCGTCTCTCATGCCCAGCACGTCTTCGCTGGCGCGCTCAGGATGCGGCATCATGCCCAGCACGTTGCGCCCCTCGTTGCAGATGCCGGCAATGTTTTCCAGCGATCCGTTCGGATTCGCTGCCGCCGTGATTTCGCCCGCCGGGCTGGCATAGCGGAAAATCACCTGCTCGTTCTTGTGCAGTTGTGTGAGCGTAGGTTCATCGCAGAAATAGTTGCCATCGCCGTGCCCGATTGGAATTTCCAGAATCTCGCCCGGCGTCAACCCGTGCGTAAACGGCGTCGCTGTGTTTTCCACGCGCAGGTGGACCGGCTTGCAGATGTACTTCAAGCTCTTGTTGCGCAGCAGCACGCCGGGCAGCAGGTTCGCTTCGCACAGAATCTGGAATCCGTTGCAGATGCCCATCACTAGTCCGCCGGAATCGGCGAAGCGCTTCACCGATTGCATGATCGGAGAAAAGCGCGCGATCGCTCCAGTGCGCAGATAATCACCGTAGGAGAATCCTCCCGGCACAATAATAACGTCCGAGTTTTCAAGGTCATGCGAGTCATGCCAGAGCAGCGTTGCGGGCTGTCCGCAAACTTCTTTAAAGGCCCAATAGGCATCGTGATCGCAGTTGCTTCCCGGGAAGATAATCACGCCAAATTTCATTGCACACTCACAAATCCGGGTGGATTACTCACAGTGTAGCATTGGTTTGAGAGGGATTGAGCGAAGGATTATGCAGTTTCAGTATCATGCCGGCGTTACCTTGGGAGCACTTCGCCGATGGCTGATCGCACAGTGCTATGACTGTCTGATTGTTGGCCTTCTCTGGCTGGGCGCTTTGCACTGGCTCCAGGTGCCGTGGGCGCCCCTCTGGGCTCTGCTTGCCGGAGTCTTGCAGTTCATCCCCCACTTCGGCCCGCTGCTTGCGCTCTTCGGTCCTGCCATGGCCATGCTCTTCACCGGAGCGCCCATCTCCCGCTGGCTCTGGTTTCTCGCCGCCTACGCCGCCATTGCGATTCTCGATGGCCTCGTGCTCCAGCCCTTCCTCATGCGCCGTCAGAACCGTGTGCCCTTCTGGGCCTCTTTGCTGACGCCGATCCTGCTTGGAATCGTCATTCCGTTCTGGGGAGTATTGCTTGCTCCGCCGCTTCTAGCCATCATCTACGCCTATCGCGGCGCGGCGAAACCGCAAACGCCTCCCGGCGGCAACAGTTTTCCACCCATGACAGTGGCATCATCCTCCCGCCGGACGACCATTCCGATGCCGGGAAGTAAACCCTCCTGCCGCCCTTTGTGACTTCGGTCATAGACGCTCCCCGTCCCTGCGTTTAGCCTTTATCTATGGACACGGCTAAACAAGATCAGCCCGCGCCAGAGGATTTCTCTGCCGCGCGCGACCGGCCTCGCAAGCGTGGTGCGCTCCCCTGCGGCAGCCGCGTCTGCGTCCGCTGCCACAAGGGTTGCGGAGTTGTGATGGCTGCCTACCTCAGTGGCCTTGATGACCCGCAGCAACGCAACGAAGAGGATTCGTAGTCCTTCTGTTTCCCATCTTTCTTGTATCCAAAAGGAAAGGCCCCGGCATTGCGCCAGGGCCTCTCTTTCTCTGCGACTCAATTCCAATTCATCGAAAACAGTTTAGAAGTGGTTCCACAGGAACTGGTTATAAACCGCGTGATGGAACTGGACTTCTTCCGGTTTCACAATCGTTCCCAGCAGGCGTGGGCAGCGGTCGGCGGAGTTCTGTTTCAGCTCCGCGTAGCGTTCCTTCACGTCGTCGCCCATCATCTTGCCCACCCACTCCGAACCGCGGAACAAGTCGAGGGCCGAGTAAATGTTGTCCGGCAGATAGCGGTGAGCCTGGCGCAGATTCTCGATCTTCGCAATCTCGCCGTCGATGCCGGTCTTGAAGACCGATAGCAATACCAGGTAAGGATTCGCGTCCGGCGCCACTGCACGGACCTCAAGGCGCGCGCTCCGTTCGTTGCCAATCGGAATGCGAACCATCGAGCCGCGATCGATCGCCGAAGCCTTGAGCTGGTTGGGCGCTTCAAAGTGCGGATCAAGTCTGCGATACGCGTTCACGCTGGGGTTCAGGATCAGGCAGATGTCATTGCCTGCCGTCAGGATGCGATCGACAAAGTCCCATGCGAACGGGGTGATTTTTTCCAGACCCTTCGGATCCCAGAACTGGTTCTTGCCACCCTTGCTCACCGAAACGTTGGTGTGCATGCCGCTACCGTTGACGCCGGCTACCGGCTTGGGCAGGAAGCTCGCGGTGTATCCCATGTTGTTGGCAACCTGACGGCAGATCAGCTTGTAGAGTTGGATCTGGTCGGCTGCAGCAACCACGTCACCATAGTTGTAGTTGATTTCAAACTGCGACGGTGCAACCTCGGCGTGATCCTTCTCGTTCTGGAAGCCCATCGCGCGCTGCACTTCCGCCGCGGTGTCGATGAATCTGCGCAACGGATCGCCGGGCAGCGAGTGATAGTAGCCGCCGCCGTCGATGTATTCGAATTTTCCGGTTTTGTAGTAGTCCTGCTCGGCTTCTTTGCCGTTGAACAGGAAGCCTTCAATCTCGTTTGCCGCATTCAGCGTGTAGTCGTTTTTCTTGAACTGTTCCTCGGCATAGCCCTTCAACACGCCGCGAATGTCGCCGGAGTACGGCTTGCCGTGCTTGTCGATCACTTCGCCGAAGATCATCACCTTGCCGGTGCCAAAGACGTCGGAGGGCACCCAGTAGAACGCCGACCAGTCAAGGCCCAGCCGCAGATCGCTCTCGTGCTGCGCCGTAAAGCCGCGGATCGAGGAGCCATCAAACGTCAGGTTGTCATAGCTGCCCAACAGAAACTTCTTGTCGTAGTCGAGCAGGTGGAGGCGGCCTTCGAGATCGCTGAACATCACGGTCACGGCCTTGATGCGCTTCTCGTCCTTCAGATACTTGAGCCGTTCTTCCTTGATCGTGTCAGCGGCAACGCGATTCTTCCGCTGTTCCTTAGCTTTCAGATTGAGGTCTTCAAGCTCTTCGTATGTAAGCGTCAAAAAGTTGCGCAATTCGTTCGACATGAATCTCCTCGAAAGGGGTTGGGCAGGGCTTTGATTTGCTGTGCAGGTATAGGTTAATGGCAGATGGCGGTAGCGACAATTTAAAACAAATCTGCAAGGCATTGAAAGTTTTGATAGGGGGCATAAACGAAAGCAGCAGCGCCCGCCGCAGCGCCCCAATCCTACCTAAAAGCTGGCGTTTTTCCCCATGACTTATTTCCCGTTTTGGGGATGTTGATCGCGTCCCAGGCAAACTTCCACCTGGCCGGATCAAAATAACACCATCCATCTCTCGTTGTCACCGGATATGCGATCCTGAGATATTGACTGTTCCCGATTGTAACTGGAAGATTGCAGAAGCGTTACGCAAAGAAACAAAACGCAACATCCGCGCCCTCTGCGGTGCGTTACAAAGGATGAGTCCCATTATCGGAGCTCTCACTAGTTCAGGTCGGAGATCTCGCATGAAGAAGATTGCTTTCCGGGGTTTTGCCGCAATTCTGTTGGCCGCCGTCGCCTGCGCCTCGCTCGTGGCCCAGGCCACCGCGCCTGCCCCCGCCGGAGTCAAGCAGCTTGGCTCCATCCAGAAGATTTCCGGCAGCCAGTTGTCGCTCTCCGCGGACCAGGGCAGCGTGATCGCGGTCAATATTCAACCCGGTGCGCGCCTCTTCCGCTTTGCTCCTGGCCAAACCGATCCCAAGAGCGCAACTCCCATCCAGCTTGCGGACCTCCAGATCGGCGACCGCGTCCTCGTGCGCGGCAAACTCGCCGACGATGGTGTCACCATCAACGCCTCTGCCATCGCCGTAATGAAGCAGCAGGACATCGCCCAACTCAAGCAGCAGGAGTTGCTCGACTGGCAGAAACGCAGCTTGGGCGGCCTCGTCAAGCAGGTCGATACCAGCGCCGGAACGGTCACTCTCACCGTCGGAACCAAGGCCGTCGTCGTCAGCACCACCCCGAAAACCACCTACAAACGCTACGCCCCCGACTCCGTCAAGTGGGAAGACGCAACCGCCGCCAAACTTGATGACATTCATCCCGGCGATCAGCTTCGTGCCAAAGGCAACAAGAATGACGATGGCACCCAGCTCGCCGCCGAGGAGATCGTCGCCGGAACCTTCCGCAACATCGCAGGTCTCGTCACCGCCGTCGATCCCGCACAGGGCACTTTGACCGTGCAGGATCTCGCGACGAAGAAGTCCGTCAGCGTGAAGATCACCCCAGACTCGCAGATGAAAAAGCTTCCTCTCCAGCTCGCACAGGGCCTGGCAATGCGGATGAAGGGCATCACCCCGCCCGCTGCTGCCCCATCCTCCGCTCCTGCCGGAGCGTCACCAGATGGCGCGCGAGCGCGCGGCGGAGATCTCAATCAGATGCTCGCTCGCCTCCCCGCCGCCGCACTCGGAGACATCCAGAAGGGGGAGGCCGTCATGATTGTCAGCACCGAGGGCTCTGCTGCCCAACCGCCCGTAGCCATCACCTTGCTCGGCGGTGTCGAGCCCATGCTCACCGCTTCGCCAACAGGCAAGGGCGCGGAATCCTTCCTCACCCCGTGGTCGCTCGCCAGTGCTCCCGGTGGCGATCAGTAGTAAACCGGGAAACATGAACTTCGGATAACATCTGCACGTTTCGATTGCAGGAGTCTATGAAATTGGCCACTTTTAAGCGTTTCGCAATCCTCTGTTTTCTCCTCGCAGTTTCTGCGAGTTTGGCATTTGCACAGGCTCCAAAGAGTGCCGGCGGCTTACGCGGTCAGGTGACCGACCCTTCCGGCGCTGTCGTCGTCGGTGCCAACATCACCGTAACTGCGACCGATGGTTCGGTCCAGAAAACCGTCAGTGACAAGCAAGGGAACTACATCGTCCGCGCCCTGCCCGCCGGAACCGTCACGCTCTCGGCCACGGCCCCCGGCTTTACCCCTTACACCATGCCCAATGTGATTGTCCCCGCCGGTCAGTCGCAGCAACTCGACATCGCCTTCACCATCACGGCAAAGTCCGAGCAGATCACCGTCGAGAGCGAAAACGCAACTGTGGATGTCAGCCCGGAGAACAATGCCAGCGCCACTATCCTCAAGGAGAAGGATCTCGAAGCGCTCTCCGACGATCCTGACGAACTCGAGCAGGATCTTCTCGCCCTTGCTGGTCCCTCTGCTGGCCCCAACGGCGGCCAGATTTATATTGACGGATTCTCTAACGGAACCCTGCCGCCCAAGTCCGCAATTCGCGAAGTCCGCATCAACCAGAATCCATTCTCATCCGAGTATGATCGCCCCGGCTTCGGTCGCGTTGAGGTCTTCACCAAGCCCGGCTCTGACAAGTGGCACGGCCAGCTCATGTTCAATGAGAGCAATTCCTCGCTGAACTCCCGCAACCCATACGTTCTCACTGCCATCCCGCCCTATCACACCGAGCGTTACAGCGGAAACATCGGCGGCGCGATCACAAAGAAACTGTCCTTTTTCTTGAACGTTGAACGTCGCGACATCAACGAACTCAACGCCGTGGATGCCACGACTGCGCTCGATCCCACCACGCTCGTGCCGATCTCATTCACTCAGGCCGTGCTCGCGCCCCAGACCCGCACCAACGTCAGTCCCCGCATAGACTGGCAGCTTACCCCCACCAACACGCTTTCGGCCCGCTATCAGTTTCTGAAAGACGATGAATCCAATCAGGGAATGGGCGGCTTCATCCTGGCTTCGCGTGCCGACATCTATCACCACACTCAGCAAACCGTGCAGGCAACGGATACCCAGACAGTCAGCGTGCATGTGGTCAATGAGACCCGCTTTCAGTTCATTCGCGATGACCAGAGACAGGTGCCCGTGACGGCCAATCTTGCGGCCCTCAACGTCCTCAGTGAATTCAGCACCGGCGGCAGCATCCTGGACAGCAGCCACGACGTGACCGACCACATCGAACTTCAAAATATTACTTACTGGTCCACCGGCAAGCATTCGATCAAGTTCGGCGGACGGCTCCGCGCCTTGCAGGATACAAACACATCTACCGCGAACTTCAACGGAACCTTCACCTATACCGGACTAAGCGCCTACCTCGCGGGCACGCCCTCGCAGCTATCCATCGTCTCTGGATCGCCCAGCGCTCAACTTTCGTTCGCCGATGTTGGCCTGTTTGCCGAGGACGATTGGAAGCTGCGCCCGAATCTAACCCTCAGCTATGGCCTGCGTTTTGAGTCGCAGTCGGCCATCAGCAACAAGGCCAACTTTGCCCCCCGTCTCGGACTTTCCTGGGGACTTGGCCGCGCCAAAAGTGCTCCTAAGACCGTCCTGCGCCTCGGTTACGGAATCTTCTACGACCGCTTTACAAGCGATCTCGTGCTGCAGGCCCAGCGCCTGAACGGCGTCACACAACAGCAAGCCATTTATACCGCGACAGCTTCTGACCCCATCATCTGTCCTGCCTTTGCGGCGGGGAGCTACCCCATCGGACTGCCGCCATCGTTTCTGGCCAGCGCATGTACGTTGCCTGCTGCCGCTTCCACGGTTTACCAAATCAGCCCCAACCTGCACGCGCCCTACACCATGCAGGCCGCTGTCAGCCTTGAGCAGCAGCTTGGAAAACTTGGAACCGTCTCCTTCACCTATCTCAATTCACGCGGTCTCCATCAACTTGATCTCATCAACGCCAACGCTCCGTATGCGGCGAACTACAATCCCGTCGGCGGCAACATCTACCAGTACGACTCCGAAGCCATCTTCAAGCAGAACCAGTTGATCACCAACGTGCAGATTCGCGTCTCGCAGAGGTTTTCACTGATGGGCTTCTATGCCCTCGGCTATGCCAACAGTGATACCTCCGGAGCTTCCAGCAATCCTTCCAATTCTGCCCGTCTGACCGACGACTATGGTCGGGCTTCCTTCGATGTGCGCGACCGCCTCTTCCTCAGCGGAACCGCCTCGCTCGCCCACAACATCCGCGTCAGTCCCTTTGTGCTCATCAATTCCGGCGCGCCCTTCAACATCACCACCGGGAGCGACAACAATCTCGACTCGTTCTACAATGACCGTCCTTCCTTCTCTACTGCCTGCAACTCCGGCACGCTTCCCGCGGGAGTGGTCTCCAACCAATACGGCTGCTTCAACCTCACGCCTGCGGGCACGGACAAGCGCATTCCCATCAATTACGGAAAAGGTCCGGCAAATGTCCAGATGAATTTGCGCGTCTCCAAGACTTTCGGCTTCGGGGCTGACACCAAGAAGCCCACCGCTGCCAGTCCCGATGCCGGACAGCACGGCGGTGGTGGTGGTCGAGGTGGTCCCGGAGGCCCTCCCGGCGGCGGTTTCGGACGTCCGGGCGGTATGGGCGGACTCTTCGGCTCAGCCAATACCACGCGCCGTTACAACCTCACCATCGCGGCCATGGCGCGCAATATCTTCAACACCTGGAACCCAGGCTCGCCCATCGGAAACCTCGCCTCAACCAACTTCGGGAAGTCGAACAGCCTTGCCGGTGGCCCATTTTCTTCCGGAACCGCCAACCGCCGCTTCGACCTCTCGGCGACTTTCACTTTCTAGACCAGTTTCGGAGAAGCTGTAACCGCGGGTGCCCCACCTTCGACGCGCGTCTTTTGCGCGGCTAAGATTCTCTCTCGCTTTGCAAGTTCTTTTTTCTCTTTGAGAGGGAGTACAGAGGGAGACCTTTCTCTTCATGATGCCGGGCTGAGTGCGGGGAAGA